>WNGR01000005.1_pt1 | contig 268427 bp, 233 predicted proteins | sample 5407581 | NCBI WGS metagenome assembly WNGR01 (sample SAMN13153383, study PRJNA577476) | soil metagenome | isolation source: 80 cm soil or saprolite under Garry oak tree replicate 2 | place: USA:California | collected 2016-06-15
ACGTCTTGGAGAACAACACCCCGGACGGCTGAAAGTCGACCAAGAAGCTCACCGGATCGATGTTCAGGGTCACGAGGATCGAATCGCCACTTTTCAGGGTGGCCCCGTTCGCGCCGGCCACCAGCCCGCCCCTGGGGATGGAGAAACGCAGGAACGGGTCGCCAACCAATTGACCCCTGGCGGGCAGGTAATTCACCGCGACCGCGGATGCTTTCCCGACGTAGGCCCAGAACGAAACCTGGTAGGTCGCGAGTGGCGGCGCGGTTCTCGCCTGCCGGAGCATGGGGATCGATCTGCTCGCGACGCTCTGAGCGAGCGGCCGCTCCAGGGCGGAGGGAACCGGCCCGATTCCGTCCGTGCACGCCGCCGCGAGCAGGGCGAGCGGGATCAGGGAACGGCGAACGAACATGCGAGCCTCCGACTTCATGATCAGCACTACCACGCCACAGCGTAGTTCGAGAAATGGTGCAGCAGCCCGCCGACCCACAGCGACCCCAGGTACGTCTTGTACTTCACGACTACCGCCGAGTCCGTAGACGTCGGCGCCTGCAGATACCCGAGGATGCTCAACGAGTCGTCTACATGGACGATCTGGAGCACCTGATTGGGGTGCACGCCGCAGTTGTCGAGGTTCGTCGCGACGAGCGCGCCGATGCCGTGCACCCCGGGCCTGAACTTGAGGCCCTCAGGGCGGAAGCGCACCAGGTTCACGGACTGCGACGGCGCGACGGCCGTAATGCTCACGGGACTGGTGAGTGCCATCGAATCCACCACCAGGACGTGGGTGCCCGCGACGAGGATCCCTCCCGCGGGACCGATCACCTGAGTGACCGAGTCGTACGCGGCCACCGGGCAGGAGAGGAGACGACCGCCGCCCACCTTCTGCGCGGCGAGCATCGGAGGGGTCGTAACGCCAAGCGGCGATGGGTCGCTGCAGCTCCACGCGGCTGCGCTTGCGGCGAGCAGCGCGAGCGGGATCAACCACCGCCGGACGTAGGGTCGCTGGATGGAGTTCATGAGCGGCCTACCAGGACACGGCGTACTGCGAGAAGTGATGCAGGACTCCGGCGACGTACTGCTGGCCCTGGCTCCAGGATTTCTTCCTGACTTTGATCCAGGTCGAGTCGGGGGGAGCCAGGTAGCGAATGACCGTCAGCGAGTCGGTGACCTGCGCGATTCGCAGCGTATCGGCGGTCGGGACTGCGCAGTCCTTGAAGCTCGTATAGAGCAGCGCCGACCATCCGGCACCGTTGGTCCGGAACTGCAGGCCGTCGGGCTGAAACCGGACCCAGCGCACGGTGTCCGTCGGCGCGATGGCGGTGATGCTCACCGTGTCGCTGAGCGCCATCGAATCGACCCACAGAAAGTGGTGGCCGACCGCGATGAGCCCTCCCGCGGGTCCGATCACCTGCGTCACGGAATCGTAGGTTTGCGCACACGCGACCAGACCGTTCCCCTTTATCCCGGCTGGCGCCCATTTGCTCGCCTGGAGGGCGGGCGCATAAGGATCCCGGCAGCTCACGGCGGTAGCAGTGGCGCACACGGCTAGCGCGAGCGGGATCAGGGAACGGCGAAAGAACATGCGAGCCTCCGAGTCCATAGTGACTCCTACCACGCCACGGCGTAGTTCGAGAAATGCTGTAGCTCCCCAATGACCTGGTGGCGCCCGTGGTGCACCTTCTTCAGCGCTGGGTTGTCGAGCGAGGCAGCGACGGGAGGCAGGAACTCGATGACGTTGAGTGCATCGGTCACATGAGCGATGCGGGGTGTCACGGCCTTCTTGACGCGGCAGTTGTCGTACGCCGCCACGAGATACGCGGTCTTCTGGAAGCGGAGGCCCTCAGGCTGAAAGCGAATCAGCGCCAGCGTGTCCGATGGCGCGACCCCCGTGATGGTCACCTTTTCCTTGAGCGCCCCGCGCGGGATCACCAACCAGTTGCGCCGTACCTCGAGCGCTCCTCCCTCGGGTCCGATCGTCTGGGTGACGGACTCGTATGCAAGGGGGCGGCAGGAAAGGAGCGAGTCCTCGTTTTCGCCGCCGGCGGAGGTGTCGGCGGTCTCACCGCTGTCGCTGCCGCCGACGCCCCCGGGCTGCGGCGACGGCCTGGACGCGAGCAGGCTGGGCGTGCGCGGGTCAACGCCAACCGGCGACGGGTCGCTACAGCTCGTGGCGGCCACCGTCGCACCGAGCAACAGGCCGAGGGGGAGCACGAAACCGCGCAGGGACATTCGATTCTCCGGATCCAGGGGACGAGGAAGCCGAGGCTCGGTCGCTCCCAAGAGCAGGAAGCGTTCCGGCGCGCGGTCTTGGCCTAGCCTATTGACTTGTCAGCACCTGCGGATGACAGCCGAGGGAGGAGAACGGGGCACAGGGACGTTTCGTCCCTCGGGGTGGGTCGATCTGGACTACAGCAGAAGCGCGCGGCCTTCATGCGGGACCCGTCGCGTCGCTCTTCGGGATCGAAAGCTCCCGGGTCCGCGGAGCGGGTCCGCGATCCAGGGCGAGCGCGTCCGCCGCCTGCGCGCGGGTCCCGGGAATCGGCTGCGTCAGCAAGGCCGTCATCTTGTCGATCTCGACCTGCAACCCCAGCCGATGGAACGCCGCGCGCGCGGTCCGGGCCATCTCCTTCGCGGGCACCACCTCACCCTGGCGCGCCCACAGATACGCGAGATCGCGCTGGGCACTCGCCACGAGCAGGGGCCGCCGATGGTCCGTCGCGCGGTCGATGACTTCGCGCAACATGCGTTCGGCGTCGTCCGTCTTTCCGGCGACGCCCACGGCGACCGCGAGGATCCGCAGGTCCTCGGTTTCGCGCACGTCGTCCTTCAGCTCACGGTGCACCGCAAGCGCGCGCTCGGCCTCCATAATCGCGAGCCCGGGCTCACCCCGCATGACCCGGATCTCCGCCCGCCCCGCGAGGGCCTGGCCCATGAGTCGCTGATCGCCGAGGCGCCCCGCTTCCCGCACGGCGGCGTCGGCAGCCTGCATCGCGTGGTCCAGGTCCCCTTGCTCGCGGTAGGTGATGCCGAGATTGTGCTGCGACTCCGCGATGCCCCGGGCGTTGCGCGCCGTTTCGTACGCGGCGATGGCGCGGGTGTATGCGCCGACCGCCCGGCCGTAGTCGCCCTGCAGGTTCGCGACGATGCCGAGGTTGTTGGCGCAGCGGCCGACACTCGCCATGTCGTTGTCCTGCATGGCCTCTTCCTGCGCCCGTGTGAAGAAGTGTGCCGCCTCGTTGATGCCACCCCGCTCCAGCGCGACGGCACCGCACACGTTGAGCGCGCGCAGCTCGAGGCGCCGATCCCCCAGCACCCGGGCCCGCGACACCGCGACCAGGGCCCATTGCTGACCGAGGTCCAACCGCCCGAGGCGGCTGTGCCCGATACTGCTGAGCAGCGCCAACATCGGCGACTGCTCCAGCTCACTCTGCGGACGGTCGTTCAGGTATTCAATGAGCTCGGCGTAGCGCCCCGCATCGGCCAATTCCTGCGCCGCGTGCAGCGGAGCCAGCGATCCGCGCAACTCGGCGGAGAAATCGTCGCCCCATTCCTGGCCGGCCAGTTTCCGGATTTCCCGCTCGGCGCCGAGCTGTGTGAAGATCGCCTTCGCCGCGCGCGCCGCCGTCTGCGCTTCGGCATGACGCCTCGCGCGATGCAGCACGATTGCCAGGTCCCGCGTCGCTTCCGCCTGGAGCTGCGGCCGGCGATGCATCTCCGCCCGCTGGATCACCTCGCGCTGCGCGCGCTCGGCGGCCGCGACATCGCCCTCGGCCGCCCGCACCAACGCCACGACGCGCAGATCCTCGGCATCACTGATCGAATTGGGCACGAAACCTCGCAGCTCCCGGACGTGGTCCAGGTCCTTGCGCGCCGCGTCCAAGTCGCCGCGAACCACCCGGATCTCCGCCCGTCCGCGCAGCGTCAGCGCCCACAACGTCTGATCGCCGGCCGCCTCCGCCTGAGCGACGGCCCGGTCGGCCTCCGCCAGCGCGCGGTCGACGTTGCCCTGCTCTCGATAGGTGATCGCGAGGTTGTGATAGCACTCCGCCACGCCGGCCGGCGACCCGGCCCGCTCGAAGGCCGCGACGGCGATCTCCCACGAGCCGATCGCCTCGGCGTGCCGCCCGCGCAGGTTGCTGATGATCCCCAGGTTGTTGGAGCAGCGGGCCGTGGTGGCGAGATCGCCATCCCGGCTGGCAGCCATCATCGCCTGGGTGAAGTAGTCCGCCGCTTCATCGATCTGCCCGCCGACCAGGGCGATGGCGCCCCGGGCGTTGAGGGCGTGCCGCTCGACGGCCTGCTCGTCGTGCTTGCGCGCCTCGTCCAGCGCCGTATCGAGCCAGCGGAGTCCTTCGTCGTAGCGACCCAGTCGCGCCTGCGCGGTCCCGTAGAGCAACGCCAGGGTCGGCGAGTCTTGCAGCTCGCGCTCCGCCCGCCCGCCGAGGTACTCGACGACCTCCGCGTGGCGACCGGCCGTGGCGAGCTGCTGAGCCCTCTCGACTACGCTTGAAGACGTTTGCATCGTGTCTCTCCCCCAGCCCTCGGGACTACCAGGAAACCGCATACTCGGAGAAGTGGTATACGTACGTCCCCACCAATTGCTTCGCGGGGTCGTTCATCGACGGCTGCTTGCACCAACCGTACTCCTTGTCGCTCTGGTACCAGACGGCGAGTTGCTGCGTCAGCGGCGAGGGGCCGCTCCACCGTGGTGGGAAGCGGCCCGACTCCGTCCATGCACCCCGCAGCGAGCAGGGCAACCCCGAACAGAATCAACACACGGCGAGCGAGCAGACGATTCTCCAGGCGCATGAGAGTCCTACCAGGCCACGGCATAGTTTGAGAAGTGCTGAATGTCTCCGATCGCCCACTGGGCCCATTGGTCGGTGATCGAGAACAAGTACTCCTGAACCGTCAGCGAATCGGAGACCTGGGCGATCCTGGGAGACCTGCCGCTCGCCTTACAGTTCTTGTAGCTCATCGAGAGAGCGGCGGGCCGCAGGAAGACGAGACCGTCGGGCTTGAACCGAATTCGGCGCACTGTGTCCGATGGAGCCACGGCGGTGATGCGCACGGTGTCGGTGAGCGCCCCCGGCCAAATGTCCAGCGTGTGGGGCCCCACGTTGAGCTCCCCTCCCTCGGGGCCGATCACCTGCGTGACGGAGTCGGAGGCCAGCGGCATGCAGCGGACCAGGCCGTTCGCGCCTGGCGACAACTTGAACCGAGACGCCTGCAGCGCGGGCGTGACGTCGACGCCAACCGGCGATGCATCCCGGCAGCTCAGGACGGCGACGGTCGCCAGGGCCAGCAGCGCGAGCGGGATCACGCGACGGATTACCATGAGACCGCATACTCGGAGAAGTGCCGGATCGCTCCCAAAACCCATTGCTGCCCTGTCAGCGCCTTCGACATCGTCTTCATCCAGGGGGCCGGTTTCGCGGGCCGACCCCAGATCGCGAGCTGCTCGGCGAGCGCTTGATCCGCGGCGTCCACGACGCCATCCCCGTTCAGATCCGAATTCGCGTTCCCATACCAGATCGCGAGGGTGGCGGGATGCTTGCCCGAGAACCGGACCCCGGAGGGCTCGAAATCCACCGTGAGATTCACGGGGTCGATCGTCAGGGTGATCAAGACCGAGTCCCGATGACCGAGGTGGACCCCGGCGCCGCCGGTCCTCAACCCGTCCTTCGGCACATCGAACCGAAGGAACGGATGGCCGACCGACTCGCCCGCGGCGGGCTGGTAATTCACCAGCACGGTCGACGCGCGGTCCTTGCGGGCCCAGAAGGAGACTTCGTACGTCTCGAGCGCGGGCGCCGTCGGCGACTGCTGCAGGATGTGCAGGTCGGAAGACGGCGTGGGCGAAGCCACCACGTCACCGATAACGCCCGGCTCCATCACCGGCGCCGCGGCATCCTGGCACGCCGCCAGGACGCACAGGACCACCACAGGCAACCAGAACCGTCGTGTCACCACATCTCCTCCCACGTGGGGGCGCATGTCGTCGTTCACCATTTACCAGGAAACCGCGTACTCAGAGAAATGGAAGATCTGGGCCGAGACGCACGGGTTCGAGGGATCGTACTTGGTGGGCAACTTGAACCAGGCGCCCTCCTTCATGGACTGCGTCCAGAAGCTGATCTGCTGCTGGAGCGCCTTGTCGGTCTCGTCCACCACCCCGTCGCCGTTGAGATCGGGATCCATATGCTCGTAGCACATGGTCAGGGTCGCGGGCGACTTGGCGGAGAACTTCGTGCCGGACGGTCCGAAGTGGACCAAGAAACGGGTCGGGTCGATGCTCACCGTCAGGAGGATCGAGTCGCCCTTCGCCATGTGTGGATCGTCGGGGCCGGCGATCAGGCCATCCTTCGGGACGCCGAATACGAGGAACGGATCGGGCACCTTCTGGCTATCGGGTGCCTGGTAGTTCACGATCAGCGTGGCGGCCTTGCCCTTGGTGACCCAGAACGAGACTTGATAGGTCTCGAGCGCGGGCGCCGTGGGCGACTGCTGCAGGATGTGCAGGCCCGCCGACGAATCCACGACATCCGCGACCACGCGTTGCTCGTCGCGCGGTGCCGCCGCCTCTCGGCACGCCGCGAGCATTACCATGATCGGGATCAGCCACAGCCGTCCGAGTGTCATCAGGTCCTCAATGAGGTTCAGTAACCCGGCTTAGTACGCCACTGCATAGTTCGAACAGCGTCGCGTACTCGGCGAAGGAGACAGCGTAGTAGCTGAAGTGCTTGATCGAGCTGCTGAACGACGTCTCCGCCACCGACTGGGACGCCGGGACCTGGGCCCAGGCGCCAGGGCACGGCGACCGAACATGCGTTTCTCCAAGGTCAGCGAGAGTGTCGCCGAACAACGCATCCAGAGCGCGGGCCGCCACAGAGCACGAAGCGTTCCACCTTGCGCGACGCAGCTAATCGTCGGAATTGTCAGGACTTGCAAACGAAAGCCCCGGCGCGCGGGCCGGGGCCTGGGTCATTTCGTCCCTGGGGGCAGGTCGGGACGGCTCTAGGTGGTGCCTTACATCGACAGCGCGGTCGGCTCGACGAAGTCGTCATCCGCTTCCAGGTCCGCCCCGACCTCCCTGCCGCCATTCAGCAGGCGCCGCAGCCGCCGAGTCGAGATCGAGAGCCGGCGCGCCGACTCGCTCCGATTGCCCCCACACAGCTTGACCGTGGCGCGCACCGCGGCGGACGTGATTTGGTCCAGCGCCGCCGGGAACGGAATCGGGCCCTCGCCCTGGACGTCCGGATCCGCCAGGGGCAGAAGCTCGTCGGCGTTGAGCTCTCCCGGCGGCGAGAGGAGCAGCGCCCGTTCGACGGCGTTCTTCAACTCCCGGACATTCCCCGGCCAGGGATGGCGGCGCAGCCGCTCGCACACATCGGGCGTCAGCTGCGGGACCGGGACGTGGTGCTCCCCGGCGAGCCGCTTGAGCACCGCCTGCGCGATGAGCACGATGTCGTCGCCCCGTTCGCGGAGCGGCGGCAGCCTGAGCACGACGGTGCTCAAGCGGAAGAAGAGATCCTCCCGAAACGTCTTCTCGCGCACCCGATCAGCGAGGTGGGCGTTGGTAGCAGCCAGGATGCGGACGTCGACGGTGCGCGGTTTCGTCCCACCGACCCGGCGGATCTCTTTGTCCTCGAGCAGGCGCAGCAGCTTGGCTTGGAGACTGAGGGGCAGGTCGCCGATTTCGTCCAAGAACAGCGTGCCGGTGTCAGCCATCTCGAACAGCCCAGGCTTCGCGGCATGAGCGTCGGTGAAGGAACCGCGCTCGTGGCCGAACAGCTCCGACTCGATCAGGTGCTCAGGGAAGGCGGAGCAGTTCACGGCGACGAACGGCGCCGCGCGCCGCGGCCCACCCGCGTGGATCGCCCGCGCCAGAAGCTCTTTGCCGGTCCCCGTCTCACCGATGATGAGGGCGCGGGCATTCCCGTGCGGCAGGAGGCGGGCCGCCCGTGCCAGCGCTTGCTTGATGGCCTGGCTCTCGCCCACGATGCCGGCGAATGCGTCGCCCTGGCCCGCCGGCGCGCTGCCCAGGCGCGTTACGCCATTGAGGGCGGCGGCGACCGCATTGCGGAAGATCTCGAGGTCGTCGGGGAGGGCGAAGTAGTCGCTGGCGCCGCGGGACACGAGCTGCATGGCAATGCGCCGCCCCGGATCGGTGCCGACGACGAGCGCCGCCACACCCGCCGGGACTTTGTGATTCTCGAGCCACCGCACCGCGTCCCGCTCGGCGCCGCCCGCCGCGAGAATGACGGCCGCCGTGTCGGGCCGGGGGGTGACGGCGTCCGCCGGGCCCAGGATGTCGATCTTGACGGCGAGATCTTCGGCGAGAACGTGCCAGAACCCTCTGAACGCTTCGGAGACAGCGATGACGCACAACCGTGACACGACGGTACCTCCGGCTTGCGCGTCTTGACTGCAGGAGCGGCTCACCACACTTTATGGTGGTTGGATCTCGCGACCGGGCGCGTTCCGGGCGACAGCAGCGTCACCAAAATAGGTCCAATTTGGCCACCGTCAAGACCCAAAAGAGATCCGAAGCGAGCACCATAGCGGAGCGGCTCGCAATCCTGCTCGGCATCTTCAGCCCGTGGGAAGGGATCTCGCTGACTTATCGGCAGTTTGCCGCGGAGCTCGGCAAGCCCGTGACGCCAATCACCATTAAAAAGTGGCCGCAGCGACAAAAATTTCCCGCCGACGCCGCGCGGCTCATTGTCACCAAGGCCAAGGCGCGCGGCATTGCCGGAGTGACGCTGGAATGGGTGCTTTGGGGGGAAGGCGCGCGGCCGCAACGGGTCCAGAAGCAGGCCCCTAAACGTCCTACCGCCGAGCCACGACCCGCTGTGAGCGACGCCCCCCACGGGCAGTTCGCCGGGCAGGTCGCGCAGGCCTTGGAGGCGGACCTCAGCCACAATGAATTCGGACAGTGGTCCTCGATCGAGGCGCAGCACACCGTCATCTGGGCGCTCAAGGACCTGGCCCGCCGACTGCGCGTCCTGCACTTCGATATGGGCAAGACCTTCGAGCTGACGGATGAGTGGGCCGGCCACGTCGGCCTCCCGGTCCGCCGATCGGAAGAGTCACCCTCGGGCGAGTCAGCCTCGACTGAATCCGCCGCCGACCGGGGCGATCCGGACGCCTAGACTCGGCCGCCTCGCGACCGCCGCCCTGACGCTGGCAGCCCTGGCCGTACTGGCCGCGTGGCAAACGCGCGGCAGTTGCAGCGGGGACTACTGCGGCGCCCTCGTCATCGTCGCGCCCGGCGAACCCGACTTTCTGCTCCCGCCCGTGGCTTCGGCCGCGATCAGCCGCGACGTCACCGATCAACTTTTCCGCAAACTCGCCGACATCGGGATGTCGGGTAACACGATCGGCGACGAAGACTTTCAGCCGGACCTCGCGCAGCGATGGGAATGGCAGGGGCCGCTGACCCTCGTGTTCCACCTCGACCCCCGGGCGCGCTGGCAGGACGGGGAGCCCGTCACGGCGTCGGATGTCGCGTTCACGTACGACGTTTACACCGACTCACTCGTGAACTCGCCGTCCCGTCCGGCGCTGCGCCTCATCAGCACGGTCACGGCGCGCGACTCGCTCACCGCCGTGTTCCGGTTCCAGACGCGCTACCCCGAGATGTTCTACGACGCGGTCTATCACATGCGCGTCCTCCCGGCGCACCTGCTGCGCGCGGTGCCGCGAGACCAATGGAGGACGGCACCCTTCGGACGTGCTCCGGTGGGCGACGGGCCCTACCGCTTCGTGCGTTGGAACGCCGGCGAGACGCTCGAGCTGGTGGCCGACTCGACCTTCGCCTCGGGTGGAGGGGGGGGACGCGCATACATCCGGCGCGTCATCTGGCGGTTTACACCAAACCTGCAAGTGGCGGTGATGCAGGTCGTCGCCGGGGAGGCCGATGCGACCGAAGTGCTCGGCCCGCCCGACTTCGTAAAGCAGGCGCAAGCGGCTGCGCAGCTCGCGACCTATCCGTACAAGGGCGGCGTGTACGGGTACCTCGGCTTCAATCTCGCCGCTCCCGGCGACTCCACGCAGCCCCACCCCTTGTTCGGCGACCGGCAGCTGCGCCGCGCGCTCGCGATGGCGGTCGATCGCGAGCGGCTGGTGCGCAGTGTGTTCGGCGACCTCGCCAAGGTGCCGCCGGGGCCGGTGTCGCAGCTCTCGTGGATTTGGGATCCGGCAACGCGCGTCCTACCCCACGACAGCATCGGGGCGGCGCGCTTGCTCACCCGTCTCGGCTGGATCGACACAAATGGGGACGGCATCCGCGACCGGGGCGGCCGTGCCCTGTCCTTCCACTTGCTGGTCCCCACGACGAGCGGGCTGCGGCGGCAATACGCGCGGCTGTTGCAGGAGCAGTTCCGTCTGGTGGGCGTCGACGTGCAACTCGACGAGGTCGATTTCGGCCTCTTCCTCGCGCGCGCTCGGGCCGGGCAGTTCGACGCGCTGCTCAACGCCTGGACCACCGATCCCTCGCCGTCGGCCGGCATCCCGCAGACCTGGACGGCTGCGGCCGTGGGGGGGGGGCGGTCCAACTACGGGCGTTACGTGAACCCCGCCTTCGACCGGCTCGTGGACCAAACGGTGGCGTCCGCCGCCAGCCGCGCCGCCGCCCGACGCGCTTGGCGTCGCGCGATCGAGATGCTCAACCAGGACGCGCCGGCGATCTTCCTGTTCGCACCCGACAACGTGGCGGCGGTGGACCGCCGCGTGAGCGGCGTGACGATTCGACCCGACTCGTGGCTCGCGCTGCTGCGAACCTGGCGCATCCCCGCCGACCGGCTCACAGAGCGAGATCGCGTCGAGCCGTAGTGGAGCGGACGCTTACATCCGCAGACCGATCGTGACGGGCACGAGCCCAGTCGGTGCGCTGGGTCCGTCGAAGAGGTGGTGGTAGCGCGCTTCGACAAATGCGCGGACGCGACCTGCCAAGGGCAACGTCAGTCCTCCGCCGACCGACGCGCCGAGTCGCAGGGCACCCTGAGCGGTGGGATGTTGATACAAGTAATCTGTCTCGGCACCCCAGATGAGATACATCCCGAACGGGAACGTCGCCGGCGTCACGTTCACCAGTTGATTCACCGCGACGCCCGCCACCCCGACGGGTCCCTTGTCGGTCTGGCGCGGGCAAATGCCGCAGCACGTTCCGGGAGGTGGATTGCGCTGGCACATCACGCCCGCAAAACCCGACGGCAGCGTTAGCCCGAATTGGCTCGCGAAGACGTCGATCCGCCAGCCGACACGCCTGGTGTATGAGCGCCCTACCGACGCCTGGACCGCGAAGCCCTGTGTGGTGGACCCATGGTAGAACGGGAGTTCAGTCGGCACCGTCTGCGCGACGTTGAGTCCGCCGGCGAGGCTGAACGTGGTTTGACCTGACGCGGAGACCGGCCATACGAGCAGCAATGCGAGACCAAGCGCGGTGCTTTTCATGACGACACCTCATTGGAGAGTCCCGTCATTGAGAAGAATACCGTCACTCGTACCCTGCGGGTAGTGGAGCGGATGGGATTCGAACCCACGACCCCCTGGTTGCAAACCAGGTGCTCTCCCAACTGAGCTACCGCCCCGCGCACCGAAGATAACCCCCAATACAGGGCGACTGCACCGCCGTGTGCCGCGCTTTGGTGCACGCCGGCCAACGCCCAGCCTCAGCGCGGGCGGCCCAAGCCTTGCGACATGTGCGCCTCCGAAGCGCTGTGGCGCACACTCTACAAGTGGGGAGTCATGTTCAAGAGAGCAACCCTTGCCGTCTTGATTCTTGTCGCGGCCTGCAGTGACGGTGTCGGCCCCGAGCACAGCACGCTGGGCCCTCCACATTTCGCGGCGGCGTCGGGGTCCGGCATCGCCCTCGACCAGCAGAATGGCGTGTTCGACCAGGTCCCTTGGGGGACGAACGGTACGCACATCGGCAAGGGCTTCGATCCCGTCAACCCGCACCTGGGTGACGCGATCGTGGCGACGTTCTTCTGGACGGGCTCCACCAATACCATCACGGAGGTCACCGACCACCTGAGCGACGCGGCCCAGACACCCGTCGGCAACCACTATACGCTGGTCGAATACGTCACCGCCGGCGGCCTTTCGATGGCCACCTATGTCGCGACCAACGTGCAGGGCTTCTCCGACGCCGACACGACCAGCGACAAGATCCTCGCGGTGCATGCGATCTTCTCCAACCAGGTGACGGGCGGCGTCAAGATCTCCGCGTGGACCGACGTGAACGCCGTGACGGCGCAGGCGTTGGCCGCCTCCCGCTCGGCGTCGGGCGCGGGCTCGGGGGTCACCCCGGCCGGCCCCGGCTCGATCCCACTAAGTGCGAGCTCGCTCGCCTACGCCGTGACGCTGAGCAACGGCGTCACCGGCTTCGACCGGCCGTCCGGGTTCACGCAAATCAGCTCCGCCAGCAACACCTCGATGATCGTGGATGGTGAGTACGAGGTCTCGAGCGACGGTGCGCCGGTGGATCCGCAATGGACCTGGTACTTCAACTCCAACACGCAGAGCACCTGGCTCGCCACGGTGCTCGCCCTCAACCCCACCGCCGCGCACCTCGTGTTTACCACGCAGCCGAGCACCACGCTGCCTCTGCTCACGATGAAGCCCGTGCGCGTCACGGTGGTGGACGACCTGGGAAACACGATCACGTCCTTCAGCGGCTCGGTCACGATCGCGATCGGGCATAACGGCGGCCTCCTGCTGCGAGGAACGCTCTCGGGCACGAAGACCGTGACCGCGGTGAATGGCGTCGCCACCTTCTCGGATCTGAGCATCGATCAGCTCGGGAACGGCTACACGCTCACCGTGAGTGGCACCGGCGTGATCGGGGCTGAAAGCGCGCCATTCAACATCGGGGCGTTCTAGCGAGCGGGGGCGGAGGCGCGGCTGCGGCCGATCGTCCCCTCGAACAGCTTGAGGATGCGGCGATACTCGTCGGTCCAGCTGTCGTTGCGCCTGAAGCCGTGCGCTTCCACGGGGTAGACGGCGACCTCCCAGTTCTGCTTGCCCAGCTCGATGAGGCGCTGGATCAGGCGCGCCGTGTCCTGGAAGTGGACGTTGTCGTCCACCATGCCGTGACAGATCAGCAGACGGCCCACCAGGCCCTCGGCGAAGTAGATCGGCGACGAGCGCCGGTAGGCAACGCTGTCCGTCTGCGGCTCGTTGAGGATCCGCGCCGTGTACGGGTGGTTGTAGTGCGCCCAATCGGTCACGGGGCGCAGAGCCGCCCCCGCCGCGAAGACGCCGGGCTTCGTGAACAGCGCCATCAGCGTGATGAAGCCGCCGTAACTCCCGCCGTAAATCCCGATGCGTGTGGAATCGATTGCCATCTTCGCCACGAGCCACCGGGCCCCCGACACCTGATCGTCGAGATCGACGCCGCCCATATGGCGATAGATGGACGTGCGCCAGGCGCGTCCCAACCCGGCGCTGCCGCGGTAATCGAGGTCGAGCACGGTGTAGCCGCGCGAGGCCAGCAGGTGGTGGAACATGTACTCGCGGTAATAGCTCGACCACCACTTGTGCACGTTCTGCAGGTACCCTGCCCCGTGCACGAAGATGACCGCTGCGCCATTCGCGGGCGCGCCGCGCGGCCGATACAGCCGCGCCGGAACTTGGACCCCACCGCTGTCCCCCGCCGGGATCATCACGATCTCCGGCTTGATCCAGTCGTAGCGCAGGAATTCGGGCGTCGCGCTCTCGGTCACTTTGACAGGGGCCGCCCCGGGACGCGCGGGCTGGAGGTAGAGCTCCGGAGGATGATTCGCCGTCGAGTGGAGCACCGCGAGCGTGCGACCGTCGGGCGAGACGACGACGTCCTGCCGTCCCTCGGCGTTCGTCAATTGCGTCCGCTGCCCGGTCGCGCGGTCGAGCGCGTAACAATGCACTTGCCCGAAGTCACCCTCGTTGGTGTGCAGGTAGATCCGCCCATCAGGCGTCACGTCCACCTGCTGCACCTCCCATTCGCCGCTGGTGAGCGCCCGCGCCGGGCCACCCGTCGCCGCCACCGTGTAGAGATGGGCGTAGCCGGTTTCCTCGCTCCCGTAATAGACGGTCTCGGTGCCCGGCAGCCAGGCGGCGGTGGACGCGAGCGGTCCGTCGAGCCAGGCGTCGTCGTGCAGGTGCGCGACCTCGCGTCGGGCGAGCGACGGAAGATCGACGACGGTGAACCACGCGTCTTCGTAGTCGGTGCTCGTGATCCGCACCAACGCATGCGCGCCGCTGGCGGAAAACCCGACGCCGTTCGCATCGGCCGAGTCTCGTGCGATCCACGTGGCCTTCCCGGTCGCGACTTCGATGAGCGCCACTTGCTGGCGCGGCTGCGCGTCCCCGACCTTGGTGCGGATCTGCTGACTCTCGACGTAACCCGACTGCGTCACCCACACCGGCATCTGCACTTGCCGTCCCTCGACGCTGTCGCCGCGCGGCCGCGCGGTGACGGTCGCGAGGACGAACCGTCCATCCGGCGCCACGACGAGCCGCGTCACACTCTGACGGTCCGTGAGATACAGCGGCTTGACAGTCGAGACCGTGTCGGTGTCGGCGCGCCGCCGTTCGTCGGCGAGTTGGCGCCGAATGAAATCGAACAGCGCCCGCTGATCGTCCCGCAGCGCCTGCTTCTGGCCCGCGGCGTCGGCGGGCGGCCCCCCTCGGGGTGCCGGACCACGGCGGATGTCGCTCAGCTGCGCCAGGCCGCCGCCACCCAAGTCGAGCCCCCAGGCGTTGTTATCGCGCGTGAAGTACACGGTGCGCCCGTCCGCCGACCACGCTGGCGCGGATTCTGCGCCAGCCGTGTGCGTGAGCCGGCGCCTGGCCCCCCCGCCCTGATCGAGGAGCCAGAGATCGCCCTTCAGCACGACGATTTGGCGGCGGCGATCTGGGCTCCAGACGCCATTGGCGAGGGGAATCGTGTCGATCGCGTTGCGCGGCAGCCGCTCGATTCGTTGCGGCGCCGCCACAGTGACGCGGTAGTCCTCATCGAGGGTGTCAGTTTCAGGCCGGCGCCAGCGGAAGTACACAAAGCGGCCGTCGGCGCCGAATTGAACATTGGAGGGAGCGGTACCGACCAAGTCCGGCCCGCGCATGATGCTCTCGACGGTGAGTGGAGGCGCTTGCGCGGCGGCGGCAAACGGGGAGACGGACAACACGGTGACGAACAGCATTCGACGCATCGCAACACTCCTGTGCGGTCGCGGCCAAGGTCGCGAAAGAATCGCGCTAATCTGCGCGGCCGTGCTGGCGTGCACCAGCGAGGCGCGCCCGTTGCGACTTGGCACGACGACCACCGTCGAGCAGTCGGGGGCGCTGAAGATCCTCGACTCCCTCCACCCGCCCGCGGTGGTGGCGGTGGTGATCGGGCCCTCGGGGCAGATCCTCCGCTCGGCGGCGGCGGGAGACCTCGACGTCGTCATCACGCACGCGCCGAGCCTCGAGCAGCGGCTGCTGATCGCCCCGGGGCGCGCGACGCTGCGCTGCCCCTTCGTCGCGAGCCGCTTCGCCCTCGTCGGCCCGGTCACCGATCCGGCGAAGGTCGCCGGGGCGGCTACGGCGGCGGAGGCACTGCGACGCATCGCCGGCGCGCGAGCACCGTTCGCGTCGCGCGGCGATTCCTCGGGGACGCACGTGAAGGAGTTGGCCTTGTGGGCGGGCGCCGGCGTGTCCCCCAAGGGCCGGTCGTGGTATCTCGAGACGGGCGCCGATCAGGGGGCGACGGTGCGCGTCGCGGATGAACGGCGCGCGTACGCCTTGGTTGACCTGCCGACGCTCTCTCAGCTCAAAGGCCTGGAACTGCGCGTGTTGTTCACGGCAGACACCGCGCTGCTCAACCCGTACACGTTGTACGTGGTCCGATCCCCGTCCCCGCATCCGGCGGCGGCGGCGTTCGCTGCGTGGGCGCTGGCCGACTGGCGGGCGCGGCTGCTCGCGCTGCAGCTGGACGGCGGAATGACAGCGTTTCAGCCGGTCGCGGGCGAGTGCGCGGCGCCTGCGCCGGTCGCATCATAGGAGGCCCTAATGCAGTTCACCGATCTGGTCCCGAGGTCGAGCATTACCCTGATGCGCCGCGGTGTCCCCGTGATGGGAGAGCGCGAGGCTCGGCTGCTCGAGGCGGTTGAGCGTGTGCATTCCATCAAAGACGCCGCACGGGAGGCGGGGATCAGTTACCGCACGGCGTGGGGGGCGATCCAACTGATGGAGCACGCGTTGGGCCGTCCGGTGGTCGAATCGCGCGCGGGCGGCCCCGGCGGCGGCGGCACCACCCTGACTGACGAATGCCAGCAATTGCTGCGCTCGTACCAGGAGATGCGCCGGAGTCTCGACGGCGATCTCGCGCGCGCGTGGCGAGCCTCCGGGAACGGCGGGCCCCTCTCCTCGTCGGTCGCTACCGGATGACGGTCAGCAGGTAGCCACTAGTCCCCGGAGAGATGCGCAGCGCGTAATTCGGCTGGGCCACGCCGTCGACCGACCCGCTGTACTGCGCCACGGCGTTCACGTTCTGTACGCCAATCGTCAGGATCGTCGTGGCCGTCGTGAGGCGGCCGGTCAGCGCGAAGCGCGTCGTGGTGCCCCCCAGCGCTTGTGCGAAGAGCCGCAGGCCGGCGCCCGGGGTGGCGCTGGTGAGCGCCGCCGGGCTCGTGATCGTGAAGACGATCGCCGAGTCGGCGCCCGAGTTGGGCGAGGTCAGCTGCACCTTCAGGTTGCCCGCCACCGGTCCGTTCGAATCCTTGCCGCAGCTCATGCCCACGGCCAGCACGGCCGCGAGCGTTGTCACAACGAATGCGCGCTTCATGGCCGGCCTCCTTTCGCCTGCGCAAGTCTCGCCATGGCGGCGGCGCTCAGCGGGGCGCCCGTCGCCTTGACCCAGGCGAGGAAGTCGCCCAGATCGAACGAGCCGTTGTTATTGCCGTTGGCGTCGAGGGCCTGTTGCTGCGCCAGCGTGAGCGGTGCCGTCGGTCCGAGCAGCTGCGCCACCACATCCGCGGTCGTGACGAAAATCGCCGTGACGGTGTACGGCCGGACCATCGGCAGCGTGATGATCGGGTTACCCGAGATGGTGTCCCCCGACCACCCGGCGAACGTCGCCCCCACCCCAGGGGTGGCGGTGAGCTGCACCGGGCTCCCTTCGGCGAAGAACGTACCCGCGGGGTTGACGACGGGATTCGACGAGACCGTCCCGCCTGCGCTCGCGTTGAAGACGAGCTTGAAGTCGCGGTTCAGAATCGCCGTCAGCGTGCTGCCCGCGAGGGTCCCGATGATGTTGTGCGTCTGGCCCAGGCCGTCGGACCACGACGACCACTGCCACTGGGTGCGGCCGTCGCCGGAGAGTTGCGAGGTCGCGACGCTCACCGAGTGCGTGGAGCCGCTGTCGAACAGGTTCCGAAATATGTTGTAGTTCACCGCGTCGACGGAAATCACGGCGTTGGTGTCGCTCGCCTGCACCACCGTCAGCCCGCCGAAGCGCAAGCGGAACGCCATCTCGCCGCCGGGCACGATCTGGCGGATCGAGTCGATCGCGAAACCGATGAAGCTGCCGTCCCAGTTCTTCGAGGCGGCGGGGTTCGTGTTGAACGAGAGCTTGGTGTTGCCGCTCGTGCCCGGGTAGTAGTCGCCGGCGTCGCCGCGGTTGCAGCCGTTGACGCCGCAATAGAGTTGCCCCAGCCCGTCCGCTTCTTCGACCGCCAACCCGTGAATCCCACCCACATTGACCGCATTGCTGGCGTGGAACCCATTGGTCGCCAGCTGGAGCGAGTCGGCGTGCCAGATGAGCATACCGCCGGGACAGTTGGGCGGCTGCCCAGATCGGACACAGTGAATCCGGATGAGCGCCGTGTCCGCCTGGGCCGCTTGGCGGTTCTCGAGCAGGAAGTACTCGGAACGGGGGTTATTCCCCTGCACGTTGACATAGAACGCCGTATCCGACACCGGAGCCGCGCCGAGGTGGTATGTGCCGGCGGTGTTGAGAATCCGCAGGGACACCCAACCCAGCTCATTCAGCGACCACGCTTCCATGCGGGACGGGCTGCGCGGGCTCGTGAAGTTCCCCGACCCCATCAGGCCCCACTCGCCAATGCCCTCCGTCGAACCCTGGGTGTCGTACAGATCCGGCAGCGACAGGGCGTGACCGAACTCGTGCGCCGCCGTCCCGATCGGCATGATCTGTGTGGTGTCGCACGCCGAGGCTCCGCCCAGCGCGGTCGTCGCGAAGTAGTCGCTGATGTGGATGGTCGCGAGGCCGTTGCTATTCGCGGCCGCCGGATCGTTCGTCACGTAATCCTGGTAGTTCGTCGAGGTCGAGTTCACCAACACGAAGCGGTGCGACCAGATGTGGTTGTTGGTAGACGGGGGGCTGGCGGGGTTGGGGCCCGAGAAGCCGCCGCACGCCCCGTCCTTGGTCGGGTGCGCGAACATGATCATGTCCACGTACCCGTCATCGTCTCCGGAGTTGGGAATCAGGTCGGGCCCGTCGTTGTCGAACTGCGCGAAGTTGATGCCCGAGGCGCCGGTATCGACGCGCGCCAGCGCCTGGCGGAATCCGTCCTGCATCCGCTTGACTGCCCCAACACTGAAAATGCCGTTGCAGTTGGTGGTGTTGTACGGGTTGCCGGTACACGTCCCGGGCGTGCCCGTGTAGGTAACCTCGGCGCTGTCGAGCCGCACCCAGCCGATCATCCTCCCCAGCATGCTGAATACGCCGCTCGACATCTGCTCGTAGAACGTGCGCAGCGTGTAGGGATTCCCGCCCGGCGGAGACGCGCCGAACAGCGTCGTCTCGTACTGAGATGTGTCGCGCATGAACTGCGTCGAATCGATGCCCTGATAACTGAAGAGCAGCACCGGGACGAGCACCGTGCCCGTCACCTGCGTCGACGACGGGGCCGGCCCGCCGAGCCTCGCGGCGTTCAGCGTCGACATCCTGCCCTGCGCGAGCATCTGATGCCGCAGCTCTGCGACCTGCCGTGCCCGCACGCGCCAGGCGCCGTTCTTGCGAAAATCGAGCCCGGGAATTTCCCAGCGGGGATGGAATCCGCTCTGCGCGGCGGCGGATCGGGGGGCGGCGAGGAGCGGCAGGGCGGCCAGCCCCGCGATCAGCACGACGGACGGTCTCACAAAGAACCTCCCAAGGACCTCAGCAATCTAGGTTAGGAAGTGCCCACCCCGGAAGCTGTGCGTTGTCTCACACCACGCTCCGCGAGCCACCACCCGAGGAGCATGAACGCCACCACCCCCCCCACGACTTTGGCTTCGTACACGAGGGCGTCTTCGCCGGCCGGGGGCACGAACCCCAAGACGATCGCGAACGCCACCGACCCGATGCCCGACCACCCCGCTGCCGCCGTGCGCAGCGACCGCTCGCGCCGCAGCCGCAGGTAGGCCGCGAACATGTAGATATAAGGAATGAAGAAGAGGATCAGCGTGGTCTGGGTGAGCACCAGATACGCGTTCTTCACGGTGGTGCCAAGCAGACTCGCGACGACGAACAGGGTGGCGAGCGCCCCCTGCGCGAGGAGGGAGAGATAGGGCGTCTGCCAGCGCGGGTGGACGCGGGAAAAGACCTCGGGCAGGGCCCGGTCCACGCCCGCCGCGTAGGGCAACCGGGCCGAGCCGGCGAGCCACGCCCCCACGCCACCGAGGTTCCCCAGGACGAGCATCAGCGCCACGATCGCGGCGACCGGCGCCAGCGGTGCCCAGCCGATCCGTTCGACCAGCGCCGCCGTCGCCTGCGGCATCCCGTTCGTGATGCTCACCGTCGCCGCCGGCAGCGCCACGAGGATCGCCGCCGTGCCGAGCACGTACATGGCGACGATCGCGAGGCCCGAGAGCGCGACCCCGCGCCGCACGGTCCCGGCGGGGTCGTGGATCTCGCCGCCCAGCGTCGACGCCAGCTCCAACCCGCCGAACGCGAAGATCGTCGTCCCGAACAAGTTGATCGACTGGAAGTCCAGCGTGTGCGGGACGAGGTCCGCGGCGCGAAACGGCGTGGCACTGCCGTGGAGAGCGAGCGACCACACCGCGAGCACGATGAAGATCGCGAGCGGTATCCAGGTGCCGTACGCGCCCACGTTCTGCAGCCACTTCCCCACCCGCAGCCCCACGAGATTGAGGCCCACCGCGATCCATAATCCCACGAGCGACGCGACGGCAATGAACGTGGCGTCGTCCCCCAGCCGGACGAAACGCGCGCCGCCCGCGTACGCCGCGATCGCCGCCGTCGTCACGAGCAGCGACGGGAAGTAGAAGAGGTTGTTGACCCAGTAGCCCCAGCCGGCAACGAAGCCCTGCCGCGCGCCGAACGCGCGGCTCACCCACCGGTAAATCCCGCCCGTGCCGGGCTCGAGGTCCGTGAGCTCGCGTACCACGATGGCGGAGGGGATAAAGAAGATGACCATTGCGACGGCCCAGAGCACGAGGCTGGCGAAACCGAACTGGGTCGCCGCCGTCGTCAGCCAGCGCAAGCCTACGATGGCCGTAATGTTGAACAGCACCACGTCGCGGAGCGTCATCACCCGCGGCAGCGAGGCTTGGCTCATTCTGAAAGGTACGTTACCCTTGCCATTTCGGGGCCGCCGGGGTAAGCTGTAGCACCGCTAACCACATAGACTTCGAGGCTGCGTGCGGACCGAGACCCTGCAGCATATCGCGCTGTTCGACAAGTGCAAGAATTTCACCCGGGCGCGCGAGATCCAGGCGGCCGGGCTGTATCCGTACTTCAAGCCGATCTCCCAGTCCGAAGACACCGTCGTCGTCATCGAGGGCCAGGAACGGATCATGATGGGCTCCAATAACTACTTGGGGCTCACGCATCATCCGGACGTCCTGGCGGCGGCGAAGAGCGCGCTGGAGCGCTACGGCTCGGGGTGCACCGGCAGCCGGTTCCTGAACGGCACCCTGGACCTGCACGAGCAGCTCGAGGCGGAGCTGGCGGAGTACTTCGGGAAGGAAGCCTGCCTCGTGTTCTCGACCGGCTACCAGGCCAATCTGGGCCTCATCTCGGGTCTGGTGGGCCGGGGCGACGTCGTCTTCCTGGACAAGCTGGACCACGCGTCCATCGTGGACGGCGCGAAGATGTCGCACGGCGAGACGATCCGGTTCAATCACGGCGACGTGGCGGGCCTGGAGCGCAAGTTGCAGCGGGTCCCCGAGGGCACCGGCACGATGATCATCGTGGACGGGATCTATTCGATGGAAGGGGACATCGCCGACATTCCGGGGCTGCTCAAGATCTCCCAGAAGTACGGCGCGGCCCTGGCGATTGACGACGCGCACTCCGTCGGCGTGCTCGGCCCCAAGGGAGATGGGACGGCGGCGCACTTCAATCTCGTGGACGAAGTGGACATCATCGTCGGCACGTTCTCGAAGTCGTTGGCGTCGATCGGCGGCTTCGCGGCCGGCACCGAGAACGTGATCCACTTCCTGCGCCACCACTCGCGCCCGCTGATCTTCACCGCCGCGCTGCCGCCCGCGAACACCGCCGGCGTGCTGGCGGCGCTGCACGTGATGCAGCGCGAGCCCGAGCGGCGCGAGCGGCTGTGGGTGAACGCCCGCCGTTTCCAGGACGGCCTCCGTGCGCTGGGCTTCGACATCGGGCCTACCGAGACGCCGATCGTTCCGGTCCTCATCGGGCCGCTCGACAAGACCTTCCTGTTCTGGCGCCAGCTGTTCGACGCCGGCGTGTTCACGAATCCCGTCGTGCCGCCCGCGGTGCCGCCGTCACAGTGTCGCCTGCGCACCAGCCTGATGGCGACCCATACGCCGGAGCAGATCGACCTCGCGCTCGATGCCTTCGCCCGGCTCGGGAAAGCGTTGGGGGTCATCTGAGCACGGTGGAGATCGCGCCCGTCTCCGACGGGCGCGATCTCGAACGCTTCATCGCCTTCCCCTATGAGCACTACCGCGGCGACCCACTGTGGGTCCCGCAACTGCGGATGGACGTCCGCACGCTGCTCTCCCCGGGGAAGAATCCCTTTTTCCAGCACGCCGCCGCGCAGTATTTCCTCGCGCGCGTGGACGGCCGCACGGTGGGGCGCATCGCCGCCATCCAGAACGACGCCCATAACCAGACCTGGCACGACAAGGTCGGGTTCTACGGGTTCTTCGAATCCATCGACGATCAGGCTGTGGCGAAGGCCCTCTGGGACGCCGCCGCGGCGTGGCTGGGCGGTCGGGGCTGCGACACGATGCGGGGTCCCATGAGCCCCTCGGTGAACGACGAGTGCGGCCTGCTCGTGGATGGATTCTCTACGCCGCCCACCCTCATGATGCCGCACAACCCCCCGTATTACGCCACCCTGCACGAGCGGTACGGGTTCGTGAAGGCGAAGGACCTCCTCGCCTACGAGGGCAGCGGCGACGGCCCTCCGGAGCGCCTGGTCCGGATCGCGAAGCGCGTCGCCGAGCGCGCCGGCATCACCCTGCGGCCGCTGAACATGAAGCGATTCGCGCAGGAAGTGGAGCTGGTGAAGGCGCTCTACAACAAGGCCTGGGAAAAAAACTGGGGCTTCGTGCCCCTCACCGAAGCGGAGATCGACCATCTGGCGAAGCAGCTCAAGCCGATCGTCGTCCCCGACCTCGTGGTGTTCGCCGAGCGCGCGGGAGAGGTGGTCGGGTTCGGCGTGGCGCTCCCCGATCTCAACGTGGCGCTCAAGCACAATCCCTCGGGCCGCCTCTTCCCCGGCATCTTGAAGGTCCTGTGGTATGCCGGCAAGACCAATCGCGCCCGGGTGCTGCTGCTCGGCGTCATCCCCGAGTACCGCGGCCGTGGAATCGACGGCTTGATGTACGACTGGATTTGGACCCACGGCGTGAAGAAGGGCTACAACTGGGGCGAGGGCGGCTGGATCCTCGAGGACAACGCGCCGATGAACAATGCGGCGCTCGCCCTGGGGTTTCGCCCCTACAAGACCTACCGCGTCTACGACAAAGCGCTGTGAACGTCTTCGTGACGGGCGGCACCGGCTTCGTCGGCGCCCATCTCGTGCGCGCGCTCCAGGAGCGTGGCGACCGCGTCGCCTGTCTCGTGCGCCGGCCCGAGCTGGCGGCGCAGCTCGGCTGGCGCGACGTGCGGCTCGTGCGCGGCGATCTGGACGACACGGCGGCATTGCTCCAGGGTTGCGAGGGCGCCGAGCTGGTGTTCCACGTGGCCGGGAGGATCGTCGCCAAGGACGCGGCCCAATTCATGGCCACGAACCGGGACGGCACGGCGAACGTGCTCGAGGCGGCGCAAGAGCACGGCGTCACGCGGTTCGTCCTCGTCTCCTCGCTCGCGGCCGCGGGGCCGACCAGCGCGGGCCACCCGATCGACGAGACCCGGCAACCCGCCCCGGTGACGGACTACGGGCGCTCGAAACTCGCCGCCGAAGTCCTCGTACGGGCGATGCCGTTTCCCTGGACGATCGTCCGGCCGCCCGTCGTGTATGGCGAGTGGGATCGCGGCACCCTGAAAATCTTCCAATTGGCCCGGGGACGGATCGCCCCCGTGTTCGGTGACGGCTCGCAGGAGTTGTCGGTGATTCACGCCGCGGATCTGGCGCGCGCCTTGGTGGTCGCGGGCACGACGCCCGCGGCGCAGGGCCGCGTCTACTTCGCCACCCACTCGGCAACGACGACGAGCCGGGGCCTGCTGCTCGGCTGCGCGCGGGCGCTGGGCGCGCCACCCCCCCGCATCGTCCCCCTGCCACCGGTGGTGGCACGCGGCCTGCTGTGGACCGTCGGCTCACTCGCGCATTTGGCCGGGCGTGCCACATTTCTCTCGGCGGACAAGGCGAACGAATACCTCGCCCCCGCGTGGACCTGCCGAGGCGATGCCCTGACGCGGGACACCGGCTGGCGGGCCGAGATCGACCTCGAGCCGGGCCTCGCCCGCACGGCGGCTTGGTACCGGGAGGTGGGATGGTTGTGAACCAGGGAACGGAAGCGCGACGGTTCAGCGGGATCGACATCGCGACGCTCGCGTACGTGGGCCTGGCGACCGTCGCGCTGGCGCTGTCGTTCGAGGGCGATCCCATCCCCGGATGGCAGTGGCTGTTCGTCGCGCACGCCCTGCTCGTCGTGCTGGTATTGGCCGCGCCGCGGGCCCGCGCCGGCGGTGCCGCCGGCCGCTTTCTGGGCGAATGGTACCCGATGTTTCTGCTCGCCGCGCTGTACGCGGAGATCGGCGTGCTCACACTCGACGCGGGATTCCAGAATGATCTCGGCGTCCAGCGCTTCGAGGCCTGGGTGTTCGGGTCCCAGGTCGCCTACCGGTGGATCCGCGAGGAGCCGAACACGATCCTCTCGTGGATCTTGCACTCCTGCTACTTGGCGTACTTCCCGATTCTCTACGCCTCGCCGCTGGGGCTCTGGGTCGTGGGCCGCCGCGAGGCGGCGCGGCGCACCATCTTCGCCGTGATGGTCACGTTCTACCTCTGCTACGTCGTGTTCCTCTTCTTCCCGGTCGCGGGGCCCCGCTATGCCTTCGACGCGGCGCACAACGCCGCCACCAACGTCGGGCCGGCGCGCTTCGCGCAGTGGCTGCTCGATCGCGGCGACTCGTGGGGCGCCGCCTTCCCGTCCTCCCACGTGGCGGCGTCGGTCGTGGCCACGGGCATGGCCTTGCGGTATTGGCGCGCGTTGGGGTGGGTGCTGTTACCGTTCACGGCAGGGCTCATCCTGGCCGTGGTCTACGGCCAGTTCCACTACGCCGTGGACGCCGTGGCGGGCCTCGTGGTGGCGGCCGTGATGCTCGGCGTCATGCAGGCCGGCGAGACGGACGAACCGCGCCCCGTGCCCGTGGCGAACTTCGGCGTGGAGCCCGGCGGGGGCGCCTAGGTGGGTGCCGCACGCGCGGCGCGGTGGCGCTGGGCCATCGCGGCGATCAGGAACGCTACGGTGACCGCTAGGGTTCCGATCAGCAACACCGGAGTCGATACCGGGAGCCACGCGCCGAAGACGGCGTACAGCCACAGCCGCGGGAAGCGTCCGATGAACGTCGCCAGCATGTATCGCCCGATCGGGTAGTGCGTGAGCGGTCCCAGGACCCGGGCCACCCAGTACGGCAATGGGGTGAAGGCCAAGATGATGATGGCCCAGAACGGGCTCCAGTCGAACAACTGCGCGCTCTTCCGCACCCAATAGCTCTCCCGCGCGCGATCGAGCTTCGGGTGAAAAACGGCATAGCGGTAGATGTAGTAGTTGATGTACTCCATGTAGAGGGTTGCGGCGGTGGCCACGATCGCCACGGCCAGCGGCGGGTACGTCCGTCCCGCGAGCATCAGAACGGGCTCGTAGCTCGCCGGGAACAGCGGCGAAATGGGTCCGTTCATGACGATCGAGATCATGCCGAACGCGACGAGGCCCGCGATCTGCGGCCACCGCAGCGTCGGATAAATCGCGAGCAGCGCCATGACGGCGGTGCTCCGGATGACTGCGTCCCACTGCGGCGTGCCGTGCCGTTTGACGAGCGCCTGCCCGAGAGCCCGGAGCACCCGGGCTAGGCCGACACCACGTACAGCCGGTAGACGAAGAACACCAGCACGGCGCCCTCGAGTACCCACGCCATCGGCTGGCGATAATACCCGATGAGCATCTGCCAGCCCCAGTATCCCGTGTCCTTGAAAAAGGCGAGCGTGAACTTCTTCTTCGAGAAGGGCCAGAGCAGCGGCAATCCCACGGTACTCCCGATGTCGGCGGCGTAGTGCGCGAGGATCGCGATGAGTGCGAAGATCGCGTAGTGCGGCGAGAACAACGCCACGATGCCGCTCACGACCAGGGCAAAGAGAATGCTGTGCGTCACCGTGCAATGGAATTCGGGTTTCGCAAACCCGGCCTTCACGACGAGCGAGTCGGCGTTGGGGAGGAAATGCATACCGAGACAGAACACCCCCATCTCGGGGCTCCAGTCGTAGGTGGCGATGGCGAGCGCGAGGGGGATGTGACCGGCTTGCATTCAGTGCTCCGTCGATAAGGGTTCAAACCGCCGAGACTCAAGCGAGCGATATGCGGCGACCACCACCGCGAGGTCGTGGCGCGCCGCGGCGAGCGACGTCTCCGGCGCGCGCCCTTCGCGCACGCAGTCTACAAAATGGCGCAGCATCGCGCGGTAGCCCATCAGGTCGCGTACGCCGGGGAACCGCAGCCGGGTGCGCCGTCCCGTGACGAGCGTGAACAAGCCGTTGCTCTCGAACGTGATGTTCCCCTCGGTGCCGTACACCTTCGAGAGCCCGAGGCCGGCGAGGCGGTTCGTCACGCTCCACGCGTGCAGCAGCTTGCCCACCGCGCCGTTCTCGAAGCGAACCAACACCTCCAGGCCGTCTTCGAATGGGGCCACGAGGGGACGATCGACCTCGGGCCGCAGGGCGCACACTTCGCGCACCGGGCCCCCCAACCGGCAGAGATAATTTACCCAGTGGACGCCCCCCTCGAGCAACGCCCCGCCACCCATCAGCACCGCATCGGCGCGCCAGCCGGTGGGGCGTTGGCGCCCGGCGCGGTTCAGCTCGATGAAGAGCACCTGCCCCAGATCCCCGCGTGCGATGTGCTCGCGCAGCACGCGTACCGCCGGCTTGAAGTGATAGTTCTCCGCCACCATCGCGATCGTTCCCGCGGCGCGCACCGCGGCGTCGATTTCGGCGAGCTCCGCCAGCGTCCGCGCCACGGGCTTTTCGATCAGGACCGCCTTCCCGCCCTGGGCGGCGAGCCGGGCGTGTTCGACATGAAACGCCTGCGGCGTGCAGACGAGGACCGCGTCGACCCGCGGGTCCGCACAGGCCTCCTCGTAGCTTCCGAACGCCCCCATGCCACGGTAGCGCCGGTTGTAGGCCTCCGCCTTCTCGAGCGACCGGCTCGCGTACAGCAGCTCGATGCCGCCCAGCGAGCGCGCCACCCGGCTGTGCGTGCGAGCGACTCTGCCGCACCCGAGCAAGCAGAGGCGCACCGGCTTCACGCCAACCGCTCCCACTCGGCCACCACGTGCTCGCCGACCCGCAGCGCGTTCGCCGCGATGGTGAGACTCGGGTTCACACCCCCGGAGCTCGGCATGAAGCTCGCGTCGACCACGAACAGATTCGGCACACCGAACATCCGGCACCACGGATCGAGCGCGGCTCGCGTGGGGTCCTCTCCGAACCGGCAGGTGCCGAGGGCGTGCGAAAACGTGTTGATCGGCTTGCGCACGCGGATCAACGCGCCGGCCTTCCGAAGCACGCGCGCCGCCTCCCGGTAGAGCGCGCTACGCGCCTGGCGGTCGCGGCGCGTGTAGCGGTGGAACACGCGCGGGATGGGTGCGCCGTAGATGTCCGACACGGTGGGATCGATCTCCACGCGGTTCTCAGGATCGGGCAGGTCCTGACCGATGCATAAGAGAAACACCTGGCGGTCGACGGTCCGCGCGCCGATGGTCCCGATCGGGAAGCCACCCTCGGAGGCGATGTACTCGGGGGGCGGCACCTGGAGCCCCTGGATCATCCCGCACGGCCCCGGCGGAGATCTCTGCGCTCCCCCAAAATAGAAATCCGTCAGCGCCACCTGCTTGTGAAACACGCGCTGGGGGTTGGTGCGCGACCCGAAGATCCCGATGACGATCCCGGAGCAATGACGCATGAGGCAGCGGCCGATCCACGCGCCGTTCGGCTCCACCGAGCCGAGCCCCGAGGCGAGCAACAGGGCGGCCGAAGGAATCGCGCCGGCGCTGACGACACAGACGCGGCACGCCACGGAGAAGCGCTCGCCGCTGGCGGCGTCGACGCAGTCGACGCCCGAGATGCGGGTGCCTCCCGCGTCGCGCCGGAGTCGCAAGGCCACCGTGCTGTGCAACACCGTCGCGCCCGCGGCGATCGCGTCGGGCAGCACCGTGACCGAGAGATCGTTCTTCGCGCCGATCTTGCAGGGAAACAGATCACAGGTGAGACACTGTACGCAGGACCGCCGTCCGTCGACCGACGCGAAGTTGATCGCGAGCGGAATCGGGAACGGCTTCAGGCCGAGCGCCTCGGCCGCCGCGGCGACGCGCTGGGCCGGTGCCGAAAACGGTGGTGGTTCGGCCTCGTACGGCCCGGGCCGCGGGGGCTCATTGGGATCGCGTCCCGCGAGGCCGGCCACCCCCAAGAGGTGCTCCGCCTGATCGTAGAACGGCGCGAGGTCGGCGTAGTCGATCGGCCAGTCCACGAGGTCCGAGCACACGTCGGGGTAGCGCTGGCGCAGCTGGAAGTCCCCCTCGCGCAGCCGGAATGAGGCGCCACCGTAGAACACGGACTTGCCGCCGACGGCCTCGTCGGGGAAAAACCGGGTGCGGCCGAATCCCAGGCGAGGCGTTTCGAAGGGGGACGCGCTGCGGTACTTCCGGTCCATCAAGATGCTGCGCACATCCCAGGCCGAGTCGTCCCGGTCCACCCAACGCCCGCGCTCGATCAGCAACACGCGCAGGCCGGCGCGCACCGCGGCGAGCGCCACCATGCTGCCGCCGAACCCCGTCCCGACCACGATCATGTCCCACGGCTGCGTCATAGGACACTCTTGCTACGGCATCCCCCCCGAAAGGTCAAGGAGGCGTTGCCGTTGCGCGACCTACGGGCGAGTCTGCCACCTGCGGGACGAAAAGAAAACGGCCCCGGGATCGCTCCCGGGGCCGTGTGGCGGTCGCCGCGCGCGGTCTACTGCACCGTGATGGCGAGCTTCATCCCCAACGCGACGTGGGGAACGCAATATGCCTTGTACGTGCCCTTGGGCGCGTTCGCAAAGGAGATCTCGTAGGTGTCGTTGGGATGCATCAGGAACGGGCCCGACAGGTTGTCGATGGTGTTCGTCATCGCCGCGGTCAGCACCGCCGCTGCGCCCGCCGGGACCGAGTCACCCCAAAACGCGACGTTGTGCATACCACCCGACACATTGGTGAACCGGACCGTGGTGCCCGGGGCGATCGTGAGCACCTTGGGGTCGAACGCCGCCACGTTGCTGCCGTTGCCCGTCATCTTGACCTCGACTACAGGACCGGCCGCGGCGGGCGTCGCGGCGGGCTGGCCGGCCGGCGTCTGCGTCTGGCTGGCCTGTTTCTCGCCGCCACAGGCGAGGGCCCCGAGCGCGACAACGGTCGTGAGCAGAGTGAAGCGCATTGCGAATGACCTCCGGAAACGTTGGCTGGTGGGCTTGTGAACGCATTCACAATATAGAGGGCGCTCGGGAAAACGGGAGGCCCGGAAGCCCTGGCATTTCGTGGCGATTTGATGAGCTTCCGGCACCTACTCATGGGTGGAGACACGACGTGCGACAGTTGTTGGCCCTCCTCGCGCTCACCGCGCTCGCAGGCCGGGGCGCCGCCGCGCAGGCCCGATGGACGCCGGAGATCGGTGTGAAGAGCGGGTTCGTCCGCGTCAAACCGGCCGGCACGTCGGCCGCCGACCATAGCGACGCGATCGACCTCCCCGGAGTCGGCTACGGGTCCGTCTTCGCGGTCATTCCCCTGTGGCGCCGGCTCGCCATCGAGCCCAGCCTCGGGTTCAACCAGCTCTCGCTCGGCGTGCCGCAGCTGCCTTCCCTGTTCTTGAGTGCAACCAACGTCGACCTCGGACTTCGTATCGACGGCGCGATCACAGGCCATCTCTTCGGCGCCGTCGGCGGGAAACTGTTCTATGCCGAGGCCGCCGGCGAGCACGATACGCAGTTCGGCGTCCAGGCAGCTGCTGGGTATCGCATCTCGCTCTCGCGTGGCCTCGTGGCGCGCATCGAGGCCCAGGCCGTCGCTACGGGTCGGGGGTACCGCCACCACTTGCAGCCCGTCAACAGCTACAGCGCGTTGTTGGGTATCTCTGCACGTGTCGCCGGCGCGGCGGGCGGCCCGGTCGCCACCGGCGCGTGGGCCCCGGAAATCGGCTTCGCGGCGGGGTACTCGCGGATTCATCTCAGCGGCGCGGGCGTTACCGCCGACGTCACCACGTTTGCGTCACCCGGCACCGCCGCAGGCGCCGGCTTGCCCGCGCCCCCCACGATGTTCGTGGTCATCCCCGTGTGGGGCCGCTTGGCGCTCGAGCCCGGGTTCGACGTTCACCGCAGTCACACCAACGGGACGACGAGCTTCACGGGGACGTTCTCCTACCGCCTGGACTACGCCGTCGCACGTCATTGGTACGCGGCAGCGGGACCCGTGGTGCAAGTCGTCAAGGATTCGACCAATAGCACCTTGGGTGTTTCCGGAGTCGCCGTGGCGTGGGGCGGCCGCTTCGCGGTTGCCGGAGACGTGGGTGGTCGCGTCGAGATCGCCTACGCGACGTTCAAGGAGCGCAGCGGGGCGCCGTTTGCGACGAACGCCGTCGCGATCACATTCGCGGCGACGCTGCCGCTCCAGTAACGACATGCCGAGCTCCTCTTCTGCTCTGCCGCAAATCCCAACCCAGGAGCTCGCCGAGCGCCTCGATCACGGCGAGCCCCTCCAGGTACTCGACGTGCGCAGCGCCGAGAAGGTCGCCGTGGGTCACGTAGCGCTGGGCTCGGCGCTCGATTTTCGGGCGATGCCCAACTCCAAGCTCCTCGCGTTATCGTCGCTCGAGGTCCTGGGCCTCGACCCCAAGCGGCCCGTCGCCGTCATCTGCAACCGCGGTAACTCGAGCAAACAGACGACCACGTTTCTGCGCGAGCGTGGCTACGAAGCCTTTTCGGTCATCGGCGGAATGGCGGCGTGGGAGACCGTCTACGTCGCGCGACGCCTGGCGCCCACCCCATCCCTCGCGCACGTGCTCCAGGTCGACCGTCTGGGCAAAGGAGCGCTGAGCTATGTCCTGGTGTCGGACGGCGACGCGGTCGTCGTCGATCCCGGCCGGCACCTGGACCGTTACGACGCATTGCTCGCGGAGCTGGACGCGACGCCTGCCGCCGTCGTGGATACGCACATGCACGCCGACTACTTGAGCGGGGCGATCGCGGCCGCCGCACGGTGGCAGGTCCCATACTTCGTGCACGACGATGATGCAATCTCTCCGCATGACTCCACCCCGGGACGATTCGCGCATCAATCGCTGTCGGACGGCGATACCATCGCCTTCGGGCACGCGGCCCTGCGCGCCGTGCACGTGCCCGGCCACACCCTCGGCAGCATCGCGCTCATCGCCGACGACGGCCTCGCGCTCACCGGCGACTTCCTGTTCGTCCGGTCCGTGGGGCGCCCCGACTTGGGCGGCCAAACGGAAGCGTGGGCCAAGCTGCTGTGGAAGAGTCTCGAGCTGGTGCGCCGCGCGTGGCCGGGCGATCTCCTCGTGCTGCCCGGCCACTACACGAGTGAGGAGGAACGCCGCGCCGATCGCGCCGTGGCCGCCCGTTTCGACGTGATCGCCGCAACGAACGCTGCGGCGCGGATCCAAGATGAAGGCGCCTTCCTTCGGTGGGTCGCCGATCACCAGGCGGTGCCACCCGAGGCCTACCGCACGATCAAACTGGCCAACCTGGGCCTCGTAGATCTGTCGGACAACGATGCGACGATGCTCGAGTCCGGCCCCAATCAGTGTGCGGTGAAGTAGCTGCCAGAGCAGCACTTAGCTGACCTCTGACTCACTCCCTGTGCAACTCGCGACGGAGTGTCCGTCTCTCATGGCGTCCCTCACAGGATCCACGCCATGCAGAAGCTCGGCCGCGCGCTGGGGCTCGCCGTCGCCCTCGCCTCAACGATCTCCCCCAGCCTTCGCGCTCAGGGGTGGATCGACCCGATTCGCCCCGTCCTCCCCACTGGGGGGCGGATCGAGCGCATTCGCAGCGCCGTCCAGGTGAGCGTCAGCGGGCGCGTTGCCCGCGTGACCGTGGAGGAGTGGTTCCGCAACGTCGGAGCCACCATGGAGGAGGGGATGTATCATTTCCCCCTCCCCGGCGAGGCGGTCTTCTCGAGCTACTCCCTGTGGCAGGGAGATCAGGAGCTACGCGGCGAGGCGATGGACGCCGCCCAGGCACGCACCATCTACGAAGCCATCGTGCGGCAGAAGCGTGATCCCGCGCTCATCGAGCTCGCCGGCCAGGGGCTCATCCGGGCGCGGGTCTTCCCGATCAATCCGGGAGAAACCCGGAAGATCACCCTCAAGTACACGCAGATGCTCGACCGCGCCGGCGACGCGTGGCGCTTCCGCTACCTGGGCGACCGCGGACGCCAAAACGCGCCCCGCAGCTTCCGCGTGGAAATCGACAGCGCCTCACGCTTTGGTGATCCATACTCGCCGACGCACCAGGTGCAAGCGGTGCGGACAGGCGATCAGATCGACGTCACCTTAGCCGACGGTGCCGCGGCCGGCGATTTCGACCTGCTCCTCCCGCTCGCGCGCGGGCTCGTGGGCATGTCGCTCGTGACGCAGCACCCTGCCGGCGAAGACGGCTACTTCATGCTGCTGCTCGCTCCCGGCGCCGCCGCGGACGCCGCAGCGCTGCGGCGAGACCTCGTCGCCGTGATCGACGTGTCGGGCTCCATGTCGGGCGAGAAGATCACGCAGGCCAAGCTCGCGCTGACCCAGCTGATCGGCGGCCTGCGGGACGGTGACCGCTTCCGTCTCGTCGCGTTCTCGGGCGGCGTGCGTCGCTACGCGTCGGCTTGGACGCCCGCCACCGTGGCCAATCGAAGCGACGCGGGTAACTGGATCCGCAGCCTCGAGGCCGAGGGCGGGACGAACATCGCCGGGGCGCTGACGGAAGCGTTCGCCGAGCCGCCCGACGCCGAAGCCCTGGGCGTCGTCGTGTTCCTCACGGACGGCCAGCCAAGTGTTGGCGAAAACGACCCGGAGCGGATCGCGGCGCGAGCCGAACAAGGCCGCGGCCGGTTCCGCGTGTTCGCCTTCGCCGTCGGTGACGACGTGAACACGTATCTACTCGACCGGCTCACGGAGCGCGCGCGGGGTACCACGGAATACGTCCGCCCGGGCGAGAACATCGAGCGCGCCGTGGGCGCACTGGCCGCCAAGGTCGCGAGCCCCGTACTCACCGATCTCGCGCTCTCGGCATCACAGGGCGTCGAGCTGTACGACGTGCAGCCAGGGAGCCTCCCCGACCTGTTCGCGGGCGACGAGATGGTGGTGTTCGGACGCTACCGGGGCGCGGGAAGCGCCGGAGGCGAACGCAGCGTCGCCGTGCGCGGGCGGCGCAACGGGCGCGATGAAGCGTTCCAGACCGCGCTCGCGGACCGCGAAGGTGACGCGCGCTACATCGAGCAACTGTGGGCGGCGCGGAAGGCCGGAGCGTTGTCGCGCGAGATCCGCCTGCGCGGGCAGACCAAGGAGCTGATCGACGCTCTGAAGCAATTGGCGTTGCGCTATGGCATCCTCACCGAGTACACGTCGTACCTCGTGCAGGAGCCGAACATGGTCGTGCGGCGCCAGTTCGAGGACCGCGTTCTCCAAGCACCGGCGCCGGCGCCGCGCGATCAGGCGGGGGCGGGCGCGGTCGCCAGGTCGGCGCTCCAGGATTCCATGTCGAGCGCGCTTCGTCTCGATGCCGTCGTCGTGACCGGCGTGAACGCCGCCGAGCTGGACGATGTGCGCCGGGCGCGGTCGGGGATCAACCCGACGCAACGCGTCGGCGGGCGACTCTTCATCTGGCGCGACAGCACCTGGACCGACCTGAGCCACGGCGACTCGCTGCGCGTCGTGACGGTGGCGCCGTACAGCGAAGCGTATTTCGCGCTGCTACGGGCGATGCCCGATCTCGGGCCAGCGGCGGCCCTCGAGCCGGCCGTGCTGGTGGCCGGGCGGCGCGCCAGCATCAAGATTGAAGCGGGCGGGAAGACCGCCTGGCGGCCCGGTGAGCTGGATGCGCTGGTGCGGGACTTCCGTTCCTGAGGCGAGATGCCCGAGGACCTGGCAGAGATTTACCGCAGTACCTACCGCTCGCTCGTGCGTTTCCTGTACCGCAAGGTATGGGACGCCGAGCGCGCGGAGGATCTCGCCCAGGAAGCGTTCGCCCGGGCGCTGGTCCACAAACCGGAGAACGCGCGGGGGTGGCTGTTCGTCGTGGCGGCCAACATGGCACGGGACGAAGCGCGCAAGGCGGCACGGGAACGGCGGCACCTGACGCTCCTGAAGAGCGAGCCGGACGCCGTCCACACCGAGCCGGAAGCCCAGATCGATGCCGCGACGCGGCGCGAGCGCGTGCGCACGGCGCTCGATCAATTGACGCCGCGCGACCGCGAAGCCCTGCTGCTGTGGGACGCCGGGATGTCGTACGACGAGATCGCCGGACAGACCGGCCTGGCGCGGGGCGCAATCGGCACGACGCTGGCGCGAGCCCGTCGGCGGCTGGTGGAGGCTTATGACGCAGGAAGTGAGGGGCAACATGTCGCACGTGGATGACGGCACGCTGCACGCGTATCTCGACGGGGAGCTACCGCCCGTGGAGCGGACGCGGCTGGAGGCGCACGTCGCTGAATGCGCGGCGTGTCGCAGCCGGCTCGAAGCAGAACGGGCCCTGATCGAGCGGGCCAGTGGACTGCTCGCCCTTGCCCAGCCACCCGAGCGTGCGGTCCCGCCGCTGCATCAGCTCCGGCCGCCGCGCCTCGGGTGGCGCCTGCGGGTGCCGATCGCGTGGGCCGCGTCGGTGGTGCTGGCGCTCGGCCTGGGCTATTACGTCCGCGGGGCAATGCTGGCCCGCGTCGCACCTCAAGCCGCGGCGCGCCTCGAGGACTCGGTGGCGCCCGTCACCGGGTTTTACGCGTACCAGGATCGTCCGGCGCCGCGCGCGCTGACGAGGGCGCCCACCGCGCCGCCCGCCGAGCGGCGCGCCGCCCATCAGTTCGCCGCCCCAGAAGGTGCGTTGGCCGACAGCGTCGCGGCGGCGGAACGCCGGCCGGACAGCAACGCCGCGGCTGCCGGCGTCGTGCCGGTTCAACCCCAAGTCGCCCTGCGCGGTGCGACGCCGACACCGGTGCCGAGTGCCGCCGTCGTGACCGCCCGCGCCCAGGCTGATCTCGCCGAAGAGCGCGGTCGCCTGGTCGCGACCGAGTGGCCCGTCATTCGCCCGGGACCGGCGCGCGAGGTGTTGGGCACCGATCCGGTCGGCATTCCGGGTCTGGCCGTGCGGAACATGCGTCGCAGCCCCCGCGGCGACGTCGTGCTGGTGGAACAGGCCATCGATTCAGCGACTGTCGTACAGATCTTTCAAGAGCGCGTGGAAGACGTCCCGCGGACGTTGTACCGGGAGCGCTCAGCCGCGCGACGGTCGGCGGCGCCGGCTGCGACCCCCTCCCCGCAACTAGGGTCGGTGGGAACGGAGCGCTTGGCCCGGTTCATCGGGGGGCTGCGCGTGGAAATCACGGGCCCGCTCTCGGCCGACTCGCTCAACCGGCTGCTGGAGCAGCTGAAGCCGATCGGCCCGTAGCCAGCGGAGGATCCAATGCGGTTCGGGACTGCCTTGGGGCTGGTGGTGTTCCTCAGCGCGTGCGCCGCGGCGACGGTGACGACACCGGCGAGCGTTCTGGCGCCGACCGGCGCGCTGCCAGACACCATCGACTGCGACCATCCCCTCGTCGTCAAAGCGCGGAGCGAAGGTGAGGGCATCGACGCGGAGCGAGCGTGGCTGAATGCGCAATACCCCAACCACACGCCCTACGCGCAGGCCCTGGCCGGATCGAAGGGCCGCTGGTTCGACATCCTCACATTCAACACCAGTGACGGCCGCCCGATTTCCGTCTGCTTCGACATCACATCCTTTTTCGGTCGCTTTTAGGCGCGGTTATTCTCGCCGCCACGCGATCAACTCCGCCACCACACTCACGGCGATCTCCTCGGGCGTGACGGCGCCGATGGCAAGTCCCACGGGCACGCGCACGCGTTTCAGCGCTTTGGCGGCGACGCCGGCGGCGGCCAGGCCCTTCGTGACCACGACCTTTTTGCGACGGCTGCCGAGCAAGCCGACGTATCCTGCCGGCGAAGTCGCCACCCGCTCGAGGATCAGCGCATCGTTGCGATGGCCGCGCGTGGCGATGACCACGGCGTCCGCGGCGGTCAGTGGGTAGCGCGCCAGCGCCGCCTCGGCGTCGGCCGCGAGGACGCCGATGCCGTCCGCAAACCGGGCCGGATCGGCATACTCGGCGCGATCGTCGATGACGACGACGCGGAACCCAGCAGCCGCCGCCGCCCGCGCGATCGCCGCGCCGACGTGCCCCGCGCCGAACACGAAGACGCGTGGCGCGGCGACGAAGCGCTCCACTACGAACCGGCCGTCCCGGGTCAGCGTCGCCGGCTCGCCGCGCGGCGCGTCGGGCGCGAGGGGCGCGAAGCTCTTCACGGGGCCACGCGCGGCCTCCCACGCGACGGCGGTGCGTACGACTCCCGACTCGGCCGCCGCCGCCGCCTCGAGCACCTGGACGTAGGCGTCGTCGCCGACGAGCGGTTCGACGAAGATGTCCACGGTGCCCCCGCACGACAAACCGAGATCGCCCGCGAGGTCGGCGTTGAGATGATGGGTCACGAGCGCCGGCCGGTGGCGCGCCTGCGCCTCGAGGGCCGCACCGATGACGTCGGCCTCGACGCACCCGCCTCCCACCGAGCCGATCAGCCGGCCCGCCGCGCCGACGAGCATCTTGGTGCCCGACGGCACCGGTGTGGAGCCCCGCACGCGCGCCACCGTCGCGATCGCGCCGGGAGTTCCCGCGCGAGCCAGCTCGGCTGCGGCGCGCCACACGTTCATTTGACGGGAAGGTCCTCGACTCGCGCCACGGCGAAGGCTTCGGTCATGCAGTCAAAGCTAACTAGTGCACGACGATCGTACCGCTCATCGCCGCGCCGTGCACCGTGCAATGATAGTGATAGGTCCCTGCGATCAGCGTGGCTCCAAACGTCCCGGTCGTCATCGTGCTCGAGTTCGATTGCGCGTTGGGCCCCGAGTCCCACGTCACGTTGTGGGTGTTCGACGCGTTGTACCAGGAGAACGTTACCGGTCCGGCCGGCACGGTGTCGGGCGTCGGGCTGAAGACGTTGTTCGAGACGGTGATCGTCGTGCTATGACCCCCGCTGGGACCGCCGCCGCCACCGCCGGGGCCGTAGGGATTGCTGCTGCAGGCCGCCAGTCCGACGAGCCCCAGCACCACCGCCAGACGTTGCAGTTGCATACGCTGCTCCGGAGTACGGGTGAGGAAACGCGACGCGTAGACTCTACCCCGTCTTACGACGAAAGGGCCGCTACCGGATTGGCGCGGCCCTGCTCGCAACGGGGACCCGACTGCCGGGCCTACCGCACGTGGATGACCCCGGTCATCCCGGGGTGGAACAGGCTCAATGCTGCTCCCGTTCCAGGGCGTCCGCGGCGTGGCGGGGCGAGAGCATCGGGTATCGACCCGCGAACCAGGCCCACGCGAGCAAGAACAGCCCCAGGAAGAACAGGCCCGTGCCGATTTCGGGAACGCCGATCGCGGGGCCGGCCCCGTGGTTGATCGAGGGGACGACCTCGAGGTAGCGCTCCAACCAGATGCCTACGAGGCTCACGAGCGCGAACCCGACCAGGGTCGGCGCGTACTTCTTGGGCTTGACGCCGAGCAGGCCCACGAACGGAATCAAGAACACGAGCGAGAAGACCGCGATCCCCACGGGGCGCCACGCGCCGTACAAGCGGTAGAAGATGAAGTACGTCTCCTCGGGGAGGTTGCCGTACCAGATGACCAGGAACTGTGACCACATCAGGTAGGCCCAGAACACGGTAAACCCGAAGCACAGCTTGGCCAGGTCGTGCTGTTGCTTGGACGAGAAGATGTCGCCCAGCCCCATCGCCCGGCGCAGCCAGACGCCGAAGATCGCGAGCGCCATCAGCCCGGCGAGGAAGCTCCCCATGAAGTAGAACGCCCCGTACAGGTTGCTCACCCACTTGTGGGCGAGCGACATGACGAGGTCGTATCCGAGGAGACTATATCCGAACGCGTACGCGAGCACGAGGATCGCCGCGTCGCGGGTGATCCGGTCGGCGTCCTCCTTGCGGTCGACGACCTCCCCGGTCGCGAGCTCTCGCACATCGGGCGCGAGATCGCGTCCGACGAAGCGCCACGACAGCCACGACAGGATGACGAGGACCGCGCCATTCCGGAGGAAGAACCACTTGGTCGTGAGCCAGCCGCCGATGTCGGGCCGCGGCTCGCGCAGCCACGTGAAGATGTGCTCGCGCCCGATGAACAGACCGATGAAGAGCACGACCGACACCGCCGTGAACGCCGCCCCCGCTTCGGCCAGGCGGATCAGCACGCCTGACCAGTGGCCTTTGGCGAGCTTCTGCGTCGCGGCGAACACCACCATGCCCTGCGCCAGCCCCGCCCAGAAGACGAAGTTCGCGTGATAGGCCCACCAGGTGCGATCGGGGCTGGTGCCGAGCAGTCCGGAGACGAGCGCCGCGCCTCCCACCGCCGCGAGTGCGACGCCGACGAGGGCGACCCGCCGGGCCGGGGCCTGGCGCGCCCGCGCCGCGAGGTCGGCGCGGCTGACGGCGGCCGTCATGGCGCCCTCGCGCCGCGCGCGAGCACCTGCAGACTACGCACGTAGTTCACGAGGTCCCACCGGTCGGTGCCACGGACCTTGTCGCTGTAGCGCGGCATGAGACCGCGGCCCATGGCCGCCGCATCCAGGATGGTGCCGTAGATGTACCCGTCGCTCTTGCGGCTCAGGGTGTCGGTCACGAGCGAGCGCACGCCCGGGAACGGCCCGCCCCCCTGGAGCGACACGGGGCCATCCCCCCGTCCGCTCTCGCCGTGACACACGAGACAGTACGTCTGGTAGACCCACTTCCCGCGGTTCAACGACTCGGCGGTGCGCGTGCGCGGGTTCACGAGGCGGTCGGCGTTTTCGCGCGTGACCGGCAGCTCGCCTCCCGTCACGGGCACCGTGCCGTCCACCTGGGCGATCGGGTGCGCGTACGGCTTGATGCTCCGTTGATGCCGCATGGTGGCGAACCATCCCACCTTATGGACGACATCGTCGGGGTTGCAGGCGCCGAGCAACACCAGGCCGGCGAGCGCCAGCGCGCGCTTAGCCACGGCGCACCTCCTCGGCCCCGGCCCCCTTGAGCAACGCTTCCGCCGCACCGGCCTTGTCGGGCGCCGCGGGGACGAACACGCCGAACTTGTCGTTCGTGAAGCGCGGGTCCCACTGGATCGTCCCGAGGCGGCGCGCCGCGAAGACCGCGTTGAAGATGATCCCGAGGATCGTGGACAGCGCGCCGAACAGAATCGTCATCTCGAACATGATCACGACGTAGGGCGGGATGGACCCGATCGGCTTGCCGCCTACCACGAGGGGCCAATCGTAGGACATATAGAGCGTCAGCCACGCGCCGAACGCGCAGCCGGCGATGCCGCCGACGAGCGTGAACATGCGCACCGGGCTCACTGCCTGACCCAGGGCGTCTTCGATCTCGTGACGCGGGATCGGTGAGTAGACGGTGAACTCCGTATGCCCGCCGGCCCGCAGCTTCTTGACCGCGTCGACGGTCGCGTCCAGATGCGCGAACACGCCCAGCACGCCGGGCGTCGGCGGGGGGCGGAAGAGATCGTGCAAGGGTTTGGGAAGCGGGATCATACGTGCGCCCCTCCCCTCGCGCCCGCCCGCCGGGGCGGGGCCAGGACTTCCTTCACCTCGGCGATCGAGACCGTCGGGAAGTTCTTCACAAACAGCAGGAACCACATGAAGAACCAGCCGAAGCTGCCGGCCATGATGCCCCAGTCGGCCCAGGTCGGATTGTAGACGGCGTTGGCCCAGGGCGTGTACGGCTCGCCGGCGAGCGACACGACGATGATCACGTAGCGTTCGAACCACATGCCGATGTTCACGAAGATGGAAATCACGAACAGGGCCGTGAGGTTGGTGCGAATCTTCTTGACCCACAAGAGCAGCGGCAGGAACGCGTTGCAGATCAGCATCGTCCACGTGGCCCACCAGTAGGGCCCGAACGCGCGGTACCAGAAGGCCGCCCGCTCGGTCGGATTGCCGCTGAACCACGCGATGAAGTACTCGCAGACGTAAGCGTAGCCCACGATGGAACCGGTGAGCAGGCACAGCTTGGACAGATTCTCGAAGTGCTTGACGCTGATCAGCTCCTCCAGCTGGAACAGCTTGCGGATCGGCACGAGCAGCGTAATGACCATCGCGCAGCCGGAATAGATCGCGCCGGCCACGAAGTAAGGCGCGAAGATGGTCGCGTGCCAACCAGGCACGATCGCCATGGCGAAATCCCACGAGACGACGCTGTGCACCGAGAGCACGAGCGGGGTGGCGAGCGCCGCGAGGTACAGATAGCCCCGCGTGTAATGGCGCCACTCCTCGTTGGTGCCGCGCCAGCCCACCGAGCACAGGGTGTAGAGCTTCTTGCGCCACCCCGTGGCCAGGTCGCGCACGGCGGCGATGTCGGGGATGAGCCCCATGATGAGAAAGACCGTCGACACCGTGAAGTAGGTGCCGATAGCGAACTCGTCCCAGATGAGCGGGGATTTGAAGTTGGGCCAGAGGCCGCGCTCGTTGGGATACGGGATCAACCAGTAGAAGTACCACTGGCGGCCGATGTGAATCAGCGGAAAGAGACCCGCCGTCATCACGGCGAAGACCGTCATGGCTTCGGCGGTGCGGTACACCGCCGTGCGCCACCCCGAGCGGAACAGGAACAAGATCGCGGAGATCAGCGTCCCCGAGTGCGCGATGCCCACCCAGAACACGAAGCAGGTGATGAACACCGCCCAGTACACGGGGTGCGAGTAGCCCGCGAGCCCGAGGCCGTAGCGCAGCAGGAAGAGCAGCGTGACGATCCCGACCGTGAGCAGCGCGACCGCGGCGCCGAGCAGCAGGAAGTAGCCCCTGCCCGGGTTGCCCAAGGTCCGCGCGATGGTGCGCGTGACGTAGTCGTACGTGACGCGCGTCGGGGGGGGGGCGTCAGCCATTGGTCACCACACGCGCCAGATACGTGACGGCAGGCTTCGTGTTCAGGCCCGCGAGTACGTGGTAGCCGCGGGGATTCCCGGCCAGCTGCGACACTTGCGAATTCCGGTCGTGCAGGTCGCCGAACACGATCGCTTCCGAGGGGCACGATTGCGCGCACGCGGGCACGATCTCACCGTCGCGCACGTTGCGATCCTCGAGCCGCGCACGGTTCTGCGCCCCGCGAATCCGCTGGACGCAGAACGTGCACTTCTCCATCACACCCTTCTCGCGCACCGTCACGTCGGGGTTGAGCAGCATCTGGAGCGGCTCGGGCCACGCCTCCCACTCGCCCCCGGGCTCGGCGTAGTTGTACCAGTTGAAGTAGCGGACCTTGTAGGGGCAGTTGTTGGAGCAGTAGCGGGTCCCGACGCAGCGGTTATAGACCTGCCCGTTCAGCCCGTCGGGCGTGTGATACGCCGCGTACACGGGGCAGACAGGTTCGCACGGCGCATTGCCGCACTGCTGGCACATCATCGGCGAGTTGACGGCGCCTTGGGGCCGCCCCTCCGCGTCGGTCCGCCAGTAGCGCTCGAGCCGCAGCCACGACATCTCGCGGCCGCGCTGCATCAGCGCTTCCCCGACCGTGGCAAGATTGTTCTCCGCGTAGCAGGCCGTGACACACGCTGAGCAGCCGGTGCACTTCGAGAGATCCACGGCGAGCCCCCAGCGGGGGTGGTCGCCCTTGTAGTTGCCCAGGTCCGCCTTCTCGGCCTGGCGCTCACCCCACCACTCGACGGCCTGCTTCGCGTACTCGGGCGTCTCTTCGTGATGGAACGGATGATCGCCGGCGCCGAGCGCCTTGGCGCGCGCCAGAGTCAGAATCTCGACCGAGCCCTCGCCCCGCTCGCGGGGGCTCCCCTCGGTAGTGACGATTTTGCGGTGCTCGCCCGTCTTGGTCGCCGTGGCCCGCACGGCGAAGGTGCGGCCGCCGTAGGCGTTGGCCGCAACACCCAACAGCTCGAACGCGTTGAACGAGCGGTCCTTGGCGTAGCGCCCGTACGCCGCGTGCCCCTGCCCCGTGGGCACGGCGAGGATGTCGGGGCGGACGCTGGCGGTGATCCAGACGGGCGCGTTCACGGCGCCGAACGCCGACTTGAGGAGCAGGAAGTCGCCGGTGGCGACGTCCCAACGCTTCGCCGTCTCGGGGTGCACCTCGACCCACCCGTGCCAGGCGATCTTCGACACGGGATCGGGGAGCTCCTGGAGCCACGGCTTGTCGGCGCCGCGGCCGTCGTGGAGCACAGGGTGCGGGAACACGACGACCGTCTGATCGCCGCCGCCCTCCGGCGGTGTCGCCGCCGGGGAGATCCGGGAGGCGCTCTCCGCCAGGCGTACCGCGCGGGCGGGCACGTCGCCGTACAGGCCACCGTGCTGGACCGCGTCCATCCAGAACTGCTCGAAGCTCTTCCCCGCCCCAAAGCGCCGGTGCAGCTCGCGCCAACGGTTCTGCAGGTGATCGCGGAACGATCCGGTCCGGCCCAGGATGCCGAGCAGCACGTCTCCGGTGTGGCGCGTCTCGGGGAAGACGGGCTGCATGACGGGCTGCTGCAGCGCGTACACCCCGGCGCGCGGCCGGCTGTCGTTCCACTGCTCGAGCGGGTGCAGGTCGGGGAGAATTAGATCGGCGGCGGCGGCGGTCTCGTCCATGAACGACGAGAAGCTGACTTTGAAGCCGACCTTGCCGAGCGCCTGTGTGAACGCGCCGGGGAGCGAGTGCGCGGGGTTCGCGCCGTGCACGAGCAGCACCGCCACGCGCCCCGCGGTCATGTCGGCGGTGAGCTGCGCCAGGTCAGCGAACGTGCCGGTCTCGCCCACCGCGAGGTCGGGGCCAAACTTTACGAGCTTGCCGACCGCGCCGGCCACGTAGTTGAGGATGTTCACGGCAGCCACGATCTCAGCGCCGTTCGCGTACTGCGCGGCCATGCCACCGGCGACCGCCAGACCGCCCTTGGCGGCGGCGAACTCGGTCGCGAGCCGCACGATCAACTTCTCTTCGAGGCCCGCGATCGGCGCAACCTTCGCCGGCGTATGGTCCGCCAGCAGGCCCGCGAGGCGTCCGGCGTCGGCGGGAAGCGGCGCGAGGCGCCGGCTCACGATCACCTGTGCCATGGCCAGCGCGAGCACGCCCTCGGTCCCCGGAAGCGCCGCGACCCACTCGTCGGCGTTCATGCCGGTGAGCGACATGCGCGGGCCCACGAACACGAACTTCGCCATCGAGCCGTCGCGGCCGCCGTCGAACGCGTGAGCGCGCGAGAAGCCGTTCTGGAACGCGACCGGCGAGAGCCAGGTGTCGAGAAAATCCGCGCCGAACGACAGCACGTACTTCGCGTTGGCAAAGTCGTACGAGGGGACGGCGGCGGTACCAAACGCGAGCCGGTTGCCGGCGCGCAGCGCCTCGAACCCGAACGCCTCATAGCTCACGCGGCGGCCGCCGGCCTGACGCATCCAGTCGTCTACCAGATCGCCGAACGTCGACGCGTCGGATCCGGTCAGGAAGACGATGCCGTGACCGCGCGCCGCCGCCAGCTTCTCCTGGACACGCTTGATCGCCTCATCCCACCCGATCGTGTCGAACCCGCCGGCAGCGTTGCGCGCCATCGGCCTTTTGATGCGATCGGGGTTGTAGAGCCCTTGCAGAGCCGCCTGGCCGCGGGCGCAGAGCCGGCCCGCGTTGATGGGCGACTCGGGATTGCCTTCGATCTTGACCGCCCGTCCCTCGCGCACCCGCACGTGGATGCCGCACCCGGCGGCGCACTCGCGGCAAGTAGACGCGTAGTACGTGGCGGTGCCGGGGATCTGATCTTCGGGCTGGACCAGGTACGGGATCAGCTTCTCGGTGGGCTCGGGGCCGATGCCACAGGCGGACAGCGTCGCCGCCCCAGCGCCCGTTACGCCGAGGACTTTGAGGAACTTCCTGCGGTTCATCTGGTCTGGGCCGTCGGTCATCGCTGTCCGGCTCCGCCTAGTAGTGACACACGGTACAGTCGCGGCTCACCTTGTTCTGCACGTGGCACGAGACACACCACCCCATTCGCAGGGTGGAGACCTGATAGACCTGCGGCATCTTCTGCACGTCGCCGTGACATCTGGTGCACGCCTGCGTCCCGAGGGCCTTGATGTGGCGTTGGTGCGGGAATCGCACGAATCCAGGAAGGGCGTGGATCCGGATCCACTCCGGCGGTTTCCGCTCGCGCCATGCGTCGCGGACCTTCTTGATTTCGCCTTGGTGAGACGGCGTCGAGCCGCCGATCAGCTGGTGGCAGCCGATGCAGGTCTGTAACGCCGGGATCCCGGGCTCGCTCGCCACTGCCACGGTGGCGTGGCAGTACATGCAAGGAATCTGGTCCTGCCCGGCGTGAATGTCGTGTCGGAAGAAAATCGGTTGGCGGGGACCTTTGAGGCCCCCTGTGTCGCTGACGACCGGCGCCTGGTATCTCCCGGCCGACTGTGCGCTCAACGCCGCGGCTGACAGAGCGAGGCACAGCCACACCGCGAGAGTCTTCGTCATCAATGCAATGGCCTCGATGGCGAATCGGTGAAAAAGGCTTGCGGGCCCCCGAATGTATCCCCGGCAGGGAAGCAGACACAAGTAGGGGCGCAGCATGCTGCGCCCCTACTCGGGACGCGCCAGCAACTGGTATTTCAGCCGGACGACGTCGACGAACGCGGTGACGGCTTCGAGGTCCGGGAACTCCATCCAACAATGCCGCACGCCTCCGGACACCGTCCCATCGCGCACCGCTTGTTTGACGATGCGCGGCAAGCCGTTCGTCGCACCGATCTCCTGTTCCTCGGCGTCGGTCAGGACGAACGTGCCGCTCACGCCGGACTCCATCGGGTGCAGGTAGCCGAGCTTGCGCCCGCCCACCTCGTACATCCACACCCACTTCCACATCGTGCCGAGGTAGACGACTTGCTCGGTCACGTGGCGCAACGCGCGCAGCTCCTCGCGGGCCTTCTTGAATCGTTGACCCGCGCGCGGCGGCAGGTCCCGCACCGGCTGGTCGGCCTTGGGCCGTTGCCGGGGACTCAAGTAAAGGTGGGTGGCCCAATAACCTGCGGGCTGTTTGGTCATCGTGCGCCAAAGCTACAGGCAGGGTCAAGAGCAATTCCCGAGTCGTTCACTCGGAATAGAGCAGTCGCGTCGCGCTCCGAAACCGTGCTGGATCGAGCAAGCGCCCGCACGGCTGCTGCGGCACCGCCATGCGGCCGTCCTTCCCCATGGCGAGCTTGATTACATCGGTGTTGCGCCCGTACCATCGCGCGGACGGCTCGAGGTCGGACGGGTAGACGAAGCCCGGCAGGCTGGCCGCAGCCAGCGCCGCCTGCGACCCGATCCCCGATTCGGGCATCGTGCCGGCCCAGAGCTCGGCCCCGTACGCCTCCGCCAGCCGGTAGATGCGGCACACTTCGCTCAGACCACCGACGCGGTGCACCTTGATGTTCCAGACCCGGGGCCCATGGAGCGCGACAATCTGTCGCGCGGCGGTGGCGTCGCGGAGCGTCTCGTCGAGACACAGCGGTGTCCGGAGCAACCGGCTCAGCTCGGCGTGGCCGACGAGCTCGTCGGGGGCGAGGGGTTGCTCGATGTAGAGGAGACCCGCTGCATCCAGGCCGCGCAGCGCCGCCTCGTCGCGCGGCCATTCGTAGGCGCCGTTCGCGTCGACAGTGAGCGGGATGTCGGTCCCCGCCATGCCGGCGCGCGCCGCCGCCACCGCCGCCGAGTCCCATCCCGGCGCGACCTTGATCTTCACGCGCCGGTAGCCGTTGCGCACCGCCTCGTACACCCAGCGCGTGAGCACCTCGGCACGGCGCTCCGGTGGAATCCCGAGAGCGACGCCACAATCGACCGCTGCGGCCGGCCTCAAGCCCAGGCGCTCCCCCAGCAACGCCGCGAGGCCAGTGCCGCGGACATGCGCTTCGAGGTCCCAGGCCGCCGTCTCGACGCCGGCGCGAGCGAACCAGTTGCCGCGCACCCCCTCGCGCAACCGCGCGTCCAGCGCTTCCGGTGAATCGCTGTCCTGACCGACGACGCGCGGCAGCAACACGCGCTCGATCAGATCTCGCGCGCTCACCAGTGTCTCCTCGGAGTAGAACGGCAAATGAAACGGTGGACACTCGCCGTACCCGGTGTGGCCGGCGTCATCGTGCAGCACCACGATGAGCGAACGGCGCTCCGTGATCGCGCCGCCCGAGATCACGAACGGTTCGACGAGCGGCAACGTCAGCTCGTATAGATCAGCGCCGGCGATGCGCATCGGCCGCCAAATCGAGAAAGTGCAGCTCCCCGCCCCGCCGCTCCAGGACGCCCTGCGTCTCCAGATCCAGCATCCCGGCGATCAATCCGTCGGCGGGGTCGAAGACGAGCTGATGCAGCGCGCGCTGGGTGCGCGAGCCGTCTGTGGCGGCGTACTCCTCGAGCGGCAGCTGAAAGAACGTGTGGAGCTGCACGCTCTCGCAGCCGCGGCGCGCGTACTCGAGGACCATGCGGCCCGAGTGGATGTCGCCGGTGCCGCAGAGCTCCGCGGGCCTTCCCCCGGTGGCGAGCCGGTCGAGCACGCGCAGGTTGCGGTCACTCAGCTCCGGACCACCGTACGCGACTCCGTGCTTCGCGTCGAACAGCCGGTTGAATACAACCAGCGCGTCGGCGCCCGCGGCCGCCCGTGTCATCTCGACCTGGAATTCGTCGTCGAACCGCGCGTTCATCACCTTCACCGCCAGGCGCACCGCGGCGTGTGCGCGAATGTGCGTCGGCACCTCCCGCAGCCAGCGGAGGATCTGCGCCCGCTCCCCAGCCAGCGCGTCGCCCGCCAGAGTCGGCGAGAAGTCCTTTTCCAGAAGGAGGAGCGGCTCGCCCCACGCCGCTGCGAGCGCGCGGGTCGTGAAGGCGTACTCGGCATCATTGAACGGCTCAGCGAGGCGCGGCAGGTGATACTTCACCGATGGCACGACGAGGAGGCGTCCGGCACGGGTGAGGTCGCCCGCGACGCGCGTCAGGGCGAGGTATTCATCAAGGGAGCGATCCCAGCCACGGCCCTTCCACGTGACGGTCCAACCTCCCGCGCGGCGCTCGACCTTCATCTTGGCTTCGTGGATCGCCCAGGCCGCCATCGACTGCGCGCCCGCCGCGTCCTGCGCGATGACGGTTTTCAGCACCACGAACGCAAGGCCGGCCTCCGCATCCACCTCGAGCTGGCCCTGATTCAACGACAGCTGGCCTGAGCCTTTGCCGATGGGGTGTGGGATCGTTTCGCCGAGATAGCGCGCGGTCAGGTCGATGCCGTACGCCTCACGCACGTGGGACGGAAAGTCGGGCGGCAGAGCGGTCTTGAACCGCTCGAAGTCCTTAGCGAGCAAAGCGGGAGAGCCTGAACTGCGCGTCCGGCGCCTCGCCAGTGAGGACGAGCCGCGCGACCAGCTCACCGACCGCGGGGCCGTGCTTGAAACCATGTCCCGAGCCACCCCCCACGATCCAGGTATTCTCCGCCCCCGGGTGCCGGTCGATGATGAGGTGATCGTCGGGAGAGTTCTCGTACTGACAGACCCGCGCTTCGAGCAGCGGGGCGGCGCCCATGCCCGGAAAACGGAATCCGAGGTAGTCGCGCGCGACCTGCATCCCGGCTTCGCTCGGCACGCGCTCGCCGGTGGTGGGATCGAACGCCGGTCCGCGCGTGTCGTCGGCCACCTTGAATCCGCGCCACTCGTTGCCGGGGATCCCGTACATGAAGCGCGAGCCGTGATCGGCCCACACGGGGAGCGCCGTTTCGGTGAAGCGGGTATCGCCGGGCGGCGCGCCGAAGAAGAACACCTCCTGGCGCGTCGGACGCACCCGGTCACCGATCGCGTCGGGAAAGAGCGGTCCCAGCCAGGGGCCGCAGGCGAAGACGAAACGATCAGCCGTAACCGTACTGCCATCGGACAGCGTCACCGCCGAGAGCTCGCCTGCCCGTGGCTGCACGGGCCCCTGCACCGCGAGCTGGCGATACTCCCCGCCTTCGGCGAGGAACCCCTCGAGCACCGCAGCGCAGGCCCGGCGCGCCGTGAGATAGCCGCCGTCTTTCTCGAAGATGGCCCAGCGCACACCTTCATTGTTGATTTGCGGGTAGCGGCGCGCGACGTCGGCACCGGTCAACTCTTCGAACGCGACCCGGGCATCGCGCAGCAGGGGGAGCGCCGCCCTCTCGTACTCCTCTTCTTTACCGACCAGCCACAGCACGCCGATCCCATGGTAGAGCTGCCGGCGCCAGCGCCGCTCGTGCTCTTTCCACAGGGCGAGAGCGCGAACGGCCATGCGCGTGTAGATGCCGCGCGGGCCGTAGGTGGCGCGGATGACGCGGGTCTCGCCGCCCGAGCTGGCGCGCGAGTTACCGGGACCCCAGGCATCGAGCAGCGTGACCCGGGCACCGCGACGGCGCAGGTACAGCCCGGTCCAGCCGCCGAACGCACCGGCCCCGACGACGACGACGTGCAGCGGCTGGTTCACGGGGATCAAGCCTCCGAGCGCGACCGCCGCGCACGATTCGAGGAATACGCGGCGGTCTACCGTAAGCGCGCCTCCTGCACGGCGCGGCGCACGACATCTCGCTCCGCCGCCGGCAGTGCGGGCCCCCAGGGATCGTCGCAGGCATCCTCGGGGATCACGCCGTCGGCGGCGAGCGCCCACAGCATGCGGCGGATGTAGCCTTCGATTGGCGGTACGAACGTGGCTTGCGCGAGCGTATCCAACTGCGCGGAGAGGCGCAGAAAGGCGCGGTCGTCTCCGCTCGCATGCGCGCGTAACAGACCGGCCTGGAGATCGGTCAGCGCCGCGCCCATTCCGATCAACGCCGCACGCGCACCCATCTGCAGTGAATAGCCGAGAAACCGATCCTCCCCCGTGATCAACAGTTTGTCGGGATGATCGGCCATCAGGGCGGCAATCCGTTGGAACGTCATGACCGAATCGAGCGTCGCGACCTTGATCCCGATCACGCCGGGGAGGGCGAGGATAGCGTGCAGCGTGGCCTCGTCGTACGCGACTCCGCCGGCCGCCTCATATAGATAGAAGGCGACGACGGGGAGCTCGCGCGCCAAGGCCGCGTGATACGCCACCGGGTCGGCGCCTCGGGGAAACGCGAGCAGCGCGTCGGCCCCACCGCGCTTCGCTTCCTGCGCCATCTCGACCGAGTTGGCGCCCGCAACGATCACCTTGCCCGAGAGACCGCCGCGCCAGTCCGCGAGCACAGATCGACGCTGTTCCGGGGAGAGATGCGGCCCTCGGCCCGTGTGCGCCCAGACCGCGACGCCGGCTACCGGCTGAGCAGCCATCCATCTCGCGTAGCTGCGCTGAGCGTCCTCCGCCAGAGCCTTCGCGCGGAAGGGTACGGGGACGGCGGGGATCAGGCCCCATTCGAGACGGGCCGCGAGATCTATGCGAGGAGCCCCTTCCGCACGTTCGTCGCTTCGATGGCTGCCCGCCGGCCCGCCGCGAGGTCGAGCAGATCAAGCTTCGCCACGCTGTTTTCGGGCAGGCGCAGCGGTTGCCCCGTTCCGAACACGAACCGGTCGACGCCCACCGTTTCGAGCAGCGTCGCGAGGTGATCCTCGGGAGGCCCCCAGATCCAGCAGATGTCCCACCAGATGCGGGCCGCCTCCTCCGGCGTCGAGCCGAAATGCACTTCTTCGACGAACCCCCGGTCGGCGTGGGTCACCACCAACCGTACATCGGTATCGCTGCGGATCAGGGCGCGCACTGCGGCCGCCGGCAGCTCGGGGACGGCGTCGTTGGGGTGACGCTGCCGGCCGTCCTCGAGCCGCACGGCGAGCATCAAGGGCAGCTGCGCCGCCCCGCACGCCGCCGCCAGCACGCGCATCTCGCCACCGGCGGGATCGAGACCCAGATAGAGCGGATCGCACCGCACGGCCGGCGCACCCGCGTTGGCGGCGTCGGCGAGCACCTGCTCCCAGTGCGCGAGCCCCGGATGGATGACGGGCACGGCTTTGAGCCGTGGTTCGCGGCGCGCGGTCTCGGCGAGCCACTGGTTCCCTTCGGTCGGGTCGCGCCAGAACAGACTCGGCAGGTGCGTGACCCACGCCTCGTCGATCTCGACCCGATCGAGCGCCTTGACCAGGCCCTCAGGCGAGGTGCCCGGGACCTTGCGCCACGGATAGGCGCCGAGGAAGGCGTTGACGTCGACGCGCATCAGTCGGCCGGGAGGGCGCCGGGCGGGAAGATGCGGACGGCGTTCTTCCACCGGACGAGGACCAGCTCGTCCTTGTTGAGGAGGGCCTCGAGGTAGCGCAGCTTGGCCCAGCCGGTGTCCATCGTCAGATCGGTGCCCCACAGCAGCCGGCTCACGCCGGCCGCGTCCACGCACGCCTCCAGCATCCCGCCGTCGACGCCGCTCCCCGAGAGGTCGACATACACGTTCGGCACGTCGCGCACGGCGCGGAGGGAATGCAGCCAGTCGCCTCCCCCCCCGATGTGCGCCAGGATGAACGACACCTCGGGGTGACGGCGCGCGAGCGTGCACAGCTCGACGGCGTCCGACGCCTCCTGGCCGGGCCAGTCGCGGCGGCGGTGCTGCCAGATGTGCTGCAGGATGGGGACCCGGTGCTCCCGCGCCAGGGCGCAGACGGGATCGAGCAGGGCGTCGTCGGCGCGGCGGCTGGCGGCGAGCTTGATGCCGATCATCCCGGCGGCCAGGCAACGGGCGATCTCGGCGCGGGCGTGCGGGGTGTAGTTGGGGTTGACGCACACGTAGCCCCGGATGCGGTCGGGATGGGCGCGCTGCAAGGCGAGGAGCGCATCGTTCCCGTGCGTGAGGTCGGGCGGCGACGGAAAGTAGATCGGGGACGTGCGGCCCCAGCTGCCGAGGATCGACGCCACATGGACGCTGATGCCAATCTTGTCGCCGGCCGCCAGGCGGCTGGCGTTGCGCTCGTGCCAGTCGGCGCGCGGCGCGCGGTCGTGGTAGAAGTGAGCGTGGACGTCGACGAGCATGGCTCAATCTGCAATCTATGTTATCTTGGGGCCACCAACCGCCATCGGGAGAATCCATGCTGCTCATGGACCGGGCCAAATCCATCCTGTTCGAGCCGAACGTCACCTGGAAGGCCATCGACGCCGAGTTCACGAAGCCAGCCGCGTTGTATCGTAGCTACATCCTCCCGCTGGCCGCGATCGGACCCATCTGCACCGCCCTCGGGATGACCATCTTCGGCATGCGCATACCGCTGGTCGGCGCCACGTTCCGGGTGCCCATCACGACCGCGGTCACACAGGCCGTCGTCGGCTACGTGCTCGCCATCGTCGGCGTGTTTGTGGTCGCCCTGATCATCAACGCGCTCGCGCCGAGCTTCGGCGGCCAGAAGAACGACGTGCAGGCGCTCAAGGCCGCGGCATACTCGAGCACGGCGGCGTGGCTGGCGGGCGCCTTCAACTTGATCCCGGCGCTCGCGATGATCGGCATCTTGGTGTCGCTGTACAGCCTCTACCTGCTGTACGCCGGCCTTCCCGTCGTGATGAAGACCCCCAAGGACAAGGCGCTCGGGTACACCGTCGTGGTGATCATCGCCGTGATCGTCGTGTTCCTGATCATCGGTGCGGTGTCGGCGGCGTTCCTGCCGGGATACTCGGGACTCGAGCCCCGCGTCTAGCGGGCCGCCTCGCCCAGCACTTCGTCCAGAACTTCGAGGGCGCGGTCCACCGCGCCCTCGTCGTGCGCCAGGGAGACGAAGTTGTACGCGGTCCGCTTGAACAGGAGTCCGCGCTTGGCGCAGCCGACCGCGACTCTGCGGGAGAGATCCTCCGTCGCGTAGTGCAGAAAGCACATCTCCGCCATGCCCGCCACACCGGCGATCGCGCCCGAGTGTTTGCGTTGCAGGCGATGCAACCCGTGGAGCAAGCGCGTCCCGACACGATGCAGGTGATCGCACACGGCGTCGCGCTCGAACGTCTCGAGCGTGGCCCGCGCCGCTGCCAGCGCGACCCCCTCGGTCGCCAGCGTCGAGGAGATCCAGGTGCGGGTCGCGGCTGCCATCAGGTCGGCGCGCCCGCCCACGGCGGCGAGCGGGAAGCCGTTCGCGAGCGCCTTACCGAGCACCGCCAGATCGGGCCGCACGCCATAGCGCTCGGCGGCGCCGCCGATCGCCACCCGAAACCCGGTCTTGATCTCGTCGAAGATCAACACAGCGCCGGCCTTCTGCGTCTCGGCCCGGAGCGCGTCGAGCCATTCGCGCGCCGGCTCCGCCACCACGACCGGCTCGATCACCACGGCGGCCAACTGGCGGCCCCGCTCGCGAATCATCTCGCGCGCCGCGGCGACGTCGTTGAACGGGAGCTCGGCGAAGAGCGCGCGAACCGCCGCGGGAATCCCTTCCGCCCCACCCTGACACCAGTCGAGCCAGCCGTGATAACCGCAGCCGAGGACCTGTTCGCGTCCCGTGACGACACGCGCGATGCGGACCGCGGCCGCCACCGCTTCCGCGCCCGTCTTGAGGAAGCGCACGCGCTCGAGCCAGGGAATGCGCGCCGCGAGCGCCGCCGCCAATGCCTGCTCCGCGACCGGCGGCAAGGGCCCGACCACGCCGTCCGCGATCGCCTGCTCCGCCGCTTGATTCACGGCGGGATGGCCGTACCCGAGCGCGACGGCGCCGAGGGCCATGACGTAGTCGAGGTACTCACGGCCGTCGGCGTCCCATACGCGACACCCCGCCGCGCGCGCCACCCGCGCCGGCACGTCGGGCCCGGGGTCGGGACCGAAGAGTGCGTCGGGCCGTTTACTCCCGGTCGACGTGAAGCCCGGAACGCGCCAGTCGCTCACCGTATTTCACCACCTCGATGGCCATCGCGCGGAGCAGCTTGACCTCCCGCAGGTCGAGCGGCGTGCGGTGCGCGAGCTCCCGCATCGTACGCATGATTCCTTCGGCGTTGCGCGTCTTGAAGAAGTCGATCGCGGCGAGCGCGCGCTCGATGTCGACGAAGAGACGCTCGAGCCCCTCGGCCGGGGCCGGCTCGGAGGACCGGCGCGGCGCCTTGAAGGGCCGAGCCTCCGCGCCGCGCGCCAGCGCCAGCTCGTAGAGCATGATGATCGCCGCGTGGGCCAGGTTCAGCGAGGGGTAGGATGCGTCGCTCGGGATCGTCACCACGCGATGGCAGCGGTCGAGCGCCTCGTTCGAGAGTCCCTTGTCTTCCCGTCCGAACACCAGGGCGACCAGCCCGTCTTCGGCCAACGCCGTGATCTCCGACGCGGCCTCGCGCGGGCGCTGGAGATTGCGCTTTGCCGTGCGCCCACGCGCGGTGAGTCCCACGACGTGCACGCAGTCGGCGAGTGCATCATCGAGGGACGGCAGCGTGCGCACGCGGGCCAGCAGGTCCCCAGTCTGATGCGCGATCCCTTCGACGCGGTAGGCGTCGTACTCGCGCGGCTGCACGAGGCGCAGGTCCCTGAACCCAAAATTCTTCATGCCTCGCACGACGTGCGCGATGTTGACGAGATCCTGCGGCTGATCGAGCACGACGACGATACTCATGCCACCAGCTCGAGCACGCCAAACCGGGATGGGTCCTGCCGATCACCGCGCAACCACACCCAGCCGTTGCCTCCGCTCCACACGAGCTGCCCGGCGCGCCGCACGCGGCCGGGGAGCATTTCATTAATGATAAGGTCGAACCCTACACGCCCGCCGACGTGCGGATGCGCGCGCGCCGGCCACGGTACTTTCACCGTCACCCGGTAGCCGGTGTCGGTCCGGTGCCAGCCACCCTCGACGCCTTGGCCGTCCCCCGCGCTGTCGCTCGTGGCCGCCGCCCGCACGCCTCGCGTGGCTTTATCCGGTACGATCAGGTATCCGACGTGCCCGCCTTCGTCCGCCAGGTAGATCTGTAGTCCGTCCGAATGAATGTCGTCGGGCTCGTTGTCGAGCCCGAGTGGCGGTGCGTCGCCGGGACGGAGGCACAGATCGGGCTTCGTGACTTCCACGGCCACGTAGAGAGCCGTCTCATCCCACGCGGTGTAGGCGACCGCTGAGAGCTCGTCGGGACCGGGGTACGCATCCTCGCTGCGCCGGTATTGGTCCTCGAGCGCGAGGTGCAACGGCTCCGACAGGTCGAACCCCGCCAGGGTTCCGTCGAGGGGCGGGACGACGCTGACGCGGAGCGCGGCGGCGAGAGCCCGCGTTGGACCCTCCAACTCCAGCAGCGGCTCGAACGGCGCCGAGACCTCCCGCTCGCCGCGCAGCGCGCGCGGGGGGCCCGGCGGCGCATCGATCTCCCAGGCCGTTCCGGTGAAGCGGTGTCGCTCGGTGCCCTCCACCATCTCGACCTCCACCGCATCGCCGCGCGCGCGCACGGCACGCACCCGCGGCTCGGTGCTGTACGGTTCGAGCACGGTCACGAAGCGCAGGTTGCGGCCCCGGCCGCGGACCACGAAGAACGGCTCCCGTTTGCCGGAGCCGGGGAGGCCCGGTCCCTCGCCGCGCAAGAGCTCGCCGTCGAAGACGAGATGTGCCGTCAGCTGTCGGCCGTCAGCCGCCAGGTCGAGCACGATCGTCCCCTCGGCGTTCGGGACGAATCGCTCGACGCGCGCGACGAACTCGTCCTCGATGGCGGCATCGACCCAGCGCCCCGGCGTACGAGGATCCCCGCGGCCCACGAAATGCCAGGGGAGTTCCACGGTGTGCTCCTCGTGACCCGTGAGCTCCAGGACGTCCACGAGATACGCCGGGCCCGCAACGACGGTCCGTGCCAGCCCGCCGTAGCGGCCGCGCACCCAGGCCCAGTCGTCCTGCGCCTCGAACATCTCGCAGACCGCATCGCCGGGTGCTTGTGACGCGCCGTCGAGGCGCGGCGCATTGTGGGCCAGCGTCGACCGGTACCAGAAGAGGTCGTGCGAGACGTAGGAACCCGTGCCGGGGTCGGGCAGCCAGTGCACGCCATCGGCGTGGAGCGTCAGGTGGAGTCGGTCGGGGTGGCCGTGGCCGCCGCCGTACAGCCCGCACTCGAGCCCGGCGTAGCGGCCCGCGGTCCGCAGGACCGCGAGTCCCTGCGCCTCTAGCAACACGCTCCCCGGCGCCCACGCGTCGGTCTCATCCGGCAGCGCGGGGAGCATTTCGAGTAATGACCACCACGACAGGGAACGGCGTGCGCCGTGCGCGGTGCGCGGTGCGCCGCCTGCGTCGTGGAGATACGACTCAAACAACTCCGGCTCCGGCGGTGGCACGCGATACAAGGCGGCCAGCCAGTCGTGCAGACCGCTCCCGCTTTGTAGACGCGCCAACCCGATCTCCCACAGCTCGACATACATCGGCTGCGCCAGCGAGATACCATAGCGGGAGTCTTTGCGGGCCGGGAACGTGAAGTCCGGCAGCGCGCTCAGCGCCGGCGCGCGCAGCGCCGCCGTCACCCGCTCGGCGAGGCGCGCGTCCCCGAGCAGGTCCACGCCGGCGAGCCGCGCCCACCCCGCCCCGGTCAACAGGCCTCGCAACGCGAACAGGTGGTAGTTCTCTCCCTCGTACCACATGCCGTCGCGGCCGAAGCCGCGCAGCAGATGCGCCAGCAGCCCGGTGTCCCCTTCGATGGCGCGCTGCGCCAGATCTTCGTCCTCGAACCAGACGGCGATCGCGGCGAGCGCCGCGTTGTTCCACGTTTGGCGGTTGGAGAACCGCTCGTCGAAGTCGCCGATCAGGCTGGCGGCTTCGTCGGCCACCTGACTCACGGCGCGCGCGGTCGCGTCATCCAGGTGACCGCCGGCCTTGAGCAGCATCGCGGCCGCGAGGTAGTTGCCGATCCACAGCGACTCGAGATAGGTGGAAAAGAAGAGCCGGCTCGGGCCAAGTACGTTGTCGCGGTTGGGATACTGCCAGTACCGCGCGGCGTAGGCCGCCAGGATTTCGCGGGCCCGGGCGCCCGCCGCCGCGTCGTCGCCCAGGGCCGCGAGTGCGGCGAGGTGCGCCGCCCGCTCCGCGAGCCAGAGGTGTTGATAGCGCGCCCACGACCGGTCGTGCCGCTCTCCGCTCCACGTCTTGCCGCAGCGGGGACAGTGGTGCGCGGCGGGACTCCACGGGTCGAACGCCAGCGTCGTCCCGTCATCGGGACACACGCCGCCGTCCATCGACAGCAGCGCCTTGTGCTCGGGAATCACGGGTAGCCGCAAGATCAGCGGCTGTGCGCGCTCTCGCAGATGCGCGAGCAGGGCCTGGAGATCGGTCGACTCGGCGATGACCTGGCGTCGCGCCACCAGATCCTCGGCGGTCACCACGCGCGCGCTCCCTCGGCGGCCCACGTCGCGGGCAAGACCGTCACGCCCGCCGCCGCCGCCGCGTCCACGGCCGCCCGCCGATCCCCATTGATGAGGAAGAACATCGAGCCTCCCGCCCCGGCACCGGCCGCCTTGCCTCCGATCGCGCCTGCAGCCCGCATTGCCTGCTCGAGCCGGGCCATCTCGGGGGTCTGCATGCCGGGGTCGAGAGCCTGTTGGTGCGTCCAGTTCTCGGCGAGGAGGCCGCCGACGCGCGCGAGGTCGGCGCCGCGCAGCGCGAGGACCATCGCCTCGGCTACGTCCTTCAAGCCGCGTAGCGCCCCGGTGACCTTGCGGTCGCCCCGCTCGTAGGCGCTCATCACGCGCGCGATCGTGTCACCGGAGACGCGCGACGTATGGGTATAGCAGAGGACGATCTGTCGCTCCAGCGCGGCCGCGAAAGCGGGATCGAGTGTCAGCGGTTCGACGCCGACGTCCGGATCGCGGAAGCTGAGCCGGTGCCAGCCGCCGAGCGCCGCGGCGTACTGGTCCTGTTTGCCGCCGGGAATCTTGGCCTCGATCGCCTCGACCTGCCACGCCTGCTCCGCCAGATCACGCTCGCCGAGCCGCTCGAGGCGGGCCCGGGTGAGCGCGGCGACGAGCGCGACGTCGAGCGCACCCGAGCTGCCGAGCCCCGAGCCCAGGGGCGCGTCGCAGCGGGTGGTGAGCGTGAAGGCGCCGAGCACGGGAAACCTGCGTAGCGCGGCCTTGAGCAGATCGAGTTTGCCATCCAGCACGAGACCGCCGGAGTTGGCGCACTCGAGCGTTTGCCCCAGGTCTTCGGCCACCAGGCGCAGCAGCTTTCCACCGATAGTCAGTGCGACATGGGTGTGCAGGCCGATCGCGGCGTTCACGACGACGCCACCTTCGCGCGCCGAGAAGGGCGGCACGTCGGTCCATGCGCCGGCGAAGTCGAGCCGCAGCGGCGCGGTGGCGTGATACTCGGTGGGCAGATCGCGACGCCTCATGGCCGGACGTGCCACGCGGCCACGGTGGGCAGCTCGCCCCGCTCGTCCATGCGCACGCCGAGCACCCGCCGGTTCATTCCCTGCACCCCCCGCGCGTGATAGAGCCACGCCACCGGCAGCTGCTCGGCAAAGACCCGCTGCGCCGCGGCCGGGTCACCCGGGATCGCGATGCCCGTCACCTCGCCGAGCGGTTGCAGAAACCCGAGCCCCAAATCGCCGGGCACGCCCATGACCGCCGCGGTGAAATCGTGGCGCGGCCCGTACACGCGATCGAGAAAGGCCGACAACTCGAGCTGGCGAATCGACACTTCGAAGCCGACGGCGGCCAAGCGCGCCTGCAGCATCTGCTCGAGCGGCGCCTCACCGCTCCCGACGGTCAGGATCTCGAACCGCGGGCGACGTCCCGCCAGCAGCCGACGTGCGGAGTCGGGCGCCAGCGGGACTGGCGGCACCGGAAGGTACTGCGGCACGGTCCGCGGCACGGGACCGTCGGCGACGGCCCCGAACCCGAAGAGGTAGCCGTCCACGATCTCACGCCGGTCGATGGCGAGCGCGGCGGCGAGTCGCACGCGACGGTCGTCGAACGGCGGCCGGCGCGTATTGAACGCCATACCGTACGGGAAAATCATGGGGTAGTCGACGACCGCGAGGCCGGTGTGGCGCCGCACGAACGTCGCGTGCGCCGCGCTGATGCCGGCGAAATCGAGCTCTCCGGCGACGAGCGCGGCGAGCTTCGTGGTGGGCTCGTCCACCACGACGACGATGAGCCGGTCGAGGGTCGGCGGGCCACCCAGCGCGGCCGGGAAGTCGGGATTGGCGGCGAACACCCAGCGCCGGTTCGGCTCGTGCGCCACGAAGCGGAACGGCCCGTTGCCCACGGGGCGGCGGTTCCACTCCGCTTCGCGCAGCCGGGCGTGCGGCACCGTGTCGAGCAGATGCGCCGGCAGTATCGCCAGATCCGTGAGCACGTCGGGAAAGGTGGAGGGCCGCGAGAATCGCAACACGACGGTGGAGTCGTCAGGCGCCGTCTCGCCCGCGAGCGCGGTGAGATCGTCGGCGCGCGGGTAGCCGGTGACCGGGTCGCGCGCGGCGGCGAGCGTCCACACCACGTCGCGCGCGGTGGTGCGCGGCCCGTCGTGCCAGCGGACGTCGGTACGCAACGTGAACGTCAGCCTGCGGCCACCCTCGGACCAATGCCAGGCGCGCGCCAGGTAGGGGCGTGGCGTCAGCGTCGAGTCGTAGCGCGCCAAGGTGGTCAGCAGTACGTAGCGCTGCACCTGTTTCGCGAGCGGGTGAATGGTGAGCAAGGGATTGATGCTTTGAAGATCCGCGCCGGAGGCGAACAGCACGGTGCGCCCGTGGCCTGGGGACGCGCGACAGGCGCACGTCAGCAGCAGCAGCAACGCCAATCTCGGCACGGCTTGATTCTACGAGGCCCGGCCCGAAAAGAAACACCCGCGGGATCGCTCCCGCGGGTGCTCGTTCCAGCGGCCGTTCTGGCGAGGCGTCAGGCCGCGCTGTGCTCCACGGTGACGGTCGGATCGACGCCGCACCCGGTGAACACGATGTGGATGGTGACGGTGCCATCGGGCCCCGTCTTCACGACGAGCAGTTCGCCCGAGGTGAACGCCGGGCGTTCGGTGCAGGTGGCGTCGTGGTGCAGCGGCGTTACGGTCGTCACGGCGAACGAGTGGGACGCCGTGCCGCGCGTCCGGCTCATACTGCCGTTCACCGTCAAGTCACCACTCGGCAGGTGTCGCAGTGCGTCGAACGTCTGGCCGGCGTCGGCGACGAACGAGACCACCCAGGCCTTGGTCAGCTGGGCGGTACCATGCTCGCTCGATGCGAGGTCCACCGTCGTGCTGTCGTGCAGGTCGAACTCGGACGCCGAGCGCAGCACCTGGCGCGCGCCGTTGAGATCGCTCTGGAAGAAGGTGCCGTCCGCCCGCGTGAGTTTGTGCTGCAGGTCGGTGAAGACGACGCGGATGCCGAAGTCGGTCGGAGAGAGATCGGTGACGTGGATCGAGCCCGTGATTTCAAACGTCGCGCCGTCGCGGGCGAAAGAGCAGTCGGGCAGCGTGAAGCTGATCGTGACGTCGTCGGGGATGTGGTCCCCATCGGCGTCGACCGGGGGATTCGGCGTGATCGTCGGACAGGTCGCCGTGGAGCTCGGTTGCAGCGCATCGCTCGCGGCGATGCCCGCGCTGGGGAACGACGGCACCAGCAGACCACCGAGCGTGAAGCTGCCCGCCACGTCTTCGACTTCGCCCGCGACTTCGTGGCCAACCACCTGCGCTTCGGCATCGGAGAGGGACGACGTTCCTGGATTGGCGGGGCGATCGGGCGTGCACGCGGCGGCGACGAATGTCGCAACGGCGATGAGCCACGCACTGCGGTCCATCAGGTGACGAGACTTCGGCGACATAGGCTGCCTCCTCGAATTGGCACTACCTTATCGACATGCTGACCCGCCTCGCAGCGCGCGCGCTCGCCGGGTTCGGTGTGGTGGCGGGCGTCGTGACGCTCACGTTCTTCCTGCTGCGGGTCGCGCCGGGCGATCCGGTGGAGCACCTGCTCGGTCCCGCCGCGAGACCCGAGCAGCTGGCCGCGCAGCGGCGCGCGCTCGGACTCGATCGGCCGATGGTCGTTCAGTACACCGCTTGGGTGACGCGGTTCGTGCGCGGCGACTGGGGCATAAGTATCGCCAAAGGCCGCCCGGTGCGCACCGTCTTGGGCGACGCCTGGCCGACGACCGTTCGGCTCGTGGGCCTCTCCCTCCTCCTGAGTTACCTGCTCGGCATCGCGATCGGCGCCGTGCAAGCGCACCGGCGAGGGTCGCGCACTGATACCGCGCTCTCGGTGATCACCGTCACACTGTTCGCGGTCCCCGGTTTTTGGCTGGGGCTGATGCTGGTGATGGTGTTCACGTACTGGGCGCGCGCGTTGCCCGCCTTCGGTGCGGCCGGCCTCGACGCCGACTACCTGACCGGCTGGTCCCGCATCGTCGATGGACTGCGGCACCTCGCGCTGCCGCTGGCGACGCTCTCGCTGATCGGCGTCGGCGGCTCCGCGCGCTTCGTGCGCGGCGCTATGATGGACCTCGCCGCGCAGCCCTTCGTCACGACGGCGCACGCCAAGGGACTCACCCCATGGCAGGTGACGCGGCGTCACATCCTGCGCAACGCCCTCACGCCCGTCGTCACCCTGCTCGGCCTCTCCCTCCCAGCCCTCTTCTCCGGAGCCGTCCTGGTCGAGGCGGTGTTCGCTTGGCCCGGGGTCGGCCGCGTGCTGGTCGAGGCGGTGCAGGCGCGGGATTACCCCGTCGTCGCGGCCGCCACCGCGGTGAGCGCATCGCTCGTCGTGGCGGGGAATCTCCTCGCGGACGTGGTCGCGGGCTGGCTCGATCCGAGAATCGGGAAACGGGAAGCGTGAAACGGCTCCTGCGGGATCGCCGCGGCGCGTTCGGCGTCGTGATGCTCGCACTCGTGATCGCGTGCGCGGTCCTCGCGCCCCTCGTCACGGGTGGCGATCCTAACGCGCAGGGCGACATCGTGGCGACCCGCTTCCTCGCGCCGCTGTCTACCGACGCGACCGGCGCGTTTCATCCCCTGGGCACCGATCGATTCGGGCGCGACGTGTGGACGCGGCTCGTCTACGGCGCCCGCATCTCCCTCGGCGTCGGCCTGCTGGCCGTGCTGATCTCGGTCACGCTCGGCGTCGCTGTCGGGGCGCTCGCGGGATACGGGCGAGGCCCGTTGCCCCTCGCCCTGCTCGGACTCACGGACTTCGCGCTCGCCGTCCCGCGCGTCGTGCTGCTGCTGCTGCTCGCCGCGTTGTGGCGGCCCAGCACGGCGCTCGTGGTGGTCGTGCTGGGCCTGACCGGGTGGATGAGCGTCGCCCGGCTGGTCCACGGTGAGGTGCGCGCGCTCGCGGCGCGGCCGTTCGTCGAGGGCGCGGTGGCCGTCGGCGCCCGCCGCATCCGCGTGTTGGCGCGCCACATCCTGCCGAACGCGCTCACGCCCGTCATCGTCGCCGCGGCGCTCGGCGTCGGCAACGCAATCACACTCGAGTCGAGCCTTTCCTATCTCGGTCTGGGGGTCCAGCCACCCACGCCGTCGTGGGGCAACATGATCGCCTCGGGACGCGACGTACTCGTCAACGCCCCCTGGGTAGCGACGGCGCCGGGTGTGGCGCTCGTCCTCGTGGTGGTGGCGTGCACGCTGCTCGGCGATGCGATGAGAGATGCGTTGGAGCCGTCAGCGGTCAGCCATCAGCCGTCAGCGCCACGCGCTTGAGTACGGCCGCGTCGATGTCGTGGCCGCCTTCAAAGGGCACCAGTTCGTATGGAACCCCCTGCTCGCGCAGACGCGCCTCGGTGGCCGAGACGATCTTCGGCGTGAAGTACTCATCGCGGCTGCCGTAGACCAAGGAGAGCCGCGACGCGCGGCGCATGTCGACGTCCGACGGCACTTCCCCTCCCCACACAATCAAACGCGCGATCTTGGACGTCCCCAGGGCCGACCAACGGGACGCCGTCGTCGCGCCCTGAGAGAACCCAAGGACCGTCACGCTGATCGCCGATCGAACCACGTCCGCATAAACGGCGTCGAGATACCGCACGTAGTCCTCGATCTCCGAGACGCGATCTTCCCTGGTCATCCAGCTCGCGCCCACGCGACGCTCCGCGGGGTCCTCGGTCAGGTAGAACCGCGACAGTCCTTCCGGCGCGACGATGAGCCGTGTGCCATCGTCGATCGGCTCGAAGCGGCTCAAGAACCGCGCGGCAAGCTGGCCGTAGCCGTGCAGGACGAACCACACCTCGCGCTCGGCTCTGCCGGTCGTGAAGTACCGCGCGGAGCGCGGCACGGAGAGGCGGCGTTCTTGCACGCTCACGTCACCAGGATGGTGACGAGTTCGTGCGGCTCGGCAACAAACCGCACCACGTTGCCGCGCTGCTCCAACACGAGCGCCACCGACTCCCGCTCGTCGGCGCGGACCCGATGCGCGTTCTTGACGCCGTCGCCGAAGCGCCAGGCACCGGCCGCCTTGCGTCCGCTCGCATTGTAGCAGCGCAGCACCATGGGCGAGCCCGCCTGGGCTGGTTTCACCGCGGAGAGCACGAGTCCCGTTCCCTCGAGCGTCACGTCCGCCGGTGCCGGCGTCAGCATACCGGCGTCGCGCAGCCACCAGCCCTGCAGCGGCAGGAACGCGTCCTCCCACAGGTGCGGCACCGCCTCGCCGCGCTCCACATCCCCGGCCGACACGGGCGCCAGCGCCCAGTCGACGCGGCTGTGCCCGAGGCACTGCGCATCGGGTGTCGGTGTCGGCCACGCGGCGTGCCCGGGCCGCGTCGGCAGATCGCCGCGCGAGAGATCCCCGACGCAGCGGAGCAGCGTGACGATCAACTCCCCCGCCGGGGTCCACTCGTACTCGAAGAATCCCGGCGCGAGCAGGGCGAGTCCTCGGGAGGCCCGCGCGGCCGCCACGAAGCGATGCGCCGGCGCGGTTCGCGCGGGAGTCTCGCGCGGAAAGTCAGCGGGGTCGGCGATCACGGCTGGCCGCGCCGCCGCGCCAAACGCCGCCCCCGCCACCGCCGCCACATCCGCGAACCGCGAGCCGAGGGGCACGCGCGCCCGCAGCCGGTGGTAGGTCGCGCGATTGTCGATCTCGAGGGTGCAGCGGACGAGCGGGCTGTCGGCGTAGAGCTGGACCACGAGGCGGGCCGCGACGTCGCGCAGTACCTGCCAGCGCGCCTCGAGCGCCGCCACGAGGGGGCCCGCGGCGAGGCGGCGCACGGTGATCGGCCCCCGGCTGCGGGTTACCCAATCGCGGACGGGAGGGCAGTAGGTATAGGTGTCCCCCGCATCGCCGGCATCCTCGAGCTTGAGCAGGCCCGCGTAGCGCTCCCCGGAGCGCCGATCGAGGAGCGTCAGCGCGCCACTGGGCTCGAGCGCTACCTCGACGAAGCGATTCTCGAGCGCGCGGCCGCGCACTTGGGCGCCCTCGCCGCGTGGCAACGCAGTGGCGGGACCGAGCGTGAACGTGCCGAGTCCGAGTCCCGGCACGGCGGGCGAGCGAAACGCGATGCGCACCTGATCCACCTCGTCCTCGTCGGGGTAGTGTCGCGCCGCCTCGAGCCGCTGCGTCGTGGCGCGGCGGGCGAGCACCTGCACCGGCAGGACGCGGCCGTCGCGTGTCTTGAGCGCGAACGGCTCGTAGCCGCGGGCCGAGCGCGGTATACGATCGCCGGGCGGCCCCACCAGTACGTCCCGACGGAAGAACGTGACGTCGGCGACGACGATGCCCGCGCGAGGCCGCGCCCCCGGATTCCACAGGACGAGCGCCGGCTCTCCGAGGGCGGGCGCGCCGCGATCGCGCGCGGCGTCGGGATCGTGGCCCACCAGGTCGTGGAGCGCGCCGCGCGCGATCTCCCGCGCGTAGGCCCGCACGTCGGCGACGCGACGCTCCGCCGCCGCGGCGACGTCATCGCTCGTGCACCCGGCGATCGTGTCGTGGAATTGCGAGCGCACGAGCGTGCGCCACGCGACATCGAGCAGCGGTCGCCGCTCGCGCCCGCCGTAACGACGTGCCAACGCCGCCAGCGGCTCCGCGACCCGCTCGAGCCACAGCTCGGCCTCACCATGGCGGCGCTTGAGCGGCGCCCGCGTGCCGTGCACACCCTGCAGCGTCCAGGTGTAGCCGTACGACCAGCGCAGCTCTCCCGCCGCGAGCGGCGCGGCAGTCGTGGTCGCGGCCTCGGCGGCCGCCTGAAAGAACTCGTCCAGCCGCGAGATCCGGAACGCATTGGCCGGCTCGAGCTCGAGCAGCAGGTCGCGCAGCCGAACCAGGTGCGGATGGGCGGCGTGGTGGTCGGCGCCGACGAACACCGGGATGTGCTTGCCGGCGGCGCGGTCGACCAGCGCCGTGCGCACGCCGTGCCACGCCGCGGGGAGGCGATCGGCGTCGGCCGGGAGCGCCGCCCCGATCTCATAGCCATCGGGCGGCAGGTGCCACACCAGCACGTCACGGCCGTCGGGCCCGCGCCAGCGGTAGAGATCGCGCTCCTGGCCGGGCTCACCGCCCAGGCCGCGCCACACCACGCCGTGTTTGATGCCGAACTCGCGCGCCAGCGTCGGCCAGACCGCCGGGTGACCGAACGCATCGGGCGAATACAGCACGTCGAGGCGGCCGCCGAGCCGCTCAGCGTCCGCCGCACCCAGCAAGAGGTTGCGCACCAGCGATTCGCCGGACGGGATCAATTCGTCGGGGAGCACGTACCAGGGACCCAGCTGCAGCCGGTTCGTCTTGACCAACGCCTTGATGTCGGCCTCGCGCTCGGGACGCGCGCGCAGGTAGTCCTCGACCAAGACCGTCTGCCCATCCAGCAGGAAGCTGCGGAAGCCCGCGTCGGCCTGGAGCTGCTCGATCAGATCGTCGAGCATCGGGACGAGCCGGGAATGGAATGCCGCGCGCGGGAGGTACCACTCCCGATCCCAGTGCGTATGGGCGATGAGGTGGAAGATCAGGCCACTCATGCGCGGGCTAAGCTAGGGGATGACGGCGTCGCTGGCGACCGGCATATTGCCACCCATGCGCAAGATCGCCTGGCTCGCCGCGCCCGCCGTCGTCGGCCTGACACTGGTCGCGACCCGCCTCGTCCCCGGCCCCCTCGGCCGCGCGACGCTGTTGCCGTCGGGCTGGCTCATCCAGCCGGCCGGCCGGCAGGTCAGCGTCGGCACACTCCCCCTCAATCTTCTCGTGACGAGCGACGGGCTCGTGCTCGTGACGAACAACGGCTACGGCGACAACGGCGTGATGCGCGTCGATCCCTCGACGGGGACGGCGGCGTGGATCCTGCGCGTGCGCGCCGCATGGCTCGGCCTCGCGCGGACGGGCCGCCGCGGCACGGATACGGTGTGGGCGAGTGGCGCGGGACAGAACCGCGTCTATCGGCTCGTCACCACCAGGCTCGGCGCGTCCTGGAGAACCGACTCCGTGATCCTCGCCGACACGACCACGAAGTTGTTCGTGGCCGGCGTCGCCATTCTGCCGGGACGCTCGCTCGTCGCCGCGGTGGGCAACCTCAGCGACTCGGTCTATTTGATCGATGCGACCAGGCTCGAGCGACGCGGGGCTGTGGCGGTCGGGCACCGCCCCTACACCGCCGTGGCGGACGCGGGCCGCTTGTATGTGAGTGACTGGGGCGATTCCACGGTGTCGGTGATCGACCTGAACGCCGGACCGCCCTACCGCCGGACCACCTGGTTCGTCGGCCCCCATCCGTCCGCACTCACGCTCGGGAATGGGAGCCTGTTCATCGCCCTCGCCGGCTCGAATGGCGTGGCGCGGGTCGATCTGGGCACGGGTCGCGTGATCGAGCAGCTGACCGTCGCGCTCGACCCGCGCGCGCCCGCCCTAAAGGACTTCCATTCGGTCGCCGGCAGCGACCCGAACGCACTCGCGCTGTCCCCCGATGGCCGCACGCTGTACGTCGCGATGGCCGGCAACAACGCCGTGGCCGTCGTGAGGGTCGGGCCCCGTGCGATGCGTGTCGCCGGGTTGATCCCCGCCGGCTGGTATCCGACCGCGGTGGCTACGTCCCCCGACGGTCACACGCTGTACGTCGCGAACGGCAAGGGCGGTGGCTCCGGGGCGAATCCCGACGGCACCTACATCGGGAACGTCATCACGGGCTCGGTGTCGATCGTTCCCGTGCCCGACTCGGCAACACTGGGGCAGTATACGCAACGCGTGTACTCACTGAGCCCGTACTCAAACGCACCGCTCCGTCCGACCTTCCAACCGTCCGACCGTCCGACGCAGGTCAAGCACATCGTCTACGTCATCCGAGAGAACCGCACTTACGATCAGGTGTTCGGGGACGTTGCAGAGGGCAATGGCGATGCCGCCCTCGCGATTTTCAATGACTCAGTGACCCCCAATGCGCACGCCATCGCGCGGCGCTGGGTGCTGTTCGACAACTTCTACGTGGATGGCGAAGTCAGCGCGGACGGGCACGAGTGGAGCACGCGCGCCTTTGCCAACGATTACAACGAGAAGACGTGGCCGCAGATCTATTCCGATCGGCGCGAGTGGGACCTGACGAGCGGCGAGGACCTCGCCAATCGGGCCGAGTCGTACCTCTGGGACGCCGCCAAACGCAAGGGATTGTGGGTCGTGAACTTCGGGGAGATGACGACCGACGAGGCCGACACGACCCGTACCAACATCGCCGGCTTGAAGGGGATAACCGCAAACGGGTACCCGGGGTTCATCATGAGCATCCCGGACACGGTCCGCGCCGGCCTCTTCGCCGACTCGGTCGCGAGCTGGGAGCGTCAGGGTCGGTTCCCCGACCTGGTGATCCTCTATCTCCCGCGCGACCACACGCTGGGCCGCCGCGCCGACGAGCCCACGCCGCGCGCGATGGTAGCCGACAACGATCTCGCGATGGGTCGGGTCGTGGAACGCCTCAGTCGTTCGTCGTTCTGGAGCTCGCTGGCTCTGTTCGCTCTGGAAGACGACGCGCAGAATGGACCCGATCACGTGGACGCGCACCGCTCCGTGTTGCTGGTGGCGTCGCCGTTCGCGCGCCGTGGCGTCGTGGACAGCACGTTCTACACGACCAGTTCCGTGCTCCGAACCATGGGCGAGCTGCTCGGCTTGCCGCCTCTCAGCGAGTACGACGCGGGCGCGACACCGCTGTGGCCCGCGTTCGGTCCGGGCTCCGACGTGACGCCGTTCGCGGCGTTGCCGAACCGCTGGCCCCTCGCCGAGCGCACCGCGCACGCGTTCCGGTCGCGCGTCCCGGACCGGGATCTCGCCGGCCCCGATCGCGCCGACGAAGAGGAATTGAACGCGGAAATCTGGGCGAGCGTGCGGCCGCGCGAGCGCAGCCCCGCGCCGCGGACGAGGTTTCTCAGACCGTTCTAGTCGCGTCCGCAAAAACCGGCGACAAATGCTGAAGATGCTGCGGCCCCCGTCGCGGTAACGAACTCGATTTCGGGCGTTCGACCCGAATCGCCGTGTGTTGCGCTTCCGCTATAGCGCGCACGAAACACGCAAGCGACTACCGATTGCGCACTCTGTGCAGTTGTGCGTACTCCGCCAACGGCTGCGCCCGGCACACGACTTGCGAGCTTCCGCGCCGACTCGGTCACAACTCAGTCACGAATCCATTTCGAATTCGTCTCGCAGCGCCCTGGAGCGGTCCTCGTGCAACGCCCGACCCGAGTAGCTTCGCTCGCCGTTGGTGTGGCACCCGTGCGTCCCGCGGGGGATCGTCCCTCCGCTCCCCCTGAGATGGTTCAGCCGACAGGACGGCCGAGCGTCCGTGGGAAATTCGTGTTCGTCGGCGACGAGAAGCTTTACGTCCGAGGCGTGACATACGGCGCCTTCGAGCCGGACGCCGACGGACGGGAGTACCGCGATCTCGGCCGGATCGATCGCGACTTCGCGCGGATGGCGGCGAGCCGGATCAACGCCGTGCGCATCCCACACACGATGCCGCCCACGGCGCTGCTGGACGTAGCGGCGCGCTACGGTCTCAAGGTCATGGTCGGGCTCAGCGCCGAGCAGTACGTCGGGTACCTGATCGACCGCCGCGGCGCGCCCGACGTGGAGGCATTGGTGGCCGCCAAGGTGCGCGCCTGCGCTGGCCACCCGGCCCTGCTCTGCTATGCGCTCGGCAACGAGATTCCCGCGCCGATGGCCCGCTGGCTGGGACGCGAGCGCGTCCAGCGCTACCTGAAGCTGCTGTATCGCGTGGTGAAGCGCGAAGATCCGGAGGGGCTGGTCACGTACGTGAACTACCCCACGACGGAATACCTCGATCTGCCGTTCCTCGATCTGCTCTGCTTCAACGTGTACCTCGAATCGCAGGAGCGGCTCAAGGCCTACCTCGCCCGCCTGCAGAACATCGCGGGCGACCGGCCCCTCTTCATGAGCGAGCTCGGACTCGACAGCCTGCGCAACGGCGAAACCGTCCAGGCGCAAGTGCTCGACTGGCAGGTGCGGACGGCGTTCGCCGGGGGCTGCGCCGGCGCGTTCGTCTTCTCCTGGACCGACGAGTGGTACCGCCACGGCAACGATGTGGCCGACTGGGCGTTCGGCCTCACCCGTGCCGACCGCTCGCCCAAGCCCGCGCTGGACGCGGTGCGCGAGGCGTTCGGCGACGCGCCGTTTTCCCCGCGACTCCGCTGGCCCCGCATCTCGGTCGTCGTGTGCTCCTACAACGGGGCGCGCACTATCCGCGACTGCCTCGAGGCGCTCGCCCGCCTCGACTACCCCGACTACGAAGTGATCGTGATCGATGACGGATCTCGGGACGCCACGGCCGGCATTGCCGCGCGCTACGGCGGCGTGCTGATCCGGACGCCCAACCGCGGTCTGGGCCACGCGCGCAACGCCGGCCTCGCCGCAGCCAGCGGCGAGATCGTGGCGTACATCGACGACGACGCGTACCCAGACCCGCAGTGGCTCCGCTACCTCGCCGCCACCTTCATGAGTACGTCGCACGCCGGAGTGGGCGGGCCGAACATCGCCCCGCCCGGAGACGGCCCGATCGCCGAGTGCGTCGCGCGTGCGCCGGGCGGACCCGTCCACGTGCTGCTGAGCGATCGCGAGGCGGAGCACATCCCCGGCTGCAACATGTCCTTCCGCAAGACCTGCCTGGAGGCGATCGGCGGATTCGATCCGCAATTCCGGACCGCCGGAGACGACGTGGACATGTGCTGGCGGCTGCAGGAGCGCGGCTGGACGCTCGGGTTCCATCCTGCCGCCCTGGTGTGGCACCACCGCCGGAATTCCGTGCGCACCTACTGGAAGCAGCAGATCGGGTACGGCCGGGCCGAGGCGATGCTGGAGCGGAAGTGGCCCGAGAAATACAACGGCTCCGGGCACGTGCGCTGGGTGGGCCGCATGTACGGCTCCGGCCTCACCCGCCTGCTCGGCTGGCGCCGGCCCCGCATTTACCATGGCGTGTGGGGCGGCGCGCCGTTCCAATCGCTCTACGAGCCCGCGCCGAGCCTGCTCGCCTTCCTGCCGCAGATGCCCGAGTGGCACCTGATGACGGCGACGCTGGCGGGGTTGGCAGGCGTGAGCGTCGTCTACCAGCCGTTGAGGCTGGCCCTGCCCCTGTTCGTAGGCGCCTTGGTGCTGCCGATCGCGCAGGCGTCCCTGAGCGCGGCTCACGCGTCGTTTCCAGACGCGCGGCCCGGCGTCCCCCGGCTCGCGCGGCGGCTGCTGACGGCCGCCCTCCACCTCCTGCAACCGCTGGCCCGGCTCCGCGGCCGGGTGATGGAGGGGCTCACGCCCTGGCGGCGGCGCGCGACGCCCGGATGGGCGCGGCTGTGGCCGGTGACGGCGTCCATCTGGAGCGAGCGCTGGGAGCCGCTGGACCAGCGCCTCCACGCGCTCGAAGCGCGGCTGCGCGCGGCTCGCGCTTGCGTCCTGCGCGGTGACGAGCACGACTGCTGGGATCTCGAAGTGCGGGGCGGGATCCTCGGCGTCGCGCGACTGCTCATGGGGGTCGAAGATCACGCGGGAGGGAAACAGATGATCCGGGTGCGCTGGTGGCCCAAGATCCCGGTGCGTGGGCCGATTCTCGCGCTCGGCTTCGCCGCGCTCAGCGGCGCCGCCGCGCAGGCTCAGCTCTGGGTCGCGGCGGTGCTGCTCGGCCTCGGTGCCCTACTGCCGGCGTTGCACATCGTCGAGCAATGCATGGCCGGCATGGCTACGATCAGGCAGACCGTCCACCAGCTGAAACAGGGAGGCTGGTAATGGCCGCGGAGCTCTGGGGCAACCTCTCCTGGCACCCCGCCGTCGCCGCGTGGCGGGAGATCGCGCCCACCGCACCCGTCCCGGAACGCATCGAGGTGCTCCATCGGAAGGACGGCACCGCCGCGTACCGTCTGGTCGGAGTGGGGCCGGAGGGAGCGCCGGTCCTGGCGCGGCGCGCGCGCATCGGGCGCGTGCGGGTCGAGCGCACGATCTACCAGCGGCTGCTCGCGCGGCTGCGATTGACTGCTCCGCGGTACTATGCCTTCCCGCCGGACGAGCCGGGTTTCGCCTGGGCGTTTCAACAGGAGGGCGGCGACGGGCGCGTCGGGGACGGGTGATGGGTGACCTCGCGCTGTACCGCCGCCTGTTCCGCCAGGCGCGGCCGTACTGGCTCCACCTCGCTGTCCTGTTCGGCGTCGGGCTGCTGGCGAGCCCGATCGCGCTCCTCAACCCCATCCCGCTCAAGATCGCCGTCGATTCCGTCCTCGGAACGCGCCCGCTCCCCCGCTTTCTCCACGCGCTGCTCCCCGCGGGCGTCGTGGCATCGGCCCCCGCCCTGCTCGCGGTCGCCGTCGGGCTCCTGCTCGCGGTCGCGGCGCTCGGCCAGCTGCAGTCGCTCGCCAACAAGTTCCTACAAGCCTACGTCGGCGAGCGGCTAGTGCTCCGCTTCCGGACCCAACTGGTGCAGCAGACACAGCGGCTCTCGCTGTCGTACCACGATTCCACGGGCTCGGCCGACGCGCTGTATCGCATTCAACAGGACGCCTCGGTGATCGACAAGATCATGGTCGAGGGCGTCATCCCGTTCATTACGGCGGCCATCACGCTGGGCACGATGATCGTCGTCACGGCGAAGCTGGACGGGCAGCTCGCGCTCGTGGCGCTCGCGGTATCCCCACCCCTCTACGCACTGTCGCGCCGTTATCGGCCGCGCATGCGGCGCCAGCATCGCGACATCAAGAAACTCGAGACCTCCGCGCTGGCGGTCGTCCAGGAGACGCTCGGCGCCCTCCGCGTCGTCAAGGCGTTCGGCGCGGAAGCGCGGGAGACCGACCGATTCGCCGAGCGCTCGCGCGAGGGGGTGGCGGCGCGCATCCGCATGGCGCTGATGGAGGGACGCTACGGACTGCTCGTGGGGCTCACGACGGCGCTCGGCACCGGCGCGGTCCTGCTCATCGGCGTGCAGCACGTGCGGGCGAACGTCCTGTCGCTCGGACAGTTGCTCATGGCGTTGACTTACCTGGGACAGTTGTACGAGCCGCTAAAGACAGTCGGCAGGAAGGCGGCGAGTCTCCAGTCCTACCTCGCCAGCGCCGAGCGGGCGTTTGCGCTGCTCGATCAGCAGCCCGACGTGCCCGAGCGCCCCGACGCGCGGCCCCTCGAGCGCGCCCGCGGCATGATCGAATTCCGGGGCGTGTCGTTCGGCTACGGGCCGGACCTCCCGGTCCTGCACGACGTCTCGTTCGTGGTCCAGCCGGGGACGCGGCTCGGGATCGTGGGCGCGACGGGCGCCGGGAAGACCACGCTCATCAACCTGCTCACACGCTTTTACGACCCGACCGCCGGCCAGATCCTGCTCGATGGCGTCGACCTGCGGGACTACCGGCTCGCCGACTTGCGGCGGCAGTTCGCGGTAGTGCTTCAGGAAGCGGTCCTGTTCTCCGTCGGCGTGGCCGAGAACATCGCCTACGCCGACCCCGGGGCTCCGCCGACGCAGATCGTGGCAGCGGCCCGAGCCGCCAACGCGCACGAGTTCATCGAGCGCCTGCCGCAGCGGTACGACACGGCGGTCGGTGAGCGCGGCATGCAGCTGTCCGGTGGGCAACGGCAGCGGATCGCGCTGGCGCGCGCCTTCTTGAAGGACGCGCCGCTCCTGATCCTCGACGAGCCTACCAGCGCGGTCGACGTGCGCACCGAAGCCGCGATCCTGGAGGCGATGGATCGGCTGATGCGGGGACGCACCTCCTTCCTGATCACTCACCGGGAGAGCGCACTCGCTGCGTGCGACGCGCGCATGCACCTGGAGGGGGGACGGGTTGTCGACGCGTCCCCGGAACTCGCATGGTACGCGGGCTGACGGACGGCACCGTGACTGAACGCGTTGGGATTCCTCGCCCCGAGCCGGCGCGACTCTGGACCTCGGGCCAGAACGAGCCGGACGATGCCACCAAGCTGATGGTGGAGACGCTGGAGGCCGGTCTCGCCCGGCTGCGGGAGCGCCCGGTGCGGATTCGGGAGATGCGTCGCGCGTTCCTGACGTCGAGTTCGAGCTTCCGTACCGAGCGGCTGCACCTCACGCTCGACGCCGGCAGGCCAGTGCGCGTGTTCTTCAAGGACCTGCATCCGAACCACCAGATGGAGAAAGCGCGCACGGTGCGGGGGTTCGACCTCGAGCCGAGTCACCGCGAGGTCCTCATGTATCAGGGGATCCTGTCTCCGGAGCGGTTCGGCACGCTGCACCTGTACGCGTTCCGCTGGCAACCGCAGGACGGCCTGTTCTGGGTGTTCCTCGAAGACGGCGGCCGGACCGTCCTGCACAATTACCTCGACCTGCCGTTTTGGACAGCGGCCGCGCGCTGGGCCGCCGGATTTCACGCGGCGACCCGCGATCTGCCGCCGGCCCAAACGCGTTTTCTTCCAAAGTACGACGAGGCGCACTACCGCCGCTGCGCCGAGCGGGTGCAGGGCATCGTCGCGAATCTCGAGCCCGGCGAGCAGGAGTTGGTGACACGGGGACTCGCCTGCTTCCGCGCGCGCATCGCGTGGCTCGCCGCGCTGCCGCGGAGCGTCATCCACGGGCAGTACTTCGGCAAGAACATCATGCTGCGGCGGGCGAGGGGCGGGGGGAGGGGGAACGTCCCCAAGATCGTAGTGATTGACTGGGAGACGGCGGCGCTGGCCCCCGGCGTCTTCGACCTGGTGAGCCTCACCGCCGGCAAGTGGACGCCGGAGGAGCGGCACGCGATGCGCGTCGCGTACTTCGACGAGTGCCACAGCGCTTCGAGCGAGCCGCTCGACTGGGAAGCGTTCCAGGAGGAGCTGCGCGTGGTGGCCCTTTACCAGTCGCTCGAATGGCTCGCGTGGTGGGGACAGCACCGCAGCCTGTCGCGGCACTTCGCGCGCTTCCTGCACGAGCTCGAGCTGGTGCTGGCGGAAACGGTATCGTGACGACCGCCTCGGGGCAGCGCGACGCGCAAGCCACGATCGCCGGCTTCACCGCCGTCTTCGCGGGCGACGCATTCCGTGCCGAGCTCGACCGGCTGGTCCGCGACCGCTGGCAAGCGGACACCCGCCGCGTGCAGACCCGACTGCTGAAGTGGCACTGGCGTCGCTGCACGTTCGAGATCGCCATCGAGACGGGGCGCGGCGACCGTCAGCTCATCGGGAAGGTCCACGAAGAGGACCGCTCCGAGGTCTTTCACGCGATGGCGGCGCTCGGCCGCGCGGGCTTCGGCCCCGACGACGAGTTCTCGATCGCGCAACCGCTGGCCTATCTGCCGGCGTTGCACGTACTGTTGGAAGAGCACGTGCCGGGGCGGCCTGCCTCGGACGCCTTCGCGGACGGCGCCCCGCGCGACCGCGCCACGGTCGCCGAGTGTTGCGGCCGCTGGCTGGCGCGCCTCCACAGCGCCGGCCCACGGGTCGGCCCGGTCATGGACCTCGGCCGCAAACGCGGGCGGGTACGGGTCTGGACCGCGCAGATCGAGAGCTTCGGGGAACCGCTCGCGAACCGCAGCCAGCAGCTGCGCGACGCGCTCGAGGCCACCTGGCCCACGCCCGTGGTGGCCGTGTATCGGGCCGGCCACGGCAGTTACATCCCCGAACACGTGCTCCTCAGTCCCGGGCGCACGGCCGTCATCGATCTGGACGAGGGCGACGTGGCGGATCCCGCCCGTGACGTCGCGTGGTTCGTGCTCGCGCTGCAGCGCCTGGCGCTGCGGCGTCACGGATCGCTGCGCGCCTTGGATGACACGATCGAGACGTTCCTGCAGACCTATGCCGCCGCGGCCGGAGAGGGGGCGCTGGCACGCCTGGTGTTCTACCGGGCGTTGGAGTGCCTGCACCGCGCGCGGAACGACCTGGTCAAACCCAGTCCCCCGGCCCGTGAGCGGGCCGAGGTCATGCTCGAGGAGGGGTTACGCCTATGTTGATCGCTGCCGCCGCACTCCTGCTGCAGATCGCCATGGTCGATACGACCGTCCGGCACGCTCCCGTCGCGCGCGCCAACCCGGCCATCACGGCGGAGCGGGTTGCGCAGGCGCCGATCGTCGATGGACGGCTGGACGAGCCCATCTGGGCAACGGTGCCGCCCGTGACCACGTTGTATCAGCGGGAGCCCACCGAAGGGGCCCCGGTTTCGGAACCGACGGAAGTGCGCTTTCTGTACGACGCCACCGCGCTGTACGTCGGCGTGCGGTTGTTCGACCACGATCCCCACGGCATCGTCAGCCGGCTGGGGCGTCGCGACGCCGTGACGCACAGCGATGAGTTCCGGCTGTTCTTGGACAGCTACCACGACCGGCTCACCGCCTTCGAGTTCATCGTCAATCCGGCGGGCGTGAAACACGACCTGCTGGTGGGCGACGACGGCGCCTACGAGGACGACTCCTGGGACCCGGTCTGGGAGGCGGCGACCTCCATCGACTCGTTGGGCTGGAGCGCGGAGCTGCGCATTCCCTTTTCGCAGTTGCGCTTCGCGCCGGCACAGACCCAGGTGTGGGGCGTGTGCGTGCAGCGCTGGATCCAACGCAAGAACGAGCTCGCCGCGTTCCCACTCGTCCCGAAGACGCTGAAAGGAGTGGCCTCACGCTGCACCGATCTCGTCGGGCTGCACGACGTCACCGCGCGCCGCCATGTCGAGGTGATGCCCTACGTCGTGGGTCGCGCCAACTACGATCGGCCGGCCCTAGCCGGCAACCCGTACGACGACGGCAGCCGCTATTTCGGCGGCATCGGCGGCGACGTGCGGTATGGCATCACGTCCAACCTCACCCTCGACGGCACGGTCAATCCCGACTTTGGGCAGGTCGAGGTGGACCCGGCCTTCGTGAACCTCACCGCGTTCGAGCAGTTCCTCGCGGAGCACCGCCCCTTCTTCGTGGAAGGAAGAGAAGTCTTCACGTTCGGGGGGACCGGCGGCGGCATGACATTGTTCGGCGACCCCACGCCGACCTTCTATTCCCGCCGCATCGGCCGTCCGCCGCAAGCAGGCATGCCCACGTCGGGGCCGTTCGTGGATATGCCCGACAAGACGACGATCCTCGGTGCTGCGAAGCTCACGGCCAAGCGCGCCGGCGGCTGGTCGGTAGGCATGCTCGACGCCGTCACATCACGCGAGTGGGCCGCGGTGGCGGACAGCAACGGCGCCCTGCAGTCGCGTGACGAGGTCGAGCCGCCGACCAACTACTACGTCGGCCGGGTGCGGCGCGAGCTCGACGGCGGGAACACGGCGTTCGGCGTGCTCGGCACCGCGGTCAACCGGCGCCTCGACACCCCGGCACTGGACATCCTGCGCCGCTCGGCCTACGTGGGCGGTGCGGACCTCTACCATCGGTGGGGGCACGGCACCTACTCCCTGGCCGTCAGCGTGACCGGCTCCCGCATCGACGGCGACACGCTGGCGATCCAGCTGGCGCAACGGTCCTCGGACCGCTACTACCAGCGCCCCGACGCCCACAGCTTCCACTACGACCCCAGCCGCACCGCACTCACCGGGATGCACAGCAACGTGCAGCTCAACAAGCTCAGCGGCAATTGGACCGGGACGCTCACGAACGTCGTCAACTCCCCGGGTTACGAGATCAACGACCTCGGCTTCCAGAACCGCGTGGACCAGATTCTGACCGGGGCCGGGGTGCAACGTCGCTGGACCCGGCCAGGGCCCGTTTTTCGCAACGGCCTCGTTTCGCTCGCGCTGCGGCAGGGCTGGAATTTCGACGGCGACCCGATCGTCCAGAACGCCTCCACGTACGCCTACGGCCAGTTCCACAACTTCTGGTCGGTCGTCTTCAATGCCGGCGTCTGGCCCAGCGTGATCGACGACCGCCTCACGCGCGGCGGCCCGCTGGCGCGGACGCCGCTCAGCAGTCGCGCGGATCTCCAGATCTATAGCGACAGCCGCAAGCAGATGAGCGCGTACGTCTACCTGGGGTACGGGCGCGACGCGGCGGGCGGCTGGGAGGTGAAGTTCGAGCCGCTGCTCACGCTCCGGCGCGGCTCCGCCCTGTGGGCGAGCGTGGGCCCAGGATATGCCGTGGGCCGCGTCGCCGCCCAGTTCGTGGACTCGGTCGCCGATCCGACGGCCACGGCGACGCTGGGCAGGCGCTACGTCTTCTCGCAACTGCTGCAACACACGCTGGACATGGATGTGCGCGTGAACGCCGCATTCTCACCGGTCCTGAGCGTGCAGCTGTTTGTGAATCCGTTCGCGTTCTCGGGCGATTACCAGAGCTTCAAGGAACTACGGGCGCCGCGCACCTTCACATTCAACCAGTACGGCCGCGACAACGGCTCGACCTTCACGCGGAGCGGCAACAGCTACACGGTCGACCCCGACGGCCCGGGTCCGGCTCGAGCCTTCAGTTTCGCGGACCCCACGTTCCGCACGCGGTCCCTGCAGGTGAACGCCGTGCTGCGCTGGGAGTACCACCCCGGCTCGACGTTGTACGTCGCGTGGACGCAGCGGCGCTCCGGCCTGTTCGCCTACGATGGCAACTTCGACCTGGGCCACGCCCTGGGGCGCGACCTGTTGGCGGACCGGCCCATCAACGTGCTGCTGGTCAAACTCAATTACTGGCTCAGCTTCTAGCGAGCCCGCCCAGGTCCTCGAGGCGCGACAGATGCACGTGAGCGACGCGCCGCCCGCGCGCCAGCAGCGCACGGATGTCACCGCGCGCCTGCGCTCGCTTCAGCTCACCGAAGGTCCGTCCCTGCCCCGGGATCTCGATGTCCTGGGCATCGTCCGTGGTGATCACGAGGAACAGCCCCGTGGTCGGCCCGCCCTTGTGGAGCTGCCCCGTCGAGTGCAGGTAGCGAGGGCCAAAGCCGAGCGTGGTGGCGCAGCCGAGAGCGCGACCCCACGCTGCTCGGACTTGCTGGAGCGCCGCCGTCACCTCGGGAAGGGGCGGGAGGTAGGCGAGGATCGCGAGGTAGTCGCCGGGGCGGGCGCTCCCGCGCAGCGCCTCCGGTGACAGCGTAGGCAGGGGCGCGGCATGCTGCGCCCCGACAGCGCCCGCGCGTTCCAATTCCTCCCTCGCCAACCGTTTTGCGTCGTCGACGTCGGGCTGGTCGAACGCGTTCACGCCCATGCGTTCGCACAACTCCCAGGTCGCGTATTCCCACCGCTGGAACTCGGCGCCCAAATCGAGCGGATCGGCCGACACGTCGCTCACGACCTGCATGTCGGGGAGGACGACGCCCACGGGATCGTCCACCACGGGGACGACGCCGCGGCCGTCCTTCCCGGTGCTCTCCGCCACGAGCTGCTCGATCCAATCCGCCAGCCTCGCGACCGGGGCCGGCGGCTTGAGCGCGAGCTTATTGCGGCCTTCACTCACGCGCTCCGCCAGCGCCGCACCGAACGCCTTGGCGCGCGCCGGGTCGACCGTGCGGGCCCGCTGCAGCAGCGTCCGCCCATCGAGGCCGAGCAGCGCGGCGGGCAGCATGCCGACGGCCGTGAGCGCGGCGTACCGGCCACCCACGTCCGCGGGATGCTCGACGACCGCGCGGAAGCCGCGCTCGCGCGCGAGCGCTTCGAGCGGGCTGCCGGGGTCGGTGATGGCGACGAACTGCTCGGGGCGTGCCCGGGTCGCGAAGTAACGGTAGAAGGCGAGCGTCTCGACCGTCGTGCCCGACTTGCTCACGATCAAAAAGAGCGTGCGGGCGGGATCGCGCATCCGCTCGGCGGCGAGCACCGCGGCGGGATCGGTGCTGTCCAGCACGTGCAGCGCGACGCGCGGCCGAACCGTGCTCGCGGCGAGCACCTGAGGCGCGAGACTCGATCCGCCCATGCCGCACACGAGCACGCGATCGAGCCCGGCCGCGCGCACCGCGTCGGCGAGGGCGGTGAGCCGGTCCCATTCCGTGAGCGAGTGCTCCGGAGTACGCATCCAGCCGAGGCGGTTCATTGGCGGCGAAACATAATGCGGTTAGGTTACCCTCGGAGTCCCGCGTGATCCCCCTGAGTCGCCCCGCCCGCCTGTTGGCCGCCATCGCCGCACTTTCGTTCGCGGGGATCCTGCTGCTGTACGTGTTCCCGCCGCACGACCAGCCGACCATCTCACTCGTCACCGGCCTGTGCTGGCTGTGGGCGTCGGCGTACGCGGCGTACTGCTGCTTCTTGGCGGGCCGCCGCGTCGCCCAGCCCGAGGAGCGCCGCACGTGGCAATGGATCGCCGCGGGATGCGTCTGCTTTTTCGCGGGCCAGCTCGCCTGGACGTACCACGAGGTCCGGCTCGGCGCCGCGCCGACCTTCCCGTCCGTCGCCGACATCGGGTACCTCAGCATCTACGTGTGCTTCGCGCTGGGGGTCACGACGCTGCTGCGGGGACAACCCACGCGCCGTCCCGACCCCGAGCTGATTCTCGACACCGTGCTTGTCACGTTCATCGGGGGCGCGCTCGCCTACGAGTTCCTGCTGGAGCCCGTGGTCGCTGCGGGCGGCTCGATGCTCGGCCTGCTCGCCAGCATCGGATGGTCGATCGGCGGCGTCATGGTCCTGTGGATGATTCTGATCCAGATGCTGCGGCGCACCGTGTTCCCGATCGCCACCACGACGCTGGTGCTCCCGGGCGTCGTTGTCTTCGCGGTCGGCAACCTCGTGTACGCCGTCGTCGCGTTGCGCGGCACGTACCGGACGGGCGGCCCGCTCGATCTCACCTGGGACGCCGGTCTGTTGATGATTGCGGCGGCCGCCGCCGTCGCCCCGGACTACGCGGCGCGGCGCGGCGCGAGTGGGCAGGTGGCCGCCGTCCTCGGTCCCGCCGCGCGCACCGTGGCCATCTTCGTGGGACTCGCCGGGATGACCGGCCTGGCGATCGCCGCCATCGTGCGGCCCGAGCGCGCGCCCGACACCGCCGTCATGGTCGGCATCGGCATCGCGATCATCGGCGCTCGGGTGCTGTATTCCCTGGGCTCCGATCGCCGCTACGCGGCGCTGCTCGAAGAGGAGGTCGCGCACCAGACGCGCTCGCTCATGAGCTCCCTGGCGGCCACCGCGTCGGCTGAGCACAGCCTGCGCCTGGTGATGGAATCGGTCCCCGATGCGATCGTCGTGCTCGACCGCGAAGGTCGCGTGCTCGATTCCAACGCGGCGGGACGTCAGATGTTCGCCCCGGGGCAGGTCGTGTTCGATGGGTTCGATGCGGCCGCCGCCGCCTTCGCCCGCGAGAATCTGGCGGCGGCCTTCGCGGGGGAGCTGCGACAGTTCGAGGTGCCGTTCCACCGCCCCGAGACGCCGGACCGCGTGAGCGCGGTCCTCTATGCCCCGGTGCGCGACGGCCGGCGGGTCACGAAAGTGCTGGCGCTGGCGCGAGACGTCACGGAGCATCGCCGCACGCAGGCCCAGCTGCAGCAGGCCGAGAAGCTCGCCGCGATGGGGCAGCTCGTGAGCGGCGTGGCCCACGAGATCAACAACCCGGCTGCGATCATTTCGGGGTTCGCCCAAACGCTCCTGCTGGACGACCTGCCGCCCGAGCAGCGCGAGACGGTGCAGATGATGTACGAGGAGGCGACCCGCATCGGACGGATCACCTCGAACCTGCTCGCGTTCGCGCGCGCGGGCGGCAAGGAGCGCGCCCTCGTGGACGTGAACGACATCGTGCGCCGGACGTACGCGCTGCGCTCCTATCACCTGACCACGCTGAACATCGCGGTCGCGCTGGAGCTCGACCCGAGCGAGCCGACGGCGTGGGCGAACGGGTCCGAGCTGCAACAGATGCTGCTGAACTTCCTGATCAATGCGGAGCAAGCGTTGACGGGAATCGAATGGCGTCGCGCCATCACGCTGCGCACGGCGGCTCTGGACGAGCGCGTGCGGGTCCAGGTGGCCGACACCGGCCCCGGCGTGCCGCGCGACATCCAAGGCAGGATCTTCGATCCGTTCTTCACGACCAAGCCGGAGGGGATGGGAACCGGTCTGGGACTCTCGATCTGCTACGGCATCGTACACGACCACGGCGGCCGCATCTGGGTGGACTCGGAGCCCAAGCGGGGAGGCGCCGTCTTCACCGTCGAGCTGCCGCGGGACCAGCGCACGGGGGGCCGCCTGACGCCCGCCCCGATGATGCAGCCTCCCCCCCCCGACGAGCCGCTCACCGTGCTGATCGTCGATGATGAAGAAGGCCTGCGGCGGGCGGTGCTCACCTTCCTGAAGCGACGCGGGATCCACGCAGTCGGCGTCGCAGACGGCCTCGACGCCCTGCGGGCCCTGCGCGACAGGACATTCGACGTGATCGTCTCAGACGTGCGGATGCCCGGGATGAACGGCCGTCAGTTCCTCGAGCGCCTGCGCCAGGAGCATCCCGCGATGGTGAGCCGTCTGATCTTCTCGACCGGCGATACCTTCGCACCCGACACGGCCGCGCTGCTGCAGGAGGCCGGCGTGCCGTCGCTCGTGAAGCCATTCGATTTTGCAAAACTCGAAGCGCTGGTGCGCGAGGTGGTGTCCGCTAGAACCTCGGCTTGAGTCGCAGCTCGAGGTCGGAGCGCCCCACTCCCTGCGCCGTCGGCACGAGCGTGAACGGCAGCGGCGTCGCATCCGCCCCGAGCGCGTCCAGGACGTGCTCGTCCACCGCCAGCTCGTAGTCGCCGGGCTTCACCCCCAGCAGATAGAATGCCCCGTCGGTGAAGGTGACGAGCGTGCGCCGCGTGCCCGCGCGCCGGTCGGTCAGGATCAGCGTCACGCCGCCGACGCCGCGACCTTCACGCGTCACGCGCCCCTCGATCACACCGGCCTGGACGACCGGGATGTCCAAGGTGCGGAACCGATTCGGCCCGGGCACGATGCTCGCGCGGGAGAACGCCGGCACCAGCAGCGGCGACTCGAGCGAGAGCGAGTCGACGGTGACGAAGATCGGCTCGAACGGCACCAGATCCCACACGCGGTAGCCACCCGCCGAGTCCGTCTGGGCGCCGACCGACCCGACGAGGACTCGGACGTTCGCGAGCCCCGGCTCTCCGGCATCGCGGCGGCCATTGGCGTTCTCGTCGAGGAACACGTGCCCCGACAGGCCGGAGCGCTCGAGCGCTGGGCCCGGCGCCGCACTGAGGCGTCCGGCGGGACGGTCCCACAACACCGAGCCCTGGACGAACTGGGTGCCGGTCGCGGGGCCGCCCGACGCGGCGGTGACCGCCGTAATCGCCCGCACCGCGGGCAGGTACGAGGTGAGCACGAGGCTGTAGGTCAACCCCGCGTCGCCGCGCCGCCAGGTGGTGCCCAGCTCGAGCCGCACACCCTTCGCCACGGGGCGCGCCGCAAACGCCGACCACGCCGATAGACCGGCCCGCGGCTCGATCTCGGTCGTCGTGCGCAGCAGGAGTTGGCTGAGGAAACGGCCCCACTGCGGCCGCGGCAGCATGAACGTGTTGAGCCCGGCGAACGCGCGCGTCGTGGCATCCTGCTCGGTGCGAATGTAGGGCAGCAGCCGGATCTCGGACGTCTGCATCGAGGCGCCCAGCCGGGTGCGGGTCGTGTGCCCCGCATCGGTGATGATCCGCTCGACGCGCGCGTCGAAGAAGAAGAAACCGCCACGCGTGGGAGGCCGCAGGAAGCCGGTCAGGCTCCACGCCGCGCGCCGGCCGGGGACGGCGAACACCGAGAACGAGTCGCGCGTGAAGGCGGTGTAATCGCCCTCGAGCCGCAGGTCCACCGACGGCTCGTAGCGCACACCGCCGTGCGCGAACGCGCGACCCACGACGTCGCCCTGCAGCGCGAGGGCGTTGGTGGGATTCGCGACCACCGACGCGTAGGGGTGCAGCCGATCCGGCACCGAATCGCGCCAGAACTGGTCGAGCCCACCCTGCACCGTCAATCGCCGCGTCGCGCCGTAGCGCAGGTCGAGGTTCGCGGTCGCCGCGCACGCGGGCGCTCGGCACTGCCCCCCCGACAACCCGTACTCGAACTGCCCGACGGGCAGGAGCTCGCCGAGGACGCGGTAGGTGCGGTTGAACTCGCGAATCTCGCCGAATGGTCCGTAGGCGATGAAGTCCACGGGGTTTTCGCCGTAGCGCACCGGCAGGTCGACCGCGAACCCTCCCGCGGCGTCCGCGGAATCGAAGGCGACGAGGTCGCCGCCCCGGTACGCCTCGACCGACCACCCCGGCTCGAGCCGGCCCGCGTAGCGCAGGGCGCCGACGAGCGATGGCCGCACGTACGGGGCATTGGTGAGCAGGACGCCGCGGATGCTGCGCGCGCGCGGGCTGGTGGACGCCACGTCGCCCAGCCGCAGCTGCTTCAACCAGCGCTGGTCGCGCCATACCCCGGTCCACGAGGCGTCGATGCGCACGCGCCCGTCCGAGACCGGCCCGATGGCTTGCCCGAGCACCTCCAGCGACCCGCCGGCGAGATCGGCGCCCAACCCCAGCGAGTAGGCTGCGCCCCCGAAGGGATCGACTGAGGGAGACAGCACGGAGTAATCGACGACGACGCCGTCCCAGCGCGGCCGCTCCTGCCCGAAGGTGACGTCGGCCTTGGGGCCCTCGACCTGCCGCAGGTAGGCCTCCCGTGCCGCCTCGCGGCGCAGACGCCGCGCGATGGGCAGGTCGGCCGGATCGAGCACCGTGACCGTGAGCTCCGCCCAGTCCACCGCAAACCGCAGACCCAACAGGTCGCCCAACCGCTCGGCGCCGACGTAGAGCTCGCCGCCCTCGAAGCGCCGGAACTCGGGCTCGATCCGCACCCGTCGCTCACCGAACTGCATCGTGTCGCGCCGCACGTCGATCACGATGCGCCGGTTCCCGGGGTCCACCGCCGCGTCGAGCCGGCCCTCCGGGGACAACCGATGCCGGATCTCGACCAGCTGCAGGAACTGCGAGAGCGGCAGCAGGACCTCGGTGCGGACGCGAAAGCCCTGCACCGTGGACCGGGCCACGCGTCCAATGCGCAGCTCGACGATCACCGGTTCAGCCACGGTGTCCGCGGGCGTCGTGTCGCTGGAGGCGAACACGAAATGGATTCCATGCGTCGCGGAGCCACCGGAGACGCTGTCCCGGATCGCCGCTTGCGCCGCTCGGGCCGCGGGGGCCGCGCGCGCAGCGCGCAGTACGGTTGCGGAGGGCGCTTGGGCGCTGGACATCACGTGAGGAAGAGCGCTCGTCCGCCCATAGTGACGCGCGACAGCGCCGAGAGTGACCCCGACCAGCAGCGCGAGCAGCACCCCGGCGAACGCCGCGTCTCCCCCTCTTGCCCGGCTCATCGGACTAGAGGTACGTCAGGGACAGGATGATGGTCCCCTGGTAGATCCCCGGTTTAGCCGCGGGGGCGGGGTTCACGGTGCCACCGATCCAGACGTTGATGGTCGGGTTCGCCGGAGGACCGAATCGCCCCACGACGCCGAGGGAGGGACTGAACGCATTCGCACCGGCGGGGTTGTTGTTCGCGCGGCGCCACAGCGCCGCCGTGAGATCGAACGAAATCGGCATCGTCGACCCGGGGAGCGCCTGGATGTTCGTGAGCACCGTCGGCAGCGTGAAGGCGATCGTGACAAAGGCATTCGGATTGCCGGTGATCTGCCACTGCCCGGCTGTCGCCGCAGCGGGTGCGACCGTCGTTGCAACCCCCTTGGGCACGGTGCCGAAGCTCAGGTCTTGAATCGTGGCGATCGTCATGCCGACGGTGACGACGACGGCATCGGCCGAGAAGGACCCGGACGGCCCCTGCGCGAGTCCAGGCGCCGGGAACCCAAGCACCAGGGCGGCGGCGAGGAGGCGGTGCGTCACGGAACGACGAGCCGAACGGAGTCGCGGACCGGAGGCGCGGGAAGGACGAGCGTGGGATCGAGGTCCTCGCGCTCCGCCACCACTTCGTAGCGGAGCCAGTAGCGGCCCCGGGGCAGCTTGCCGATGACGCTGGCGATGCGCGGCTCCATCGTGAAATACACGCCGAGCGGCGACGCGAACGAGGCCCGCGTCGCGCCCGTCGAATCCACCACGGTACCGCGCACGGTGCCGACGAACGCCGCGTTTCCCTGGCGCACCAGCCGGCTCCAGGTGACGAGCGTGTCGCCGAGCAGCTGGGCGCGGACGTTCGACAGGACGAGGCGCGTGGTGACGGGCCCCTTGCGGTACGCGACGCCGATCACGGTGCGCACCTCCAGGGTGAGGCCGACCTGAATCGCGGTCGTGTCCGCCACGCCGACGATCGGGATCTGTCCCGCCTTGGCCGCGATCATGAGGCGCACCCAGTACTCACCGTCGGCGAGCCCCACGGGCGGCCGGGCGAGCAGGCGCACCGTCTGCCGTTCCAGCGGTGCGACGGTGAGGCGCCGTGGGAACGCCTGGATCCAAGCGAGCGCCGACGGCAGCGTCGAGTCCGGCGCGTCGACGGTGCGCAGCACGATGGCGCCGGTCGAGTCCGTGGTCGGATAGCCGAACAGGGTCGAGATCGTGACTTCTACGGGCTCGGTGCCCGGGTTGTAGAGCAGGACCGAGCCGCTGCGGACGCGGTGGTCGATGTATACCGCGTGCGGCGCGACCATGACGCCCTGCGCGTCGAGCGACGACGCCCACAGGCCGATGGCGGCGGAAAGCCAGAGCGCCCGCCTCACGGTAGCACCGTCACGGTGAGCGTGATCGTGGCCGTATAGGCACCGGCCCGCTGCGAAGCGAGTGGCTGCGCCGTCCCGCCGATGAACACGGCGGCGCGTCCGTTCTTGTCGAGCGCCGTCGTGAACGACACTCTGGGATCGAAACCCACCTGACTGGTGATCGTTTCCGGTGAGGAGTACCCGGCGTCGTTGGCGCCAAAGACGAGCGGCATCGTAGCGCCGGCAGGACCAACCATCACGCTCGGGAGCGTGAAGGTGAGCTGAATATTCGCAAACTTCGCTTGGCCGACGTCGAACTGTCCGGCGTTGGCGGCATCGTTGCGACTGATGACCCTGGGCACACCCGGGAACACGGCCCCGAACGTCAGGCCGCGCACACCGGTCACGGTAACCGGCTTCTGCGCCCCGAGGACGGAGGGCACGGTGGCCTGGAGCAGGGCCACACCGATCAGGAGCCAGGCAAGGGATTTCATGGGTTGAGACCTCGTCTTGTGAGAGCGCCGGCAGAGGGAAGTTGTACCCTCTGCCGGCGCGTATCACAAGCTCGACGCCACGGAGTCGCTTAGTAGACCACCGTCATCGTGACGTTGGCCGTGTAGACGCCCTGCGCCTGGTTCGTCGCCGGGGTCACGCGGGCGCCGATCCACACAAACAACGCGCCCGTACCGCTGAGCGTCGGGTTGGCACCAGTGACGGGGTTGAAGGCCACGCCGCCGACCTGCGCGCTGGTGAGCGCGGAGATACCCGTGTAGGTATCGATCGGCATCGTGTTCGCGCCCGAAGACAGGGTCGCGGGGAGCGTGAACGACAGCGTCACGGGCGTGCTGGCCTGCCCGGTGACGTCGAAACGGCCGGCATTCGTCAGGTCCGTCGCGGCGACCGTCTTATTGACGCCGGGGAAAACGTTGCCGAAGTTCAGCTGCTGAGCGCCCACCACGTTGATCGGCGTCTGCACGCTCGCCGTCGCCGTGATGCTGGCGTTGTTCGTCTGGGCCTGGACGGCCGACGCGCCGATGACGACGAGCGCGAGCACGGCCAGGGACAGCTTGGAATTGCGCATCTGGTCTACCTCATGGTGTCGAACTGTGAGTCCAACTCGTGGGGAGGCCATTCGGCTCCCCCTGCTGTGGCTGCCACGCTACAGGGGCAATAGCCGTGCCAAGTGCCAGAATCCAGTCATCTGTCTAATTCTTTGACGAAAATGCCCCGAAAGGGGGAGGCGAAGATAGGACTAGCGGTTAGCGAATGCAATGATGAGTTTTTGTAAGAATTTTTGACAGTCTGGCGGTTCCTGATCATCGTCATCGTATTACGTAAACGATTGTAGCAAAGCGAGTTATGCTGCTACGGCAAGACGGTATGCCGCCTGCCTTAGAGGGAGCCGAGCGAAGCGGTCACCCTCTGGTGGAGCAGAAAAATGAACGTAGGCAACCGGTTTTCGTACCTGAAGGCGCTGGCGGCGGGGGTCCTGGTCGTGCTCGGGGGTGCTTGGCTGCCCGCCGCCGCAGAAGCCCAAGCCCGTGGCACGCTGCAAGCCTCGGCAACGGTGGTCGATACCAGGCAGGGCTTCGGGGCGCTTGATGCCGCCCGCTCGGCGATCCGGTCAGCCACCGATTCCAGACTGGATTCCAGAATCGGGAGCCAGGAAACTGTCGCGACAGTGGCTCAGGTATCCGTGGAGCGGCCGGCGAGCCGCCCCAGCGCCGTGATCGTCAGAATCGACTACTCCCGCAACTAACTAGAGGCCGAGGCGCTGTCGCAGCTCCGGCGGCATCAAGGGAATCGCGTACTTTACAGGCACGGACAGCGCGAACCCCGGACCCTGGCGCAGCCCGGCGCGGTGCACGGAAATGACCTCCCCGTCGGCGTTGAAGACGGGACTCCCCGATGAGCCGCCGGTCGTCATCCCGTCGAACTGAATCAAATCCGCCGTCACCCGCGAGAGAATCCCGGCCGTCATCGACGTACGCACCACGGACGCCCGGTCGCGCGCGAACCCCGACCCCGCGGGATACCCGATGAGCGCCGCCGGCTCCCCTTGCCGTGCCTTAGTGCCCTTCCAGTCGATCGCCGTGAGCGCCGCCCCCTGATAGCCGCGAATCTTGATGAGCGCGACGTCCCGTTCATTCGACGTGGCGACCACGTCCGCGAAGCGGCCGAGCGACTGGTCGGCCATCGTGACCCAGATGGTGTCGGGTTGTGCATGCGTCGAGTCGGCGACGACGTGCCAGTTGGTCAGCATATAGCCGTCGGGACTGATGACGAACCCCGTCCCATCGTAGTAGCTCCCACCCAACGCGACTGTGATCAGCCCCACCGCACCTTGATTCTGCTGGGCCATCCCGGCGAAATCGGTCGCGCGGATGGCCCGCAGCTTGGCATCGAGCGTGGCGGTCTGGGTTTCGGCGGTGGCGACGGCGCGCCGCAGACTGTCGAGCAGCCCCTGCGACGGCGCCCGCCGCTCGGCGCTAGCCAGCTGCTCGCGCATGCGCTGCAGGTCCCGTTGGGCCTCCTCGCGGCGCGACTCCCCGACCGCCAGCTGTTCCCCCAGGGCATGCTGCGCCCGGTCGAGCGACGCCTGCAGCTGTGTAGTCCGCGCCTGGGCCGCCTCAAGCTGGCTGCGAAGCGAGTCCACTTGCGCCGCTGGGGCGGCCGCGGCCCGGGCCTCTGCCAGTTCGTGGCGCAGGCGCTCGCTTTCGACACGCGCTGAGTCTTCCGCAGTGCGCAGGGCCGCCTCGGTGTGCTCGGCCTGTCGCGACAGTAGCCAGTACACGCCGTAGACGCCGCCGCCGAGCAGCAGCACCAGCAAGAGCACGAGCGCCGTGAGCCACCGGACCTTGCGGCGCGCGTCCTTGCCCACCTCCTGGGCGATGGCCTTCATGAAGTCGGTTGGGCGGCGAGCCTTTGCGAGCGCCTGGCCAATCAGCCCGATGACGGTGTGCTGGCCGAGCCCCCCCCCAGCTGCCGCGGCGGCCTGCGGTCGAGGCACCGCTCTCAGGGGAGCCGTGCCCATCCCCTCGACGAGGAGCACCGGCCCCCCCTGCCCCAGCATGATCTTGTCGCCCAGGCGCACAGGCATTGCGCGCGTGATGCGCTCGCCGTTTAAGTACGTGCCGTTCTTGCTCTCGGCGTCGCGCAGGACGAGCCCGCCCGACGGCCCCACCGTCAACTCGGCGTGCACGCGGGAGACGATCGTCTCACCCTGCCCCGCCTCGACGGGCTGGACTTCGCACTCGCTGCCCCGCCCCAGCCGGATGCGGGTCCCACGCGCCTCGTAGCGTTTCCCGGTCGCCGCCGCCAGGAGCGTGACACCGTACGCCCGGACTTCAGCGGGCTTTGCCTCCATCGCGGGATGCTCAGCGAGCGTCGCTTCAGGCAACTCGGCCAGCGCGGCCACGCGCAGCTCGGGCCCCGATTCGCCCAGCCGGATCGTGTCCCCAACCGTGAGGGCTGAGGGGGCTGCAGCTCCGAGCCGGCGGCCGTTCAAGTACGTCCCGTTGCGGCTCCCAAGGTCCACGACGACCCACGCGCCGCCGTCAAAGCGCAGCTCGGCATGACGGGTCGACACCACTTTCGCGGCCTCGCCGCTGAACGGGATCGTGGAGCCAGCTTCGCGCCCGATGCGTACGGGGCTCTGGCGCGCCTCGGTGACAGGCTGACCGGGGCGCGAGGACTCCACCAACTTGATGTAGGGCACGGCTACGTCAGTGCGCTACGCTGGCGGCGTTCGGGTGTCTGGCGGCGGACGCCGGGGCGGCGCCGTGCCACAGTGCGGCGCTCGGTCCAATTCCGGCGGTCGCTGCCGCGACGCCGCTCGACGCGGAGAGAGGGGGAAGCCGCCAGGCGCCGCCGCTCCACGCCACCGCGCCGGTCGACGCCCGAGCGGCGATCGTCGAGCAGCCGGCGGTCAGCGCGCCGGCGACGGTCCGGATAGGCGGAAGGCCGGGGACGAGGGGGGGGCATCGCCCAAGAAGGTACGGCCGCCCTGGACGCCCCGCGAGGTCCCCCCACATCGTGTAGCGGTGGACAACCTCGCGCATGCCTTGGTCGGAGCGGTACTCGGCCGCGCCGTAGCCGATCCCAAGGTCCCGCACGCCGGTCTGCTCGGCGCCGTGGCTGCCAACGCGCCGGATTGGACCGAGTATTTCATCGGGCTGCCCGGCGACCGCAGCACGTTCATCGTCGTGCACCGCGGGGTGACGCACTCGCTGGCCGGGGCGCTCGTCGAAACGATCGGTCTGACGCTGCTCGTGGGACTGAGCGCTCGATGGTGGGCGCGGCGGCGCGGCGGTGTCGCCCCGCCGTGGAGCCGGCTCGCGCTGTGCGTCGGCGTGACCGTGCTGAGTCACCTCTACATGGACTGGCAAGGCTCGTACGGCCTGCGGCCGTTCCTCCCCTGGAGCTCCACGTGGTATTACGGCGATTGGGTCGCCATCGTCGATCCGTTCTTCTGGCTGGTGCCGCTCGTCGCACTGGCCTGGGGCGCAGAACGGCACTGGCTCCCCCTCGCGGGGGTCATGAGCGTGGGCGCCCCGACCACCTACCTGTTGATCCGGGCGGGGGCGAACGACGGGGTGGCCCCATGGGTCCTTGGGGTGTACGCCGCGCTTAGCGTCGCGGCGGCCATCGGATGGGTGCGCTACTGGTTTGCCCCGGTGGCCCGACGCCGGGTCGCCGCGCTCGCGCTGCTCGTCCTTGGCCTGTACGCAGCAGGCCAAGGGATCGCGGCGCAGTTCGAGAAAGCAGCGGTGCAGCGGGCGGCCGCCCTGCGATTCGGACCGGAAGCACGGTGGGCAGCCGTCACGCGCATCGGATCGCCGTTCGCCTGGGAACCGATTTACGCGAGCCGCGACACCGTGGCGGGCAACGGGTGGCGCGTGCCGCGCCATCTCGACGCGCCAGCGGTACAGCGCGCCCTACGCGAGACGCGGGAGGGCCGAGCCATGGCGCAGTTCGCGCGCTTTCTGGTGACGGATGTCGATTCGAGTGATGGCGGAATGACGGTGTACTTGCGGGACGCTCGCTACGCGCGCGTGGAGCGGGCCGGCTGGGGAGTCGTGAGTGTCAGGCTGAGCCGTCAGGGGGGTCGGTGAAACGGATCTTCGAGCCGCGCCGATCGATCCAGGTGCGGCGTGACTTGGGCGCTCGCCGCTCCACGAGGGCCCGGCGGTCGGCGATGCGGCGGCGCTCGACGGGGACGTCGTCGGTCTCTTCAATCCGGCGCTCGACGACGCGGCGATCCAACCCCCGGCGGCGGTCGGGTCGCACGCGGCGTTCGACACGATGGCGCAGATCGGGACGTCGAGAGTCCATGTGACCAATTTGTAGCGACCGCGTGATTCGTGCCAGCGGCGTCCAGTCGCTAGATTTCGCGCTCGATGCACTCGGAACCCGCCTCGCCCATTCCGGTCGCGGTCCGCGCCTCCGCCCCCACGCCGCCCATCGGCCTGCTCGACGAGGCTATTCGCGCGCTGGAGCCAGGATTCCGCCTCGACAATCTCGTCGCGCTGTCGCCGGAACGCGCCCTGTACCAGGCGTGGGATCGGTTTCTGAAGCGCCACGTGGCGATTCGCGTGCATCTCCTGCCCGGCACTCCGGGGCGGGCGTGGTTCGTCCGGGAGACGGAGACTCTCGCGGCGCTCGACCATCCGGCGATTCGCCACGCCTATGCCGCCGGGGAGATCGGGACGTTCGCGTATCGCACCGCCAACTGGATCGAAGGCGAGAGTCTCGCCGACGCGTTGCGGCGTGGGCCCCGTCCCATCCCCACCGCGCTGTCGCTCATTCGCGATCTGCTCTCGGCGCTCGAGCACGCCCACGCCCGCGGCATCATCATGCGTCGCATCGTTCCCTCCACCTTGATGATCAACACCGCCGGTCGGGGCGTCATCACCGATCTGCGCTACGCCAACTGGTGCCTGCCGCACGTGCCCGCCGGCGACACCGCGGCGGTCTTTATGGCGCCCGAGGTGCGCGGCGGCGAGCCGGGCGAGCCCGCGAGCGACGTGTACACCGTCACCGCGAACATCTACGCCGCGTTGACCGGTCACGAGCCCAACCCCGACCCCACGCAGCTCGTGCCGCCGCGCCAGCTGCGTCCCGCGATCCCCGCCGCCGTCGAGCGGGTGATCCTGCGCGGCCTGTCGCATGTGCCGAAGGACCGCTACTTCACCGCCACGGAGATGCTCGAGGACTTCGTGAGCGACGCCGGGACGTTCCACACTCCCGCGGCGGCACCCGAAGTCACCGAATCGGGGTTCGAGCGCCGGCTGCGCCGCGCGCTCGGCGACGACTACGAGCTGCTCGAGGAGATCGGGGCCGGGGGGTTCGGGCGCGTGTATCGCGCGCGCGATCTGGGCCTCGAGCGCGATGTGGCGATTAAGGTGCTGCATCCGTCGCTCACCGCGGATCTCGGTGTGATGGAGCGGTTCCGCCGCGAGGCGCAGCTCGCCGCCCGGCTGCGTCACCCGAACATCGTCAGCATCTACGACATCATGGGCCGCGCGGGTCTGCAATGGTACACGATGGAGCTCGTCCCGGGCGCGAACCTGGCGCAGCTGGCACAGCGGCAAGGCCCGCTCTCGGTGGACGAGACGGAGCGGCTCCTGAGGCAAGCATTGTCGGCGCTCGAGCACGCGCATGGACTGGGCCTGGTGCACCGCGATTTGAAACCGGAAAACATGCTGATCGAGCCCGACGGACGCCTGCGCATCACCGACTTCGGGCTCGCTCTCGCCCTCCGCGGCGAGGGACGCTTCGGGGGCGCGACCTCGCGCAGCGGCACGCCGCAGTTCGCCGCTCCGGAGCAGCTGCTCGGCGAGCGGGTCGACCAGCGGGCCGATCTCTACTCGCTTGGCGCCGTCGCGTACTTCGCGCTGTTGGGCCGTCCGCCCTTCGCGGGCGTCACGCCCGAGCAGATCCTGGCCCGCCAGACCACCAACGACCTCCCACCGCTCGCGGCGCAGCGGAAGGACGTGTCCCGCGAGCTCGAAGAGGTGTTGCGCCACGCCGTCCGAAGTGAGCCCGCCGAGCGATTCCCCAACGCGGCGGAGTTTCGGGCGGCGCTCGAGGGGGCGTTGGGAGGATTCCTGCGAAGACTGTGGACTCTTTTACGACCGGAGGGATGATATGCGCTTCGCTTTGTCGGCAATCGCCTTCGCCGTCGCCGCCTGCGGCAGCCCCGCGGGCCCGGGCGTGTCGTACCGCGCCGTCACCGCCGCCGATACGCTGTACGCACCGGATAGCGTGACGATCGCGGCGGGTGCCGGCGTGCGCTGGACGAACATTGGGCCTTCCGCCCACACGGTCACGCCCGACAGCGGGGTCGGCTTCGGGGCGACGCTCGGCGCCCCGGGGATGGACTCTTACGGATACCCGACCGCCGGAGGATCGTACAGCAAGGTGTTCGCTACGGCGGGCACGTACCGCTACCACTGCAACTTCCACGCAGCGATGCACGGTGTGGTGGTCGTCACGCCCTGACGAGGGGGGGAGGGCTAACGCCAGCGAAAGATCTTGAGGGCGACGACGAAGCTCACCGCGCCCCAGGCCGCGACGATCGCGAGGGGAGCGCCGAGGCCGGTGAGCGCGGCGCCGTCGATCATGACGGCGCGCAGCGCATCGTTCAGCGCCGTGAGGGGCAGCGCCTTGACGAAGGGGATCATCGCGTCGGGGAAGCGGGCGTAGGAGAAGAAGGTTCCCGACAGAATCCACATCGGCAGCATCACCAGGTTCATCAGGCCCGATACGCCCTCGATCGTGCGGGCGCGGCTCGCCACGAGGAGCCCCAGCCCGGCGAACGAGAGCGCCCCCAGAATCGTGACGCCGCCGAGCACCAGAACGGAGCCACGCACGCCGACGCCGAACATCAGGCGGCCGAAGCCGACCAGCGCGATCACTTCCACGAACAGGAACAGCAAGCGCGACAAAATGAAACCCAGCAGGTAGTGGCTGCGCCGCATCGGGGTCGCCATGAAGCGCTTCAGCAGTTTCTTCTGCCGTGCCTGCACCACCGAGAATCCCACGCCCCAGATGCCGCTCCCCAGCAGGTTCATGCCCAGCAGGCCCGGGATCAGGAAGTCGATGTAGCGCGACCCGGCCTCGACGATGCGCTCGTCCCGCGCCGGGACGGGGTCGGTGCGGCCGCGCGCGCGCTGCAAGGCGTCGTCCACCTCGAGGCGGGCCAGACGGCTCTCCGTCCGCGTCGAGTCGTAGCGGTACACGACGGGCTCGCCGGGGACGACGAGCAATGCGATGCGCCCCGTCCGGAGGCGCGGCCGGGCCGTCGTGCTGTCGAGCACCGCGGCGCCGAGCTGCGGCGACGCGTCGAGCGTCGCGGCGAGAGCACTGTCGCCGGGTCCCACCGCGACGCCTACCTTCAGCTCGCCCGGTCCCGAGTTCCGGAACGCCAACCCCAGCGCGAACGCGAGGACGATCGGGAATCCGAAGACCCAGAAGATGGCCTCCGGCTCGCGATAGAACTCGCGCATGCGCGCGAGCGTCAGCTGGTATAGCGGATGCTCATTCATCGCGCAGCTGCCGCCCCGTGAGCGCGACGAAGACATCATCGAGCGTCGCGTGGTGCGTGGCGAGGAGCGACAGCTCGGCGCCCTGGCGTTCGAGGAGTCCCAGGAGCGCCGGAACCGCGCGGTGCACGTGCGCCACGGTGAGCGCGATTCGATCGGGGCCCGGCCGGACGCCCTTCACGCCCGGCAGGCCGTCGAGCCCCGCCGGCGTGCTGCCGTCACTCAGCGCGAACTCGACGATCTGGTCCGCTCCCAACGAGGCGATCAGCTCTGCGGGGCTCCCGAGCGCGATGACCTTGCCGTGGTCCATGATCGCGACACGGTCGCACAGGCGCTCCGCTTCCTCCATGTAATGCGTCGTGAGGAGGACGGTTCCGCCAGCGGTCTTGAACCGCCGAATGATCTCCCACAGCTGGCGGCGTGACTGCGGATCGAGCCCGGTCGTCGGCTCGTCGAGGAAGAGCAGCTCGGGATGGCTCACCAAGGCGCAGGCGACCGCGAGCCGCTGCTTCTGGCCTCCCGACAGCGTCGACACGCGCGCGCCGCGCTTCTCCTCGAGCTCCACCAGCGCGAGCACCTCGTCCACGCCGTGCGAGCGCCGATAGAACGACCGGAACAGGGTCACAGTCTCGGTGACGGTGAGCTTGTCGGCGAGCTGCGTCTCCTGCAGCTGGATGCCGAGCCGTTCGCGCAACGCACGGCCTTCCGCGCCGTCGCGCCACGGCGTGCCCAGGACCTCCACGGCGCCTCCGTCGGGCGGCGTGAGGCCTTCGAGGATTTCGATCGTGGTGGTCTTGCCGGCGCCGTTCGGGCCGAGCAGGCCGAAGCATTCGCCGCTGGCGACGGTCAGATCGAGGCCGGCCACCGCGACGACGTCGCCGTAGCGCTTGGCCAGACCGACACACCGGATGGCAGGCGGGGCGGTCAGGAGGGCGCCTGCTCCTCGGGAGCGTCCGGCTTCTCCAGTTGCGATGCGCTCTTGAGCGACTGGTCGAGCTGTATCATCAGGCTGTTCACCCCTTCGGCCAGGGCGCGGAGCTTGAAGTTGAGGCCGCTCCCCTGTCGGGACGCGAGGACGGCAAGGGCGCCGGCGGTGTCGGCCAGCGTCCCCACGTTGGCGCTGAGCGCTCGCTGGCGCATCTGGGACAGCTCGCGCGCGATGGCACCGCAGATGTTGTTGATGATCACCGGCCGCGCGGCGCGGTTTCCCTCCAGCTCGCCGACGAGCTTCCTCACGTGATCCACGTTTCGAATGAACGCCTGAATCTGCTCGATGTGGCGGACCTGATTCGGCGTGAGTTTCTGGACCACCGGCTAGTTCCTCGGCACCAAGGCGTCGGTCAGGACGCGCCCGTCGATCAAGGAAAGCGGCGTCACGCCCAGCAGCCGGCCCAAGGTCGGCGCGATGTCGACGGTATTGGTCCGCCCGCGGTACACGCCGCGCTTCACGCCGCGGCCCCAGAAAACGATCGGCACGTGGGCATCCTCGTCGCTCGGCTGGCCGTGCATCGCAATCGGCAGGTTCTCGACTGCCCACACGGACCCGGGCTGCGGCGTCGCCACGAGCACGACGCCGGCGTCGGGCGGCAGGTGGTGGATCCAGCGGCGCGCCACCGGATCGGATGCGGTATCGGCGCGCGCCAGATCCGTTACGCGGTCCACGCGGCCGACGCCCGCGACCGCACGCATCCGCGCTGCCACGGCGTCGAGGATGCTGTCGGTCTTCACGCCGGTCGCCGCGAAGCGCCCGTTGTCCTGCAGGAACAGCATCCCGGTCTCGAAACTGAGCCATTCCCGTGGGGCGCCGGCGCCCGCCAGGCGATCGAGGTCGCGATTGACGGCGGCGACGATCGAATCGAAGCTCACGCGATAGGCCGGCGCGCCGGTCTTGGCGCGCGTCCGTTCCGGAAACGGCGTCACGCCGTGATCGGCCGTGAGCACCACGACGACGTTGTCCCGCCCAATCTTGTCCGTCACGCGCTTGAGGAACCACGCCAGATAACGGTCGAGCCGTAGCACCTGGTCGTGAATCTCGCGCGAGTCGGGCCCAAACGAGTGGCCCACGGCGTCGGTGGACGAGAGGCTGACCGCCAGGATGTCCGTCCCACGCCGGCCGAGGCGCAGCGCTTCGAGACCATCGAGCGCGAAGAGCAGCGTGAGCGAATCGAGGATCGGTGTGTAGACGATGGCCCCGGTGGCCTGGATGCTGTCGGCCGGCATGCGGTGCGGGAACAGCACATCGCGCCCGCCGTTTTCCCACGCCTCGTTGTCGTCTTCCTTGTACGCGCTGTCGGGGAGCAGCAGCGACCAGGTCGCATTGGCGGCCTTGAAGGGCAGACGGCGCGCGTTGAAAGCTTTGACCCACGCCGGCAATGAGTCGGCGTAGTAGCGGCTGGTGGTAAACACGCCGGACTGGTACCAGTACCCTTGCTCCTTGGCGCGCCCAATCGGCAGGATCGCGCCCCGGTCCTTGCGACTCACCGAGAGGGCCCGCGCCGTCGGATCCGCGGCCTTGAGCCAGTCGAACAGCGTCGTGCCCCGGAACCGCCGCGGTGACGCGCCCGGCCCCGCGACGTCGAGCAGCGCGGCAGCAGAATCCTGCACTCCCTGCGAGTTGCGAATGATGCCGGTGTGGGCGGGCCACAGCCCCGACAAGATCGTCGAGTGGCCGGGCGCCGTCTCCGTGACGGCGTGGTCCTGATAGCCGTCGGCGAAGACCGCGCCCTCGGTGACGAGCTGAAACAGCCCGCCGGTGAGCTGGCTTTTCCAGCGGTCCAGGTAATCCGCTCGCAGCTGATCGACGGTGATCACGACGACCAGCTTGGGACGAGCCGGCGCAGGCGGCGCGACGAGCGCGAGACAGAGCGGCAGGATCATGGTGACAAACTAGCGGCAGTCACGCCGTCACCGCCACCGGTTGCTCCCGCCGCTCCCGGAACGCCAGCACCAACGCCACGCTCACGATGCCGGCGGCACAGAGGAACGGGATGCCGTGACCCAGTTTATCGAAGACGAGCGTCGCGCCGACGGGACCGATGATGCTCATGATCCCGCGAAACGTCTGCTGGGCTCCCATGACCAGGCCCTGCTCGTGACGGTCGACCCTCTGGCTCACCAGCGAGGTCGACGCCGGGAAGAGAAGCGCGGTACCCACCGGGACGAGGACGAGGAAGAAAACAAACAGCACGAGCGCCGGCGCCGGCGGGAGGATCGAGGCGGGAAGGGGCATCAAGGCCAGGCCGAGCAGCAGGGAGATGGTGCCGACCTGCATCGTCCGCACTTCGCCGAACCGCTCGTTGAACCACCCCACGAGCGAGACGCGCATCAGCACCCCCACGACGCCGAAGACCGTGAAGAAGTACCCGATCGTCTGCTCGGTGACGTTGTAGACGTCCTTGAGATAGAGCGCCAGGACGCCGATGACGACGTTGAGGGCCAGCATCCCGACGACGTAGATCCAAATCACACGGTGCGCCGGCGCCGTCGGGTGCTCGATGATCTCCCACAACGCCTGCTTGACAGAGCGGCCGGGCGGCAGCTGCTTGCCGCTGAGCGTGTGGGCGTGGGTGACGCGCGACTCCGGAAGCCAGCGCCAGGCGAAGACCACACTGACCAGCATCAGTCCGGCGGCGACCAGCCCCGGCACCTCCGTCCCGAAGCTCCGCGCTACCGACCCGATGACCGGTCCGATCATGACGCCGGCACTCGTCGCGGCGGAAATCCAGCCCAGTGCCTTGGCGCGTTCCGCCGGCGCCATCGTATCGGCGACGTAGGCCTGCGCGACGCCCGTCGTACCGCCGCCGAGACCCTGCACGAGGCGCGATGCGAACAACATCCACAGGCTGCTCGCGTAGCCGAAGATCGCGTACGCAACAGCGGACGCACTCAGGCCGATGATCATGGCCGGGCGGCGCCCGTAGCGATCGGAGAATTTGCCCCACACCGGTGACGACACGAGCTGGGCAACCGCGAAGGAGGAGATCAGGGGCCCTACCATCCAGTCGGCAGCGTTCATGCGCTTGGCGTAAAAGGCCATCAGTGGAGCCACGAGCATCAGCCCCAGCATGTCCACGAAACAGACCACCATGAGGACCGCCAACCGCTTCATCGTCTCGCTCCGATTCCGAGCACCAAGGCGCTCACGACTATCAGGACCACACCAAACGCCGCGGCCACGCCCGTTTCCGAGAGCCGCAAGCTCGAGAGAATCTCGATCGAAATGGGACGAGTCTCATACGTGTACAGCACGATCGACGCCACGATGTCACCCAACGCCGCCACGAACGCGAGACTCGCCCCGACGGCGAGCCCGGGTCGGAGCTGCGGCAACGTGACCCGCAGGAGGGTGCGCCACCGCCCCGCGCCGAGGCTCGCCGCCGCCTCCTCGAGCGCCGGATCGAGCTGGCGGTACCCCGCGAGCAACGCGCGTCCCGTGAGCGGCAGCGCCCGCACCAGGTACGCGAGCGGCAGGATCGCCACCGTTCCGACCAGCACCCAGCGCAGCGGCGGCGCGTGGACGCTGAACGTCATGGCCAGCGCGATCGCGAACACGGTCCCGGGGAGGGCCCACGGCAGCGCGAGCAGTCCTTCGATGGCCCGCCGCAGGGCCACGCGCCGCCGCACGACCAACCATCCCGCCACGAGCGCCAGCACGACCGCGGCGGCGGTGCTCGCCGCCGCCATCCACAACGAATTGAGCAGAGGCCGCAACCGCTCGGCTTCACTGAACAGGCGGCGGTAGTTCTCGAGGCTGAGCACCGGCGGCAGGATTTGGGTCGTCCAGGCGCCGTACGGCACCAGGGAGACGAGCGCCAGCGTCAAGTGCGGCAGCAGCAGCAGGACCGCGAACCCCCACCCCGCCGCCGCCGCCAGTGCCCGGATGCCCGCTCGACGAATCGGGCGAGGCCGAGGAGCGATGCCCTTGCCCAACGCCACCAGGATGTCGTCGCCTTCGGTGCGACGCAGGACGAGGAGCCCCGCCACGGCCACCATGGCGAGCGCCAGCGTCTCGACCATCGCGAGCGGCAGGTCGCCGTTCAACTTGGTAGCGACGATCTGCGTCGTCATGACCCGGAAGCCGCCGCCGAAGATGTAAGGCGCACTGAAGGACCCGAGCGAGGTCATGAACGTGAGAATCGCGGCGCCGACCAAGGATGGACGGACGAGAGGCAAGACGACCCGGCCGATCGTCGCCCAGCGGCCCGCGCCCAACGCCTGGGCCGCTTCGAGCATCGAGACGTCGAGTTTGGCGAGCCCGGCGCGCGTGAACAGATAGAAGTACACGTACATCGAGTAGGCGTGAACCAGGAGGATTGCCGCGGGCCCCTGGAGCCGCCACGGCGCCTCGGGCAACCCGAACAGCGCCTGCACGGCGCGCGCGATGAACCCGGACTCGCCGTACAGGAACAGAAACGCGATCACGCCGACCAGCGGCGGCAGCACCACGGGCAGCGCGATCAGGGAGCCGAGTGTCTTGCGCCCGGGGAAATCGAACCACTCGAACAGGAACGCGAGCGGCACGCCGATCGCCGCCGCCAGGCCGACGCTGGCGAGCGAGATCCACACGCTGGCCCAGAGGGCCGCCCACTCCCCGGATCGCCCGAAGAAGGCACGGAGCGCAGTGCCGTCCGCGGCCTCGCGCGCCACCACCAGGATGGGGAACAGCACCAGCCACGCGAGCAGGAGCGCGATGCCGATCCCCGCGATCTGAGCGTTGCGGTTGGTCAACGCCCGTTCTCTGCGAATCGGATCACCCGGTCGGCCTGGACGAATACGCGGTCGCCCACGTTGGCGGCGTCGGGCTCGGCCAGGACCTCGAGGCGCTCGCCCGTGTCGCTCTCGACGAGGAAGAACGCCGCGGCGCCGGTGTAGCGCCGCTCGCGCACGGTGCCGGGGAGGCCGGCGTCGGCGAAGCGCAGCCGTTCGGGACGCACGACGACGACGGCATCGCCCTGCCCCGCACCACTCCCCTTGCCGAGTGCGCGAGCGGCCGGTCCGCGGAACACGTTGGCGCGACCGACGAACGTCGCGACGAACAGGCTCGCCGGACGCTCGTACAGCTCGTCGGGGGCCCCCACCTGCTCGAGGCGGCCCGCGCTCAACACGGCGATCCGGTCCCCCAGGTCGAAGGCCTCCTCCTGCTCGTGCGTCACGAAGACCGTCGTGATGCCCACCCGCTTGATCAGCTGACGCAGCTCGCGCCGCGTCCGCTCGCGCAGCGCCGGGTCCAGATTGGAGAGCGGCTCGTCGAGCAGCAGCACACGCGGCTCCGGTGCGAGGGCGCGCGCCAGCGCGACGCGCTGCTGCTGCCCCCCCGACAGCTCCTGGACCTTGCGCCGCTCGAACCCCGCGAGGTCCACGAGCCGCAGCGCCTCCCCGGCCTTACGAGCCGCATCGGCGTGCCCGCGGAGGCCGAACGCCACGTTCTCCCCCACATCGAGATGCGGGAACAACGCGTAGTGCTGGAACACCATGCCGAAACGGCGTCGCGCCGGCGGCATGCCCGTGACGTCCTCGCCCTCGACCACGATGCGCCCGGCATCGGGGATCTCGAATCCCGCGAGCAGGCGCAGCATGGTGGTCTTGCCGCTTCCCGAAGGCCCCAGCAACGCGACGATCTCGCCGCGCGCGATGTCGAGCGTGATCGGACCCACGGTCGTGTCGGGCCAGCGCTTTTCGATCCCCAGCACGCCGAGGAAGCCGCTCACGGTCCTTTCCCCGTGCCGCGCACGTGCTGGTCCCACCACCGCATCCAGTCGGGTCCGCGCTGGGCCAGGAGGTTCCAGTCCACATCCGCCACGACCATCTGGCGCCGCACTTCGCGCACCCATTGGGGAAGCGAGTCGGCGGGCAAGTCGAGCCGCGCCGGCAGCCGGTATACCTCGCGGGCCGCGGCGAGCTGCATGTCGGGCGTGCCCGCGAATTCGATGAACGCCCGCGCCGCCTCGAGGTGCTTGCTGCCGTGCACCACCGCGATGCCGTCTTCGATCGCGACGGTGCCGCTGCGCGGGAAGACGTAGCCGATCGGCATCCCCCGGCGCCGGCTGATCAGCACGTCGGGCAGATCCCAGACCGTCACGAGCGCCTCTTGGCGCGCGATCTTCTCACTCACGAGCGCGGGGTTCTGCAGGTACTCCTTGGTCTGTCCGTCGAGCCGCCGCAGATACGCGAAACCCGCGGCCGTATCGCCGGTCGTCCGCAGGGAGCGGCTGAGGATAAAGCCCCACACGGCTCGCATCGTGCCGCTCGCGACCGGGTCGCGGATGATGATCTTGCCCTTCCACCGGGGCGCCAGCAGATCGTCCCAGTCCTGCGGCGCCTGCGCGCGCGTGAGTAACGACTCGGGATACAGGAACACCGCCGGCGTCTCGTACGTGGCGAAGTAGCAGTCCCCCGGCCCGCGCCCGCGCGGCGCGATCGCGTCCGCCCAACTCGGCCGGTGGCAGTCGAGCAGTGAATCGCGCGCGGCCAGCGCGAAGATCAACGATGGCCCGCCGAACCACACGTCGGCCTGCGGATTGGCGCGCTCCGAGCGGATCCGGTCGTACACCTCCTGGGAGCCCATGTCGAGCCAGCGCACGTCCACGTCGGGATGGGCCGCTTCGAAACGGCGCTCGAACAGCGTCAGCAGATCGCGGCCGTGGGGACTGTAGATGACAAGGGGAGTACGGTGATCCCGCGAACAACCGGTGAGGACGACGAGTATCGTGATCCACACTAGTGCGGCGTGCGGTGTGCGGTGTGCGACCTTGAACGGCAAGCGCCGACCCCACACCCCGCGGGCCGCACCCCGCACAGATGTGTCAGGGGACATTGGTCCGCCGAAGCCCCAGCAGGTTGGCGAACAACCGATACGCCCCCGGGACTCCCGCCGGCAGCTGCCGGAAGAAACTCAGGCCCGTGTAGATGTAGGTGCCTCGGCCGAGGGGCGCGACGAGCAGGCCCCCCTTCAGCTCCGGGCCCGGGGGATCGTGCGTCTCGAGGAGGGGGACGTAGGTCGAGTCCCAGTCGTGCGCGAAGTACAGGCCGCGCTCCTGCACCCACCCGCGCCAATCGTCCGCGCCGATCTCGTTCGGGTAGTGGAGCACCGGATGTGCGGGATCGAGCGCGGTCACCGCCGCCGCCTCGTCCGTCACGCGATCGTGCGGACGCGCGATGTGCAGGGGATAGGGCGCGTAGCCGCCGTCCACGAAGGGATACTGCTGGTACTGGACGAGCAGCAGGCCGCCGGCGCGCGCGTAATCGAGCAGGCGGCCGTTATTGGCGACGAGCGCGGCATCGGTCTCGTAGGCGCGGCTGCCGATCACGATGGCGTCGTAGCGGGAGAGATCGCCGCGGGCGAGGGAGTCGGGCCCAAGCAGCTCGACCGGCACGCCGACGGCGAGCAACGCTTCGGGCACGCGGTCCGACGCGCCCCGCACGTACCCGACGCGCGCCAGGGCCGGCAGCGCGATCTGCGCCGCGCGGATCTGCGCCGCCGACCCCTGGACCAGCGCCCGCGGCCGGATGTGCGGATAGTCGATGATCTGGAGCGCGCCCTCGTGGCGTCGCCCGTCGGCGCCGACCGCGGCCGCCCGGAGCTCGTATGACCCGGGCGCCACACGCTGGGCCGGAGGGACGAGCGCCACCGTCACACTCTTCGTCTCGTCTTCCCGTGCGAAGGCGAGGCTTTCGGCAGGGATGGGCGGCCACCCGCGCGGCGGCGTGAACGCGAGCCTGGCCGTCGCAGGGCCGCGCGAACGATTCGTCATGGTGACCGTGAAGCGGCGCGGATCCTTGCCGCCGCCGTCCACGGGCCACAGCACCTCGTCGGGCGCGATCGCCACGTCGAAATCGCGTGTGACGAACAGGGGCCGCCGCACCTCCCCGATCGCCTGATCGCGGTAGCGGTAGACGACTTCCCGCGTGAGCGTCACGGGTTCCCCGGCGATCGTGAGCCGCACCCGCGCCTCGACTGCCGGGGGATCGAACGGCAGGCCACGCACGTCGGGCGGCACGCCGGTCCAGTCGTACAAACCACCGCCGTTCGTCAGTGGCCGGCGCAGGAAGTACGGCTGCGTGCGCTCGGCGTCTCGCGCCACGCTCACGACGAAACGCAGTGCGCTCACGCTGCCCGGGTTCACCGCTGCTGCGCCGAAGTCGAGGCGCTCGACGGTCCACCCCACCGGCGCGCGGACGTCGAGGCTGTCGACGCGCACCGCAGCGTCGCCTGCATTCCACACCGACACCTCCACCTGGAGGCGCTGGCCCTGGGTGACGATGCCGTCGTCGGTGGTCCCGTCGATCGCGATCCCGGCGGCGATCGCGACGGCGCGCTCGAGCAGAGCGCGTTGATCGACGTCTACCGAGCCCAGAACGTGGAGGGCCCGGGCCAGGTACGGGAGCGCGGCGGCGGGGCGCCACGGGTTGAGCGTGGCGCGCGCCGAATCGATCAACCCAGCGTAGCGCTCCCCGGCGCCCCGCACGGTGGTGTCCACACCCGAGAACAGGCCCGTCGCGTTTGCGACGCCTGGGCGCGTCGCGAGCAAGGCGAGCCGAGTGCTGCTCGGCCCGGAGCGCTGTAGCTGCCCCATGTCCTGCGAGCGGTGGCGGCTGCGGCTCGCCATCGCGAGCTGGTAGTACGATTGCCCGACCACCGGGTCGAGCGTCCCCACGGGAAGCGAGAGGGTCGTCGCGGACGAGTCGGAGCGCGTCGAGCGATACAGTTTCACGGGCCCCCAGGTCGAATCACGCAGCAGATCGAATGCCTGGCGCGCGAGGAGTCCGGCGACCTGGTGCTGCCCGTGCCCGTCGGCGGGCGTTCCGGAGAAGACGGAGACAATGATCTGGGGCCGGAACCTCCGGATCACGTCCACGACGTCCTTGAGCAGCGAGTCCCGCGGCCAGAAACGGAACGATTCCTCGGCGGATTTGGAGAACCCGAAGTCGTAGGCGCGGCTGAAGTACTGCCGGGCGCCGTCCAGGTCGCGCGCGGCGAGCAGCTCCTCGGTACGGATGATGCCGAGACCAGGCCCGAGCTCGGGCCCGATGAGGTTTTGTCCGCCTTCGCCACGGCTGAGGGAGAGGTACGCCGCCTGCGCGCCCAACCCGCGCGACAGCAAGACGAGCAGCTGCGTGTCCTCGTCATCGGGGTGGGCCCCGATCATCAAGACGCGCTTGTTCGCGCCGAGCTGCTCCAGCAGGTCCGCCAACGCCGCGACGCCGCCGGTACCGGGTGGGGCCATCTGTCCCACGCCGGAGCCGGCGGCGCCGATACTAAGGAAGAGGACGAGTCCGAGCGCGCGCCGCACTATTGGGGAATGTAAACCATACCGCCCTTCATAACGAACTTGACCTGCTGGAGTTCCGTGATATCCCGCAACGGATCGCCCGCGACCGCGACCAAATCAGCGTAGAGTCCCGGGGCGACCGCGCCGATATTCTGCTCCTGGCCAAGCAGGGCGGCGGCGACGGACGTACCCGATTGAATCGCCTGCATCGGCGTCATGCCGTATTGCACGTAGTACTCGAACTCCTTGGCCTGGTTGATCTCGGTCCACGGGAATCCCCCGACGTCGGTGCCGAGCGCGATCTTCACGCCCTTGCGCACGGCGCGCGCGAAGGCGCGGCGCTCGAGGGCGACCAGCGCCGGCCACACCCCGCCCCGAGGCACGACGTGCACGCCGACGGTCACCGTGGGGACCCAGTAGACGTTGTTGCGCACCATCACGTCCATCAGCGAATCGGTCAGCCCGTCGCCGTGCTCGATCGAATTCACGCCGGCGCGCAGCGCCGCCGCGATTCCGTCCGACCCGATGGCGTGGGAGGCGACTCTGCGACCCAGGCGGTGCGCCTCGTCGACGATCGCCCGCGCCTCGTCGTCGGTGAAGTTCACCCAGCTGTGGAGCGTCGAGTCGGGCGCGAAAAAATAGCGCCGATCGCTGTAATACTTGATCCAGTCGGCGCCGTGCTGCACCTGCTCCCGTACCGCGAGCCGCGCATTCTCCACACCGTCCACCGTCTGCACACCGTGCGGCAGATCGATTTCCCAGTTGGGCGTGCCGATCGGGTACATCCCCGTGGGCGCCATGGCCCGGGTCGACGCAAACACGCGCGCCCCGGGGACTTCGCCGCTGCTCACCGCCAATTTCACGTCGACGTCGGCATACATCGCGCCTTCGGTCTCGAGGTCACGCAGCGCCGTAAACCCGTGCTCCAGCGCGATCCGGGCGTTGCGCGCGCCGAGAATGGCGCGGTACGGGATCGATTCCTTGAGGAGCTGATCTTCGTACTCCTGGGACGTGACGTCGCCTTGCAGCAAGAGGTGCGTGTGCGCGTCGATGAAGCCCGGCAGGACGGTCATCTGCGAGAGGTCGATCACGCGGGCGTTGGGCGCCTGCGCCTGCACCTGCGCCAGCGGCCCCACGGCGCGAATCCGCTCGCCGTCGATCAGGATCCCGACGTTGGTCTGGACCTGGGCCGAACGGCCGTCGATCAGGCGGCCGGCCTTGATGAGGATCGGCTGGGAGGGGGCCGGCGTGGCCGGCGCGTCGGGGGCCTGGGCCCGCGCGGCGAAGGGGCCCGCGAGGGCGGCGAGAACAAGCGCGAGGCAACGCATCGGCACGCACTCCGGATGAGGGCGCCGCAAATCTAGCCGCCCCCGGCGGGGGACGGTAAGCTTTCCCCGCGCCCATTCCCTCACTGCCGGGAGGTCGTCCATGTCGGTGCGCCTCACCTGTCAATGTGGAACGTCATACGAGCTGAAGGACGAGTTCGCGGGAAAGCTCGTGAAGTGCCCGCAATGCGGGCGCGAGAATCGCGTCCCGGCCGGCGGCGGCGGCGTTCCGGTGCAGGTCCAGGCCGACCCCGTCTTCGACCGGGACATCTTCCTGCTGCGCCAGCAGATGCTGCGAATCTCGGAGAAGTACGACGTCGCCGACGAGAAGGGCACCAACATCATTTACATCGAGCGGCCGGCGCACCTCGCGCGGAACCTGGGGGCCGCGTTGCTGGGGTTGCTCGCCGGGACCGTCGTCGGTCTCGCGCTCGGCGCCCTGTCCGACGCCCTCAAGGGCACCGTGCTCGAGCCGATTCTCGCGGTCGGCGCCTTCCTGTTCGGGATCGCGACGTTTATCTCGGTCGCCGTGTCGCTCTCCGCCAAACGGCACGTCACGTTCTACCGCGACGCCTCGAAGCGCGACCGCCTGCTCGAGGTGCTGCAGGACAAGAAGTGGCAGCCGATCACGGCGACGTATACCGTCCGCGACTTTCGGGGGAAGCCGCTCGCCCGGTTCGCGAAGAACATTCTCTACAACTTCATCCGGAAGCGCTGGTACGTGTACGGGCCCGACCAAGCGGTCCTCTACATCGCCAAGGAGGATTCCGTGATCCTGTCGTTGCTGCGGCGGTTTCTCGGTCCGATGCTCGGCGTGCTGCGCACCAACTTCATCATCCTGCGGCCCGACAGCGAAGAGGTGATCGGCGAGTTCAAGCGCAAGTTTACGATCCTCGACCGCTACGTCCTCGACATGAGCGGGGACCCGCAGCGTTTGATGGACCGGCGCATCGCGCTCGCGCTCGGTGTCATGCTCGACACGGGAGAGCGCCGGTGAGCGGCGAGGCCCCTCGCGAAGAACCGATCCCGATCACGCCGGACATGCTCGCCACCGGCGACAAGCGCGGACGCGGCCGGATCGATTTCGAGCGCGGCATGCGGCGCGCCCCGCCCCTGATTCTGTTCCTGATCGCCGCGAACCTCGCGATGTTCGGCTGGGAGCTGGCCGCCGGCGCGCTGGCCGACCGCGAGACGATCGTGGAGGCGGGCGCCCTCGTGCGCGAGCGCGTGCTGGCCGGGGAGTGGTGGCGCCTCGTGAGCGCCATGTTCCTGCACGGCAGCGTGGATCACGTGCTGGGGAACGTGATCGTCCTGTACATCGTCGGACTGGCGTGCGAGCACGCGGTCGGCGGCGCGCGCACCGCGTTCGTATACTTCGCGAGCGGCATCGCCGGCGGGCTCCTCAGCGTGGCGGCGGGCCCGGGACCGTCGGTGGGCGCGTCGGGAGCGATCTTCGGCGTCATCGCGGCCGTCGTCGTCGTGTTGTACCGCTGGCAGAACCAGTTCTACGTGCGGGACAAGCGGATCGGGTTCGTGCTGCTGGTGTGGGCCGGCTGGCAGATCCTGACGGGGCTCGCCAACCCCTTCATAGACAACTTCGCGCACCTGGGCGGGTTGGCAGGGGGAGCGCTGGCCACCCTGCCCCTGCGGCCGCGCCTCCTTTCCGCGCGGACGCCAGCATAGATTAGGCGTATGGCCACTAGCGCCGAACCGAAACGCCCTCCCCCGTCAGCCGTCAGCGCCGACGAAGCGCGTGACGTCGCCGAAGCCGCGCGCGAGCAGGAATGGGCCGCGCCCAGCTTCGTGCGCGACCTCTTCCTCGGCAACCTCCGGATGGATCTCATCGATCCGTACCCGGAGCAGGATGCCGACGAAGTCGCGCGCGCCAAGCCGTTTCTCGACAAGCTGGAGCGGTTCCTGCGCGAGAAGGTGGACTCGGACCAGATCGACCGCGAAGGGGAGATTCCCGACGCCGTCATTCAGGGCCTGCGCGACCTCGGCGCGTTCGGCATCAAGATCCCGCGCGAGTACGGCGGGCTCGGCCTGTCCCAGTTGTCGTACATGAAGGCGATCGAGCTGGTCTCGTCGGTGGATGGCTCGATCACCGCGTTGCTCTCCGCCCATCAATCCATCGGGGTGCCGCAGCCGCTCAAGATGTTCGGCACCGATGCCCAGAAAAAGAAATACTTCCCGCGGCTCGCCAAGGGCGCGATTTCGGCGTTCGCGCTCACGGAGGCGGGTGTCGGCTCCGACCCCGCCGCGCTCGAGACGATGGCCATCCCGAGCGACGACGGCGAGGAGTGGATCCTCAACGGCGAAAAGCTGTGGTGCACCAACGGCACCAGGGCCGAGCTGATGGTCGTGATGGCGCGCACCCCGTCCAAGGTCGTCCGCGGCAAGGAGAAGCGGCAGATCTCGGCGTTCATCGTCGAAACCAGCTGGCCCGGCGTCGAAGTGGCGCACCGCTGCCACTTCATGGGCCTCAAGGCGATGTACAACGGCGTGATTCGCTTCACCAATGTCCGCGTGCCGAAGGAGAACCTGCTGTGGGGCGAGGGCAAGGGGTTGAAGCTCGCCCTGATCACCCTGAACACGGGCCGGTTGACGCTCCCCATTTCGTCGGTCGCCGCGGGCAAGCGGTGTCTCGAAATCTCGCGCCGCTGGGCGGCCGAGCGCGTCCAGTGGGGCCGGCCGATCGGCCAGCACGACGCGATCGCGCAGAAGATCGGGGCGATGGCCGCGAACACGTTCGCGATGGAGGCCGTGGCCGAGCTGTGCGGGGCGATGGCCGAGCGGGGCGGGTACGACATCCGCCTCGAAGCGGCGATCGCCAAGCTGTACAACTCGGAGGCGGGGTGGCGCATCATCGACGACACGCTGCAGATCCGCGGCGGCCGCGGCTACGAGACGGCGGACTCGCTCAGGGCGCGCGGCGAGCCGGCGGTGCCCGTCGAGCGCATCATGCGCGACTTCCGCATCAACCTCATTTTCGAGGGCTCCTCGGAGATCATGCACCTGTTCATCGCCCGCGAGGCGGTGGACAAGCACCTGCAGGTCGCCGGCGACGTCGTGATGCCTGGGAAGTCCCTGGGGCAGCGGCTCGCGGGTCTCGCCCGCTCGGCGCTGTTCTACGTTTGGTGGTACCCGTCGCGCTGGCTCGGCTGGGGACTCTGGCCGCGCTATGCCGGGTTCGGTTCGCTCGCGGGCCACGTGCGGTTCGTCGAGCGCAACGCGCGGCGCCTGTCGCGCGGCGTCTTCCATTCGATGATCCGGTTTGGGCCGAAGCTCGAGCTGCGCCAGGCGGTGCTGTTCCGCCTCGTGGACGTCGGCGCCGAGCTATTCGCGATGGCGGCGACCTGCGCGCGGGCCCGGTGGCTCCTCGGCCGCGACCGCGCGAGCGGTGAGCGCGCCGTGCGCCTCGCCGACGTGTTCTGCCGCCAGGCGCGCGGCCGCGTGCGGGCGAAGTTCAAGGGCTTGTGGCGGAACGAGGATGTACCGACATACAAAGTCGCCCAGGATGTGTTGAAGGGCGAGCATCGGTGGCTTGAGAGAGGGATGGTCGAGCTGGACAGCTAGGCGGCTTGATGCGCGATCATGATGCTCTTCAGACGCTCCGGCCCCTCGGCTCCGGCGCCGGCATCGCCGTAGGGCGCCGGGTGCCCCTCCGCTTCTAGTACGACGCTGGGACAGACAAGCGTATACTGCCGCGCCCGGATGCGGTCCGCCGCAGGCGCCGCGGCGACGGGGGCCGCGATGATCACCTGCCGCGCGCCGAGCTGCTCCGCCGCCTTCGCCGCCGCCAAGACCTTCCACGGGTAGACGATCTGCCCGTCCACGATCACCACGGTGCGACCCTGAAGGTTTTTCACCGGGCGTTGAGTGCGGTACAGAACGAGGTCCTGCTTCACGCGCGCGCGGGACTCGTCGATCGCCGCCTGTAACTTCTCGAGCAGGTTCATCCCCGGCAGGAAATCGGGATCCATCTCGGCGGGCGCCGACTCCGCCATCGCTCCGATCGGCGCGAGGTTCGAGCCGAGCTTGATGAACGACGCGACGATCACATCGAACTGCGCGCCCATCGCCTTCGAGGCATGCGCGGCGATCTCCACGCCCTCCGGCGTGATCCCCAACAGGATGCACGACTGATATCCCTGGCCCGCCAACTGCTGGCCGAGCGCGGCGCCCGCGCTGGAGCGCGTCGGATAGAGACTGGGGCGGGACGGTCGAGCGTCAGGCACGGTGCGCCAAGATACGAAAGCCCGCCCCTCCCCGCCACAGGTTATCTTTCCCGCGCACCCAACTTGAGGACTCGCAGTGGCGAAGGATACCCTCTCCGTCACCGACAATCGCACGGGAAAGTCGTACGAGATCCCGATCCAGGACGGGACGATCAAGGCGGCGGACCTCCGCCAGATCAAGGCCTCGGCCGACGACTTCGGGCTGATGAGCTACGACCCGGCGTACATGAACACGGCCTCGTGCCGCAGCGCGATCAGCTATATCGACGGCGACAAGGGCATCCTGCGCTATCGTGGGTACCCGATCGAACAGCTCGCCGAACAGAGTACGTTTCTCGAGACGTCGTACCTGCTGCTGCATGGTGAGCTGCCGTCGGCGGCGGAGCTCGATGCGTGGGTCTTCAACATCACCCACCACACGATCATTCACGAGAACATCAAGAAGTTCATCGACGGCTTCCACCACGATGCCCATCCGATGGGCGTGTTCGTGAGCACGGTGGCGGCGCTGTCGACCTTCTATCCCGAGGCGAAGCGCATCACCGACGAGGCCTCGCGCACCAACCAGATCTTCCGCTTGATCGCGAAGACTCCGACGCTGGCGGCGTTTGCCCACCGCCACACGGTCGGGATGCCCTACGCGTATCCCGACAACGATTTGAGCTACACCGGCAACTTCCTGAACATGATGTTCAAGGCCACGGAGGTGAAGTACGTTCCGAACCCGACGCTCGAGCGGGCGCTCGACGTGCTCTTCATCCTGCACGCCGATCACGAGCAGAATTGCTCGACCAGCGCGATGCGCGCCGTGGGGTCGGCCCACGCCGACCCCTACTCCTGCATGGCGGCCGCCGCCGCGGCGTTGTACGGACCGCTGCACGGGGGCGCGAACGAAGAAGTGCTGCGGATGCTGCGGGAGATCGGCACGATCGACCACATCCCGGCCTACATCCATCGCGTGAAGCAGGGCGAGGTGCGCCTGATGGGGTTCGGGCACCGCATCTACAAGAACTACGATCCCCGCGCCAAGATCATCAAGCGGACCGCCGAGCAGGTGTTCGACGTCACGGGGAAGAACCAGCTGATCGACATCGCGCTCGAGCTGGAGCGGATCGCGCTCCAGGACGAGTACTTCGTGTCCCGCAAGCTCTACCCCAACGTGGACTTTTACTCGGGGATCATCTACGAGGCGATGAAGCTGCCGATCGACATGTTCCCGGTGCTGTTCGCGATCGGGCGCACGCCGGGGTGGCTGGCGCAATGGCAGGAGATGTTGCTCGACAAGGAGCAGAAGATCGCGCGGCCGCGCCAGGTGTACATCGGCTCGCCGGTGCGGGACTTCGTGACGATTGAAAAGAGGACGTAGAAATACGACGTAGAAGTAAAACGTAGAGATTCGACGCAGTCTTTGGACGTCTTCTTTTAACGGGGTCCCATGCCTACCTACATCCTGCTCTCGAATCTGACCGACGACGGCGCCAAGGCGCTGCAGGCCAAGCCGAAGCGTCTGCAGGAGGTCAACAAGGAGATCGAGAAGTTCGGGGCCAAGGTCACCGCGCAGTACGCCGTGCTCGGACTTTACGATTTCGTGAGCATCGTGGAGTGTCCCGACAACGAGACGATCGCCCGCGTGTCGGTGGAGCTCGCGTCGCGCGGCAGCGTGCGCCTCATCACCCTGCCGGCGATGCCGGTCGCGAACTTCGTCCGCAACCTGAAGGGCTAGGGCGGCGGCGGCGGCCGGGTCGAACCGCCACCCGAGCCCACCAGCGCCCGCACCCCGAGAATCGTCGCGACGATCCCGGCGGCGCCGCTGCCGATCACGAGCGCACTCCGCACCGGGGATGCCCGCTTCTCGCGCACCGCGGCGATGTCCTGCCTCGGCAGGCTGACGCCGATGCCGGTCGCCTCGTAGGTCCGCCCTTCTTGCCCCCACAACCGCGCCACCGCCACCGCCAGGGAATCCGCACCCGAGGAGAGGAGCCGCCCTTGCACGACCGTGATCCCGTGCACCGTGACGTCTTGCAGCACGACGTCGCGAGGCGCGGCGAGCTGGACTTGCACGTCGGCTCCATTGGCGGGCGCGGGACCGCCGAGCGCGACATAGCTGTAGCAGCCGCCGACGACGACCAGCAAGACGGACAACAAGCCCCGCATCGGGACCTCCGATGTCAAAACCCGAACTGCTTACCCACCCGGACCGGGGTGACACTCCCCTTGGTCGACCCGTCACCCAGCTGGCCGCGGTCGTTGAAGCCCCAGCAATAGGCGACGCGCTCGGTGGTGAGCCCGCAGCTGTGCTGGGTGCCCGCGCTGATCGAGCCGAACGTCAACCCACCGGCCACCAGCGCCGGCATCCGGGTACAGAGCTGACCACCGCAGAAAGCGGCCGGCTGGCTGCCGAGCTGCCCGCTGCCATCCGACCCCCAACAATAGCCGGCGCCGCTGACGGTCACACCACACGTGTGCGTCCCGCCCGCGCTGATGGAAGCAAATACCAGGCCGCCGAGCACGCGAGTGGGGGCGAGCGCCTGATTCACCAGCGTGTCGCCTAGCTGCCCAAGCGTATTGTCGCCCCAGCAATCGACGTCGCCGCTCGCCTCCAGCGCGCAGGTGTGAGTGAAGCCCGTGCTCAGCGCCGTGAACTTCCGTCCGCCGGTCACGGGTACCGGGACCACCGTGTCCGTCGTCGTCCCCGTGCCCAGCTGGCCCGCGTCGTTCGCCCCCCAACACCACGCCGTGCTGTCGACGGCGAGCCCGCAGCTGTGCTGCGCCCCGGCGCTTACCGCGAGGAGTCGCAGGTTCCCGGCGACCGCCACTGGCGCCGGTCGATCGGCGCGGCCGCTGTCTCCGAGCTGGCCGTGGGCGCCCCAACCCCAGCACCACGCCGTGCTGTCGGTGGCAATGCCGCAGGTGAAGGCACCCCCCGCTTCTACGACGAGCATGGTGAATCCGCCTGCGACCGGCACGGGGACCGGCGCCCCGGCCAGGCCGCCGTTCCCGAGCTGGCCGCTCAGATCGAACCCCCAGCAGTAGGGCTTGCCGCCCGCGGTGAGGCCGCAGGTGTGGCCACCGCCGCTACTTACCGAAGCGAAGCTGGATTCGCTGAGCACCCGTACCGGAAGCGGCCGGTCGGAGTGGGAGCCGTCTCCGAGCTCGCCGTCCCGGTTCCAGCCCCAGCAATACACGCGGTGTGTCGTTGTCGTGCTGCACGTGTGCAACACCCCGACGGCCACCGAGGCCAGCGGCGCATCGATGGGCGGCGGGTCGAACGGCGGCTCGCTGAGCCCGCAGGCGGCCCCGCCGAGGGCAACGAGGAGGGCTACTGGGACGCGACGGACGCTCATGCTGTCGGCAATGTATTGCCTCGCGGTCTTGACGTCGACTGCGTCGGGCTGCACACTCGACGCGTAGATCTTTCCGACCGATCGGGTTCCCGCCGTCCTCGATCGGAGTTTGAAGTCGTCCGCAGCGAGGCTTCATCCCGAGGCACGTGTGCCTCAGACGAGTTGTCGTCCGGTTCTTCCTTCACAGGAGGTGGAGATGACGTCTCCGCTTCGTTGGTCGACTCGCGCCCTCGCGTTGGGTGCGAGCGTCGTGTTGTGCGCCCTGGCAGCGTCGCCGGTCTACGCGCAGGTGACCGGGACCGTTCGGGGCCAGTTGACCGATGTGACGACGCGCCGCCCGGTGGACGGCGCCGAGGTCTACATCGTGGGCACCGATCTGCGCACGCTCAGCAACGCCACCGGCCGGTTCGAGCTGAACGTGAAAGCCGGCGACGTCGACGTCCGCGTGCGGCGCTTCGGCTACGCCAGCGTCACCAAGCGCGCGACGGTGCCCGCTGGCGAGGCAGTCACCGTGGACTTCGAGCTCAATCAGGCGGCGATCGGTCTCGACGCGATCGTCGTGACTGGGGCGGGCGCGGAGACCGAGAAACGCAAGCTCGGCAACACCGTCGCGACGATCGACGCGAGCACTCTAAAGAATGCGCCGGTCGTGAACATCTCGGAGGCGCTCGCCGCCCGGGAGCCCGGCGTGAGCGTATTGCCCTCTGGTGGGCTCGCGGGCGAAGGGGCGCGGATCCGCATCCGCGGCATCGCCAGCCTCTCGCAGGCCAACGAGCCGATCGTCTACATCGACGGCGTCCGCGTGGACCGCAGTGGCGGGTTCGGGGACTACATCGGCACGGGCGGCGGCGGCACGCCGTCGCGGTTGGACGACATCAATCCCGACGCGATCGACCACATCGAGATCTTGAAGGGCGCGGCCGCCGCGACGCTGTACGGCACCGAAGCCTCGGCGGGCGTGATTCAGGTATTCACCAAGGCCGGCACGCGCGGTGCGCCGCGCTTCGACTTCACGACCGAGCAGGGCGTCTCCGACTACCCGAGCGGGCGCTATCACCCGAACGCCGGCTTCGCTCGGACGGCGGCGCAGGCGCAGTACCTCGGGTGGTTCTACTTCCGCGACTCCACGGCGTTACAACCCTTCCAGGTGTTCGAGCGCAACTTCATCCCCGCCCTGTTCGAGACCGGCTACAACCACACGTACTCCGGCTCGGTGAGCGGCGGCACGCCCGCCGTCACGTATTTCGTGAACGCCCGGGTGCAGCGCGAGGACGGGCCCTTCGGCAACGCGCAGCTCGGCCCGGCGAACGACGCGGACCGCAAGGTGCAAGGGTCGGCGTCGATCGTGATGCTGCCGACCGACAACTTGAAGATCCGCGTGAACACACAGTACGTGGACGCGCATCACGAAACGCCCGCGAATAACAACAACATCTTCGGCACGATCTCGACGATGATCTTCGGCAAGCCGGAGAAGGCCGGGTGCAACTCGGCCGCGGACGTCACGGGGGACGGCGACTGCCGCATCGGTGGCAATCCCAGCGCCGCGATCGCCCCGGGAAACCCGTTCGGGTCGCCGGCCTTCAACACCGTGCGGGAGACGATGCAGGAGCTGTACGGGCAGAACACGAAGCACTTCACCGGGAGCGTGAACGTCGCCTACCAGGCGTCGCCGCAGCTCAGTGGGGAAGCGACGTTCGGCGTGGACATGACCAACCAGATCAGCACCGACTTCGCACCGTTCGGGCACAACCTCGACGGCGTGGCCGGCTTCGACCCCGAGGGCTTCAAGTTTCTCGATAACCGAACCCGGCGCGAGATCACCGCGGAGCTGAAGGGCACCTGGGCCCGTCCGTTCGGGACCTCGTTCCAATCGACATTCGTCGCGGGCGGCCAGGGATTCCTCGCGCACCTGGACGACGAAGGCCTTGGCGGCGAGGTGTTCCCGGGGCCGGGGCTCGACGTGACCAGCGCCGGGCTCTACAAGGGCATTTACGAGCGAATCCTCGAAACGGTGAACGTGGGCGCGTTCGCCCAGGAGCAGCTCGGCTACCGCGACTTCGCCTTCGCGACGGTCGGCGCGCGCTACGACCGTAACAGCGCGTTCGGAAAGACCTCCGAGGGCGTGTGGTACCCGAAGGCCGGCCTGTCCTTCATCCCGAGCGCCCTGTCTTTTTGGGGGCACTCGGCGCTCACGAGCAGAGTGTCCACGCTGCGGCTGCGCGCCGCGATCGGACAGTCGGGTCTGCAGCCGGGAGCGTTCGACAAGTTCACGACGTTCTCGCCCCTGCCGGCCGAGACCGGGCCCGGGTTGCAGCCCGATAACCTGGGGAACCCGAACCTCAAGCCCGAGATCAGCACCGAGCGTGAGGTCGGGATGGAGATCGGCCTGGCGCATGATCGGGTGGCGTTCGAGGCCACCTATTACCGGCGCACCACCAAGGACGCGCTCTACCCCCGGCAGTTTCCGGTGTCGGGTGGGTTCACGAATCTGCAGCTCGACAACATCGGAGAGATCAAGGGCGGTGGCTGGGAGCTGAACGTCCGCGGGCTGGTGTTCAACCGCCCGGGCCTATCGGTCAACCTGTTCGCGAACGGCGCCTGGAGCTGGACGTACGTCACCAACCTAGGCGGCGCTCCGCCGCTGAAGGTCGGCGGGAGTTACCCGCGCTACCGCAACTTCGTGATCCAGGGTTACCCGGTCGGCGCGCTGTTCGGGGCGAAGCTGCTGCAGCCATGCAGCCAGCGGCCCGCCGGGGCGACGTACCGTTGCCTGCAACCAGGTCAGCTGCCGTATGACGTGACCGGCCCTACCGTCGGCACGCCCGACGGCGTTCCCGACAACGAGGCCGACCTTCTTGCCTACTTCGCGACTCCGCGGACGCTGACGCCACTCAGCGGCCATGTCAACCAGGGAAGCTACTATACCGGCATGCTGATGGTGGACGAGGATGGGGATGGCGATTTCCTCGATCACTATCTCGGGAAATCGTACCCGGACTGGCAGGGGTCCTTCGGGGCGAACGCCACGTTCGTGCGCAACTTCGAGCTGGCGGCTGTGCTCGAATACAAGTTCGGCAACTACACCATCACGAACCTCACGGATGCGTTCCGTAATTCGAACGCCGGCATCGGACGGAACACCCGCGCGACCGCCGAGGTGGAAGCCACACTCATGAATCCCGCGAGCACACCGCAGCAACGGCTCCAGGCGGCGAAGAGGTGGCTGAAGCTGAAAGCGCTTACGCCGCACGACGGGCTCAACCAGAGCGAGAATGGCGCGTTCCTGCGCTGGCGCGAGCTGTCGTTGACCTACAACCTGCCGGGCCGCTGGTCCGAGCAACACTTCGGGCTGCACTCGGTCTCGATCCGCGCAGCGGTGCGGAATCTGGCGCTGTGGACTGGCTACACCGGCATCGATCCCGAGCTGAACGTGTTTGGGCGCGGTGCGGCGTCGGCCGACCTGAACGGGATCGACCAGAACTTCGGCGACGCGATCGACGCATTCGGCTTTGCGTTGCCGCGACGGTTCACGTTCGCCGTCCGCTTCGGCTTCTGACCCCATCACCGGAAAGGAGAGAGTTGCCATGTCGACTACCAAGAGCCTCGGGGTCCGGAGCCGCGCGATCATCTCGTTGTATCTGGCCGCGCTGGCGGCCGCCTGCAGCGGCCTCCTGGACGTGGAGAATCCGAACAACGTCAACATTGAGAATCTCAGCAACCCTGCCGTCGCGGGTGCGCTGGCGAACGGAGCTCTGTCGGCGACGGCCCGGGCGTGGGGCACCGTGCTCACGCCCTACTCGGAAGCCACCGACGAGCTGACGTGGATCGGTTCGCGAGACGCCTGGAACGACCTCGACCAAGGGTCCCTTTCGGGCGTTACGAACGAGTTTGTGGACGCGGCGTTCCCCTCGCTGGCGCAGGCGCGCTGGCTGTCGGACGAGTCGATCAAGCGACTCAATGGGTTCGCTGCCGCGGGAGTGTTGCCGGACAGCAACGACCTGGCGCGGTCGTACCTCTACGGGGCCATCGCCTACGTCACGATCGGGGATATGTTCGATGACTGGCCGATCGGGTCGGACCGCACGCGGGCTGCGCCGCCGCTCGGGCCGGCCAACATGGCTCAGGTGTACGACACGGCCATCGCGTACACCACCCGGGGGATCGCCATCGCCGACTCCACCGGCAACGCGGACCTGGTGCTCGATCTCACGGCCATGCGGGCGCGCGCCCGGCACGCGAAGGTCGTGTGGCAGATGCTCAACCCCTTCACCGCCGCGACGCTGGCGAATCCGCTGGTGAACGACGCCGGCGCCGTGGCCGATGCCAATGCCGCGCTGGCGCTCGCCGCGGCGACCCCGGACTGGATGTACCGGTTCAACTACAGCTCGGGGACGATCAGCACGAGTATCGGATTCGAAGTGAATCAGCGGCTGGAGAGCCGGTTCGGCGATCTCTACATATTCCCGACCGCGGACAACAAGCGCGTGGAGAGCATCCGCCTCCGGGATCCTATCGACAACGTGCCCGATCCGGTCCTGTCGAGGACTATCTACGAGTTCGTCACGGGAGTGCAGTACGGCTCCCTGACGGTCCTCTCGAGCCGCGAGATGTACCTGATTCTCGCCGAGTCACGTCTGGCCCAGAACGACTCGGTGGGCGCCGCGACGTACATCAACAACGTCCGCGCATTGGACCCGGGGCTTACACCCTACAACCCCCTGAACGCCGCGCAACCCCGCGCGCTGGCCATGTACCAGCACGAGCGCCGCGTGAACCTCTTCTTACAGGGACGGCGCCTGGCCGATCACTACCGGTTCGGCGTACCGGCGGACAAATGGCCCCCCAACGCGGAAGCGCGGCTGCAACCGGGGACGGTCTTCCCCATCACGAACACGGAGCGTCTGGCGAACTGCTACATCAACGGGACGTGCTAAGCGCCTAGCGGCGCTTCTTGCCGCCGCGCCGCGGCCTGAGCGACCGCTCGGGCCGCGCCGCCTCGGCCTGCTGCAGCCTCGGCTGCATCGGCGGCACCGACGGCTCGAACCCGGGGATCACTTCGCGCGGAAACCCCTTCCCGATCAGCTTCTCCACGTCGGCCATCAGCAGCCACTCGTCCGGGGAGATGAGGGTCAACGCGAGGCCCTGCGCCCCGGCGCGGGCCGTCCGGCCCACCCGGTGCACGTACACCTCGGGATCGGTCGGCACATCGAAGTTCACCACCATGCGGATGCCGTCCACGTCGATCCCGCGCGCCGCGATGTCGGTCGCGACGAGAATCTCGGCTTCGCCGGAGCGGAACTGATCCAGGGTGCGCTGGCGCTGGCTTTGCGCCTTGTCCCCGTGCAACGCGTTCGCCGCGATGCCCTCGCGCCGCAGGAACGTGACGAGCTTGTCGGCGCCGTACTTGGTGCGGGTGAAGACGAGCGTCTGGCCGGCCGGCTTGGCCTTGAGGATCGACCCGAGGGCACCCTTCTTCTGGACCTTGTCCACCGCGACGATGATGTGCTCGATGCCGTCGGCGGGCTGCGCCCGGCGGCCGATCTCGACCGACGCATGGCCGTTCAGGGCCCGGCGCGCGAGCGCGTCCACCTCCGGCGAGATCGTCGCCGAGAAGAGCATCGTTTGCCGCTCGTCGGGGAGGGCGTTGAGGATGCGCCGCACGTCGGGGGCGAATCCCATGTCGAGCATCCGGTCGGCCTCGTCGAGCACCAGGACTTCGAGCTTCGAGAAGTTGACGTGGCCGCGTTCCATGTGGTCGAGCAAACGACCGGGGGTCGCGACGACGATGTCGGCGCCGTGCTTCAGGGCGCGGGTCTGTGGCTCCATGCCGACGCCGCCGTACACCGCGGCGCCCTTGAGATGCGTGTGGCGCCCATAGGCGCGGACGCTGGTGACGACCTGCTCCGCCAGCTCACGGGTGGGCACGAGGATCAGGGCGCGCAGGGCACCGCGCGTCCCGGCCTGGAGGCGCTGCAGGATCGGCAGCACGAACGCCGCCGTCTTCCCGGTGCCGGTCTGAGCGGACCCGATCAAATCGCGGCCCGCGAGCGCCAGCGGGATCGCTTCATTTTGGATAGGGGTGGGGTGCTCGTAACCTTCATCGGCCACGGCACGGACGAGCTCGGGCATGAGGCCCAGGGCTGTGAATGACATAGTACTCCTTTACTGCACACACACGCGCGCTGCGGGTGACCGTGTGTCACCACGTCGCAACTTCGCTAGTTGTGAACCTGGGGAATGAGACCGGGCGTGTGTACAGCGCCGGAACCCGCTCCTGAGCGGGACGGTCCTTCGGAAGGAGGCCAGCTCGCGGTTCTCTGCACCACCAAGGTAGCAACCTGTACTCCGAAACGGTAGGGGCACGGCAATGCCGTGCCCCTACCTTTCCCCGACAACCTGTCTATTTCGCTGCCGTCGGCTCCTGCCCCCACCACCACATCGTCGGCAGTGCCTTCTGCCGCGGCCACACTTCGTTCAGCGTCCCCCCCTCGTACAGCCGGCCGTTCTTCATGACGTACCGAATCGTGTTCGTGTTGTGGATGTCTTCCAGCGGATTCGCATCGAGCACGATCAAGTCGGCGAGCTTGCCCGGCTCGAGCGAGCCCAGGTCCTGCTCGAACCCGATGGCGTGCGCCCCGTCCCACGTCGCGACCCGCAGCACCTCGAGCGGTTTCATCCCCCCCGCCGCCATGGCCCACAACTCCCAATGGCAGCCGAGTCCGTCCAGCTGGCCGTGACAGCCCATGCCCACGAACCCGCCGGCACGCAGGATCGACGCCGCCGATGCCGCGATGCGCGGGAAGACGTACTGATTGTCCCGGAACCAATCGCGGCGCTCGGCGCGCTGGTCGATCTCCTCGTGCGGGATGAAGCGCCGAATCTTCGCGTCGTCGTGGATGTCGAAGTGTTCGTAGAAGTAATTCTCCGAGAACGGGCCCCCGTACGACACGAGCAGCGTCGGCGTGTAGTTGATGCCCGACTGCGCGATCAGCTGCACCGCATCCTTGTACAGCGGCATGATGGGGTAACTGTGCTCGTGTCCCGGATAGCCATCGAGCGCTTCCGTCAGGTTCATCTTGAAGTCGAGGCCGCCCTCGGTCGTCGGCATCAGGTTCAGCTCCTTCGCCGCCATGATGACCCACTGCCGCTGCTTGCGGTTCCCCGTCATGTACTCCTTGATCGTGTGAGTCCCGTAGAACTCGCTGTAGCGCCGCAGGGCGTTGCGTGCGTCGTCCAAGCTCTGGAAGTTCTCGTCCCAGAAGACGCCCGGGCCGGTGTGATAGATCCGCGGTCCCAACAGGTCTCCCGTCTCGACCTGATCCGCATAGGTCAGGACGTCCGTGGTCGCCGTCTGGGGATCGCGCGTGGTCGTCACCCCGTAGGCGAGGTTCGCGAGGTACTGCCACACCTGGGACTCGTGAATCCCCCAGCCGCCGCTCGGCCACGGATGGGCGTGGACGTCGACGAGCCCGGGAATGATCGTCTTGCCGGTCACGTCGATGATCTGAGCACCCGCCGGCGCCTGCCCGCGCGCACCCACCGACACGATGCGGTTGTCCGTGACGACGATGTCGCCGTTTTCGATCACTTCATCGCCCTTCATCGACACGATGCGCGCGCCGCGCAGGACGACGGTGCCGCGGGGCACGTCGCGCGGGGCGCGAATCGTCACGTCCACGCGGGGCGGCTCGTACGCCGGCAGCTTGGCGAGCGAGTCGGAACGGGCCTTGAGCCGCTTCTGCACCGAATCGGGCCGCGCCTTGACGCTGTCGCTCTTCAGGGAGTCGGCGCGCAGCGAGTCCACTCGCGCTTTGGCCTTGCCGAGCGAGTCGGCGACGGCCGGGTCGTAGCGGAAGAAGCTGGGGCCGATCGACCAGTACACCGATTTCGCGTCCGGCATCCAGCCGATGAAGTCGCCGCCGATGCGCGTCAACCGGTGGATCGGGAATGACGCGCTCGACGTATCGGAAATGCTGATGCGCGGCGTCGGGCCGCCGACGAGCGGCAGCGTCACGAGGTAGACGTTGTTCCCCGCCTGCGCGAGCACCTGGTCGGTGTCGGGGCTGATCAGGATTTCATCCGCGGGCTGCGGTTCGGCCCCGGGGCCGGGATAGGTGTAGCCCGTCACCTTGAGGTAGGCGCGGCGGTCGGTGCCGTCGTAGCGGATCGAGACCAGGCCCTCGGGACCTGCGTAGTAGTAGATCCGGCTGGCGTCGCGGGCGAAGTGGGGCCTGCCCCATCCGTCATACGGTGCGATGCGCGTCGCCGCTCCCCCCGCGGCGGGAAGCCACACGAGCTCGTACCCGGGCCCGAAATGCGCCGTGAGCCGCTGGCTGCGCGGCCCCTTCACCGCCACGATGCGCTGCCCGTCGGGTGACCACGCCGGCGTGTCGTAGAACGCCGCGTCCGCCGTGAGCCGCACCGGGGCCGCGCGGCCGTCGGCGCGAACCTTGTTGATGGACCCGCCGCCGTTGCTCCAGGTGACGTACGCCAACCACTGGCCGTCGGGCGACCACATGGGCACCTGCTCGTGCACCGTGTCGTTCGTCAGCCGCCGCGGCGTGCCTCCCGGCAGATCCAGCACATAGAGCCGGTCGAGCGCGCTGAACGCGAGCCGCTTACCGTCAGGTGACGGCGACGCGTTCCGGATCTGGCGCAGCAACACGGCGCCCGTGTCCACGCGGTACGCGAAGCGCACAAGCGGTCCGAGGTTCATCGTCACTTGCGCGGTGAATGGGATCGCCGTCGCCTGACCTGAGGGCACCTCGACGCGCCAAATCTTGCCGCCGTACGAGGCGACGATCGCCTTGGAGTCCGGCGTGAACGAGAAGCCGGGGTAGAGGTCGCGCGTGAAGCGCGACTCCTCGTCGTCACGCGTCACCGGATAGACCAGCCAGCGCTCGTCGCCCGTCTGAAGGTTGCGCAGGCGGAGCCCGGTTTCGGCGTCGTAGCGCGTCGCGTACACGAGCCAGGCGCCGTCGGGCGAGAGCACGGGACGCATCGCGCTGCCGTAGAGGTCGGTTTGCGGGAACGTACGGCCGAGCTGGCGGTCGTAGATCGCGAGCTGCCATAGCGGGTATTGCAGGTCGTACCCGAAGCCGCCGCGGTGACGGGCCACCCAGATGTAGCGGGGATCCTTCCCGAACGCCGCGCCGAGCGTGTTCATCGGCGGCGGCTGGTTGGGACCGGCTTGCACACGCAGCATCGCCGCGCCCGACCCGCCGTCCTTGTGGTACAGCCACAACTCGTACACGCTGCCGAGCACGCCGCTGGTGCGCGACGCGACGATGTAATTGCCGTCGGGCGTCCATTCGGGCGAGGCGTACAGGTTGTTGTTCCCCTTGGTGAGAGCCTTAGGGTTCTTCCCGTCGGCGTCACACAGCCAGATGTTCTCGGCGCCCGAGCGGTCGGAGAGGAAGACGATGCGCTTGCCGTCGGGAGACCAGCGGGGCTGCGAATCGAACGCGGGTCCGGACGTGAAGCGCGTCGCCGCGCCACCCGCCGCGGGCATCGTGTAGAGGTCGCCAAGCAGCTCGAACACGATCGTCCGGCCGTCGGGCGACACGTCGAGCGACAGCCAGGTGCCCTCCGACGTCTCGAACTCAACGGTGCGCGTCGTCGTCAGCGGCAGCTCGTCGTTCTTGTTCTTCTTGCTCGTGTCGGCGGCGGCTGGCGGAGCAGCCTGCGCGAGGAGGGAGGGAGTAGTCGACAGCACGGCGGCGGCGAAGGTCGCGGCGAGCAACCGGCGCATGGGCAATCTCCGAATGGAAGAACGACGGCGTGGGGGAGCGACTGAAACTGGAGACCAAAGAAAAGGCGGTCAAGGTTGCCCTTGACCGCCCTGACCACACTGACCGCCGTCTCTAGATACTCAACGCCCTCACCTGACGCGGCGCCGGCTCCTGCGAGCGGAGCACGATCCGCATCGCGTTCGTGTCGAGCTCGATCTCCCACGCCGCGATACGGGGCCGCACGAACTCCTCGCAATCGGCCGGGGTGAGACCCTCGGGCGTGGCGTCGAGGAACTCCATCAACTTCATCCGCTTCTCGAGGTAGGTGCAACCGTCGCGGCTCGCCGCGATGCGAATCCCCACGTCGTCATCGAGCTGGCGGCGCACGAAGCCCTGGGCCACTTCCAGAAGCCGCCCCACAATCACCCGCTCCAGCGGCACGCCGTCCTTCTTGGCCAGGCGCCGGCTCAACGCGCGGGCGCGGGCGGGATCGGTGCACAACGCCAACATCTGCTCCCGCACGTCGGCGTGCGGGCGGCGGCGGCTCTTGGTCGTGCCGTCGCGCTCCGCTTTGGCGCAGGTCGGGAGATCGTTGCGGTGCAGCTTGAGAAACTTGGTCATCGGGGCGTAGACATCCATCCGCCCGGGTGCCGGCGGGACGCGCCGCCCGGCCACGAGGTCAGCGATATAGATCTCAGACACCTGGACCGCCTCCGCGAGCTCGCGCGGCGTGCGCTTCAATTCGCGCAGCCGGCGCCGCACCAACTCACCAACCTTCACGGGACGCTTCAGGGGGAGGGCTGCCGCCATGGAGACTCCTTCGTTGCGGAATGAAACGCCCGCAGGGTGTGCATCAGTGTACGCACACTGCGGGCTGCTGGGCGCGTAATATCGCTAGGACGGGCCTAAAACGGTAGTCTTACGCAGCAGTGCGGCGGTCCCCACCACGATAATCAGCGCAAAACTGAACCACTGAATGGCGTAGGAGAGATGTGGTCCGTCGTCCAGGGAGGGCGCCGGCCAGCGCCGCGGCAGCCCGTGAGGGGCGGAGGTGCCCGTCTGCTGCAGGAGGAACGGCAGCAAGGCGTACGGTACCGAATCGCGAAGCGCTGCGATGTCGACGTCCTCGCGCCCCCGCGGAGGGATGAAGCCGAGTCCCTCCACGCTGGCGCTGTCGGACTCACGGTACGCCGCGGGATCGACGTGGTGGGCGTCGGGCGACGGGACCCAACCGCGGTCGACGAACACCGCGGAGCCGTCGGCCAGTCGCAAGGGCGTAACCAAGGCGACCCCCGGGGTGCCGTCGAAGCTGCGGAGCGGCCACACGCGCTCCCGGGCGAAGTCGTAAACGCCCCAGGCGACCAGACGCCGCTGGCGCACCGAGTCAGGCGAGGTCCCGCGCCCCACGGAGAGCGGCGGTTGCGCGAGCCGGGCGGCGACGACGGCGTTGCGCGCGCGGCGCTGTCCCAAGCGGTCGAGCTGCCAGATGCCGAGGCGCACGCACACGATCGCGACCGCGAGGGCGACGGCGGCACCAAGGACATCCCGTCGCCCCAGTCTCATCGCCGAATCAACTCCAGCTTCTGACCTCGGGTGAGCCGTTTGATGGCGGCCTCCCGCCGCAGCGCCGCACTCCGATCGGCAACCGGCTCACGATAGACCAGCCGCAGGGGCCCACGCGAGCGGGTGTAGGCGCTCGCCTTCCCCGCCCGGTGTGCGGCCAGGCGGCGCGCCAGGTCGTTCGTGATCCCGGTGTAGAGGGAGCCATCGCGGCAACGCAGCAGGTAGACCATCCAGGGCACGCGTGCAAGCTAGCGGCCGCCCCTCCGGCGCGCCATTTTGCCCCGCCGTGAAACGAATCCTCGCGTGGTGCCTGTTCGACTTCGCAAACTCCGCGTACTCCGCGGTCATCGTCGCGACGGTCTTCGGCATCTACTACACGACGACGATCGTCGGCAACGAACGCGGATTGGGAGATCTGTGGTGGGGCCGCGTCATCTCCGTCTCGATGATCGCCGTCGCGCTGACCGGCCCGGTGCTGGGGGCGCTCGCCGACCGCGCCGGTCAGCGCAAACGTGCGTTCGTCGCGTTCACCCTGTTGTGCATCGCCTGCGTGGCGCTGTTCACGACGATCGCGCCGGGGATGATCGTGTGGGGGTTCGCGCTCGCGGCGCTCGCCAACTTCGCGTTCGAAAGCTCGCAGATCTATTACAATGCGTACCTCCCCGACGTCGCACCGCCCGAACGGCTCGGCACCGTGTCGGGCTGGGGTTTTGGGATCGGTTATTTGGGATCGATCGTCGGGCTGCTGATCGCGCTGCCGCTCGCCAAGGCGCACCGGCTCGACCTGCTTTGGCTCGCGGTCGCGGGGTTCTTCGCGGTCTTCTCGCTCCCCGCGTTTCTCGTGCTTCCCGCCGACCGCCCCCGCCCCGCCGCCTTCGACCTGTGGCGCCTGGCGCGCGACGTGTTCGCGCGGCCCGAGCTGCGCCGCTTCCTGCTGGCGTTCTTCGTATACCTGGACGGGGTCGAGACGACGATCTACTTCTCGGGGATCTTCGCGGCCAAGACGCTCGGCTTCACGACGCCGGAGGTGATCAAGTTGTTCCTCGCGGTGCAAGCCTCCGCCCTCGCCGGCTCGCTGCTCCTCGCGCGGCCCACCGACCGCTGGGGTCCGAAGCGCGTCCTCACGCTCACCCTGCTGTTATGGATCGGCGTATCGATCGGCGCGTACTTCGCGCGGACCAAGGCGACGTTTTTCGTCGTGGCGGTGATCGCCGGCCTAGGGCTCGGCCCGATTCAGGCGGCGAGCCGCGCGCTGATGGCATCGCTCACGCCGCCGGGACAGGAGGCGGAGATGTTCGGCTTCTACGCCTTCTGCGGGAAATCGTCTTCCGTGTTGGGGCCGCTCGTCTTCGGCGCGGTGTCCTATCTGCTGGGCGGCAACCAGCGCGCCGCGGTGGCGGCCGTGGGCGTGTTCTTCGCCGTCGGCCTCGTGCTGCTGCAGCGCGTCAAACCAGTTTCGCCTCGAGCTTGAGCTCGACGTTGCCCTGGAGCGCCTTTGAGACGGGGCAGTTTTGTTTCGCCGATTCAGCGGCCTTCTCGAACGCCGCTTGATCGATCCCGGGCACCTTCCCCCGCGTGGCCAGCTCGATGCGCGTGATCCGCGGGGAGCCGTCCACCATCTCCAGCGTGCAGGAGGCCCGGGTCTCGACGCGGGTGACCGGCGTCCCCGACTTCTCGAGCCCCGACGATAGGGCCATGCTGAAGCAGGCGGCGTGCGCCGCCGCGATTAGCTCCTCGGGGTTCGTACCTTTCGACCCCCCGAAGCGCGTCCCGAAACTGAAGGGGCCGCTGAAGGCGCCACTCTCCGCCTTGAAGGTGCCCTTGCCGTCCCTGAGTTTCCCTTCCCAGACGGCGCTCGCATTGCTCGTCGGCATCGTCGCTTCCCCTTGCGTAAAGGTTCGTGAGTCGGGGAATCTGGCGAGGCTCCCGTTACTTCGCTACGCTTGATGCCCCAGCCACCGTTACGGAGCGCAACCCAATGCCTACGAAGAAGAAGAAACGGGCGCCCGCCAAGTCCAAGGCCAAGCCGCCGGCGCGCCGCCAACCCGAGACGCTGCGCCTGCGCAGCATCGCCCCGACGCTGACCGCCACCGACCTGCAGCGCAGCATCGCGTTCTACCGCGATGTGCTGGGTTTCATGGTCGGCGAGGAATGGCGAGACAAGGGAGCGCTGGCGGGATGCGAGATCCACGCGGGGGCGGTGAGCTTCATGCTCAACCAGGACGACTTCGCCAAGGGCCGGGATCGGCAAAAGGGAGTCGGGATGCGCATCTACGCCCACACGGCCCAGGACATCGATCGGCTCGCCGCGCAGATCAGGGAGCGGGGCGGCGTGCTCGATCAGGAACCGAAGGACATGCCGTGGGGCGACCGCGTGTTCATGATCTCCGACCCGGACGGGTTCAAGCTGACGTTCGTGCAGGATCGTTGACCGTCACGCCCCGCGCGCTGGCCGCCCTCCGTGCCGTCGCCGCCACGTTGGTGGGCGGCGCGGACCAGGCGGACCTGGCGACGCGGGTCGCCGGCCATGTCGCCATGTTGCCCCGCGCGGCCGACCGCGCCGAGCTCGACCTGCTGCTCAGGCTGTTCGAGAGCCGCGTCGTGAACCTGTTCATCGCCGGTATTCCCCGCCCTTTCAGCGCGATGACGCCGACACAACGGGAGCGTTATCTCCGCGGCTGGGCGACGAGCCGGCTGCCGCCGCGCCGCAAGGCGTTTCAGGCCCTGAAGCGCCTCGTCACGGTGACACACTACACGACTCCCGGCGCGGCCCGGACGATCGGCTATCCGGGTCCACTCGGTCCGCCGCCGACGGCCCCGAAACCGATCCGTCCGCTGCCGATCGCAGGCGACACGACGCTCACGTGCGATGTCGTGGTCGTCGGGTCGGGCGCCGGCGGCGCCGTCGTGGCGGCCGAGCTGGCCGCTCGAGGCAAGGACGTGGTGGTCCTCGAGAAAGGTGGTTATCACAACGAGGCCGATTTTACGCAGCAGGAGGGCGACGGGCTCGAGCGGCTGTACGATGCGGGGGGATTGCTCGCGACGCGCGATCTCAGTCTCGTGATGCTGCAGGGCGCCACACTGGGCGGCGGCACCGTCGTCAACTACACGACGAGCTTCGCGACCCCCGCAGCGGTGCGCCACGAGTGGGCGCGGGAGCATGGCCTGCCGCACTTCACGGGGCCGGAGTTCACCCAGTCCCTCGACGCCGTGGCCCGGCGCATCGGCGTCAATACCGACCACGCCGCGCCCAGCGGGCGCGACCGGGTGTTGATCCGCGGCCTCGAGCGACTCGGCTGGCACCACGGCCTGCTGCCCCGCAACGTGCGCGGCTGCACCCAGGACGATGCGTGCGGGTACTGCGGCTACGGCTGCCGCACGGGGGCGAAACAGTCCACGCTGGTCACCTTTCTGCCCGACGCCGTGGCCCACGGCGCGCGCATCGTCGTGGACTGCGACGTGCGGCGGGTCGTGATCGCCGCCGGGCAGGCCACCGGCGTGGAAGCGCGCGTCCAGGGTCACGCGCTGACGGTGCGCGCCGCGGCCGTGGTGGTGGCGTGCGGATCGATTCACTCCCCCGCCCTGCTGCTGCGCACCGGCGTGAGTCTGCCCGCGCTCGGCAGATTCCTCGCTCTGCATCCCGCGACCGCGGTGTTCGGAGCAATGGACGAAGCGGTGCGTCCGTGGACCGGCACGTTGCAGGCGCACTACTCCGACCAGTTCGCGGATCTCGACCGCGGCTACGGCTTCAAGTTCGAGACCGCCCCGGTGCATCCGTCGCTGCTGGCGCTGGCGGCGCCCTGGGATTCGGCGGCGCAGTACGCCGACCGCATGGGGCGACTCGCGCACACCGCCCTGTGCGGTATTCTCCTACGCGATCGCTTTGGCGGACGCGTGCATGTCGATCGCGATGGGTGCCCCGTGGTGGACTACCGCGTGTCGCGCTACGACGCGGTGCATTTGCGACGCGCGCTGGCCGGCGCCGCCGAGCTGCTCGAAGCAGCGGGGGCACGCGAGATCTGGGCGCCGCTGGCGCGGTGGATCAGCTACAAGCCGCAGGGGGCGCGCGCGCGCGAGAAATGGCTCGAGCGCGTCGACGCCGCCGGGTGGGGCGCGAACCAGCTGTTGCTCGTCACGTTCCATCAGATGGCGTCGTGCCGGATGGGCGCGAACGCCCGCACGTCGGTGGTGGACCCCGAGCACCGCGTGTGGGGCGTGCGCGGTCTCTACGTCACGGATGCCAGCGTCTTCCCGACGGCATCGGGCGTGAATCCGATGTTGACGATCATGGGGATCGCGCATCGGGCCGCGGGAATAATCGCCGTTAGCCACTAGCAACAGGAGCAGCCATGGTCGTTCTTCTTGCCGTCACGTCACTAGCGCTACAGCAGTCCGTTGCCGACACGTCGCCGTTTCGCGCCCTCGCCTTGCCGGTGGCCACGGGCGTGCGCAGCGCGTCCGGCGCGCCCGGGCCGCGCTACTGGCAGCAGCGCGCCGACTACACGATCCGCGCCTCGCTCGATACCGGGGCCAACGTGCTCACGGGCACCGAGCGGATCCGCTACGTCAACCGCTCCCCCGAGGCGCTTGCGTTCGTGTGGGTGCAGCTCGAGCAGAACTTGTTCGCACCGGGTTCGATTACGAGCGTGTTGAACCCGCCGCCGCTCCGCTTCGCGGGCGGGGCCGTGTTCGACTTCACGGGCAAGGGCTTTGTCGGTGGAATCACCGTGGACCGCTTCACCGCGGGCGGGCGGCCGCTCGCTACGACCGTCACGGGGACGATGCTGCGAGTCGAGCTGCCGCGTCCCCTGACGCCCGACAGCGCGATCACGTTCGATGTCGCCTGGCATTTTTCGATTCCGCCCTACGGCGGAGGCCGGATGGGCCGGGTCGGGTCGCGCTTCTACGAGCTGGGGCAGTGGTATCCGCGCATGGCGGTGTACGACGACGTGAACGGTTGGAACACTCTGCCCTACATCGGCGCCGGTGAGTTTTACCTCGAGTACGGCGATTTCGACGTCGCGCTCACCCTCCCCGCGGGCTTCGTCGTCGCGGCGACCGGCGCCGTGGCGAATCCGCTGGCGGTTTGGACCGCCCAGCAGCGGGCCCGCCTCGAGCGCGCGCGTCGCTCCAGTGAGCGCGTCCAAATCATTACGAAGGCGGAAGCGACGGCGCACGGCGCGCGGCGCACGGCCGGCACCAAGACTTGGCGCTTCACCGCCCCGAACGTCCGCGACTTCGCCTGGGCCGCGGGGCCCGACCTGCGCTGGGACGCGAGCGGCTGGAACGGCGTCTTGATCCAAACCTTCTACCACCCCGACGCCGCGCCGTGGGAAGACGCGAATAAGATGGTCCGCACCGCGCTGAGTCACTTCTCAGAAACGTGGCTCACGTATCCCTGGCCGCAGTTCTCCTCGGTCGAGGGCCTCGTCGAGGGAATGGAGTATCCGATGATCACGTTCTGCCCCGCGCTCGAGAAGCGCGAAGATCAGTTCTGGGTGTTGGCCCACGAGCTGGGGCACGAATGGTTCCCGATGATCGTCGGGTCGGACGAGCGGCGCTACCCATGGATGGACGAGGGGTTCAACACGTTCATCGACTACGGTGCCGCCGAGGCGTACTTCCGCGGCACCGCCTACGGCGATACGGTGCGCCGCGAGCTGCTTTCCGCGGCCGCCGCGACGGCGATCCCGGGAAACGAGCAGCCGCTGATCACGAAGCCCGCCGAAGTCCGCGAGCTGTACTGGACGGCCTATCAGAAGCCGGCCCTGATGCTGACCATCCTGCGCGACGCGGTACTCGGCAAGGACGAGTTCGCGCGCGGGCTGCGCGAATACGCGCGGCGCTGGCAGTTCAAGCACCCGCAGCCCGCCGATTTCTATCGCACGTTCGCGAACGTCACGGGACGCGATCTCGACTGGTTCTGGCGCGGCTGGGTGCTCACCACCGCCCGGCTCGATCAAGCGGTGGACTCCGTCGCGCGCGGCGCCGGCGACACGACACTCGTCTTCCTCTCGAACCGCGGCCAGATGGTGCTGCCCCTGACGCTCGAGCTGCGCTACGCGGACGGCACCGCCGAGACGCGACAGCTGCCGGTTGAAATGTGGTATCTCGGCAGCCGCTTCACCTATCGGTTGGCCACCACGAGACAGATCGTGGCCGTTGTGGTCGACCCACGGCAGGTATATCCCGACATCGACCGGAAGAACAACACGTGGACGCGCTGATTACTTGGGTTCGACGGGCATCCCGGTAGCGAGCCACAGGTCCCACCCGCCGACGAGCGCGCGAGCCTTGGGCCACCCCGCCTGCTGCAGCTCTCGCGCCACCCGGGCGCTTGTCTCTTCGTTGTGTCAGGCGCAGTAGGCGACGAGCCAGTCGTGGCGCGGCAGCGCCAGCTCGGCGGCGCGCTGCGCCGTGCCCCCGCCGTCGGGCGGCATGCGGATGGCGCCCTGGGCCTGCTGGTCGCTGTCGTTCCAGGCACGCTCCTTACGAACGTCGAGCAGCACGACCCGATCCCCGCGCGCCTGCAGCTCCTTCACCTCCGCGAGGGTGATTCGGTCGCGGCGCTCCGCCGGCGCGGCCTCCGCGGAGGTCGGCAGGGGCTCCTGAACGAGCATCGGGAGGGGGCGGCCTCCACGCGGCTTCCGGCCCAGCATCAGGGCTCCCCCATGCACGACCACCGACAGCAGCACGACGAGCGCGGCGGGCGCAAATAGCCGGTCGGCGCCCGCGACGCCGGCGAACACCGGGAGCAGCACGAGCAGCAGGGTCGAGAGGCCCCGCGGTCCGAACCACACGATCAGCCGGCGGCTGCGCGGGTCGAGTCCCTTCCTGGGGAGGGCCACCGCCAGCACGGCCGAACGGAGGCCGAGCGCCAGGGCGGCGAACGCGAGCCCGCGCCACGTGATCCCCGCGAGCCCGGTCCAGATCAGCGAGCTCCCGAACGCCACGAACGTGAAGAGCAGGAACATCTCGGCGGCGGCCTGACCGAAGTCGAGGAAGCAGTCGCACAGCTCGGCATCCGAAGCCGCGATCGTGAGGCCCGCGGCGAACGCCGCCAGGAATCCGCTGCCGTGCGCCGTTTCGGCCAGGGCATACGACGTGAACGCGAGGCCGAGGGCGTACAGCGACTCGTAGTCTCGACGCACGCCGACCCAGTGTCGCATCCGGTCGAGCAGCACGACTCCGACGAACCCCACCGCGATCCCCGCTCCCGGCCCGACGACGAACAGGTTGAGCGCAGCTCGTCCCCAGTTGCCCGTTCCGCTGCCGGCGAGGATCGCCATGGCGCCGAGCACGATGGGCAGCAGCACTAGATCGTTCAGCCCGCTCTCGAGCGACAGGACCTGGCGCGCGGCGGCCGGCACGTCTCCGCTGCGCAGCAAACCGCGCATCATCACGGGGTCGGTCGAGGCCAGCGCGGCGCCCAGGATCGCCGCCGGGCCGGCCGCGAGGTCGAGGAGCGCCCACGCGGCCAGCGCGATGAGCGCCGCGGTGACGAGTGTCCCGGGCCCGAGCACGAGGCGCACCAGCGTGCGGTGGCGCCGCACTTCGCGGATGTCCACCGACACCGCGTCGGTGAAGAGCACGAGGACGAGGCCCAGGGTTGCGATGGTCTCGAGGATCTGGGAGTCGAGCCGGAAATCCACGAGCCCGAACCCGAACACCCCGATGACGAGCCCGAGCAACAGGAACAGCGCGACCTGGGGGAAGCGCGTGCGTTCGACCACGCCGGAGAGCAACGCCGCGACGACGATGACCACGCCAATCAGCGCGAGGGTGGCGATGTCCATTGGGCCACGAAAGAAAGGGGCCCGGTATCATACCGGGCCCCGGTGGATTCGGTCAGTAGGGGCGCGACTACTTGTCCGGCCGGTTCTCGTCGTCGATCAGCTCGGCGTTTGTGAGGTCCCCGGCCCCCGGGCCGAACCCGGTCTTGCCGGTCCGGTCGGGGATGGTGATCAGGACCTCAGCCACGTTGTTTGTGAAGTCGCGTTCGGGAAGCTGGTGGCAGAACCCGCTCACGTCCGTAAAGGGGCACCGCTCCCCCGCCGCGGCCGTGAACGGGGGATTGACGGTGATGCGGATGATGTACTGTCCCGGCGGAACGGGCGCCTGCCCGTCGCCGCCGTCCAAGACGAAGTACTGCCCACCGAGGAACTTGAAGTACGTATCGGCGTACCCGACGCTGATCCCCTGATTGCCGGGGATCCCCACCCGCCCGCAGCTGTGGTAGACCCACGACCCGACGCCGGCATCATTGTTGTTCCACGGCGTCACATCGATCATGCAGAAGCCCCGCTTGGCGGAGCGCCAGACGTGACCGTCGCTCGCCGCAATGAGCTGGTAGGTGGCATAGTGCCGGAAGTGGTAATGGTTATGGCACGTCGCGAACTCGAACAGCCCGTCGCCGGCGGCGATGTGCACGTTGGGATCGCCGATGAAGATATCGGCATCGCCGATGTTGGGTGTGCTGACGGTGAACCGCAGCACGCGGTGGTCGCCGACCGTCACGCCTCCCTCGACGACGCTGCAGGCGGTGGTACTGAAGGTCTGGTCGTAGATCACCCAGCTGTCCGCCAGCCGCTTATCGTCCACGATAAGATCGGGAGTCCCGTCCAGGTCCTGGACGTGGGCGAATTGCGGTCCGGAGACGGCGGGGTGATCGGCAGGACTGCACGCGCTCAGAGCGGCGGCTGCCGCGAGCGCGGGAATCGCGCGATGATGCATGGATAAAGCTCCGGAGGGAGTTGCGTTCAACGTGCAGGCCGGCGTCGACGACCGCAAGGTCGCATAAACTCACACGGTCGCGCATACACCTGCGCGACTAATGGATGCCCCCGCCCGCGAACTGCTTCACCAGCTCGCCGAGCACCGCCTTCGCGTCGCCGAACAGCATCCACGTGTTGTCGAGCACGTACAGCTCGTTGTCGATGCCGGCGAATCCGGGATTCTTGCTGCGCTTCACCGCGAGGACGGTCTTCGCCTTATCGGCGTCGATGATCGGCATGCCGTAGATCGGCGTGCTCTTCGCGTAGCGCGCCGCCGGATTCACGACGTCGTTCGCACCGAGCACGAGCGCGACGTCGCACTGCGGCATCTCCGGATTGATCTCGTCCATCTCCACCAGCGCCGAGTACGGAATGTTGGCTTCGGCGAGCAGGACGTTCATGTGCCCCGGCATCCGCCCGGCGACGGGGTGAATCGCGAACTTGACGGACACGCCGCGCTTGGTGAGCTGGTCGTACAACTCCCGCACCTTGTGCTGCGCCTGCGCCACCGCCATGCCGTACCCGGGGATGATGACCACCGAGCGCGCCTGCTCGAGCAGCTGGGCGGCGCCCTCGACCGACTCCTGCTTCCAGACCTTCTGCTCGCCCCCGGCCGCGAGCGCCGGCTGCGCTTTCCCGAACGCACCGAACAGCACGTTGCTGAACGAACGGTTCATGGCACGGCACATGATGATGGACAGGATCAAGCCGCTGGAGCCGTCGAGCGCACCCGCCGTCACGAGCAGCTTGTTGTCCAGCACGAACCCCATCGCCACCGCGGCGAGTCCTGCATACGCGTTAAGAATGGAAATCACGGTGGGCATGTCGGCGCCGCCGATCGGAATGATGAGCAGCACGCCGAAGATCAAGGCCAACGCCGCGATGACCACGAAGAGCTGGCCGGACCACGGCGCGGTGGGATACAGCACGAGCACCACGCCGAGGATGACCGCGAGGGCGAGGACGCCGATGTTGACGAAGTTCTGGCCGGGATACGTGACGGGCCGCTGCGGGATCCAGCGAACCTCCTGGAGCTTCCCTGCCGCCATCAAACTGCCGGTGAACGTCAGGAACCCGAGGATCACCTCGGCCACGAGCGCGCTGGTCCGGAACGGCGTGAGCTCCGCGGCATGCGCCGAGAGCCAGAGGAAGTATTCCGCGGTTCCGACGAGGCCGGCGGCGAGGCCGCCGAACGCGTGGGACAACGCCGTGCGCTGCGGCACCGCCGTGAGGGGCACGCGCGACAACGGCACGCCGACGACGAACCCGGCGACGATCGCCAGCACGATCCAGCCGTGGTGTACGATGGCGGGCTGAATCCAGGTGGCCACCACCGCCACCGTCATGCCCGTCACGCCGGCGAACACCCCGCGGCGCGCGGTCTTGGGATCGTTCATCCAGTACAACGCAAAGATGAACAGCGCCGTGGCGAGGACGGCGGCGAGCTCTCCGATGAGATGCATCACTGCTTCTTGAACATCTTGAGCATGCGGTCGGTGATCAGAAACCCGCTCACGATGTTCGTCATCGACGCGAACAGGGCGATCGCCCCGAGGATCCGGATCGCCCGCGGGTAGTCGGCGCCGGTGACGACGATCGATCCGACGACCGCGATGGCGGAAATCGCGTTCGTGAGCGACATCAGCGGCGTGTACAGCAGCCGCGAGACGCGGCGGATGACGCCGAGCCCGATGAACGTCGCCAGCACGAAGACGAACAGCACGGATCCGAAGTCGGTCATGTCTTGCGCACCTCGCCGGCGTGCGTGACGCACGTGTCGCGGATGATGGGATCCTCGAAATCGAGACGCAGCCGGCCGTCCTGGACCACGTGCCCCAGGAACGCCGACAGGTTCTTCGCGTACATCTGGCTGGCGTGCAACGGCAGCGTGCTCGGCAGGTTCACGGGGCCGAGGATCACGACGCCGTTGCGCACGATCTCCGTCCCGGGTTCGGTCAGCTCACAGTTCCCGCCGGTCTCGGCGGCCAGATCGACGATCACCGAGCCGGGCTTCATCCCCGCGACGGCGGCGGCGGTAATCAGGATGGGCGCCTTCTTGCCCGGGATCGCCGCCGTCGTGATCACGATGTCGGCGTCCTTCGCCGCGCCCGCGAGGAACGCGAGCTCCTTGCGGTGCGTCTCCTCCGACAGCTCCTTCGCATATCCACCCGCCGTCTCGGCGTGCTCTTCGATGGCCATCTCGAGGAACGTCGCCCCGAGGCTCTGCACCTGTTCCTTCACCGCCGGGCGCACGTCGAAGGCCGAGACGATCGCGCCGAGCCGGCGCGCGGTGGCGATCGCCTGGAGGCCGGCCACGCCCGCGCCCAGCACCAGGACCCGGGCGGCGGGGAGGGTTCCGGCCGCGGTGACGAGCATCGGCAGAAAGCGGCCGGTGGCGGACGCCGCCAGCAACACCGCCTTGTAACCGGCCACGGTCGCCTGCGACGACAGGACGTCCATGGGTTGGGCGCGCGTGATTCGCGGCAGCAGCACGGGGCTGAAGACCGTGAGCTTGCGCCGGGCGAGCTGTTGGATGAGCGCGGCGTCGCTGCCGGGCTGGAGCAGGGCGACGAGCGCGCCGCCTTCGCGATACAACCCGACATCCGCCGGCGAGGGCGCCTGCACCTGCAGCACGACATCGGCGTGCCCCAGAACGGCGGCGCGGTCGGCGATCGTCGCCCCGGCGGCCTTGTATGCCTCGTCCGGACACGCCGCCGCTGCCCCAGCCCCGCGCTCGATGACGACCTCGAACCCGCCCTTGACGAGGCGCGCGGCCGCATCGGGCACGAGCGCGACTCGCCGCTCGTTCGCGGCCACCTCCTTCGGCACGCCGACCCTCATCCCGTCCCCCTCCCCCCCTCACCCACGCGGCAGCTGGGGCCGGTCGCGCTGTTGCGCCAGCATGCGCTCGGCGAAATCGACGCGCTCGGCAAGGTCGTTGAACTGGTCGCGTAACGCCGACAACTCCTGCTCGACGGCCTCTACGCGCGTGTCGGAACGGCCTCCATAGTGGCGGGAATCTTCCACCGCCCAGTTTCGGAGCGGCAGACCGTTCGCATCCCGGAATTCCCCGGACACGAGCAGCACCATGTCGTACAGCCACCAGACGCCGAAACCGCCGAACGTCAGCAGCATGGCGATGCCGGTCTGCGGTTTCCCAACGTAAAACCGGTGCAGCCCAAAGACCCCGCCGAAGAAACCGAGGGCGAGCGCCACGCCGCGCGACCGGTCGGAAACCTCCGGCTCTTCGTGTTCGGGTGGCTGGGAATACGGCTGGGGCAGCGGCATGTCCGATACTACGGGGCCCCGCCGGAGGCGGCAAGCAACTGACGCAGGGCGGGCTCGAGCTCGCCGTAGCGAAAGTGGTACCCAGCGGCGAGGAGTCGCGCCGGCAGTACGCGCTGGCCACTCCCCATCATCGCGGCAGCCTCCCGCCCGAAGACCAGCCGCAACGCGAGGGGCGGCACGGGCAGGACCGCCGGCCGCCGCAGCACGCGGCCCAACGTTCGAACGAACTCGAGCTGGGTGACGGGGTGGGGTGCGGTGATGTTGACGGGCCCGGACAGCGAGGCGGTCGCGAGGACGTGGAGAATGGCGCCCAGCGCGTCCTCCATCGCGACCCACGGAAAGTACTGCGCGCCGCGGCCGATCGGTCCGCCAAGGCCGAGCCGGAACGCAGGGAGCATCTTCTGCAGCACGCCGCCCGCCTGGGCCAGCACCACCCCGAACCGGAGGTTCGCGACCCGCACGCCGGCGCGAGCGGCCGGGCTGGTGGCGGCTTCCCAATCGCGCGCCACAGCGGCGAGAAAGTCGTCGCCTCTGGGAGATCCTTCGGTGAGCTCCGCGGCTCCCTGATCGCCGTAATAGCCCACGGCCGACGCGGCGAGGAGCACGCGCGGGGGCCGCTCGAGGCCCGCGATCGCTTCGCTCACGAGCCGCGTGCCCGCCACGCGGCTCTCCCGGATGCGCCGCTTTTTCTCCGCAGTCCAACGTCCAAAGACGTTCTCGCCGGCGAGATTGACGACCGCGTCGTAGCCTGCGAGTGCGGCCCGGTCGATCGTTCCCCGCGCGGGGTCCCAGGCGATGGCACGCTCCGCTGGACGCAGCGGCCGCCGCACGAGGGGGACGACCTCATGTCCTTCACGCGTGAGCCGCTGCACCAGGGCGCCGCCGATCAACCCCGTCGCGCCGCTCACCGCGACCTTCACTCGGGGAGCACCGCCTCCGCCTCGATTTCGACGAGCATCGCCGCATCTACAAGCCGGGTCACCGCCACGAGCGTCGTGGCGGGCCGGATCGCGCCGAACACCTCGCCGTGCGCCCGGCCCACCAGCTCCCAGTGGGCGATGTCGGTGACGTAGATGCGGGTGCGGACGACGTCCTCGAGCCTTCCACCCGCCTGCACGAGCGCCCGCTGGATGTTTCGAAGCGCCTGGATCGCCTGGGCGTACGGGTCGCCTGCCCCGACGATTCGCCCAGTTTCGTCGGTCGCCGTCGTTCCCGAGACGTAGATCACCCGCCCCACTCGCACGGCCCGCGAGTATCCGACGACGGGCTCCCACGGCGTGCCGCTCGCGATGTTGCGGCGACTCATCGCCCTTCCGCGAGGGACGGGGCGTCCCAGGTCGTATGCGAGGGCGTGCCCGTCGACTTGGCATCGGCGACGCGCTCGTCGGCGGCGCGCACGATGTCGTCGACGCCGCCCGGCGGGGTGAGGAACGTGACGCCCCCGATGCTGGCGGCGATCTGCCGGCCATCGCCCGTGCGGACGTCGACCATCCCGGTGCGGAGCTTCTCGAGCACGACGCGCGTCGCGGCGGCGGGGGTCTCTGGAAGGAGCACAATGAACTCGTCGCGACCCAGCCGCGCGATGATGTCCGTCGCGCGCAGGGCGCCGCGCAGCGCCGCCGCCGCCGAGCGGAGCAGGTCGTCGCCCACGCGATAGCCCAGATCCACCGCGGCGACGCTGAACGGGTGCTGGTAGCGCCGGGCCCGCTCGATCTCCGCAGCCGCGGATTCGTAAAAGGCGCGGGCGTTGCGCACGCCCGTGACGTCGTCGGTGCGCGCCAGGCGGCGCTCGCGTGTGAGGGACTTGCGCAGAGCCAGGGTAACGCCCACGAGCGCCGCGATCGCGGCCAAAGCCACACCGAGTAACATGCTGACAAACCTACACATAGGTCGGAGGCTTGACAGGCGGTGCAAAAGTAGTACTGTATTGCAACAACGATACAGCTAGCGAGCCTAATTGTTCGAGCACATCGACCCGAGAAGCCCGACTCCCCTGTATGAGCAGATCGCCGCGCGCCTGAGGCTGGCCGTGGCGTCGGGCGAGTTGCGACCGGGCGAGACGCTCCCATCGGTGCGTCAACTCGCCGCGCGACTGCGGGTCAACCCCGCCACCGTCGTCCAGGCGTACCGCGATCTGGAAGGGGAGGGCTTTGTGGAAATGAAGCAGGGAGCGGGAACCTTCGTGAGAGAGGTGGCCTCCGACCGGCGGGCCGTCGAGCGCACCAAGCAGGCGGTGCACCTGGTGCGCCAGATGCTCCAGCAAGCGGGGCAGCTCGGCGTCACGACGCACGAGTTGACGGAAGCGATCCGCCGCGAACTGGGGGCGAAAGTCGCATGAGCCACGCCGTCGAGATACGGGACCTTCAGTACCGCGCGGGCAAGACGTTCGAGATCCGCGATCTCGCCGTCCGCGTGCCCACGGGGTCGATGTACGGGTTCCTGGGCCCGAACGGCTCGGGCAAGACGACCACCATTCGGCTGATGCTCGGCTTGCTGCGCCCGATCAAGGGAACGATCACCGTCCTCGGGGGCGAGGTGCCGCGGGAGTCACCGCGCATCCTCGCCCGCACGGGCTACGTGCCGGAGCAGCCGCACCTGTACACCTCGCTCACCGTCGCCGAAGCGCTGGCGTTCCATGCCGCGTTCTATCCGACGTGGGACTGGAAATGGGCGGAGGAGCTGCTCGGCCAATTCCAATTGAAGCGCGACCAGGGTTTGGCGCGGCTGTCGAAGGGAGAGATGGGCAAGCTCGAGATGCTGCTCGCATTGGCGCAGCGGCCCGAGCTGCTCGTGCTCGATGAGCCCACCGATGGCCTCGATCCCGTCGTGCGCCGCGACGTCCTCACGGCATTGCTCGACTACGTGTCGCAACAGAACGCGACGGTCTTCATCTCGAGCCACCTGGTGCACGAGCTGGAGCGGATCTGTGACTGGGTGGGCGTGATGGACAAAGGTCGGCTCGTGACCGAGCTGCCGATGCACAGCTTCAAGAGCGGGATCAAGCGCCTGCGGGTGGAGCATCCCCCTGCCCTGCCCGGCGACACGCCGTTCGTGCTGCTGGCTCGGGAGACGGGCAACGGCTCCCTGGAAACCTGGACCGTGCGGGGCTGGCAGACGCCGATGCACCAGTACTTCGAGGGCGTCGGGGCCTCGCTCCGCGAGGTCGTGGATCTCGACCTCGAAGAGGGATTCGTGGAGCTGCTCCGGACGTTCCGCGAACCCTCCACGGCGGCATAGGAGGCAGGCCATGTTCCGACAGCTGCTCTACACCCAATGGAAGTGGTCGCGGCTGGCCATTGCACTCGGCGCGGTGGCGGCGTTCGCGCTGCCGGTGCTCTCGATCGGACAGTTCGGCGTCGCGCGCGCTTCGCGGTGGGAGGTGCAGGCGATGCTCGGCTCTATTCAGGCGTGGGGCGTCCTCTATCCGGTGCTCGCACTCGTCCTGGGACTGGCCGTAGCCGCGCTCGCCTGGACGTACGATCACCGGGGACGCCACGTGTATGCGCTGTCGCTCCCGGTGCCCCGGTGGCACTACGTGCTGTTGCGTTTCGGCGCCGGCGCCGTGCTGCTCGGCGGCCCTGTGATCGCGCTCTGGGTGGGGGCGCTCGTCGCCACCGGGTCCGCGACCATCCCCCCCGGCTTGCACGCGTACCCCACCACGCTGGCCCTCCGCTTCGCGCTCGCGGTGCTCGTGGGGTACAGCATGTGCTTCGCGGCCTCGTCTGGGACGATGCGCACCGCCCGCTACATCCTCGCGGCCATCGGCGTCGTCGTGGCGATCGACGTGATCGCCGCGGTCGCCGGCGTGAACGTCCATATCTTCGAATCGGTGTTCCTCCGCATTCTCGTATGGCCCGGTCCATTCGACATCATCACCGGGCGGTGGATGTTGATCGATGTGTGAGCGCGCGCTGTGGCTCGCGCTCGCCGCCCTGTTCGCCGCCGGACCGGTTCGGGGACAGGACCAGGGGGTGCTGCGTACCCGGATCGCGGGGCTCGAGCACGAGCTCAAAAGCGCCGAGGCCGCCGCCGCCCGCGCCGACTCGCTCGCGCGCCGCAGCGCCCCGCCCCACGACACGGTGAGTGTCGGCGCCCTGCGGATCGTGGCGCCCGCGGGCCTAGGCCCCGAGACACGGGCGGGCATTGCCACCACTTGGTCCCTCATTGACAGCGGTTTTGGCACCGCCGCCGGCGTCCTCGTGAACCGCCCCTTTGTCCTCGTGCTGTCGCCGGACCGGAGTGGGCTGCAGCGCGCCAGTGGCACCGCGACCCCCGTTCTCACCACCGGGACGGCGGCGGACGTCGAACAGCGTCTCTTATGGGCGGCCTCCATGGCGATCGCCGCCCAAAACGATTCCGCGCTGACGACGTGGTTGCAGGGCGCGCTCGTGCCCAACCGGCACTCCACGCAGGAGCGGCGCGGCGTCTACATCGGTCTCGTCACCGCGCCCTCCCCGGCGGGCCGGCGCTGCTACCTGGGCAACCTCGACGCCTGTCGCAGCGGGCTGGGCCTCGTTGGGGCCGCCAACGCGTTGGAGGATTGGTACGATCCGTTGCGGCGCCGCTCGCTCGTGCGTGAGCTCGAGACCCTCGACGAAGTGCGAGCCGACCCGCGGCTCTTCGCCGCCTGCGTCCAGGACCTGTCGGATGTCGCCTGCTTGGCGGTCCTCCGGCGCGTCCCGCCCGCCGCGTTCCCACCGCCGTTGCCCTCGGCGGCCCGGTACAGCGTCCTCCGCACCGCCGTCGAGTTGGGCGGGCGTCAGGCCTACGCCCGCCTCGTCGCGAGCGCCGGAGAGACGATGGAAGCGCGGCTCACCAGCGCGAGCGGCGTCTCCGGGGACTCGCTGATCCGCGCCTGGCGCGCGGCCATCTTCGACGCGCGCCCCGAGCCCGTGACCGTCGAGCCGCGGGCCGGCTGGGTCGCGCTGGCCTGGGGTCTCGCATTCGCCCTGCTCTCCCTGCGGAGCACGCGATGGCGCTGAGCCTGCGGCACTGGATTACAGGTGGCACGCTCGTTTGCGCGGCGATCGCAGTCGCCAACCTGCCGCCACCGGCCGAGCGCACGCTCCCCCCCGGTGCGCCCCGGCTCGATGCGTTTGAGGTCCCCGTGGACCGAGTGCAATTGTTGCGCCTCGCGCTGCGCCGCAACCGCGGCGCGCTCGATCGCGCCGAGCAGGTTGCTCAACTGATCGCGCTCGCGCGCCCCACCGCTTCGCGTCCCGACGGCAACCCGGTGCTCATCACCACGCTGGCGCTGTCGGTCCCGACCCGGCGCGCCATCGAGGAGCAGATCGCCGCGGTGTGGCGCCAGCTCGGCCCTCTGTCGCCCGACGTGACCGTCCGGATCGTGTTGGTGCAGAACGGCGTCCCGATCCAGATCCTCCCGCCCAAAACGGATGGCCGCACCTGCGTGGTGAACCTCCCGATCGACTGGTCGCTCCGCTGGATGCTGCGGTCGGCGCAGCCGCCGAGCGGCGAGCAACTCGACGCCTGGCTACGCGAGGGGGTGGGGCCCTGTGGGTTTTATGCGGCATTCGGGCGACCAGGGCCAGCTGTTGAGGCGTGGCTGCTCCGGCGTGGTTTCGACCTCGCCACCGACATCAGCTGGGCCCGGCCAGCGGCGTCGAGACCGGTGCGGGACGCTGCAGGCGCGCCGCCCGAGGCTCAGCGACTCATCCGCGCCATCATGTTCTGGGAGCTCGACGACCGGTACGGCGGATCGCTCGACGCGGTGGGGTGCTACGCCGGCGACCTCGCGCGTTGCCGCGCCGCCCTGTTTCCCGACAGGTCGACACTTGGCGCGCGCGACCCCCAGGACCCTGCGGGCGTCGTGGTGCGCTGGTGGTGGAACCGGCGAAGCGGGTTGTACGAGGGTCAGGAGTACCTCGCCGACCTCGTGCGCGAGATGGGGCGCGAGCGGTTCCGGGCGTTCTGGAGCTCGTCCGCTCCCGTGGAGACGGCGTTTCAGGCGGCGATGGGCGTACCGATAGACGCGTGGACCGCCCGCTGGCAGCGCGAGCGGATGGGCAGCTTGGTCGTCGGGTCGCGGATCCGCACGCTGTCGCTGCTCCTCGGGTTGCTCGCCGCAGGCCTATGCGTCGCGGGGAGCGCTTACATTTACGGGCGGCGCGAGGTCGGCTGAACGCAGGCAGGCCTCGGCGCTGCGCCGCGCCGCCCCCATCGCTTCGGGTCCTCCCCCTTCCACCGCCCGCTCCACCTCTGCGCGCAAGCGGCCAAGCCGCGCCACCACTTCCGCCTCGCGGCGAAACCGCTCCCGCATCACGGGCTCCGTGGCGAGTTCCGGACGCAACACCTTGATCGCCACGTCCCGTTTGAGTTGCGTATCGATGGCGCTGTAGACGTCACGAGAGTACACACTAATGGCAGGAGGGGAGTGATGGCGCAATCCGAGAAGCAACGCTTCCTCGAAACCTGGGAGCGCGAGTCCGCCGTCACCATGAAGGTGCTACGGGCCTTCCCCGCGGCGCGCGCCGACTTGAAGCCCGGCGACAAGTCGAAGGACGCCAAGGACCCCGCCTGGACGTTCGTGTTCGAGGGGTTCGGCGCCAGCCAGGCGGCCCAGGGCGACTTCAAGTTCCCACCACCGGACATGCCGCCCAAGCCCACGACCTGGGAGGGCGTCGTGCAGGAGTGCGAGCGCGGCTTCCGCTGGCTCGCCGACAAGGTCCGCAGGGCGGATGAGGCCTTCCTGAACACGACGGTGAAGGTGGCTACGGGGCGGAAGCAGACGGGCGACGTGCGGCGCCTCGCCTTCCTGTGGCAGATCCTCATGGACATGATCCACCACCGCGGCCAGTTCACGGTGTATTCGCGCATCGCGGGCGGGAAGGTCCCGTCGATCTACGGCCCCTCGGCGGACGAGCCGTGGAACTGACCTCACCCCCCTTCGACGCGGTTGGATTTGACGACAAAAAACGGATAGATGGCGGCACTGCACCACGCTAAGTTCTCCAGCGTGACCAGTGCCGCTGCGGTTTCCACCCTGACGCCCGATCGCCAATGGCGGATCGTGCTGGCGCGCGACCGCCGCTACGACGGCGCGTTCGTCTACGCGGTGCGCTCGACCGGCATCTACTGCCGGCCGTCGTGCGCCAGTCGCCGGCCGCGGCGCGGGCAGGTCACGTTCTTCCCGATTCCCGAAGCCGCCGAACGCGAGGGGTTCCGCGCCTGCCGCCGCTGCCGGCCTGGCGACGTGAGCGGCGGCGATCCCGCCATCGGGCTGGTGCGCGAGGCGTGTCGCGCGCTCGACGCTCCCGACGCCCCGCCCCTGAGCACCCTGGCCCAGCGGTTGGGGCAACGGCCGCACGGACTGTTGCGCGCGTTCAAGCGCGTACTCGGCATCACTCCCCAGCAATACCGTGACGCGCGCCGCGTGACGCGGCTCAAACACGAGCTCAAACGGAGGCCCCACGTGAGTCCCGCAGTCTACGAAGCCGGTTACGGCTCTTCGAGCCGCGTGTATGAGCGCGCCCACGCGCAGCTCGGCATGACGCCCGCCACGTACGCGCGCGGTGGCGCGGGCGCCGAGATCGCCTTCGCCGTCCTGCCCTGCTCACTCGGCCAGCTGCTCGTCGCCGCCACGCCGCGCGGCGTGTGCCGCGTGAGCCTCGGCGACAGCGCTGCGTCGCTCGAGGCGGGGCTCGCGGCCGAATTCCCCGCCGCGCGGATCCGCAAGGATCAGACGAGCCTCGAAGCCGCGGTCACGGCGATCCTGGCCTATCTGGATGGGAGCGAGCCCCACCTCGATCTGCCGCTCGACATCCGCGCCACCGCCTTTCAGCGGCGGGTGTGGCAAGAGCTGCAGCGCATTCCCTACGGCGAGACGCGTTCGTACGCGGACGTCGCCCGACGCATCGGAAGCCCCACGGCGAGTCGAGCGGTGGCCCGAGCGTGCGCGACGAATCCAGCTGCTTTGATCATCCCGTGCCACCGGGTGGTGCGTGAGGATGGAGAGATGGGAGGATATCGGTGGGGATTGGAGCGCAAGAAGACCCTGCTCCAGCAAGAAGCTGGGAAAAGCAAAGACCGCGTTTTTTAGTTAACCGGAATCCAGTAGCTGATCTTGATCGCTAAGAAGTTGTCTCCCTGCGCCCCAAACGAGTCCCACAGGTCGCGGAATCCCACCAGCCGGCCGCTCTGATTGAAGGACTGCCGACTCTGCTGCCACACCAGGTACAACGTGCTGCCCGGCCGCCATTCCCAACGCAGCACCGCGTTGCTGCGGAAGGACAGCACGTGGAAGTCGGGGTTCGCGATCTCTAGCGTGTCGGCGCCGCCGTTGTCGGTGACGGTGTAGTTGCCAGTCGGATCGCGCGCGATCGTGGTGCCGGCGGTGCCGTACTCGCGTAACCGGAAACTCCGTGCCTGCGCCAGCTCGCCGAGCCCACGGTACTTGCCGGCGGCGGCGAAGGGCTCCGCGTACACCTCGAGCGTTAGATCGGGCGCGATCGTGTAGTTCGCGCGCAGCTGCAAGATGAACGTGGGTTGATCGATGCGTGCGAACACATAACGCGACCCGTAGGTCGCCGCCGGACCGCCCGAACCGAACGTCGTGATATACTGGCGTGGGATCCCCCAGCGCACGTAGTTCGGCGTGGCGGAGAACTGGAAGCGCGTGGAAGGCCGGATCGATAATCCGCCGCTCAGACGGTAGGTCTCCCCGCCCAATTCGTCCTCGCCGTAATACACGCGCGCGTTCCACGATGTCTTGGCACCGAACGCGTTGCCCAGGCGGATGACGTAATTCCACGCCTGCGGCGTCGCCATGGTCGGACCGCCCCGCGTCGCCGAATGATCGAAGGATCTCGGATAGAAATCGAAATAGGATTGGATCGTCCAGAAATTGCGGAACGTCAGGTTGACCGCCGGCTCGACGAACATGACCTGCCGGTCACCGCCGAAATCGAACTCCGCGAAGCTGCTCATGGAAAAGGAGTAGCTTTGAAACTTCCCGCGCGGCTTCGTCTGCCGGTAGATCAGTCCGGCGAAGCCGGTGCGGCCGTCGGCGTTCCCCAACCGCCCGGCATCGTTGGGGTCGTACCCCGGCGACTCCCAGCCGGCCTCGAGGTCGTACAACCAATTCCCGCTGGTCTTGCTGAGCCACAGCGTCGCCACCGAGCCGGTCAAGGTGGTCCGCGTGGAATCGTTGTAGTGGACGTACCCCGCGTCGGGGCGCTGGAAGAAGTGGACCCCCGAGCGTTGCACGCGATTGATGGCTCCGGTATCGCCGCGGATGTCGCTGAAGCCGAGCCAGCCGCGCAACACGTACGCACCGCGCTTCCAGCGCACGATCCAGTCCGCGCCGCCGGCATACGCCTGCCGGTTGTAACGCTGCTCGAGCAGGGAGTCGCCCCCTAACGCGCGCTGCACCGTCGTCAACGTCACACCGATGACGGACTGGGAGGCACCGAACTCCTGCTGCAGCCGCACGACGCCATACCCGGCCGCGGGGGCCACCACCGCGCGCCCGTACGTCGTCGTCGCCGTGTCGTACGTCCGGACGTACTCCCGTTGCGTCACGGCCGCGAGGCCGCCGAGGGAGAGTCCCGACGCGAGGCGCCCCGTGACCTTGGCGGCGCCAAGGATCGTCGCGTTCTGCGGACACTCCTGGTAGTCACCCAACTGCGGGCAGCTCGGCGGCGCGCCGATACGCCTGGAGTAGAAGTAGCTCGGCCCGTTCCCCCGCAGCAGCTGCGCGCCCTCGGTGAAGAACGGCCGCCTCTCGTCGAAGAAGACCTCGAACGCGGACAGGTTCACGACCGCGGGATCGGCTTCGACCTGGCCGAAGTCGGGATTCACGGTCCCGTCGAGCGTGATGTTGGGGCCCAACCCCATCTTGAGATCGGCGCCGGCGCGGGCCGCGAGGTTCTTGCCGTCGTCGAACGGGTTCCGGAGGTCGCGCCCGCCCGTGAGCGTCGCGTTGCCCGCCGAGTACGGCGCCAGCTCGAGCCGCCGCGTGGGCTTGATGCCCTCGATCCCCACCAGCTCGCCCATGTACGACGACCAGCCGGTGCGATTCGTGGGCACGGGAATCCAGAAGACATCCTCGCTCGTCGCCGGATTCCAGTGGTCCGCGTTGAACCCCCACACCTGCACGGGCTGGTCGGTGAAGCGCAGCTGCGAGAACGGAATCCGCATCTCGGCCGTCCAGCCCAGGGAGTCGATGACGGCCTTCGCCTCCCACACCGGGTTGAAGCCGGCATCGAGATTGTATTCGTTATCCGTGGGATGGTACCAGTCCATCCGCACGCCGGAGGCGGTCACTCCGAAGGAGTACGCCGTCCGACGGTCGTGATACGTATCGAACGACACCCACAGATGCTCCGCCTGTGATGTGTTGTCGCGCCGCGACAGCGGCGCCTGGATGCGGGACGGGTTCTTGCTGTACATCCGCGCGCCGACGTACACGGCAGCGCCGTCGTAGAGAATCCCGATCCGCATGCTGTCGCTGGGTGGAGCCCCCTCGTGCGGCATCTTCTGCGTGAAGTCCGTGATCCATTGCGCGCGCGTCCATGCCGGGTCGTCGAGCCGGCCGTCGAGCTTGATAGCGGTGCCATCCAGCCGCACCGCGCGCACCTGCTTGTGGGGAGCTGCGGACGCAGCGGATGGCGGCGCCGGGGCGGGAGGCGCTTGCGCGACGAGCGGCGCCGCGGTGACCAGCAGGACGGTGAGCGGCCAGCGGCGCACGAACGACCTCACGGTAACAGGATGGCGCGGGGGTGTGGTTGCAGCAGCGTGTCGGCGTCAGGTCTGACGAGACGCTGACAGAGCGTTCCGTACCTGCCGCGCCTGCCACAGGTGGCGCCGGTCATGCGCGATCACGAACTGCAGGTACGCGCCCAACGGCATTCGCAGCAGGCGCGTCACGGGAGACACCGTCCGATTCCCTCCCAGATCCAATCCATCCGCGCGGCGCACGCGCTCCGCCAACTGGTCGCGCACCGCGACGAACTCGGGCAACACCCGGTTCAACGCGTGCGTCCCGCCCACCGGCACCGCGAAGATCGGGAAGGTCTTCATGCGACGCTTGGGCGGCGGCTCCATGGATCCGATCATCCAGCGCGAGAACCAGCCGTAGCGCGCTGGTCCCCCGCCCTTCGCGGTCCGGCCCTTGGCTCGCCCGTCCGCGATCGCGCGGTCGAACGCCGGCAGCGTCCGCGACACCGCGGTGTTCACGTGAACGAGACACTCCGCCATCGACCAGCGACCCTCTTCGGGGCGCCAGTTGAATTGTGATTCGCTGAGCCCGGCGCAGACGGCGTGGCCGTCGGCCTTGATCGCGTCGATCTGCCGCAACAGCTCCTCGAGCTCAGGAGTCATGGTCGCCTCCGTTACGCGCCGAACTGGCGGAAATGATGATCGGTGTGGCGGTAACCGAGCAGCGCCCACCCACGCCGCGACAGGCGACCGAACGCCGGGTGCTCGGGCCACGGGGCGTCCGCGGGACGGGTTGCGAAAAGTCGCAGCAACCTCCCGAACGTGTCCACCTCGACTGGCCACGTGGAGTGATCGATGCGCGCGAGCAGCTCCGGCGCGGTCGGCGAACTCTTGGGCCATGGGAGCACGTACGCCACCAGGTTATTGAGCGGGAAATACCGGATCGGCAATCGCTCGGGGACGGTCGACACGTCGCCGAGCGCCATGCGGAATTGGTCATTCACGTGGGTGAGCATCTGGACGGCGTTCATCCGGCCCCAGCGAGGATGAGCGTCCGGCGCAAGCCGCGACAGGCGCTCGAGCAGCTCTCGGCGGGGGCCAACGTCCCACAGACTCGGCGCGGCAGCCGCGACCAGCCACCACGCGAACAACGCCACCACGACCGCGGCGACCAGCGCCGACCAGAGGCCCGTGGTCCAGGCGGTTTGCCCCCATACGACGGGCGCCAGAGCCGCGGTGGCGATAACGGAGAGTGCCCACAGCCAGAGCAATGGCCCCAGCACGCGCCGCCGCCACAACGCGGCCCAGCCCACGAGCATCCCGAACACCCCGTAAGCCGCCTGGGTGAGCGTCGCCGCGATTTGACCGGCGCCAGTGGCGTAGCGCCACTCATCCACGGCGCTGACGCTCCCCCACACGCTCAATCCGGCGATCACGACGGCGGGAATCACGACACGCAGTTTCATGGGCCTCCGTAAGAAATCCGGTAGACGACGCCGGCCTTGTCATCCGACACGAGCAACGCGCCGTCCGGCATCACCAGCAGATCGACCGGCCGCCCCCAGGCGCTCCCCCCGCGCAGCCACCCCTTGGCGAAGGGCTCGTACGACACGGCGCGGCCGTCGTGCAGACGCACCAGCGTGATGCGATAGCCGACCGCGATGACCCGGTTCCAGGAGCCGTGCTCCGCGATGAAGACTTGCCCGCGGTACTCGGGCGGAAACATCGTCCCGGTGTAGAACCGCATCCCCAGCGCCGCCACGTGCGCACCGAGTGCTTGCTCGGGAGGCACGTAGTCGGCACAGCGATGCCCCGCTCCAAGGTCGGGATCGAGGATCGTCCCGCCGTGGCAGAACGGAAAACCAAAGTGCAGTTCCGCCCGCCCCGCGCGGTCCAGCTCGTCGGGAGGTGCGTCGGGCCCGAGCCAGTCGCGTCCGTTGTCGGTGAACCATAGCTCGTGTGTGGTGGGATGCCAGTCGAACCCGACGGTGTTGCGCACGCCCCGCGCGAACACTTCGGGCCTGCCGCCCTCCGGGCGCACCCGCAGGATCGCCGCGAACAGCTCGCCGGGAGGGTTGCAGACGTTGCACGGCGCTCCCGAGCCGACGTACAGCCACCCGTCCGGCCCGAACGCGATGTAGCGCCAACCGTGGTGCCCCTCGCGCGGCAGGCCATCGGTGACGACGACGGGTTTCGGCGGGTGGCGGAGCCGCGTTTCGATCGAGTCGTACCGGAGGATGCGCGACGTTTCCGCGACGTACAACGCGCCGTCTCGGAACGCGACGCCGTTCGGGACGCCGAGCCCGCGGAGCAGCGTGATCGTTTCGTCGGCTCGCCCGTCGCCGTTGGTATCGCGCAGCGCGTACACGACCCCGGCGTCGCGGCTCCCCGCGAACACCGTGCCGCCCTCGCCGAGGGCCAGCGAGCGGGCGTCGGGCAGCGAGTCGGCGTAGAGGGCGATCCTGAATCCGGACGGCAAACGCAGCGCGTCGAGCTGGCGAGCGGCGCCACAGCCGCGTAGCCACAGCACCGCGGCGGCGAGGAGAGCCACGCCGCCCCACACGGTGACGCGAACGACTCGACGCATGGACATCCGAACAATATGGGCGGAGGTTAAGGGCCATGGAGCCCCGCGTCTGGCACCGCAGCTACGATCCCGGCGTGCCGCCGTCCCTCGCCTACGAGCCGCTCACGTTGCCGCAACTGCTCGAACGAGCGGCGGCGCAGTACGGCAACGCCCCCGCTATCCTGTTCCACAACTGCCGCCTGATGTACCGCGAGCTGGAAGACGCGGTGAACTCTCTAGCCAACGCCCTGAGGTCACTCGGCGTGCGCCCGGGTACCCGCGTCGCGATCCAGCTGCCCAACATCCCGCAGGTCGTGATCGCCTATTACGCGACGCTGCGGCTCGGCGCGCACGCCGTGCTCACCAACCCGCTCTACGTGGCGCGCGAGATCGAGTATCAATGGAAGGACTCGGACTGCCGGGTGGCGGTGGTGGCCGACTTCGTGTTCGAGGCGAAGATCCGCGGCATCCGCGAGCGTCTTCCGGTCGAGCACTACATTGTCGCGTCCATTCCCGAGTACCTGCGGTTTCCGCTCACCCTGGTCGCGCCCTTCCACCTCCGGCGGGCGCTGCCCCCCGCGATCGCCAGAGTGGCACGGGGACCCGGGGTACACTTCTTTCGTGAGTTGATCGACGGCACGCCGCCGCAGCTGCCGCAGACCCCGATCGGACTCGACGACGTCGCCACGCTGCAGTACACCGGCGGCACGACGGGGCCCTCCAAAGGCGCGTTGCTGACGCACCGCAACCTCTCCTGTAACGTGCAGCAAATGCGCGCCTGGTTTCCGAGCCTCGAGCCCGGGAAGGAAGTGGTGCTCACGGCCCTGCCGATCTTCCACAGTTTCGGCATGACGGTGTGCATGAACCTCGCGGTGGGGGTCGCGGGCGCGATGGCGCTCGTCCCCAATCCCCGAGACATCCCCGCCGTGATGGGCACGATCGCGAAGCATCGCGCCACGCTCTTCCCCGCCGTGCCCGCGATGTACGCCGCCATCATCAACCATCGCAAAGTGAAGTCGTTCGACTTGAGCAGCGTCAAACGCTGCGTCTCGGGCGCGGCGCCTCTGCCCGTCGATACCTTGCATCGCTTCGAGGAGCTCACCGGCGCCATCATCTCCGAGGGGTTCGGGTTGTCTGAGACGAGCCCGGTGACGCACTCGAACCCGCTGATGGGGCGCCGCAAACCCGGGAGCATCGGCGTTCCCCTGCCCGACACCGACACGAAGATCGTGGACATCGAGACGGGCACGCAGCTCGTGGCGCCGGGGGAGACCGGCGAGCTCGCCATCGCGGGGCCGCAGGTGATGGCGGGCTACTGGAACAAGCCCGAGGAGACCGCGGCAATGATCCGAGACGGCTGGCTGCACACCGGCGATCTGGCCCGGGTGGACGAGGAGGGCTACCACTACATCGTGGGGCGCAAGAAGGACGTGATCCTGTGTGGAGGCTACAACGTGTATCCGGACGAGATCGATCGCATTCTCGCGGGCCACCCGAGCGTGGTCGAGGCCGCCACGATCGGCATCCCCGATGAGCGGCGCGGGGAAACGGTCAAGTCGTTCGTCGTACTCAAAGCGGGCCGGCACGCGACGCCCGAGGACCTGATCGCGTTCTGTCGCGAGAACCTCGCGCCCTTCAAGGTGCCACGGGAAATCGAGTTCCGGTCCGAGCTGCCGAAGTCCACCGTGCTCAAGATCCTGCGGCGCGAGCTGCGGGATCAGGAATTGGCCAAGCGATCGGCCCCTGCGCTGCTCGGCCTCCTCCTCGCCGCCGTTTCCCTGGCCGGCGCTCAGGGTCCGCCCGGTACCGACATTTATCTCGCCGAGTTGCACTCCCGCAGCGCGGCCGACCGCGTGGAGGTGGGGGCGCCCGTGAACGTCACCCACCGGCCGGGATACGACAATCAGCCGTTCTTCACGCCGGATGGCCGCGGCTTCCTGTACACCTCCGTCAGCGACGGTCAGGCCGACACCTGGCGTTTCGACATCGCCGCCGGGCACAGCGTGCAGCTGACGGCGACTCCCGAAAGCGAGTACTCCGCCACGCCGCTACCCGACGGCACCGGATTCTCGGTCGTGCGGGTCGAAGCCGATTCGACGCAGCGCCTGTGGCGCTTCGATTGGGACGGGACGCACCCATCGCTCGTCCTCCCGGCTGTGAAGCCCGTCGGGTACCACGCCTGGGGCGATGCGCATATCGTGGCGCTTTTCGTTCTCGGGCAACCGGCAACCCTACAGGTCGCCGACCTGCGCACGGGAACCGCCACCCCGGTCGCGAAGGACATCGGGCGCGGGGTGCAGCGGATCCCCGGCCGTGCCGGCATCAGCTTCGTGCAGAAGGGCGCGGCCGCGGACAGCGTCTGGACGGTCACGGAGCTGGATCTCGCGACGCAGCGCACCCGCCCCCTGGTGCGCACGTTGGCGGGCGTGGACCAGTATGCCTGGACCCCGGCCGGCGTGCTGCTCATGGCCAAGGGTGCCAAGCTGTATCAGTGGAGCCCGTCGCGCGGTTCGGACTGGGAGGAGGTAGCGGACTTCACGGCCCAAGGCCTGGAGGGCATCACGCGGCTCGCCGTGAGCCCGCACGGGGATCGACTCGCACTGGTTGCGGCGGACCACGCACCGTAGAGGCCGTTTATATTGCGGGCCATGCTAAAACGACCGTTCGCCGTCGCGGCCGTACTGGTGGTGTGTGCCGCCACCCTTGGGGCGCAGCAAGAGGTCTCTTATCGGGTCGTCGCCCATGTCACGAACCCGGTCGCGCGCCTCACGCGCGCGCAGACCTCCCAGATCTTCCTGCGCCAAGTGACGCTGTGGGATAACCGCACGCCGGTGCTGCCGGTGGACCAGCCCGCGGATTCCCCGGTGCGCCGCGCGTTCACGAAGCAGGTCCACCGCCGCACCATCGCCTCGGTGCAGACGTACTGGCAGCAACAGACGTTTGCGGGCCGCGGCGTGGCGCCGCCGGAGCGAGCGTCCGACGCCGAGGTGCTCAACTACATCCGACAGTTCCCCAACGCGATCGGCTACGTGAGCGCCGACGCGAGCCTGGGGAGGGATATCAAGGTCCTCATCGTCACGCCCTGAGCGCCGCGACGTCGTGCTTGCCGCTCGGCAAGAGCGGCATCGCGTCCCGCACCTCGATGCGGGCCGGCTGGAGGTGGCGGGCCAGCTCCCGGCCGCAGTAAACCTTGAGCCGCTCGAGCGACCCACCCGCAACGAGCACGACGTGAGCCACGATGCGCTCACCCCACATGGGATCGGGCTCCCCCATCACGGCCGCCTCGGACACCTCTCCTGATGCGTAGAGCACGTCCGCGACTTCATCGGGACCCACCCGGAATCCCATCGTCTTGATGATCCGGTCCTTGCGGCTGACGAAATACAGAAAGCCGTCCGCGTCGCGCCGCACGAGGTCTCCCGAGTACACGACACGCTCGGCCTCGGGTGCGCCGGGCGGGCGCAGCGGGTTGGGACGGAACACCTGCGCCGTGAGGTCCGGGTCTCTCCAATAACCGAGCGTGACCGTCGGGCCGCGATGCACCAGCTCGCCGACTTCGCCCGGTCCCGCCGGCGTGCCGTCTTCGCGGATCACGTAGATCTCGGCGCCTGGGATGGCGCGGCCGATCGAGTCCGGCCGCCGATCCACCTCCTCGGGCGGCAGATAGGTGCAGCGCAGCGCCTCCGTCAGGCCGTACATCAGAAACAGCCGCGCCTGGGGGTGCGCGGCGCGCAGCCCGTGCACCGCCTCGAGCGGCAGGTGCCCGCCCGCGTTCGTCATCACGCGTAGCGCCGGTAACGGCGTGTCGCGCAGCCCTCCGGCGGAGAGCAACCGCATCCACAGGGCAGGCACCGCGGCGAGGATCGTGACCTCGTGGTCGCGCAGCGCGGCGACCGCCTGCTGCGGCAAGGGAGACCGCTCGACCACCAACGCGGCTCCCGCCGTCACCGCGCAGAGTAGCTGACTGAGACCGTAGACGAAGCTGAACGGCAACAGGCTGGCGATCCGGTCGGGACAGGCGATGCCGAGGTACGACACGACGGTGCGCGCCGCCGCTTCGACGTTGGCGTGCGTGACCGTCACGCCCTTCGGTTGCCCGGTCGAACCCGACGTGTAGATGATCTGTGCGACGTCGTTCCCCAGCCGCGTCACGGGGACGATCGTGTCGTCCACCCGGACCGGCAGGGTTCCGACGTCGATTACCTGCGCCGCCCCTTGGAGCGCCCGCGGTTGGCGCGCGAGCAGCTCGGCGGTCGTGATCAGGTGGCGCGCGCCGGAGTGCGCGAGGATGTGATCGATCTGCCGGGGCCGCAGGCCTTCGTTGACGAAGACGGCGATGCCGCCCGCCGCCAGCGTGCCGAAGAAGGCCGCGGCGGCATCGCAACCGCGCTCGAGGAAGATCGCCACAGGGGCGTCCGGTCCCGCGCCCGAGGCGGTCAAGGCCGCCGCGACCGCGGCGGCGCGCCGCACCAGACGCCCGTAGTCCACGACCGCATCCCGCTCCACGATCGCGGGGCGGCCACCGCTCCTGTGGGCCGTGCGCCACAAGAGCAGCGCGGCGTTGCAATTCATGTCCATGAGTTCGCCCCCGAGGTCGGTCACGGTGACGACGCCGCAACGAGCATACCAGCGGCCCCGTCGTTGCGCGCCCGCCACACTCCCCCTGAGGCTCGAACCTTGCACGTCCACGACAGGAACTGAGGAGGGGTGCGTGACCATAGCGGTTCCAGAGCAGTTGCGCCTCGATCCGGCCCGAGCGACCCATGCGATCGCCGAGGCGCTGCGCCAACAAATCGGCACGGTGTTGCGCCGCTCCGGGCTGGTCGTCGCGATGAGCGGCGGCATCGACAGCTCCGTGTGCGCGGCGCTCGCCGTGCAGGCCGTCGGCCGCGCGCGCGTGCTGGGCCTGGCGCTCCCGGAAAAGGAATCGGACGGCGAAAGCCTGGCGCTGGCGCAGCAGCTGGCGACGCAGCTCGGCATCGAGCTGCTCGTCGAGAACATTTCCCCGGCGCTCGCGGCGGCGGGGTGCTACGCGCGGCGCGACGCCGCGATCCGGCGCGTCGTCCCGGAGTACGGCGACGGGTGGCGCTGCAAATTGCTGGCTGAGAACGGCGGGCTCGATTCCGACCGTCTGAACGTCGCGTATCTGGCGATCCAGCCGCCGGGGGAGGGCCAGCAGGTCCGCAAGGTGCGGTTGCCGGCGCGCGAGTTCCGCGAGATCGTCGCCGCCACGAACTTCAAGCAGCGCGTCCGCAAGATGCTCGAGTACTACCACGCCGACCGGCTGCACTACGCCGTGGTGGGGACACCGAACCGGCTGGAGTACGAGCTCGGGTTCTTCGTCAAGGGCGGCGACGGCCTCGCCGATGTGAAGCCGATCGCCCACCTCTACAAGAGCCAGGTCTACCAGCTCGCCGAGCACCTCGGCGTGCCGGCCGGGATCCGGACGCGCGTCCCGACCACGGACACCTACTCCCTGCCGCAGACGCAGGAAGAGTTCTTCTTCTCCCTGCCGCTCGCCGAGCTCGACCTCACGCTCCAGGCGCGGAACGCCGGACGCGGGCCCGTCGACGCGGCCCGCGATCTCGGGCTCACCCCGGAGCAGGTGGAGCGCGCCTACCGCGAGATCGATCGCAAGCGCGGCGCCACCGTGTATCAACACGCGGCACCGCTGCTGGTCGAGCGGGTCTTGGACACCGACTGATGTGCGGGTTCGCGGGGCTGGCGCGGCGCGAGGCGCGGGGCGTGGCGCCCGCGACTCTGCAGCGCATGGCCGCGGCGATCCGGCATCGCGGACCCGACGGCTTCGGCCTGCACGCCGATGAGCGAGTCGGCCTCGCGCACGCGCGCCTCAGCGTGATCGACTTGGCCGGCGGAGCCCAGCCGATGGCGAACGGCGACGGCAGTCTCGTCGTCGTGTACAACGGCGAGATCTTCAACTTCCCGGAGCTCAAGGACGAGCTGGCGGCACGCGGCCACCGCTTCCGGACGCGCAGCGACACCGAGGTCCTGCTCCACGGCTACGCCGAGTGGGGCGAGGCGATGCTCGATCGCTTGAACGGCCAATTCGCGTTCGTCATCTACGACCGGCGGGACGGGTCGCTGTTCCTGGCGCGCGACCGCTTCGGCATTTTGCCGCTGTACTACGGCGAGCGAAGCGGAGACCTCTATTTCGGCTCCGAGGTGAAGGCGCTGCTGGCGAGCGGCGAGTTGCCCCGCGCGCTCGATCCCACCGGATTGGACGAGGTGTTCACGTTCTGGGCGGCCCGGCCGCCGCGCACGCCGTTCCAGGGCATCCGGGCACTCGAGCCCGGCAGCTGCGCGCGCTGGCGTGATGGACGACTCACCATCCACCGCTGGTATGCGCTCGACTTCGACGGCCTGTCGGCGGAGCGGCCCGATGCGATCGAAGAGCTCGACGAGCTGATGCGCTCGGGAGTGCGGCAACGTCTCCTCGCCGACGTGCCCGTCGGCGGCTACCTGAGCGGTGGCCTCGACTCGAGTGCCGTCTGTGCCCTCGCCGCCCGGGAGTCGAGCGCGGAGCTGCGGACGTTTTCGGTCGCGTTCGCCGACCCGCGGTTCGACGAAAGCGCGCACCAGCAGGCCGTCGCGGCCGCGGTGCGGAGCCGCCACGCGGTGCAGCACATCGGTCCCGAGGACATCGCGCGCGTCTTCCCCGACGTGATCCGGCACACCGAAACGCCGCTCGTGCGGACGGCGCCAGCGCCTCTCTATCTCCTGTCGCGCCTGGCGCGGGAGCGCGGCATCAAGGTCGTGCTGTCGGGCGAGGGCGCCGACGAGCTGTTCTACGGCTACGACCTGTTCAAGGAGACCGTCGTCCGGCAGTTCTGCCTGCGGCAGCCGGAGTCGGTCATCCGCCCGCGGCTGTTCGATCGGCTCTACTCCTACCTGGCCCCGGGGACCCGCGCCGGAGAATTCTGGCGCCGCTTCTTCCTCTCGGCCGGGTCGACGCACGACCCGCTGTTCTCGCACATGCCGCGCTTCCGGCTCACGGCGTGGATCAAGGAGTTCTACTCGGACGACTTCCGCACCGGCCTCGGCGGCTTCGACGCCCTGGGCGAGCTGCGCGACGCCCTGCCGCCGGCGTTCGGCCGCTGGTCGACGCTGCAGCGCGCGGCGTACCTGGAGATGGTGACGCTGCTGTCGCCGTACCTGCTCGCCTCCCAGGGCGACCGCATGGCGATGGCGCACGGCGTCGAAGCGCGCGTCCCCTATCTCGATCACCGGCTGTTCGAATTCGCCGCCGCGCTCCCCGACCGCAGCAAGCTGCGCGGCCTGCGCGAAAAGCAGATCCTGCGTCGCTGGGCGGCGGACGTGCTGCCCGCCAGCGCGGCAAACCGCACCAAACAGCCGTACCGCGCGCCCGACGTGCCGGCGTTTTTCGAAGGGCAAGCGCCGCCGTACGTCGCCGACGTGCTGGACGAGGCGGCGTTGCGCCGCAGCGGAGTCTTCGATCCGGCTGCGGTGGCCGGGCTCGTGCGGCGCTGCCGCGCCGGCCAGGCCACCGGCGTGCGCGAGGGCCAGGCGCTCGTCGCGATCCTCTCGACCGAGCTGTGGCAACGTGAGTTCTTGGAAACCCCGGTTGAATCAGGAGCCTCGAGATATGAGTCAGGCAGGTTCGTACTCGCCAACTGAGATCGTCGACCGCACTCGCACCTGGGTGCGCGAGAACTTCCTCTACATGCGTCCCGACTGGAAGTTCGGCGACGACGACCCGTTGCTCGGCAGCGGCGTGATCGACTCGATCGGCGTCATCGAGCTGGTCGAATTCCTGCAGAGCGCCTTCGCCTTCAAGATCGCCGACGACGAGATCGTCGAGCAGAACCTCGGATCGCTGAACGCGATCGGGCGGTTCGTGTACGCGAAGTGCCGCGGCACCGCGACGGTCGAAGCGGCGGAACAGACAGGGGCGGGCGTCCTGCTCCGCCCCCGCGCGTGACCTATTTCGTGCCGTCGCTCGCGGCCGCCGTCGTCTCCCCCAGCCGGTGCTGCTGGTACCAGCTCATCATGTAGAGCTGCGTGCGAATGAAGTTCGACGGCTTGGAGCCCGTGCCGTGGTACTCACCGTTGAAGCGCAGCATCACGACGGGCACCTTGAGCATCTTCAGCGCCGAGTAGTACTCCTCCGTCTGTGGGATCGGCGTGCGCAGGTCCAGCTCACCCGTCATCAGCAGCGTCGGCGTCTTCACGTGACCCACATACATCAGCGATGACTGCTTGAGCCACTGATCCGGCTTCTCCCAGAAGGGCGCGTCGAAGAAGCCGTAGGTGAAGAGCGGGATGTCGGTCTGACCCGCCATGCTCATCCAGTCGATCACGGGACAGCGCACCGCGGCGCCGGCGAAGCGCGTCGTGTGACCGATCACCCAGCTCGACAGCACTCCGCCCCCGCTGCACCCACCCACATACATCCGCTGCGTGTCCACGTAGCCCCGACCGACGACGGTGTCCACGCCGGCCATCAGGTCGTCGTAGTCCACGCTGGGATAGGCGCGCTCGATCGCGTTACCGAAGGCGCTGCCGTACCCGGTGCTGCCCCGCGGGTTGGTGTAGAGCACCACGTAGCCGTTGGCCGCGAAGTTCTGTAGTTGATAGCTGAACCCCACGTTGTACATGCCGTGCGGCCCGCCGTGGATCTCGAGGATCAACGGATACTTCTTGGAGGGATCGAACCCCGGCGGCTTCACGATCCACCCCTCGATGCGGGCACCCCCGCTCGACGTGTACCACACCTCTTCTACGCGTCCCAGCCGCATCCGGGCGAGCACGTCGGCGTTCACCGCCGTCAAGCGCGTGATCGGCTGCGGTTTGCGGAGGCTGAAGCGCACGACGTCGCCGGGCTCGTCGGGATCCGACAGCGTGCCTACACCCGTCAGGTCCCGGGCGATGGAGGCGAGCGACAACATCTGCTGCCCATCGGTCACCTTGCGGGCGCCGCCGCGCAGCCCCGCGAAGTAGACGTTGCTCGTCCCCGTCTCCGCCAGCGAGTAGTAGATGCCCGCGCCGTCAGGCGCCCAGCGGAGGCCGCCCGGATCCCGATCGTAGGTCGTGAGCGCGCGCATCCCGCTGCCGTCGATCCCGACGACCCACACTTCGTTCGCCTTGTACGACCAGGTCCCGTACCCCCGCCCCGTGAACGCCACCGTCCGGCCGTCGGGGGAGACCTCGGGGGTCGTCCACATCCCCTTGGTCGTGAACAATGGCTTGATCGTTCCGGTGGCGACATCGAGCGTGTAGATGTACGACTCGCGGTAGCGGTAATCCGCATCGGGCTCGCGCAGGCCGTCGAACACGATCGTCCGGCCGTCGGGGGTCCAGTCGTAGTTGAGCCCCGACCCCAGCTCGCTCACGCCGAAGTCGCCGCTCGTCAGCTGCCGCGGCGTCCCGCCGTCGGCGGGCACGAGGAAGATGTGCGTGGTCCCCTGCTCGATGAAGCCGGTGCGGTCACGGCGATAATGGAGGCGATCCACCATGCGCGGCGCGGGCGTCCACTTGGCGCCCTCGGGCGCCGCGGGCATGCTGATCTTCCAGGTCGGCTCGTTCTTCACGAGCATCGTAAACGCCAGCGACCGCCCGTCGGGCGCCCAGCTCAGGTTCGCGGGCGTCTCCGTCACCCGCGTCGCTTGCGAGGTCGCGCCCTCGGCGTCCATCCAGCGCACGAACAGCTGCGTCCCCTTCGGCTCACCATCCGCGAAGTAGGCGATGCGGCTGCCGTCAGGCGACCAGCGGGCGTTCGAGCCCTTCGCCAGGAAGCGGTTGTGGCCGCCGTCGGCGTTCATGATCCACAGTGCCGAGTCCCAGCGGTCCTCGAGCTTGTTGACCCAACGCCGGGTGTAGAGGATCTGCGATCCGTCGGGTGAGATCTGCGGATCGCTCACCTGCTCCCAATCGAGATAGTGATTGACGGTGAGCAGGGTGTCGGATGCGGTTTCCTGGGCCCGTGCGGCGGCGGGCGCGAGGAGCAGCGCGAACAGCGGCAGTAGGCGGCGCATCGGTGCCTCATGCTGAAGGAGAGGGTCTAACGTATCAGCGCTTCGGCACCCCCACTAGATAGGTCACCACGAGCGGCGACCAGCGGCTGCGCGTTTCGCCGATCTGCCAGTCGTACGTGTTGGGCGTGTCGAGTCCGCGCAACAGCTCGCGCAGCTCGGCGGGCGAATACGTGCGCAGGCACGAGACGATTCCATCGAAGAGGCCGACGATCGGCAACACCGGCGGCAGGTAGGTCCACGCCAGCCGCGACCAGCGCAGCGGTCGGATGAACGGCACGAACAGCAGCACGGCGAGCCACGTCAGCGCGATGACCGCGATCTCGCGCGGGGCCCGGCGCGAAATCTCGAACACGCCGATCCCCTGCCCCTGCCCGACCGCGTCGGCGAGGATCGCACGCGCGACCGCGGGCCGGAAGTGGTGAAAGGCCGTGAACACGGTTCGAAACCCCCGCAGATCGGCCGGGACCGTGGTCGCATCGACGGGCTCGGGGTGGAATGGCAGGGCTCCGGTGCGGGCGAGCAGATTGGGATACTTGTCGGTCAGCGTGACCGGCACGCCGAACCCCGGGGCCATGCCCCGGGGTTCGTGCGCCCAGCGACGCCAGGGACCGCCGGCCCCCGAACAGAGATCGACGACCTGGGTCGCACCCGCGCGGGCGATGGCGTCCCGCAGCATTGGCACCACGGCGTCGTAGGTCCCGCCGAGGTTGATGGTGAACTGCAGGAAATCGGTCAGGGCGTCGCGCAGCGAGCGCGGGCACCAGGGCTGGTCGTGAACCTCGATCAGGTGGAGGCGCGCCATCGAGGCAACATATAGATTTCCGCGCCGATGGATACCTACGACATCAGAAATCTCCGCCCCGCCGAGCGCTACCTCGAGTTTCTGCGCGTGCCGGCGCTGTCCGCCGGTGTCTATGTACTGCGCGCGGGTGAGACCGATCCGCAACGACCGCATCGCGAGGACGAGATCTACTACGTGACGAGCGGGCGCGGCATGATTCGCGTCGGGACCGAAGACCGTCCGGTCGAGCCGGGAAGCGTCGTGTACGTGCCGCCCCAGGTCGCTCATCGCTTTCACTCCATCACGGAAGAGCTGCGTGTGCTGGTGGTGTTCGCACCGGCCGAGACGAGTCCCGCGTGACGCTGCGCCAGACCCCGTTTCACGCGCGCACCGCCGCGCTCTCGGAGGGCCAAGCCTGGCGGCGCTGGGCCGGTTACGTCGTCGCGAGCTCGTACGAGCTGTCGCACGACCGCGAGTATCACGCGATCCGCAGCGCCGCCGCGCTGTTCGACGTCTCGCCCCTCTACAAGTACCTGGTCACCGGCCGCGATGCCGCGCGCCTCCTCGACCGGGTCGTCACGCGCGACGTCGCCAAGGCCAAGGTCGGCCAGGTGCTGTACACGCCGTGGTGCGATGGCGAGGGAAAGCAGATCGACGACGGGACGATCTCAGTGCTCGCCGAACGGACGTACCGCATGACCGCGGCCGACCCGAATCTGCGTTGGCTGCACCTCAACGCGGCTGGCCTCGACGCGGCGATCGAGGAGGTGTCCGAACGAACCGCGGCCCTGTCGCTCCAGGGTCCGAATGCACGCGCCATTCTTCAGATCGCCGCGCAGCGCGATCTCGGGGCACTCAAGTACTTCCATCTCACCGAGGCGAAGATCCGCGGCATCCCCGTCACGCTCTCGCGCACCGGTTACACGGGCGACCTGGGCTACGAGATCTGGGTCGATGCCGCGCAGGCGCTGCCCCTGTGGGACGCGCTGGTCGAGACCGGCACGCCTTACGGGATGACGCCCGCTGGAATGCTGGCGCTCGACGTGGCACGGATCGAAGCAGGCCTGATCCTCATCGAAGTCGACTACTTCTCGTCGCGCCACGCCCTGATCGAGGCGCAGAAGTCATCGCCGTACGAGCTGGGACTCGGCTGGACCGTGACGCTCGCCAAGGAATCCTTCAACGGCAAGCCGGCGCTCGTGCGTGAAAAAGCGCGCGGGCCGGCGTGGCAATTCACGGGCCTCGCGGTCGACTGGGAGTCGCTCGAGCGGCTGTACGCCGAGGTGGGGTTGCCGCCGCGCCTGCCGACGCAGGCGTGGCGCACCAGCGTGCCCGTCTATAGTGGAGGGAAGCAGGTGGGGTACGCGACGAGCGGCGGCTGGTCGCCGCTCCTCAAACAGTACATCGCGCTCGCACACCTCGAGGGATCGTTCGGGACGACGGGCACCGCGGTAGAGATGGAGATCACCGTCGAGCACCATCGCAAGCGCGCGGCCGCCCGCGTGACGAAGCTGCCGTTCTTCAACCCCGACCGGAAACGCGCCTGATGCCTCCTATCTACGACGCGATCGTCATCGGCGGCGGGCACAACGGCCTCGTCACCGCGGCGTACCTGGCGCGCGCCGGGAAGAAGGTCGTGGTGCTCGAGAAGCGGCCCCGCGTGGGGGGCGCGGCGGTCACCGAGGAGGTCTTCCCGGGCTTCAAGTTCACGATGTTCTCCTACGTCGTGAGCCTGCTCCGCCCCGAGATCATCCGCGACCTGGACCTGCCGCGTCACGGACTCCACATCCTGCCGCTCGAGAGCACGGTCACGCCGATGGAGAACGGCGACTACCTGGCGGCGTGGGGCGATCACGACGAAACGCGGCGCGAGCTGTACCGCCACTCGCCGCGCGACGCCGAGGCGTACGACGAGTACGGCCGCTTGATGCACCATATGGCGCACACCGTGCGGCCCATCCTCGGAATGGTCCCGCCCGATCCAACCTCGCTTGACCCGCGCGACCTGCTGGCGCTGCTCCGCCTGGGCCGCCATTTCCGCGGCCTCGGCGCCGAGCGCCTGCACGCGCTCGTCAAACTGATGACGATGAGCTCGGCGGACTTTCTCGACGAGTGGTTCGAGACCGACGTGCTCAAGGCGACCAAGTCGGCGAGCGGGATCATCGGGACGTTCCTTGGGCCCCGGTCACCGGGGACGGCGTACGTCCTGCTCCATCATTACATGGGGGAGCTGGACGGCGTGTTCCGCGCCTGGGGATTCGCCAAGGGCGGCACCGGTGCCGTGAGTGAGGCGATCGCTGCGGCGGCGCGCGGGTTCGGCGCCGAGATCCGCTGCGATGCCCCCGTCGGCCGCGTCCTCGTGAAGGGCGGGCGCGCGACCGGCGTAGCGCTCGAGAACGGCGACGAGATTTCGGCGAAGGTCGTCGTGTCGGGGCTCGACCCGCGGCGCACGTTCCTGCAGCTGCTCGAGGAGCAGGAGCTGCCGGGCGAGTTTGTATCGGACATCAAGCGGTTCAAGTTCCGCGGCTCATCGGGGAAAGTGAATCTCGCACTCGACGGGCTGCCGAGCTTCGCGTGCATGCCCGGCGTGGGGCGGCACCATCGCGGCGCGATCTCCATCAGCCCGAGCGTTGCCTACGTCGAGCGCGCCTACGACGACGCCAAGTACGGTGAGTTCTCGCGCCGGCCGTACATGGACATCGTGTTCCCCTCGATGATCGATCCAGGGATGGCGCCGCCGGGAAAACACGTGATGTCGGTGTTCGTGCAGTACGCGCCGTACAACCTGAACGGCGGCTGGAACGACTCGAAGCGCGAGGCGTTCGGCGACGCCGTGGTCGATACGATCGAGAGCTTCGCGCCGGGGCTCAAGTCGCACATCCTCCACCGTCAGGTGATCACGCCCGCCGACATCGAGCGCATCACGGGCCTGTCGGAAGGGAACATCTTCCAGGGCGAGCTCACTTTGCACCAGCTGTTTTTCATGCGACCCGCGGCTGGGTGGGCCAAGTTCCGAACGCCGGTGCGCGCCTACTATCAGTGTGGAGCCGGCACGCATCCCGGCGGCGGGATCATGGGCGCCTCCGGCCAGCTCGCGGCGCTCGCGATCCTCGGAGACGGCGCGTGAGCGCGTCCGCCCGTTGGGACGCGATCGTCATCGGCGCGGATGTGAACGGCCTCATCGCGGCGCATTACCTCGCGCGTGCCGGGCGCCGGGTGTTGGTAGTCGACCCGCGCAAGGCAGCAGAGCCGCGCGTGGACGTCGGATGGGTACCTCCCCAAGTCATTCGCGAGTTGGGCTTGGGCCTGCAGATCGAGCAGCCGGACCCCTGGATCGTCGCGCCCTTGGCGGGTGGCGGCCGGCTCGAGCTGTGGCGCGACGTCGCCAAATCGACGGAGGCAATCCGGCGCATCAGCCCGGCCGACGCCGCGAAGTGGCCGGAGTTCTGCACGCGCATGCGGCGGCTGGCGGGCGTGCTCGAGGCGCTGTACGTGCAGCCCGCGCCCGACATCGAAACACGCGAGATCGGCGAGCTGTTGCGCATGGGCCGTCTCGGCTTGCACGTCCGCCGCCTCGGCAAGCAGACGGTGATCGACTTGCTGCGCATTCTCCCGATGTCGATCGCCGAGTTGCTCGGCGACTGGTTCGAGAACGACACGCTGAAGGGCGTGCTCGGCGCCGCGGGGGTCTGGCATCTGCGGCAAGGACCGCGCGCCGGGGGCACGGCGTTCAACTTCCTGCACCATCACGTCGGGAGTCCGGCGGGCGTCTTCCGTCCGTCTCGCTCGAACGTCACGCAGATCCTGACGGCGATGCCCGGCGTCGAGGTGCGACGCGGCGCCACCGCCACTGTCGCCGCCACGGGGGGTCGTGTCACCGGCGTCCGCCGGGGCAGCGAGGAGCTGTCAGCCCCGGTCGTCGTGTCGAGCGCCGATCCGCGGACCACGTTCGAGCCACTGAAGCCGCAGCTCGATGCCGAGTTCGTGCACGCCGTCGGCAACATCAAGAGCCGGAGCATTGTGGCGCGCGGTAGCGTGAAGCTCGAGCGGCCGGCTGATTTCAAAACGCTGTGCCTGGCGCCGTCGCTCGATCACCTCGAGCGCGCCCACGACGATGCCAAGTACGGGCGGACATCGGAGCATCCCTACGTCGAGGCCACGGCCACCGACGGCCGCTTGGACCTGCACGTCCAGTACACCGTCTCCGTGGATGCGGCGCTCGTCGAGCGCGTCGCCACCGCCCTGGGCGTGCTCGCCGATCAAGTGAGCCTCGAGCCGCCGGGGGGCCACCTCTACCACGGAGAGCTCACCCTCGACCAGATTCTGTTCATGCGGCCGGTGCCGGGTTGGAGCCGCTACCGCACGCCGATCGCGGGGCTGTATCTCTGCGGTCCGGGGACGCATCCGGGCGGCGCAATTGCGGGAGCGGCGGGCCGCAACGCGGCGCGGGTCATCCTCAAGGAAACATGACCATGTCGAGCTTCCTCAAGACGACCGACAGCTATCGCCAGGGCGCGCGCACGCTGCCCGGGCGCTACTACACGGCCCCCGAGATCTTCGCCGACGAGCACGAGCAGATCTTCCGCCGGCGCTGGATCTGTGTGGGCCGCGAGAACGCGCTGGCCGCGCCCGGCGACTACACGCTCGTGGAGATCGCGGGCGAGAGCATCATCGTGCTGCGCGACCAGTCGGGCGAGCGACGCGCATTCTACAATGTGTGCCGGCACCGCGGGACGCGGCTGTGCGAAGCCGAGCGCGGCCGCCTGTCGGAGACGATCCAGTGCCCTTACCACGCCTGGACGTACGCCCTGGATGGACGGTTGATCGGCGCGCCGCACATGCACGAAGTCGAAGGGTTCGACAAGAAAGCGTATCCGCTGCACGGCGTGGCGCTCGCGGAGTGGGAAGGGTTTCTGTTCGTGAATCTGGACCCGGCTGCCGAGTCGCTCGCCCGGACCTTCGCGCCCCTCGCGGGGCGGTTCGCGCGCTACAACCTGCCGACGCTCCGCACGGTGCGGCGCATCGAGTACGACGTGCGGGCCAACTGGAAGTTGATCCTTCAGAATTACAACGAATGCTTGCACTGCCCCACGATTCATCCGGAGCTCTCGACCAAGCTCCCGTACACCAGCGGCGCGAACGATCTCGTGGAAGGCCCGTTCTTGGGCGGCTACATGGAGATCAAGGCGCCGCACGAGAGCGCCACGATCACGGGGCGGAGCTGTGCCCTGCCCCTCGGTGACCTGCGTCCCGAGGACCAGCATCGGGCGTTCTACTACGCGCTGTTTCCCACCATGATGCTGAGCCTGCATCCCGACTACGCCGTCTTCTACACGGTGTGGCCGCAGGCGCCGCTCGCGTCGCGCGTGGTGTGCGAATGGATGGTGCACCCCGACGCCCCGGCCGCACCCGGTTACAACATCCAGGACGCCGAGGAGTTCTGGGACCGCACCAACCGCCAGGATTGGAACATCTGCGAGCGCAGCCAGCTCGGTGTCAGCTCGCGCGCGTATGTGCCTGGTCCCTATTCCCCGCGCGAGAGCATCCCGGCGGCGTGGGATCGCACCTACCTCTCCGCGCTCGGTGACGGGCCGCCGGAGTCACGGTAAGGTGTGCCGGTTGCGCCGTCAGTCCTTCACGCTCGGATGATCGAGCTGCCCGCGGATCTCGCCGCCGGGGAAATCCCCCGGTCCCGTGTTGACCGGGGCGACGCCGTCGTTGGTGTGGACGTTGACGTACGTGAGCCCCGCCCGCATGGCGTCGAGCAGCGGCATGTCCTGGCCGACCGCGCTTGCCGGGCAGACGACGCCGGTCGGGGAGAATGTACCGGCCGCAAGCACGCCGTCGTGCGGCCCTGATCCGCTGGGTCCCGGCGCGCCCGTCGGTCCGATCACGGGAGACAGCCACATGCGAATCGGTCCGTTGGCGCCGGGGCGGCCGCAGTGGATGTGCGCCATGATCACGTTGTCGATGTTCGACGCGATCAACTGGAAATCGACGGTGTTGCCGTCGGCGCTGACGCGAAAAATCGCCTGCCCCTGCCCCCGTGAATCGGCCGGCGTCAGCGCGTCCGGCGTTGCCGGCGTGAACACTTCCTCGCCCCCCTGTAAGTGGGTGCCGAGGTTGAAGTCCGCATTACCCCCAGCGGCGAAGAGCGGCGCGGTGAATTCCAATCCCGCCGGCATGGGCTGCTCGGCCGCGCAGCCCGCGAGCAGCGCTGCGGCGGCGTACAAGACTACGCGCTTTCCTGTCATGACACCCTCCAGGTTTTCCGGTACGAGATCGGATTTATCACCGCACCACCGAATGCGGAAGGCTCCGTGCACCCGTTAGACGCCGCCCTCGAGCGCCTGCGCGCCGGCTTCGCGGACCTCCCTGATCTCGATGAGACGTTCCCCCTCTCCCCGACGGGGAGCGGGGGCCAGGGGGTGAGCGAGATCCTAGCCGAGGTCGCAGACCGCCTGCGCGACAACTACCCCTACTTCCATCCGCTGTACGCCGGCCAAATGATGAAGCCGCCCCACCCGGTTGCGCGGCTCGCGTATGCCCTCGCCCAATGGATCAACCCCAACAACCACGCGCTCGACGGCGGCCGGGCCAGCTCGGCGATGGAGAAAGAAGCCGTGGCCGAGATCGCGCGGATGTTCGGATGGGAAACGCATCTGGGCCACCTCGTGAGCGGGGGGACCGTCGCGAACCTCGAGGCCCTGTGGGTCGCGGGGCGGCTCAGCGCCCCGGACGCCACGATCGTCGCCTCGACGCAGGCGCATTACACGCACCAGCGCATCAGCGGCGTCCTGGGCCTCAAGTTCGAAGCCGTGTCCTGCGATTGGCGCGGGCGCATCGACCCCGCAGCGCTCGAGCGGCGGTTGGCGGCCGGCGGGGTGGGGACGGTCGTGGCCACGATCGGCACGACCGCGACGGGCTCGGTGGATCCACTCCCGGCAATTCTCGAGCTGCGCGAGCGCTTCAAGTTCCGCCTGCACGCGGATGCGGCTTACGGGGGGTACTTCGGTCTGGCGGCGAACCTCTCAGCGGAGACGCGAAGGACGTACGAGCGTCTCCGCGACGTCGATTCGATCGTCATCGACCCGCACAAACATGGACTGCAGCCCTACGGCTGCGGCTGTATCATGTTCCGCGATCCCGACGTGGGGCGCTTCTACAAGCATGACTCCCCTTACACGTATTTCACGTCCGGCGATCTGCATCTGGGGGAGATCAGTCTGGAGTGTTCGCGGCCGGGAGCCGCCGCGGTGGCGCTGTGGGCTACACAACGACTGCTCCCACTCGTGACAGACGGCGAGTTCGCCCGCGGCCTCGCGGCCGGCCGCAAGGCGGCGCTGACGCTCTACGAGCGCCTGAAAGGGGACCGGCGTTTCGTGACCGCCGCGCCGCCGGAGCTGGACATTCTCGTCTGGGCCCCTCGAGCGGCGCGGGTGAGCGAAGCGTCGGCGCGGGCACGGCGGCTGTTCGAGGAGGCGGCGCGGCGCCACCTCCATCTCGCGCTCGCCGAGCTGCCCGTCGAGTTCTTCGATCTAGGCCGGATGGACCGGGACCGGCCGACGCTCACGTGCCTGCGTTCAGTGCTGATGAAGCCCGAGCACCGCGAATGGGCCGATCGGATCTGGGCGATTCTCGACGAGGCGGCCGGCTAGTCCACGTCCCCCGAGGACAGCCGCACGATGATGTTGCGGCCGGGATCGAGGGCGAACTCCTTGTACCGGCTCAAGAAACTGCGATAGCTGGCGTTGAAGAGGTTGCGCACCGCGACGTCGAGCCGCATGGCGCGGCCGAACAGGGTGATCTCGCGGCCAGCGCTGACGTGCACCAGCGTGTATCCCGCCGTCTGGACGTCGAGCGGATTGGGCCGATCCTGCCGCGCGTATGCATCCACGTCGAGCTCCAGCGCGTCGCGCCACGCCAGCGTCACGCCGCGGCGGAGCGGCGGCACGAGCGGCAGCGGTTCGTGGGCCGTGAGGTTCGTGCCGCGCACGCCGTCGAGGCGCGCACGCGCGGTGAATCCCGGCACGACTTCCGCCTCGAGCGACGCCTCGGCGCCGAGTAGCTCGGCACCGGCTTGCGCGTACTGGTACACGCGCAGCGAGTCGATGAACACGGTATCGGGCCGGATATAGATGTAGTGTGAGATCCGGTGGTGATACCCGGCGAGCTCGGCGCGCACGCGCCGGCCGCCCCATCGCACGCCGACGTCCACGCTGCGACCTGCCTCCGGGACCAGCGCCGGATCGCCGCGCTCGTAGCGCGCCTCCCCCAAGTGCGGCCCGTTCGCGAACAACTCGAACAACGTCGGCGCACGCCACGCGCGCCCTAAGTTCGCGCTCACGGCCACGGCCGTCGCCGGCCGCCACACGAGCCCCAGGTCCCCAGACCACGCCGTCGCGTTCCGCGTCTGCGCCCCCAGCCCCAGCGACGTGTCGGCGTCGACACTCAGGCGCCGGGCGTCCACCCGGGCACCCGCGAGCAGACTCCATCGTCCGCCCGCGAGCGGCAGCTGCTCGAACGCGAATGCCGCGGCGGAGGCGAGCCGGGCATCGGGCACCAACGGAATCCGCCCGCTGGCGTCGTTCCACTGGCCGACCGCCGACACGCCGAGCGTGCCCTGCAACGCGCTCGCGCCATGGTGCGCGAGCAGGTCGAGCGACGCGGTCTGGAGCAGGAGGTTGAAGGCCGACACCTCGATCAGCGAGTGCCGCTGGAATTGGCCCTGGGCTACGAGGCGCCATGCGCCCGCCACCCGCTCCCCCTTCACCTGCACGCGCTCATCGGCCAGTTTGCGCTCGGGGCCGCCCTGCTCGGCGCTCGCGGTGTCGGGACCGTTCGCCTCGAGCAGCTTGAACTCCCCGCCGTAGTGCGCGACGCGGAACGAGAGCCCGCCCCGCGCGCCGCGCCACCCCGCAAGAGCTTCCGCATTCGCGGAGCCGAACCCGGTGTTGTCGAGCTCCCCCGCGGGCGTGTGCAATGCGCCCGCAAAGCGGCCGACGCCGGCCACTCGCCACCCGAACGTGCCGCGCGCCCCCTCCGCGCGACCCGCGACGCCGATCTCCGCGTTGTTCGTCGCGCCCGACAGCGTGAATCCCGTGCGCACGAGCTTCGCGCCGGCCGCCGCGTCCGGCAGCTGCTCGGAGATCACGTTGATGACGCCGCCCAAGGCGTCCGAGCCGTACAGTACGCTCGCGGGCCCGCGGATCACCTCGATCCGCCGCACGAAGCCCGTCTCGACCGACGGACCGTCCTCGTCGCTCCACGAGTAGTCCTCGAGCCGGCTGCCGTTCTCGAGCACCAACACGCGGGGCCCCGCGAGTCCCCGGATGACGGGCTTCCCGATCTGCGCTCCTGTGCTGAGCGTGCGCAAGCCGGGCAGCGCTTCGAGCACGTGCGCCAGCGATACGCTTTGCGCCTGACGCAGCTGCTCGCTGGCGAGCGCCGCGAACGGCAGCGGCGAAGCGTCCGCCGCGACCGGAGATCGCGTCGCCGTCACCGTCACCGGCTCGAGCCGGAACGGGCTGGGGCTCAGCGCGACGTCGACGGCCACCGTTCCGAGCAGCGACACGCCGCGGACGACCGGCGCGAACCCCGCCCGTCGGATCACCACGGTGTATCGGCCCGCCGGCAACGCCAGACGGAAGGTGCCGTCAGGCGCGGTCGTGGTGCTCCAGCCCAGCTCCGAGATTTCGACCGTCGCGAGGGGAAGGGGCTGACCGGCTGAGTCGGTGACGCGGCCCGTCAGCGTGTCGGCCGTCTGGGCGGCGGCGGCCCCGGGAACGGCGAGCAATACCGCCAGTGCGAGTGCGCGCATGGTAGAAATAGTACGCGGCGTTTGGCAATCCCGCTGCGCCCACCGGGGGTGCGGGCTGCGGGCTGGGGGCTGGCCCGGTGCGGTTTGCCAGTGAGATTAGTGCGCCATGAGCGGCGCGCTCGGCGACTGGGCCAATCTGGTGCTACGGTGGACGCATTTCGTCGCCGGCATCGCCTGGATCGGCAGCTCCTTCTACTTCATTTGGTTGGACCGCGCCCTCAGCGCTCCAAGACAAGCCCGTCCGGGCGTGGAGGGGGAGCTGTGGATGGTGCACAGCGGCGGCTTTTATCAAACGGAGAAGCGCCGCCCCGGTCCTGGTGAGATGCCCGACGTCCTGCATTGGTTCAAATGGGAAGCCCTGTTCACCTGGATCACCGGGATCGCCCTGCTGGTGCTCGTCTATTACCTGAGCGCAGCCTACCTGCTCGATCCGGCGGTGTCGAGCATCGGCCGTGGGACGGCCACCGCGCTCGGCATCGCGCTGCTGGTGGTGGGGTGGGTCGTGTACGATCTGCTGTGGCGCTCGCCCCTTGGCGACGCCGCTGACGGACGGATCGCCGCGGGGATCTCGCTCGTCCTGCTCGCCACCGCCACGATCGCCGCGTGCCGGCTGCTCTCCGGCCGGGCGGCCTACATGCACGTCGGGGCACTGCTGGGCACGCTGATGGTGGCGAACGTGTGGATGCGCATCCTGCCGGCGCAGCAGGCGATGATCGATGCGACCAAGGCGGGGCGGCAACCCGACTTTACCCTGGGCGAGCGGGCCAAGCGACGCTCGGTGCACAACAGCTACATGACGTTCCCGTTGCTCTTCATCATGTTGAGCAACCATTACCCACGGACCTACGCGAGCCCGGTCAACTGGCTGGTGCTCTTCCTTCTCTTCGTCGCGGGGGCCGCGGTGCGGCACGCGATGATCGGCCGGGGAGCGTCGGCTCGCTGGGCACTCGTGCCGGCCGCGGCGGCACTCGCGGGGGCGGTGCTGTTCTCGAGTCCCAAGGGTACCGCGGGCCCGGCGAACGCCACGGGCCCGGCGTCTCCCCCGCCATTTGTGGCGGTTCGCGCGGTCATGGTGCAACGCTGTCTGCCCTGCCACTCGCGATTCCCGAGCGATCCCACGTTCGGGGCCGCACCGGCCGGTGTCACGTTCGACACACCGGAGAACATCGCGCGTCTCGCCGAGCGGATTCGCGTCCGGGCGGTGGAGACGCAGACGATGCCGCTCGCCAACAAGACCGGCATGACGCCCGACGAGCGTGCCCTGCTCGCGCGCTGGATCGCGGCGGGGGCGCCGCTCCGCTAGGACAGATCGGCGGTCGGCAAGAAGCGCGGCGGGCGGCGCGGCTTGGCCGCCTGCTCGTACGCGAAGGCGAGCTTCAGGAGCGTCGGCTCGCTCGACGCGCGCCCGATGAAGGACATCCCCACGGGCAGACCGAATGAGTAGCCCACCGGCACGCTGACGCTGGGGTAGCCCGCGACCGCGGCCGGGGTCGAGCTGGCGCCGAGGAAGTGGTCGCCGTTCACGAGATCGGTCGGCCACGGGGGGCTCCCCGTCGGCGCGACGATCGCATCGAGGTTGTTCTGCGCGAGCGCCACGTCGAGCCCTTCCGTGCGTGACAGCCGGCGATCCTTCTCGAGCGCGTCGAGGTACGCTTGGTCGGTGAGCGGGCCCTTCTCCTGCGCCTGGATGAAAGTCTCCTGCCCGAAGTACTTCAGCTCGAGGCTCTTGTTGGCTTCGTTGAAGGCGATGAGGTCGGCGAGAGTGCGCATCGGCCCATGCGGCGCCCATTCCGTGAGGTAGGCGTTCACGTCCGCCTTGAACTCATAGAGCAGTACGATGAACTCGGAGTCGTCGTATTCGCCCATGTGCGGGATGTCGGCCGGATCGACGATCGTCGCTCCCTGACGTCGCAGCACGTCGATTGCTGCCTCGACGAGCGCGTCGGCCTCGGGACTGTAGCCGAAACACTTCTTGCGCGCGACACCGATGCGGGCGCCTTTGAGTCCGTTGGGGTCGAGGCTCGCGCTGTAGTCCTTCCCCGCCAGCACGCCGAGCAGGATGGCGGCGTCGGTCACCGTGCGGCACATGGGGCCCGCCGTGTCCTGACTGTGGGCGATCGGGATGATGCCGCCCCCGCCGATCAAGCCCAGCGTCGGCTTGACGCCGACGAGCGAGCACGCCGAAGCGGGGCAGACGATGGAGCCGTCGGTTTCGGTGCCGACGCCCACCGCGGCGAAGTTCGCGGCGATGGCGGCGCCGGTGCCGGAGCTCGAGCCGCACGGGTTGCGGTCCAGCGCATACGGGTTTTGGCACTGCCCGCCGCGGCCGCTCCAGCCGCTCGACGACTGGGTGCCGCGGAAGTTGGCCCATTCGCTTAGGTTGGTCTTGCCGAGGATCACCGCGCCCGCCGCGCGCAGCCGCTCGACGACGACCGCATCGCGGGGCGGCGCGGCAGCGACGAGCGCGAGCGACCCCGCCGCCGTCATCATCCGGTCCGCGGTCGCGATGTTGTCCTTGATGAGCACCGGGATGCCGTGCAGCGGGCCGCGCACGCGGCGCGCCTTGCGTTCGCCGTCCAGACGATCGGCGATGGCGAGGGCATCGGGATTCGTCTCGAGCACCGACCTGAGCGTCGGCCCGGAGCGGTCGAGCGCCTCGATGCGCGCGAGGTAGGCTTCGCACAGCGCGCGCGTCGTGTATCTTCCGGCGCGCAGTCCTTCCTGCAGCGAGGCGATCGTCGCCTCTTCGAGCTCGAATGCCTGGGACGCGCTTTGCACCGGGTGGCGGGGAGCGCTCGGGATGGGCGGTACCGCGGCGGCGGCAGCGGCGCCGGCGGCGTATTGCAGAAACGAACGACGGTCCAAGGTATCCGAGCGGCGCATCGGGATCTCGCAGGTGAGAGGTGGCTCCGGAGCGCCTAGTTTGCGCCGAGCCGTGATGGCGCGCCAGGCCACCACGTGATTCTCCGCATAGTCTCGGGCCGCGACTTGCGGTAGTCTGGCCGACGCCGATCTTGTTGTACCCGAGAGGGGAAGCGCCCTTGCGTTCCTGGGAACAAGCCATTTCACGGGGTCTCAGCGCCCTGCGGCTCGACAGCATCAGGAGCAAGATCCTGATGTTCGCGGTCCTGGCGACGCTGCTGCCTTCGCTCACCACCGCGTGGATCTCCTACGTGGAGAACAAGCGCGCCCTCAGCGCCAAGGCCTCCGAAGAGCTGTTGGGGCTCAGCACCCAGGCGGCCCGCGAGCTGGACTTATGGACCAAGGAGCGCCGCTACGACCTGCGCGTGTTCTCGAGCTCGTACGAGGTCACCGAGAACGTCGAAAAGATTCCGCGCGTCAACGGTGAAGCGGTGCGGTCGGGGAAAGCCTACCAGCGCCTGACCGACTACCTGAATTCCGTACGCGAGAAGTTCGTCGATTACGATGAGCTGCTGGTCTTGGACCCGCACGGACACATTGTCGCGTCGAGCGGGAAGGAGCCCCGCGCGCTCGTGCTGCCGCCCGACTGGCAAAGTCAGATGCGCGGCGAGAACCTCGTGCTGGGCGCACCGTATTGGGACTCCACGAAAGCGCGGCCAGAGATGGTGATCGCCGTGCCGATCCGGCCCGCCAGCGGGCGCCTGCTCGGCGCGATCACCGCCAAGGTCAATCTCAGCGGTGTCGGCGACACGCTCAAGCGGTTCTCACCGGGCGACGCCGGCCAGGTGTACGTGATGAGCCAGGACGGCCACCTCATCGTCACGTCGCGAGGTGCCACCGCCGCCGCGATGAAGCTGGGTTACACCTCGGACGACACCCGTTGGCTCCTGGCCCGCGAGGGGCGCGCGGTCCAATTCGGGAGCGTCAGCGGTGAGCGCGTCGTCGGCAGCGTGCGACGCGTCCCCGGGCTCAACTGGATCGTCGTCACCGAGATTCCGACGACGCAGGCGTTCCGGCAGGTGGCGCGACTCCGCAACGTGACGGCCATCATCGTGGCGTCGCTGTTCGCGGCGGTCGGCGCCCTGGGCTACTTCCTCGGTCTGCTGATCGTCCGGCCCCTCGACCGCCTCACGCAGGGCGCCGCTAAGGTCGCCGCCGGCGACCTGGAGGTGGACCTCCCGGTCGTCACGGGCGGCGAGGTCGGATATCTCACCCAAGTCTTCAACAACATGGTCGCGCGGCTGCGGGAGAGCCATCAGGAGCTGGAGCGGCTCTCCGCGACCGATCCGCTCACCGGACTGTTCAACCGGCGCCGGATGATGGAGGCCTTGGATCACGAGGTGCGCCGTTCGCGGCGGCTCAAGCACACCTTCGCGGTGCTGATGGCCGACGTCGATCATTTCAAACGCTACAACGACGCGAACGGCCATCCCGCGGGCGACGCGGTACTCAAGCAGGTGGCCACCATCCTGCGCGAGTCCACGCGCGACGTGGACGTGGCTGCGCGCTACGGCGGCGAAGAGTTCTTCGTGTTGTTGCCGGAGACCGAGGGCTCGGGCGCCGCCGACGTGGCCGACCGCGTCCGCGACCGGTTGGCGGCCGAGAAGCTGCCGGGCGGGGCCATCACGTTGAGTTTCGGCGTCGCCGAATTCCCGGCCCACGGCGACATCGGGGAAACCTTGATCGCGATCGCCGACGCGGCACTCTACCAGGCGAAACGCGAAGGGCGCGACCGCGTCGTGGTCGCGCCCGGGGCGGCGGAGCGTCGCCGTCGCAAGTCCCGCTCGGTGTCCTCCGAGCCCGAGTCCTAGCGCGCTACTGCCGCCGGCCGATGAGGCTCTGATGCACCCAGCCCGCCCGGCCCGCGTCGTCGGTGACGCGCACCCATTGATCCACGTACGAGTAGCCGGTGAGCGACGCGCCGGCGTCGAGGGTGAAGGCGACGTCGAAGCCGCTGCCCGGCCCCGAGCGCACGTTCGCCCGCCCGTCGGTCTGCAGCCGCAACGGCAGTGCGAACGGCACTTCGCCCTGGCGCAGCGCGCCCCGCTCCACGCTCGCGACCCGACCCTGCCCCGCGGCGGCGGCCTCCTTCGCTTGATTCGCCAGGTACAGCGCCCCGCCGTAGTTCTGTTTGTCGAACTCGGCGGTCGCCAACTGCAGCAGCTGGGCGGCCTGCCCCAGCTCCGGCACCCCCTGCGGATTGCCGCTGGTGCGCAGCGCCTGCAGCGCAATCTCCGCTTCCGCCATGCCTGACGCCGCTTCGGCGCGTGTCGCAAGCGATTGCAGCTTGGCCATCGCGCGCACCACCTCGCGACGCGCATCGTCGAGCCGCGCCTGTAGCTCCTCGACCTGCGCCTCCTTCTCGAGGAGGCGCAGCTCGAGCCGGCCTACGCGTTGTTCGAGTTGCGTGTCGCGGACCGCTGCGGCGGGCGGCGGGCGGCGCGCCGGCGCCGTGTCGCGCACGGGCTTGGGTTGAGGCGAGGACCCGGGCAGCCACCCCCAGCCACTGCAGGCAGAGACGATGACCACGGCGACCAAGAGCGGGAGGCGGCGCATGGGCACATAAGTTGGCGCGCCGCGGCCTTGAAGCAAGGGCGCGCCGCTCCGTATAGTAGATCGTGCCCGATTCCGAGCCCCTCACACCGACTCCGATCCGTGTGCTCGTCGTCGAGGATCGAGCCACGGACGCGGAAATGATGCTGCGCGAGCTGCGGCGCGGGGGCTTTGCTCCCACCCACGAGCGTGTCGAGACGGCCGAGGCGCTGCGCGCCGCGCTGGGACGTCAGCCGTGGGATGTCGTACTCAGCGACTACTACCTGCCGGAATTCGATGCTCCGGGAGCGCTGGCCGTGCTGCAAGCCTCGGGCAGCGACCTGCCGTTCATCGTCGTGTCGGGCAGCGTCGGCGAGGATACCGCGGTCGCCGCGATGCGGGCCGGGGCGACGGATTACATCATGAAGGACCGACTGCAGCGCCTGCCGCCCGCCGTCGCGCGCGCGCTCGCCGACGTGGCGGTGCGGCGCGAACGCGTCCAACTGCATCACCATCTCGCCCAGGCCCAGAAACTCGAGGCGATCGGCCGGCTCGCAGGGGGCGTGGCGCACGACTTCAACAACGTGCTCACGGCCATCCTCGGCTCCGCCGAGCTGTTGCTGCTCGACACGCCGCGCGGGACGGACGCGCGCGAGGAAGTCGAAATCATCCGTGACGCGGCCCAGCGCGCCCAGGAGCTGATCCGCCAGCTCCTCGCCTTCAGCGCGCGCCAGGTGCTGCAGCCGGCCGTGACCGACTTGAACGACCTGATCAAGAACCTCACTCGGATGCTGCGGCGCTTGATCGGCGAAGACCTCGCGCTCACGACGGAGCTCGCCGACGACCTGGGCGCCGTGCGCGTGGATCCGGGCCAGGTCGAGCAGGTCCTGATGAACTTGGCCGTCAACGCGCGCGACGCGATGCCCGATGGCGGACAGCTCACGATTCGCACCGCAAACGTCGAGATGGAGGAATCGGGCGACCTACGGGACGGGCGCTACGTGCGGATCGACGTCGCGGATACCGGGACTGGGATGGATGCCGCCACGTTGGGCCGCGTGTTCGAGCCGTTCTTTACCACCAAGGAGCGCGGCAAGGGCACCGGCCTCGGACTCGCCACGGCGTACGGGATCGTGCGCCAGAGCGGTGGGCAGATCGCGGTAAGCAGCGCGCCGGGGGCCGGGACCACGTTCCGGATCCACTTGCCGCGCGTCGATGCCCCGGTGGAGGCCGCGCGTGCGGCACCCCCGGTGACGGCGCCCGCCGCGGGGACCGAGACGGTCCTCGTGGCCGAGGACGAGCAGATCGTGCGCGTGTTGATCCGCAAGGTCCTGGAGCAGGCGGGGTACACGGTGTTGCTGGCCGGCGGCGGCGCGGAGGCACTGCAGCTCGCCGAGCGCCACGCCGGGCCGATTCACCTGCTGGTCACCGACGTCGTGATGCCGGACATGAACGGCCGTGAGCTGGCGCGCCGGCTGCTCGAGCGGCGGCCCGATACGAAGGTGCTCTACGTTTCGGGCTATGCCGACGTGGCCGTGGAGCGGCACGGCGTGCTCGATCCGGGGACGGCGTTCATGCAGAAGCCGTTCAGCCCGAGCGCGCTGGCGCGGCGCGTGCGCGACGTCCTGGACTAGAGGCCCAGCTCCACGCCGAATCGCAGGGTCCGGCCCGGGCCGTAGAAGCGCCAGGCGCCGAAGAAATCGTCGTAGTACGCGTTCAACGCCCGCTGTTGTTCGGTCAGGGTGTACAACCCGTTGCCATCCCCAAAACGGCGCTCGACGCGCGTCAGCGCGACGCAGTTTACCGGGCTGCCCCAGGTCCCGCAGCCGCTCAAGTTGATCGTGGTGCCGTCCGGCTCCAGAGCGCCATAGGCGCTCGCTTCGGCTCTGAGCCCGGAATACTCCGCGGCCAAAAGGTCATTCCGATGCTTATCGTTCACCACGCCCCCAGTCTCGGCGAACAGCGCCACGGTATTGCGAAAGTTGAGGGCGTTGCGCAGGTCGGCGTACACGGTCCAGGCGCGCCCACCCGCCCGCAGCACCCTCGTCAACCGGAGATCGAGCCGTTTGGTCCAGGGGAGCCGCGACCCATTGATGGGCCCGTCCACACGCCCGAACGTTGGAGCCGAGGGCGCGATCGTGCCGTCCCCACTGTTGAGGAACCGCGTGTACGGCAGGCCGCTCGTCGCGCGCAGTATCAGGTCCGCGCTCAGATCCCGGGTCAGCATGCCGAGCGCGCCCCCGCGCCAGTCCGGGGGTACGCGCAAGGCCAGCGTTGCCGACACGGCATGACTCGTGACGTCGTCGATAGCCCGCTCGCCTTGGATCCGAAGCAACGAGTAGGTGGCTGAGCCGGTCAACCACTCGCCCGGGCGCCAGTCTAACAGAACGTCCAAGCCGAGCCCGTACGCGTCGAGCATCGTGAGCGCGTTGATGGTGAGAGTGTCGGTCGGAAGACGCGGATCGGCGAACGGCGTGCTCCGTGGCGCGTACACGGGGAGGTCCTTTCGATACACCCCGATGTCGAGCACCAGGTTGCGCCCCACGGGAGACCGCACGCCAAGATCGAACTGCGTCGTCTTCGCGAACTTCACATCCCTGCCGAATGTCGTGCCCGAGCTCGTGAAACTGAGGTCGGCGTTGGACTGCTGGAAATACGTTGCCCAGGGCGGCGGCTCGAAGTAGCGGCCAAAACCGACCCGGACGGTCGTGTTCAGCGAGAGCGCGTACCACAACCGCACGCGTGGCGACAACGCGCCGTGGCTCGCGGTCGGGGTGAACACCGCCGCAACACTGCTGTGGTATAGAGTGTCGCTCGTAGCCGCTCCGGGGTCCCACGCCGGGTGAGAAAAGATCCGGCCGGGGGTCGTCGGGAACTCTCCGCCCGGCGTGATGCGATCGTAGCGCACGCCGACATCGAGCACGGCCGAGCGCAGCTGCAAACGGTCGCTCGCAAACAGGCCGAAGCGTGCCGGCTCCCCGGCGAACACGTCCATGAAGTCCTGCTTGATCAGGGACGACTGGTACAAGGAGAGATCGGTCCGTTCGGCGTCGGCTCCCAACGTCACCCGCTGCTTAGCGTCGGGGCGCCAATCGAGCCCCCACCGTCCCTGGAACCGGCGCTCATTGGCAAACGTCAGGAGTCCGTTCAGGCCCCCGGTCAGCCAGCCCCCGGACTGCATACCGTACGGATTCAAGCGGTACTGCTGGAAGTTGTCGAACGGCCGATCCAAATACGGTACCCGCAGCCCGAAGTTCGTCCGGATGTTGCGCACCAACTGATCGGTAACCGGTAGCGGGAACACATCGAGTCCGGTGAACTGCAGTGTCTCGAGCGCAATGCCGAGATACGGGTCGCGCGTCGCGACTTCCGATGCAACGGCGAGCGGTCCACTGATGATGCGGTCATGGCCGATCGAGAGGTTGACGTCGAGCGCCAGCGGGCCGCCGCGAAACACGCCGAGCTGCTGGCGCCAGTTCACGATCGCGATCGCCGACCAGGCCCGCCGGCCTCCGTACAACGCCGGGTCCATGATCGTTTGGCCCGGGAAGAAACGCTGCTGTAGGTCGCTGCCGAGCCCAGTGATCGAGAACCTCGACCCTGCACTGGCGCCGTACGCATACTGCACCTTGCCCTGGACCCGCCGCGCCGTGGACCAGTCCATGGGACGCCGCAGGCCCTGGCAATCGATCCCGGCGTTGCTCCCGGCGGAGCACGCGCCGCTCCACTGGACGAACTGAGGCAGCGTCACCACCTGAACGGCGCCGCTGCTGACAGACTCCACGACGGTGTCGATGCCGGCGGGCACGTACGTGGGCACCGACGCCGCGCCGAGGCCGCGGTAATTCGAACGCTGCCCCTGGAGCGTGGCCGACAAAAAGAAGGAGAGGTTGGCGGCGATCGGCAGAGGCCCGCCCACGCTGCCCTCGAGGCGGTTGTAGCCAACGCTCACGCCGTCGCCGAAAGGCTCGTCCGAGTCCCAGCGCACCTGTCCGTCGAGTCGGTCGCCGCCCGCACGCGTGACGTAGCTGACGACGCCCCCTCCGGCCCCGTCAGCGACGTGGACGGGAGCCACGCCGGTCGTGAGCGACACGTCGGCGATGGCATTCGCCGCGAGGCCGATCCCCTGCGTGCCGAACATCTGGAACCGCACCGGTGCCCCGTCGACGTACACGCTCGCCCGTCCCGGAACCCCGCCCCGGATCGAGAAATCGGGTGGCCCCGCGATGCCGATATCGCCGCTCCGGAGGACGACCCCTGGAATCAGGGTGAACCCCTGACGCGGGTCGTCGATCGGCAACCGCCGGAGCGTGGATCCGCGCAACACGCCGCCCGAGGCCAGGGTGTCGGGAGGGGCTTGGCTCGAGTCGGTTTGGGACTGCGCGGCAGTGGCGGCGAGGACGGCGAGAAACGCGATGGCAGGCCAGATGCGGTAGGCCATGCACCGTCTACCAGAGCATTCCCGCCGGGTTCCGGCGGGCGCACCAGGAGTCATAATGTGGCCTCCGTGCGACGGTTGACATTTGGTGTACCCTCCACCACTTTTGGGTCGAGCGAAAGGGCCACGGCAATGGTGCCGTGCGCTGAACACCAGAGACTGTCACAGGACCTGGGCTGCCGCCTCGGGTCCTTTGTCGTTTCTGGATCGGCACTCCTCGGCAAAAGGGGCTTCATGGAAGTCACGCTGACCGAGCACGACCGTCTCGACTTCGTCTTGAAGAAGTTCCGCCGGCAGATTACCAAAGCGGGGCTGTTTCAGGATATGAAGAAGAAGCGGTTTTACGAGAGTCCGGCCACTCGCCGGCGTCGGAAGGACAAGGCGGCAGCTCGCCGCAAGGTCAAAAACGCCCGTCGTCGGGAACACTACTAAGCTAGGAGTATCATCAGTATGGCACGCATCACCGGTACCGTGAAGTGGTTCAACGACGCCAAGGGCTTCGGGTTCATCACCCCGGAGAACGGCGAAAAGGACTGCTTCGTGCATCACACCGCCATTCAGGCGGAAGGGTTCAAGTCGCTGGCCGAAGGCCAGCGGGTCGAGTTCGAAGTCGTCCAGGGCCAGAAGGGTCCGGCGGCACAGAACGTCGTGAAGCTCTAACCACACACGGCACCTGCAGCATCGCGGCGCCGCCCCTCCGGGCGGCGCCGTTGTCTTTTTAGGGTGCCCTGCCGAGGGCCCGCGCCTGCACCAGCAGTGTGAGTGTCGAGAGCTGCTCCAACCGTTCGTCGGCGCTGCCGCGCGCAAAGTCGTAGCGCTCGAGAGTGTAGTGCACCTGCAGGTCGAGCCGGCCGCGCGCATACGCGATGCCGGCGCCCGTCGTGATCGCCACCTCGGGCCGGCTGAGCCCGGTGACGCTCGCGAAGGGATGGACGGCCGCGTCCACGAGTCCCCGCAGCCCCGAAATCGCGAACGGGACGCGCGCCGCGGCCCCCAAGTACGGTGCCGTCCACCGTTGGCGCGCGAGCATCGTCGTGTAGCTGCGGACGCGCACGCCCGCCACGACGTCGAGCCAGTCCCGCATCATGAACGAGCCGTCCAAGCCGAGTTCGGCCACATCGCGCGGCAACGTCGCCGCGCGGCCGGGATGCAGGACACCGGAACGGCCCACCGCCGCAAGCGTCGCGCGCGACCCCACCCGGACCCGGAGGCCCGCGCCCAACAGCGTCCCCGTCGAGATCTCGACCCCACCGCCCACGCTGCGATCGTCCACCCGATGCTCGGCGAACGCCATGTCACCCCTGAATGCCAAGCTCCGGCCCTGCGCGACCGCGCGGGGAGGCAGTAGGAGGGTCGAGGCGAGCACGGCCGCGGCGGCGGCGACACGCCGCGCCGCGCTCAGGGCCCTACTCCGGCGGCAGGCGTGATGACGAGGATCGCCTGAGCAAGCCGATCCGCATTGCGCTGCTGGATCGCTTGATTGGCGGCCCGGCGTTCCGTCTGCCGCTGGAGGTTCGCCTGGATGTTGGCCGGGAGGTCGTGGGGCCGGTTCAGGGTCAGGAATCCAGCCACGCCGGCGGCCGCCGCCATGCCCGCGACCAAGTGGGCACCGCCGCGCTGGCCGTCCCCCAGCTCGCGATTCACGACGGCGCCCGACACGAGCAGCGCCGCGGCCGCCACGATCCCGCCCTTTACGAGCTGACGCGATGCACCGGGGGCCCCGGCGCGCTCGCGCAGCAGGGTCCCGCGACCCAGGTCGGGCAATGTGTCTTCGAGCGTCACCGTGTCGTGCGCCACGAGGAAGAAGACACGGGTCGAGTCCGTGCGAGCCGACAAACGGCTGCGTCCGACGACGGAGAGCATGTAGCGGCCCGGCGCCGCAACGCGGCCGTCGGGCATCAGCGCGTCCCACGCGACCTCCCGCGCCCCCTCGCTCTCGCCCTGGAAGATCGCGAACGGAGGGGGACCGCCCGCCTCGAGGGGTTGCAGCAACACCTGCAGCGCGGCGCTGTGCGTGGTGGCCACGGTGAAATGAATCCGCTCCGTGCGCACGTCGGCGCGGGTCGCGGTCACGGGCCGTGCGGCCACGGCGAAGACCCGAGGCCGGGCGGCGGCGAACGCCGCCGTCTGCGCCGGCGTGAACTGCAGTGGATCGAGATCGGTGAACGGATCGCTGGCGAGGGCGGCGGCGAAGTACGACACGGCGGAGTCGCGCTGCCCCACGAGCACGAGCGCGGCCCCGATGTACGTGTAGGCCTCGACGCGCTGCGCCGTGGTGACCTCGAAGGACCATTGCGGTGAGATGACCTGGCGCAGCAGCGGCAGCGCCCGTTCGAAGTCGAGCCCCTCGTAGTAGCTGCGGGCGCTGTGCAACACGGCGGCGGTCGTGTCCTGCGCTGCGGCCGGTGGCGGGGATGCCAGCCACGCTGTCAGAGCGACGAGGAGCGTGAAGGGCGCGAAGCGCCTCATGGCCCGTCGCTGACGGCGCGCAACGTGACCCGGCGCAGGTTGACGAGGGCGCCCGCCGCGACGTCCACGATCGTATCGTAGGACGCGTAGCCGGGGGCGCGCGCCTGGATCCGCCGCCGGCCCACGGGAACCGCCCGATCGATCACCGAGCCCACGCCGGCGCGCTGGCCGTCGATGAGGATCACAGCGTCGGGCGGCGTCGTGAGGATCCGCAGCGTGCCCGTGGCCGCGCGCGGAGCCGGCGGCCGGAGTGAGGGTAGGGCCGGAGCGGCGCTGTCCCTGACGAGCGCACCCGGGTGACTCGTATCGGCCGCCGCCGCGGGAGGGGTGAGACCGCGCCGTCCCAATGCCAGGACCGTCCCACCCAGGATGACCACCACCGCCGTCGCGACGAGGCCGACGGTGCGCCGCGACCGCGGCGTCGCGGGAATGGCCATCGTCCCCGCGTGGGAAAACGAGCGGATGTCGCGCGTCGACACGCGGGGAACGTCCGCGCCACGGGCCAGGCTGCGGAGTACCTCCTCGCTCTCCCGCCGGTCGCTCTCTGAGAATGGCAGCGCCTCGATCGCATCCAGCATGTCGCGCGTGCTCGCGAACCGATCCGCGGGATCCTTTGCGAGGGCGCGATTGACGGTCGCCAGCAGCTCGGCGGGGACGTCATCCCGCGCGCCGCGGATATCGGGATGCGGCATGAACAAGTGGTGCTGGATGAAGCCCGCCAAGGTTTCCGACTCGAAGGGCACCCGCCCCGCGAGCATCTGGAACGCGACGATGCCGACGGAGTACTGGTCGCTCTGCGGGCCCGCCCGCTTGCCGCTGCACTGTTCGGGGCTCATGAAGGCGGGCGTGCCGATGACCGTGCCGTCGATCGTGAGGGTGACGTCGGCGGAGCGCAGCGCCACCCCGAAATCCGTGACCAGCACCCGCCCGTCTGCATCGATGAGGATGTTGTCGCCTTTCACATCGCGATGGACGATGCCGCGGTCGTGCGCGTAGGCAAGCGGACGCGTCACGGAGCGCAACACCTGCAGCACCACCGGCACGGGGAGCGCGCCGTGCGTCTCGAGAATCCGGCCCAGCGAGCGGCCCTCGATGAACTTCATCGCGATGAACAGGATGTCCGCGACCTGGCCGACGCGATAGACGGGGACGATGTTCGGATGTTCGAGCTCGGCCACCATGCGCGCTTCACGCTTGAAGCGCTCCGCGGCGCGCGGGGTGATGCCGAGCTCCGACGCGAGCACCTTGATCGCCACCGCCCGCCCCAGCTCGACCTCGCGGGCGCGAAACACGACCCCCATGCCGCCGCGCGCGAGCTCCTCCGTGACCTCGAAGTCGCCCCCGAGCACCATGCGCACGCGCTGCAGCAGACCGCCCTCGGGCGGCTCGACGATGACCGTTCCCGCATCGGGGTCGGACACGACCACCCCGCAACGACCGCAGAACCGCTGGTCCTCGGATACCGTGGCGCCGCACTTGAAGCAATTCATGGACAGCGGGCGCCCGGAGGAGCGCCGCCGGTGACGCGCAACGTGATGGAGGTATCGGGGATCCCCGTGCCGGAGGCGCTCGAGTGCAGCAGCTGGACGAGCAGGGCGGCCTGCCCCGGCCGACAGGGAATCAGGCTGTCGCCGGTGACGTTGAGCGTGACCGTCGTCGAGTCAGGCGTAATCCCGAAGCGCAGCCGTTGTGGGGGAAGCGTAACGCCACCGACCGACACGGTCACGCTGAAGGCACTAGGCTGACCCACGCTCAACGCCGTATCTCCCGCGTACGCGAAGGTCACCCCGCGCGGTCCGGTGGGACCGAGGGCGTCGAGAACCATGCAGCCGGCGGGGATGAGGGCGCCCAGAAGGACCATCCCGGCAACGGTCACGCGCACAGACTGCCGCATCGGGGCAACGCCCGTAGGTGAGGGCAGCGCAAAGGTGTGTGTCGGACCAAGGCGTGGCAAGAGGCAGCCGCCCGCTTGACACCGCCGCCATATATGTTACTGTAGGAGTAACATATGACCAGCAGCCGGTTTGTGGTCGCGGTGCACGTCCTGACGCTGCTCGATACCGAGCGAGGGCGGCCCGTGACCTCGGCGTACATCGCCGGCAGCGTGAACACCAACCCCGGGGTCATCCGGCGGCTCCTCTCGATGCTGGCGCGGGCCGGCATGGTCCGGTCACAGCTCGGGGCCGGCGGCGGGGCGCTGCTCGCCAAGCCTGCCGCTCAAATCCGGCTCCTCGACATCTACCAGGCGGTCGAGTCCCCGGACGTGTTCGCGTTGCACCGCTCACCCCCGAACCCCAAGTGTCCCGTCGGGAAACACATTCAGCCGGCGCTTTCCTCCGTGCTGGGTCGCGCCGAGCGGGCGCTCGAGGACGAACTGGGTGAGGTGACCGTGGCAGACGTGGTCCGCTCCGTCACCGCGCGGGCCCGACGCTAGTCCGCCCCGCGCCTTTCATCGTGTAGAGGGCGCGATCCGCGCCGCTGAGAATCGCCTCCGCGGTGCTGCCGTCACGGGGGAAGAGCGCCACCCCGAAGCTCGCCCTGATGCGCGGGGTCTCGACGTCCTTCGCCAGCCGCTCCGACACGCGGGCCGCGACTTGCCGGGCGGCGGCGGCGTCGGTCTCGGGGAGCACCAGCGCGAATTCATCCCCCCCGTACCGGGCGGCGGTGTCCACGGCGCGACAGGACATGTGCAACACCTCGGCCAACCGGCACAAGACGCGGCTGCCCACGAGGTGGCCGTGCCGGTCGTTGATCCGCTTCAGTCCGTCTACATCGAGGAGCAGGATCGCGAACTCGCGCTGAGTCCGCTGCGAGCGACGGATCTCGGCTTCCAGCGCCACCATCAGCTGACGGTAATTGGCGAGGCCGGTGAGCGGATCGCGCACCGCCAGATCGCGCAAGTGCCCCTCCATACGACGGCGCTCCCCCACGACCGACGCCACGATCAGTTTAGTGACGGCGATGACGGCGATGAACGCCTGCAGCAGGAGCAGCGACTCGTTTTGCGTATCGCGCGCGAACGGCCCGAACCCCTGCAGCGTCCCGCGGATCGCGATCACCGAGAGGAGCAGGATCGCCGTCGCCGTCTCGCGCGCCCCGAACCGGAACGCCGGCCACAGCAGGAGCGGAAGGCAAAGGAATTCGAGCGGATAGTTCTTCGTTTGTGTCGGGAACACACCGCCGAAAACCATCAGCCCCACCAGCACGAGACACACCAGCAGGGCCGCCGCCTCGACCGCTTGCCGGCGCGTCCACTGCACGCGCGGATTCTCGGTCCAGAGCAGCACCACCGGCGCGACGACGAGCGCGCCCGCCCCGTCGCCCAACCACCAGATGACCCAGATGCGCCCCAAGTCGGCCCAAGGCGCGAAGCCGCCCAGTGCGAGACTCGTGACCCCGCACGTCGCGCTCACGATGGTGCTGACCCCAGCGGCGAGGACCGCGAAGCGGAACGCGTTCCGGGGACGGCCGAACGCCTGGCGGCCGGCAGCGAAGCGTTGCACCAGGTACGCACCCAACAGGCCTTCCAGGGTGTTGCCGGACGCGATCCCGATCGAGGTGGCGAGCGAGCCGGCCGTGGCGAGGTTGGCGAGGAAAGCGCCTGCAAAGATGGCGGGCCACACGCGTGCACCGAGGATCAAGAACGCGGCGAGGGCGATGCCCGTCGGCGGCCAGACCGCGGTCGCACTGCGGTTCACGAACGCCAAGCGGAGGCCGAGCTTGGCGGCGACGAAGTATACCGCCGCCAGCCCGACCATCGTCGCGCCTGTGCGCCACCGCCGATCCCGCGCGCGCACCACTGAAGAAGTCGTCATGGTGACGGGAGTAACCATAGACCGGTGCATGCCCCGTGCCGAGTGACGCCAGTCACGCGGCAGCGGTGTCCCCCGAAGCGTGAGCACGGGTTATGATGCGGCGACCCTACAGTTGCGCGGGCTACACTCCCAGCAGGCGCGCGGCGTTCCCGCCGAGGATCAAGGCGCGGTCTGCCGCGGACACATCGAGCCGGCTCAGGCTCTCGCGCATCGACCGCAGGCTCCCGATGCGGTGCGGGTAGTCGCTGCCGGCGAGGATCTGGCGCGCCCCGGCGAAATCGATGGCGAGCCGGATCGCGTTCGGGTCGAAGTTCACGGTGTCGTAGTAAAACCCCCTGAGGTACTCACTCGGCGCGGCGCGGATGTACTCGCGGCACTCCGGGAATGCCTCATAGCCGCGATCCAGCCGCTCGGCGAGGTACGGAATCGCGCCGCCGAGGTGGGCGAGCACCCAGCGAATCCGTGGGAAGCGCTCCACCACGCCGCTGAACACGAGCTGCGCAGCCGCGAGCGTCGTGTCGAACAGAAAGCCGACGAGCGGCATCAACCAGAACTGCGTCATCGCCTCCACGCCGACGGGATGGGTCGGGTGGATGTACAACACCGCGTCGAGGCGGTCGGCCGTTTGGTACAGCGGCTCGAAGCGGGCGTCCGCGAGAGCCACACCGTTCACGTTACCGAACAGCATCGCGCCGCGGAATCCCAACTGCGTGACCGCCCGCTCGAGCTCTGCTGCCGAGGCCGCCGGATCGTTGAGCGGCAGTGTGGCGAGCGCGGTGAACCGCGTCCCCCGCGCGCGGACCACGGCGGCGAGCGCGTCGTTCACGAGCCGAGCGAGGGCCACGGCGCGCACGGGGGTCTCGACGTGCGTCCCCGGTGTGGTGAACGTGAGCACCTGCATGTCCACCCCTTCCCGCTGCAGCACACCGTCTCGATAGACGATGTCGCGATGCCCCTGCACCGCCACGTTGTAGTCCCCGGGGTACCCGAGCACCGGGTTGCCGGCGTCGTCGGTCCAGACCTTCACGGTCGTCGGACCTGTCCGGAGCGCCTCGAGGTACTCGGGAGGATAAAAGTGATTGTGGAAGTCGATGACCTTCACGACGCGCTGCTCCTTGTGAGGGCGTAGACCGGAAGGCCGGCGAGCACGATCAGCAGGCCGACCACGCTGTTCGCCGGCTCGGCGGCGATCTGGCTGAGGGCGACGAACGCCGCGGCGGCGGCGAACAGCAGCGGGACAGGGGTCCCGCCGCGCACGCGGTAGGCGGGCGCGTACCCCGGACGCCGCCGCAGCAACAGCAGCCCCACGGCCATGGCGGCGAAGAAGATCCATTCGGTGTAGACGACGCGCGTGAACAACGCCCGGTAGGTGCCGGTGGCGACGAGGATGGCGGACCAGGCAGCCTGCAAGACGATCGCCCGATGCGGCGTCTTGAATCTGGGGTGCACCGCACCGACCCAGGAGAACAAGAGACCGTCGCGCGCGAGGGCGTAGTAGACCCGCGGGCCGACGAGCACGATGCCGCACAGCGCGCCGAACGTCGAACCGATTACCAGCGCCGCCATCAGCGCGCCGCCGCCGCGGCCAGTGAACAGGTCGGCTGCCTCCGCTGCGATCCGCGTCGAGTGCGCTACGCGGTCGAGCGGCAGGATGTACATGTAGAGGGCGTTGAGCGCCACGTACGCCGCCGTGACCGTGAGCGTGCCGATGACCAGCGCGCGCGGCAGCGTGCGCTCGGGGTCACGTGTCTCCTCGGCGGTGTACGCCACCATGTGCCACCCCCCGAACGCGAACAACCCGGCGGCGATGGCGGCGGCGAACCCGCGCACGCTCACTCCGGCGACGGCGGCCGCGCCGACGTAATGCACCGGGAGGCCCGCACCCAGCCAGAACCCGGCGGCGAGCAACGCGACGATCGCCGCGACCTTGGCGATGGTGACGGCGGTTTGAAGACCGCTCCCGAACGCGACGCCGATGTAGTTCACGGCGGAGAGGCCGAAGATCGACGCCACGGCGACCACCCGGAGCCCCAGGTCGCCGAGGGGGACGAAGTAGGCGACGTACCGGGCGAAGATCACCGCGAGGGCCGCGATGATCCCCGAGTGCATGCTCCAGAACATGGCCCACACCCACAGGAAGCCCGCGGCGGGCGAGTAGGCCTCCCTGAGGAAGGCGTACACGCCGCCGGAGTCGGGCACGGCGGCGGCCAGTTCCGCGGTGATGAGCGCGCCGGCGAGCGTCAGGACGCCGGCGACGATCCACACGGCGAACACCCCCCCGACCGACGGGACCGCGCCGCTGACGACCGACGGCTGCACGAAGATCGACGCCCCGATGATCGTGCCGACCACCATCGACGTGGCGCGGATGAGGCCGAGAGACCGCTGGAGGGCGGGCGCGGGACGCTCAGAGCTGCTCGTAGGTGCAGCCGTGCTCCTGCGCGAGCCCGAGCGCCATCGTGTGCGCCGGCACGAGCCGCACCCCGGGATTGAACCCGGCGATCAGCTCGGCACGCAGCGCCTCGGCGGGCTGGCCCGTGTCGGCTGCCAGGTCACGCACGATGGCATTGAGCGCGTTGTTGCACTGCCAGAAGATCGACCCGCGGGCCTGGAGCGGTTTGACACCGACGATCTTGCCCGGCGGGGCCGGCATCGCGTCCCAATAGATGTTGCGTCGCGCCCACTCCCCGGTCGCCGGATCCTTCACCTGCCAGCGCCGGCCCAGCTCGTACTTCGTCCACAGTGCGTCCTGCGCGTTGATGGGAAACCCGCGCCGGGCGATGCCGACCACGGTGTTGATGTCGGGATAGGCCAGACCGAACACCTCGCGATGCGCGTCGAGATAGTTCACGACAATGTGCAGGGGGAGCTGGTCGGGTAACGAGCCGACGGCGAATACCTGCTTGTGCCGGCCCTTGAGCTGGTCGAGCCACGAGAGGTCCCACGTGTCCGACACCGGCATGGCGAACGACGGGCGCGCGAGCGCCACGCCGGACAGGGATGCGAGTGCGGTGAGAAACGAACGGCGGGGCACCATACAGCCTCCGAGTGTGCGAGTGACAAACACGACTGGGGGAGAAGATACGGGCGACGGGCCCGGGCACTACCCCGGACCCGCCCCCGCCGGAGCGGTCTACAAGGAGCGCAGGAACTTGAGCAGCGCGAAGCGCTCGAACAGCGACACCCGCGCGAACCGGCCGCGCGCGGCCGCGGCCTCCCCGCCGTGGGCCGCGATCGCCTCCTGGATCGTCAGCGCCCGCCCGTCATGCATGAAAGCGGTCGCGAATCGCAGACCCATCAGCGGCTCCGTCCGAAACTCGGACGGCTGTGCGTCGCCGAGACAGATGTCGGCGAGCTGCGGACCCATGTCGTGCAGCAGCAGATCGGTGTAGGCCGGCACGAGCTTGAGGCTGAGGGCGCTCACGGGACTGGGTCCGGTGACGAGCGCCGGGATGTGACACGAGGCGCACCCGATCTTGGCAAACACCGCGCCACCGATCACACCCGTCAGATCCAGGGGGAGTGGCTGCGGAGGGGCCAACAGGTGCACGAAGGCATCCGCGGCATCGAACTCGTCTTGGGTGATTTCGGGCTCCGGGGTCGGATCCACGCCGGCGGGAAGCGGGTTGCCTCCCACCGTCTGCTCGGTCAGGTTGCCGGGATTGGTGACGCCCATCTCCATCACGAACGCGCCGCTGTTGAAGGCTCGCAGACTGGCCTCTTGGGCCTTACGCCCGAACCGGCCGATGCGGCCGTCGGCCGTACGATGCACCCGTCCCGAAATCCCGTCTCCGTTGAGATCGTACGGGTCCGCCAACGCGAGGATCTCCGCGTCGGGAACGGCGTCCAGGAGGCCGAAGCCGAAGACATCCGGCGTCGTGCGACGCCCCGTGGCCGTAGCGCCGGGAATGTCCGGCTCAGCGGTGATGCCGAGCGCGGCCTGGAGCGCGGGAGTCACCTGCTGCTGCACGACCTGGCCCCCGACCGCCGAGCGATCGTCGCACACGGCACCGTCGAAGGCGGTCGCGTGCACCTCGACGTCTTCGCCGCCTTCCGCCGGGTCGTTGCTGCCACTGCCCCCGACCACGGGAGTCTCGTGACATGAGGCGCACCCGGCGGCGTTGAACAGCGGGCCGAGCCCGTTCTCCGGCGCGAACTCGATCTGGAACACGGCACGCCCCCGCTCGAACAGCGCGAGCTGATCGGGAGAGAGATCGGGGAGCGGACTCCCCGCGGGCGCGAACGGGATCAGCAGGGCCGCCGACGGCGGCAGGTCCGGCGTGGGGGCGGCAGGAGCGGTGGCGGGCGGCGCGGCATCGCAGGCGGCGATGGCGCCGATGACCACCGCGAGTAGCGCGGATCGGGCGCGGCTGTGCGGGGACATAGCGTCCTCCCGGGCACGGGTAGCCGTGCGCCGCAGCGTCGCGGTCCGAGAATCGGGCGGGAAAACGGACCCTAGGGCGGGCGGGCTTGGCTCACGTTCGAGATTCGCCCAGGGCGCGACTTACGATGCGCGCGCGCCCCACCCCGCGCGGGTCATATGGGGTTTGTTCGGTCGGGACTACGCGCGCGGGAGTGGCGGCGCGGCGCCGTACGTGATCCCGCGTCGCTCGGGACCGAGCCACGCGACCATCGCGCACACGAGAAACACCGTGCCCGCGGTCAGCGCCATCGCCCACGTGTAGGTGAGCCGGGCCGCGAACCACGCCTCGAGCACGGCGACTAGGCCCGCCACCGCGACACCGCACTGGTACGCGAATCCTGGCAGGAATCCCCGGACCGAGTCCGGCGACAACTCGGTGATGTGCGCCGGGATGACGCCCCAGGCTCCTTGCACCATGAACTGCATGAAGAACCCCCCGATGAACAGCACGGGGATCGACGGCGCGAACGCCCACGCCGGGATCATGAGCAGCGCCCCGGCAAGCGCAATGACGATCGAGCGGCGCCGTCCGATGCGGTCGGAGAACAACCCGAACAACACGCCGCCCGACAACGCGCCGAACATTGAGAACCCGGTCAGGACCGCGCGTCGCTGCGGCGTGAAGCCCCAGTCGCGCTGCAGGAAGGTGGGATACAGATCCTGTGTACCATGCGAAACGAAATTCATCATCGTCATCAGCAGCCAGAGATAAAGAAAGAGTCTCCAATGAGAGACGATGGCGCGGCCGAGGCCGGACCAATCCCGGTGGCGCGTCCGCTGCCACACCTCGGACTCCTTCACCTGGAACCGGACATACAGCGCCAGCAGCGCGGGGAGGCCGCCAATGAAAAACATTGGACGCCATCCCCAGCGTGGGAACACGAAGAAGTAGCAGAGGGCGGCGAGCAGATAGCCCGCGGCGTAGCCCTGCTGCAACAGCCCCGAAAAGACGCCGCGCAACCGGGGCGGCACCTTCTCCATCACCAGCGACGCCCCGACTCCCCACTCCCCGCCCATCCCGATCCCAAACAACGCGCGCAGCACGAGGAACGACCAGTAGGTCGGTGCGAGACCGGAGAGCACCTCGACCACTGAGTAGAAGATGAGGTCGAGCATCAATGGCAGGCGCCGGCCGTAGCGGTCGGCCAGCAACCCGAAGATGAACGCGCCGACGGGGCGGAAGAGGAGCGTCACAGTGATCGAAGCGGCGATCTCGGCGTCGGAGCGGTGAAACTCCTTGGCGATCGCCGTCAGGGTCATGACGACGACGAAGAAGTCGAAGGCGTCGAGCATCCAGCCGAGGAAGCCGGCGACGACGGCGGGCCGATGATTCGTGTGGTCGTTCACGGGCGCCCTAAGATGGCGCACCGTTCGCGACGCGGCTATACTGGCGCGATTACGTTTCGGGAGGACAGCGTGTCCAGCAAGCTCTTGTTCGCCATCGCCCTACTGGCCGCTCCGGCGGCCGCACAGCAGGCTCCGACGATCCAGGAATGGAACGTGCCGTGGGCGGGCACGCGCCCGCGCGATCCGTATCTCGATCGAGCGGGACGGGTCTGGTTCGTGGGGCAAGTCGGCCATTATGTCGCCGTGCTCGACCCCACGACGGGTGAGTTCAAGAAGTACGACCTCGCGCCCGGCACCGGGCCGCACAACCTGATTCTGGACAGTGCCGGCATCGTGTGGTATTCGGGCAACGCGTCGTCGCACATCGGGCGGCTGGATCCCAAAGACGGCAGTATCACCCGCATACCGATGTCCGATTCGGCGGCCAGCGACCCGCACACGATGGTCTGGGATCGGCACGGCGACATCTGGTTCACCGTCCAGGGCGGCAACTTCATCGGCAAGCTGACGGTCGCCAGCCGCACGATGCGCCTCGTCCGAGTGCCGACGCCGCGCGCGCGGCCCTATGGCATCGCGCTCGACCGCACGGGCCGGCCATGGATCGTCTTGTTCGGCACCAACAAGATCGCCACGGTGGACCCCGAGACCTTCGCGCTCACCGAGTATCCCCTGCCCCGGCCCGAGACCCGGCCGCGCCGTATGGCGATCACCTCCGACGGCGCCGTGTGGTACGGCGACTACGCGGGTGGAATGCTCGGCCGGTTCGATCCTCGCACCAAGAAAGTGGAGGAGTGGCCGCTGCCGGGCGGAAGCGGCGCGAGGCCCTACGCCGTCACGGTGGACGATCAAGACCGGATCTGGGTGGTCGAAACGGGCTCGCAACCGAACCGGTTCGTCGGGTTCGACACGCGCACCCATCAGTTCCTGGCCGGAGCCGACGTCCCGAGCGGCGGCGGCACGATCCGCAACATGGTGTTCGACCCCCGTGCCCGCGCCATTTGGTTCGGGAGTGATGCCAACACCATCGGCCGGGCCCAGCTGCCGGCCCCGACGACCCCTGTCCCGTAGCGCGGCGTTCTGGGGCCTCGCCGCCGCGCTGGTGTTGGCGGGCGCGTCGCTGGGGAGGGGCGCGGTCCCGCTCTTCAAGCCGGGACCGCCCCCTGGGCACACCGGTGGATTCGGCGAGCCGACGTGCCGCGCCTGCCATTCGGACGCCGGGCTGAACGAGTCGGGGGGAGAGTTCCAGATCACCGCCGCGCCCGCAGCCTACGAGCCGGACCGAACGTACCAGTTGGAGGTGGTCCTGCGCCGCGCCGGAATGCTGCGGGCCGGCTTTCAGCTCGCGGCGCGCTTCGAACAGGGCATGCCGGCGGGGGTGTTTGCGCCCGGCGACGGGCGCTCGACAGTGATCTGGGACACACTGTCGCACGTGAGCTACATCCAGCACAACCTCTCGGGCACCGCGCTCGTGGGCGCCGCCGGCCGCTGGGCGGTACGTTGGACGGCGCCCGTGGACGCGCGCGGGGTCGTGATCTTCAACGCGGCGGGGAATGCCGCCAACGACGACGACTCACCTCTGGGCGATTTCATTTACACGACCGTCCTGCGAGTGGCGCCCGCGCGCCGTTGACGACAAATTATATCGTGCCTATGACCAGTCGCCTCATCGCCGACCGTCGCAGTGGGGTCGACCGCCGCGCGGTGCCGCGCCGCACGGTCCTGGCGCGGGTTCCAGTCGATCGCCGCCGTGTCGTCGACTTGCGGCGTGGTGCCGAGCGCCGCAGCACGCTCGATCGTCGCACCACCGCCCCTCGCCCGCGAGCGATGGAGACCCCCGGCGAGCACATTCGGAACGCCCTGCAACTGCTGCAGCACCTGCACGAGTCTGATGGCCTGGACGTCGAACATCGGGCCGATCTAGTGGCCGCTCTGCGCCGTCTCCAGCGCTCGCTCGAGCTGTTAGAGCGGCGCGCGCGCTCCTAGCCTCCGCTTCGAACGGCCGATGAACAACCAGGGGAGCCAGGGCGATCCAGCCGTGGCCCGCCGCCGCGAAATCCTGCGCCAGGCGAGCGTGGCGTTGCAAGGGCGGGTCGTGGCGATGTGGGAGGTCTCGGCGCGCGCCGAGGTCCTTCCCATCCTCACGAGCACACCAACACCCCCGCAGGGCGCGACGAGTCTCGACTTGAGCAGTATGCTGCAGGGGTGGAGCGCCCCCATCATTCAGGGGAGCCGCTGGGTGGGATGCCGGCTCGACGATGCCGGCCATTGGTGCATCGCTCCCGTGCGGAATCAGCCCCCTGCCCCACCACCCGATGGCGTGGAACGTCGCAGCCGCGAGCGCATCACCCTCGAGCTCGCCGGCCTCTGTTTGGGACTCGTGGATCAGACGCCGCGCGTCGTCCGGCCCAGGACGCCCGAGCCCGATGCATTGGCCGAGCTCGTGCGCCAACCGAGCGTGATCGCGCACGAGGTCGCGAACCCGCTGACGGCGGCGTTGGCGGGGCTCGAATGGTGCTTTCGGCGTGTGCGGGAGACGGCGGCGCTCGATCCAGCGTTCCGGGCGGGCATGCTCGAGGATCTGGCTGGTGTGGGCGAAGGCATGGAGCAAGCCATCGCGTTTTTGCGGTCGATCCAGGACCGGGCGCGTGGCGGGTTGGCGCGCTGGGAGCGATTCGACGCCGCGCAGGTGGTGCGGTCGTGCGTGGCGCTCGAACGGCCCCTGGCGCGCAAGCGTGGCATTACCCTCGAAGGGTCGATCGTCGTGAGCGGCCTCTTCCTGCAAGGCGACCCGAACGCCCTCTACCAGATCCTCACGAACCTCATTCGGAACGCGGTCGCGGCGTCACAACGCGGGAAGACCCCGGTGGTGGTCACCTTCGCCCAGGCGGGCGACGCGCTGCGCCTGGCGGTTCAAGACCGGGGCGTCGGCATCGCCGCCGAGCATCGCGACCGGATCTTCGAGCCGGGATTCACCACGCAGGCCTTCGGGTCGGGCTCGGGGACCGGACTGACGGTCGTCCGGGAAATCACGCAGGAGATGTTCAAGGGCCAGGTGGACGTGCAGTCCGCCCTGGGTCAGGGCACGACGTTTACGGTGACTCTGCCGATTCCGCCGCAGCGGGCGTCGCGGGGCCGTTGACGGGCACCACCTTGAGAAATGCTTCGAATACCCGATCCGACCACCAGCCGCGGCGCCTGGTGATCTGCGCGATCGCCTCCGCCACGGGCAACGCGGCCTGATAGGCGTGGGTCGTGGTCAGGGCGTCGAACGCATCCAGGATGCCGACAATCTGCGCCCCCAACGGGATCTCGTCGCCCTTGAGACGATCGGGGTAGCCGGTCCCATCGTAGCGCTCGTGGTGGGAGCGGATGATCGGCTTCAGGTCCCATGGGAAGTCGACGGTCGCGAGGAGTTCGATCCCCCAGATCGGGTGCATCTGCAGCACTTCGACCTCCACGCGCGTGAGCGGGCCCCGCTTCCTGAGGATCTCGTGCGGCACCCGCACCTTGCCGAGGTCGTGGAGGTAGGCGCCGAGTAGAATCGTCGTCTCCGCGTGCTCGTCGAGCGCGAGGGCCCGCGCCATCGCCACCGCGTGTTTCGCGACGCGCGCGCAATGACCGTAGGTGTAGTTGTCGCTCGATTCGATCGACTGCCCCCACTCACGCACGAGGGCGAGATACGAGCCCTCCAACTCGGCCATCTTGCCGCCGACGTAGACGAGGTCCACGCGGGCATCGAGGCGGCGGAACAGGCGATAGGCGGCGTTGAGGAGGCGAAGCGCCTCCTCGTTGCGACCCAACGTCTGGTGCAGCAACGCCAGCTCGCGGGACGCCTCCGCTTCCCCCAGCACCGAGCCCGCGGCCCGGGCCAGGTCGATCGCGGAGCGAAGGCGTGACTCGCCGAGCGCCGGGCGGCCCGTTTCGCGGTACACCATGCCGATGACGCGATAGGCGTCGGCCTTCGCGGCCCCCGCCCGCACGCCGATCTGATCGAACAGGGCGAGCGCCGACTCGGCGTTCTGCCGCGCATCCTCGAACCGCTGCCGCGCGACGTGCACCTCGGCGTGATTGACGAGGCAGAGCGCCCAGAGGTGCACGTCACCGACCCGCTCGGCAAAGGCGCGGCTCTCCTGGAAGTAGCAGTCCGCCGCGTCGAGCCGGCCTCGGTCCGCGCTCACCATACCCAGGTTGTGATACGCCAGCGCGCAGCCGTGCTCGTCGCCGCAGCTGCGGTAGGCATCGAGCGAGCGCTCGTAGCGCGCCACCGCCTCGTTCAACTGACCCTGGATGTTCGCGACGATCCCGAGGTTCTGCTCGGCGCGGGCGCGCAGCGCCTGGCTCGCGCCACCCAGCTCCAGGGCGCGGAGGAACGTCTCGCGGGCTTCGTCCAGCGATCCCTTGGTGAGATCCATGCCGCCGAGGGTGTTGAGCGCCTCCGCGGCCCGCACGTCGTCGCCGACCTGGCGCGCCACTCCGTAGCTGCGGAGGCAGAGCTCGCGGGCCACCTCGGCCTCGCCCCGATGGTGCCGCACGACGGCGAGCCGGCGGAGCGCCTCGGCGAGCACCGCCGGGTCTCCATACTGCTCCGCGGCCGCGATCGCCGCCCCGTAGCGCTCGATCGCGTCGGGAAGAGACCCCGCGCGCTCGCGCTCGCGCGCCTGCTGGAGCACCGCCGCTGGAGGAGTGAACGGCGCGCTGGCGCGCGCCTCACCAAGCGATGGCATACTCGGAGAAGTGGTGCAGCTGCCCGGTGACCGTCTGGGCCCACAGATCGTCGAACGACGTCAGGTATTCGAGAATCTGGAACGCGTCGGTCGTGTAGGCGATGCGCTTCGGCGCCAGCGAGCCCAAGAGGTTGCACTGCGCGTAGCTCATCGTCAGTGACGCGGGCTCCTGGAACTGGAGGCCCTCCGGCTGGAACCGGACGGAGCGTACCGTGTCGGATGGCGCCACCGCCGTGATCGTCACCGCGGTATCGAGCGCGTCCGGGGGCACCGTCAGCGTGTGCCCGCCTACGGCGATCACTCCGCCCTCGGGACCGATCGTCTGCGTGACCGAGTCGTAGGGCAGCGGCGTGCACGTGAGCAGGCCGACGTTCGTGACCGGCAGCGGCAGGCCGAGGAGCGCATCCGGGCGGGAGACGGGCCGAGACTCGACGCCGAGCGGCGACCGGTCGGTGCAACTCAGGATGAGGAAGATGGCGCCGCCGAGCAACGCGGTGCGCACGAGACGCATTCCCTTCATGACCTGCCCCTCCAGTGATCGTCGAGCACGAGGCCCGGTGGCGTGCTGCGCGCAGCGGCGCGGACGTCGTCAGGCGACGGCGTCCCCACGTCGAAGCGCCGCACCCACGGATAGCCGGGCTCGGGACGCCCGTTACGCACCGCGGCCGCGGCGCGTCCCAGCAACGCGACGGGATCGATCGGCGCGTACTTCAGGTTCACGACGGCGTCATAGCCGACGCGGAGCCCCGGGCTCACCGCAGCGTCCCTGCCCCCACCCGGCGACGCGGTGAGCGCCGAAGCGACCCGTTGCGCAAACCGGATGGCGCCCTCGTCGGAGGTTCCGGGCGCCAAGACCGCGAACTCGCCGGGGCCCAACGATCCAACGACGTCGCACACCCGCGCGGTTTGCGCGAGGAGGTTGCCGGTCCTGGGGTCCGCCGGGTTCGAGTCCACAGCGAACACGACACAGGCGAGCGCACCATGATGTCGCGCCATCAGCGCGCCCAGCTCGCGTGCGCGCCGGGCCAGACCGGGACGGCTGTGCAGACCCGTGGCCGGGTCGACCAGACCTTCGGCGAGCGTGGCGTCGATGTTGCGCTTGGCCTGCACATAGGTCTCGAGCTTCAGCGTCAGCTCGTCCGGGTCACCGGGATACCGGAGAAAGTCCCAGACGCCGGCGCGCAACGCCGTCACGCGCTGCTCCGGCGTGGGCTGCCCGGAGGTCAGGAGGAGAATCGGCACGTTGCGGCCGATGTGCGGCTCGCCGCGGAACAGCCGGCAGGCCTCGAGCCCCGTCAGATCGGAGAGCTCGGTATCGAGGATGACGATGTCCGGCCGCGTGTCGCGGGCCCGCTCGAGGGCCCGGGCGCCCGTCGCCGACTCGAAGACGGTATAGCCCGTGGGGCCGAGCACGCGCATGAGTGAGCGGTCTCGCCCAGCGGCGATGAGGACGACCGGCATTCCCGGGGTGGCGCTCATAGGATTGGCCGGTTGATGCGCAACAACCGGGCCGGACCGCGCCCCCCTAGCGCCTCAGGTCATCAGTCCCGGGCGGACCGCTTGTGGAGGGGTTTCGGCCACACCTGCGGCGTAGGTGCAACAAGGCGATGGCCTTACAGCCCCAGCCAGTAGTTGACCTTGATAAGGAAGATGTTCTCCGATGGCCCCCGGAGCAGGGCCTCGGCGTCGTTCCCGAAGTCGATGGTGCCCCGTCCGAGCGACGACTCGCCGCTGCGCGTCCACACGAGAAACAGGGTCGACCCGGGATGGTACTCCCACCGCAAGACGGCATTGCCGCGCAGCGACCGCACGGTGAAATCGCGGTTGCCGATCACGAATCCCGGCGCGGGGCCCGCGCCATCCGGATCGATCGAATCACCGGCGGCGACGGGCGTCGACGTTCCCACATCGACGCCGTACACCAGCTTGCGCAGCCTGCGCGGCGCCGCGAATTCTCGGAAGCGCGAGAAGTCCCCGCTCGAGATGAGCGGCTGCATGAACAGCTCGAGGGTGAGCGTGGGCGAGAACGTGACGTTGAACCGCGTGTCCATCGAGAGCTCGTTGAACGCCACCTGGGCGAACACGTACCGCTTCCCGTAGAAGGCGGTGGCGAACGAATCGGGGACGGTGCGCACGTACTGAGTGCCCGTTTCGTTGTGACTGAGCGACGGACCGACGGTCAGCTCGACATTCGACGCCGGCCGCAGCTTGATCGACGTGTTGGCCGAGCGGCTCCAGTGCCCGTCCCGGCTGTGTACCAGCTGCCCGGAGACCTCGAGTACGATGTTCTTGCGGAAATCGGTCTGGATGTCGGTGCTCCAGACGTCGATGCCCGCCTTCCCCACGACAGGTCCGCCCCGCGTCAGTCGATCGTCCACCGTGTTCGGCCGGTGGATGAAGAAGCCTTGCACGTTCCAATAGTTGAGCGGCTGGATGTAGCCGAACAGCTGCATCTGCCGGTCGATCAAGTCGCCGTCGAAGTTGTACTGCTGCTGCCCGCCGGCGATCAAGAACATCTGGCGGTACCACTTGGTCGGTTTGGTCCACTGCGGAAATACGTTGCCACCCATGTAGATGAAGTCGGTGCGCCCGAGAAACGTGAGGTCGTTGTTGTCGAAGCCGGGCGTGCGGATGTTCGTGGAGAGCTCCCACAAGACCTTGCCCTGCTCGCGGGAGAAGCGCGCGTAACCGCCGAGGCCGCGCAGCGAGGTACGGGTGGAATCGAGCGGCGTGCCACGATCCGGCCTTTGGAAATAATGCTGCGGCGCTGTCTGGATCCGCAGGATGGCGGCCGGGTCGCCCGTGACCTGAGTGCCGACTGCCTGTGCCATCAGCCGGTAGTTGCGCTTCGCGAACCACATCTCGGTGCCGAGCCCGAACGCTTCCGCGCGGCGCGACAGGTTGGCGGCCGTGAAGGGGTCGTCGAGATTGCGGTACACCGACGTGCCCATCGCCTTGATCACAGTGGCCCCACCCCGCAGATCCTTGGCGACCCGTCCCACGAAGTAGTTCGTGAACGGCTCGACGCTGTAGCGCAGGCGCGTGCGCGCGCTGTCGCTGCGCTCCACCGTCGCCCACTCGCGCCGCGTCAGCGCGTCGAGCACGCCGATCGACCAGCCGGTCGGCGTGCGACCCGTGAGCTTCGCCGCACCCAGGATCGTCGTGTTTTGGGGTTCGTCGGCGTACTGATCGAGCGTATCACGGTACGCGGAAAGCTGCGGCGCCCGACCGATGCGCCGCGTGTTCAGCATCGAGAGATTGGAGACGTTGGAGCAGAAGAAGCAGCTCAGGCCGCCCAAGCCGAAGTAGCCGGCGCCTTCGACGAAGAAGGGCCGACGTTCCTGGAGAAACGTCTCGAAGTCGGTGAGATTCACCACGGCCGGATCCACCTCGACTTGCCCGAAGTCGGGATTCACGGTGGCATTCAGCGTGAGATTCGAGGTAAGCAGTACCCGGGTGTCGACGCCGACGCGGCCGTCGTACGCGTGCGGATCATAGAACGGATCGGCGGTGTTGCCCGGCACGTTGGCGGACCGCCCGACCACGTAGGGCAGCACCTCAGCGCGGCCGGGCGCGCTCTTGATGACGAGTCCCTGCAAGTGTCCGAACCGGGGCGGCCCGCCCTGCTCCTGCAAACCCCAGAACGCCCACTGCGACAGCTCGTTGAGCCGGTTCTCCTGGCGCCAAATCTGGAGGCCCCAAGTCTGTTCCGCGCCGGTCGAGGGATAGCGCAACTGCGCGAAGGGGATCCGCATTTCCGCGGTCCAGCCGAGCGAGTCGATCGCCGTCTTCACCTCCCACACCGGGTCCCACGAATTGTCGCCTCCGCCGCCCAAGCCATTGGCGTCGTTCTTCACACCCGAAGGGTTCACCAGGAAGAACAGACGACCAATGTGATCGTGGTAGGTGTCGAAGATGACTTGCACGTAGTCGGAGCTCGGATTGGCGTCGCGGCGCACCAACCGGGTGCGCACGCCGCGCGACCCGGAATCGTCGAACATCCGCGCGCCGACGTAAATCGCGGCACCGTCGAAGACGAATCGCACTTCCGTGCGCTGACTGGCAGGCTGGCCCTCGTGGGGCTGGTTCTGCCGGAAGTCGGTGGCGGGTGGCGCGGATTGCCAGACCGGCTCGTCGAGCCGGCCGTCGAGCTTGATTTCCCCTTGCAGGGGAACGGCTCGAACGACGGGCGGTGGCGTGGGATGGATGTTTTGAGCGACGAGCGGGGGAACCCCGGCGATTGCACCGAGCACTACGAGGAGGACGATCGTTCTCGACATCGCGGCGGCTCGGGGTGGGGACACTACTCTGACGCTCATGGCGGGTGAAAGGTTGCCGACCGACGTCGGCGACCACGTCCGGGGAAAGTCAGGAACCGGCAGACACCGGAAGTCGTTGCCCGGCCGTCATTTTCACACCTAATTTCCCGCATGCCGATGAGCTTCCGCGCCGAGCTCGGCGCCATGATGCGATTGGCGCTGCCGATCGTGGCCGTGCAGCTGGGTCAGATGCTGATGGGCGTGGTCGACACCATCATGGTGGGCCACGTCTCGGCCGAAACGATCGCCGCCGTCGCGCTCGGCAACCTTTACTTTTTCGGCGCGGCGATCTTCGGGATGGGTGCCCTCATGGCGCTCGACCCCGTGGTCGCCCAGGCGGTGGGCGCGGGCGACCCGGTCGCCGTGGCGCGCGGTGTACAGCGCGGCCTCGTCATGGCGCTCGGGCTGAGCATCGTGGCGACGGCCTTGCTGCTCCCGGCCCGGCCCGTGCTCGCACTCCTGCACCAGCCGGCCGGCGTCGCCGACGTGGCCGCGACGTACGCACGCGTCGAGATCGCCGGCATCGTCCCTTTCTATCTCTTCGGCGCCCTGCGCCAGAGCCTCCAGGCGGTCAAGCGCATCGCCCCGATCGTCGGCGCGATGATCGCCGGGAACGTGACCAACCTGGGTCTCAACTACCTCTGGATCTATGGCAGACTGGGGTTCCCCGCCGCCGGGGCCGTCGGGTCGGCGTGGGCGACGGTGGTCAGCCGCTGGGTGATGCTGGGGCTGCTGCTCGTCGTGGCGTGGCGCTCGCTGCGGCCGCAGCTGTTGCCGCTGCGCCGCGACGCGCTGGCCTGGGAGCCGCTGCGCCGCATGGTGTCGCTCGGCGCGCCGATCGGCGTGCAATACGAACTCGAGTACGGTGTGTTCGCGGTCGTGGGCATCATGATGGGTTGGATGGGGACCGCGCAGCTGGCGGGCCACCAGGTGGCGCTGAACTTGGCGTCCCTCGCCTTCATGGTGCCGCTTGGCGTCTCGGCCGCCGCGGCGGTGCTGGTGGGGCACGCGGTGGGACGTGGGGACATCGCCGCGGCGCGCCGCGCGGCCGCGGCGGGCCTGGTCTGCGGCGTCGGCTTCATGTCCGCGAGCGCGCTGGTCATGCTGCTCGTGCCCACATTCCTCGCGCGGATCTACACGACCGACCCGGGCGTCGCCGCCCTCGCGGCGAGCTTGATCCCGATCGCGGGCGTATTTCAGGTGTTCGATGGGATCCAGGTCGTGTCGATCGGCATTCTGCGCGGCGTCGCCGATACGCGGGCTCCGATGGTCGTCAACGTGCTGGGCTTCTGGCTCGTGGGCCTGCCGGTGAGCGCCGCGCTCGGGTTCGGCGCCCGGGGCGGTCCGCGCGGCCTGTGGTGGGGGCTCACGGTCGGCCTCATGCTCGTCGCGTTGGTCCTGATCTGGCGCGTTCGCCGGCGACTGGCGGGGGACGTCACCCGCGTCGTGATGGATCGCGACGTGGTCCAGGCCTGACCCTATATTGGCCGCATGAACCTGCTCGTCATCGCCGCTGTGGCGCTCGCCGTGTGGGCGGTCGTGATCTTCAACCGGCTCACGCGACTGCGCCAGTTGAGCGACAACGCATGGGCCGACATCGACGTGCAGCTCAAGCGACGCCACGACCTCATTCCCCAAGTGGTCGCGGTGGTTCAAGGACACGCCGGCTACGAGCGGCAGACGCTTGAGGCACTCGTCGCCGCGCGCGGCCGGGCCCTGCAGGCCACGGCGGGGAGCCCCGCGGCGCGTTTCAAGGAAGAGAACCCGGTGCAGGGATCGCTGCAGCGCATCTTCGCCATCGCCGAGGCATACCCCGACCTGAAGGCCGTCGCGAGCTTCGCGGCGCTGCAGCGGACCCTGACCGATGTCGAGGACACGTTGCAAAACGCGCGACGCTACTACAACGCCGTCGTGCGGGACTGGAACACGGGGATCGCGCAGTTCCCCGCGAATCTGTTGGCGAATACCCTGGGCTTCAAACCGCGCGAGTTCTTCGGCCTCGACGACGCCGCCGAGCGCGCGGTGCCGCAGGTGGACACGGGAGCGAGCGCGTGAGGGCCCGCGTGGCGTTCGTCTTCGCGTTCAGTCTGTGGGCCGCACCCGCGGTTGCGCAGCGCTCGTACTCGATCGATCGGTTCGATGCGCTGATCGGGGTCCAGCGCGACGCCAGCATCCAGGTGACGGAGACGATCACCGCGCGGTTCGTCGGCTCGTGGAACGGCATCTATCGGACGATCCCCGTCACCTACCACACACCGCAGGGATTCAACTGGACCCTGGGGCTGAGTTTACAGAGCGCCACGGACGGTGAGGGGCGGCCGCTGCGGGTGGAGGCGAGCCGCGAGCGGCACTACATCAAGTTCAAGATCTGGGTCCCGGGCGCCGCGGACGCGACGCGCACCGTCGTACTCCGCTATCGTGCCACGAACGGGCTGCGATTCTTCGAGGATCACGACGAGCTGTATTGGAACGTGACCGGGGATGAATGGGACGTGGGGATCGGCGCGGCCGCCGCGCGGATCGAGCTGCCGTCCGGCGCCGAGGGCGTGCGCGCGATCGCGTTCAACGGGGCGTACGGATCTACGGCCCAGGAAGCGAAACTCGAGACCAGCGGATCGACGGTCACCGTGGCAATGCCCCACGCTCTCGGCTTTCACGAAGGCCTCACCGCCGTGGTGGGGTGGAACAAGGGGTTGGTCGTGGAGCCGCCGGCCACTGCGCGCGCCGCCGCGGCGGTGAGCAGCAACTGGCCCTTGGCGATTCCGATCCTGGTCTTCCTCCTGGCGTTCTTCATCTGGTCGCGTCGCGGCCGAGATCCGCGGCGGCGTCCCATCGCGGTGCAGTACGAGCCGCCGCCGGGCCTGAGCCCCGCCGAGGCCGGCACCCTGATCGACAACTCCGCGGACCTGCGCGACATCACGGCGACGCTCGTCGATCTGGCCGTTCGCGGGTACCTGCAAATCGAGGAGTACGAGGAGACCAAGCTTTTCGGCCTGCTGAGTGGGCGGGGGTACGCGCTGCGCCGGCTCGAACCTCCCGCCGGTGCTCCGGCCCTGGCGCCGCACGAGCAACGCATGTTCGAGGGCCTGTTCCGCTACCACCCCGGCCGCGTCGAGCTCTCCGATCTGAAGGAAGAGTTCTACACCCAATTGCCGGGCATCAAGACAGGCATCTTCGACCGGCTCCTCGGGCGCGGGTTCTATCATGCGCGACCCGACAGCGTGCGCACGCGGTGGATGGTCGCGGCGGTCCTCTGCGGCGGCCTGATCGCGGTCGGGGGCGGCGCGCTGGCGGCCGGCTTCCTGATGACCCCCGTGCCGTTCGTCGTGGCCGGCGTGCTGGTCGCCGGTACTCTGTTGTGGTTCAGCCTCATCATGCCCGCCCGCACCGATGCTGGGACGCGCGCGCTCGAGCAGGTGTTGGGCTTCGAGGAGTTCCTGCGGCGGGTCGAATCCGAGAATCTGAAGCGGATCATCATCGGCCACCCGGAGCTGTTCGACCGCTTCCTGCCGTTCGCGATGGCGTTCGGCGTCGAGCGGCGATGGGCGAGAGCGTTCGAGGGCATCTACACGCAGCCGCCCACGTGGTACGTCGGGCCGAGCGTCATGCGTTTCAGCGTGAGCAGTTTCTCAGGCAACTTGGCGCACATGACGAGCGTGGCCGGCTCGACGCTGACGTCGTCCCCCCGCGCATCGGGGGGCTCCGGGTTCGGCGGCGGGGGCTTCTCGGGGGGAGGAGGAGGCGGCGGCGGCGGCGGGGCGTTCTGAGCCCGGCCGCGCGGCTCCACGCCATCTTCCGGCAACGCTGCCCCGTGTGCTTCCAGGGCGCCATGTTCCGCGGCACCTTCGCGATGAATCCGACGTGCCCGGTGTGCGGCCACCGCTTCGAGCGCGAGCCGGGATTCTTCCAGGGCGCGATGTACGTGAGCTACGGGATCGGAATCGTCTACCTGGGGGTCCTGGGGGTCGTGGCGAACGCGCTCGTCGTGCCGTGGTTCGGGATCGTTCCGGCCATCGGTCTCGTCGTCGCCGTCCATCTCGCCTGCATTCCAGCGGTGTTCCGCTACTCCCGCGTCATCTGGGCGCACTTGAACGTGCGCACCATGCGACCCTGACGGGATTTCACCGCGGCAGGCGCGGCCGCACCGGCGCCAATTCCCGCACCAGCTCGGCGAGCCGGTCCGCCAATCCCTCGAGCTGCTTCACGCGACGATTCGTGTTGTACCGATAGACCGCGCGAGCCGTCGCATATGCGGTCGCGAGCCACACGGGAACCAGCGCCGCGAGCAGCGGCCCCGCAACGTGCAGCGCGCCGCCGAGGATGCCCAACATCGGACCCAACCCGCCGCCGCCCATGCCGCCGCCGATGCCGCCGTACACCGCCCCGATCAGCTGGCCCATGTTCTCCTGGATGGTGATGCGCGTATGCCCGCCGCGCACCGAGACCGCGATCTCGAGATCGCGACGCACCGCCGTGCCGCGCGCCGCGACCCACGAGAACGAGCGGCCGAACTGACTCACCTGACCCGCGTTGCGGAGCACCCGCCGAATCTCGTCCACCAAGACCTGCCATTCCGTGTCGGGCAGCTCGCCCTCGACCACGCGTTCGAACGCGAGCGACGTTGGACCGTTGATCCAGGGGTTGCGGCGTGGCGGCTCGAGCGCCGCGACGCTCGGGCTCGGCCGGAGCGACTGCGCCGCGGCCCGCACCACGTCGGGCGCGATCCCCACCTCCGCGGCGAGTGCCTCGACACCGCCGATTGTCATCGCCCCTCCGGCGGTCGGAGCGGTGGCCTCGATTTCACTCGCCCGTTTGACGATTTCCAGGGCCTCGCCGCCGCTGAAGCGCCGGCGCGCAGGGGGAGACGCCGCGCCGTTCAGCTCGTCGAGCAGAGCCGCGGGCGTGGCCGTGCGCTGGTCGTGCCGGATGGCGAGACCGCGCACCAGCGCGCCCTCGAGCCGGGGACCGACGCCAGCGAGGCGCGACCGGTGTGTGGCGCTGGCCTCGAGAAACCGCCCGGTGCGCACCGCCTCTTCGGTGGGCCAGCGACCCGGGATCTCGCCCACGAGCATCTCGTAGACGACGACCGCGAGGCTGTACACGTCGGTGCGCGCATCGAGATCGGTGAGGCCCGCCGCCTGCTCCGGGCTCATGTAGCCAGGCGTGCCGAGCGGGAATCCGGTGCGCGTCAGGTTGGCGCCGCCCGCCGTGCTGATCGCTTTGGCGATGCCGAAGTCGGCAACGATCGGGTGGCCCTGCGAGAAGAGGACGTTTTCGGGCTTGATGTCGCGGTGAAAGACGCCCATGCGGTGGGCGTACGACAACGCGTTCGCCACCGGCGTGGCGATCGCGAGGGCATCGGACGGGCTGAGGCACCGCCCGTCCTGGAGCCGTTGCCGCAGCGAGCCGCCATCGAGGTGCGGCATGACATAATAGAGGAAGCCACCCACCTCACCCGAGTCGTGCAGCGCCAGGATGTGCGGGTGCGTGAGGCCGGCGGCGATCTGGATTTCCTTCAGGAACCGCTCGACCCCGAGGAACGCGGCGAGGCCCGGCAGCAATACCTTCAAGGCGACCTCGCGCCGATGCTTGCCGTCGTACGCGAGGTACACCGTGGCCATGCCGCCGCGGCCCAACACGCGACGCAGCGTGTAGCGCTCGCCGAGCGCGGCCTGGAGGTCGGCGGGGATGTCGTTGGCCACGGAGGGGGAATATAGGGTCCACAGGGGCTTGATGTTCTCTCCGTCCGCACGATCTTGTTGCATGCTCGCAGGCACCCGCCCATGAGCGACTGGGCAGAGCGCATCGCGCGGCCGCTGCGCGCGCTGCACCTCGACACGATCAGGAACAAGATCCTGGCGCTGTCGGTGCTGGCGACGCTCATCCCGACGCTCGCGACGACGATCGTCTCCTATGGGCGCAACCGGCGGGCGCTCAGTGAGAAGGTCGATCAGGAGCTGCGGGGGACGAGCTCCGAGACGGCCCGCGCGCTCGACGAGTGGCTCGACGAGCGGCTCGACGACCTGCGCGTGTCGGCGAGCTCCTACGTGTTGTCGGACAACATCGGCAGGACGCAGGGCAGCGGCGCCGAGCGCGCCGTCGGCCGCGTGCGTGACTATCTGACATCGGCGCGCGAGCGCTTCCCGACCTTCGAAACGCTCCTGATCCTCGATGCAACCGGGCACGCGGTGGCGAGCAGCGGCGGCCGCACGGGCGCGATGTCGCTGCCGCTCGAACGTCTCAACGCGCTGCGCACGGGCGACGCGCACGTGGGTGATCCGTACTGGGACCTCGGCCTGGCGAAGGCCGCGATCGTGCTCGCCGTTCCCGTCCGTCAAGCCGACGGCCGCTTCCTCGGCGCGCTCAGCGCCAAGATCAACCTGCACGCCATCGCCGACACGTTGGCGCGGCTGGCGCCGGCCGGCGCCGGCGAGATCTACGTGATGACGGACCGCGGCAGGATGGTCCTGACCTCCCGCACCAGCACCGCTGAGCTCATGCGCACCAACGTGGCGGCGACGGTGACGCAACCGCTGCTCGACAAGGAAGGCGCGACGATAACGTACGTGCGTCCGGACGGCCTGGAGGTCGTCGCGACCTTGCGGCGCGTGCCGCAGCTGCGCTGGGCCGCCGTCGTCGAGGTGCCGCGGGCGGAGGCGTTCGCGGAGCTGGCGCGGCTCCGCAACGTCACGATCCTGATGCTGATCGTGCTGCTGGTGGGCGTGGGACTCGTGGCCTACGGCTTGGGGTTCCTGATCGCGCGCCCACTGGAGCGGCTCAGCAGCGCCGCGGCCAAGGTGACGTCAGGCGATCTCTCCGCCGAACTGCCGCCGGGCGGCAGCGGTGAGGTGGGCTACCTGACCCGTGCCTTCGCGCATATGGTGTCGCGGCTGCGGGAGCGGGAGGGTCAGAGTGAGCTCGAGCGGCTCTCCGTCACCGATGCCCTCACCGGTTTGTACAACCGGCGCCACCTGATGGGGACGCTGGCGAACGAAGTACAGCGATCGCGGCGTTTGCGGCGCACGTTCTCCGTACTGATGGCGGACGTCGATCACTTCAAGGCGTACAACGACAAGGGCGGGCATCTGGCGGGGGATGCGGCGCTCGTGAAGGTCGCCGAGATCCTGCGCAAGGCGACGCGTGGCGTGGACTCCGTGGCGCGCTACGGCGGCGAGGAGTTCCTCGTCATGCTGCTCGAGGCCCCGCTGGCGACGGCGGCGATCGTCGGCGAGCGCGTCCGCGCGCGGGTGGCCAGTGAGCCGTTCGAAGGCGGGAAGGTGACGGTGAGCATCGGGATCGCCGAGTACCCGTCGCACGGCGACACGCCGGAGGAGCTGATCGCGAGTGCCGACGCCGCGATGTACAAGGCGAAGAGCCAGGGCCGCGATCGCGTGATCGTTGCGTCCGGGGGCATACCGCAGGACCCGGCGCCAGAGAAGAAGCCGAGGCGGCGCAAGGGCGAGACGTAGGCGTAGACGGCCTCGACCACCTCAACGGCGCCTCCCGTGGTCCCAGTGTCATCACTCAGCCGCGGCCCATCAGTGCCGCCGCGACGACCGCCCCGACAGCGTAGCTGTCCGGATCCCGCACGGCGAACGTGAGGGGATCGCTGCCCAACCGGCCGCGGCAAGCGAGAATCCACGACCGCGCCATCCAGTAGGCCAGGCACGCCCCGCTGGCACCCCTCGCCCAAAGCAACCAGTTGCCGCCGCGAGATCCGATCAGCGTGAGCACGCAGACGACGGCGGCCAGGACGCCGAGCCACTGGAGCCGGTGGCGATGCCCGATGTGGTACGGTCGGCCTGGCACGTGCGTCGCGGTTCCCTGCGCGAGGAGCTGGAGTTCCGCGTACCGCTTCAGGGATGCGAGGCTCGCAAATCCCGACATGGAGCACGCCACGAGCCAAGGGGAGACGGGGATGCTGCAAACGACCGCGCCCCCGATGACCCGAAGCGTGTACAGAGCCGTGAGCACAGCGATGTCGGCGAAAACGATGTGCTTGATGCAGGCCGAGTATGCGGTGCTGAGGATCACGTAGATCGCGAGCACGCCGAGAAGGCGCCCCGACGGCGCTAGCAGCGCTGCGGCGATCGCGAGCGATAGGAGCAGCGATTCGAAGATCAGGCCAGTCTCGACCGACACCGCTCCCGTCGCGAACGGGCGATGTCGTTTCGTCGGATCCTGACGGTCCGTGCTCCTGTCGAGGATGTCGTTTAGGACGTACGCGCTCGATGCGGCGAAGCCGAAGGCGAGAAAAGCAAACGTCATCGACGGGAGCAGCGCCGGATCGGCGACTCGACCCGCGACCAGGGCTGGCACGAGGACGAGGGTATTCTTCACCCAGTCCCGCACGCGAAGCGCGGCGGCGACTGCGATGGGTCGATTCACACGAAGACGCTTTCGCGAACATACAGGGGCTGGTCAGGGCGTCAAGAGTAATTCGCACTGAGTGGTGCGATTCGTACCGACCCATCGTTCTTGCTGTTGACGATGCGCGGCTTCATCTTGAGTGTCGTTCCGCGAGGTTCGTTCCACAGCGGTCACAATCAGAGCTCCTATGTCTCCGCCGTTCGCCGAGACAGGCCCGCCCCAGGACGCCGCGCCGAGTCCCGGCGCGCGGCCGAGCACCGCCGCGCAACGTCTCACGCAACCCTGGGACGCGTTTCCGCCCGATGCGGGAGATCCCGTCGCGCGTTTCCTTCGACACCATCTGCACGCCAACTGGCCCCAGCTGCTCATCGTCGCGTGGATCCTCTATGGACCGCTCGAGAAATTGGTTCTTCCCTGGCTCGGGGGTTACGGGAACCTGGTCGGCGATGTGACCAAATGGCTTCCGGATCTCGAGTCCATGCTGACCGGCTTCGTGGAATTCCCACTCTTTTTCGGGTTCTACCTCTGGAGTGGCGGCGACATTGCGAATGTTTTTCAGCGCCTGGCCGAAAACGGAAGTTTCAGGAGTGAGGCGCGGTACCTCGATTTTGTCCGCCGCGTCCACACGGTATTTGCCCAGTCGCGGTGGTGGGTCTTGGGAATCCTTCTCGCCGTGGGAACGGTGCTCGCCGCTCAATTCATCCTGTGGAGTTCGACGCAGACTCATCTCGTCATCCCCTGGTTCGACGTGAAGCGCGGACCGTTGCTGCTGCCCCGCGTCATCTCGTTGGCGCTAGTCGGCATCGTGGCGTACGTCGTCAGCCAAATCCTGATTCGGGAGACGCTCGCGATCATTTGGTGGCGCCGACTCTGGCGCGTGCTGGGCGACGATCTGGTCCTCCATCCCTACCATCCAGATGATGCCGCCGGCTTGGGTGCGATCGGACGCCACGCCATCGGTGTGTCGTATTGTCTGTTGGGAATGACGCTCTTCGTTTTCATGGGGAGCCTGGTGCCGAGCCTCCGCTCCGGGGGACCCAAGGTGATCTACTCGACGGTCGACACCGTCAACGTCACAGCCAGCGGGGTCGCGCGAAGCCGCAAGAGTCGCAGCGTGTCCTATAGCGCGCGCTGCGACGTGGAGGCGCGACGCTGCGCGGCCACGTTCGAGCCCTTCACGATGGCGTTGACGGACGCCAGCGTCCTGCGCGTCCGCATCGTGCGCCTGCCTTCCAAGTGGGAGGCGCTGGATACGTCGGCCCAGATCGATACCGTGCAACGAACGGTGAGTCCCGTGGGCGTCTCCATGTATGTCAACCCGGAGACGTTTGAGATAACGCTCGAGAGCATTCGCCATCCGCTCCCTCCCGGCATCCCGACGCTGCGGGTGTTCGGCATCACACTGTCGTTCTGGACCCCGCTCCTCGCGGTTGTCTGGACTCTCCTCCTTGCCGTGATAGTGTTAAGCCTGGGACACCTGCTCTGGCCGGCGCACGTGGCCATGGAGCAGGCGCTGGACCTGCAGCTCGGCGCCTTGTCTAGGGATCTCGACGACTATTTCCGCGCGGCCGGCGACCCGGCCACGATGGCAACCACGCTCGGCGCGATCACGACGATCAAACAGATCCGGACAACCCTCCTCGACGACTGCGAGACCTGGCCGCTCAGCAAGAGCCTGAGGCGTCATCTCGGCGTCTCGTCAGCCCTCTCCATCGGGTCGTCACTCCTGAATGTGGGGGCCACCGCCACCCTGCACCTGCTCCGTCAGCTCGGCTAGTCACACCGTATGCTCCGCCTGGCCCGGACCCACCTGTCCGGTCTCTTCCTGGTCGCCGGAGCGCTGGCGTTCTACATCGCCACGCTGTCGCCATCGCTGAATTGGGGGGACGGCGGCCGCATCCAACTCGACATCGTGCTGGGCGGATCGAACTACCTGTTTCTCCCCGAACTGAGCGGATCACCCCTCGATGGTTGGCCGTTCGCACGCCTCGGTGTCGCGCCCTGGGATCACCCGCTGCACCTGCTGCTGGGACAGGCCGCGTTGGCGGTGCCGATCGGTCACCCCCTTTGGCGCCTCAATCTCCTGTCGGCAATCGCCGCAGCGGCGGCGGTCGGGCTGGTGTTTCGCGTGTTGGTGGAGCTCGGGGTGCAGCCCCTGCCCGCAGCCCTCGGAGGGCTGGCGCTGGCTGTGTCGCACACATTCTGGTTTCACGCGGTGACCACCGAGGTGCTGGCGCTCCATGCGCTGTTCATGATGAGCCTCGTGCTGATGGCGCTGCGGTGGTCGGAGTCTCACCGGCCACCCGACCTGCGGTGGTTCGCCCTGTTTGCGGGACTCGGCCTCGCCAATCACTTGATGCTCGGACTGACGCTGCTGCCTCTCGTTGCCTACCTCACTCTGTGCGCGTCACCGGCATCCAGCATCCAGCCGCCCGCGTTGAGCCGCGCCCGGACCCTCGTTCCCGTAGCTCTCTTTTTCTTCCTCGGGCTTGCGCCGTGGTGGGTGCAGTTCTTCCGCGTGGTGCGCGTCACGGGCCTTGGCTTGGCGGTGGCGGGCGTGACGTGGTTCCCGAGCGCTCCTCGCACGACCGCCGTCGGGGCATTGCTCCAGGCCGCGCAGCATCTGGGAGCATACGCAGCCTACCTGACCTATCAGTTCACCCCACTGGGCGTCGCCCTCGGCGTCGTCGGCTTCGCAACCCTGGCGCGAACCAGGCGGTTTGTCGCTGCACTCCTGGGCACGGTGTGGGCCACGCACGTCGCGTTTTCGGCGGGGTTCTCGGTAACGGATCGCTATGCCTTTCACCTGCCCTCATACGTCATCTTCGCACTCTTCGTCGGCATCGGCGCGCAGGCCACGCTTGAGGGCGCGGCAACACTCAACACGATGCTTCTACGACGCCGCGTGCTCCGGATTGCTGGATTGGTTCTTGCGGTCGTGGTCGCCCCGATCGTTTTGTACGCGGAAACCCCCCGCGTCTTGCGCGCATGGGGCGTGACCGATGCTGACTTTGGCATCCCCGACGTCGGCTTCGGTGCCCGCGACGGCCTTGCATACTTCTTGAACCCCGACAAGCGGGGCGACCAGTCAGCCGTGCGCTTCGGTCGATCGACACTCAGCCAGTTGGCTCCGGGCGCCGTCGTCCTCGCACCGGAACCATTCCTCGAGGTCGGGATGGTCCTGCGGTACCTGCAGCGGGCGGACGGCTCGCGACCGGACGTGTACGTGGATCCCATCGTCTTTGCGCCCCGAGCGCAGCTCGCGGCGGCCGAACTGTCGAAGGCGCGCGCGCTGGGGGTGTGCCGGCCCGTCTACCTCGCCGCCTTGCCCGCGGACGCGGAACAGCGGGCGACGCTGCGCGCGGACTTCCGCGTCACGTCCGAGGCCAACCTACTCCGTTTGGTGCCGCGCCACCCGTTGGCGGCGGCCCAATGCCCGGCGTCGTACGAGCCGCTCAGCCTCCGCGCCGCCGTTCGGAGCGCCTTGCGATGAGCGACCTGCACCGCCTCCTCATCCCGAGCCGGGGCAGGATTCGGCAGTTCTCCAGTTTCGACCGTGATCCTGAGCGCGGCGGCACGTGGTGGGCATCCCGGCCGGCGCCCGCAAAGCGCAAGCGCATCCTGCTCGAGCCCGGCGAACGGCACACGATGGCCGCGCTCACCGGGCCGGGCCTGGTCACGCGTGTCTGGATGACCACGTTGGTGCCGGTCAATCGCCGCGCGTTACGGGACCTCGTGCTGCGCTTCTATTGGGATGGGGAGGCGGAACCCAGCGTGCTCTGCCCGATGGGAGACTTCTTCGGCGCCCCCTTCGGCAGCTACGTGCCCTATGTGTCCGAGCCAATGAGCCTCGGCAGCGGCGGGTTCTGTAGCAACTGGCTTATGCCGTACGCGACGTCCACTCGGCTCGACGTCACCAACGAAGGGGCATCCGTCGTCGACCCCCTCTACTATCAGGTGACGGTGCTTCAGGGCGTCGCGCCCGAGAGCTCATTGCGGTTTCACGCACAATGGCGCCGCGAGAATCCCACGACGGCCGGAGTGCCGTACACCGTCGTCGAGGCACAGGGGAGCGGTCACTACGTCGGCTGCCACGTCTTCATCCAGAACCGCGAGTGGTGGCTGCGCCCGCGCCTGAACGAGATCGTGTACCCCTACGGTTTTGGACTGGGCGTGCTGGAAGGACAAGAGGGCATCTGGGTGGACGACGATGAAGGCCCGTCGCTCCAGGGCACGGGAACGGAAGATTTCTTCAACGCAGGGTGGTACTTCTCGCGAGGCGCGTACGCTGGTCCGGCACACGGCTGTACGGTGCGCGACTACTTCCGAGGCCGCGTGGCAGCCTATCGCTTCGATCTGGAATCCCCGATCCCCTTCCGGGACCGGCTGCGCGTTACCCTCGACCACGGTCTGGAGAGTCGTCTTCGTACTGACTACGCAAGCGTGGCGTACTGGTACCAGCAGGAGCCGCACGTACCGTTCGTGGCGTTGCCGCCCACGGCGGCGCGGAAAGCGTCGCCCGTGTACCTGAACCTGCTGCAAGCTGTCCTGTTTCTCGTCCCGTTCGCGCTCGCCGCGGGTGCGCTCCTCCTTGCCATCCGGTAGCGCTCAGCACCCGTAGGGCACGTACTCGAAATCGAACGGCTGCCTGAGGCGCTGCTCCAGGGCCGCCAAGTCCGGGCGCCCGGCCGGGATGCCGTTATCGCCGCGGCCGTCGGGGAGAATGGTCACGGTAGCCGTTCTGCTGAAGACCTTCTTGGAACGCGCGCGCGCGACCAGCATACCGTCGGCGGCGACAGCCATCCGTGACTCCACCAGCGAGCCCTCCCCGATCACCGAGAACAGCGCCCCCAACAGACCGGTTGTGGGTCGCCCCGAGATGCCCTTCATCTCGTCGTAGAAGACAGTGTCGCCGAAGGCAAGTAACCGGAATGTGATCACACGGTGGCTCGTCACTTTGAGTTGAGGCACCGAGAGCGTGTCGCGGTAGCTGTACTTATCAGGCCCGCCAGGCCACGAAATCCGGACGTTCGCGGCGAGTTGGGGGAGCGGTCCCTTCCGGATGCGGCGGACGACCTGGGCGCGACGGAAGTCGAGCTGGATCATCTGACCCACCTCATGAGAACGGCGCGTGCCCTCGGGGGCGCTTTCCGGCGTCAGTCCCGCGACGCCGAGGTATCCCTGGTACCAGTCCTCCGCCGAGATTGTGAGGATGCCGCCCGTCGAGTCTCGCGCCACGGCCGCCCGCATCAGGCGCAGGAAGACCTCCATCTGAAACCGGCCCCAGTTGGTGGTCGCGATGATGTTGTAGTCGCCGTGCTGGCGCATGACCTCGACAAGCTCGTCTCGCGAGACCTCTCGCGACACTGGGCAGGTCTGCGATGCCCCAAGCTTCGCGGTCGACACGATGCCGAGCACGACTATGACCCCCCGCATGGGCGGTCGCCTACAGGAGGAGTTCCGGTCGCATCGAGGACGCCTTGGCGATCTCCGCCATGTCGCGCGCATCGTTCTCGAACGCGATGAGTTCCCCACCCCACCCTTGGTAGTGTTTGGCATCGACCGCGTTGAGGCCGATGTGGATCGACATGCCTCGTCCCATAGGTGCCCTCGTCAAGGTCGCGCATTTGCACGGTACGCCCTGCACTCAAGACGGGCTATGCCGGTTTGAGCACCGATGGCCTTGCCCGCCCGGCAGGCGAACCGTAGCCTCCAGAATGACTTTCGCCGACCTGGCCGCCCAACTCGTCGAGATCGGGCGCCAGTGTTACGCCCGCGGCTGGGCCCTGGGGACGAGCGGTAACTTCAGCGCGGTCCTGAGCCGCGATCCCCTCCGTCTCGCCATCACCGTCAGCGGCGTCGACAAGGGCCTCCTCACAGCCCGTGAGATCGTCGAGATCGACGAGCACGGCAACGTCGTGGCGGGATCGGGAAAACCCTCGGCCGAATCGAGCCTGCACGTCACCATCGCGCGGGCGCGGGGCGCGGGCGCAGTATTGCATACCCATTCGATTTGGAGCACGATTCTATCAGATGCGGCCACGGAAGGCGGTCTGGCCATCGAAGGGTACGAGATGCTGAAGGGCCTGGCGGGCGTGCGCACTCATGACCACCGTGAGTGGCTGCCGATTCTCGACAACACGCAGGACTGGGCGGCGGCCGTCCCGCGCGTCGAGTCGCTCTTGGACGAGTATCCCGACGCGCACGGCTTCCTGATTCGCCGCCACGGACTCTACACGTGGGGCCGGGATCTCGCCGACGCCAAGCGGCAGGTCGAGATCCTGGAGTTCTTGCTCGAAGTGATGGGAAGAAAGCGAGGCATGCCATGGCAACCGTGAGGATCCCCGACGAGAAGCGCACCCTGACCGATCAAGGCGAGGTGACGCGCTACCTGACGAACCTGGGGATCGACTACGAGCGCTGGCCGGGGGCGCAACGGGTGCCGCAGACCGCATCCGCCGAGGAAGTGCTCGCCGCATACGCGCCCGAGATCGCGCAGCTCAAGGCGCGGGGCGGCTATGTCACCGCCGACGTCATCGACGTCACGGCGCAGACGCCGGGCCTCGAGGCGATGATCGCCAAGTTCAGCAGCGAGCATTGGCACGACGAAGACGAGGTGCGTTTCATCGTCCGCGGGCGCGGCCTGTTTCACATCCACCCGCGTGATGGCGGCGCGCCCGTGATCGCCATCGAGGTGGAGGCCGGCGACTTGATCCGCGTGCCGCGCGGCACGTGGCACTGGTTCGATCTGTGCGGCGAGCGCGATATCCGCGCCATCCGCCTGTTCCAGGACAAGTCGGGCTGGACGCCGCATTACACGAACAGCGGCGCCCATCAGGGTTACGAGCCCGTGTGCTTCGGGCCCACCTACGTGCCCCTGTCGCGCTGAGCCAAACCCCGTCGGTCCGGACGATGTTGCTGGACATCGAGGGCACGACGACGCCCGTCGAGTTCGTCCACACCACGCTGTTCGGTTATGCCCGCGCGCGAGTGCAGGAATTCCTGGAGCGCCACGAAGCCGACGCCGACGTCCAAGCCGACATCGCCCTGCTCCGAGCGGAGAATCCGCAAATGGCCTCCGTCTCGGCGTACGTGCACTGGCTGATGGATCGCGACCGCAAGTCGACAGGGCTCAAGTCGCTTCAAGGAAAGATCTGGGAGGAAGGGTATCGGGCGGGGGAGCTGCGGGGCGAGGTCTATCCCGACGTGGCCCCTGCCTTGGCCCGCTGGCGCGAGCAGGGCAAGGACGTCGCCATTTTTTCTTCCGGCAGCGTCCAGGCGCAGCGAGACCTGTTCGCGCACACGCAAGTGGGCGACCTAACGCCGTTCATCCGCGCATACTTCGACACGACGACGGGGCCGAAGGCGGCGGTGCAGAGTTACGCGCACATTGCGGCGACCCTGGAGACCTCCCCCTCCGACGTGCTGTTCGTGTCCGATGTCAGCGCCGAGCTGGACGCGGCCCAGGCGGCGGGCATGCACACAGCGTTGTGTGTGCGAACGCCGGCGTCGGCGACGCCGACCGGCGGCCACACGGTCATTCAGACGTTCGCTCAGTTACCCGGATGATACTCGCGCCCGGTGTGTCCCACGAGTTGTGAGCGATAGAAGTACACATCCCGCAGGTTGCCGCTGGCGTACCGCAGGGCTTCATCGTTGAAGTGCGGAGAGTCGGGATGGCCGCTCTCTCCCCCCGCGGTCACCGCCTTGGCGCGCACGCTGTCGCCGAACTCCACGACGGCCACAAAGCTGTTGCCGGAGGTCCCGTACCATTTCTTGGTGCCCGGGTAGGCGCGGGCGCCGAATGCCGCGAGCGATCCCCACGTCGATGCGGTAAAGGGCACGGGAACGCTGGGCCCCGCATCCCTGAACGGCTGCACGATATCCCCGGTGAGACGCTGGAAGCGGTTGATCGCTCCCCATGGGGTTTGCCACGTCCCGAAGTCGGCGCTGAGCTGGTCGGACGCAGCGGCGAGCGCCTGGAGCAGCTGTGGCCCGGTCGCGCGCTGCACGACGTAATCCTCGAGCGCCATGCCCGCGCTACGGGCGTCGGCGCTCAACGATCGTCCGAGGCTCTGTCCCCAGAACACGGCCAGCGACGTGGGAATCGAGGTTGCCGACCAGCGCATATCCCACCCGCGTAGCGCGCCGACTTGCTCCATCAGCTTCGCCTTGAGCGAGTCGCCGGCGGGGGCGGCGTCCCAGGCCTTGAGCAGCGCCGGGACCGTCTGCTCGAACCAGGGCAGGTAGCTGTCGAACGCGGCGCTCATCAGGCCGTCGAGCGTGAAATCCTTCTTGTTCTGCAGCACCATGATCGCATGGCGCCCCCGCGCCGACTCGCCGCCCGTCTCGACGTAGCGGGGATAGTCTTCACGTTTGGGGCTCGAGGCCCCCGCCGCCGACCACGGCCAGTTGTTCGAGTTGTAGAGCCAGCCGCTCGGCGGATTCAGGAGGTGGGGTGTCTCGTCCACGGAAAGCAGGGCGCCCCACTCGGTCGCGGCGGTGCTGCCGTCCACGGGCTTCGTCCAGTCGAACGTCGTGTCGCGCCGCGGGATGAAATTGGCGTGGAAGTACGCGATGTCGCCGCTCGCGGCAGCGAAGATGGTGTTGTTGGACGAGTTCGTGTGCAGGTCCATGGTGCGCCGGAACGCCTGGTAATCCCGCGCCTTGGTGCGAGTGTAGGACTGGGTCAGCGCGTGCACCGGGTCCTGCATCAACCGGATCGTCACCCACTGGTCGCCGGCCCTCCGGATGACGGGGCCGTGGTGGGTGCGGTACACCGTGAACGTCTTCCGGGCAATTCCCGCCGCCGTCTTGTAGGGCACCGTGATCGTGCTGACGATCATCGGCCGGTTGGCGCCCCCGTAACGGTAGAAGTAGTGGTCGCCCTGCTTCACCACCGTTTCCAGGTACTCGTCGATGGCGTCGACGCCGCTCGAGGTGTGCATCCAGCCGACGTGATCGTTGAACCCCTGATAGACGAAGAACTGCCCCCACGTCACCGCCCCGTACGCGTCGAGTCCCTCGTCGCTCACCACCTGCACCTCGGCGCGGAAGAAGAACGAGGTGTGGGGGTTGATGAGGAGCAGCGCGTGGTGGTTCACGGTGTTCGCCGGCGCGATCGCGATGCCGTTCGAGCCGGTGGGGTCCGCCTCGACGTCCTCCGCGTCCCCGCTGCCGACGGGCGCCGCCGCGCCAGCGCCGTACATCGCCTCGAGGTCCCGCAGGTTGATGCGCTCGATGTCGCCGCCGATGCTCCCCTCGCTGAACGTCAGCGCCATCCACGGCTCGAAACGCGTGATGACGCGGGGCTTCACCTCGGGGTGCTTATAGAGATAGAAGTTCAGGCCGCCGGCCCAGGCGTTCATGAGACGCTTCAGCCAATCCGGGCTCGCCGCGTACTTCGCCTTCATCGAGTCGGGATTGATGAACAGCTTCATCCGAAGGTCCTGGTAGATCGCGGACTCGCCCTCCGCCTCCGCCAGACGCCCCATGGAATTCAGGTAATTGATCTCGATCCGGTTGAAGTCGTCCTCGGCCTGCGCGTACATGAGGCCGAAGACCGCGTCGGCGTCGGTCTTGCCGTACACGTGCGGAATGCCCCAATCGTCGCGGATGATTGTGACATCCTGGGCTTGGCGCTCCCAGCGGGAGGGAGACACCACGAATGCTGCGGCAAGTAGCACGGCCACCGTCTTCACGGGGCGGGCCTCGGCGGAGGCAGGTGGTCGGCGAAGCGCCACGGCGCCGGACCGTCGCGTGTGAGGGTGATCTTGGCAAGTCGCGCCCGTACCATCGCGATCGGCATCGGTCCCCCCTGAAGGACGGCGTCGTGGAACTCGCGCTCGGTCATGCGGTGGGAATCGACCAGCTCCGCGTGCAGCGCTCGCAGCTCGAGCCCACCGATCATGTAGGCGGCCTGGTAGAGGGGGGAGTAGTCGCCGCTGAACGAGCGCCGCACCTCGCCCTCGGCGTTAGCCCGCTCGAACCCCACCGTGTCCACCAGCAACTGGATCGCTTGGTCCGGCGTCATTCTCCCCAAATGAAAGCTCAGGGAAAAGATGATCCGCGCGCTGCGATGCATCCGCCAGAAGAGCGCACCGACGCGGTCTTCAGGGCTCGCATGGAACCCGTGATCCCACAGGAACATCTCCCAGTACAACCCCTGGCCCTCGCTCCAGAACGGCGTCTGAAAGAGACGGCGGTGCGAGTGGTACCGGGCCACCATGAACCCCTGGAGATGATGCCCCGGGTTCAATTCGTGGAACACCGTGGCGTGCGAAAAGTGCGGGTTGTTGCCGCGCAAGCTCATGAGCTTTTCTTCGTCCGACATGTCGGCCGTGGGATATGACACTTGGATCGTCTCGCCACCGAGGAAGAAGGGGGAGACGCGCTGGCGCTCGGGGGAGAGCATCTCCATGCGCCAGTCCTCCCGCGCCAGGGGCGGGATGGTGACCCAGTCGTGCTGGTCGAGGAAGGCCTCAGCCTCGCGGGCGAGGTCGCGCACCAGGTCGGGCTGCCGGCCCGGCTCGACGAAGGTGTTCTTGACCTTCTCGAGCGCGGCCTTCCAGTCGTCGCCGAAGCCCATCGCGCGGGCCGCCCGTCGCATTTCGCTCGCGCTGAACGCGTACTCGCGTTGCGCGATGGCGATCAGCTCGGGGGGCGTGTAGGGGATCATCTCGTAGTCGAGATCCTCCTGCAAGCCCTCGGCGCCGATCGGATCGCCGACGATAGGGCCCGTGTTGTCGTCCGCCGTGCCGGGCTCCGCCGGTTTCTTCCCGACCACGCGCTCGCGCAGCGTGCGCGCGTACCGCTTGAGCGCGTCGTCGAGCTTCTTCCAGGGGTCCTTCGCCCACCACGAGAAGTCGGGATCATAGCCGTCGTAGTAGCGGAACCAGGTGCCGACGACGCCCCGCGCGTCGTCCAGATCGCCGGCGGTGCGATTCGCGATCGTCCGCGTCGTCGCCGGCGCGGTGCCGCGCGGCCGCGCCGTACTGTCGCTGCCGCGCGCGGGAGGATCGAACAAGGACCGCAAGCTGTCGACCTGGCGCGTGACGTCGGCCAGCGTGGCGGCCGCCGCCCGAGGGTCGATCGTCACGAGGTTGCGCCGTGCGTCTCGGAGGGCGAGCAAGCGGTCGGCAAACGGCGCCAAGGGCAGCTCCTCGGCGCGCATCTTATCGCGGCGGTCCAGGAGCGCGATCTGATGCCGCAGGAGTGCGCCAGCAGGACGTAGTCCGCTCGGGCCTCCTGCGACAGCTTGACGAAGTCGACGTCTTTGAGGCGTGTCTGCCATCCGGCGTAGAACTCGCGCATCCGGCGGCGTTGGTCGGGAGAGTCGTCGGCGTCGTAGCGGCGGTTCAGGCCGGTGCGATCGATCGAGAAGCGCTCGATGACGTCGGCCAGCTCGCTCGCCGGACGCCCCACCAGCGGACCCAGGACAGGGACCGACGCGACGGGATCGGGGCGCGACTGCGCCGCGGCCGTGGAGGAGACGAGCACCAGGGCCGCGCTGACCAAGTGTCGGAGCATGGCGCAAGAGTGTACCGCCGCCTCGGCGATGCGTCCAGGATCCAGGCCGTGGTGGCCCTCCCACTTGCGCGCGGAAACCCGCTGGGGGGATATAAGGGTCCACCGGAGGTTCGCCAATGGCTCTGCCCCTCGCCCTGCTCCTCGCCGTTTCCACGCTGGCTCAAAACCCTACCACCGCGGCCTGGACCCTCAAGATGAAAGGGCCGATCCGCTGGCAACAGGTCACGCCGGCCGGGGCGCTTCTCGTATCGACCGACGCGTCTCTCGCCGCCGTCGACATCGACCGTGGTGTGATCACATGGGAAAAGCCGGAACTCGGCGGGCTCCCCGCCGACAGCGTCCGCATGGTCGAGGGGTCCCTCCTGATGGAGGCGGCGCGTCCGGGCCTGCTGCTCGTCTTCGACCCGGTGACCGGCGCGGTCGTCTTCGATTCGCGGCGACTCTCGCTGGTGCAAGTCGTCACCCGCCGCGTGCTGCCCCAGAGCGGCACTCTCCTCGTGCACGGCCGGCGCGCGTCGGGACCACCGGTCGTCGCGCTGTACGATCTCACGAGCGGCGCGCAACGCTGGGCCAGCGAATCGCTGTTCCAGGAGACCGGCCCGAAACGGGGCGGTTTGGGGGGACTGATGCAGGGCCTCGTGCGTGCGGCGTCCGGAGCCACCGCGCTGGAGGTGCTGCAGGCGGGGTCCGACATGATCATCGTGCACACGCTGATGGGTCTGCGCGGTCTCGACGCGCGGACGGGGGCGGTGCGTTGGTCCGCGACCCTGCCCACCGCTCGCGCCGGCAACCCCGCGCGACACGTGCAGCTCTTCCCCTCGCTCGGCAAACCCGATCGCATCTACGTGGGCTTCGACGACCGCCTCATGGCGTACGCCATCGCCGACGGCCGCGCGCTGTGGCCGAAGCCCGCGACGATCGACGGATGGGTGCACGGCATCGTGGAGCACCCCGACGGGATCGTCATTCTCCCGGAATCGCCACCGGCCGATCAGGCGACGGGCAACGTCCGCATCGTGAACGGCGTCGTGCAGACGGGGCTCAACGTGGCGCGCTACGCCGACGGCACGACGATCGCCGCGAAGCCGCTGCGCATGCGCGGCACCGTCACGGATGCGTTGGTCAGCGGCGGCTCCGCGGTGCTCGCGGTGGATGCCGAGTCGCGCACGTTCGTGAACGTGCTGGACGTCGCCACCGCCACGGTGCGACTGCAGAAGGACGTGAAGATCAAGGGGCAGCTGGCGTACGCCGAGCTGACGCCCGCCGGCCTGTTGTACATCTCGCGGCCCGACGCGGCGACCAACGCCGAGGTGAACGTCATCGACCTCGACAAGGGCGAGCCGAAGTTCAAGGACGCGATCGAGAGCGGCAGGCCGCTCTCGTCCGGCGATTACAACGCCGCCCGGTACGCGCTGCACCACGTCATCGAAGGCTCGACGCTATACGTGTTCGCGAGCCACGACCACCGCCTCTACGCCGTCGATCGCAGCGCCGGCACGTTCCGCGCGCTGGGCGGCGAGATCAAGCTGCAGGGCGGCGAGGATCCCACCGACATGGAGATTCGGCCCGCTGGGCTCGTCCTCATCTCGCCGCAGAACCTCGTCCTCGTGGCGCGAGATGGGCAGGTGAAGCAGCAGGCGTACTACCCCGCCCCGCAGCTGCCCGGGCTGCTGCGCGCGCTGTATCGGATTCAGGCGGTGCGCGCGGGCCTGTACGGCGCCGCCGCGTCCGCGTACGGCGACGCGTTCGCGCAGGCGTCGCGGCAAGCGACGGACTCCAACGCGCGTCGTTTCGCAGGCCAGCTGGCGACCGCCTACTCGCAAGGCGGCGCGCAGCTCAGCGGCTATTCACACGAAGCGGCGGCGCTCGCCTCGAAACGCTTCAAGGCGTCGCTCAGCGTCCCCGGGTCGGTCTTCATGCTGACGCGCTCGCCCGACGGCAACGGCAACGTGCTGCTCCAGATCGACAAGGACAGCGCGCAGCCGCGGGCGCGCGTGGACCTGGGCAAGGAGCGGGAGCCCGTGTACGCCGTGGACGACGTCGCCGGGATGCTGTTCCTACAGACGGCGGCGGGAACGCTGGTCGGCTACCGCCTTTAGATGACCTGATCGCTCAGGGCCGCACCGTCCACAGCGCCGCGTGGATGTCGTTCGAGCTCGTCCGGCTCCACCCCACCACTTGCCCCTTGGTGTTGAGGTCGACCGCGGCGCTGTAGGAGCCCCCCAGCGTACCGAGGTCGTGGATCGTCCCGTCCCAGAAGAAGGCGTCGCAGCCGCCGAGCGCCGTGCACGACCCGAACGGGGCGGTGCCGGCCTGTCCGGCGACCTGACCCGCCTCGTTCACCGCGTTCGCCTGGCCGTCCACACCCCCCAGCGTGCCGAGGTCGTGGATCGTGCCGTCCCAGAGGGACGGGTGCTGGTCACCGATGGGGCCGGGTTGCGTGTTGGCGAAGCCGACGACGTCACCCTTCGGGTTGATGGCGAGAGCGTCGCTCTGCTCGCCGCCGAGGGTGCCGAGGTCCTGCAGCGTCGTCCCGTCCCATAGAAAGGCGTGGGCGGGGCCACCGGCGGTGTTGTCGAGGCTGCTGAGGCCTACCACGTCGCCTCGCGCGTTGATCGCGATGGCGGTGCTGAAGGGGCCGCCCAGCGTCCCGAGATCATGCATCGTGCCGTCCCAGAAGAACGCGTGGGATTCTCCAGAAGCCGTTTCGCTGACTCCCACGACGTTGCCCGCCGCATTGATGGCGCGGGCGATGCTGAACGTGCCGCCGAGCGTCCCGAGGTCGTGCATCGTACCGTCCCACACGAAGGCGTGCGTCTCGCTCCCAGCGGTCAGGCTGAACCCCGCGACCTCGCCGGAGGCATTGATGGCCCAGGCTTCGCTGAAGTCACCGCCCAGCGTACCGAGGTTCTGCAGGGTGGCGCCGTCCCACAAGAAGGCGCGGCACCCGGGATCGATGACGGCGGGGTTGGGGCAAGTCGCGCCGGAGGGAAGCGTGCTGTTCCCGACGACCTGACCGGCGTCGTTGATGGCGGTGGGCCGGCTGAACGTGCCTCCCAGCGTGCCGAGGTCGACCGTCGCGCCGTCGAGCCACAGGAACGCGTGCGTCTCGTTGGCGGCCGTCGTACTGAACCCCACGACCTGCCCGCGATGGTTGATCGCCACGGCCTGGCTGAAGTTGCCACCCAAGGTCCCGAGGTCCGCGCTCGTGATACTGACGACGTTGAACTGTGGGCCGAGGACCGGCGCGGGGTCTCGGGGCTCGGCGCAACCGGCGAGAGAAAGCGCGACCAGCAGGGAGACGACCGGGGCGAGCGATGCCGAGCGCATGGGACACCACCTTTTCGAGGGCGACGAGAGGGAAGGTACTTGATGTACCGCCCCCTCGAGAGGGCGTCAAGCGCGCGGTTAGGCTCGGTCGTATGCCTCTTGCAACCCCTTGATGTCGATCTTCTTCATTTTCAGCATCGCCTGCACGGCCGCGTTGGCCTTCTTGGGGTTCTTGTCGCCCATCAGCTTGCCCAACACCGTCGGGATGATCTGCCACGAGACGCCATACTTGTCCTTGAGCCAACCGCATTGCTCGTCTGCTTTGCTCGCGGAGAGTTTCCCCCACAGATCGTCCACTTCTTGCTGCGTCTCACAATTCACGAACAGCGAGATCGCCGGCGTGAACTTGTATTGGGGACCGCCGTTCAGCGCAAAGAACTCCTGCCCCTCGAGCTGGAACGTTCCACCCATGACGGTGCCGTTCGGGCCCGGCATCAGGCGTACGATCTTCGAGTTCTTGAAGATCGAAACGTAGAACTTCATGGCCGCTTCGGCCTGGCCGTCGAACCAGAGAAACGTGACGATCTTCTGCATAGGATCCTCTCTAGCGTGGGGTTGCGTTTGCCGTCGCCGCGAGCACGTCGTCGAGGCGGTCGTAGCTCGCCGCGACGCCCTGTTCCATGCCGGACTTGATCACCGCTTCGCGCGCCTCGCGCGACTCGTAGCGCATGGTCTGGGTGAGGGTCGTGCGTCCGCCCTTCTCCACGAGAACGAGTGTGTTGAGGGACTCGCCGGGGTACCATGCGTCGTCGAACTTCTCGGTGCTGACGAGCCGCTCGGGGGCTTTCACTTCGCGGTACACGCCGCCCATGCCCATCGTCGTGCCGTCGGTTTGCTTGCGCCACTCCCAGCGGTACTTCCCCCCGACTCGCACGTCCATGTCGCATACCGGCATCGTCCAGCCCGGAGGGCCGAGCAGCCACTGGCGCACGAGTTCGGGCTTGGTGTGCGCGTCGTAGACGAGCTTGCGCGGCGCGGCGAAGTCGCGGCTGATCACGAGATCGCGGTCGCCGGACGGCGTGATCTTCACCTGTGCGTGTGTCATCGCGGTTTCCTTTCTTTCTCCTGGGTCTTCAGTTTATCGAGCAGGGCGTCGAGTCGCTGGTAGTTCCCCTCCCACAGCTGGCGATAGCGTTCCAACCACTTGTCGGCTTCCTCGAGTCGCTTCGCTTCGAGGCGCCGGGGCCGCCGCTGCGCCTCGCGGCCGCCCGAGATCAAGCCGGCGCGCTCGAGCACCTTCAGGTGCTTCGAGATCGCGGGTTGGCTCATGGCGAACGGCCGGGCCAGCTCGTTCACCGACGCCTGGCCGGAGGCGAGTCGCGCGATGATCGCCCGCCGGGTGGGATCGGCGAGGGCGGCGAACACGGCGTCGAGACGGTGCGTGGCTTGCATAACTGAAAGGTTATATACGCGACCGGGGGTTCTGCGTCAAGCCCCCGCGCGTTACAATCCGCCATGGCCTTTTCGGCAGCCACCCTGACGTTCCTGCGCGGTCTCAAACGCCATAACCAACGGCCCTGGTTCGAGGCCCACCGCGCCAAGTACGAGGCCGTGGTGAAGGATCCGATGCGCGAGCTGATCGAGGAGATGGACGTGCGGCTGGCGCGCTTCGCCCCCGAGATCATCGGCGACCCCAAGCGCTCGATGTTCCGCATCTATCGGGATATCCGCTTCTCGGCCGACAAGTCGCCCTACAAGACGCATGCGTCATGCTGGTTCTATCATCGAGATGGGTCGCGCGCGGTGGGGCGCGAGGCGGCGGGAGGCGGCGCCGGGTTCTATTTCCAGATCGCGCCGGGAGACTCCTTCATCGGGGGCGGCATGTGGATGCCGCCGCGGGAAGCCCTCGTCAACCTGCGCGACGCCATCGCCGAGGATCCGAAGGACTTCGAGCGCCTCGCGACCGACCGTCGCGTCAAGCGGCGGTTCGGCGGCTTATCCGAGGAGGCCGTGTTGCGCCGCGTCCCGCGCGGGTTTGCGCCCGACCATCCGGCCGCCCGCTGGCTCAAGTTCCAGTCGTTCGTCACGGGACGAGCCCTGAGCGACGCCCAGGCGGTGAGCGCTCGGGTCCCCGCCCTGCTCGAAGCCGATTTCCGGCTCATGCTGCCGCTGGTGCGATGGATCAACGGGGTGGTGGGGCTGCGGGCGGCGCAGCGTCGCTGACCCGCCGCAACGAAGTCGCGACCGCGACCCCGGCAACGAGAATGTTGGCTACGATAACCGGCCACGAGTGAATCAGGATGCCGTACAGCGCCCACAGGGACGCGGCGACGCCCTGAATGCGGCGCAGCATCGTCGGCCGCTTGGCAAAGTACGAGCACAAGAAGACGGCCGTTGCGAGCCACCCTACCCCGTCGACCATCACCCCTCCGCCACGGCGCCGAGCCCCAGCACGCCATCCGCGGCGCCCGTGCGGATGGTCAGCCAGTCGGTGCGCACCCGGTCCCACTCCTGAATGACGAGGCCCTGGCTCTCGAACAGCCCGCGGATCTGGACGGGCCCGAAGCCCACGATCTCTTCGAGGATCGGCACGAGCACGCTGAGGGCATCATCACTGATGACCGTGCGCCGGGCAATCTGCGCAATCTCTCGCGCCTCCGACGCCGCGATCGTGAACCCGTCGCCGCGATTCACGTGCAAGATCACAGGGATGTCCGACTGGCCGTCCCCGACGTAGACGACCTGATCGCGCGGCAGCGCAAGCTTGAGACGGAGGTCTTCGACGGCGGCGACCTTCCCATAACCGGCCGTCACGCGGACCACCGAGTCGATTTCCAGGCCGGCCGGGTCCCACCCGAAGCGCGTGCCGACAATGTGATCCGGCGGGACGATGTCCTTCAAGGCCTCGACCACGACTTCTTCCGGGGCGGCTGAAACGACGTAGAAGTCGAAGCGGTGGCCGTCGATGCCGTCTCTGAGCATCGTGGCCAGGAGCTCGACATTGCGCTTGAGCCGCACGCGCCTCCCGACCTCCAGCAGCGCCTCCCGCGTCACCGCGCGGTACTCGGGGTCGTGCCGCAGCAGGTACGCCAGCTCGGCCCCTTGCTGCACCAGGTTCAGGCGCGACAGGCCCGCCACCTTTTCCCGAAAACCGGGCACGCCCAGCACCTCGCTCAGGATGATCCCCGAGTCGTTGAAACTGAGCGTCTGATCGAAGTCACTTGCCAGCAAGTAGTGTTTCTTCATCACCTGGATCCTCTCACGTTCGGGCGTCCACGTACGAAAAAGGCCCGCTCAACCGGGGGAGCGGGCCTGTCTGCATGCTGTGACTGCTTGCATTGCGTCAGCCAGCGCGCGCGTGCCCCCCCGGGGATAGGTGCCCGGTCTTGTGAAGCCGATTCTTGAGACAGCGGCGCAGCGTCATGCGAAGAATACTAGTCAGCTCGGGCCCAAAGCGGTACCGGGCATTGTCACCGTCGCGTATCAAGATGCGTCAGTGACTGATGGCGAAGAACCAGGCCCCAATTACCGGACCGCGCGCGGGACGCTGGCCCGGCTGCGGCGGCGGAGCGTCAGCAGGGGGCGGACCGTACTCGGGCTGGAACAGGTAGGCCACGTGCGTCACCGCGTCCACGCTGATCGTCTTGGCCCCCCGCATCGTCCCGACGGTGGCGACTACGGTGTACTTGTCGGGCGCATCCTCGCGCACGACGGTGACGTTGCTGTCGCGTCCCGCCGGGATGTAGATGAGCTTCTGCGCCGCGTCCCACCCCAGGGCGTCCACACCGTCGCCGTTCGCGATCGTCGCCACGACCTTGCCCGTGGTCGCGTCCACGACGACCGAGGTCTTGCCGCACCCGGAGAAAATCCGGTTCGTGGCGCGGTCGTAGGCGATGCCCGTGGGGCCCTCGCACGGCGCGAGGGGCCAGGAGGCCAGCACGGTCATCGTCTTCACGTCGATCACCTGGATCGTGCTCGTACCTTCGTTGTTCACGAAGATCTTCCCCTTGCCGTCGCTCGCCGCGCCCTCGGGGGAGTTGTCCGCGAGCTGGGCCGTCCCGACGATGTCGCCGGTCCTGGGATCGAGCGCCACGGCGGTGCCGATCGGACGGCTGTGATTCGTGAGGATGATGCGATCGGAGAAGTCCTCGTACATGATCCCGTCGAGCCCGCCGGTCGGAACCGGAATCCTTCTGATCACCGCCAGGGTCTTGAGGTCGAACATCTCGACCGTCGAATCCCCCGCGCTGGTGATGAACCCGTGCCCGGCCTTGGGCGCCAGGGCGATGCCGTGGGTGCGCGGCGTGTTCGGGATGTCGCCCGTCACCTTGCCGGTGACGCCGTCCACCACCATCACGTGCGTGGCGCGCGACACGAACACCCGCCCTGTGCCCGGCTCCGCCGTCAGGTAGTCGGTGCCGCCGTCGCCGCCGATCGAGAACTTGGCGACCTTGAATGTCTGCGCTGGGCTCACAACGGGCCACGCCAGGGCGGCCGCGATAAGCGCTGCGTGTTTGAACATGCGAACCTCGGTGGTGGTAGTCGGAAGGTGGTTAGCCACTCATCTACGCACGGCGGCCGCCGCCCGTTGGCCTCAGTCGCGCCGCTTCGGATGACGCCGCAGACCCGCGGTCGCCTCGTCGATGCGGACGATGTAGGCTCGAATGCCCTCGCCGCGACTGCGCCGCGGCACGACGAAGTGGCGGTCGTCGGGCTGCGCGCTCTTCAGGTCGTCGACCATCAAGTCTCCCCCCTGCGCCTCGACGGAGGCCTCGAACCGCTCGACCGCCGAGAGCAGGTTCACGAGATCCTCGGGGTCCTCGGTACCGGTGACGGCGATGCCGCGGTTGCGCAACCGAGCCGTCACTTCCGCGGCCGCCGCCGTGCGGGCTTCGAGCTCGTCGTCTTGGTCCATTCCCTCTCCTCTCAGAGCGAGGCGGTAGCCAAGGGCTGGCTACACGAAGCGCTTGACGAACGTGAGCGCCGTCGCGGCCACCTCACGCCAACCGTTGTCGATCGTGAGGGCGTGACCGCGGTTTGGCATCTCGACGATCTCGGTAACGGCGGCATTGCGCTTCTGCCGCTTGAACGACGCGTTCGTAATCGCCCAGGGTACGGTGTTGTCCTTCTCACCGGAAATGAGCCGGGCGTTCGCCTCCGCGACCGTCTCGGGGTCGTCCGGCCAGCCCCGGGTCAGCGCGGTGTAACCGGCCTCGTCGAAGAATTTCGCCCAACGGTCCCAACTGCTCGGCAGCAGCCACAGGCCGTGCACAAACACGACTGGCTGCCGCGGTCGCGTTGGCGCGCTCCACCTGCTGCGCCTCGCGCTTGGTGATCGATGGCGCCGTGGTCACGGTCGCGCTCTCCAAGAAAAGGCTTCGCAAACAAATGTTACGCCGTGCGCGGGCGATTCGATAGGACGATGCAGGCGGCCCGGGGGAACTCCCCAGCGCGGCAGGGCGTTTACCGTCCGATTCGCCTTCTGCCGGTAACTCCCAAGCGCGCCCAACCAGGAGAGGTCCATGCCGACCGCCGCCAGCACCCGACTCTACACCACGAAAAACGATCTGCCCGAAGCGACGCGCCGCGAAGGCGTGGCGCTGCTCAACCAGCGGCTCGCCGACTGCATCGACCTGCAGGCCCAGTCCAAGCAGGCCCACTGGAACGTGAAGGGGCCCACGTTCATCGCACTCCACAAGTTGTTCGACGACATCAACGCCGCGGTCGCCGAGTACGCCGATCTCATCGCGGAGCGCATCGTCCAGCTCGGGGGTGTCGCAGAGGGAACTGTTGGAGTCGTCGCGGACCGGTCGGCGCTCGTCGACTATCCGCTCAGCCTGGCGACCGGGGCGGAGCACGTGGCCGCGCTGTCCGACGCGCTCGCCGAGTTCGGCCGCACGGTGCGGGTCGGCATCGAGGAGATGAACGAGCTCGAGGATGCAGGCAGCGCCGACATTTTGACCGAGGTCTCCCGCGGCGTAGACAAGTGGCTGTGGTTCGTCGAAGCGCACCAGCAGGGGACGAACGCGTGAGCCGGTCGACCGAGGGTCCCGCGACGTTGACGATCCCCGTCGGCAAGCAGGACCACATCCTCGGCCCGGAACGCGCGCCGTTCACCCTGGTTGAGTACGGCGACTTTCAGTGTCCGTACTGCCGGGAAGCGTATCCGATCGTGAAACAGGTTCGCGAGCAGATCGGAGAGCGCTTGCGCTTCGCTTTCCGCAACTTCCCCCTCACGCGGATCCATCCGCATGCGCAGCACGCCGCCGAGGCCGCGGAAGCGGCGGCGGCGCAGGGCGCCTTCTGGCCGATGCACGATCGCCTGTTCGAGCGGCAGTTCGCGCTCGAAGATGAAAATCTCGTGGAGTACGCGGCGGAGCTGGGCCTCGATGCGAACCGGTTGGCGGGGGAGCTGGCCGCCGGCACGCACCGCGATCGCGTGCGCGACGATTTTCTTAGCGGCGTGAAGAGCGGCGTGAACGGCACCCCGACGTTCTACGTCAACGGCGTGCGGCACGAGGGGGGCTACGAGCTCGCGTCGCTCGTCGCGGCGCTGGAAGCGGCTGCGGAGAGGTAGCTCACACCGGGGCAACCGCAAGTTCCCTGCGTAACGCGGGTGCGACCCTCGTACCGAGCAACTCGATGGCGCGCATCAGCTTGGCGTGTGGGAGCGACGAGGCGTTCATTTGGAACGTGATGCGCGAGATGCCGCCCAGCGCCTCGTCATGCCGGATGATCTTGTCCACCACTTCGTCCGGGTCGCCGATCAGCAACGCGCCGTAAGGCCCGCGCTGCGCGTCAAACCCCGCGCGGGTGGGGGGAGCCCATCCGCGCTCCTTGCCGATATCGCCGAAGGCGCGGGCGTAGCCGGGAAAGAAGTCATCGGCCGCCTGTTGTGTGGTGGTCGCGACGTAACCGAGAGAGTGGACGCCGACCTTGAGCCGATCCGGTGCGTGCCCCGCGCGTTCGCCGGCGTCCCGGTAGAGATCGATGAGAGGACGGAAGCGCCGCGTTTCACCGCCGATGATGGCGACCATCAAGGGCAGCCCGAGCTCGCCCGCCCGCGCGAACGACTTCGGCGTTCCGCCGACCCCCAGCCAGATGGGCAAAGGATTCTGCACCGGTCTCGGGTACACGCCCTGCCCCGTCAGTGCCGCCCGATGCTGGCCCGACCAGTGGACGTGCTCGTGCTCGCGGATCGTGAGGAGCAGATCCAGGTTCTCGGCGAACAACGAGTCGTAGTCCTCGAGGCGCAGGCCGAAGAGCGGAAACGCCTCGATGAACGAACCGCGGCCGACGACCATTTCCGCCCGGCCCTGCGACAGCAGGTCGAGGGTAGCGAAACTCTGGAACACCCGCACGGGGTCGGCCGCGCTCAAAACCGTCACCGCACTGCTCAGACGGATCTGCCGCGTGCGGGCCGCCGCCGCTCCGAGAATGACGGCCGGCGCGGAATCGAGGAACTCGCTGCGGTGGTGCTCGCCGATGCCAAACGAGTCCAGCCCAACCTGATCGGCGTGCTCAATCTCCTCGACCAGGTCCCGCAGACGCTGCGACGCGCTCACGGCGCGACTGGCGTCGTCGTGGGCCGCGGCGAAGCTATCAATGCCGATTTGCAACGCGAGTTCCTTTCTTACGCTCGCGCGGTGGTCGGAGGACGCCGCAGCGCGAGATTGGCGAACCCGCCGGCGATCCCCAGCCCCAGCACGATCAATGTGGTCGTGAGCTTCCAGGTACCTGCGAGACCGAGCCAGGTATCGAGCGAGTACGGACCAAACCCGGTGAGCGCGAGGCCGACCGCCGTGGCAGCGTAGAGCAGCGGCAGCTCGATGCCGTTGGTGGTAGCGAGCAAGCCGTGCCCCCAGTGCACCGTGACGGCGGCGACGATCATCACGGAGATGATCAACGCCGGCCCGACCGGGCCGAGTAGGCCGAGGGCGACGAGCAGGCCGCTGGTGATCTCGCTCAGCGAGGCCGCCGCCGCGAAGGCGCGGCCGGGACGAAATCCCAGCTGGGCGAAGAAGTCGCCCGTCTTCTGCAGCCCATAGCCCCCGAACCATCCCAACAGCTTCTGCGTGCCGTGGGCCGCCATCAGTAGGCCGACGACGACCCGCGCGAGCAGGAGTCCAATGCTGACCGCCATAATGGGTCCTCCCCATGAGAGTTGCGGTTGACAGTTACCGTTAGTAACTACCAGCTAACCCGCAGGCGGTCTGTGCGGTTCCACAGGGCACCGGCGCGTGCCCCAGCAACAGCGGAGTAACCAATGGGAGAAGCCCCGCATACGCCGGCGAATTGCCACGCCCGCGAGATGCTGGATCGCGTGGGGGACAAGTGGTCAGTGTACGTGATTCACGTATTGGTCAACGCGGGGACGCTGCGGTTCAACGAACTGCGGAGCCGAGTGGATGGCATCAGTCAGCGCATGCTGACCGTGACCCTGCGAGGCCTGGAGCGCGACGGGCTGGTGGTGCGCACGGTGTTCCCCGAGGTCCCGCCGCGCGTGGAATACGCCCTCACCCCCCTCGGCTCAACGCTCGATCAACTGGTCTGTGGTCTGGTCACGTGGTCGGGAGCCCACCTCGCGGAAGTGGACGCCGCGCGCGCCGCGTACGATGCGCGGAATGGAGGGGAAAGGCGGCGCTAGCGTGCCGCGCCGGGCCACGGCACGACGCAGCGCCGCTGATTGCTCGCGACGGCCAGCTCGAGGCCCCGCATCACGTCGAGTGCGTGTTCCGGGGTCACCGCGAGCACGGTCTTCTCGAGTATCGCGTCCCGCACATTCGCGTAGTAGTGCGCGTAGTTCGAGGGAATCGTCGGGATGGTTTTTGTGCCCTCGGGCGTGGTGAGAGTGCCGTACAGCGCCGGCGGGTCGGCATCCCAGCCGGGCGCGCCGGGCCTGCCGCCGGCTCTCAACGCCGCTTCCTGCGCATCGACACCGTACTTGATAAAGCAGCCTCGCGTGCCGTACACCGCAAAGCTGGGGCCCGGCGCGGCCGCCAGCATCGATGCCCGCAGCACCGCCCGCAGGTTCGGGTAGTGGAGCGTCACGTCGAACGCATCGTCCACGGCGCCGCCGTCGCGCTCGATGCGAATGTCGGCGGCGATCGCGCGCGGCAGCCCGAACAGCACGAACGCTTGATCGAGCAGGTGCGGCCCGATGTCGAACCACACGCCGCCGCCCGGCTCGGCCCGCTCGCGCCACGCGCCCGGCTTCTGGTCAGGCCTGAAGCGATCGAAATGCGACTCGTAGGTTACGACGCGGCCGAGGGCGTCGTCCGCCAACAGCTTCTGCACCGTGACGAAATCCCCGACGTAGCGGCGATTCTGGTAGACGGTCACGATGCGCCGCTTGTCTCGAGCGAGCTGAACGAGGTCCTCGGCCCCCGCGAGGGTGGGCGCAAACGGCTTGTCGATGACGACGTGCCGCCCCGCGAGCAGGCTCTGCTTCGCGATCGGATGATGTGATGTGTTGGGGGTCGCGATGACCACCAAATCGACGGGCTGGGTGAGCATTTCGTCGACGCTGCGGACGAAGGCGACATCCGGGTAGCCCGCGTCACCCGCGCCGCTGCGCTGGACGATGGTGGTGAGGCGGAGGCCTTCCACGGCACGAATGACGGGCGCGTGGAACACCTTGCCCGCGAAGCCGAACCCGACCAAGCCGACGTTGAGCATGCCAGGGATTGTAGCTGCAGGGTCGAAGGAAGGCGAAACGCTACGCCGCCGCAGCGGCGGCGGGTGCCGGTCCTGCGTCCACCAATTGCTTCGTGACGGGTTCTATCCGGAAGTTCAGCCCCTCGAGCGTGCGTGAACCCAACAGCACGAGGTCGCCGGGCTCTCCGAACACGACGTCATCTCCCGTTCGTTTCCCGGCAACGCTCATCACGACGATGCCCGTCCAACGCTCGAGCACGGTCCCGTCCGCCTGACGGAAATACCACTTGCGATTCTGCTCCACGCCCAGGGATTCCAGAACACTCTTGGGGACCCACGACAGTTCTGCCCCGGTGTCGACGAGCACGGATCTGACCAACCGTCTCTCGCCCGGCCGAGCGGGATTCTCGATCTCGACATCTACGCGGAAGCTTCCCATTTCGTCGGGCATGGTAGCTCCTGAGGACACGCCGAGTAGTACCATTGCGTTGCGCAGCGTGTCAATCGCTTGCCGTCGACCCGACTTCGGAATATGTTCGGGTCATGCGCCGCATTCTCCTGGCGGATGCCGACGCGTTCTACGTCGCCGTCGCCCGCGCGCTCGACCCCGAGGGCGCTGGACGCGCGGCGCTGCTCATCGTCGGTGGCTCCCGCGACAGCCGTGGTGTGGTGTGCTCCGCGTCGTACGAGACCCGCAAGTTCGGCGTCCGATCCGCCATGCCGATCGCCCGCGCCCTGCGCCTCTGCCCCGACGCGATGTGCGTACCGGTCCCCATGAAAGCGTGCGGACAGAAGAGCACCGAGATCCGCAAACTGCTGCACTTGTTCTCACCGATCGTCGAGGGCGCGAGCATCGACGAGTGGTACCTCGATCTGACCGGGACCGAAGGCGTCTATCGTCACGAGCCCCTCGCCGCGACCGCGCAGCGCATCCGCGCCGCGGTGCACGAGGCGACGGGTCTCACGCTCTCGATCGGTGGCGGGACCAACAAGCTGGTTGCGAAGATGGCCGTGGCCCGGGCGAAGCCCGACGGTGTGTTGATCGTGGAGCCGGGGTCCGAGGAGGCGTTCCTGCGCTCGTGCACGCTCGCGGAAATCCCGCTCGTGGGTCCCAAACTCCAGGCACGGCTCCAGGCCTGTGGCCTTATCACCGTAGAGGAGGTCTTCCCATACGACGTCGCCAGGCTGCGGCGGCGGGTAGAGTTGAGCGCTCGCGAGGCGACGTGGCTGTGGAACCGGGTACACGGCGTCGATGAATCGGGGGTCGCCCATCGCGAGGTGAACCGAGGGCTGAGTCGCGACGAGACCTTCGCGAAGGACCTGCACGAGGACAAGGACATCGAGCGGGAGCTGCTGCGGCTCGTGACGCGGGCGGCCGGGGACATGCGCGGCGATGGGCTCACCGCACGTACCGTGACGGTGCGGCTGCGCGACTTCGATTTCCGGACGCACTCGGCGCAGCGCACGTTGCCGGAGCCGGTGGTGTCGGACCGCGTGATCCTGCGCGTGGCCCGCGAGCTGCTGGCGACGTTGCGCGAGGCTCGGCGGGTTCCGGCGCGGCTGGTCGGGGTACGGCTCTCGGGGCTACAGGCGGCGCAGACCCAGGATCAGCTCGGTCTGTTCACGTCCTCACCCCCTGAAGAAACCGAGCGCGACCGCGGGTTGGCGAAAGCGATCGACCGAGTGCGGGGAAAGTTCGGCCCGAAGAGCATTGTGCCAGGTGGGATTTCACGAAACGGAGGAGACCGCCAATGAGAAAAGCCTTGAGGGGAATCCAGCTCCTGTGCCTCGTCGGTGCGGGCGCCAGCCCGATGCTCGCCCAACAACCGTCGGGCGCCGTATGGGATTCGGTCGGCCGTGTGCTCGGAACTGCTCCGACCGGTGCGACCGGGTACGTGCGCTACAACTTCCCCCGCCGCGACCTCACCGTCCGCCTAGGGGACGTCACCCTCGCGCCGGCGCTCGCGCTCGGTTCCTGGGCAGGGTTCGGCGGGGACCCCGGCGACGCGACGATGATGGGTGACCTTGTGCTCACGGCGGCAGAGCTGGGCCCGGTGCTCGCCGAGCTGGCGCGTCAGCGCATCAACGTGACGGCGATTCACAATCACCTCGTCGGGGAACAGCCCGAGATCATGTACGTCCACTACCTCGGAGAGGGGAACGCGCTCGACCTGGCGACACGGCTGGATCGCGCACTGACCCGAACGGGAACGCCACGACCCGTCGCCGCGGCACCCCCCGCTCCCCTGACCATCGACACGGCCGCTGTGTTCGATGCGCTGGGGCGTCGCGGCACGGCCCGCGGCAACGTGGCGCAAGTCGGGTTCATGCTGGTCCCGGGGACGGTGACGATGGGCGGCCGCACCATGACGCCCGCCCTCGCCTACGGCACGCCGGTCAACATCCAGATGGTGAGCCCGTCGCGCGCCGTCGCCGCGGGCGACTTCGCGGTACTCGCCGCGAACGTCGCCGGAGTGCTCGATTCGCTCACGGCGCACGGGATCACGGCGACCGCCGTGCACAGCCACATGGTGGGGGACTCCCCCCACGTGAACTACATCCACTTCTGGGCCGACGGCCCGCTCGCAGACGTGCTGCGCGGACTCAGGGCGGCGGTCGACGCCGCGCGCTGAGGCTGGAGGTGTCGAGACCCATCCGCCGCACGACGCCGGCGAATCGGGGGTCTTCGCGGAGCGGATCCAAGAGCGGGTCGAACAGATTCTCAGGAATGTAGATGTCGTGCTGGTCGATGCCCCGGTTCAACCAGGCGATCCCCTGCGTCACATCGCCGAGCCCGCCGTAGGCAATGGCGATGTGCACGGGGGGGACGAGTTCTCTCGCCGAGCGTCGCTTCAGATCGTCGATGATGCGCTGCGCCGCCGCCCGATCACCTGACGCAGCGTAGGCGTAGGCGAGCGCGGAGGCGCCGTACGGATAGAAGATGCCCAGGTCGAGGGCGCGCTTGAGCGACGCGATGGCCTCGGAGTAACGGCGTTGCTGGATCTGGACGAAGCCGAGCCTGAGGTGTGCTTGGGCGTAGTTCGGGTCGAGCGCGAGCGCTTGGCGGATCCGCGCCTCCGCCTCGTCGTTCTGGTGCATGAGATAGGGTACCCATCCCCACTCAATCGCGATCTGCCGCGACAAGGGGTCGAGCTCATGGGCTCGGGTCATCTCGGCCAAGCTCTCGCTCAGGCGGCCGCGCCCCGCCAGGAAGTCTCCGTACCAGTGGTGCGCCGTGGCGTCGTTGGGCCCCACGGCGATGGCGCGCCGGAAGTTCTCTTCCGCCGCCGGCCAGTTCCATGCGTAGATCATGTTGCCGTACGCGAGCGCGGTGTACGCCTCGGCCGACGTGCTGTCGAGCGCCAGGGCCTTGCGAGCGGAGGCCTCGGCCTTGCGCCACGTGTCGGCGGGCACGCCGCCCGCATAGGGCACGACGAGCAGGTAGGCCTGGGCGAGGGCGGACCAGGCGCGGGCGAACCTCGCGTCCCGCGCGACCGCTTGCTCCAGGTAGCGCACTGCTTCCGGGAGAGCGCGCGCGTTCCGCTGATTCCAGGCAAAGCGCCCCTTCAGGTACAGGTCATATGCTTGCAGGTCGCCGGTGGGGCGCACCGCCAGTACCGAGTCTCGAGCGGGCGCGAGCCGCACCCGGAGGGCGGCAACGATGGACCGGGCGACGTCCTCCTGCACCGCGAAGACATCGGCCAGATCGCGGTCGTACGATTCCGACCAGAGCTGATAGCCATCCTTCACGCTGATGAGCTGGGCGCTGACCCGCAGCCGGTTGCCGCTGCGCCGCACGCTTCCCTCCAACACGGCCGCGACATCAAGCTTGCGGCCGACCACCTGGACGTCCGGATTCCGGCCCTTGAACTGAAAGGATGAGGTCCGCGCGGGGACCCGGAGTCCCGGCACTTGACTCAAGGTGGTTATCAACTCTTCGGTGAGCCCGTCGCTGAAGTATTCCTGATCTCCCTGGGGACTCAGGTCCACGAAGGGAATGACCGCGGCCGATGCAGCAGGGGCGACCGTCGCGGAGGTCGTCCGTCGGAACACGGCGTAGCCGAGTCCCAGGACGAGCAGCGTGAGGGCCAGGCCCACGGGTCTGACGATCGGGCGGCGGGCGCGCGACGGCCGATCCGCCTGTAGTGCGGCCGCCAACTCGGCGGCGGTGCGAAACCGATCGGCCGGCGCTCGCGCCAGCGCACGGTTGACCACCTGCTCGAGGACCAGCGGCACGTCGCGACTGGTGCGCACGTGCGGGACGGGCTCGCTCAGCCGCTTGGCAAGGACCGCCTGTGGATTAGGCCCCGTGTACGGCGGTTCCCCGGTGAGCATCTCATAGAGCACGCAGCCGAGGGAGTAGATGTCTGTGCGCGGATCGAGGTCGCGCTCGGCCATGGCCTGTTCGGGACTCATGTACTGGGGCGTGCCCACGCTGATGCCGCTCGCGGTCAGTCGCTCGTCCGAGCCGGGGTCGAACGCCCGCGCGATCCCGAAGTCGGCCACGAGGGCGTGCGGTCCGCTGAGCAGGATGTTCTCCGGCTTGATGTCGCGGTGGATCACGCCGTGCTGGTGGGCATAGTGGAGCGCGTCCGCGACTTCGGCGGCGATGCGCAACGCGTCCTCCACGGGGAGCTGCTTCTCCCGCGACAGCCGGGTCCGCAGCGTTTGGCCGTCGACGTACGGCATCGTGAACCAGAGCTGTCCCTCGGCCTCGCCCGAGTCGTACACGACCACGATGTGCGGATGCTGGAGACGGGCGCAGAGGCGGATCTCGCGCAGGAACCGCTCGGGGCCCAGCACCTGAGCCAGCTCGGGATGGAGCACTTTGAGCGCGACGGGCCGATCGTGCTTGAGATCGTGCGCCAGGAACACGGTGGCCATGCCGCCGCGTCCCAGCTCACGCTCGACGCGATAGCGGTCGGCCAGGGCCCCGCGAAGACGGCTCAGCACGTCGGGCAAATGAGTCGCGGCGCTAGCGCCGGGGTGCCGCGGCGCGGCGCGGAGGCTCCGCGCAAATAGGCGCCGCCAGGCCAGCCGATGACGCGACGATCGACTTCAGGTTGTGCTGCGCCAACACGGCGTTGAGCGCCGCGAGGCCGGTGGTGCTGGCCGTCTGCCATGCGGTGACGGCGGTCTTCAGGTCGGTGCACGCCGCGACGTAGGCGCGCTGCATCGCTTCCGTCGGCGCGAGGTCGCCGTTCTCGAGTGCATTGATCTGACTCACGAGATTGCCGTTCACGCTCACGAACGTGGGCGCCGGCACCGGTCCACCCCCGAACCCGCCACCGCCGCCGCCCCCGCCCCCCCGTCTGGGCTCGGGATTGCCACCCACGGCGGCAAGCGTCGAGTCGAAGGCTTTCGCCCCCGGCAACGCGGAGTCCGCCGCCACCAGAGCCCGCAGGGCCGTCACCTGCTGATACCCGTCCCACGTGTCCCGCATGGCCGCGACGATCTTAGTCTGCAGGTCGTACTGTGCGCGCACCTCCGCGGCGGCGGCGGGAGAGCGCGGATCGTTCCGTACCGTCAGCGGCTGCGTGTAGCTGTGACCCTCGACGGTGAGCTTCACCGTGTACGCGCCCGGCGGCACCAGCGGCCCTTCGGGCGACGGAGGCGTCAGCCCCGGATTGGCGTTGATCTCGAAGGAGTGTGTAAACGCCGGCGGCTCGTCGCGGCGCAAATCCCAATTCACCCGACTGGTGCCGGCCGCCGTTGGCAGCGGCTCGGGCGTCGCGATCCAGAAGTTCGGCTCGGGCGGCTGCGCCGCTTCCTTGACGGGCGTGATCGGCGCGCTCGACATATGCCGCACCACCGCGCCGCTCGCGTCCACGACCTCGAGCGAGACGGCAGCCGCCGGCTGCGCCAGGTGATAGTAGATCAGGGCGCCGTCGGGCGCGTTGAGCGCGTGCGGGGCCTCGGGTGGGAACGGCGTGTCGGCGCCAACGTTGCGGCGTAATCGGATCGCATCGCCCGGCGCAAACAGATGGACCGGCTCGCTTAGGGCGGCCGGTGTCACCTGCCGCAACGGCGAGAAGTCGTCGAGCACCCAGATGCCGCGGCCGTACGTGCCCACCACCAGATCGTTGCCGTGCACCACGATGTCGCGATACGACGTGTTGGGCAGGTTCAGCTGCAACGATTGCCAGTGGTCGCCGTCGTCGAACGACACGTACATGCTGCTCTCGGTGCCCGCGAAGAGGAGCCCGCGTTGCTTCGTGTCCTCGCGGACCACCCGCGCGAAGGAGCCGCTCGGCTGATCCACGGCGAGGCCGGTGACGATCGGCGTCCATGTCTTGCCGTAGTCGTGGGTGCGGAAGACGTACGGTTTGTAATCCCCGGTGACGTGAAAGTCGACCGCGACGTAGGCGGCGGCGGGATCGAAGTGCGACGCGTCGATCGCCAGGATATCGCCCCGCCCGGGGACCGGCAGGTTGGGAATCGACGCGTCCTCCCAGGTCTTGCCCTCGTCCTTGGTCAGCTTGATCAAGCCGTTGTTCGTCCCCGCCCAAATGACACCCCGCCCTAGCGTCGACAGCGCGAGCGACTGGATCGCCCCGCCGATCGGTGTGCCGGGAGCGCCGCGCCCGCGCGCGCTGTCGGGAGGCGGCGTGACGTCCTTCGGGAAGCCCAAATCGGGCGACCGCTTGGTCCAGTGCATGCCACCGTCCGTGGTGGCCATGACGAACTGAAATCCGGTGATCAGCTCGTGCTGGTTCCAAGGCGCGAACGCCAACGGCTGCGAGATGGTGGTCCGTCCGAACAGCTTGGGATCGACGTTGGGGCTGACGTTGATCCACTGCTCGCTCGGGTAGGTGATCTTCAGGATCCCCGAGCCCGAGGCGTAGACGACGTTCGGATTCAAGGGATCGGGAATCGTCGTGCCCCACTCCCAGCCCGAGACGGGATTCCAGTCGAGCGGTGTCACGGCGCCGAGGTTGCCGCGGGAGCGGATGCGAATCGCGCCCGCGTCCTGTTGCGACGCGTAGACCCAGTACGGATAGGAATTGTCCACCGTGATGTGATAGACCTGCTCGGTGGACTGATTGTAGTACGACGTCCATGTGGCCCCGCCGTCCAACGTGACGACGCCGCCCTGATCGAGGCCCAATAGCATGCGCTGGCCGTTGGTGGGATCGATCCACATCTGCTGCGGATCGTCGCCGCCGGGAGCGCCCTTGAAGCCGGTGAAGGTGGTGCCGCCGTCGGTGGATTTGTACATCGCCGTATTGACGGTGTAGACCACGTCCGGGTTTTTCGGATCGACGTAGACGCCGCAGTTGTAGCCGCCCTGGCCGTTGGCGATGCGCCGGTCCGCGGCGTCCATCTGGCGCCACGTGGTGCCGCCGTCGTCCGAACGGTACAGGCCGAAGTTGCCGATCAAGAACATGCGCTGCGCGTTGGTGCTCATCGCCACGGCGACCGACGTCCGACCGGTGAGGCGCGGCAGGCCGCCGCTGCCGCCCGGGATCTCATGCCAGGTGAGGCCTTTGTCGGTCGACTTGAAGAGCTTGGTCTGCGACGGACCGGTCTGCGGGCCCCCGCCCCCGGCCCCCCCGCCACCGCCCCCGGCACCGGCAGCGGCCGCCGGAACACGGTTCGGACCCGTGATGGGCGTGACGTAGTGCCGCACCGAGGTGGCCAGAATGACTTCGGGATGGTCCGCGGCCCACGCGATCTTCTGCATGCCCGTCGAGTCGTCGACGTAGAGGGTTTTGGTCCACGTCTGACCGCCGTCGGTCGACCGGTACACGCCGCGGGTCTCGCTCTTCTTGTGGACATCTCCCTGCGCCGCCAGCAGCACGAGGTTGGCATCGTGCGGATCGACGAGGATCGTGGGGATCTGCCGCGTGTCGTCGAGACCAAGATGTTGCCAGGTCATGCCGGCGTCAACCGATTTGTAGACGCCGTTGCCCTCGTTGATGCCGCCGCCAGTGATCAGGTCGCCCATGCCGACATAGATGACGTTGGGGTCGGGCGGGGCGACTTCGATTGCGCCCACCGAGGACGCCTCTTTCACGTCGTCGAAGATCGGGAACCACACCTCGCCCGCGCTGGTGGTCTTCCAGACGCCGCCCAGGGGCAGCCCCATGTAGAACGTGCCGGTCTGGCCGATGGCGCCAGAGACGGCGGCGACGCGACCGGCGCGGAAGGGGCCGAGGTTGCGCCAGTGGAGACCGGCGAGCAGGTCGGGAGCGACGGCCGTCGGAGCGGCGACGACGCCGGTCGCGACGAGGACGAGCGAGAACGTGGAGAATCGCATGGTGCAATGTCCCTCAATGAGCGTTGACGCGCTGCCGTACGGTCCCTATGTCCCGCACCGCCCGCACCTCGACGCACCCGGTCTCGACCCAGGGGAACTCCGCCGCGATGCGGACCGCCTCTTCGATGTCTTCGGCCTCGATCAGGTTGAAGCCCGCGAGCATCTCCTTCGTCTCGGTGAACGGCCCGTCGATGACGGTGCGCCGGCCATTGCGGACGCGCACGGCCTTGGCCGTCGCGGCGCCCTCGAGCATCTGGGAGTCGAGCAGGCGCCCGTCCTGGCGCAGGTCGTCGGCGTGCGCGAGACAGTCGCGCATGTTCGCATCGAACTGACCCGCCGGCAGAGCGTCGAGCAAGGTGGCGTCGGTATAGATGAGGATGGCGAATTTCATGCGGCTAATATAGCTTCGCCGCTCCATGTCACCGTTTCTCGCTGAACTACTCGGCACCATGCTGCTCATCATCCTGGGCGACGGCGTGGTCGCGAACGTCGTCCTCAACAAGACCAAGGGCCAAAACGCCGGCTGGATCGTCATCACCGCGGGCTGGGCGTTCGCGGTGACGGTCGCGGTCTATGCGGTCGGCACGTTCAGCGGGGCTCATCTGAACCCCGCCGTGACGATCGGACTCGCCGCGATCGGCAAGTTCGCGTGGGCCTCGGTGCCGGCCTACATCGCGGGCCAGATGCTCGGCGCCTTCCTCGGCGCCACGATCGTGTGGCTCGCCTACCTGCCCCACTGGGCCGTGACCAGCGGCCAGGACTCGAAGCTCGCCGTCTTCTGCACCGGCCCCGCGATCCGCAACACCTACGCGAATCTGCTCACCGAGCTCATCGGCACCGCCGTGCTGGTGCTGGGCGTGCTGACCATCCTCACTCCCAAGAACCTGAATCCCGAGCATGGATGGAACGTGGGATTCGGTCCCGCCCTCGTCGGCGTTATCGTGTGGGCGATCGGCCTGTCGCTCGGTGGCCCGACCGGCTACGCGATCAATCCAGCCCGCGACCTGGGCCCGCGCCTGGCACATGCGGTCCTGCCGATCTCCGGCAAGGGAGGCTCGGACTGGGGCTATGCGTGGATCCCCGTCGCCGGACCCATCATCGGGGGCGTGATCGCGGCCCTCCTCTATAAGGCGCTGTGGCCCGCATGAAGCACATCCTGGCCTTGGACCAGGGGACCACCAGCTCGCGCGCGATCGTGTTCGATCACGGCGGCAACGTCGTGGCCTCGTCGCAGAAGGAGTTCCGCCAGGTTTTTCCACAACCGGGATGGGTTGAGCACGACGCCGCTGAGATCTGGGCCACGCAGCTGCACACCGCGAAGGACGCGATCGCCAAGGCCGGCCTGACGGCGACCGACATCGCCGCCATCGGTATCACCAATCAGCGTGAAACGACGGTCGTGTGGGATCGCGACAGCGGCGCGCCGATCCACAACGCGATCGTGTGGCAGGACCGCCGCACGGCCGCGCGCTGCGACCAGCTCAAGGCGCGCGGGCTCGCGTCCCTGATCAAGCGCAAGACCGGCCTCGTCGTGGACGCCTATTTCTCCGGCACCAAGCTCGAGTGGCTACTCAAGAACGTCCCCGGCGCTCGCGCCAAGGCCAAGGCGGGCAAACTCGCGTTCGGCACGATCGACAGCTGGCTGGTGTGGCATCTGACGGGTGGCCGAGTGCACGTGACCGACCCTAGCAACGCGTCGCGCACCATGTTGTTCAATCTCAAGGGCGATTGGGACGATCAGTTACTGAAGCTCCTCAACGTGCCGCGCTCGGTATTGCCGGAGGTCCGGTCGTCCAGTGAGGTCTACGGCGAGACGACGCTGCTGGGCGGATCGATTCGAATCGCGGGGATCGCGGGCGATCAGCAGGCCGCGCTGTTCGGCCAGGCCTGCACCGAGCCCGGGATGGTGAAGAACACCTACGGGACCGGCTGCTTCATGCTGATGCACACCGGCCCGAAGCCGATCGCCTCCAAGAACAATCTCCTGACGACCGTGGCGTGGCGCATCGGGAAGCGCACCGAGTACGCCTTGGAAGGCAGCATCTTCATTGCCGGCGCGGTGGTGCAATGGCTGCGCGATGGGCTGGGCATCATCAAGTCGTCTTCCGAGGTCGAGGCGCTGGCGTCCCAGGTGACCGATCCCGCGGGGGTGTACCTGGTCCCCGCCTTCGCCGGCCTCGGTGCCCCGCACTGGGATCAATACGCCCGCGGCATCCTCGCGGGGATGACGCGCGGCACGACCGCGGCGCACATCGCGCGCGCGGCGCTCGAAGGGATCGCGTTCCAGGTGGCCGACGTGCTGCGAGCCATGGAGGCCGATGCGAAGATCAAGCTCAAGGAGCTGCGCGTCGACGGCGGCGCCTCGGCGAACAACCTCCTGATGCAGTTCCAGTCGAGCCTGCTCAGCGTCCCCGTGGTGCGGCCGAAAGTCACCGAGACGACGGCCTTGGGCGCGGCGTATCTGGCGGGATTGGCGGTCGGTTACTGGAAGGACCAGAACCAGATCGCGACGCAGTGGCAGATGGACCGACGCTTCACGCCGGCCATGAAGGCGGCCGAGCGGAAGCGGCTCGAGGCCGGGTGGAAGAAAGCGCTCGAGCGTGCCCGGCGGTGGGAAGACGTACCCTGAGGAGGTGAGATGGAAGTCGTCATCAAGCGGGACTATCAGGAGATGAGCAAGGCGGCGGCGCAGATCGTCGTCGACGTGCTCAACACCAAACCGAATGCCGTGCTCGGCATGGCGACGGGCTCCACGCCCCTCGGCCTCTATCAAGAGCTGGTGCGGCTGCATAAGGCCGGCGAGGTGGACTTCTCGCGCGTGACGACCTTCAATCTCGACGAGTACGTTGGACTGCCTCCGAATCATGAGCAGAGCTATCACTACTTCATGCACGAGCATTTTTTCCAGCACGTGAACATCCCGCGGCACAACATCAACATCCCGTCGGGGACGACCAGCAATTATCCCGCGTTCTGCCAATGGTACGAGGGGCGCATCGCGGAGTGTGGCGGCATCGACGTGCAGATCCTGGGCATCGGCTCGGACGGCCACATCGCCTTCAACGAGCCGGGGAGCTCGCTCAGCTCGCGCACGCGGCTCAAGACGCTGTCAAAACAGACGATCGACGACAACGCCCGGTTCTTCGAGCGCCGAGAGGACGTGCCCGTTTATGCGATCACGATGGGGGTCGGGACGATCCTCGATGCGCGCCGGCTGATCCTGGTGGCGAGCGGCAAGGCCAAAGCCAAGGCGATCGCCCAGGCCGTCGAGGGACCGGTCACCAGCATGGTGACGGCCAGTGCCATCCAGCTGCACCGTGAGGCGACGGTGATCGTAGACGAGGCCGCGGCCGCGGGTCTCACGATGCGCGACTACTACGAGTTCATCTACGCGGCCAAGCCGGCGGCGCCCAAGTCATAGCGCCATGCCACGCTACGCAGCATTTCTTCGCGGCGTGATGCCGATGAACGCGAAGATGTCGGAGCTGAAGCAGGCGTTCGAGGCCGCGGGATTCACCGAGGTGAAGACGGTCCTGGGCAGCGGCAACGTGGCGTTCAACGCGCGCGCCGCCCGAGAGTCGTCGCTCGAGCGCAAAGCGGAAGCCGCGATGCTGGAACACCTCGGGCACGCGTTTTTCACCATCATCCGTCCGATCGATGCGCTGGAGCAGGTGCTCGAATCGGACCCCTATCGATCGTTTCGCGTGAGTCCTGAGGCGAAGCGTATTGTGACGTTCCTGCGTGACACACCCCAGTCGAAGCCCAAGCTGCCGATCGAACAGGACGGCGCGCGGATCCTGCTCATCCAGGGGCACGACGTGTTTAGCGCGTACCTGCCGACCCCCAAGGGCCCGGTCTTCATGACCCTGCTCGAGAAGGCGTTCGGGAAGGACGTCACGACGCGCACGTGGGAGACTGTCGCGAAGGTCGCGCGCGCGTGAGATTCCGGGACCTGTGAGCGGCCAACCGATCATTCGCGTCGAGCACGTCGTCAAGACGTTCGGGAAAGTCACCGCCGTCAACGATGTGTCGTTCGACGTGCACACCGGCGAGATCTTCGCCTTTCTCGGTCCGAACGGCGCCGGCAAGACGACGACCATCAAGATGCTCACGACGCTGCTGCATCCCACCAGCGGGGCGCTCGAGCTCGACGGGCTCGATCCCACCACGCATGCGACGGAGGTGCGGCGGCGGTTTGGGGTCGTGTTCCAGGATCCGAGTCTCGACAGCGACCTGACGGCGTGGGAGAACATGGATATCCACGGCGTGCTGTACCACGTACCGCGCCAGGTCCGGCGGGAGCGGGCCGAGGCATTGCTCAAGATGTTCGAGCTGTGGGAGCGGCACGGAGATCTCGTGAAAACGTTCTCAGGCGGGATGAAGCGGCGCCTCGAGATCGCGCGCGGGCTGCTGCACACGCCCAAGGTGCTGTTTCTCGACGAACCGACGCTCGGCCTCGATCCGCAGAGCCGCAATCAGATGTGGACGCTGGTACGAAATCTCAATAAGGCGGAAGGGGTCACGGTGTTCCTCACGACGCACTACATGGACGAAGCCGACCGCGCGGCGGATCGCATCGCGGTGATCGACCACGGGCGCATCGTCGCCACCGGTTCGTCAGCGGAGCTCAAGCAGCAAACGGGCACCGATTCGCTCGAAGCGGCCTTCCTCAAGCTCACCGGCACCACGATTCGCGACGAAAGCGCGACGGCCGCGGACCAGATGCGCCAGGTGTCCCGCGTGTGGAGGCGATAGTCATATGAGCGTCATTTACGTCCTCTGGCTGCGGGAAGTGAAGAAGTACCTGCGCTCGCGCGTGCAGATCGTCGCGTCGCTCGGCTCACCGCTCATGTACCTAGGCGTGCTGGGGTTCGGCTTGGGCCCCGTGTTTCAACGGGCCGGCGAGGGCAAGTATCTCCAGTTCATGGCGCCGGGCGTGATCGGCATGACGGTGCTGTTCACGGCGATGTTCTCGGGGATCGCGATGCTGTGGGACCGTCAGTTCGGCTTCCTGAAGGAAACGCTGGTCGCGCCGGTACCGCGCCTCGCGATCATGATCGGCCGCACGCTCGGCGGCGCCACGGTGGCCGTGCTGCAGGGCGCCCTGATCTTCGTCGTGACGCTCATCGCGGGATTCCGCCCGGCGAGTCTCCTCGCCGTGCCGCTCGCGTTTTTGGTGATCGCATTGATCGCCGTGATCTTCTCGGCGCTCGCGACCGCGATCGGGTCGAGCATCAAGGAGATGCAGGGGTTCCAGATGGTGATGAACTTTCTCGTGATGCCGCTCTTCTTTCTCTCCGGCGCGATTTACCCGCTCGAGGGACTTCCCCGGGTCCTCGCGGCGCTGACGCGCGTGGATCCGCTCACGTATGGCGTCGACGGCGTGCGCGGCGTCCTGATCGGGAGGACGCATTTCGGCGTCGCGTTGGACGTTTCCGTGCTGCTGGCGGTTGGGGTCCTGTTCGTGGTGTTCGGGGCCTGGCGGTTTTCCAAGATCGAGGCCTGACGTGCTGCTTCTCACGCTATTGGTGCTGGCTCAGCACCCAGACAGACGCGCCATGGTCTATACCACGGCGGAGAGCACCAGCTTCCGGCTGACTCCCACCGACACCCTCGTGTTCCAGCCGTCGGAGCCGATGTCGGAGAGCAAGGTGTACGTCTTCGTCGATCCGCGGAAAACGTTCCAGCCGTTGATCGGCATCGGCGGGGCGCTGACCGATGCCGCGGCCGAGACGTTCGCGAAGCTGCCCGCGGCCCGGCAGGACGAATTGATCGCGGCGTATTACAGCGCCGACCGCGGGATCGGCTACACCTTAGGCCGGACCAACATCAACAGCTGCGACTTCTCGAGCGACAGCTATACCTACGTGACCCAGGGCGATTCGGCCCTGACCTCCTTCTCCATCGCGCCCGACTTGCGCTACAAGATTCCCCTGATCAAGCGGGCGATGGCCGCGAGCGGCAACCGGCTCAAGCTCTTTGCCAGTCCGTGGAGCCCGCCGGCGTTCATGAAGGACAACAACGACATGCTGCACGGCGGACATCTGCGTCCGGAGTACGCGCACGCCTGGGCGCGCTATTACACGAAGTTCATCGAGCACTACCGCAGGGCGGGCGTGCCGGTGTGGGGCATCACGATTCAAAACGAGCCGATGGCGACGCAGCGGTGGGAATCGTGCATCTATCAGGCGTCGGACGAGCGCGACTTTCTCAAGAACCACCTCGGTCCGGCGATGACGCGGGCGGGGCTGCGCGACGTCCACATCATGGTGTGGGATCACAACCGCGATCTCATCATCGAGCGAGCGCTGACGATCTTCGGCGATTCCGCCGCCGCGAAGTACGCCTGGGGAATGGGCTTCCACTGGTATGAGGACTGGTCGGGTGGGACGCAGATGTACGGCAACGTCGCGCTCGTAAGCCGGCTCTACCCCGACAAGCACCTCGTCTTCACCGAAGGCACACCGGCGACCTTCGACTCCACCGCGTACGACCGGTGGACGCTTGGTGAGGCCTACGGGCGATCGATGATCAACGATTTCAACTCGGGCGCCGAGGGGTGGACGGACTGGAATATTCTGCTCGATGAACGGGGCGGTCCCAACCATGTCGGCAACTTCTGCTTTGCCCCGATCCACGCCGACACGCGGACCGGCACGCTCATCTATACGAATTCGTACTACTACATCGGCCACTTCTCGAAATTCATCCGTCCCGGCGCGAAACGGATTCTGGCGGCTGCGAGCCGCAGCATGCTGCTCACGACGGCCTTCGTCAATCCGGATGGGAAAGTCGTCGTGGTCGTCATGAACCCGACGGCCAAAAGCGGACCGTACAACCTCGCCGTCGGTTCCGTCGCAATCGCGCTCAACTCGCCGCCGCATTCGATCCAGACGGTGGTATTCTGATTCCCGCTCGACCGGAGAATGACCTCGTGATCACGCAGCGCCTGTGGCGAGCCGTGCTCGCCGTGCTGGGATCGATCGTCCTCGTCACCACTGCCCTGGCCGCGCAGAATCCACCGTCCCCCGACCCTCGCGTGGGACTGCGCGCCGGCTGGTGGGATGCCGCCCAGGCTGCCTGGAATCTCCGGTTGGTATCGACCAGCCGGCCCACGGCACAGTTCATCCCGGCCGAGCCCGGCGACTTCGATTACATGAACTCGGACGTCGCGTTTACGGGCCACTACCTCATCCAGGGCAACTTCCACGGCTTCCAGGTGTGGGACGTAGCCGATCCGGCGCACCCGCGTCTCGTGCACGCGGAGCTCTGTCCCGAGCAGCAGAACGACGTTTCCGTGTACAAGAACCTACTCTTCCTCTCGGGCGAGTCGCAGAACGGGCGCGTCGATTGCGGGACGCAGGGCGTGCAGGAGCCCGTCAGCCCGCAGCGCTTCCGTGGCGTGCGCGTCCTCGACATCAGTGACCCGACACACCCGCGGATTCTGGCGAACGTGCAGACGTGCCGCGGGTCTCACACACACACGCTCGTGACCGATCCAAAGGACACGAGCGTCGTGTACATCTATGTCTCCGGCCAGGCCCCCGTGCGTCCCGCCGAGGAGCTCGCCGGCTGCTCGTCGGCGCTGCCGGAGCAGGACACCACCTCCGCGCGCTTCCGCATCGAAATCATCCGCGTCCCCCTGGCCCACCCGGAGCAAGCCAGTATTGTGAACCGGCCAAGGCTGTTCGAAGGCTTGGTCGATCCGCCGAGGCACGGCGCCTCACCCGCGGACTCCGCGGCCGCAGCGGCCGAAGCAGCGGCGGCGGTGGCGCGCGGCGCGTTCGTGGTGAAGTTCCAGGGACTCCCCGTCGCGGTCCCGCCCCAAATGGCCGCGCCGATGCTCGACAGCATCATGCGCAGCCGTGGCGCGACCGGCACGCCGTCCGCGGCCGACAGCGCCGCGCTGCGCGGGGCCATTCAGGGCATCATCGACGCGGAGTTCCTGCCACCGATGGGTCCGGGCGGCGTGCGCCACGGTCCCGATCAATGCCACGACATCACGGTCTATCCGCAGCTCGGCGTCGCCGGTGGCGCCTGCGCCGGCTACGGCCTGCTGCTCGATATCCGGGACCCCGTGCATCCCGTTCGCCTCGCCGCAGTGTCGGATTCGAACTTTGCCTACTGGCACTCGGCGACGTTCAACAACGACGCCACCAAGGTGCTGTTCACCGACGAGTGGGGCGGCGGCGTGGCGCCGCGCTGCCGCGCGACCGACAAGCCGCAATGGGGCGCCGACGCGATCTTCACGCTCGCGAACCGCGTGCTCGCCTTCCAGGGCTACTACAAGCTGCCGGCGGTCCAGACGTCGGCGGAGAACTGCGTGGCGCACAACGGGAACCTGATTCCCGTCCCGGGCCGAGACCTTATGGTCCAGGGCTGGTATCAGGGCGGCATCTCGGTGTTCGACTGGACCGATCCCGCCCACCCGACCGAGATCGCCTATTTCGACCGTGGCCCGATGGACTCGACCAAGATGGAGATGGCGGGGAGCTGGTCCGCCTACTGGTACAACGGCTACATCTACAGCACCGAGATCGCGCGCGGGCTCGACGTGCTCGAGCTGCAGCCGAATCCCCTCCTCACGCAGAATGAGATCGACGCCGCGAAGCTGGTGCGGGTTGCATATCAGAACGTCCAGGATCAGCAGCGCGTGAAGTGGCCCGCGAGCTTTGTCGTAGCGCGCGCCTACCTCGATCAGCTCGAGCGCTCGCACGGCCTGGCGGCCGATCGTATCAGTGCGGTGCGGACGGCCCTGGCGAACGCGGAACGGACTGCGGGCCCGGGGGGGGGGCGCCGGACGGCGTTGGGCACGCTCGCCACGCAGCTCGAGCGTGATGCCGCCAGCGCGGCCGACGGCGCCAAGGTGCGCGCGCTCACGGGCGTGGTGCGGGAGATGGCGCGGTAGCAGGTCGGCGACCTGAAACAACCTTTTGCGGGTTCCCGTCGTCCAACGGGTAACCCACACCTAGGCGTTTCATGGTCATCGGATTGCCGGTCCTCGCCGCCGCCGCCGTCACGCTCGTCGCCCAAGCGGCCGACTCCCGGCCCGCGCGCCCCACGCCCCCCACGCCTTCTCGGTCGAACATCACCGCGACTCGTGCGGCGCAGCCGCCGGTGATCGACGGGCGCGATGACGACCCCGTGTGGCGCGACGCCCGCCCCATCACCGAATTCCAGGAGTGGCGGCCCACCGAGGGCGGACCGCCCAAGCTCCCGACCGAAGCGAAGATCGCCTACGACGCGGCCAATCTGTACGTCTTCGTTCGCGCCTTCGATCCGCACCCCGACAGTATCATCACGGTCCTCGCCCGCCGCGATTACTTCACCCCCTCCGACATGATCTGGCTGTTCGTCGACTCGTATCACGACCGTCGCACCGGCTTCGAGTTCGGGGTCAACCCCTCAGGGGTGAAGCTCGACGCGCAGATTTACAACGACGGCAACGAGGACTTTGCCTGGGACGCGGTGTGGGACGTCGCGACGCGGGTGGATTCGCTCGGCTGGACGGCGGAGTTCCGGATCCCGCTGTCGCAGCTGCCCTACGGCCGGGGGCGGAGCCACACCTTCGGCTTCACGGTGGACCGCGACCTGTACCGCTACGCCCAGCGGGTGAGCTGGCCGCTGTTCCGCCAGTCGGTGGCGGGGTTGGTGTCGCAGTTCGGCGAGGTCGACGGTTTGGACGGCCTCGAGGCGCCGCGACGGCTCGAGGCCGCGCCCTATTTCGTCACCAAGAACGTGTCCCAAATCAGCAACAACACCCTTGGGCGCGGTCAGGATCTCACCGTCGGCGCCGATCTGAAATACCGCGTCGCGTCGAACCTGAAGCTCGACGCCACGATCAATCCCGACTTCGGCCAGGTCGAGGCGGACCCCGGGGTCCTTAATCTGTCGGCGTTCGAGACGTTCTTCCGCGAGCAGCGGCCGTTCTTCGTCCAGGGTGCGGGCCAGTTCCAGTGGAACGTCAACTGCACGGCGGTCAACGACTGCGGGACCGGTGAGGGGCTCGTTTACTCGCGCCGCATCGGACGGGCGCCCGAATTGGCGGGCGTCTACTCGGACACCACGTCCCCGGCGTTTACCACGATCCTCGGCGCCGGCAAGCTCACCGGCCGTCTGCCGGGAGGCCTTACGATTGGTGCGCTCGATGCCGTGACATCGCATGAGACCGGCGCGGGCGGCGTGACCATCGAGCCGACGACCAACTATGGCGTGCTGCGGTTGCGACAGGACTTGCGCGGCGGCGAGTCGAGCATCGGTGGAATCGTGACGAGCGTAAACCGCGACAACGACTCCTGGAGCTCCCCGTACCTGCACAGCAGCGCGTACGTTGGCGCTGCGGACTTCCGGCATCGCTTTCCGGGCGGCCGCTACGAGCTCTCGGGTTCGGTCGATTTCAGCCGGGTCGCCGGGAGCGCACAAGCGATCGCCAACACGCAGCAGAGCTCGACGCACTACTACCAGCGACCCGACGTCCTGCGGTTCGATGCGACGCGCACATCGCTCTCCGGCGACGCCGAGGGGCTGCAATTCGCCAAGGTAGGCGGCACCCACCTGCAGTTCCAGACGAACGTCGAGCGTCGCTCCCCCGGGTTCGAGGCCAACGACCTCGGCTATTTGCGGCGTGCCGATCAGCTGGCATGGAGCACGTGGGCGGCATACGCCGACCGTCACACGCGCCGGCTGTATACCCAGTTCCGGTGGAATTTCAATTGGTGGCAGTATTGGACCACAGCGGGTCTGCCGGAGGAGCGGGCGTTCAATACCAACACGCACACCACGTTCCGCAACACGTGGTCGCTGCACTTTGGCAGCAACTTCGGCCAGCTCGGCACCACGTACTGCTACGACTGCGCGCGGGGCGGGCCCGCGGTGCGCCAGGATCCATACGTCGCCCCGTGGCTCGGGATCATCGGCGACGACCGCAAGGCGATCGTGCCGTTCCTCTGGCTGAACTACTGGCGGACGGACGGCGGGCGGTCCCACAGCATCAGCCTGTCACCAGAGCTCGATTTCAAGCTGGCGTCGCGCGTGACTGCGGCGATCTCGCCGAGCTACTCGCGGTCGCGGAACGACATCCAGCCCCTGGGCCCGAGGACCGACACGAGCAGCGTGACGCATTACCTGTTCGCACACCTCGACCAGAAGCAGTTCGCCCTGACGACGCGTTTCACCTATCCCTTCACGGCGACGATGTCGCTCCAGGTGTACGCGCAGCCCTTCATTTCGAAGGGAACGTACACAAACGTGCGCGAGCTGTCGGCCACGCCGCGCGCCGCGGACTACGCGAGCCGCTATCAGGCGTACGGCGACACCGCCTTCACGAACAACATCGGTGGGTTCAACTTCAAGCAGTTCCGCTCGAACATCGTGTACCGGTGGGAGTACCGGCCCGGTTCGACACTGTTCGTGGTATGGAGCCAGGGACGGCGGGGGATCGGGGGCGTCGAGGGTGCGCAGAGTTTTGGCGGCGACATCGGCGATCTGTTCAATCTGCGGCCTGACAACACCTTCCTGGTGAAGCTGTCGTATTGGATCAACCGGTAGCCCTCACCCCCTGACCCCCTCTCCCCTTCGCGGCGCTCAGGGCAAGCCCTTCGGGAGAGGGGGAACTCTACTTGAGCATCGCTCCGACCAGGCCGGCGACCGCCGCCAGGGTCGTTTGCGCCGCGTTCAGGCCGAGCCGGAAGTCCTTGTCGCTGTAGGTGGAGTACAGGTCGGTCGGCTGGTGCCAGTTCGGGTCCCACCCCGCGCCGATCTGCGTCCCGCGCTCGTTTTCGCGCAGACTGATCGCCGCCACGATGTCCTGGAACGGCGCCGAGTCGGTGTTGGTCATGTGTGAGCTGACGGACGCCGGATAATCAGTCGCATACTTCTCGTTTGCCGCCTCGAAGGCCCACGCGAGCTGCTGGGCCTGCGCCGCGAATTTGGCGCTCCCCTGGAACTCGATATTCACGTCCGCCTCGGGGCGCTGCTCCGGACTCAAGGTGCCGTCGGCGCGGGGCATGCCGTGGTCGAACAGCATCATGTCGTGTTGGATCATGCCGAGCCATCTGGGCTCCTTCGCCGAGCCTTGCAGCGCCTGGCGCTGCTCGACGTACGCGCGCGAGCCGTTGAGCCCCGTCTCTTCGTTGTTCCAGAGAATGAAACGGATCGAGCGATCGGTCCGGACATCGGGCCCGGAGAAGACGCGGGCGAGCTGCATGACGAGCGCGGTGCCCGAGCCGTCGTCGTTCGCCGCCTCCCCCCACCCGTGCCCGTCCATATGGGCGCCCACGATGTACATCTCGCCGGGATGGACGCTGCCGATCTTGGTGCAGTACACCTCTTCGCGGGCGCCCGGCGTCGTGGGTTGCATGTCGAGTGCGCGCACGCGCCGATCCGGCTGCGCCAGCGAGTCGGTGTTGACGCCGGTGTGGGCGCGCAGGCCGCGGTAGCGACCACCGCCTGAAGCGCGGCTGGTGTCTCGAGCCGGCCTCACCCCCTGTCCCCCTCTCCCTTCGGGAGAGGGGGAACCCGGAGGCTGGTAGTCGTACTTCAGACGTGCGACGTCGGCGCAGCCGTAGCTCCGGAGCTGAGCCTCGATCCAGCCCACCGCGGCGCGGTTGCGGTCGGTGCCCTGGCGCCGATCACCGAATTGGGTGAGGCCCTTGATCGTCGCCTTGTACTGCTCGAGGTCGAGCCGCGCGACGAGCTGCTTGATGGGATCCGGGGCCGGGGTGGAGTCCGCCTGGGCCGGCGCGACGGTCGGGGTGCCGAGGGCGGCGAGCAGCACGACGAGTGGTCTGCGCATGGATGGGATCATGGGCAACAAGATTATCGACTGACAGTGGATTTCCGCTAGCATGTCGATTCCGAGAGGTCAGCGCCGGGTGGCCTAGTGTTCCGCCTTGGACTTTTCCCAGTTGACGAACAGGAACCCGCCGGGCGCGTCGAGCTTGGGCTCGCCTGGTCCGGGGAGGATCTGGAGCTGTAGCTCTTCGATCTTGTTCTTGGAGCAGTCCCAGCAAGCGAGCGCGAAATCGCCCTCCCGCCGGGTGCGGGACAAGAGCATCACGTGCACCATGGCGTTGTCGGTCACCAGCGCGCCGTTCTTGTAGAGGTGCCCGAAGGCCCACAGCGCCACCGCGCTGTTGATCGTCGGCACGAGCGGCGTGTGCACCGTCGTGTTGCCGTGGTAATAGAGCCCCAGGATCACGCCCCCGAAGCGCGGGTGATGCGGCACGTCCTTCGTCTGGACGCGGTCGAGCACCAGGTTCCAGCGGACACCGTCTTGGGTGGTGAACTCGGCGCTGCCGTCCACGGAGTCACGCACCGCGCCCTTGTCCCAGGCCGTGAACGCGAAGGCGCCCGTAATTTGGACCACGTTGTTCGAGTAGGGACCGTTCTTCACCTGCGACTCGAGCCCCTCCCGCTCGTCGCCGAACTGCCGGAGAATCGGGGCGGCGCTGTCCGGAAACGGGAACGGCCCGGGGAGGATCTGGATGACGGGCCCGGCACCCGCCACGCGGATCGCCGGGATGTTCGGCGTCGACGCGCTCGCCGGTTCAGCGTCGTAGCCCCCACCAGACGCGGCGGCGCCCGCGGCGCGGACGACGCTGAGATGAGTTTCCATCCCCAGCTTCTTGTGCGAGTCCTCGCCCACCGGGCAGTAGACATCGTAGGTCCCCGGCTTGAGCGTGAGCGTCAGCGTCGTGCTCGAGCCCGGCGGCACGACGTCGGTCTCCCGCTCGACCCCCTGCCCCTCGACCTCGAAGGCGTGCGGGACGCTGCCGGCGTTCGTCACGGTGAATGTGACGGCTCCGGCGACGATGGTGCGCGTCGAGAGCTCTACCTTCCATTCGGACAGCGTGGCGCGAACGGCCACGGGGCCGGGGGTCCGGTGCGCGGGGGCGGGGGCGGGGGCGGGGGCCCCAATGAGCGCCACGGCGGCGAGCAGCCCCGCGGCGTTCCGGACGGGAACGGCATATGGGTAAGACATACGCGAGCTTCCTCCTGCGAGAGTGAGACGGCAGTTTCCTTCGAAGCCAGAGACCTCGCGCACCGAGCATCTATTCCCGCGGGAATAAACTCGTCGGCCCCGGAGTCTTCTCACGAAGGCCTATGTGACACGATTCGAAGCCGTCGTTTTGCCGCACCTCGACGCCGCGTACACGCTGGCGCGTTACCTGACAAGGAACGCGCAGGACGCCGAAGACGTCGTACAGGATGCCTGCCTGCGCGCGCTCACGTATTTCGACGGCTTCCGCGGGGAGGAAGGGACGAGCGCGCGCGCCTGGTTGCTCACGATCGTGCGCAACACCGCGTTCAGCGCGCGGCGCACCGAGCGCCCGGACGCGGTCGCGCTCGAGTTCGACGAGGCGCTGCACAGCGGCGCGGTGGCGGAGGAGCACCCCGAGGCCGCGTTGCTGCGCAGTGGCGCCAAGGAATCGCTCGGTCGCGCGCTCGACGGCTTGGCGCCAGAATTCCGCGAGGTGATCGTGTTGCGCGAGCTCGAAGGGCTGTCGTACAAGGAGATCAGTGATGTCGCGGGCGTGCCGGTCGGCACGGTGATGTCACGCTTGTCCCGCGCCCGCGCGCGCCTTCAGGAGGCGCTGCGCAAGGAGGAGGGGGGTTGAGGTGACTCATCCGAGCTTCGAAGCACAGCTGGATGTGTACTTGGACGGCGAGCTGGCCGCCGTCGATGCGCGCGAGCTCGAGGCGCACCTAGCCCAATGCCCCGAATGCGCGCGGTTCCGCGATGCACGGCTCGCGTTGCGCGCGGCGATCGCGGCGCAGGTCCCGACGTTCCAAGCGCCGGACGCCCTGCGTGGCCGCGTGCGGGCGGCGCTGAAGACGGCTTCGCGGACGCGCACCCTCCAGACCGTCTGGCGCCCGCTCGCTCTCGCCGCGTCACTCGCGATCGTCGCGCTCGGGAGCTGGACCCTCTCGCTGCGGCACGCCTCCGGCGCGGCGCTGGCCGAGGCCGTGCTCGCGAGTCACATCCGCTCGCTCATGCCCGGCCACCTCACCGATGTGGTCTCGTCGGATCAGCACACTGTGAAGCCGTGGTTCAACGGCAGGCTCGACTACTCACCCCCCGTGCATGACTTCGCCGGCCAGGGGTTTCCGCTCCTCGGCGGTCGACTCGACTATGTGGATGGTCGGACGGTTGCGGTGCTCGCATACGGTCGGCGCCGGCATCTGATCAACGTGTTTCTGTGGCCTGCGACGCGCGGCGGGAGTGGCGCACCCAACACCGGGGACCGCCAGGGCTATCACCTGCTGCATTGGACCGCGCCGGACTACGTCTATTGGGTCGTCTCGGACCTCGACCCGGCCGAGCTGCACGACTTCGCACGGATGGTGCAGGAGGCCGATTCGGGCGCGCGGGCTCGCTAGGGGCGTCGAGAAGGCTTAAAATCATCGTCATGCCGCCCAGCGACGCGCTCCTCCAGCGAGTGAAGACTTCCCTGGCAGGTGTCCCGCGCCTCGAAGAGAAGCGGATGTTCGGGGGCGTGACGTTCATGGTCCGCGGGAAGATGTGCGTCAGTGTCGGTAAGGGCCGGATCATGTGTCGGATCGATCCCGCCGTGCACGATGCCGCGGTGAAGCGGAAGGGGGTCCGAACGGTCTTCATGAAGGGGCGACAGTATCTCGGGTGGGTGTATGTCGACGCCGCGGCGGTGAAGGCCAAGCGCGACCTCGACTACTGGGTGCGGCTGTCGCTGGATTACAACAAGAAGGCCAAAGCCTCAAGGTGAACTCCACATGAGCGGTGTACGCGTACTGGTCGGCACCCGCAAGGGTGCGTTCATTCTGACCGCGGACGGCAAGCGCAGCCGCTGGGACGTGAGCGGCCCGCACTTCGCCGGCTGGGAGATCTATCACCTGAAGGGATCGCGCGTCGACCGCAATCGGCTGTACGCGTCGCAGTCGAGCGGCTGGTTCGGCCAGGTCATCCAACGCTCGAGCGACGGCGCCAAGACGTGGGACGCGCCCGGCGGCGGCGTGACGATGGAACCCGGCGAGGGTCCCAAGGGCGAGAGCAACAAGTTCGTCTACGACGTCTCGCCGCAAACCGGCAAGCCGCTCACCACGCACCAGTGGTACGACGGCACGCAGCATCCCTGGGAGTTCAAGCGCGTCTGGCATCTCGAGCCGTCCCTCACCGATCCGGACACGGTCTACGCCGGGGTGGAAGACGCCGGGCTGTTTCGCTCGAACGACGGCGGGAAGACGTGGCAGGAGCTCGCCGGGTTGCGCGGCCACGGCACCGGGCCGAAGTGGCAGCCGGGGGCCGGCGGCATGTGCCTCCACACCATCCTGCTCGATCCGAGTAACCCTAAGCGCATCTACGTCGCGATCTCGGCCGCGGGCGCGTTCCGCAGCGACGACGGCGGCAAGACGTGGCGGCCGATCAACCGGGGTCTGCACTCCCAATACATCCCGGATCCCACCGCCGAGGTCGGCCACTGCGTGCACCGCCTCGCGCTGCATCCGTCACATCCCAACGTGCTGTTCATGCAGAAGCACTGGGACGTCATGCGCTCGGATGACGGCGGCGACTCGTGGCGCGAGGTGAGCGGCAATCTTCCCAGCGACTTCGGGTTCGTGATCGACGTGCACGCCCACGAGCCGGAGACCGTCTACGTCGTCCCCATCAAGAGCGACGCGGAGCACTACCCGCCTGAGGGCAAGCTGCGCGTGTACCGCAGCCGCAGCGGCGGCAACGAGTGGGAGGCCCTCACCAAGGGGCTGCCGCAGCGCGACTGCTACGTGAACGTGCTGCGCGACGCGATGTGTGTGGACACGCTCGACCCGTGCGGCGTGTACTTCGGCACCACCGGCGGCCAGGTGTACGCCTCGCCCGACGCCGGGGACAGCTGGGCGCCCATCGTGCGCGATCTCCCAGCCGTCTTGTCGGTCGAGGTGCAGTCGCTGCCATGATTCGCGTGGTGTTGCCGCCGCACCTGCGGACGCTGGCGTGCGTGACCGGCGGTGAGGTGACGCTGGACGTCCCGGGGCAGGTGCTGACGCGCGCGGCGGTGCTGGACGCGCTCGAGACGCGCTACCCGATGCTGCGCGGGACGATCCGCGACCACGTGACCGCGCAGCGCCGGCCGTTCCTGCGATTCTTCGCCTGCGCACGGGACCTGACGCACGAGGCGGCGGACGCACCCTTGCCCGACGCGGTGGCGTCGGGGGAGGAGCCGTTTCTGGTCGTGGGAGCCATCGCGGGGGGGTAGTCAACCCTGGTCAGGTGGTGGCGACCAGCCCGATCGATGACGGGATTGTAGCGCGCTGAGCGTGCGGATAGACACGCGCAATGAGTCGAGCCGCTGACTCCCCTGCCAAGCGTGGCGGAACCGCAGGATGCTCGACGCCGGACGCCACCAGTCGGGCGAGTGGGCCGAGCAAGCCCATCGTGACGGCCTGCGCCAACACCGGCGCACCGGGTGCCGCCTGCACCGCTTCATCGAAGAGTCGGACCTCCAGCCCATCGATCAACGAGTGGGACTCCGCGGAGGGCCTCCCCACGTCGCCGCGCGTCGCCCAACAGAGCTGATGGTGCAGTCGCTGATAGCGTCCGGCATCGGGCAGGAGATGCCCGCGGTCCCCAGTGACCCGCGCGGCTTCTTCGAGCACCGGCCACGCCAGATCGGGCTGGCCGTTACAGAGGTGCAGCTCCGCCCGCGCCATGCAGGCGGTCACGCGGTGCCGCCACAACCCCGAGCGGCGCGCGCCTTCCTCGCACTGTTCCACGGCCACCGCGGCTTCCGCCATGTTGCCGATCACCACGTCCAACCGCGCGAGATCGCAGGACGCTTCTACCATCGCGCGTGGCGATGAGAGCGCTTGCAAAGGACCGAGGATCTCGTGGAAACAATCGACCGCCGCTGCGAACCAAGCGAGATCGTGATACAGGTTCGCCAGGATTATGCAGCTGTGAATGATGGATCCGGTCTGGCCGGTGCGCTCGGCGAGGACCAGGGTTTCCTGAAAAGCGCGAATGGCGTCTTCGACCTTCCCCAATCCTCTGTAGCAGAGGCCCAGTAGGCCCTGCGCGCGCCGCAGCTCCGCCAACAGTCCCAGCGACTCGAGCATCCGCGCCGCCGCCGTGAGGCGCTCCACCCCTTGCGACAGGTCGCCGCGCTGCAGAGCGCTTTGTCCCAGCGTGACGTTCGCCAGCGCGATGCACTCAGGTGTGGTGTCGGAGGCGGCGACCTCCGCCGCCAATGCCTCGGCGTCCGCTCGCGTCGCGAGGTCGGCCTCATCGACGCCGATTTCCAAGCGGATGTAATTCGCGCGCACGAGAAACGGTGTCGCGTTGGCCCGCTGGGCCAGCGCGATCGCGTCTTGCGCCGCCGCGAGGACGCCCGCGTTGCCGCTCAAACGCGCGCGGTGCAGGGCGTCCGCGCGCAATAGGGCTGCGAGCGCCCGGTCTATGGCGGACGCGGCATCGCCCTGCCACTCGGCCAGAGCGTCCAACGCCCGCTGGTACTGTCCCGCCGACACCAACGCTTGGGCCAGGATCAAGCGCAGCCGCGACCCGGGGGCCACGGCGTACGCGCGCAGTATCCGCGTCAGCACGTGCTCGGCTTCTTGCGGCGCGCCGCGAGCGATGGCGGCCTCGCCGGCCTCGAGCCCGGTCTCCATGGCTTGCCGCTCGAGCCCCGCGCCGATGGCGTGGTGCACCAGCTCGAGCATCGCGGGCAGCTCATGGCGATCGGGCGAGTCGGCGAGCCGCTGGGCGAGTTGCGCGTGATGGTACGTCCGGCGGTCGTTCCCCATGGCGTGATACACGTACGTCCGGTGCAGCTCGTTCTTGAACGACAGCTTCCCTTCCTCCACACGACCCACGCCCCGGTCCAGCATCTCGAGCACGACGCGCTCACTCACTCCGCCGTCGAGCCCCAGGAGGGTCGCCACCTCGCGCGGTGCCATCGCCTTGCCGGCGACCGCGAGCACCTGCAGCACGTGCTGAGCGTCGGGCGAGAGGCCGCCGTATTGCCGGGCGAACGCCGAGCGCAAGTCGTCGGGGGGTGCCCACGACACCGCCGTCGCATCTCCCGCGCTGGCCGCGGCGACGAGCGAGTTGGCGTGGTGCATCCGCCAATCCGCCAAGAGCATCTCGATGTGATACGGGTTTCCCTGGGAGAGTCGCACGATCGTTTCGATCACCTGAGGGATCTGGGCGCTCGTGTCCTCGGCATCGGCCGAGAGATCGCGCAGCAGGCTCAGGGCGTGCGATTGATCGAGCGGCTGGAGCGCGAGCGTCGTACCCCAGGTCAATCCGCCCCTGCTGTCTGCGCCGCTCACTTCTCCGCCCCGCGCTCCGGCGAGAATCAGCGCGGACACGTCCGTCCCCGCCAACGCCCGCGTCACCAGGAACAGAACGTCCTGGCTCGCCGGATCGACGAACTGGAGATCGTCGAACGCGAGCAGGACCGGGCCGTCGGCCGCCACGGCTTCGATCATGTGGACCACGGCCTCCGCCACACGCAGGCGAATCGAGTCGGTCGGAGCGTCTGGTGCATCCGGCACGCCCGGATAGATCGCCCTCAGGCCCGGAGCGACTCGGCTCGCCTCTGCCAGCCAGAGCGGCGCCGTGCCGCCGGCGGCGGCATGGCGCGCCAGAGTCGTGATCAGGTCCGCGACGGCCGCGTATGGAATCCCCTGGCCGATTTCCTGACATGACACGATAAACACGGGCCAGGCGCGCGCCTGGAGCGACGTGGCGAACCGGCGGATCAGCGAGGTCTTCCCAATTCCGGGCGGGCCGCTGATCAAGCACGTCTCGTACCCGTGTCGGGCGCCAGCGACGACGCGATGCGCGACGGCTTCGAGTCGTCCCAGCTCTGTCTCGCGACCAACGAATGGGTGTGGCCTGATGCGCTCGTCGCGGGGACTCGCCACGGCAGGCCGCTCGCCCCGTTCCAGCCGGCGCAGCAGGCGGGCGATCTCGACGTTGGGATTGCTGCCCAGCTCCGCGCGGGCTCGCTCGACGTGCTCCTTGAGGAGCCGGACCGCGGCGACGGTATCGCGGTCTAGTAGTGCCCGCTCGGCGAGCGCATACACCGCTTCCGCGCAGAGCGGGTCGATGTCGTACAGCGTCGCCGCGAGCCGATGCGTCGCGACCGCGTCGCCGGTGGCGCGCGCCGCCTGGAGCGCGTTGCGCAGGACATCGCGCGCCTGCGCTCTCAGACGGGCGCGCGCGCCGTCCACCCAGTGGGAGAACTCGGCGCTGCCGCAATCCTCGAGGCCTTGCAGGGGCTCCCCTTGGGGAAGCTCGGACAGATCAGACGGCAACTCCGCCAAAAGCTGTACGTCCTCTTCCCTGCCGGTCAGCGCGCCGCGGCCGAGGTGAGACCGAATCGCGAGGAGTGCCTGCGACAGCGAATGGCGACCTTGGGAGGCCGGGACATCGGGCCAGAGCAAATCCACGAGCCGGTCGCGGGGGACGGGGCGCGCACGTCCCTCGAAATGGAGGTAGAGCAGCACGGCGAGGTGTTTCCGGGTGCGGAAGCGAACCGAGCTTCCACCACCCTGAACGAGCTCGGGGGGGCCGAAAACATTGAGCCGAAGCTGAGCAGTCACAATGTGTTGAGACTTGGATGAGGAGCGGCGGCCACGTTGCCTGCGCGTAAGGTAGCCGGTCGTCCACGACTCGCAATGATGGGAAGGGGGGTGACGCTCGATGACGCTTATCGCGCAGCTGGTGGAGGCTCTCTCGAACTACGTGGTCGCATGGTGAACGAGACGGTCCGCGGTCTCCCGAAACTCTCAGATTCGGAAGGGGGGTGACGCTCGATGACGCTTATCGCGCAGCTGGTGGAGGCTCTCTCTGTTTACGCGATCGGATGGTGAATGCCGGCCCCCACGGTCTCCCGAGACAGGGCGTCTCGGGAGACAGCGGGGGTGAAGTTCTACTGCGGCGTGTCCAGTGGATGCTTGCTCCGCTCGTAGAACTCGTTCTGGAGGCGCAGGCTCTCCTGGTCCGCTTTGACCGCCTTGATGGCCTGCACGATGCCGTTGATCCAGTTCTTCGCCTCGAAGTCGCCCAGCTCGCGCGACGCCACGGCGCCTTCGCCGGCATAGTGATTCGGGAAGCGCGCGTACCACCAAATGCCGGTGTAGACGCCGTCCGGCAGATGCACGCGCGCCTGATCCGCACCCGATTCCTGGGGGGCGCGGTCCAGGTGCACGAGGTCGGGCCGGGCGATCATGCTCACCGACGTCTCGCTCTCGCCGGCGTGCATATCGGTCGCCGGGTTCGATTTGTGTTTCGGTTCGCCCGGCCCGCTGCGCATGATGCCCGCCACGTAGACGACGTAATCATGCGGCGTGTCGAGCTGGCTCTGCGCGAAATACGGCAGCAGGCTGTTGTTGCCGCCGTGACCGTTCACGATGATGATCTTCTTGCAGCCATTCCGGGCCATCTCGTCGGTTGTCTCCTGCAGCAAGTCGAGCTGCAGCCGCCGGCTGTAGGCCACCGTGCCCGGCTGATGTTTCGCTTCGAAGATTTGGCCGAAATAGTATTCGGGAAACACGATCGCGTATTCCTGCTGGGCCGCATTGAGCGCCGCGTACCGCACGTTGAGCAGATCGTTGCCCAGCGGCAGATGCGGCCCATGCTTCTCCAGGATGCCGAACGGCAGCAGGCAGGTGCCTTGCGCACGGGCGATGCCGTCGCGGAATTCCGCCGCCGACAGCTCTTCCCAATGGACTGAGAACGGGGGCGGTGCCGGAGCCTGCGCCGACAGGATCGAGGCGCCGAGGAGAGTGATGGACAGCAGCGATGACTTGTACAAGTATCCTCCCGTGAAGCGGTCGAGCCGATTGTAGGATGGAAAGCCCCTCGACGCTAGGCCGCAGAGCCAAGACGGGAGGCCGGCCAGCGCCATTGCCGTAGGCGCCCGCCCCTTCCCTCGACGACCAACGCTCCGATATAGCCTGGAGCCGGTTGGAGGGTGTACAGCGACCAGCGCCCCGTCCCATCACGGTCTACTGGAGACGATGTCGCGAGCCCCTCACCCCGCGCTTTCACGTAGGCCTCGTTCTTGGTCCAACACCGGAAAAAGGCCTTGGCGTAGAGGTGGCTCGGGAGACGGTTGAGACGGTCGACCTCAGCCGCTGAGAAGACGCACCGCGCGATTTCGGCCCAATCGGACTGCTCCCGGATCAATTCGACATCGACGCCAATCTCGGCACCCTCAGCGATCGCGATGAGGGCGAGGTCTGCGGAGTGAGAGAGGTTGAACTTGAGCCGGCCGAGTTCCGGACTCAGCTCGGGCTTGCCGAACGCGTTGTACACGAACCGGACTGCGCCGGCTGGGATCCCCAGATAGCGCCCCAGGAGCGTACGCGAGACTCCGTGCGCGACCACAAAGCGTCGCCGGTCGTGCTCGAACCGCAGACGCGCGCTGCGGTTCCGTTCGTCACTCGAAAGGGTCGCGTACAAGCCCGCGGACGCTTCCGGCGGAAGGTCCAGACTGACGCACCAACTGTGCACTTCGTTCACAGGTCGCTCACGCGCACGAGGTCGGCCAGCGAGACCACGACTTCACGGGGTCCCTCGAAGGGCTCCTTGGCATGCGCCGTGCGAACGTTGTCCACGAGCAGGAGATCGCCGGCTTCCCACGGCTCGCGTACGGTGTGTACGTCGTACACGTCGTTGATCAGCTGGACGACGTCCGCTCCGATCGGATCGCCGTTGCCGAAACGCGTATCGAACGGGAGACCCTCCTCGCCATAGACGTCCACGAGGTATTCCCGCACCTCGGCGGCCAACGTCCACCCGTTCAGGAATGCGATCTGGTTGAACCAGCAGCGTCGGCCGGTGGGCGCGTGACGCACGACGGCGCTGCGGCGCTGCCAGGTGCGCAGCCCGCCGCCCTCCTGCCACTCGAACCGGATGTCGTTGGCACGGCAGTAGCTCTCGATGGCGCGAGGGTCGTCCGTCCCGAATGCCTCCGTCAACGACGCCCCAATGTCGTCGTTGTAGTTGCGGATCAGGAGCCAGCCCAACCGCTCAAAGCGCTCGACCAGCTCGGCAGGCAGGGCGTCGAGCACGGCCCCAGCATCGGCCACCGGCGTCGCGCCGCCGCCCCTCCCCGTCGGCGCCACGAGGCATGCGAACAGCATGAGGCTGGGGACTTGGAGCGCGTAGCTGAGCTCATGGTGCATGCACATGGGCTGGTGGGGCGGCCACTTCGACGACGAGTAGACACCCGGAGCGTAGCAGCGCCGCGGCGCGAAAGCTTCCTTCTCGGTCACCAGGCTGCCAAGCTGCCGGAATACCGCCTCAGTCTCAGTCGCGTCGCGCAGCCCGAGACCGCGAACCAGGAGCGATCCGTGTTCGGCGACGAACGAGCGCAGTGCGTTGCGGTGCTCGGCCGCCCAACGCGCGGCGTCGCCCGTCGCTTCGGCCCGCAGCACCGGCGGCCTGCCGGCTTGCACGTCCACGTCGAGGAGTGAGGCCTGCGACGAGGACGTCATCGCGTCGCTGCGCTTGCGACGCGGCCATCGATCAGCGCCGCCTGATCGGCGAGTATCCGGTGCGCCGCGAGCTCCTGGAAGGACACGGCACGGTCCAGCGCGATCACCAGCTTCAGAGCGGACAGCGACGTACCGCCGAGGTCGAAGAAGTCATCCCGTCTGCCGATCTGCTCCTTGGGGATGCCGAGCACGCCCGCCCACGCCGCCGCCAACCAATGTTCCGTCGGCGTGCTCGGCCGCTCAAGGTTCTGCTCGACGGCATCCAGCTCTCCCGCGAGCGCCACGAGGGCCTTGCGGTCGATCTTGCCGTTCTCCGTGAGCGGCAGCGTTTTCCGCCAATGGATCGCGGAGGGAACCATGTACGCCGGCAGCGACTCAGCGATCTTGTCCCGTATGACGGCGGAGTCGAGTGGCCGCTCGCAGGTGTAGAAGGCCACGAGATGCTTGTTCACAACAACCGCGCCATTACGCACACCAACGACGCGCAAGAGCGCGCTCTCGATCTCGCCGATCTCGATCCGGAAGCCGTGGATCTTGACCTGCGAATCCCGCCGCCCGAGAAACTCGAGCTTGCCGTCCGGCAGGCAGCGGCCGTAATCGCCGCTGCGGTACAGGCGCTGGCCGGGGCGAAGCGGATCTTGGAGGAACGCAAGCTGGGTGCGCTCGGGGTCATTGATGTACCCGCGGCCGACACACACGCCGGAGAAGACGATCTCACCAGGCTCACCAAGGGGCACCGGCTGCAGCTCCTCGTCCACGACGTAGATGTGCACATTGTTGATGGCGCGGCCCAGCGGCACGCGCTCCCCGGACGGCGGTCGGTCCATGATCTCGTGGTTGGTGTCGTCCGAGGTCTCGGTCAGCCCGTAGGCGTTCACCAGCTTGACGCGGGGCTGGACGGCGAACCAGCGCTCCACCAGCTCCTGCTTGAGGGCCTCGCCCGTGGCCACCACGTACGCGAGGTCCGGTAGTCTCTTGGGGTGCTGCCCCAGATTGGTTACGAGGACCTCGAGGTAAGACGGCACGACCTGCACGATGTTGACCCGGGCGCCCACGATCCTGTCGATGAAGCGCTGTGCGTCGAGGATCGTCTCCTGCTCGACGATCACCACGCGCCCGCCGGCCAACAGCGCCGCCATCAGTTGCCACAATGAGATGTCGAAACACTGCGGCGCCGTCTGGGCCACCACGGTTCCCGCGCCGATCTTCAAGTCGTCGATTTTGGCGAGGAGGTGGTTCAAGAGTCCCGCGTGCTCGCACATCGCTCCCTTGGGCTCTCCCGTGGAGCCGGAGGTGAAGTAGATGTATGCGAGCTGATCGGGGGCGACCGGGACGTTCGGGTCACCGTCGGGATGGCCCTCGGCGTACGCCGCGTCGATCAGGAGAGTAGGGGCGCCGTTTAGAGTAGGGGCGCAGCATGCTGCGCCCCTACCTGCCTCGCCATGCGGTGCACCATGTCCTTCAGCTCCGCTGCCGTCGGTGAGCACCAGACGACAACCCGCGCGCGAGACCATCTTCGCGATGCGCTCGGGCGGGAAATGCGGCTCGATGGGCAGATAAGCGCCGCCGGCCTTGAAGATCGCGAGCACCGCGGTCAGCCAGTCGAGGTTCCGCTCGGTCACCACGCCGACGACCCCTTCGCGGGTGAGCCCGTGCGCCAACAAGGCTCGGGCCACCTTATTGGCACGAGCATTGAGCTCGCCATACGTGAGCTGTTTCGAACCGTGCATGGCCGCGACGGTCTCGGGCCGCATCCGCGCTTGGTCCTCGAAGACCTCGTGGGCCCGGCGGTTGGGAAGCTGCCGGCTCGGCCCGGCGAGGATGGACAGCGCGCGCGCGCTCATGTCACGGCTCCCGCACCGAGTTCCCGCCCCACGCTTCCGCTTACTCGCATGGGCTGACGTTGCCAATACGTCAGCGACCTCCACAGCCATTCCACCGGGCCAAACTGGAATCGCTTGAGCCACCACACACTCACGGGGATCTGGATGAGGAAGATCGTGATGGTGAGGAGCAGTCCCAGCGACGGTCCGACCTTGCCGAAGAGGGCGAGGCCGTAGCTATAGAAGATCGTGGTGCAGATGAGCGACTGCAGCAGATAGTTGCTGAGCGCCGTGCGCCCGACCGCCGCCAGTGGCGCCAGTCGCCGCCGCCAGATCTCACGTTGCGTCAACAGAATGATGGTTGAGGCATAAAAGAGCATCATGGCCGGTGCGGCAACGACCAAGCACAGCCTTCCGACATTTTGCGTGACCGACGTGGGCGACGGATCGAACGAGCCTCCGACCGCAAACGCCGCGTTTCCCGCTACGCCGATGATCAACCCCCACCGCTGCACCCGCCGGATGAACGGGAGATGAGCGGGGACATCATGAAAGATCCGGCGCCGCCCGGCATACAGGCCCAACAGGAAGAGTGCGAGCACATAGGCATCATCGATATCCGGCGTTACGTCCCCCGGCAATTCGCCCGCTCGGAGGCCGATCTGCTGTCCATAGGTCCCGCTCGAGTAAATGCGCCGGTTTTCGTCGATGGTCTGCTGATCGTCCGGCTCGGTCTCGTACGAGATCCAGCTCATCAACGCCGGACTACTGACTCGGTGGGTGATCGAGTAATACGTCGTGAGGCCAAAGAAGAACAGGGGAACGGCGAGAAGGGCACCGGCCGACACGAGCAGGGTCTTGGGCGCGAGTCGGCGAAAGAACAGCAGGATAACGCCATTCTCCGCGTAATCATGCAGGATGTCGCCGTCCCACACGAACAGAAAATGCGCCACGCCGATCAGGAACAAGACGCATAGACGGCGGGCGTAGACCGGCAGAAAGCGCACGCCGCGCGCGTCCGCGCGCAGCAGCTGCACCGCCAGGCCTAAACCGAAGAGGAAGGAGAACAGGGCCTTGAACTTCTCTTGTGCGAAAAAGTAGATCAGCCGTTGGGCTGTTCCATCGACCGCGGTGCCTTCGGGCAAGCTGAAGAGGCCCATGTTGACGATGAGGATTCCAAGAATCGCCAGGCCGCGCAGAACGTCGATGGCTTCGATACGCTCCTGGCGCAGCACTGGCCCCCCCCCGATCACAGCTCCCTCGCTGGATTGCCGCCCCACCGTGAGGCGCGTGGAACCGTCTCGCCTTTCATGAGAAATGAATCGGCGGCGAGCACCGAGCCGTCCTCCATCGTCACGTCATAGTGCACGAAGGCACCAACGCCGATCGTGCAGCCGGCGCCGATCGTCATTGGGCCGGACTTGTACGTGCCGTCCTCCTGCGAATCGCACT
>WNGR01000025.1_pt1 | contig 237046 bp, 207 predicted proteins | sample 5407581 | NCBI WGS metagenome assembly WNGR01 (sample SAMN13153383, study PRJNA577476) | soil metagenome | isolation source: 80 cm soil or saprolite under Garry oak tree replicate 2 | place: USA:California | collected 2016-06-15
GATTCTACAGATTCTCAGTCTTACCCTTTTCGAGAAAACGCCCATTTTACAGGCACTTCAAGCATCAGACGCCTGCACTGACTTACACGATCCCAGCAACCAATTGATTCTGTTCGACTTTTAACCGGACAGCAGTGAAGGAAATTAATAGCTTAGTGCGTGTTCTATTTCATCGGTTCATCCCAGTGTTGCTTTTCTGTCCCGCAGTCTTTGCATTTGCAGAACCGCAGGTTTTGAGCAACATCGCAAAATCCACATCTCTGTCCAATGGTGTCGAGATTCTGTCCGGTAAAGCAGCAGTCCGTATCACCGCTTTGCGAGACGACATTATTCGTGTACGTATCTCGCCTAATGGCAGCTTCTCTCCTGATCACTCATGGGCAGTGCAGCCTGAGATGATACGTGACACAGCTAAGGTAACGCCTCTCGGAGGTGGCCGCTCGGGCTTCAAGACAGCGCAGTTGTGTGTTGAAGTTGATCGCAATCCACTCCGCATCATCTTCGCCGACAACAACGGCCCGAATACTGTCGCAGGACTACTCGCTAAGACCCACTACCTTCTACGGCGAAGAATTCAAGGTTTATAAGAGCAGCCCTGACGACGAGCACTATTACGGACTCGGCGACAAACCAGGTCCATTGGACCGCCGCGGCCGATCCTTCCACCTTTGGAATACTGACGCGTTCGGATATCAGGAATCCACAGATCCGATCTACAAGTCGATTCCTTTCTTCATTGCGCTACGCCAAGGTATCGCCTACGGCATCTTCCTCGACAACACCGGGCGCACAAGTTTCGATTTTGCAAACGAAGTACGTGATGCCTACTCGTTTGGCTCTGAAGGTGGCGATCTCGATTACTACTTCATCTATGGTCCGGAGGCCAAACAGGTTATCTCTCACTTCACAGATCTGGTCGGGCGCACGCCTCTACCTCCGCTTTGGTCTCTCGGCTTTCATCGGAGCCGGTACAGTTATGATTCCGAAGCCCGCGTTCTCGATATTGCGAAGACATTCAGGGATAGACGAATTCCTCTTGATGCGATCTATCTCGACATCGGTTACCAGGATCAGAATCGCCCATTCACCGTCGATCGCAAGAATTTCCCGAGCTTTGAGCAGATGGTGCATTCGCTGAAACAGCAGAATGTTCAGACTGTGGCGATTACGGACATGCACATTGCGAAGCTACCCGGGGCTGGCTATGAGAGCCCTACGAAACGGGTTTAATCGGCGATCACTTCGTAAAGTCGGCGGACGGTTCGGTCTTCGTCGGCCTCGTCTGGCCCGGACCGAGTGTATTCCCGGATTTCACTCGCAAGCTAACTCAGGAGTGGTGGGGAACTCTCTACCGTGATTTCTACCTGAACGCAGGCGTTTCCGGATTCTGGAATGATATGAATGAACCCTCCGTCTTTCAGGTTGAGTCCAAGACGATGCCTTTGGATAACCTTCACCGAGTAGAAGATCCGGATCTCCCAAGGCGTACGGCTTCGCATCGCGAAGTGCACAATGTCTATGGAATGCTGAACACCAAGGGCACCTACGAAGGATTGCTGAAGTTGAACCCGGATCAGCGACCTTTCGTGCTGACACGTGCGAGCTACGCGGGAGGCTGGCGCTACGCTGCAACCTGGACTGGAGACAATACCAGTTGGAATCATCTCCGCCTGAGTGTAGCGCAGCTCATGAGCCTTGGACTGAGCGGCTATACCCTTGTGGGAGACGATATCGGCGGTTTCTTAGGTACGCCATCCGCCGATTTGCTTACACGCTGGATCGAACTGGGAGCATTCAATCCGATCTATCGCGATCACACAGCGATTGGCTCTGGAGACCAGGAGCCTTGGGTTCACGGCCCGCAACATGAATTGATTCGCCGAAAATACATCGAGACTCGCTATAGGCTCATGCCGTATCTCTGTACAGCCGTTGAACAATCAGCTCACACAGGTCTGCCCGTCATGCGACCTTTGTTCCTTGAATACACTCAGAAGGATCTGAATGGATTCGGGCCTGATGCATTCCAACAACAGTTTCTCTTTGGCCGTGCGCTGATGGTGGCACCGCAGCCGCTTGAAACGCTCGATAAGTACGAAGTTCGCTTTCCCTCCGGACCCTGGTACAACTTCTGGACAGGTCAGCTAGTAAGTGCCTCTTTGTCCGTTCTCGTCGAGCCGCAACTGGATACGTTGCCCGTGTTCGCACGCGGAGGCTCGATCATCCCGATGCGACCGTTGACTCAGAGCGCGGTCGAAATACCACAGGGCTCACTGAAGCTTCTGGTTTTCCGGAGTACGAAGGATGTACGGTAGACGAGGACTTCATGAAGGGCACAGTGTGGAGTAAAACAAAGGAACAAGTCCCTGACCCCGATTGGAATGGACGCCCGGCAACCAGCGAAGACTACATGCAACGTGTCCGCGGGTTCGTTGACATGAAACAGCGGCTTAAGGACGTGCTGTGATCGGCGTGAAACCGCCAAGCCTTAATGAAGCCGATCTCATCGACTCTTTGTCGATTGTTATATACAGCAACGCGATCGGTGCATTCGTCTGAGGTGCTCATTTAGAAGAAAGGTGACGGATAGCAATCGAGCATGCGAAAGGCTCGCGCAAGCGATCCTTTCGTGCGCTTTTCAGGTATTTCAGATTCGTTGAGCGTCCCTTCGACGAACGTCGAACTGAGTTGTTGCCTAAGAAGTGTTTGTCACTCGCGCTGACGTTCTGCTTCATATACTGTTTTGCCTTACTCGTATCTCCCATCCAAAATGATGCATGGTTGTCAAAAGTGCGATTGAAATAGCGATCCTTTCATCGCTCTGCTGCATGAGAAACTCCACTACCTCTTCATCTTCAACCGTGAGAGTACGCTTTCCGGCGAAAGCCTGAGCAAACTGAACCCTTTCTCCTTCATTCCAGTGCGCCCATGACGATAGCAATTGAGCCAAGCTCAAGCTGATTTGCGCTTCCCCGGTAGCGAACTTAGATTCATAAATACGAGGATGGGCAGAAGTCTCCCAGACCCGGGGCCTGTCCTGCACAGCTCTGTGTGGGTGATGATTGTTGCTTTGAGCAAGGAAACATTTGGCATACGAACGGGCGGTACTGGCGAATAAATCTCGATTATTTGAAAGCGGATTCACAAACGAAAAGCCCTGTGTAACCGATAGGCTACACAGGGCTAAGATGTCTTGCCAAAAACTAGGAAGGGAACTCTGACCCGACGTCCAGGACCCAGATGCGAGGGAGCTTTTACTGCGCCTGAATGCAGAACCAAATCGTTTGCTCGCTGTTTCTTTATGCCATTCAGCTTGCGGGCCGAAAACAAGTGCTGATATTACTCGGGGACACGGCGCTCGCGGACGCAACAGGATCCCCGGCCCAAGAGTACTCCAGTTCGGTGAGCACGCTCAGTCACCACCGGTCACATTACCAGGTTTACGGCAAGCGCCGGCTATCCAACAGGTGAGGTCATTTCTGGTGCAGCGGTGGCAGCAACGCCTCGGTACCAAAGGATGGTGCGGCGCAGGCCTTCGTGGAAGTTCACCTTGGGTTCATAGCCGAAAGCCGCGCGGGCCAGCGAGATGTCAGCCAGAGAATGGGCGATGTCTCCCGTGCGCGCGGGTGCGTACTCGACTGGGCCGGTATAGCCTGTGAGTTCGCGAAGACTCTTGACGGCGTCGTTAAGAGTGATGCGCTGTTCGGTAGCAACGTTGAAGACTCCGCCTGACATTTTTTCAGCGGGGGCAGCCATGGCGCGGAGATTCGCGTCAACGACGTTTTCGATGTAGGTAAAATCGCGGCTCTGGGTGCCGTCGCCATAAATAATGGGAGTGGAGCCCTGAAGCATTGAGAGTGAAAACTTGGCCAGGACGCCGGAGTATTGAGATGAGGGATCCTGGTGCGGGCCGAAGACGTTGAAGTAGCGGATTGAGACCGTCTCCAATCCATAAACACGGCTAAAACTGCGCATGTAGTGCTCGCCGGTGAGTTTGCTTACGGCGTACGGAGAGATAGGGTCGGGGATCATGTCTTCGCGCTTGGGAAGCGTGGGTTGATCTCCGTAGGCGGAGGACGAGCCTGCGTAGACGACCCTTCGGACGCGGGCATCGCGGGCCGCAACCAGGATGTTGAGGGTTCCTGAGACGTTGGCGGAGTTAGAGGATACCGGGTCTTGCACAGAGCGCGGAACGCTGGCGAGGGCAGCCTCGTGGAAAACGAAATCAACTCCGTGGCAGACGCGGGCGCAGGTTTCGGGATCTTCGATGGTGCCTTCGATGAAGGTGATGCCGCGTAGGTCTTCGAGATTCGCACGCTTGCCGGTGATGAAGTTATCGATGCCTCGGACGGAGGCTCCCTGGGCGAGCAGAGCGCGAGCAATGTTGGAGCCGATGAATCCTGCAATTCCGGTAACTAAATAGGTCGTCATAACTGATAATCCTCGAGTTTTTTTCGTGCACACTTAGCAGTGAACGATGTTGGCAGCCGCGATGCCTTTGGTGGCATTGCGGGTGTCTACGACTATCTGCGATTCGGCGACGATACGGTGGTAGTCGTAGCTGCTGTGGTCGGTGACGATAAGAACGGCATCGTACCGGCCGAGGCTGTCGAGCGGCGCGCAGGTCATGTTGAGATCGTAGTGGCGGCCGCGACCCACACGGGGGAAGAACGGATCGTTGTAGAAGACCTGCGCGCCGGATTTGCGGAGCAGTTCGATGATAGTGAGCGAAGGTGATTCGCGGAGGTCGTCGATGTCTTTTTTGTAGGCAAGGCCGAGCACGAGGAGGCGCGAACCGTTGAGACATTTCTTGTGCCGATTGAGAGCGAGCGCCGTCTTCTCGATGACATAGTAGGGCATGTTGGTGTTGACTTCTCCTGCGAGTTCGATAAAGCGAGTTTGAAAGTCGAACTGCTTGGCCTTCCATGACAGATAGAACGGATCGATGGGGATGCAGTGGCCGCCGAGTCCGGGACCGGGGTAGAAGGCCTGGTAGCCGAAGGGCTTGGTTTTGGCGGCGTCAATGACCTCAAAGATGTCGATGCCCATGCGGTCGCAGAGCTGTTTGAGCTCGTTCACAAGCGCAATGTTGACGCAGCGGTAGATGTTCTCAAGAAGCTTGGTCATCTCTGCCGTGGCCGGCGACGAGACGGGAATGGTTCGGTTGAAGATGCTGCCGTAGAGGGCCGACGCCAGAGCAGTAGCCTCGGGCTCAACGCCTCCGATGACCTTGGGAATGTCACGGCGGGCCACCGTGTCATTGCCGGGATCTTCGCGCTCGGGCGAGAAAGCGACGTGGAAGCCGCGGTCGCCGGATTTGCGGACGGTGCGCAGGCCTGCGGGATTGCCGGATTCGAGAATTGGGATGAGGACTTCCTCGGTGGTGCCGGGGTAGGTTGTGCTCTCAAGGATGATGAGCTGGCCCTCGCGAAGGTTGGGAGCGATGGCCCGGGCGGTCTGCTCGATGTAGCTGAGATCGGGCTGGTGATATTCGTCCAGCGGAGTGGGAACGCAGATGATGATGGCATCCAGGTCGGCGATTTCGGTATAGGCACTGGTGGCGCGGAAGCCCGCAGCCTGAGCTTTGACGATCTCGCTGCCAGGGATGCGAACGATATAGGAGCCCCCTGAATTTAGCGCCTCAACCTTGCTGGCATCGACGTCAAAACCGGTGATGCGGAAACGCTGCTCACTAAAAAGAAGTGTGAGCGGCAGGCCTACGTATCCCATGCCGATGATGCCGATGCGGGCGTGGCGAGAGGCGATACGGGATTCTAGTTCGGAGGAAAGCAAGATAGAAAGCGGCATGGGACTGACTCCGATGGAAAACTGGGGCTGAGATTTAGTTGTGAAGCAAAGAGCGCGAGCGGGGAGTACACCGGCAATTTGATGTGCCCCTTCTGTTGAATGGCATAATGCGCGTGTGTCTGCCGGAGGGGGAGGGAAGACCTGGCGTTGCAGAAGGCCTACGCCGACGTTGAGCAACGCGCCGTGCGTAAATTTGCTGATGACGCAAGTGGCGCCGGCGACAAATGATTATGTGCACACGCATCCTCGGGAAACATTGCGGACATGGATGACGCATACGTTGGCTGGGTCCCGAACCAGCACTTCTCCGCGTCCGAAATCCGTTTGACCCCGCCAATGCCGGTCACAGTCGCGATTGTCTGGTACCGAACCTGTACGAGAAGCCTAGAACGCCACGCGCCGATCGCTGATGAACAGTCCAGTCTTCCTGTAGATCGGCTCCAACCCTTCCGTACCAAGCGCCTGAGAGAGGGAAATCAATGCCTCCGCCCCCAAGAATAGATCCGCTGCCGTGGTACGACGTCGTGGGCTTAAGATTCTGGTCTTTCACTTGTGAGTGTCCCACCAGAACACGCACATAGGGCTGAATTGCTGATCTGGCAGCAAGGCGAATGATCGCGCCAACCCTGACACCCGCATCGTGGAAATCAAGGTAACCCGTTCTCACGTAATCACCTTGGAGTTGGGCGCCAAAATGATCACCGAAGAAATGAGCGGCAGCGAACTGCCCGCCAACGCCCATGTTCGATAGGTTCGAGTCCTTCGTTGGTAACAGGAGATCAACGGAAATGTCGTCTGAAGCCGATGGGCCATGTAAGGGGGGTACAGGGTGTTGAGCCAAGCAATTGATGGAAAGCAGAATAAGTATGAGAAGCCCCACGTATCTCATTCCAATAACAGTAACCTTCGTTCTGCAGGTCGCAATTTTCTGGCACAGCCTATCCTCAGAATAACTAATTCCGGCAGTTGACATTTGAATTTCCCAATACAGCATGATTCATAGTTCGTGATTAAGGACACTGTAAGAGCCGCACTGGCTCGGGTCCGCGCTCGCCATTTCGGCTTCACAATCCTTTAGAGGAGGTTATCCGAGTAGATACAGCCGTCGATAATTGCCAAATTAGAGTCGATTGATTGTCAGGCGTCGATCTGACGTCAGAAGATTGCTGAATACCCTCAGCATTTGCTCTCAACAGGACCACACGCAATGTATGGATAATAATATTGAGGTCCAGTATTGGCGAGTAGTTCGCGGTGTAAATTAAGTCCAAACGAAGTTTGTCTTCCACCGCCGTGGAATACTTTCCCCAGATCTGGGCGAGCCCTGTGATGCCGGGTTTTACGTTCAGGCGTAAAAGGTAATCCGGATTTTTGGCCGCGAACTGTTCGACAAAGAACAAGCGCTCCGGCCTGGGTCCAACGAAACTCATTTCGCCCAACATCACGTTCAGGAGTTGCGGCAACTCGTCAATTCGACTGGCTCGCAAGAATTGCCCGACCTTCGTAATTCGAGGATCCTGCTCGCAAGCGAGCACCGGGCCACTATGTTCTTCCGCGTCGAGCTTCATGCTTCTAAACTTGAATACATTGAAAATTTTTCCACCTTGTCCAACGCGCTCCTGCATGTAAATAACAGGGCCAGGTGAATCAAGGCGGATCATGACATAGGCTAGCAAGAGCAGCGGACTCACTAATACGGATAGTACTGCCGAAATCGCCAGATCGAAGGCACGCTTTATCGCTCTTTGGGGACCGCTGAGCGTTGGTGGGTTGACGGAGAACAACAGCAAATCATCAATCTGCTGAGTTCTCGAACTGAACAGGAGTAGTTCACTGATGCTAGGGACCACCAAAACTTGCTTCCCAGCCTGAACGCACAGTCCGAAGATATCGCTCTTATCTTCAAGCATCTCGCCAATGGCCACGGTGTCCACATCGGGCAGTACCGATGGCAACCATGCAAGTTGGTCAACGGTCAGAACCTTGTCCACTCGGTACCAGCCTGCCTCCTTGCTAAATTTCCGCGTCAGCGTGAAAGCAGCCTCTGCATCGCGAGCGATGATGAGAACACGCCGGCTCCCAGCGTAGGTCTTGTACAGGTGCTGAACCAACAAACGGCTGGCTGCAAGAAACACGACGAGGAGTGCGAACGCGATGGCAAAAACTGATCGCGGAAACGAGAACGCGCGTTGCAAGAAACTCAGCACGATCGCAGCGAGCACGATCATTCCTGAGGCGGCGGCGGCGGATTGAACCAGAAAGGATTTCGATTTGCGCAACCAGTTGACGTACAAACCCGAGAAGTGAAGTATCACCACAGCACAGGCTGACAGCACTGTACCTATCTGAACGTAGGCGTGCAGATAGGAGAGTTTTGTCTGCAAGTCGAGACCAAATCTAATATAGAACGCTGCAAGAAAAGAGCAATGCAGCAGTAGTATATCCACCGCGGCCGTCGCAAACTGTCTTCCGACAAATTCCGAATGACGTTGCATTAGAATGCACCCAATTTTTGATTTAGAAGTCGAGCTGTTTGGGGAATAGAGAAGCTATAACGCCTTAACACTTTCCGATAAGACTAGGAGGAACTTAGTGCGTGTTCGGTTAAGTAGGGACGGTAATCGGCTATATGTAATCCATAACTGCCGGCTTCCTTTTTCAAGTGCCATGAACGGGCGAATTTGTGCTCGCACCTAACACTTTCTCGTAAACTGCAAGTGTCTTCGATACCATCCGCTTCGCCGTGAACTCCTCTACATACCTCCGCCGCGACGCTGCTCCCATCCTCGCCCGCAGTGTCTCATTCGAGATAAGCCTTTGCAGTCTTTCCCTTAAAGTCGGCACATCCCCGCGTGGCACCAGAAAACCGTTCTCTCCGTCGCAAACTGATTCACACACGCCGCCCACATCACTCGCCACCACAGGCAACCCTGCCCGCATAGCTTCCACGATGCTGATTGGAAAGCCTTCATAGTTCGACGCCAGCACGAACACCTGCGCCTCGGCAAGCAGTTTCTCCACGTCCCCGCGCAACCCCAGGAACTCCACGCGCCCGTCTATTCCCAACGCCCCCGACAGACGCACTGCATCGTCCATCAGCGGACCGTCCCCGACGAGTTGTAGCCGGTAATCCTCTTCCACTCCCGCCAATGCCCTCAGCAGCAGCGCATGGTCTTTCGGCTGGCTGAAGCGCGCCACCATTACGAGCGTCGGAACGCACCGCGTTCCCGGCTTTGCTCTCAAGTTCGAATCCGGCATCCCGTTGTGGATCGCCGTCATACGTTCCACACTTGCAATTCGATACTTTTTCGCCATTTCAAAATCGTTCTGGGAAACCGTGATAATCCTGTTCCCCAGCCTTGAACTTAACCACTCACTCGGCACCGAAACCAGCTTGCGCGCCAAACTGGTGCCGTCCGTAAATGCCCATCCGTGCGCCGTGAACACGCTCGGCACATCCGTGATCCTTGCCGCCAACCTCCCCAGCATCCCGGCCTTCGACGAGTGAAGGTGAACCAAGTCTGGTCTCAAGCGCTTTAGCAGATGCCCGATCTCCCACGCTGCTCTCGCATCCCGCCGGAAACATATCGGCATCACCAGGTCGTCAATCAGGTACACCGGTATTCCTAATACCCGGGCACGGTCCGTTAGAAGGCCTTCTTCTCCTGTAGCAAGCGCAACATCTGCATGGTGTCGAACTGCCTTCAGCAGTTCAAGCACGTGCACTTGTGCACCCCCAGCTTCAGCGCGAGTGATGATGTAGAGGAGTTTCAAGAGGTGTGCTCCACGTTGCACTAGTTCGAAAGCAGTAGGAACCTGGGTGCCTGACGAAAGGATTGACCTGAAGAGCAGGATTATTAGTTCTTTGCGTAAGAGATACAGTCTGCTTCGCCACCACTGGCCGAAATCGCGACAGGTTGAGCTTTGGCGAGGAGCTTGGTGTAAAGCTCCCCGGAAGCCTTCGTCATGGTGGCTATGGAGAATTGCTCCACCGCGATACGCCGGGCATTCCTTCCCATTCGGGCGCGCAGAATAACGTCTTTGCAAAGCATTTCAGCACACGCAGCGATTGCTTCAGGCAAACACGGAGGTACGAGAAAACCATTGGTCCCGGGGATCACAAGTTCTGGATTGCCGCCCACCGCGGTCGCAATGACCGGTTTGGCCGATGCCATCGCTTCGAGAATCGAATTAGACATGCCTTCGGTCTCCGATGTAGAGACATAGATGTCCAGCATTCGGTGTAGCCGCTCCGGTTCACGGGTGGCCGATTGAATTACGAACGACCGTTCCATACCCAATCTACGAATTTCTGATTGCAAGTATTCCAACTGCCCTCTGTCTGCGCCAACCATGAGAAATTTTGCCAACTGCGATTGGGATCGAAGTTTGTAGGCGACTCGGACAAGATCAATATGGCGCTTGCTAGCATCAAAATTCGCGATTGTACCGAAGACAACATCCTCAGGCGTGAACCCGAACTGGTGGCGGAGTGCTGATTCTGCACCGTGGTGGAAGACATCAGTGTCGATTCCGTTGTACACCGTGAATGCGCGACCTGGGTTAACGCCGTCAACTGTAATCGCCTCAGCAGTAATGGCTTCACAATTGCCGACGACGGCATTCGCGAACCGCATCGGGATCCGGTCAAGAAATCCGAGGAGGCTATTCTTGCGGCTGTACAGGGATGCCATGCTTCGGCGGCCTACGATGAAGACAGGGACATTCGCCATGCGCGCGGCAATACTGCCGATCATCGCCGGAGCAGGCAGGAACGTATGCAGCACGTCGGCACGCAAGTCACGCAGGATGCCGGCAAGACGCCGCGCACCCAGTAGCAGCGTGGGCGCGCGACGCATGCTTGAGTTTCCGCCAGCAGGAATTCCGAGTGTCAGGACACGGTCGATCGCGTGGTGTATGTCGTAACTGTCCGCGCTTTGCCCATTCTCAAACAAAACCAGTGTCGCCTCAAATCGCGAGCGATCGAGACCGCGGAGGAGCGCGAGCACCTGGCGCTCAGCACCGCCGCGCACCAAGTTTGGAATGACAAGCACTACACGGATGCGATTAGACATGGGAGGTCGTTTTTTTCGTGACGAGTTCGGTGTACAGCCGTTCGTGTGCATGGACCATCGCCGCCAGCGAGTAGTGTTGCTCAACGCGCATGCGTCCCGCCTTGCCCATGCGATTGCGCAGGTCGGGATCGACAATCAATCGCTCGAGCGCAGCAACAGTCGCATCTGGACAATACGGTGGAATTAGAATGCCCTGAATCTCATCCTGTATCGCTTCAGAATTTCCGCCGACCCTGGTAGCAACGATCGGTTTGCCACAAGCCATCGCCTCCAGCAACACGTTCGATAGCCCTTCGGTTTCGGAGGTGCATAGATAAACATCGAGCGCGGGATAGACCGCCTCCGGATGCGAACAGCCGGTGATGACTTGCACCACTTCATTCAGGCCCAGTTGGTTAATGCGCGCCCGGGACGACTGAAGCTTTCCCAAGTCATTCCCAACCAGAACGAACCGGATATCGGGGTGATCTCTATGTAGCAATGCGGCGGCGCTCAGAAAATCATCGTGACGCTTGCAGGCGCGGAAATTAGCCACCATGCCAATAACGAAGTTTCGCTCGCTCCATCCGAAACGTGCTCGTAGATCGCTGGCTAGACCTGGCCGAAATAGCGTCGCGTCCACGCCATTCGGAATTATGGCGACGCGGTCGCGCGGAAACTCGTCAAGTTCTATGATCTCGTTCGCGATCTCGCGACTGTTGCCCAGCATGAAGTCGGCGCGCTTGAGCGCCAGGCGTTCGGCGACGGTCAACCAGGATGACTGGCGATACAGCGCCGCCGAGGAGCGCCGGCCAGCGATGAAAACAGGAACTCCGGCCAACCTGGCACCGAACGAACCGAATAGGGTTGAGGCCTCAGGCAAGAACGCATGAACGACCTGGGGACGCATCCGGCGCAACTCCTTCACCAGTCTTTGCGCGCACAACATGGCTTCAATTGGAAGGAACGCAGCACTAACCCTGGGGCCGGTCAACTGTATCTGCGCACAAGGTGTGCCTTCATCCTCGCTCCCAGGACGGAACGTTATAAGCGAGGGTTCAAAGCGCATGCGATCCAGTCCGCGCACCAGTTCGAGTAGTTGCCGTTCCGCGCCACCCGCTCGCAGCGATCCGATGATATAGGCAATTCTGACAGGTGCCATACGGGGCTAGACCGTCGCTACGAATCGTTCAGGTACAAGGGGGGCAGGCGTGCGATCCAGAATCGATTCAACTCGCTCGCTATAAGTTGAGCCTCTCATGTCCTGCTGTGAGGGAAGATTCGCAAGGCTCCGGCGCTCATATTCATCGAAACTTCCGATGATACGCGCCGGCACTCCTGCAGCAATTGATCCGGATGGGATCGAGCGGTTTACCACGCTGCCGGCACCGATGATGCAGCGGTCGCCGATACGCACGCCAGGCAGAATCAGTGTATTCATCCCGATGAATACGTCATCTCCCACCACGATAGGAGCATAGCGAAATCTGCGGCCTTTTTCGTCACGCAGCAGCCACGTAGATCCGTCATGCGTAATGAATTGGCAACCGGACGTGACCGTGACTCGATTACCGATGGTTATGAGCCACGGCTCCGAGCCAAAGTGATGCGTGTAGAGGCGGCAACCATCGCCCACCTTTACTCCGAGTGCACGCGTTGCGTAGGTGTCATTCTTCATGGCGCGCAATAAGTACCATTTGATGGAAGACAGCATTCCTCACCTCTTCGTCAGACGCTTGATCGCATTTTCAGATTTGGCTTCTTTGGTATTTCTTCCTGCAACTCCGCAACCGGTACTTCGAGAGTTGGAAGCTGGTAAAAATGGAGTCGGCCAAATTGCGAGGCCGATTGTGGAATGCCGCCTCGATTTGCGGAACGCTGGCGAATTGCGCTCCGTATCGCCGCAAAAATGATTCGAGAATTTCGGTCCGCTCCGCGGAGGCGGTATTAGGATGCACGCAAATGGTCCATACTCCCGATTGCCTTGGCTCCGGACTCCACATCTGCTGTGGTATCCAGAACAGACCTTCCCGCGAATGAGGGTATTTGGCGAATCCGTCGGAGATGCAGCAAATACCGCAGGAGTGCAGCACTTTCACGGTGGCACTGTCGAAACCGTGCCGGGGCGCCACCCAAACGGTCGGGTTCAGACCTTCAGACCTCAAGATACGAAGTCCGCGTTGAATCTTTTCTCTCTGCTCGGGTTCAGGAAGGCCGGCGAACTCGGTGTGGCTATGCAGCGGGACTAAACTCCGGCCGTTCGCATTGCAGACGTGATTATTGCCATGTAGCGCAATCGTCCAGCCCTGTGCCTGCAGGCGCCGCATGCGCCCCCAGAAATTCGCATCCGCGGGGCAAACTTGTAGCTCGGAATCTTGATTGTCAGGCACGACCGCGATGATGGGCTTGATGCTGTAACGGTCAACGAGTTGCTCCCATCGGGCCCACTTTTCATGATTCATCGTTGGACAGAGGTCGTCGAAGCGAAGCAGGTATTGCGCGCCAGAACTTATCTTTGTGCGGTCCGGTGTCATACCTGTTCGACTCCAAGCCTGGAAAACATTCGGCTCCACATTCCGAGTACCGTCTCGACACTGAACCGATTTACCACCTCTCTCGCGTTCGAGCCCAGACGACGGCGTTCGTCATCGTCGATCATCAAACGTTCGATGGAGCGGGAAAGAGATTGCACATTGCCGGGCGGAACCAGCAAACCGTCATGACCGTTCCGGATTATATAGTTTGGGCCTGATCGGCAATCGAAGCTCACAACCGGAACCCCACAGGCCATCGCCTCGCAAAGCGCCATGGGAAAGCCTTCGCGCGATGACGACAAGACGAATAACTCGGCCCGTCGTAGAATCGGAAATGGATCATTTACGCGTCCGTAAAGAGTTGCCCGGCCTTCGAGCCCAAGCGTGTGAATCAATTGCTGAAGACGCTCACGCTCGCTGCCCTCTCCAAGGATCAACAAATGCCAATCGCTGTGCTTAGGACTCAGGGGAGCAAAAGCCTTCAGCAACGAATCGAATCCTTTAACAGGATGCAGGCGTCCCATCGCTACCAGCAGGTTTCCGGCAGGTAATTCCGGCGCACTGACCTGAGCCGGTGGGACTGCAATCGGATTCGGCAACAGGAGCCCGCGATTGCCCACCAGCAATTGCATGTCTTGCAGGATGTTTGGCGTCAGGCAGGTAACTACATCCGCCAACGGATAAGTCATGCATTGCAGGGCGCGCCACAGAGGTCCTGCCTGGAACCGGCGGGTGTCGGTGTGCTCACAGATAACTACGGGCACCTGCAATCCCCTGGTCGCAAGCACCGTAAGTACATTACTCTGAAAACTGAAGCTAATCACGACCTGCGGTTTCGACTGCACCACCGCACGGCGCAGGGCCGCCAAACGGCGAAAGTTCGCAACCACCGCCGTTTGTAGATTTTGCGAAACACCGGCCAGACCCAGCCCGGTGTGCCGAATGCCAGGGTGAAGGGAAAAACTGGACGGTGCGGAACTTGTGGTAACTATATTCACCGCATGCCCGCGCTCGGCCCAGTAGTTTGCTACGACACATAGCACCCGCTCGGCCCCGCCACAGCCCAGTTCATGCGTGATGAAAGTTAGACGCATGCTTCTTCACCAATTACCAAATGCGTTGCGGGGGTGTGGTCAGCCTCGCGCAGTAACTTGCGGCCCATGTAAACCGCAAATGTGAGGGAGCCGACATAGAAGAGCGAGGTGGAGAGCGCAATACCAGCAACGCCCATCCACTTCATGCAAACAATGTTCAACACGACGTCAAGCCCCAGGTTGATGCCCGAACTGATCATCACCAGATCGTTTCGTTTCATCGCCGTTAACAGCCGTACATACAGCAATCCGGCAGCGTAGAACGGTATCTGCAGCGCGTACATGCCCTGCACACGGCTCACGGTCACAGTGTCTTGTGGCGTGAATGCACCACGTTGGTACAAGAGCCGCACTATGGTGGGGGAGAACAGAATAATTGCTGCGGCGACCGGGGTCATGATCGTGATCAATACGCGGGTATAAGTGCGCAATGTCTGCCGGCACTCTTCCCATCTCTGGGCGTTTACCATCTCCGAAAAATAAGGGATGACCGCAGCCGTCAGCGAAGTGGCCGAAAGACCGACGACTACGCTCACGATTCGATTGCCGTATACAAGTGCCGCAACACTCCCGGGTTGCAGCCAACTCGCCATTCCCTGATCCACCACCGTAACTGCGCTAGTCAATAAGCCGCTGGCAAGCATTGGAATATATTGCGCGCGCACTTGCCGAGCTGCGGGCGTATCGATTCCAGCGCACGCCTTTATATGCATACCCTCGCGGTGCAGCAGCATCATCAAGAATGCAGTTTCGCTTGCGGCCCCTATCACGGCGCCGACAGCGAGTGCCCACCCACCCCAGGCACGTCCGCCCGTAAGCAGCAGCACTAGTGTTGCCCCAGGGATGAACACAGGAGATACGGCCGGCCCCCAGAAACAGCCGCTTGCATTGAGCACCGCCGCGCAGGTGGTCGATGCTCCGCTAAGAACGATTAGCGGCAACATGGCATATAGCAGGTGGACGCAGAGGGAGAGCTTTGCTGCAGGAAAACTCGGCGCCAGCACGTGCACCAGCATGGGACCGAACGCCGCCAGAGCAAATGTCAGCGCGATCAACAGTAACTGACTCCACAACATAGTGGTTGAAAGCAATTGCTGGGCAGAATCGTGCCCTTCGCGGTCGCGAACTTCAATAAAGGTCGGGACCAGTGCGGCATTGAGTTGCAGTGAAATGAGGGACACTATAAACGACGGCAAAATGAAGGCAATCAGGAACGCATCGACGGCGTCTCCGCGACCGAAGTAGGCCGCCACGGAGACTTCCTTGAACATCGAGATCAGCTTTACACCGGTACTGAAAACGCCCACGGTCGCGGCTGCCCGGAAAATCTTGCGATTGGTTGTGGCCGGATTCCGCAAACCGCCAATCAATGACGCGACGTTCATACTCGGCCCACGGCGAGCGGTGAGGCTCCGCACGGGAGCTCAGAATCCAGAACTTCTGTGCCGCGGCGGTCGGAGTATCCAATGGACACGATCAAGCCCAGTACAAACCAGGTTACGCGGTTCATGGCCCAGCCTAGAGTGAACACTCCGACGGCCCAGCACAGCAGTATGAAAACGCACATCCAGCGCTCTTCTCCGCTGAGACGCCTAAGGCTGTAAATGGCTCCGCCCAATATCGCGGAGAATATAGTGAAACCCAAAAGCCCTTGCTCGACAAGAACAGCAAGGTAGGTGTTGTGAGCGGTGTAGTAGGTACCCGCGCCGGACTGAAAGGCTCCTGCACCAACACCAACCAGGCAATTACCAGCGAAAGTACGTAGTCCGCTCTGCCATATGAGCTCCCTGCTGTTCAGGTCTCCTGCAACAATGCTGGTGTAAAGCGTGGCCAAGCGATCCCACGACTGTTGGGGCGTGTAGTGCAACGCTCCAACACCGGCGCAGACGAACACGAGCGCCATCACCAGCTTTGCAGTCACCGTCTGATGTCGAAGGAACAGCGGCAGAGCGGAGATCGCGATTGCCGTCACAGCGATACCGGATCGAGAGGAAGTCAACACAATGGCCATCGGCCCCAAAATCAGATACCCGCGTGCCAACCACTTTGTTATCCGATGAGTGCTCTGGGTGGCAAAGTACAACGAAAGCGGTATGGCAAGCGCCAGCGCGAGCGCGATGTCGTTGGAGTTCCAGCCGTCGGGTGTAAATCGGGCTTCTTTGGCGCTCGCCAGTAGGGTTGTCGTGGAGAAGTTACGGAACACACTCAGGGCTCCTACGTACGCACCGGCCATATAAGCTATTGCGAAGTGAAACAGGTCACGCCGGTCGAAACCTACCTCCCAGATCACCCAAACGACCATGATAGATTGCAAGTATGTGCGGATTGCATGGGAGGTGTATTCCGGATCTGCCGTCCAGAAAATTGACAATGTGACAATACCAAGATAGGCGGCGGTGGCGATGTGGAATGCCTGTAGACGCCGCATGCATCCGGTTAAAGAGACCAGAGCCATGCAACCCGCGAGTGCAAGTAGACCAGCTACCCGGCCAACACTGCCAATAGGATCGCCAAACTGCACAATGTTGTCCCACGGCAGCGTGAAGGCATAAAGCCAGAGGAGAATGAACGCGATTTTGCGCATCAGAGTGGCTGTTCCGGCAGTAGTAGGATAGCGAGTTCTTCCCCCATCCACTGCCTGTTTAGAGAAAATTTCATTTAGTGCTTTGTGACCTCGACGCGGAACATGCCTTGCGCAACAGAGTTGGGATGCAAAGAGCAGTAGCGAACGGTTACGACGTTGGGCGCGCTGACAAACCCGAAAAAGAACCCATTTGGCGGAGGTGGCGGAGTCCCCAGAGCGACTGTGTCGCCTAGGGCAGCGCCGTTCAACTTCAGTATGCCGTCCGCGCACTGCGAAGTTCCCGCCGTCCTAAACTTGAGGGAGCCGGTGGATGCGTAATGGCCCAGCAGAATGCTGTTCTGAGCGCCATTGTCGATATACTTGAGGGCTCCAGGGGTCTGTGCCATGTTATGCCTCGACCCAGAATCTGCAACAAAATCCTGCTTATTGTTCTCGACCCGAACACCGTAGAAGCTATTGTTGACCGCCCGGGGCCCAAGGAAGATCGCGGTTCCGAAGTTCTCGAAATCACCGCCAAGAAAGGTGTTGCCATCGCCGTTGTCGACTTTTACCGCAATGCTGTAACCGCCAATGCCAGCACACCGCGCGTGCAGCACTGTGACGGCGTTGGCCCCCTGCGGTGTACCTGAAGCTCCCGTAAACAAAATTTGAACATTGCCATCATTGAGATAGGGCTCTTGAATCAGCCCTCCCGTGTAGTTTCCGCTTCCATCCAACTTAATGAGTACCTGCTTATTCGCCTCTGATTGAAGACCTATGATGGTCGGACGTTGGATGCTAGTGTCCAGTGTGCGTGTGAGGCACAGGCCCTGCGCGGCGGTACTGGCGGGCGTAAGGTCGATGAATAGATTCTCTGCGCGAAACCCGACGGTGTTATCGGTGGAATCTCCCACCTGGACTGCACAACCGGCTCCCGTGTAGCGTAGCCGCGTCTGCCCCTGCTTCGTCGAGCGCCCGTGCATGGCCGTTGCCAGAAGCGAGACACCGTGTGTAGCAATCGTGACGATGATTGAATGCGTGCCCATCTGAATTTCGCTTTGAGGCAGATAGATCGTTGTGTACGGCTTGCTGATGATCAGGTCAGAAGAAAGCGCCAAGTAGGTGGTTATGCCCCGCGCGTCGCAGTCGCCTCCGGTGGCGGGCAGGTCGGCGATGCACCCGGCAAGCTTTGCCCCTAAATCCGAACCGGGATAATTGCGGACATCGCGGAAGATCGTCAGGCCACTGGCATTTATCTGTGGGCTCGCTGCCAATGCCACTTCCGAGTCAGTCGAAATGAACAGTGCTGCCGCCATCGCGAGTCGCAAGCAAATCGCGCCGACTCGCCACCGGCGCATACTGCAGGCGCCACAAAGCCTGTCCGCGCACTGAAGGATCGTCTGAACGAAAAATCTCATGGGTGATGAAGGACTTCCACAACGGACTACCAACGGTAAATTGCCGCGCCAACGGCCGTTTGAAGCACGGCTTGCAGACCTCGGCCTGTCGCGCTGCGAGCAGCGCTGTTGGGGACGTAGATGATGTCCTGATCCTGCAACTCCTGATCCGCAGCTTTCGCCTGAAAAACCTTCTTCAGGTCCAAGGGAAACTCTTCCCGACCTTTTTCGGTCGTTCGCACCAGTCGCGCATTTGTCAACTTGGCGGTGGGTCTTGTGCCTTCTGCGAGCGCTATCGCCTTCATGACAGTTAGCTTCTCGGCGGGGTAGAGTACGAATCCGCCCGGACGACCGACATCGCCAACCACATAAATAAGTCCGGCTTGTCCAACATAGATTGTGTCCCCGGCATTCACTTGTGGGTTCATCCAGCTCGCGTTCGGATCACGCGAAAACGGAACCACATCGTGGGCATTGGAACCCTGCCGAGTGATCGTAATTGCTTTCCCCGCTCGCGGTGTGAAACTGCCTGCGATCGTTATGAAGTCAAATAGCTGGTGAGAGCTCATGACAGGATATGCGCCGGGTTTGAGCACTTCGCCCAGGACGTAAACGACCTGGTTGGCGTATTCTAGAACGAATACGGCAACTTGCGGGTCCCTTACTAAGTCGCCCTTTATCAGCTGATTGCGGATTAAGTCTTGGGCCTCTTGCGGCATCATCCCGCTTACGTGCAATTTCCCTAGCAGCGGAAAGCTAATCTCGCCTTCGCTGGTTACACGCACCCGGGCTGTCAGTTCGGGAGAAGCAAATACGCTGATATCGAGCAGATCGCCCGCTCCGAGCTTTACTGGCCCGGAGGTCATCGTGGCCATCATCGAGTTAACCGACTGAGGTGCATCGGAAGCTCTGCCAGGAACGACTGCAGGCCAGGTTGCCGTAGCAGGCTGCCTAACCCACCTTGTCACAGGCGCCACCGCGGACTGACCGGCCTTGGCCGTTGATCCCGTACTCCAAGGCGAGTTGGGTACCGAATCCTTGCTGATTTGGGCAGCAGCGGTCAGTCCGAGGATGAAAAGCGTTGCAATAACTTTGCCGGAGAGTTTCAATTCGCCCTCACTAATTCTGCTCTTTCTGGCCGTAGTATTTGTTGTAAGCGTCGCCGTGATATCCGTAATGTGCGAAATAGGCGGAAGAATTCGAATCAAGATCGTTGAGGATTACGCCAATCATCCGCGCGTTGACCCGGGCCAGCAGATCACGCGTCCGGCACAGGGTCTGCAGCCGCGTCTGGCCAACCCGCGCTACCAGCAAGATGCCGTCGGACATGGGGGCCAGAATTGCTGCATCGGTCAGCGCAAGCACCGGGGGAGTATCGATCACGATATGGTCATATTCCTCCCGCCATTGCTCCACCAGATCGCGCATCTGATCTGACCCGAGCAACTCCGCAGGCGAGGGCGGACGCTGACCTGCCGGCATAATGCTCAAGCCCGACAATTCAGGAATCGAGGCTACCACCGGCTGGCGAGCGCCCGACTCTGTAAGACATTGGCTCAAGCCATCTACGCGGTCCATTGCCAGGCGCTCCTGTAAGCAGCCGCGACGCATATCGGCATCCACCAGCAGCACCCGGCGCCCGTATTGTGCGAGTGCGACCGCAAGATTAATCGCTGTTGTTGTCTTGCCTTCGCAAGGCAGGGCGCTGGTGATCACCAATACTTTCGGCGGACTACCCGCGGCACTCAGGAGCAGGTTAGTGCGCAGGGCGCGGAACGACTCGGCAAAGGCTGATTGCGGGCGGACCATCGAAAGCGGTTTATCGCGCTCTGAATCTGCCAGCGGCCGGGTGCCATTGTTTCCATGCAGCCTTATGTGCGGCACAACGCAAAGCACAGGAAGGTTGGCCAGCGTTTCGGCGTGCTCCGGAAAACTAATGGTGGTGTCAAGATTTTCCAGCAAGAACGCCAAACCCACGCCGCCCGCCGAGCCGAGTATAAACGCAACCAGCAAGCCGAGCAGAACGCGCGGCTCGGCTGGAATTACTGGGATGGTGCCCGGGTCCACCACGTTGACATTGGTGGACTTCAGTCCAGCCACAATCCCGGCTTCTTTCAATTTCTTGAGCAGGTCTTCGTACAAATCACGGCTGGCTTCCAACTCGCGTTTGAGGATCAGGTATTGAACCCCGGTCTCATTCATCTTGTAAGCTTCCTGCTTTGTGCCCTCTACTTCGCCCGCGGCCATCTTTTCGGCAGTAGCGGCGGATCGATAGTCGGCCTCGAGGCGACGGCGCACATTGTTCGCTTCTGTTTGCATCGCCGCCTCGACCTGCGCCAACTGAGTGCGCATCTGTACCACTCGCGGATATGCATTGCCATACTGAGCACTTAACTGCGCATACTGGTTCTTGAGATCGGCCTGCTCAGCCTGCAAAGCCTGCAAGGTCGCGGTGGGTGCGGTTTCAGCAATCACTGCCAGGTCACCGCTCAGAGCTTCGCGGTAACGCGCTTCGCGAACGATACGTTCAGACTGCGCATTCACCAATTGGTGATTCTGGTCTTCCAGTTGGGAGACGATAATGCTGTGCGCCCCCATTGACGTGCCGTTCGGTCCATTAGCATCATCCATTCCGATGATGCCGTTTTTTTTCTGGAAATCAGCAAACTGCTGCTGCTTGGACTGTGCATTAGCCTTCAGATCATCAAGCTGCTTGGAAAGCCAATCCGACGCCTGCATGGTGGCGTTGTATCGTGTGCGGAAGTTGCGCTCCAGATAGACATTCGCCAAGGTGTTTACGATTTCGGCGGCTAACTTAGGATCCTTGCTGCGGAAGCTTAGCTCGACGATAGCCGTCTTTGGGATAGTGGCCACCCTCAATTGTCTATGAAACCTTGCAAGTATCCTGAAACGATGGGCGGGGCTGATCGCTTCGATCGGCTCGGCCTGTTCGCCTAGCTTCGTTGCTGTAAACTCCTGGTTTCGATCCAGCCGCAGTTGCCGGATAACATCCCATGCCACCGCATCGGATTGCATGACGTGCACCTGCGTCTCCTGTATCAAAGAGGGGTCACCGAAGGGATTCATCATCTCGCCGGTTGCGATTCCCATGGGGTTGGAATTTTCAGGGTTGATAACCAACCGGGTTGTGGCTTCGTATCTCCGGGGGGCCATGACGCAATACCCGATTGCCAGGGACATTGTGACCCCAAGACAGCACATAATGACTAACTGACGTTTCCGTATGACCGCCCAGATCTCGGTCAGCGAGATTTCGCTTCGCTGCGAGCCGGATTCGGACGTAAGGGCTTGACTCTGGCGGGTTGGGACTACTAGGGAATTCAAGCAACGCTCCGTCAAGATAGATTCAGTGGACGCTAACGCCGACTGGCAGGACTGTTACCCGGCGCCGCTGTTGCATGGCCTCGCTCGGCTCCGGACGGTTTCCATAACATGGCGACTCAGCGCAAAGGCACGCGAGAAAGCGACTTCTGTGGGTGGTGAGGTGAATGGCTCAACGCTCTAGCTGGCGGTCACAGGCTCTGCAATTCGGTGCCGCCAGCTCTGCTATCCGATGGGCTCAAGATGCCATTGTTCAACGTCTACTACTACGCTCTGCATAATCAACTGAACACTGAGTACGATATGCAGGTTGTTGCCCTTGCGCAGCACAATCCCGGTCAGCCCTTCGAGCGGACCCGAGCGAATGCGCACTCTCTCGCCAATGTTCAGGTAGGGATGGGGTGTTGTGTTCTTGAGTGTGAGCGCCGAGCGGAGCGCCTCAATCTCCGTTTCAGGGATTGTTGGGCGCTGAGGCCCGAAGCCCACGATTGAAATAACGCTGGGCACTTCGAGTAGCCGCGCGTGTTCGGACCAAGCAATTCGCGCGAATATATAAGTTGGAAATATCGGCACGGTCAACTCGACCGTACAGCGGTTGACCCTTCGCCGCCTTACTGAGTACGTGGGAAGGTAGCTCTCTATATCACGCGAGACAAAGGCATCATGCACCGTCCGTTCGTGGCTGTGCTTGGTATACACGGCATACCAGTTCCGGTCTGTCGCTTCGGCAAAAACCGGATGGGCCAGTTGGGTTGCGCTCATGGTGTTCCCTCAAAGGTCGTGCCAGGCTATCTCTCCTGTTGCGGAGAAGTTTCGCAGCCAGAAACGCTGCACGTCCATGGTTTAAGACAAGGCTTCGCCATTGGCATGGAGCAATGCCGTTTTGATTTTGTGGTTCTAGCCCTGACGAGTGATGACTTACTACATCAATGTCTAATCCTGATATTGCAATGCGACTGCCATTTCAGACCGCAACCACCAACAAAGTTAAGTACTCTGCTGCGTGTTGGATAGTGGCAGCTCGCCCCGCTGCTTCTCTCAATCCTTCAACATTCCTTTCTGCCTTTGGTACGACATATCGTCCCAGTTCCAGAATTTGGACACTTGTATGGTGATTGTTTATTGGTGTGTCCGCGCCGAAGCAAAATGAAGGCCATGTTGAGCGGGTATTGCGACCGCCATGTGCCATGCGAGAACAACTGCCAGGCCACCAACTGTACCGATACGCTCCGTGGAGACGCCCAACTATCTGCGGAGCTTCTCAATTCCAGAGACTGGACACGCCGTGCGCTTTGCTTGACCTACCAACCGAATTTTCTGCTCTTAAATCTTGAACTTAGCGACTCCCGTAACTGGCAAGGAACGTGCTCTATAAGTAAGCGTGAGTAGGAAGTAAGGAAGCCGGTATTCTGGCAAGGAGGGTGCAATGCATCGTGGCCCAAGGGTTCTCGTAGTTGACGATGAGGACGCAGTGCGATCGGTAGTCGCCGGTCTGCTGGATGGCTATGCCAGCGACGTCCAACAATGCGGCAGTGTAAGTCGTGCTGTCTGCTGCTTGGCCGAAAGCGACTTCGACGTAGTTATTTCCGATATGCGTATGCCAAAGGCGCACGGCCTGGAACTAATCAAAAACATACGAGAACAGCGGCGCGACGTTGCCTTCGTAGTAATGACAGGCAGCCCCGAGCTTCCAGACGTAATAACGGCGCTTCGACTGCATGCCGCCGGCTTTCTTCAAAAGCCCTTCAGTCAGGCGGAGCTGCTGGATACAGTCGACAAGGCTTATGCAACAGTGAGGAACCAGCGGCAGACTGCAAAACGGATGAGCTTGCTGAGCTCTAAAGTCGAAAAACTGTCCCGAGCGCTAAGGGAAGCCGTCTCTAATTTGAAGCTCACCGAGCGTTCGAGCCTGGAGGCGTTAGTGGCGGCGCTGGATGCACGCGAGCATGAAACCTGCATGCACTCTATCCGGGTACGCGCCTATACTTCATATCTCGCCAAACAGGTGAGATACCCGGTCGATCTCATGGTCGAACTCAACAACGCAGCCCTGCTCCATGATGTCGGCAAGGTTTCCGTACCGGACTCCATCCTCCTGAAGCCAGGCGCGTTGACCCCGGAAGAGTTTGAGCAGTGTAAAGTACACTCGATTGCAGGTGCCCGTATTCTCGGTTCAATACCTTCTCTGTGTGGAGCGGCGGAGATTATCAGGCATCATCACGAACGCTGGGACGGGAGTGGCTACCCCGATCAGCTGAAGGGCGAGAACATACCGTTGGGCGCTCGTCTCTTTACGGTCGCAGATGCTCTCGATGCCTTGATCTCAGATCGTTGTTACCGCCCGGCTACTTCCTTTGTCAACGCCCGGACAGAGATTGTCCGATGTGCCGGTACTCAGTTTGACCCTGTTGTAGTGGCGGCATTTCTGCGCATTCCGGAAGAACAATGGTTGAAGTTGCGGAAAAATGCAGAGGCCGAGTTTCTCGGAGTATCGTCCCTTTTGAATGACGCGGGAACTAAAAAGATTCTTGATTGATGAGCTCCACTCCATTCCCGGTGTCGTAGTACGGTGAATGGTATCTCGGATGGCACTCACCAGCGGACTTCTGCACGATACATGTCCAAGTTCCAGACACACATGTCCAGAATCCAAACTCAGCAGAGCAGTAGAATTTCAAGAATTACTAATTCTCTAATGCAATAATTCGTTCAACCTAATGTTAAAGCTTAGTGGCCCATATCCAGAAATGGGTTATTTTTTGTCTCGGACGAATAACTGCTCTGACCTTTGTTGCCGAAAGAGGAATCATTGAATAATGTATCCAAGCACACCGTCTTGGTAGTTGATGATGATGCGGCGTTTCTCGGGGCCGCACGCTCTTACCTCGAAATCAATGGCATTTCCGTGTCAGAGGCCCAGAGCGGAAAGGAGTGCCTGGAAGCGATCCAGGAGAATCAACCCGATGCCATCTTGATGGACTATTTTCTTCCAGACACTGACGGACTCAGGCTTCTGCGCGACGTACACGCCCTTGACCCTGCAATCCCGGTGCTCATCATGACAGGCGCTGCGACCATCGATCTGGCCGTGCGGGCGATGAAGGAAGGTGCCGAACAGTTCGTCGCAAAGCCTTGTGAGCTTTCCGTACTGCTACAGCTTTTGGAAAAGGTCTTCGACAGCAGACGTCATGTGCGTCGCGAAATAGCTGAGAAGAAACGCCTGGTGCGTTACAAGCGCGATCCATTCCTGGGAGCATCGGAGAGCATCCGCCGCCTGGAATCGTCGGCAAGAAGCATTCTCGGAACTTCGCTTCCGATCCTGATTGAGGGCGAAACCGGAACGGGGAAAGGCGTGCTTGCGGAGTGGCTGACCAGGCAAGGACCGCGCGCCAACGAAGCATTCGTCGATTTGAACTGCGCCGGACTGAATCGTGACCTACTGGAGAGCGACCTGTTTGGTCATGAGAAAGGGGCCTTCACAGGTGCCATTACGCAGAAGACCGGATTACTGGAGGTTGCCCATCAAGGGACATTGTTTCTCGACGAGATCGGCGACATGGATATCTCCATTCAGCCGAAGCTTCTGAAGGTGCTAGATGAGAAGCGCTTCCGAAGGGTTGGTGGAGTGCGGGACCGTACGGTGGACATTCACCTGATCGCAGCCACACACCGGGACATGAGTACCCTGGTAGCGGAAGATAAGTTTCGCAGTGATCTCTTCTTCCGGGTCAGTACTATCCCACTTGTCATTCCCGCTCTTCGCGAGAGAATCAGCGATATTCCCGTGATTGCCGATTGGTTTCGGGAGCGCTTGCGGGACGACCTGAATCGTGGACGGCTGGAATTTGGAAGCGATGTCATGGCAGCTCTGCAGGGTTATACGTGGCCGGGAAACATTCGTGAATTGCGCAATGTATTGGAGCGTGCCGCACTGCTCTCGAGGGATGGCGTGATCCGTAAGGAGGATCTGCATTTTCAACTCACCAGGGCCAGCGCGAATCCGCCTCCGGCCATCTCCAACTCCGAGATGGGTCTGACCCTGCGACAACGGGAGCGGCAACACATCAGCTTCGTGCTCCAGCGGGAAAATGGCAAGGTGGAGCGCGCTGCCGCAAAGCTGGGAATCCCGCGCAGTTCGCTCTATGTGAAACTCAAGCAGTACGGCATAGCCACACAGTAAGCTGGTGCGCCATGATTCCGGGGTGTGCTGCAGGTATGGACGCGCCCGCCTCCAGCGTCACTCTCCATATTGTGTTCTACCTATTGTGTAAGTCCGCCATCCCGAATTCAAATTATCAACTCTAGAAATGGGACAGAACTCTGGCGCCGGCAATCTTCACTGATCCCTGTTAATCCTCGATCTTCCAATAAGCTTCGCTAGATCAAAGAATTTCATTAACTCGATCGTGCCATGAATCCTACGCTGTTCGAGGCCGCTGGAAACATCCTCCAGGCTTTCGATCATTTCGCGGAAGTAATAAGCTCCTTTGAACACGCGATGATCCGATCCATCCCAGAGCCTTCAATAAGGGCAGTACGCAAGTTCAGATGTTTCTCCTTGACAAGAGAATCCAAAATCGTAGTTCCCTGAAGATGGTGGCAAGTTAACCGGTTAAACATAGATGGTTCCCGCGTGTTCGAAAATTGGTCAAGATTCTCGCAGGTACAAGACACCTTTACTTCCGGACAGCAAGTTACTTCGGGTTAGAAGGATCCGCCCGTGGAGAGTTATGTTGTCTTTTTATTTCGCAGATCGTCCAGATTCTGTACTTCTGTACGGATTTGATAAACAGACAGCAACCATTTCCCAAAGATTGGAGCGAGCGTTACAACATATGTGATCTAAATCAAGACATTTAGACCCGCTACATGGCGAGGAAAGTACTTTGGCAAGCACATTGCTAAGCTAAGGTCGAGGACGTCTATGAGAAAGTCCCACGAAACGCCAACAAGAATGGACGCTCTGGATTCGGAATTGTTAGTGGCAAGCCAGGGTGACCGAGAAATGTTGAGCCATTGCATCCCCCTCTTGGTTGCGGTGCTGGTGGGGTTAATCTCTTTGCTGGTACCGAAGCTTTCCAGCCAGTTGCGGGACGAGATCGGCTTCGCGCCGCAACTGCTGATCGGGTTCCTGGTTCTGGCGCTGATTTTCAATCTGCACCTGGCTTCGCAGCACAAATTGCTGCGCAAGGTCTCAACGGCGCTGCTTGCGTCCACGTCGTATATCAATAGGCTGGAGCAGTTCTCCTTCATTGATCCGCAAACCCAGTTATTCAACCGAAGGTACCTCGATCAATTATTCAATCAGCAATTGAAGTGGTTGAATCGCGGTGGCAAGTCGGTCACATTATTGCTGCTCGAGGTGCTTCCGGATGGACAGAAATTTGTGCCCGAAGAGTTTGCCCTCGAGGCGGCATTCCTCCTGAAGTCAAATTTTCGCGGCTCCGACTACGTAGTGCGCAACTCCACCGATCAATTTCTTGTCTTATTGCCGGATACCACCGGTCCTCAGGCGCAGTACGCGCTGAATCGATTGACTGACAAGGTAGACGACTGGAACCTTGAGAAAGAGACGTCTGGAATGGTGTTGCGGCATGAACTGAGCACCTGTCCTCCGGGCGGGAGTCTCTGGGAGACACTCCGCGAACTGGAACCGAGGCTGCGAGATAAGCCTGATTCAAAAAGTGACCTCGCTTATTCCACAGAATCCCGCTCTGGCGGCAAAGCAAATGCGGGAGTGGTGTCCTGAGCGCAATTTAGTGTGGGGACCTGATCGAATGACGCAGAGTAGATGTTCCCCTAACCGAGGTTGGGGGGAGCGGACTTGTTAGAAAAGAGACATCCGAGTCTCCAGAGTTGCTGAACATCTCAATCGGCAGACAGTACCGTTGGTGTCAGACTTACCTCCTGATAAGGGCGCATTCAGCGATGATTGCGCCCTGCTTTTTCGCTGCTCTTTTTGCGGCCCAGATTCATGAGCCATTCGCATTCAAATCGCGGCAAGCTAGAAATGAATTCAATTTGCGCGGCAACTACTTGCAGCCAGCACCTTCGCTTGTGCGGTAGGAATTGCCGTGTTGATTGGTTGTGCACGCTATGAAAGAGGGTGCCGAGCAGTTTGTGGCGAAACCCTTTGAATCATCCGTTTTGTTGAACCTTCTGGAAGCGTGCAAAGCCGCGCCGGACAGTTCTTGAATGACAGTACCGTCCCGTTACTGGTTCAAATCCTGTAGCCATTTGATCACCGCCCGAACCGTCGAATCCGGGGCATAAATGCCAGTTCGTGTAGGAGAGTGTTCTGCGCTTGCTTGTAGAGGTCATCAACTTCGCTTTGTCGGTCGGGTGCATTCGAATTCCCACTCCCCCGTTGCCACAGGAATACCGACAAAACCATATCACCACATAACTTTGGATCCGTGAGGCAAACCTTGTGGAAGAAGTCATGGAAACGGACGAATCCATCCGACGTGCAATGGGCAAACAGCCGACAGGATCTTTCACCGACCTTCCGCAACCCATGCGTAGATTGCTGGCCGCCATCTCAAGAAGCCAGGCTACTTCTGGCAATGATTAGGTCATTTCTGAGACTCGTAGCCAACGCTCGACACTGCCCTTGTGCGTACTGCGAGAGTTGCACTGCTGCCGGAAGCAGGAAAAACAACCAGAGCAAAATCTGTGCACGAAGAACCAGTTGCCGTGAATGAATAAAGAGATCAAGCTGCGCGTTTTCGACTGCAATGTCACCAGAAGGAGCGGAGAGTGAACGAATCCTCGCCTCGAGAAAGACCGACATCAGACCTAGATAACCCAGTAGCACCCGGGTTTTCTGACGCTCGTAACGTCGATATCGAGCAGGAGATAGACGGGCACGCACAAAGTTTGCCTGACGTTCGTCGAGTAGGTTGGACAAGGCGTCGAGGTCCAACTCTTGAATTGCTGTTTCGGCCGGCAACGATCCTCGGCGAAGTTTCCGTAGTTCGAACAGCAAGAAGCATGTCGCAGCAATGGTTGCGAGAATAATAAGGGTAATCATAGGTCTGCTCCTTCAAGCCAACGTTTCCAATTACCAACCGCTTCCACTCCTCTCGCTGAAACCGGAGTATGAACCTCCGGAAGCAAACGGAGAATAGATACATTCCAAATTATAAGTGCGAGAGCGTAGGCGGTTGCGAGCGACACAGCGTAAATTCCGTGAGCAAGCGGACCGTTGCCCAACGAGCGAGCAGACGCGGCAGCTAAGGCAATGGCAGAGTTCACCGTAAAACCTAAAGCGATACCCGCAGACCTCGTTTGCCACGATAGCCCAATCACTCGAAGGGCTGCGAGCAGCGCAAAAGACAGACCACCAACTAAAAGGTCCAGGCTGCGCTGCAAGACAACGAGTGCAGCGAGTCCTCGCGCCTGATCCGTGCCGGGGGCAAGATATCCGGAAACAAGGCATGAAATGACCAGAACGGCCGTCGCGATCTGAAATACCAAGAGGTAAAAACGGCGCAGCCTGGGAAGGTTGGCGAATGCGGCTTTATAAAGCTCCTGCACCACCGCTAAGCAGAGAACTGCGAAGTATGCTTCCGTGCTCCTGTAAATGTAGAGGTAGGCGAGGTAAGGCGGGGCCGAATTCTGAAATATCACGTATGAAATTAGCGATCGGGCGACGTGCGAAAAAGTGTACAGATAGAAAAAGGGATACTCCCGATACAGCTTTCGGGAGGTGAGCACCCATAGCAGCATGGTTTGAAGAGCGGGTGAAAAATACCAGATCGCTTGGTGTATCGCGTATAAAGGCATGGCCGCAGCAAGATTATGCACTCGATACAGCCATGCTGTGCGAAATTCATTTAGCGATCCGGCACTACGCAAAAAGGTGGGAGGATAGCCTGAGCCATCAGTCACCGTAGGGGCCATTCTGGACGATCGGTTACATGGGCCATTCCGGACCATCCGTTACCTTGTACATGGGCCATTCTGGACCATCCGTTACCTTGTACATGGGCCATTCTGGACCATCCGTTACCTTGTACATGGGCCATTCTGGACCATCCGCTACGATCACATGGTTCGGCTGCGATGGAGAAAGTTTCGGGGAAGGGCTGGCTGGAGACAAGTTGACGACGATAAGAAGCGCACTGAGTAGATGCACGACATCCTCCTGAGAATTGGCTTTCAGGAGGTAGCCTGCGCCGTCCTACTGACGTGACCGAGAAAATGCGATATCCTTTCGGTGTTCGGAATGTGGGAATAGGTATGCGGCTACTCGATGGCTATGAAGATTTCAAGGTGCGAACCTTGGCGAAAATTCCAGGGCGCCTGGGAAAAGCCCTGTTTATGCGTGAGTGCCGCCGCTCAGAAGGTTATTCGCATTGGGGAATGCTGAACGCATACGGCGAGGTGCAAGGCCGCAGAATTCTGCGCCGTATTGATCACGAGATCCATCTTGAAGTGCTACGCGCGCCGATGGATGAGTTATTGAACGAGATGCTGATTAACGCGGAAGATCTGAATTTTTCATCACTATCGCCGTCGGGATCTTCCGATACCGCGGTCCTCGGAACGGTGGGTTCGAGGCATTTGCAATTCGTTTGCGAGACATTGGGCTCTATGGCCTCCTGCGAAAATCAAGGCGCATAGCTATTCCGACTACTCGTCCGATGATTTCAGCATCAAGCCCGTTGCGTGCCACCCTTGTTGGCTGCTGTGACAGCGGATGCGACAGCATAAGCAAATCACTTCCTGACAATTCGCACCAGCAACAGCGAAAAGAGTCGCGAAGCTCAACAAAATAGATGGGCCGTTCATATTCGGAGGGCCAGGAACCCTTCTGTATAGTTGTCTCGCTCTCGTCAATTTGAACCAGGGAGCCCGGTTGCACAAGCGGAAACATGGTCCAATCTTCCGAGCCGACACAGCCATAAGAGTGTTCACGAGTGTTGAACTGGCTCAGGTACGTCATCGGCACCGCCCCCCAATTCATCACGAACCGGCCAAGAATTGAGGTGCTCTTGGGATCAAATCCGGGATCCAAGCGGACAGGCATCTGTGCCGATTCGATGAAATCGAGTCCGGTAACTTTATGGGTGCGGGGGGGCATTAGCAGTTGGTGGTCAGATGGCAGATTGCCAACATCGATCCCATAGAGGCCCAGGAGCTTTCGCACGTCCAAGTGGTAGATCGCGGCGAGACTATAAAGCTTGAAGATGCTGGGCACTACGCCCTTTGTCTCGATGTCCGACAAGCGACTGATGGAGATTGCAAAATCCTGATTACTGTATTTCTCCGTCAGTTTGAGACTCGCGGCTTCCACGTGCCTGATCGTGAATCCTAGACGCTCGCGCGTTTTTCTAAGTATCTCTCCGGGTTCCAAGTGGCCCTCCGCCTCGCCTCCGCCGTCGAGCGCAAGTGGCTGTGTTCGTAATTCAAAACAAGAAGTGTGCCAAATCGCCTTAATTATCGAACATCGCAGACTTGTTCTTTGTTCCGATCTCAAAACAAAGCAATTGTTCGAACACCGGTCCGCGGCGAACAGAACAGACCGATCATAAGCGACTATGTGGTTTATCGCAGGGAAATCTGCGGTATCCGCGGTCTTTCCCCGGATGCGCCGCAAGGTTTGTTCTTAACTCAGAACTTCGAGACCTCCTTTGCGGTTATTTAACTATATCGTCCTAACCTGATAGGTCGCGCAATCAAAAGCAATACTTGGTCGCGTTGAGCGTTGTCGTGTGAGGACAGTGCTTGGGGGAGCACTGTCTTTGGTCCTGCTCATGCGCGCTCAATCGAGATCACAAGAAGTTCTCTTTCAGTTGTTTGGTCGGTTGGAGTTGACGTGAATTCGCTCCGGAAGGTTGCAGTTTTGAGGTTCGTGAGGGCAGACGCTTTTGCTGCCTGCTGCCACTCGTCTTCACGACGGGACATCTCAATCTCGCGAGTTTCTACACGGAAGCCAATCTGCACTGGATCATCGTTGCGTTGCTTGTGTTCTTTGCTGTCACTGGAATTCGAGATGGCACATCTTCGCGGAATCGAGACAGTGCTTGTCGTAGAGGATGAGGCACCCGTCCGGGAAGGTATTTTTGAATTTCTTCGGCAACGCGGATATACCGTGCTTTCTGCTGATTCCGGCGAGCAAGCGCTTCTGATTTCCGGGCGCTACGCTGGCACCATTGACCTGCTCATCTCCGATCTTCTCCTCCCTCGACTGGGCGGGCCGGAACTATCGCAGATGCTCATCGAGCTGCGACCTGGAGTGAAGGTCATATACATGTCCGGCCATGCTGACCGGTCGGAACTCAACATCCGTGGATGGGAACAACGCGAATGCTTTCCCTGCAAAAGCCTTTCAGCCTCACCAAGCTCGCCCAAGCGGTACGGGACGTATTGACCAAGACAGAAGGCAGAGATCCTGAAAGTCGGCTCGGCAATTCGAACAGGAGGTGAGCCATGCAGGAAGAAACGGAATCCAAGCCCACGGGGGAGAACCTGCGAGCTTCTGAGCTTAGATATCGGCGGCTCTTCGAAACCGCCAAAGATGGAATTCTGATTCTCGATGCGAAGACAGGACAGATATCAGACGTTAACCCATTTCTGGTTAATTTGTTGGGTTACTCTCATGACGAGTTTATGGGGAAGCCACTCTGGGAGATTGGGCCGTTCAAAGACATCAAGGAATGCCAGCTAGCTTTTCGAGAGTTACAAGATAAAGAGTACATCCGCTATGAATCGCTCCCGCTTGAACACAAAGACGGCCGGTCCATTGACGTGGAGTTTGTTAGCAATGTATATGGAGTGAGCGGTGGGACGAGGGTTATTCAATGCAACATTCGTGATATCACCAGCCGCAGACGAATGGCAGAGAAACTGCAGCAAAGCGAAGAGCGATTCAATCTGGTGGTACAAGCTACCAAAGATGCTATCTGGGATTTGGACATTAGAAGTGGAAGGATATGGCGCAACGAGAACTTCTGGGAAAACTGCGGGTATCCGCCGAGAGATCAGGAACCCGATATTGCGGGTTGGGTAGACCTGCTTCACCCCGAAGACCGGGATCGCGTGTGGAACGGCTTCCAGACTGCTCTGTCACGGCGGGCTGATTCCTATGAAGTCGAGTATCGCGTTCGACGGGCGGATGACTCCTACGCAGTAGTCTTAGATCGCGCATACATCGTTTATGACGAAACTAAACAACCGATACGCGCAGTCGGTGTCATCACTGACCTGAGTGACCGCCGTGAATTGGAGGAGCAGTTCCGGCAAGCCCAGAAGATGGAAGTTGTGGGGCGTCTTGCTGGAGGTGTTGCACATGATTTCAACAATCTTCTGATGGTAATCTCCGTTTACACCGAGATCGTGCGGCAGCGACTTGGCCCCGAAGAAGACGGACTCCGCAAGAACCTCACTGAGGTGCAAAAGGCCGCTGATAGGGCCGCTTCCCTGACCCGGCAATTATTGGCATTCAGCCGCAAACAAGTGCTCCTGCCGCGCATCATCGACCTGAATGCCGTGGTCGAAGACAGTATGAAGATGATCAAGCGTCTGATAGGCGAGGACATCGAGTTGAACGTTTCGCTCAGCAAAGCGTTGTGGGCGGTGAAGGCTGATCCGGGACAGATTGTTCAGGTCTTGATGAATCTATGCGTAAACGCACGTGATGCGATGCGTAATGGTGGCGAGTTGGCAATTGGAACCGAGAATGTCTCTTTCGATGTCGAAGCCGCGAGGAAACTGCCCGCCTTTGTTCCGGGTGATTACAGTGCGCTAGTTGTGAGCGACACCGGAACGGGAATGACAAAGGAAATTCAAGCCCGCCTCTTCGAACCATTCTTCACCACCAAGGAATCGGGAAGCGGAACCGGGCTCGGGCTATCAACGGTGTTCGGCATCGTCAAGCAAAGCGGTGGATTCATCTGGGTTGATAGCGAACTTGGTCGCGGCAGTTCTTTCACCATCTATTTTCCTGCTGTCGATATGCCCTTGACGACGACAATCACGCCAGAGATCAAAGATGCCGAGGGGCAGGGAGAGATCATTCTGCTTGTTGAGGATGATGAAGCGTTGCGCGAGTCGATTTCCACGTACCTCGGTCGGCATGGATACAAAGTACTGGAGGCATCGAATGGAGCCGAAGCAGTGCACATCGCGAGCCGAAATGCAGGATCGATTCGCGTGCTCCTGACAGACATAATTTTGCCGAAACTGAGTGGCGTAGAACTCGCTCGGGAGGTCGCCACGATGTCTCCACAGGTGGTGACTCTCTACATGTCTGGGTACACTGATCGCGAATTGAGTGATTACGATCCGGCAACTTCAACAGCGGGATTCCTACAGAAGCCCTTTGCTCTCCAAGTTCTCTTGCAAAAACTACGGGAGATGATTGCTCGGCGAGGGTGACATAACATCGAAATCAACAAGACCGGCGAGTAGGCCGACTTTTTATGGGAGAAAGGTTCGAACGCCGTCGTTTCCCCCGCTACCATTGCAAGGGCGCTGCTGAGATTTTCCAGAGCGGGAAACGCTGGGGATCCGTAAGTATCCGGTTGTGACCGTCTGGACAGCCGCATGAGTGAAGTGTCAACGAATCGCGTTAGTGGACACTTACGGATAAGGACTGGTTTATCGAGTGATTGCGGGAGCTACTGGGCAGTCCGAATGTTCCAGGGCAGGAGCTCTTCGATGCGGTTGACCGGGTGGTCGGCGATGTGCGTGAGCACCTGGCGTAGATAGGCTTCCGGGTCGAGTCCGTTCAACTTCGCCGTTCCGATCAAACTATAGAATGTTGCAGCGCGCTCTCCGCCGCGATCGGAAGGCAGTTCATAGTGCCGGAATCCTGGGCTATGAAATTACAGTTACATACCCTTTTCATCCTCTCGCCAAGCAATGCTTTGTCGTTATGGGCGAGCATGAGCACTACGGTGCACCTCATGTTCTCGTTCGCGATGCTGAGGAAACAAGACACCTGCTCCCGGTCTGGATGACAACCTCGGAAGCGGGGTCTATTGAGATTGTCTCCGTTCCGAGACTTTCTGTGACCAAACTTGTCGAATTACGAGAACTTCTGAACAGAACCATGATTGGCTTGTCCTCCAGGGAACAAACCCTTACAGGAGGGCATGGTAATGGAAAGATCGAGGAATCGCCAAGCGAATCTGTTCGAGGCATTGCCCCGAGTCACCGAGTTGCCAACACAAAAACGCGAGAAGGCATTGATGTTGCTGGGATCCCTACTGACCGAAGCACTCGTAAGAACGAACGAGGAAGAGGAGCTAAAGCAGATTCGGGAGGCCGGCAATGACGAAGATCACGGCTGACCATCTGAGCAGAAGTGCCTTTGTGTATGTTCGGCAGTCAACGGTTTTCCAGGTCCAGAACAATCTGGAAAGCGGCAGACGCCAATACGGGTTAGTCGAGCGAGCGCGCCAACTTGGCTGGACCGATGTCCAAGTGGTGGATGAGGATCTGGGACGCTCCGGTGGCGGCACAGTGCGGGTTGGCTTCGAAAAGCTGTTGGCTGCAATCTGTGACCGTCGTGTTGGCGTGGTGCTGTCGCTTGAAGCATCACGCCTCGCCCGTAATGGACGCGACTGGCATACTCTGTTGGAGTTTTGCGGGCTCGTCGGAACTCTCATCGTTGACGAAGACGGAATTTATGACCCACGTCTGCCCAATGACCGGCTGCTTCTGGGCATGAAAGGGACGATGAGTGAAATGGAGGTTTCCGTTTTTCGTCAACGTTCGATGGAGGCGATAAAGCAGAAGGCTCGTCGGGGTGAGTTGTTTCTTACAGTTGCCATCGGTTATGTGAAATGCGAAATAGACCGGATAGAGATGGTTCCGGATCGGCGCGTGCGCGAAGCCATAGCTCTGGTATTTTCCAGATTTTCTGAGTTGCAGACTGTCCGTCAGGTGCTTGTCTGGATACGGCAGGAAAACATCCTTCTCCCAGCGTTGCAGCAAGGAGGCGGCAAACAACCGGTTGTATGGAGACAGCCCGTGTATCACACACTGCACCATATACTAACGAATCCGGTTTACGCAGGCGCCTACGCTTTTGGGCGTCGCGGCACAACGGTGACGCTGAAAGATGGACGGAAACGCATGACCCGAACCATTCAGCGCAATATGGACGCATGGGAAGTGCTGATCAAGGATCACCACGAGGGGTATATTAGCTGGGAAGAATTCGTAAGAAATCAGAAGTTGATCGCTGACAATGCCAACGGCAAAAGCTACCTGGGGCGCGGCTCTATCCGTCGCGGCTATGCACTTTTACCCGGTCTTTTCCGATGTGCCCGATGTGGCAGGAAGTTGCAAGTTTGCTATGGCGGCAGTGGGACGTTCTCGCAGCGATATGCCTGCCGCGGCGCGTTCAGCGCGCGTGCCGAGATGAGTTGTATAAGCTTCGGAGGGATGCGAGTTGACCGAAATATTGCACAAGAGGTTCTGGAACGGGTACAGCCGCTAGGCGTCGAGGCGGCGTTGATGGCGATGAAGAATCTTGAGCAGAAGCAGTCTGACAAGCTACGGCAGCTGGAAAACGCACTTGAACAAGCTCGCTTCGAAGTGGCAAGGGCGCATCGCCAATACGATGCGGCGGACCCGGAAAACCGGTTGGTCGCGGCCGATCTCGAACGACGTTGGAACGAGCGCCTGCTTGCTGTGCACGCTCTCGAAGAAGAGATTGCGCGGCTCGGCACCGATCAGAAGCAAAACCTCAGCGATACTGATCGCGAGCGTTTGCTCACGCTCGGCGAAGATCTAGCGCTCGCCTGGAACAATCCCAATGTTACGAACGAAACTCGGAAGAAGATCATTCGGCTCTTAATTTCCGAAATCGTTGTTGACGTGGCTGGTAACACCATCAGCTTGATCATTCACTGGCAAGGCGGAGATCACACTCGTTTGGAAGTGCTGAAGAATCGTGCAGGTCAAACGCGTTGGTCGACGGATGCAGACGTCATCGAGCTCATTCGCGTGCTGGCTCGTCAGATGTCAGACACGTCCATCGCGGCAGTGCTGAACCGCTCTGGGAAGCAGACCGGACGAGGCAATAACTGGACACGCACCCGCGTATGTTCTGTCCGTAGTCAAAAAAACATAGCACCGTACCGAGAAGGAGAGCGAACAGAGCGCGGTGAAGTAACACTCAACGAGGCAGCCGGCATCCTCGCCGTAAGTCCATCAACAGTCCGACGCATGATCGGCACTGGACTGCTACCAGCACGACAGCTCTGCAAGGGAGCGCCATGGATCATACAGAAAGCGGAGTTGCAACGGGAAGAGGTAAGGCATGAAGCCCAATGCCGCCGTTCACGGTGTCCGTCGTCCAGAGATCCGCTGCAAGGAATGCTTGATTTATAAGGAGATAGCCTGATGGGCAGTAAGATGCACCCTCGTCCGATCCGGCGAAAAGATAGTTCTTGCGTCCGATCGCGACGGTTCGCAACGCACGCTCGGCACTGTTGTTGTCGATCTCAATGCGGCCGTCGTCGCAGAAACGCATCAAGGCGTCCCAGCAAGCGAGCGCATAGCGAATCGCCGCCGATGTGTCGGACTTCCTCGATAACTTCGCTAGTGAAGCTTCCAGCCACTGATGTATGGAATCCAGCAGCGGACGAGAACGCGCGTTGCGTACCTCGCGTCGCTCATCTGGAGCGCGGCCGCGAATCTCGTTTTCGATCGCGTAGAGAGCTGCTATCCGCTCGACCGCTTCGGTTGCAATCGGTGACTTGTGTGCTTCCATCAGGTCATAGAACTTACGCCGTACATGGGCCCAGCATGCGGCCTCTTGAATGCGTCCGTTTTCATAGAGCTGGTTGAAGCCGGCGTTATGTAGCGCACCACATAACGCTGGTTATGTTGCGAGCGCGGTTATGTTGCGTATCCGAAGTTCGTGCAAGGAGGGCTACGTGTTCGAGCTTGGATACAACACATAAGTTTCTCCTTGGCTTCAGAGCGCCTTTAAGAATGCCATCAGCGTACGGTCACTGCGCCATGGTCTGCTTGGCTGTTCCGCAGTGATGTCGCAGTGAGCGAGCGCCTTTGCTTTCATCTCCAGATCGACTTCAGCGTAGATGTTGGTGGTATCGAGGGAGACATGGCCGAGCCAAGCGCGGATCGTGTTGATGTCGACGCCAGCCCGGAGAAGGTGAACGGCAGTTGTGTGTCGGATGATGTGGGGACTGATCCGTTTTGATCGGATCGTTGGACCGCTGGTTGATAATGCGCGTATCCCAATGTCCTTTACAAGACGGTAAATCCCGAAGCGGGTCAGGGGCGTTCCCCGAGCATTTCGAAAGACGTAATCAGAATCGACGCAGCCGCCGATCAATTGCTTTAGGACCTCAGCGCTCTGCGGCCAGAGTGGGCACAGACGAACCTTATTTCCTTTACCCTCGATCCGGACCGATGGAGATCTTCCGAGGGCAAGGTCAGCTACGCGCACATGAGCCGCTTCGTCCGCGCGCGCTCCGGTGTTGTAGAGGAACAGGAGAAGCGAGTAGTTCCTGTTCCCAAGAACAGTCCGACGATTGACGATCTGCAACATTGCATCCATCTCTGTCTTATCCAGGTATCCAATGGTAGGTTCAGAAGCCTTCTTGAATGGAATCGAACGGACTTCGGCACTCCAGGCAAGATGCTCAGGGCTTCGTAGGCCGATGAATCTCGCCAGCGAGTGAATCGCGGCAAGTCGCTGGTTACGGGTTGCTATGCTGCACGACCGAATGGACTCGATGTGCGCGAGAAAGAGGCGCACAATCTGCGGTGAAACATCCTCGATGAGGAGGCGATCCAGCGGTCTCTTGTAATGAGCCCGAATAAACGGGAGAAGCAGAACCAGAGTATCGCGATAGCTTGTTTGAGTGTTGCGGGACAGATTTCGTTCGGCGACAATGTGCTCCAGCAAGAAGCGACGGATCCACGGGCCGATCAGCAATCGATCATGCATATCGTCCATCCGAGTCTGCATAGTGCTGGAAGCGAAGGCTAGCCTCTTCTAACAGCTCAGGCGTCATGGTCAGGTACCGTTGGGTACTGCGCAGATCCTTGTGTCCGAGGTAGGTAGCCAACTGCGGCAACAGATGCTGCACGTCGGCACCGTCCCGATACCATGCGACCACCCTGTGAACGGCCGAGGTGTGACGAAGATCGTGAAGCCGCGGCGGATAGCTGGATCCCTTGTCTCGCTGAATGCCCGCTGCGCTCCGGACACGCTGGAATAGAGTGATGACGTGCGGATACGGTATGGCCCTGCCGGTGCTGGATGCAAAGAAGGCGGACTGCTCCAGCTGCGGCATCGGAAGAGTGCTGCGACACTTTAGAAACGAAAGCAGCTCGCGGGTGAGCCGCGGTCCGAGAGGAACCAGGCGGGACTTGAAGAACTTGGTGTCTCTGATCGTAAGCACCCGGCCTTGCAGATCGACGTCTTGGAGGACAAGGCGAAGCGCTTCGCCGACGCGTATACCCGTGCTATAGAGAACGAGCAGTAGCACCCGAAATGTGAACGGCTGCTTCGGATTACGACCGGACTTTAGGGCGCTGGTTGCATCCAGCAGAGCAGTGATCTCGCTGGTGGAATATATGTGCGGCCGGAATGGTGGGAGAGGCGCAGGTGTGATGTCTGGCAGAGGCGAGCAACCGACAAAGCCACGGCTGGTCGCGAACCTATACAGTCCGTGAAGCAGTCGATAGTTCAGAAAGCAAGTGTTCGTAAGCGTTCTGTCGCCGTAGAGAAACGCCTCAACTGCTTCTGGCGTAACATCACCGACTTCGATATCTCCGAGGACTCGAGCGAACCTCCGCAGTACGCGAGGTTGAGTTGCAAAACGCATCCCGAGAGATTGCTTGAACGTCACGTATCTGTTGACTAGATCGAGGAGCTTCATCGCAGTCCTCCCAAGTCAAATGCTGCGACTTCCCGAAGAGCTGCGAGGTTCACCTTCGCATAGATGCGAGTTGCTGAAACACCGCGATGGCCAAGATGATCTCCGATCTCCTTTAGGGATAGTCCTTCGGCCACGAGTCGCCCTGCGCATGCATGCCGCAGTGAATGCGGTCCAAAACGAGGTGTTCGTGCTCCAACTCGCTTCAACCCGGTAGCGACGAGGTGGTGCACGGCGCCCTGACTCATAGGCCCATGCGGTGCGTTGAGTCCTAGGAACAGTTCTCTACGTCTCGATGCCGGCCGATTCTCTCGCAAATATCTCGCTATCGCCGCTCCCACGGAGGCAATGAGCGGATAGCTCTGAACCTTACGGCGCTTCTCTCGCCTCACATATAGAAAGTCCTGTTCCCAATCGACATCCTCCAACCGAAGATGTGTGACTTCCCCGACACGAAGTCCATAGATAGCAAGCAGCATAAGGATGGCGCGTCCGCGTACATCGCGAGGTCGATCCGTATCCACGCTTCTGATCAGGCGTTCTACATCCGACCATGGCGGTCCCATCGGCAACGACTCATCCGAATACACTCGTGGCCCCTCGATGGCCTCTGCAAGACCTTTACGGCACCAGCGGCGGTCTTCCGCAAAACGCACAAACGATCTTAGGGCCTTCACCAAGTTGCCGATCGAGCGGCGGCAATAGCCATCGGCAGCCAAGTGTGCGATGTAGTGATCGAAGTCGGAAGCTCCAATATCTCGCAAGCAACGGTTAGACGTGCTGCACCATGTCAGGAAGCGTCTGGCGCATCGACGCCAATACGAAATGGTTGAATCACAAAACCCGCGATCAGCGTTCATCCAGATGCAATAGGCCTCAAGCTCCTCGCGCCATAGATCAGGTTGGATGGAATGTTCCCACCAACCGAGATAGCGCAGCCATGGCCTCACGATGTTCTCGAACCGTTCCTGAATCCGCTTCGGGTCGCCCTTCTGTCCCGCTGAGCGCCGAATAGCTATGGCATGCAGTGTTTCTCTGTTGATGTGGAATCTGTCTTCACCCTTGATTAGCTGAGCTGCCCAAAGAAGCTCCCTGCACTTGCTGGTAATAGTCAGAGGCGTCGAACCGCTCTCAATGCAGTGCTGGATGTAACGCGCACGCTCCTCAGCGAGCGGAGCATCCCGATGACGGGACAAGGCTCGCGCGCTCTTGAAAAGACCCTTGAACATGGTTGTACCTCCTCACAGCATCTTGGAGGATCAACCAGTATCCGTAACTTATCTATGTTGCCTTAAAGTGAAAAGAGATCCCCATCAGCAGCATCTTCCGATGCTCCACGCAACATAACCGCGCTCGCAACATAACCTGCGTAACCGTCTGCTTGCAAGATGCCGGTGAACGCACTCAGATGCCCCTGTGGATGTTCACCCTTGCGGTCAGGCGAGTAGGCGAACCAAACAGCGGGAGCAGCGGTCGATCCCGCTGCACGGTCATCGCGAACATAGGTCCACAGACGGCCGGTCTTCGTCTTGCCGTTTCCCGGCGCCAACACGGGAACAGGAGTGTCGCACGTAAATCCCTTGACCAAACCGCGTCGACTCGATGTAGCGGACGTGCCAAGGCGGGGAATGGACGCCGTCCAGTGGGCGTTGAGCGCATACTGCGAGTTTATTTTCTTCAGCAGTGGTTCAGCCTCTCCAAAACTGGCCGGCCTGCTCGCAATCGCTCTACTCGGGCTGACGATCCAGGCTGCATTTGCCGCGAATCTGAACCAACGAATCGGTGCGCTGGAAATTTCCGCAGGGCTGCAGGAAGAGATTGAACAACAACACAACAAACTTGCTGCTATCGAAATACCTTCTTCGCTCGATAGCGGCATGCACATGCAAGTTGGACAGAGCATAAAAGACTCGTTTGTTGCCGCGTTCCGTCGTGTTGTGTTCATCTGTGCAGGACTGGCGATTGCAAGTGCTCTGGCCGCGGTTCTAACGATTCGGCACGACAAGGGCAACACCTCCTCTGAACTCGATATGCGAAGCACCTAGTCTTTCGTCCAGGTCCGACCTCCCCTTCTGACGGATGCGCAACCAATGTAGGCCGCGCAAGATACGTGTCATGGAGGTTGGAATGGCAAACACATTAGTTGATTTCTCAAACAGCCTGGCTGATGCCGTGGAGTTCGCTGGCCGCAGCGTAGTTGGAGTCTTGGAAGGAGGCAGGCACGGCGTGAGTGGAACGCTGTGGCGCGCCGGCGTTGCGGTCACAGCGGCGCACACGATCCACGGGCGGCAGCAAGTTACTGTTGCTCTGCCGGATGGCGGAACCGTGGCCGCAAACGTGGCCGGACGCGATCCAGGTACCGATATTGCGGTACTGAAGCTGAGCGCAAGCTCTGCTGAGCCCGCACATTTCGGCAACGCCGCGGAGCTTCGAGTAGGGCATGTTGTGCTCGCGGTGGGGCGGCGCGGCGAGGAAGGTTTAAGCACCAGCTATGGCGTGATCAGCGCGATTGGCGCGCCTTGGCGCACATGGCAGGGAGGGCGCGTCGATCGATACCTGCGGCTCGACCTGTTGCCCTATCCAGGATTTTCCGGCGGGCCGCTGGTTGATGTTCAAGGACACGTCCTCGGTATCAACACCTCGGGGCCGCGGCGTTCCGTACTGACGATTCCAGCAGCAACTGTGGATAAAGTAGTGACCCAGTTGTTAGAGAAGGGGCACATCGCACGCGGATACCTGGGAGCAGGGCTGCAACCCGTGAAGTTGCCGCAGGCTGCTCAGCAGGCGCTCGGAGAGAAGCGCGAGTTCGGGTTGCTGATCCTCACGATTGCGCCGGATAGTCCGGTTGAATGCGCCGGCCTGTTGATCGGTGACATTGTGCTTGCAATCGATGGCAGCGCAATCAGCGACACTGCCGACCTGCAACCCATGCTTGATCCGGAGAGCGTGGGCAAGGGAGTGCGCGCGCAGATACTACGGGCGGGAAAAGTGACGGAGATCAGTGTCACCATTGGCGAGCGGCCACGGAGAGAGGGATGACAGCAGAGAATCCATTTACTCCTGCCAGCATCAGTGTGGATGTGGGAGAACAACTCGCCGAAGTGGCGGAGCGGCTACGCCGGTGCACCGTGGAGGTTCGAGGAGAGGGCGCAGGAAGAGGCTCAGGGGTAGTGTGGCGTCCGAACGGACTGATCGTGACAAACGCGCATGTAGCAACTTCATCACGGCAAACGGTGAGGTTATTCGATGGCCGATGCTTTAGTGCCGATCTGGTGCTTCGTGAGCCCCGGTACGATTTGGCTCTGTTGCAGATCTCTGCCACCGGTCTCACTGCGGTCGAAGTGCGCGATGCCTCTTCGTTGCGAGTCGGTGAGCTGGTTTTTGCTATTGGCAATCCCGTTGAGGCAAACGGCGCATTCACGGTAGGGGTTGTGTCTGCAAGGCCTGGGCCGGAGGAGGTCCTGGTGCGGGCGGATATTCGCCTGGCACCAGGAAATTCTGGTGGTCCGCTTGCCGACGCGCACGGCCGGGTGGTGGGGATTAACAGCATGGTCGTGGATGGATTTGGGGTTGCGATCTCCAGCATGGCGGTCGAACGTTGCCTGACTCTGGCAAGGGAGGCCGCTGCGGAGGTGGCATAATGACCCGAATCCATCTGATCGCGTCATCGCCGCTGGTGCGCGCCGGACTGGAGGCGATGCTGCGTAAAGACCCGCGCTTCGTGGTACTACCGGCGGATTCCAGCGCGATTTCGGCGAGCCATCCCGACGTTGTATTGATTGAATTGGGAACTGCGAATCATCTTCTGCGGCGGCCTGCGTTCCTTCAGGACGACGCGCCGCCGATCGTTTTGCTCGCCGATCATCTGGGACGTGCCCAACTCCGGCGTGCTTTACATTCTGGAGTAAGAGCGGTTCTGCCTCGCGATGCTGCTTGCCCGGAAATCATAGCGGCCATTCTGGGCGCGGTCGCCGGACTGATCGTCATGAGCAGTGAAGATATGGATTCGTTGTTGCCTGCTGATGCAGAGAACGAGGCTGCAGACTCTATTCCCGGCGAAGCTCTCAGCTCACGGGAACTGGAAGTGCTGGCAACATTGGCAGAGGGCCTGGGAAACAAGGACATTGCTTCCCGGCTGAGCATCTCCGAGCACACAGTGAAGTTTCACGTCCGATCGATTATGGGTAAGCTTCGCGCAACGACGAGGGGCGAAGCCGTCGCGCGCGGGGTACGAGAAGGTCTTGTGGTTATATGAAACTTGGCTTTCACAGGCGGCGGGCAATTGCGTTCAGAGGAGCGGTTTGAGTGTGCGGTGAAAGTGACCCAATCCTGTTACTTGCTTCTTTTAATCCGCCTGGCGAGTTTACGGCGACCCGCTTTCCCTGCTTGCCGATTGTTTTCAAGCTGAACCTTGTGAGCGTAAACAATGGCCTCTATTAGTCCGGGAAAGCGCTGCTCAATCTCTGCGCGTCGGGACGTGTTGTGCATTTCGACGCCTCTGCGCTCGCTTCGGATCTGGCCAGCTTCTCTGAGCGCCTTGAAGTGCAGAGACAGAGTTGACTTCGGGACGGGTTTCTCGCGAATGTTCAGAAAGTTCGAACAGTTCTGCGGACGCCCAGAACCGACTATCTCTGCATAGATGGCGCCACGCACAGTATCGGAGAGTGCGTGAAGAATGCCTTCCACCGTGATGTCTTCGACGGATGGGTGAAATAGATGACGCATGGAATGAATCGTAAATCGTAATGATCGCTTGTTCAATAGTTCATATTTATGGAACTAGTGAATCGTCTGTATGGCGAGCTTCATCTGAATCGAAAGGCAGTTGATTCAGAATGCTGTGCGACCGACGAGACGGTGCGCGCACATCGAAAGGGAATTACGATGAAGAAGCTTCAAGGAAAAGTTGCTGTCGTAACGGGTGCATCGAAGGGCATTGGAGTCGCAATCGCCAAGTCGCTCGCCGCAGAAGGTGCATCGGTCGTGGTGAACTACGCTTCCAGTAAGGTTGGTGCGGATAAGGTTGTTGCCGACATTAAGGCGGCCGGTGGGGTGGCAGTGGCCGTGGGTGGTGATGTCTCCAAGGCCGCGGAGGCCCAGGGCATTATCGACGCGGCCATCAAGAACTACGGCCGCCTCGACGTTCTCGTCAATAACTCCGGTGTGTACGAGTTTGCTCCTATCGAGGCTGTAACTGAAGAGCAGTTTCACAGGATTTTTAACATCAACGTGCTTGGCGCGATTCTCACGACGCAAGCAGCCGTGAAACATTTAGGTGAAGGCGCGAGCATCATCAACATCGGCTCAGGGGTAAGCCGAATTACACCTCCGAACTCCACGGTATATACCGGCACCAAGGGCGCACTGGATGCCATCACCGGCGTGCTCGCGCGAGAGCTGGGGCCAAGAAAGATTCGCGTCAATACGATTAACCCTGGCATGGTTGAGACGGAAGGTACCCACACTGCGGGTTTCATTGGCTCGGACTTGGAGAAGGAACTTATCTCTCAGGCTCCGCTCGGTCGCATCGGCCAAGTTGACGACATCGCCCCGATTGCCGTCTTCCTGGCTTCAGACGATTCCGGATGGCTTACGGGAGAGCAGGTGCTTGCTACCGGAGGCATTCGCTGACCTGAGTGTCGCACGTGGAACTCACGCAAACGATGTGAGAAGCTCTTTCGACTTGCCACGCTCCTCGCGCCCGTTCGGGAGAGGAGCGTGCGAAATAGCAGCTATTTCCGCGGTCAGAACATTATCGCGTGGGCATGTCCAGGAGGAGTGTGACCGGGGAACGATCGACGAAGCCGATTGTCCGATAAATATCTTGGGCCATCGGCGTCGCGTGGACACACCTGTATGGACCCGCGCGATTTTCATCGACTGCCTGCGACGCAGTTGTATCCAATTGTTCCATCGGAGCTCATTTTCGTGATGCTTGCCATACCTGTGCAATTACGAAGGAAAGCAGCGCCCGAAGGCCAGTATTAGTTTGGGGGATCCATGAATTCGCACCTTTCTCCTGAGCGCGGCCCACACAAGATTTGCTTCCTTACGAAGAAAGCGAAGCCAGGTTTGACTGTCCACAGTCATTCGCAGATCGGCTTTGCCTGCGTGGCCTTCCGATACTTGTAACGTCTTGTTTTGAATAACGACGGTCGCCTTCAATTCCTCCTGGCCAGTGAACGTGAAGTGATAAGTAGCGTTCAGTCCTTCCGAGTGGCCCGGTTGGAATGCGAGTGGCAGGCCGATCAGAAAGCCACGGATCGAGCCTTGCCCCGCAAGTCCATTCGCTACTCGTTTTGTTTTCTTGTGTGGAAAGCGTCGTGCCACGTGGTCTTCGGCGTCAGAGCCTGGAACTACGTAGATGGTTTCAGCTTTGGCCTGCAGCGGTTTCACCACATCTTTCAGGAATTCTTTGCGATCGGTAAGAAATGGTGCAATGACTTCCTCCCCGGCAGGGCAGACCGAAAGGCAATAGGCAGCCTTATAGTTCGCGCCAAATGACAGGCTTTGCCACATGGAGACCGTCTCCGTACCTGACACTTTCTTGCGGTCGAGAACCTCTGCATAACAATCTGTGAGAGCACGATCAAAGCCGGCTGGCTCGGGCGGGCAACCTACACGAGAGCAGGCGATTCCCACTCAAGCAGATTGCCCGCAGGCTCGCACTGGGAGTACCGGGATGATCCGTTCTACCCTTCCGATCTGGGGTTAGTGCAATACCGTTCCGGTTCATTTCGTTTCGATTGAGATCACCAGATTACTAAGGAGAAACCGAGATGAAAGTACGATTTGCTTTGGTCCTGGTGGTGTTGAGCGTTACGACGCTGATGGCGCAAACATTCCGCGGAACCATTCTTGGCACCGTGACCGATAAAACAGGAGCTTCGGTTTCCGGGGCGAAGGTCACGGTGCGCAACATAAACACCGGATTGGAGCGCAGCACCCAGACAAGTAATGACGGCAGTTACTCAGTGGCGGAGTTGCCCATTGGGACATACCGCGTAACCGTATCTCACCCGGGGTTCCAGAGCTTTATAACGAGTGGGGTGGTAGTCAATGTCGCCGGCGAGAGGCGCATCGATGCAAATCTAAGTCTCGGTAAGGTAGAACAAAGCATCGAAGTCTCCGGTGAAAGCATGCCGCAAGTGGAGACCACTGCAAATGTCCTCGGCGGCACCATCACTAGCAGCACGATTGAGAGTTTACCGGTCAATGGGCGCGATTACAGCAAGCTGATTTATCTCAATCCCGGAGTGGCCGGTTCGCCCGACCAGATCACCGACTCCCCTGGCTCGTTCGGAGTGTTTTCCATGAACGGCAATCGAGGCCGGTCGAACAATTTTCTGCTCGATGGCACGGACATGAACGACGGCTACCGAAACGACCCCGCCATCAATGAGCCCGGTGTCTTTGGAGATCCGGCGACGATCCTGCCAATTGATGCTGTCGGCGAGCTGCGTGTGCTCTCAAACTATGAGGCAGAGTATGGGCGAAACAGCGGCGCTGTAGTCAACATCGTTACCAAGAGTGGCACCAATCACTGGCACGGTTCGGCGTTAGAGTACTGGCGCAGCAGCCAAATGGGTGCGCGGAATTTTTTCAATACTTCGTCTCAACCCAAGAACCCATTTCACAATAACCAGTTCGGCGGTGCTCTGGGTGGCCCTGTTCTGAAGGACAAGACCTTCTTCTTTGTGGATTACGAGGGGCAGCGCGAGACCGGTGCGCAGTCAGGCACGAGTTGCGTCCCCGATCCCGCAGTGATTGATTCAACAGAGACGTCGCTAGCCGGGGGCTTGAATCCGGTTGCTGCAGCCCTGGTTGCCAGACACCCTTGGCCGACTCCGAACATTCCGAGTGCTGCCAGTGACACCACAGGGTGCACTACTACGGGTAATTTCTCGACCTCCAGTCGCTTCAGCAACAGGGTCGACAGCATGATCGCCAAGCTCGATCACAACTTGAATGCCAAGAATTTATTGACCGGCCGCTACTACTTCGGAGATAGCGATCAGAGCTTCCCGTTTGCGCAACTTGCGGCGGGAATCCTGCCTGGGTTCAACACTGTCACTCCCACGCGCGTGCAACTGGTGTCACTCTCCTATGTGAAAGTGATAAGCGATACCCGAGTAAATGAGGCTCGCTTAGGTTGGAATCGTTTTGTGGAAGGTTTCTTTCCCCAGGATAGCGGTTTCAACCCAGCTTCCATTGGACTGAATACCGGCGTGACGTCGCCGTTTGATTTCGGATTGCCGAAGATCACGGTTGGCGCTTTTTCGCCCATCGGTGCAACCAGTTCGGTGCCCCGCCAGCGCGTGGATTCCAACTGGCACTTCATCGACAATTATTCGTGGAAAACCGGCCGCCATGACCTGAAGTTTGGTTATGAATTCCGCCGCACTACGATCACACAAATAATCGAGCCGAACTTCCGCGGTTCACTCACCTTTACCGATCTGACGACCTTTCTGCAAGGCATACCTTCCAAAGGGAGTCAGGCACGCGGTTCGACAAGCCGTCATACAGTCGAAAACAGCCACGGGGTCTACCTCCAGGACAGCTTTCGTTGGACACGCCGCCTGACGCTGAATCTCGGAATGCGTTGGGATTACTTTGGGGTGATAGGCGAAAAAAACAACCTATTCTTCCGTTTTAACCCTGCGAATGGAGGTTCGACGGTTCAAGTAGGTAGTCCGGGAGGACCGGGCGAACTCTACAACCCCGATTACAACAATTTTGCTCCGCGCCTTGCATTTGCATACGACCTCACGGGCAAGGGCAAAACGGTTATCCGCGGCGGTTGGGGACTGTTCTATGATGCATTCTCCCAGGATATGTTCCAAGGCCATGTGCCCTTCAACTGTACCTTCTGCCCAGGACCGGCGTATGGCAACACAGGGCTTGGAGCGATCACACTTGGCAGCGTATCGGGCGCACCCCTCGTTTCGGGCCAGCCCGTTTACACCGGATTCGCGCCGGACAACGAGTTCTTTGCAGCCGACCCTCACATCCGCACACCATACGTGCAGAACTTCAATCTCAATGTGGAGCAGGCCATTGGCAAAGCCGTGTTGCAGGTCGGCTATGTGGGATCGAAGGGGACGAAGCTGTTTCGCTTCCGCGACATCAACCAACCCAGCCAGGCCGATGTCACGACGGCGGACTTGGCCTGCGCCTGTATAAACAGCTTCTCAGTACCACTGCGCTACGCAAATTTCTTGTACGTCAATCAGCAGGAATCCAGCGCCAGTTCCATATATCATTCGCTGCAAACCAGCCTGCGGGTGGCTGCCTGGCATGGGCTGTCATCGCAGGTAAACTTTGTATGGTCGCATTCGATCGACAACGCCAGCGATAGTGAGGATTTCATCCCCAACGCAGCACAACCCAATAACAGTCTGGCGCCACGCTTAGATCGTGGAAACTCAAACTTCGATGTCCGACGACGCTTTACCTGGAACTTCGCCTATGAAGTTCCCAAACGGAAGGGAAACCTCGCGAGGTTCACAAACGGCTGGGGATTCGACGGCGTGCTGAGTCTCCAGGACGGTCAACCCTTCCAGCTTAACTACTTTTTTGAGGGCGATTACTCAGGCTCAGGAGAGGGCATTGACCGTCTGGACGTGATCAGCCCGATTCACTACGGCAGCGCTCCGTTCAATTTCCTTGACCTGGGTTCCTTCGCCGCTCCGTGTACAACTCCTACAGGTCTTGACACCGATTGCGTCCCCGGTACGCGACATTTCGGCAACATGGGACGCAACAGTCTGCGCGGACCAAGTTTAAAGGAGTTTAACTTCTCCATCTTCAAGAACACTGCTCTCACCGAGCGGGTGATCCTGCAAATTCGTGCAGAGAGTTTCAACTTGTTTAATCACCCAAACTTCTCCAACCCGAGCCTGCCTGCCTTCATCGCCGACCCTGGCCTACCAGGAGCCAACGGGCGGTACACGGGCTTTTTCCCAATTAACACGACCAGCGATGTTGGGATTGGTAATCCATTTTTGGGCGGCGGTGGACCAAGGGGAATTCAACTTGCGGCGAAAGTTACCTTTTAGCGGGCCCGCATTTATCTTATCGAAACGCGTCTGCAAGAGGCGCTTTGGCGCCTGGTTTTCACCACGGCTGCTGGTCAGCAAGTCACATGCAGGATGGCGTTGGTGCCTTTCGGTTTTTGCCGCAGCACCTCGATAGCCCGGGCGGTTGGCATGATTAGCAATTCAACCTTGCGGCGCTCTGCTTCGCGCTTAACCTCTTCCATTACGGGTAGCGCACCGGTACCGGTGCCGACGACAAGGCGCCTGCATTTCCAGGGTATCTCCTCATCGATGGAGAGAGGCGTGTGTCCGAAAGCCTCGCGGTACTTCTTCGAGGGCTTTTTCCTGCGTTTGCGGACATCGCCGCCTTCGATCACGACGTCGTGCACGTAGGCAACACCGTCAATCTGAATAGATCCAAACGAAAACGACTGAAATAGCATGGAGCACCGTCAGAGTGCATTTCCCGCATAAATGTTTGATGCGATCAATCGCGGTCTTTACCCAAGCTGGACGGGGCAGTTCGCGGCCAATCTACGCTGCTAAATGCCAGGTCCAGCTTATATCGCGGACGCGACGACTTGTGATGTACGCGAACCTACGAAGGTGGCCATGTTGCGCATGCACTTTCGGGTGATTGCAAATCCGCGCACCCGAAATACAATGTTGCAGGTCATGATCTATGACGAAGGTGTGCGGGGCTGAAGATATAGGCTATGCAGCATCCCTTGAGTGTCTGGATACACCTTTGTGACCCGCTTCCCGGCGGCGTCAGATTTAAAGAGAACCCCGATATCAACCGGAGTTCAAATGAACGCATATAACGCATATCCTGTCGAATCAAGCAGCCCTAAGTCCAGCGACCTTGAGCGATTCCGCAGCCCCAACCTCGAAGCCGCGTATCGTGGGATGACCGTGCATCAGGTGCTGGACGAAATTCTTCGCTTGAGGGAAGACTTCACGTCGATAGTGTTCGCCCTGTTCTCGACTGCTCCAAAATGCTAGGCCACAACCCATCTGGGTACCTTCTTCGAACGTCAAGAATTCATCGATGAACCCGTCCTGCTTTTTTAGCAGGGGCAGTATCTGGCTCCTCCATACCTGAAGGAACTCTTCCTTTTTACCCGGCTTAAGTTCGCCCTCGATTAACAGCATGTACATAGCTGGACTCCTCACCTTCTACTCTCAGACGCAGTTTGCTACTGGCCACGTTGTCTCAAATTCTGGCCAGTGCGGAGCGGGTTCTCTATCCAACTACTCGTCCTAATGCGGGCTATAATCTCGGTTATGCGAGGCTGGCTGGCAATTGTCGTGGTCAGTATTGCCTTGATGCCGATGTCAGTCTGGGCGCAAAGGCGAGGTACTGGTGCGGCCCCTCGACCTGCAATGGGCGGTCACTTCTCGGCGCTATCGCGCCCCAATTTCGCTTCTCATACTCAGAGATTTCGCGGTACTCATCCGGGTTCCCCATTTTTTCATCGTGGCTTCAACCACCATCGTTTTTCTCACCGTAGGTTTGGATTCGGGTGGCCGTATTATTACAGCTCTTATCTTGGCTACTACCCTTCGTATCCGCTGTTCGGGAATACATACGGTGACTCAGCGGACAACCAGCAGAATTATGCAGCTTCTCAGGAACTCAATCCAATGAGTGCTGAAGTTCAGCGATTGCGAGAGGAAGTAGCGGAGTTGAGGAGCCGACCTTCAGTTCCGCCGCCACAACCGCAAGCGCAAAGCGAAGCCGTCTCCACACCCACTACGCTTGTGCTTCGGAATGGAAACTCTGAGCAAGTGCAGAACTACGCCATCACCGGACAAACCATATTGGTCTTCGATAAGCAGCGGATGACGAAGATTCCTTTATCCGAATTGGATGTTCCAGCCACGAAGGCGGCAAACGAAGAACGTGGCGTATCCTTTCAAATACCGTCCAGCAAACTAATTAAGCTCCGGCCACCGAGGAGGTCATCTCCTTCGGCACGTTCCTGAGCACACTGTGCCATCAGTTTTGTCACCATCAGGATTTTCAATTGTTCAAGTTTCCCGACTCGTGGCACACACGAGGTTGCTACGAGCGAACCGCCGCGCTTTACCACCATGCCCGAGGAACACCGCGTAAACAGCTTTTCTGGGTATCAGTATCAGGCGGACGCTGGCGGATCGACTGGCAGCGCACAAATCGGGGTAAATAACTGCGGGCGTTGGCTGCTCTCTCCCCATTGTGCAACCCCGCAAAGATTGGTGCCGCTCTAAGTCAGACACTGAGGTATTTCATGAGCACAACTTCCCGCAATGCGAATGCAAGGAGACTCTCAGCGGGTTCTCTGATCTTTGGGGCCATATTTTTCAGCGGAGCGATGGCGCAGGAGAACCATCATATTGTGCCTGACCGTATCAAGCCGCCGGCCGATCAACGGTTGGTACTCCGAGGCCATGCGTCTGGCGTTCAAATCTACACCCGCCAACCTTCGCCGCGTAGCGATACTCAGTTTTCTTGGGTACTGAGCGGGCCGGAGGCGAAGCTGACCGACGATAACGGGAAGGAGATCGCAAAACACTTCGCGGGGCCTACATGGCAGTCAACAGACGGAAGTCAGGTTAGAGGCAAGGTTGCCAACCAGACTGCACCAGACCTGGATTCAACCGTTACTCCTGCCGACGCCAGGGTTGATGCACATCGGGTTGGCCACCAAGTGTCATCCTACTAAAATCAGAGCACAATTGAGGTTCATGAACCCTCTTCCCATCGCTGCCTGTTGTTGTTCTACATCCTGGTGCAGGCGGGGAATGTGTGTGATGTCTACAGAGTAGAAATATTGTAGATCTGATATTCAAGAGGCCCGCCATCAGTGCGAATGGAGCGGGCCTTTTCTCTTGAACCATTCTTCCTGCTTTGCATATTCAGTGTGGGGCCTCCATACTCGACAACACTCGAACAGGTAAGAAACGTTTCTGCAACGAGAAATCGGAGCTGGGCTTAAACGAGGCAGCAGTCTTCGTTTCCCGTAAAAGCGAATTCCCCCTGCGGTTGGGGGCGGTGCGCCGACTGGCGTATGAGGCAGCTGACAGTGGTCTTCTCAGCTCTGATCTTGCGGCTGGCATTCGCCGGGTCAAGGGCGTTAAGAAGCTGGGCTTGCGCCTTGGGAACTGGTTGACGGCCGAACAAGGTCAGGCACTTTGGCAGTCACCCGACAGTCATCGCATGAAAGGAAAACGGGATCGGGCCTTGCTCTTGGCATGTGGCCTAAGACGGCATGAGGCCGTCAGCTTGAGACTCGACCATCTCCAGCAGCAGGAGGATCACTGGGCCATTGTCGATCTCATGGGTAAGGGAGGACACATTCGAACGGCGCCGATTCCCGACTGGGTGATTGCGGAATTGAATGAGTGGCTCAGTGCTGCTGGGATTGACCGGGGCAGGATCTTTCGCAAAGTCACTAAGATGGGCCGCATCTGGGCGACAGCATGACAGAGAAGGCGGTCTGGCATGTTGTGAAGGAATGTGCAAAGAGAATCGGCGTTGCGAAACTAGCACCTCATGACCTTCGCCGCACATGCGCAAAGTTGTGTCAGGCTTCCGGGGGTGAGTTGGAACAGATCCAGTTCCTGCTCGGACACGTTTCGGTGCAAGCGACTGAGCAATATTTGGGATGTAAGCAGCGGATTCGGTCGGCGGTTAACGATCGAATCGGAATCGAGCCGAAGCCCTAATACAACCGGTGGCCCACAACGGACTTGGCTGGCCGACATATCCGTCGTTGGGGAAGGCTTGCCGACCACACGCCCGGAACCACGGAATCCTAAGACGCGTGGCACCCCTCTCTGTTAATTTGTCGCCCCTGTGGGCGTTTGCCGGTACTTATCCGGATTGTGCATAGCTATCCCGGTGGCGAAAAAAAGAAAATTCTGGAAGAGAGGTCAGCAGGTAAACCAATTGAAAATGACGATCCCGACTACGCGGAGATTGATGCGGCATGGGATCAATGGAAGTCGTGCGAACGTACCTCTGCCTTGCTGATCGCCAGCGGGTGAATCGTTGCGGCTTTTACGGAGATGACGTTCTCCTGATTCTGCAGTTCGCCTTCGATCAGAAGAAATTTCTCATAAACCACCACCTGTTTGAACTGCTCATAAACAGCGGGCGTGATGATGGCGTTGGCGATCCCTGTTTCATCCTCGATACTGAGAAAGACGAAACCCTTGGCCGTGCCAGGACGCTGGCGGGCGATGACGCATCCGGCGACGCGCACGGGCTGTTTATCGCGCAGTGCGGCGAGATCGGCAGCAGAACGAATGCCCATGCGGCGTGGCTTCTCGCGTTGAAAGGCCATGGGATGCTTGCCGACCGTCACCCCGGTGCCGGAGAAGTCGGCTACAAGGCGCTCTTCGAGATTCATCTGCTGCAAGGGCGAAACGATATCTTCTTCCTCCAGCGGGTTGAGCAACGGTCCTGCCGGGCGACCTGCATACTCCACCTGCCAGAGCGCGTCGCGACGGTGTTCCACTTCGCCAAGAGAATTGAGCGCACCGATCTTTGCCAGCAATGTGAGGTCACATTTGCGCAGTTCGGGCACGCGTAGGGCGAGGTCTTGAATGGAAGTGAACTCGCTTTGCGCACGCGTCTCCAGCAAGGATTGCGCAACATCTTGTCGCAATCCCCGCGCGTAGTTCAGGCCAAGCCGCAAAGCGAATCGGTGCGGACTGGATGGCTCCGGTTCCAGCGTGCACGGACACGCCGAGTGCAATACATCGACGGGTTTCACACGCAGGCCGTGGCGTTGCGCATCCTTCACAATCGTCGCCGGGGAGTAGAAGCCCATTGGCTGATTGTTGAGCAACGCTGCGGTGAAGGCCGCAAGGTAGTTGCACTTGAGATAGGCGCTGGCATACGCGATGAGCGCAAAGCTGGCGGCGTGTGATTCGGGAAATCCGTAGAGCGCAAACGACGAGATGGATTGAATAATCTCATCCTGCACCTTGGGGGCTATGCCGTTGGCGGTCATCCCCCGGCGCAGCTTGCCGTCCAGGTCCTTCATGCGTGCCATGGAACGCCTCATACCCACGGCGCGGCGCAACTCTTCGGCTTCGCCTCCGCTGAAGTTGGCGACGATCATCGCCATGCGAATGAGCTGCTCCTGGAAGAGCGGAATGCCCAGCGTGCGTTTGAGCACCGGCTCTAGCAGCGGATGGTAGAAACTCACTTTCTCCTTGCCTTGGCGCCGCTTCATGTAAGGGTTCATCATGTTGCCCACGATGGGACCGGGGCGGATGATGGCGACCTGCACCACGAGATCGTAGAAGCACGTGGGATGGTTGCGCGGAAGAGCGGCCATCTGGGCACGGCTCTCCACTTGGAACATGCCCACCGTGTCCGCAGTCTGCAATGCACGATAGGTGGGCGGGTCATTCTGCGGAAGCTGCGCGAGATCGAGCGGCTCGTCGTACTGCACGGGTATCACGTCGAGACATTCCTTCAGCACGGCCATCATACCGAGTCCAAGCAGATCGACCTTGATGAGCTTCATGTCCGCGCAATCTTCTTTGTCCCACTGAATGACCGTGCGCCCCGGCATGGACGCGGGTTCGATGGGCACCACCGCGTTCAGCTTTCCACCGCAGATGACCATGCCACCGGAGTGCTGTCCGAGATGGCGCGGCAAGTCCTGCATCCGCTGACAAAGCTCTACGTACTTGGCGATGCGGCGGTGCTGAATATCGAATCCTGCATCATGGAAGTTGTGCGCGAGCGTCTCGTTCTTGTCGCGCCACTCCCATGCGCTGACCAGCTTAGTAAGGCGGTTCAGCGTCTCGGCATCAAAGCCCAGAGCCTTGCCTGCTTCTCGTGCCGCCGAGCGTCCGCGATAGGTGATGACATTGGCGGTCATCGCTGCGCCGAGTTCGCCGTAGCGCTGATAGACGTACTGAATTGCGCGCTCGCGTTGATCTCCACTCGGCAGATCGAGATCGATGTCCGGCCACTCGCCGCGCTCTTCGGAGAGAAAGCGCTCGAAGAGCAACTCCATGCCGACAGGATCGACCGCCGTGATGCCAAGCGCGTAGCAAACCACGCTGTTGGCCGCCGAGCCGCGTCCCTGCACCAGAATGTCATTGCGTCCGCAGAACTGCACGATGTCCCAGACGATGAGGAAGTATCCAGCGAGTCCAAGCTTGGCGATGAGCGCCAGCTCTCGCTGTGCCTGCTTCTGAGCGCGGACAAAGAGAGCATCATCGCGCTTGGGCAGATAGCGATTGCGAATACCTTCCTCCGTGCGCTTTTCAAGAAACGACTGCATCGAGTCGCCCTCCGGCACAGGATAGTCTGGGAAGCGATAGCCGAGATCGTTCATCTGGAAGGTGAGGCGCGCGGAAAGCTCCAGCGTGTTATCGATGGCCTCGGGGAGATCGCGGAAGAGCTGTCGCATCTCACGCGGAGAACGAAGATAGCGCTCGGCATTGGCGGTGAGCAGGCGGCCAGCGGTTTCCAGAGTGCAGTGATGGCGGATGGTGGTGAGCACGTCGAGCACTTCGCGCTCGTAGGCCGTGGCATAGCTGACACCATTGGTGGCGAGCAGCGGAAGATGCAGTGTCTCCGCGATGCGCACAGCTGCCTGATTGCGATGCTCTTCCGCACGGTCGAAGTGGCGCTGCACTTCGACGTACACATTGCGTTGTCCGAAGAGATGCACAAGGCGCTCGACTTCACGCAAACCCGCGTCATAGCCGCCGCGTTCCAAGGCCGCCCCCAGCGGCCCTTCGGCCCCACCCGTCAGGCAGACCAAGCCCGCAGAGTATTCCGCAACATCGGCCAGCAAAGCCGCGCCCTCTGCCTTGTGCGCTTCACGCAGCTTCATTCGAGTGATCAATCGGCACAGGTTCTGGTAGCCCTGTTGCGTCTCTGCCAGCAATGCAAAACGCACGGGCTCGGCAGGAACCTGATGCGGCAGCCAGTATGGAGGACGCACGCGTTCTCCGGCATCGCTGACGGCAATCTCTGCTCCGATATGCGCCTGCGTACTGGCTCGCTGGGCGGCGATGTGAAAGCGCGGCGCACCATAGAGGCCGTTGCGGTCGAGCAATGCCATCGCGGGCATATCGAGTTGCGCACAGCGAGACATCAACAGCTCAGGCAGAGATGCGCCTTCAAGAAAACTGAAAGCCGAGCGGGCGTGGAGTTCTACATACATCGTTTGCCTCAAATAAAATTCCGCGTGCGGCTTGCCCGGCGGGTACGCGCGATGAATCGCGCTCCGGCTGGCGGCGCCTGCTCAGTCGTAAATTCCGGTCACGTACCAGCAGCTTGCATTGGGGTCGTGGGCAAGTCGCAGACATCGGCGCGGTTGTTCTTGAAGTTCCACATCCCACTCTTCACGGCACCATGCGGAATTCGTCCACCATGCGCCACTGGTACGCCACGGACCGGAGCTTGTTTGCAGCATGAGGCGCCTGCCCTCGTAACGCATCGCGCACGGCGCATCGCCGCGCACCTCCGCATCCACTACCTGCGGAGGCCTCACCATACGTAGCGCCAAAGCACGTTGCGCGGGAGCCGCGTGCACGGTGATGCGCGAAGCCGCCTGCAAAATCTGAAAGCCGGTAACCCGGAATGCTTCGGGCGCGTGCGAGTCGAGCAATTCCGGCGCTCCCACGCGTCCCTCGCCCACCAGCTTGCGCAGCCGTGCCAGCAGAATCTCCATGCGCCCAGCTTCGGGAGTCTGCGCCGCGAAGAGTCCATGCTGCGCCGTTTGTGCACGCGCCGGATAGGCGGTGACGCGCAAGGCAATCACCGCAGCTTCTGGCGGATGCAACTGCAGATCAAGCTGAATGAGTTTGAGCAGCGTGAGGCGGTCGCGTTCGGGCAGTGTGGGCCGTACAGTTCGGCGATGCTCGGAGCGTACGGCGTGGGAGGCTCCATCGAGCACCAGGCTGGTCTCCACCGAAGCAATCGCCAGCGCCCTCTGCGATGCGCGCTGTAAGAGCTGCTCCAGCATCTGGCTCAAAAGAAATAGGAGGGGCTCCAGCAACTCCACTGGATGCTCAAGTTCTATGCTCTCGGTGAGTGGCGCGTCCACAGACTCTTTGGTGGGCACCAGCAGAGAGCTGCATTCGCCGCGCGCTAATGATTGCAATCGCAAACCGCTCTGTCCCAGCCGCGCTGCAAGAGACTTTGTTGGCAATTCGGCCAGTTGTCGCAGGGTATGAATGCCCCAGCTCTCGAGGGTCTGCGCTGTAAACACATCCGGCTCCAGCACGGAGAGCGGAAGAGGTGCCAGTGTTTCAGCCTCGCATCCCGCAGCAATCGTGGTTACGCCCGGCGTTCCACGCGCCGCCAGCAGAGCCGCCGAAGCCCGATGCGCAGAGGCCACGCTCGCCTCGTACCCATAGGCGCATACCGAGTGCCACAGCGTTGCGCCAATCTGCGCGGCGCTTCCCAGCAAGCGCTCCGAGCCCGTCACATCCAGCACCAGCGTGGCTCCGCAGCGCTCTTCCTGCGGAGATGAGATGGACTCCACGCTCGGAGAAAACCGCTGCGTGCACTGCATCAATTCGGCGAACGAGCTCTCTTCCTGCTGCCGGTCCCGACGCACTACCGCCACGGAAAACGACTCGGCCTGCACTCGGCTCATGCCCTCTTCCATGCCAAGCTGCCGCGCCTGCCGCGTCATGGCGAAGACCTTCTCCAACGGAGGCTCGCCACTCAAGATCGCCAGTGGCCGCTCGTGCAATGCAGATTGCGTGCAGGCAATCGCCTGCGCGGCAAAGTCACGGAGATGAAGACAGAGATACAGCGGGGCAGGCATAGCTCATCTCGCCCAAGTAGCGGTGCTACGCCAAGAGGCTGTTGCAGAAGCGGCTGGCTTTTTGTGCGCGGGATCAACCATGCGACGGCGCTCCACATTGATGCGGTAATGCAATCCGGTGAGCAATCGCGGACTGTTGGCCGTCGCCTGTTGCCACTCGATCCCGTCCTGCTCGCAGTGCAGTGAAACCGCCGCACAGCTATTTGCGCAAGGCACGCGAGTGATCAGCAGAAAAAGCGTGCGCGACTTTTCCGCTTGCAAGCGGAAGCGATACCACGTCGCCAGCGGAACGCGCCGTGCCCGCTCTGCCGCTACATCGCCCATATCGAGCACGATGGCCCTGAAGCCTCCGGTGTTGAGCAATAGGTCGGTAGCACGCAGAGCCTGATCGAGGCGAGTCCACACGTTCTCGCCATGTGTATTGGCACGGCGCGGCGACGAGTCAGGCACTTGCGGCGCAGACCGTACAGGCACAGAAGACACTGGCTGCACGCGCTCGCGTGGAATCGCCTCCGAGCAGCGCGGCGTAAAATCTGCTTTCTCTTTCGCCACGGTCTGGAAGAGTTCGCCTACAGCATGTTCCAAGCCTATGGTCTCATTCCGGGGATGGCACCATTCCATGGTGCCATCGCGCTTGCTCTCCACAACCGGAGCTGGCATGGTCACAGGGAAGGGAGACCCAGCGGCCACGGCAGCTTCACCGGCACGCGCCTCTCCGATACGCACCCAGAGCAGGCGGCGCAAATCTACTCCCAGCGCGGAGGCTGACACCGGGTCCAGTGCATCGGCAACATCCACATAAGCACAGCTATCGCCAAACTGTGTGATACCGGCCAGCGTCGAGAGCGCGAGCGTCGTGCGCCCACAGGAGTGAACACCCGCCAATTCCGTAATTGCTCCCAAAGGTAGCCCACCGCCCAGCACAACATCCACCTCAGCCAGACCGCAGGAAAGCCGCTCAGGAGCCGTTGCTGGACGCATCGACAAGGCGGAAGGAATGCGCCGAGCTAGCGCCGATTCCACCTGCTTCCGAAGCTCCGCAACCACGTTCATATTCGCCTTTTGTTCGCCTACGTAATGTAGCAACAGATGGGCTGGTTGTCAAACTTCTTCCCAACAGTACGGCACTCTCGAGATCAGTAGCCGGATGTCGGCATCGCGCGAGGTTTTCAATGCCGGGTCAGCGCGCAGAATGGATTGTCCCATCGGCGTTTACCGGTACCAATGTGTGTATAACGCAGCTTCAAGCACGTCAACGACAGCGTGATCACGCCCTGAGTTCGTTCGCCTGCACTTGCCGCGAGTACCTCCGCGCGGTAGACACGATTGGCCGATTGGGTGGAGAAGAGTTTGCGGTGCTCCTGCCGGCAATCAACAGCGACGCCTCTAGAATCGCTGCCGAAAAGCTACGTTTGTCGATCGAAGGCAAAGAGGTCAAAGCTGGCGCGGTCTCGTTCATCATAACGGTCAGCATCGACATCGCGTCGTGGACAGCGGGTGACGTTTCCGGCGATCTTGTCCATGCTCATGCCGATCACGCCCTGTATGCCGCAAAGAAATCCGGACGGAATTGCCCCAAGTGGGTGCCGCACGCAACAGGGGCGGCGGCCTCCTCCTAAAGTCATCAACTCAGCATCCGCAAGGTGTCACTGCGCTTCAGTCCAGCGGACGATTACCGAAGGTCACTAGTACATGAGTTACTAAAGTTAAGAAAGACCTGGAATGCCGTTGAATAGCAGCTGAATGATTGTTAAAGTGAAGCCCGAAAATGCGAGACAAGCGTTCAGTTCGACTGATGGTGGCAGAGCCACTGCAACTGTTGTGCGACGGCGTCTGCAGTCTGCTTAAGTCGGAGCCTGATTTTCAGGTTCTCGGGCATACGCGAACTGGCGATGACATAGTGCAGATGGCAGCAACGCTGCAACCGGACATCTTACTAATGGCGATGGATCTGCCGAGAGTTTCATGCCTTGATGTCCTTCGCGAGTTGCCCAGCCGAACACCACACACACGGGCAATTGTTCTTGTCGACGATGCCCAGACGCCCCGCTGCATTCAGGCGTTGGAAAATGGAGCGCGAGGCATTATTACCAGGAACTCATCGAAAGAAGTTTTGTTCAAAAGCATCCGATGCGTAATGGCGGGCGAGTACTGGGTCGGACGCGAACAGATGGCCACGCTGTTCCGGTATCTGCGCGAAGCCAAGCAAAAGGGTGACGACGCGAAGCTACTGACGTGGCGAGAAACTGAGGTCGTATCCGCGATCCTTTCAGGCTGTACCAACAAAGACATTGCGAACCAGTTCTCAATCAGCGAAGAAACCGTGAAGCATCATGTGACGAACGTATTTCGCAAATTCAAGGTATCCAACCGCCTGGAACTGGCTCTATACGCAGCCCAGACAGGTTTGCTCGCTCAATTGACGGAGACTGCTGTGTCTGGGGATTCGGACTCGTAGCGTAGAAACCGGACTCCCAATCGAATCGAACTGCTATCTCCTCCGCTTTCGACGCGCACGACCGTGCAAATGGCGGCAATCGCTGAAGATTCGCCGTCTCCTTCTTTTGAGCGGAGCAATAGAAGCGCTCCCGGCCTCAGCTTATGAGTGCTTTCCAAAAGAGCCCCACTTGCGCTCATGTTAACGGTGTGCGCTTCGAGCCACATCGGTTGATCTACGACTCGAAACTCAAGTGGTACACGCATTGCAAATCTGGCGACCCTGTTCACGTGTCACACCTTCGACTCACGTTTCCACCTCACGGCCGAACTGAAAGAAGCGGGCGGGATTTCCGCCCGCCTCAACGAAACTAACTTACTTGACTCCCACGACAAATACGATGTTTCCGTACGCTAGATTGATACGGAATTGATAGGTGCTGCCTGAACTCAGATTGGTCGTCGCCATATTGAATGCCCACTGGTCGCCGGTCCACCGGAAGGCCACATCGGGTATGTCTGTCGTTCCATCTTCGTTGACGACTGTAACCGTTCCCCTGACTACACTCAGCATGCTCAATGATCCGCCGGTGCCTGCAAACACAGCCGCCGGGTTCGAAATAGGATTGCCCTGGTAGTCGCAAACACGGAACTTCACCGGGATTGTGCTGCCGCCCTTGCGCTGGTACACGCTCGTGCCGTCACTATTAATTGGTGGCAGTATGACGTTACCCGGACCGATCGCTGCGCTGCACTGTCCATAAGTAATCGTCAGGTTTGCACCAACGTAGCTTAACGCGTAGTTCGGACTCAGGGCCAAAGTACCCTGCAGAATGGCATATGTCCCGGGAAGCTCTCCCAACACACGCGTCAGACTGCCGGTGAACGTGTCACCATTCACCAGATTTCCCAGAGTAATGTGGAACGTGAGGGCCGGGTCGGGAGCAAGATAAGCTTTGGTTTTCGCGTCCGCGGTAACAGTGATCAGACGTTGCGTGACTACCAGACCCTTGCTCGCAGTGGCCGTAACAATAACGTAGTTCGAGGCCGCGCCGACCGTGAAGTTTACAGCAGCGACCGTGATGTCATAGCTGCCCACCGACGTGTTCAGTGCGGCGCCCGCCGAAGCATACGTTACATTCACGGCATCAGAGAATTTCAATCCCGCTGTTGTCCCGGTAAATAACGTGAAGGGATCTCCATAAACCTTAGTCTTCCCTCCGTCTGGAGTAATCGAGAGCGTAGCCGTTGTAATGGTCAGTTGCCCAGGAGTGAAGCTGGTGATTTTGTAGTTGCTGTTTGATGTCAGTGTTCCTTGAGTAATCGCATACGGACCGCCAAGGACCGATTCACCCGTAGCCCGCGCAAGGGTGCCCGTGAACGAATTCGATTGGTTGTCGGAGTATGCAAGTCCGCTGCCTCCTATTGTGAACGTGAGCCCTGGATCAAGGTCGCCGTATACTTTGGTTTTGTTATCCGCAGTAACTGTAATCGGCCTTGGCGTTATTTCAAATTTCACCCCAGGAGTGACCGACAGACTGTAGTTGCTGCCGAGCGTCAGCGAGCCGCCGACGATTTCAAAAAGCCCAACGTTCTGGCCTGAATCGCGGCTCAATGCCCCGCTGAAGCTATCCGTTCCAATCAGGTTTCCGGAGGTAATTGCAAATGTCAGCATTGGATCGTTATCACCGTAGATCTTGTTCTGCCCTGACTTTGGCATGACGGTTACGGGGCGAGCGTTGATGGAGAAAGCCGCTGTTCCGTAGTTGATCGCATAGTTGTCCAATACACTGGCTGGACTCAACACCGCGCTGATGGCATACAGGCTGCCGACGACGGCCTCACCTGCAGCACGGCTATAGGCTGCAGTCACGTTATCGGCAGGAAGGAAGCCACTCAACGTTCCCGCCAATGTCGGGTCGGGATCACCGTACGTCTTGCTGGCAGCATTCGGTGTTACTGCTGCGCCACGCCTCGTGATTGTGAAACTGGCCGTGTTATAGGTGATGCTGTAATTGCTCAGCACTCCTGCCGGAGTCAAAACCGCACTGATATTGTACGGGCTCCCAAGCGCAGTCTCGCCCGATATACGGCTAAAGCTTGCTGTTACGCCATCACCCGTAAGGAAGCCGCTTAACGTACCGCTGAATGCAGGGTCAGCATCCCCATAGATCTTGGTGGCCGGATTCGGCGTGACCGATGCTGGACGCGGTGTGATCGTGAAGTTCGCTGTGTTGTACGTAATGTTGTAGTTGGTCAAGACTCCCACTGGGCTTAGCGTCGCAGTGATCGTGTATGGACTGCCGACAACCGTCTCACCACCCGTACGGCCATAGGTTGCCGTGACTCCATCCGTAGGCAGGAACTGAGATAGCGTCCCGCTAAGTGCCGGATCGGCCTCACCATACATCTTGCCGGCCGGATTCGGCGTAACCAATGCTGGACGCGGTGTGATGGTGAAGTTTGCCGTGTTATAGGTGATGTTGTAGTTGCTCAGCACTCCCACAGGGCTTAGCGTCGCGCTGATAGTGTAGGGACTGCCGACAACCGTCTCACCACCCGTACGGCCATAGATCGCTGTGACATTATCAGCACTAATGAAGCCGCTCAACGTACCAGTCAACGTCAGTTCCGAATCGCCGTACGTTTTTCCGGAAGCAGCCGGCGTCACTGACGCTGGGCGTGCCATAATGGAGAAGCTGGCACCTGCATTCGTAACGTTGTAGTTGCTCAACACCGCCGTTGGAGCCAGTGTAGCCGTGATGTGATACGGCCCACCAAGCACCGTCTCGCCCGCAGCGCGCGCGTACGTCGCACTTACTCCATCCGCCGTGAGGAACCCGGTTCCGGCACCTGTGGTTATCGGGCTGGTGTCGGCGTCACCATAGGTCTTGCTCGCCGCGTTCGTCGTCCAGGTTGCGGCCCTTGGATTGATCGTGAAGTTAGCACCTGCGTTGGTGATGATGTAGTTATCCAGCGCACCTGGCACCGTGGCGCTGAGCGTAGCGTTGATCAGGTATGGCCCGCCCGCAACCGTCTCCCCGACAACACGGGCATAGGTCGCGCTTACTCCGTCGGACGCCAGAAAACCCGAACCACTACCGGTGGTCAGCGGGCTTGGATCCGCGTCACCGTAAGTCTTATTCGCCGATGTCGTCGTCCAAGTGGCGGCTTTCTTCCCTACCGTGAAGCCTTGGTCAACGTTCGGTGCGGCGCTCCAGTTCGTGTCGCCAGCCTGCGAAGCCCTGACAGTGCACGTGCCATTAGCAACAATGTGGACTACGGCGCCGTTCACCGTGCAAATGCCAGTCGTAACTGAAGAGAACGAGACGGCTAACCCCGAAGAAGCAGTGGCACTCACTGTGAAATCAGGGTCTCCATAAGTCTTGCCTGCAAGAGCGCCGAACGTGATAGTTTGGCTGCTTTTCCCAACCGTCAGGGTATGGCTGTTGTCGCTACTTACATCGAATCCAGTCGCGCCACTATAAGCTGCGTTGATGCTGTACGTCCCGGCTGCGGTATTTGTTGGCAGCGTGTAGTTTGCATTCGCGGCTCCTCCGGAAACGGTACCGGAGGTTACCGGCGTTCCAACCGTATTGTTGCTCGCGTCCTTGATGGTGAACGTGACCGTGCCCGCATTCACAGTCGAGGCGCTGGTCACCGTTGCAGAGAGCGGCACGATTTGGCTTGAGGTGCTGACGATCGCCGATGCATTCGCAGCCGTAGTCGTGGTCACAGAGGATGTGACGGTTATCTGGACAGTCGAGAACACGTTGCTCTGTCCGCAAGCTGCCGGAGGAGTCGCTGCTCCGCCCTTGCAAGTCAATAACGTCCAGGTGCCGAAAGTGGATGGAGCAAATGAATCCGATACTGTCTGATTATTGTTCGCCGAAAACGTAGTATCGCGGATGATGCTGTTGTTTGGGTTGATCCATTGCAGGTGAACGTTTCCGGTCCCCTGACCTCCTGAAATGCTCACTGGTCCGACCTTCGCACACACCACTTCTCCCGCCGCGAACGTGGTGGCACTTGTGCTGCAGTTCGAACTATAGGTTGCCAACGGAGCCGCTAGAACCGTTCCATCACTGAATGTGACTTGTGCCTGAGATTGGGACCCAGTCGCTGTTAAGTAAAAATGAATCGTCAAATCATATTGGTCCGGCGAGAAGCCGGTATTAACAAAATTGCCGTTCGCATCGGCAACAGCCGTCATCGTCGGAGGCGTGTCAACATTTGGCGACTCTACCAATGTTAACGTCACCGTTTCGCCTGGCTTCCAACCTTGGCCTGTGATCGTCACTACCTCACCCGGCATATAGTCGGTCTTGTCGGTTCTTACCGTAGCGAACCCATACACCTCTGCTCCGGTCTGGTTGTTTCCTCCGGCGACAACGGCCAGGCCGTCTACACCAATGTATGTGCCGTTCCCTAGCGCGCTGCCGGCAGCGGCCGAGCGTGCGGCAGCCATCGAGTCTGTTGGCTGGAATGCATCATTCCAAGGGATGTAGAGTTCTGCCGAGGCGAGGTTGGCTCCGGCCGAAGTTCCGCCCGCAATCAGCACGCTGTTGTTATTCGGAAGCAGAATCGCGATGTGTCCTGCGCGCGCCGTGTTCATCTGCGAAGCGCTCGCCGTGATAGTGCTTGACGCTGGATCGAAGATCTCAGCCGATGCGAGTTCGGCGGCGGTGTTCGGCGCGCCCTCAGGGTAGCTGCCACCTGCGATCAATACTCGTCCATCGATCAGGGTCGTGGCGGTCGCGCCCACGCGCGGTGTCGCCAGCTTGGGACCTGCCGTGACCGTTCCACTCGTCGGGTCGTAAATTTCAGTTGAAGCAAGTGTGGCAGTGGACCCATCGGCCTGCAGCATGGTGCCACCGGCGATCAGCACACGTCCATCCAGCAGCGCCGCGGCCGAGTGCCCCTTGCGCGCCGTTGCGAGCACGCCAGCGAAACTGAATGTATCCGAGGCGAGGTCGTAGATTTCCAGCGCAGCAACAGGGCCGCTGGAATTTTCACCGCCAGCAATTAATATGTTCCCGTCCTGCAGTTGAGACATCGTGTGTCCGGAGCGCGGCTCGACCATGGTCGCCGGAAGGCTGTGCCACCTACTGGTGAGCGAGTCGAAGACTTCCACCGAATTCGTCGTTCCTCCACCCGATGTTCGCCCGCCCGTAACCAGCAGGTCGCCGCTCATGGTGAGGATCGCCGCGTGCCCACTCCGGGCCGCACTCATCGCCGACAAAGAGCTAAATGTCCCACTGCTGCTGAATGCTTCCGCCGTGGCCGTTGGCTGGCCGCCCACATCCGTCCCTCCGGCAAACACAATCCTTCCGTCAGGGACCAACACCGCCGTCGCATTCGTCCGCGCCGAACTCATGTTCCCTGCAGGGTGCCAGGTTCCTGTAAGCACCTTTAGTACAGAACCGTTAAGGACCAGAGCGAAACCAAGAATTAGGCTGGCAGCAAAAGCAAAGTGGACAGCGAAGCGACGCATAATCATCTCCAACTGCTGATTTCGGACCAAGCCTGAACTTCAGGCCCTGGCGGGAGATTCAGAGTAGCTGAACGGAATATATGCGCAATGGTCCTCAAGGGGAGAAATCAGAGTAGCACCCAAGTGCTACTCTGGATCGAACGACGGCCGCTATTAGCTTGTCGAAACGCGGCGACGGGATGGATCGTGCTGAGTGAGTGGTAATCGTTATGTGACTCTCAAGCGAGGTGAGGTCCAAAAGACGAATCGCCCTTTGAGACAGTCCGCACGAACGACAGGTTGAAATTGCGTTCGGTGGCCGCTTTGTCTCGCGAAGACAGCGCCACCAGCAAACGCACTGTCACATCCACATGACAACTGAAAATCCGGCAGCGCCCGTGCCACTTCGTATCCTCCAGCGAGATGACGAGTGCCATCCCATGTTCTTCGGCTTCGCTGTGCCATGCGGACGGTCATATCTGGGAAGCGCGATTGAACAAAGGACGTCAGCGCCGAATCGACCACCGCGTCGAGGTTGAACTGACCAGGAGCAGCCTGGCCCTTGAACACGATAACCTTTTCCGACACCAGCTTTCTGTAAGAGGTCCCATGGGTCGGGGCATTTGAAACTCGGCTCCTTGCCGGATTAGTAACGAGAAGTGTCGATTCCTGCAATCCGTGATCGAGTGGTTCAGGGGGCGTTAAAGCTCATTCTGGAGCCGATCTTCGAAGCTGATTTCCAAGCAGGGTCGTATGGATATCGACCGAAACGGATGGCGCAGCGCTGTTTGAAAAGCTCAGGGAAATCTTTCCGACAGTATGTCAGCTGGCCAGTGGAGAATGTGATTGCGAAAATCAATCCGATTCTGCGTGGTTGGGTGAATTACTTTCGGGTCGGTCATTCGAGTTCCTGTTTTTCAATGGTCAAAACACTGGGTAGAGAAGAAGGTCAGGCAACATCTGATGCGTGCCCGGGGACGCAAAGGTTATGGCTGGAAGCGGTGGAGTAACGAATGGCTATATGATCGGCTGGGCTTGTTTAACAACTACCAGCTTCGTCGATGGTCAGGTGTGAAAGTCGCCCCAGCAAGATAGGCCCCATAACTCTTGGCACGAAGCAAACAGGTGCGCCCAGTGCGGGAAATCCGCACGCTGGGTGCGATGTGGCGGGGGCTGGAAACGGATTTACGGTTTGGCTACTGAGGCACTCCCAGAGGAAACGGGGAGCAACAAGCTAGGCTAGACCTTCGGGACAACGCGCCAGTCCTCGACCCGACCGGCATGCCGTCACGCATCCTGAACCGTACTCAGAGGCAACGGAACGGTCGATGTAGCTTCTAGGCCCAGAGAGGAGACACATTGTCCAAGGGGGCGTGACAGTGCAGGCGACCGGTAGGCAAATATCGCGAATGTCGTTGTAGGCTGCCGGACGGGTACTTTGCAAGAGGAGGCAAATATGGCGAACAAAATAGCGCCTGGCGGCTTCCACACGTCCTTCCTTCACTCCAAACAGTTTCCCACGGGTGGTACCCTGGGAGGCGGCGTGAAGCTTGAAGCTGTCCGCGCCCCCGCATGTGCGCCGATTGCGCGTCCTGGTCGACCGTCTTGCAGTACAGCACGAACCCCTTTTCTTTACAGATCGAAGTACAAAAAGAACTCGTACGGCACGGGTCGCAGGTTGACCGGTGCCAACTCGTGTTCTCGCTTATACGAGATCCACGTCGAGATCAGGTCCTCGGTAAAAACATCACCTTTCAGGAGGAAAGCATGGTCCTTCTCCAGCGCGTCCAGAACCTCGCCCAGCGAGCCCGGCGTGCTCTTGATTTTCGCGGCTTCCTCTGGCTCCAGTTCATACAGATCCTTGTCCAGCGGATTACCCGGATCGATCTTGTTTTGGATTCCGTCCAGGCCCGCCATGAGCAGCGCGGAAAAGCATAGGTACGGGTTCGACGACGGATCCGGACAGCGGAACTCGAGGCGCTTGGCCTTGGGACTCTTCGAATACACCGGAATGCGCACTGCCGCCGAGCGATTACGCTGCGAATACGCCAAGTTTACCGGCGCTTCGTACCCCGGCACGAGTCGGCGATAGGAGTTGGTCGTCGGAGCGCATAACCCCAGCAGCGCCGGCGCGTGCTTCAGCAGGCCTCCGATGTAATACAGAGCCATATCGCTCAGCAGGCTGTAGCCTCTCTCGTCATAAAAGAGGTTGGTGTTGTTCTTCCACAGGCTTTGGTGCACATGCATGCCGGACCCGTTATCGCCAAATATCGGCTTGGGCATGAACGTCGCTACCTTCCCGTGCTTCTTCGACACGTTGCGGATGATGTATTTGTAATACATCACGTTGTCAGCCATTTTCTTGAGGGGCGAGAACCGCATGTCGATCTCGCCCTGGCCGGCGGTTCCTACCTCGTGATGGTGCACTTCCACAGGGATGCCGACTTCCTTCATCTTCAGAATGATTTCAGAGCGCAGATCCTGAAGCTGGTCAGACGGCGGCACAGGGAAGTAGCCTTCTTTGTGCCGCAGCTTGTAACCGAGGTTTGGGTTTTCCTCTCGCCCTGTGTTCCATATGCCCTCATCCGAGTCGATTCGATAGTAGCCGGTGTAGGCCGTTTGGTCGTAGCGCACGTCATCGAAGATGTAAAACTCCAGTTCCGGGCCCCAGTAGCTGACATCCGCGATGCCGCTGCTCTGCAAGTAGGCTTCTGCCTTTTGCACGACGTAGCGCGGGTCGCGGCTATACGGCTTCTCCGTGACCGGATCCTTCACATCGCAGATAATGCTTAGCGTGGGAACTTCGAGAACGGGGTCCACGTACGCGGTCTCAGGGTCGGGGACAAGCAGCATGTCGCTCTCGTTGATCTGCTGGAAACCGCGGATGCTGGACCCATCGAACCCGATCCCTTCGGTGAACAGATCTTCCTCTAGGTCTTCGACCGGGATCGAGAAATGCTGCCACATGCCGGGTAGGTCAATAAACCGCAGGTCCACAATCTTCACTCCGGCGTCCTTGGCCAGCTTTGCTACATCGCTTGCTGTTTTGGGCATGGTCAGATCTCCTTTATCGTCACCAGTCCTTGGCTTGCCGGAAGCGGCAGCATCGCGATCCTACGTCAAGCACAACCAATATCATGGGAAAGCTGCAGTCTGTCCCTATAGAGTTTCGTGCGTCATAGAGTTTCGTGCGTCGCCATGGGCGTAGTTCCTACCTGACTGTGAACTGCGCTGTCACTTGGTTGTCGATGGTAACCACCTGAATTCTTAACAGGTATGTGCCAGCGGCGAGACCTCTCGTATCCAGATTGAAAATGTAGCACCGCCACCGAGGAACGATTCGACACTGTGAAAGCCGAATAGCGCTTGCACTATTTAGACCATCAACAATCAGAAAGGTTGCCAGTTCGGGCGTTTGGGCGCGCATCGCCCCGAAGAGATCTTCTCCGCTTCGGCCGAAGCTGCTCAAGCTGAGTTTTTTTGATGCAGCCCGAAAGCCGACTTGCTGTGCTGACTAACTTCATTCGGGGATTGCCCGTTACCGGTTGGTCTGCTTTCTGAGCGCGTCGTCGCCTATCCGGAGACAATGGACCCTGTCCGGAATGCCCGTAATCCATCATCTTCCTACTGCTGAGCGTCTGGAGCACTTGGTCACTGCTTGGGACCTCCGCCTATTGTGTCCAGATCGGCGATCATTTCGGGAGGAAGTTGTAGCGTTGCGGCCTTGAGATTCTCACGAAGATGCTTGACGGAAGAAGTCCCGGGGATGAGCAAAATGTTGGGCGAGCGCTGAAGAAGCCACGCAAGTGCCACTTGCATCGGCGTGGCCTGTAGTAACGCTGCCGCTGCGTCGAGCGCTGAAGACTGTAACGGACTGAACCCTCCCAGCGGGAAAAACGGCACATAAGCTATGCCTTGCCGCGCCAGATCACAGATGAGATCGTCATCATTTCGATTGGCTACATTGTAGAGATTCTGAACGCAGACGATCTCGGTGATCTTCTGGCCTTCCGAATACTGCTCTGGACTGACGTTACTCAGACCTAGATGACGAATCAGCCCTTGACGCTTGAGTTCGGCGAGCACGGTCAGCGGCTCTTCAATCAATCCCTCTGATGGCCCCATGACTCCTCCAACCCGAAGATTGACAACGTCCAGCGCGTCCAGTCCCAGATTTCGGAGATTGTCGTGAACGGCCTCGGTGAGCTCTTGACGCGAAAGCGCATGAATCCACGATTTGTCCTCATCCCGGCGAAAGCCCACCTTGGTGACGATCACGAAGCCATCCGGATAGGGATGGAGCGCCTTCTTGATAATCTGATTGGTCACATGCGGACCGTAAAAATCGCTGGTGTCGATGTGGTTCACGCCAGACGCAACCGCCTCTCGCAGAATAGCAATCGCGCCGTCAACATCGGGCGGCGCTCCCCACACCTGCGGACCCGCGAGTTGCATGGCACCATAGCCCATGCGGTTCAACGTCATCGAGGTGCCAGGGAGCGTGAAGGTGCCGACAAGTTCCATCTGTTTCGTCATTCTGTTTCCCCTCTAGTCTGTTCACTGATTGTATGAGTCGTGCATACTGTTAGATGAAGAAAGCTTCAGATTAGGAGTTCGCATTTGGCCCAGCGGCTGGAGTCAGCCGGAGATTGCTCGAATCCGATGCTCCCGAGAAGCAGTTCGACACTTTACGGCAGGAACTCATCTTCTTTGTATGCGCGTACCTCGCAGCTTGTTCGGCGCGGCCGTCGTCTTAGGCGGTAGTTCCGGGTTGTCGCCAAGCCGTTCCCCTACGCCGCAGAAGTCGGCATACCCAGTCCCTGCCACCGGTAGATTATGGTTTCGGTTCGATTCCGAAATACGACCGGTATCACAAACGAGCGAGGCGATGGGGATCACTCAGAGCAAGCCGACAGAATTCCACGACTACATTCAACGAATCCCCCTCATGCGAGGGCTCGTCGGCGGCGCACGAACCACGGCGAACCTGATCGATGCCGGCCTCGTGGATGAACTCCGGATGATCGTCTATGCGGGGTTGGCGGGGCTATTTTTGGTTTCTGCGAAACGCCCGAAGTGCTGGTGGCACTTACGCGCTGGAATCGGTTGCGGCTCAGGGCTGCAATGTGGCGGAAATGGAAAAACACCACGCCGTCGCCGTGGGGCACTGATCGCACTTGGGGTGCGCTTGCGGCTGGCGAGCAATACAGCCGACAGCGGACTCGGCCCATGGTACCTCGCAAAGGCCAAAGCCCTTTCAGTAGGGCTTTCCAATGCCTATCTCAAATCGCTCGGTCTTCCTTCGCTGGTCGAGGAGTAACAGCGCAAATTCTCGAACCGCCGTGTACGGACCCGTACGCACGGTGGTGTGGCAGGGGTCAGCGGGCAACCGCTGCCCCTATGCCGATCAAACGCCGTTGTGATCAACAAGGCTTCAGTCAGGATCTTTTCACCAATTTGGTTCAACAGTGGTGTTGGGGAAGTAGTGATCCAGTATTGTGCGAAAATCCAGGCCGTCTAGGGCCATGCCGGTAGCGCCACGCTGACACAAACCGACACCGTGGCCCCGGCCTACACCATTTAGCACGACATTGCCCACCGCGTCCGACTGCGTAAACGAATTGCTCGGCAGGGTATTCCAACCCAGTTTGCGAGCGGCTCGAATCCGTTCGTGCTCGCTGTTTCGTACCAAGGCGTCAGCATCTCTCTTGCTGAGTTGCGATGACCATCTTTCCGGGTGGCGGCGGCAATATGCGCACTCCACGGAGAAGTGCGGGTAATCAACGATCGGAGCACCTACTTGAGCCAAGGAATGAGTATGGCCGCCGCAACTGGCGGAGTACATCGCGGCAAACGGGTGGCCCTTCCAACCGAGAACCAGGCCAGTAGTTGTGCGGACAGCAAGCGCGGCGCGGCTTGATGCAGGAGGCGGTTCGCGAAGAAATTGGCAGTGCGTTGTATCGCAGAAGTCGGCGAACGGGTGGCGATGGCCACCGCTAACGAGGAAGGAACGTGAGACTACTGCCTGCGCTTTCATAGTCTCAAGCGGGGCGTCAGGAGATAACTCGGCCGCAAGAATGGATCCAACGGCGGTTTCGAGCTCCATCTCCACGACTGCGACCAGTTCCGCCTTGCCTGCAGTGATGGTGAGATTGCCTCGATAGCGCCGTCGAAGTTTTCCGGGGACCGCGAGAACAAACTCGGCTTCTCCACCCGAACGCGCGCCGAATGTGAATCGTTCGCCCACGACCTGCGGACCGGCGCCCTCGACGATGACCTTTCTGCCATTCCGGCGAACGGCTATATTCTGGGAAACTCCAGCGCCGACGATGAACTGTTGCTGTCCTGAATCCACCAGTATGGGGAATGTAGATGAAGCTTCCACTACAAACTGACTGGAGTGGAATAGACCCAGAACTGCAATGCGCACTCGCTCGGTTGCCGACGCGGTAGCACTTGCCGCAACGAGCAGCAGGAGCACAATTGTGCGCGTCCATCTCACGCTATGGCTCCAAGGTGCGCAACATTCGGCCAGCCAGCGCCGAAGCCTGCGCTCCTGGCACGCCGTGCTGACGCACAAGCAGCAGGTAGCGCGGAAGATCGGCTGGCCATGCGACTATCACAAGGCCATCTCCAGGAGCGTGCTCCGCGTGCGTGCAGGGCGCGGTGCCGGTTTTTGCGAGAAAGCTTTGGTGCAGCCCTTGGCGTCCGAGACCAGCGGCAGTTCCCACCCTCGCAGACTCCGCCATGCCGTCCACGATATTCCGGATCGCTGGCTGCGATCTGCGTCCCAACAGCATTGCATAGGCGCGCACGAGGCTTTCCGGCGACTCACGCCACATGCCGAATCGACCGGCCATTGCTACGGGAGAGGCACCGGCGCCGGGGCCGTTGAGACCGAAGCGCCGAGCGACCAGCGTGACTTGCAATCCCCCGATATTCGCGGCCAGTTCCGTGAAATACGAGTTGCAGGAGAACGCGATGGCCCCAACAATGCTGAGCGCTCCATGCCCCTTGGGAAGCCAGCACGAGTTGCCGCCCATGCAGACGTGCTCTGGAAAATGGAAACTGTGAGACTCCGCATAGGCTAATGCGGTGAAGGGCTTCACCAGCGATCCGATAGGAATAGCCTGACCGCTTTCACTCCACTTTGCGGCGATGAAGCGGTCGTCACGCGCGTCGTAAAACAGATAGGAAATATTGGGCGAGGAGAAATCCCGCGCCAGGGTCTGCGATGCGGTACGCGAGAATAGAGCGGCGGCATCATGCGAGCTGGAGTCAAGAGATTCGGAGCTGGCGGGTCCGCGGCCGTACGAGGCCAGTGGTATTAGGCATCCGGCGAGGATGCCAGACGCGGCGATATGCCGAAGTGTCTTCACCGCGCCCATTCGTAGAGCACCGTCTGCGTCTCCACGCCAGCTTTGCGTTTGGCGACGATGGATTGCGACTTCACGGCGGCGAGCGTCTGGCTGAGGCTGGCAACATTTTGCGAGAAGAACTGTGGCTCGCGCGATTCGTTATTGGTGGCGCTGGCGCGGCTGGGCTGGTCTATGAGCGAAGTGAGCCGGTAGAAGTTCTGGCGCTCGCGAGCGTGATCGAAGCCAGCGCAGTAGATGGCGGACTCGGCCGATACCGGCTGAGAGAACCGCGCCAACACGGCGGCAAGCGTCGCAGGGTCATCGCTCGCCAGCAGATACTTGCCTCGGATGGCAAGCGCGATCCGAGCAAGTCCATCCAACTCGGAATAACCCCGCGCACCGCCTGCTTTCCTCCACTGCACGCCGAGAGTAGAGGCAGTCAGTCGAGACGCAACCATGCGCTGAATGGTCTCCTGCACGGACGCTTCATCCCAGTCCGCGGCGGCGCGCAACACGATGGTGGAATGCAGGCGGACGAAGATACCATCGGCGTCGGCCTGGGAGCCGTGAAGCTGAAGAGCTGCGCGAACGTTAGCCTGCTTCACAAGTTCATTCAACGCGCTGTCGTCGTTGCTTTGCGCTGCGCTGGTTGAGGGCGGTACGTCGATGCGTGCGTCGAGATTTGTTTCACTGCCAGTGGGCTGACCCGCTGAGGGCACATTCGGTGCGAGTCTGGAATCCGGTGCGGGGCCGAGGCGCGGGGGCAGCACCTTCTGCTCCAGTAGTGCGAGTGAATCCTCCACAGAGGGCAAAGCCGATGCACGATAGAAGCCGGTCTCCGGCGGAATGAGCCGCATCAACTCCGCCACCTGCGGACCGGCATCGGTATCGGGAGAGACCTCTGGCTTGTCCTTAAGCAGTAAAACGCGCTCCTCGCGATAAGTGGTGGCGGAGCGGAACAGGTCACTTACGGAAGACTCGTACTTGCGCATTTCCGTGATGTTCTGCTGCACCCAGTAGGTGCGGAATTGCGGGGTTTTTGCGACCTCTGCAAGGTGAACCACAAGACGCAACTCACTCGGTTCTTTCGCGGCTTGGATAGCATTGACGAACCAGCCTTGCTGGCTGAGCGAGGTAGTCTTTTGATTGGCTAGCAGAGACAGTGCCCCGGCAACAAGGTCTTCACGGGTTGCGAGAATGAGGTAATCGTCTGCGATGGCGAAAGCGGCCGCGCGCTGGGATTGCGGGTCGGTGCGCACGTAAAACTGCTTCCCGTTAATCTCGCGGGTCTCGAATTTGCCGCGCTGCTGCCAGATTCCGGATTGCATGGCGCGCGCCGATGGCAGGTGCGTGACATAGAGAAGCTGCAGCTTGCCGATGTCGTAAACGGCGAGTGCGCTTTGCTCTCCGGCAACATCGCCGAGGAAAGACATATCGGGAGCAAGCCCGGCGGCAGCGGCAAATTCATCCTGTGCCTGCTTGAGGCGAAGGAGGAGGCGCGAGCGGCTGAAGACCTCGTGATTATCCGTGTTCAGCCAGAGTTGTTTTTGAGGCGACGAGTTCCAATCGGCGAGCGCGGCACGGAAGTCGCTGGCTTCGAGGAGGAGCACGGCATCCTGCGGCATAAGGCGTGCAAGGGATGCTGCAGGCAATTGAGCGATGTTTTGGTAGGTTGCCCAACCTGCAACGCCCAGAAGAACGACGAGGATGAAAGCTGCGATTCGCTTCATTGCGCGCCTCCTGACTTTGCGCTAAGGCCAGGCTGGGCAGGTGGCGGTGCTTTCTGCACAGCGACCAACCGCGGGCGTACCAGGTGATCCTGATCGATTTCCTTGTGAATGACTGGCATGCGCCGGACGTTGTTGGCGTCGCGGCGGATGGCGGCGCGGAGGTTCGCTATGTTCTTGGCGACCTCGGCGCGCTGCGTGGGCGATAGCGTTCCGGAAAGAGCGATGCGGTAATAACTGAGCGAGTTCTCCAGCGATCCGAGATTGGCATAGCTTTTGGCCAAGGCGATGGCGAAAGCGACTCGGTCGGTAGGCATTGCTTCGTTTTGATCGAGAGTGACCGGCGGCTCGGTGGTTAACGCATTCGGCGCGGCGGTTGGATCCTCGGGCTCAGCGTTCTGATCGTACCAGCGCGAACGTCTTACAAACGTTTTATCGAGGTAGCCATTGCGCAGAAGCGGCTCGATCACCGAGATCGCCAACCGGTCCTGTCTTAGCGCAGTGAGCGCATAAAACAGTGGCAGGCGAGCAGCATCTCTTCCCGGGGCGTCGGCCAGCGCACTCTGCAAAAGCCGGGCCGAGAACGCCGTGTCGGTTGCATTCTTCGCCGCACTCAGGCGCGCGGTGAAGAAGTACGGTTTGTCTGCCGATCCAGGGCCGTGGGCGATAACGTCGAGTTCTCCGCTGCCTAACTCCGGTCCACTCGCGGTGAGAATCGCCGCGGCTGCAAGGCGGTCCGTGTAGGCTGCCTGCGCATCGGTGGCGACTGCGGTGGCAAGCGTTCGAGCTTCGGATGCATTCTGACCGGCGGCGATCTGCTCCTGGGCAAGATGAAGCCGAGCGCCCTGGTTCCAGGGCTCGGCCTTGGCCAATCTGCTGAGAAATTCAACGGCTTCGGCGTGGCGTCCGTAGCGGGCCAGCAGTGTTGCAGCGGGATCGAGGTTTTCAAAGGGCTGGCCGACGACAAGGACAAGACGGCGCAGCACATCCATGGCTCCGGAGGTGTCTCCGTCTTGCAGGCGAATTTCTGCGAGTCCTAGCATGTTCGCCGAATTCAACTGGTGCGACGAAATCTCCTGGATGAAGAGGAACTCCAGAAGTTTGCGCGCTGCCGGGCGCTGATCTACTTTCTGCAAAGCGGCCGCAACTGTGCGCAGGTTCTCTGCCCTGGGCGCCGTCTCCGAATTGGTGCGGTACTGATCGAGGATGGCGTCAAACTGATTCTTCGCCAGCGCGATGCGATAGCGAATCTCAAGCTCTTTAGCGGTTGGCTCCTGCTGCGGCTGCAACACTGCGGCAGCATGATCGAATTCATGCAGGTCGACAAGATGCATGGCATAGCGGGACTGCCACGAGCGGATGTTTTCTTCGGCATACTGGCGCGAGATGCCAGTGGTGTTGCGCAGCCCGTCCTGCAGATGCGCGAGGATCTGATCGTAGATGGGATTGCGCATCTTTGCCGGAATCCAGTTGGCGTTCACCAGCGACTCCAAAACAGAATTCGGCTCGGGCGCAATCGAGGCAAGCTCAAGCAGAAATGCTACGCCAGCCTGGGGATCGCCAATGGCGACGTAGGCGGAGCGGAGCAGCTCGTCCACCTGGTAGGTTCCGTTCTGCCGGACATAATCGCGCAGTATGACATCCAACTGCGGGCGAAGCTCGGCGGTTACATGGCGGTTGCCGACGTGATTCATGACATAGCCAAATGTGGGCCAGAATGCAGGCGGCACCACGCGCTGATGCACCTGCGCCTCCAGCAACTCAAGAGCTTTTTTCCATTCCTCCATGGCCTCGCTGCGTTTTTGCTGGCGCCAGTAGAGGACGGCGATGCGGTCGTGAATATCGGCCCGGGCAGGAGCGAGTTCGAGGGTGCGATTGTAGTCCTCGATGGCGCGATCGATTTTACCGGCGTCGGCGTAGTACTCGGCCACGGCAATGTATCCGGAGGCAGAGGCCGGAGACTGTTCGAGCTGCGCGGGCAGGAAGTTCTCGGGGTCACCGCCGTGCGCAGTTCCGAGCCACTCGCCATAGCGCGAGCCGTAGTAGAACCATGTGTTGCCGGCCAATTGCTGAGAGCGGTCCACGGGCTTGCCAAGACGTTCGCCGATTGTGTGATCGCCGAGGGCGCCGAGGAACGCCGCGTTCACGGCCGGAGTACGATCAGAGAAATACAAGCCGGTGAGAGCTGAGTATGCCTTCGTCCACACTGGTTCGAGGGCGCGTCCGCGCACCGTAACAGCTCGCTGCGCGAGCTCGGCCGGGCCGTGAGCAAGAACATATTGGCAGGCGGCATCGCTGATTTCTTTTCTTGAGCTGCCGGCCAGTTGCACCAGCTCCTGCGGCATGCGTTGCAGGAGGATTTCGAAGTAGCGCTGCTGAAGCTGGGGGCTGCTTTGCAGTCCCATGGTCTTTAGAACCGCGAACTCGGCATCGTACAGGGCTCCGGAGCGGTAGGTGTTGGAAGCTTCGGCCAGCACGCCGATTCGTCCCTGCTGAGGCGTCAACTGCTGTGCATAGGCTTCCAGCGCGGCTCCGAGTTCCTCAAATCGCAATCGGCTGGTTTGCAGTTCAACGAGCCGCTACTTGTAGCTGCCACCGGCGTAGCGGCTGAGCATCAGCTGCTTGAGCCAGCGCGCCTGCAGGTCGGGCAGTACGGCGGCTTCGGCGGAGGGCAGGAAGACCGTGGCCAATTCGTCATTGCCGGCCTTGGCCGCCCGCGCATCCAGCCAGAATGAGAATTGCAACTTCTCTTCCGGAGTAAAGTACTGCCCCGCCGACTTGCCCATGACCTGCATCGCAGCTTGCATGCCGGTGCGGGCGGTGGCGCGGCGCAACTCGATTGCATGGTCGCGCCACTGCTGATCCGTGACAGAAGCGATGCCGTTCTTCTCCACTTGCTTGACGACGACTGCGGCTTCCGCACGCAGCGAAGTGGCGTCGCTCACCGCAAGCTGCAAGCGTGAGTACGCTGCATCCTGCTGACGGAGGCGCGTCATGATCTCAACATAGATCCGGGCGCCGTCGTGATTGTCCGAGACGGCGAGCAGGTCGCGTCCTGCGGAATCAACACCCTTCTGCGCGAAATCGCGTGCCTGCTGAATCATTTCCCATCCCACAAGCCGCGTGGCCACGGCAAAGAAGTTGGCTGGCTTCTCCGCTCGATTCTCGACGAACGCAGTGTTGAGAGCAGCGATGGCTGCGGTTGAATTACCCTGGCGCGCACGAATCTCAGCAACCTTCTCCATCCAGCGCGTGTCGTGGTAGTTGAGATCGTACAGCTTTTGGTACTCAGCAGCAGAGTCGTCAAAGCGCATTAGGCGTTCGAGCAGTTCGGCGCGTGCGCTGCGCAGATCGACGCGATCAGGACGGATGCCGATGGCGGTGGCGTAGGTTTCCACAGCCGCCGGATAATCTTCCACTTGGGTCTGGATTTTCGCCAGTACCATGGGCCAGCGATAATCGTGCGGTGACTGCTGGATGGTTTTGGCGTAGTAGGCGAGCAGCTGCTGCTGACGGCCATTGCGTTGGGCATAGAGCGCGGCTTCGGAGATCAGCGCGTCGTCTTCCGGATAGCGATTGATGACCTCGATGTATTGATCAACCGCGCCCGCATAGTCCTTGAGACGCGTGAGTGCCGGGATCATGCCGCGGCGCAGAGCTGCGATCTGCCGGGTGCGGACGTCCTGAGGAAGCTGCGACTTTCTAATCTCCTCGACCTTGTCGAGACTGAATTTCTTGAGTTCGGCGTCGTCACCCGCGCGGGAAAGGGTATCTGCCATGGCTGCGAGATATTCCTCGTTGAAGGGCGCGGCGGAGAGAAGCTGGTTGAGTAAGCGGCAGGACTGTTCGTATTGTCCTGACTCAGAGGCCTTGCGCGCAGCTTCCAGGCGGAATTGGGCGCCGAGCACAGGATAGGAATCATTGGCCGCCTGCACAAGAACCTCGACCGCACGCTGCCGGTCCTTGTTCTGCCAGTAGAAATCCACCGTGGAGCGAACAATGCCAAGGCTCTTCGGATTCTCGCGATAGAGCGTTTCGACATTGCGCTGCGCCTGTTGCAAATCTTTCTTCGCTTCGTAGAAGCGGACGAGCGAATAGCGCAGTTCGAGTTTGCGGATCGGGTCCGTTGTGACGGCGGCCTGCTTCTCCAGAACTTTTTCCTGCACCATCTCCAGCAACTTCTGGCGCGCGGTTTCCTCCAGCCACTCCAGAGTCTCCAGCGACGAAGTGCGCTCGCCGATTGCGGCGAGCAGTTGCTCCACGTCCTTTGGCCGGTTCTGGGTTTCAAGCACGGCAACGCGCAGCTTGATTGCGTCGATGGCAGGAGAGATACCTTCAATAAGAGGCGCGGTTGCGCGATCCGCTTCGTCACGCAGGCTCTTGCGGCGCGCGAGATCGAGCAGACGATTGTACGGACGCGAGCCTTCGTGCTGCTTCAGCGCTCCTTTGATGTACTCGGCGATGGCTTGCGGAAATTCGCGCTTGCCCTCGTAGATGGCACCCGCTTCGTAGGCGTAGAGCGAGGGATCTCCCAGTTTAAGGCGGCCTTCCTCCAGCAACTTCAGCGCGGAATCGAAGTCATAGTAGTCCCAGTAGATGGTTGCGGCATCCAGGTAGGCCTGGGGCTCGCCGGGACGCACCTGCGCGATGCGCTGCCAGTAGGGTGCGGCGCGATCGAACAACTCGCGGTCGGCGAGAACATCCCCAATGCGCGCCAGCGTGTCACGGTTGCCAGGGTCGGCGAGGTAGAGATTCTCCTCGATCTTGACGGCGACCTCCGTGTTGTGAGGATCAAAGGCGGCGAGCGAACGGTGGACGGCGGAGGCACGTCGGCCCAGTTCAACATCCGCGGGATATTGCTGCGCCAGCGCGTTCATTACGGGCGCGGCTTCTTCAAAATGCGAACGCCAGAAGCCGGCTTCGCCGATGAAGCGGGCGGCGACTGGGTTGCTGCCGGCCAGATCGTTCCAACGCCCGGTTTGTGCGGCTGCTTCTGCATTCTGTAGGGCGGCGAGTTCCTGATCGAGGCGTCCCGTGCTGGAAAGGTACTCGAAGTATTGATCTCTGAGGTCTTCGGCCTCCCACCAGTGTTCCCGCAGCAGGCTCTCCCTTCTATCGGGCTGCGTTTTGCGATAAGCGATCATCAGGTTCCTGACGAAGAGGATGTCGTGTGGAAAGCGTGCGTGCGCGAACTCGTTGAGGCGCATGTAGTACTGTGCCCCGTTCACCACGTCGGAGAAATACTCTTCAAGCTCGGTGCCCGAGAAGATTCTTACTACCTGCTCGCTGAGCCGGGAAAAGTCGGCATCGCGCTTCTGACGGAGATAGAAGCGCGCGAGTTTGTGATACCAGGTGCGGTCGGGAAACTGCTGGATGGCGCGCTCGTAAACCTCTTCCTGCTGCTGACCGAGCCGGTTCTGTTCGAGGAACTGCGCGAGCCGCTCATATAGACCTGGATCGTTGGGATTGCGGTCTACCTCCTTGCGCAGGACCGAGAGCGCCTGCGGAAACTGGTGCAAAGAGGCAAGGCGGGAGAGATAGCGCTCGAGATAATCCGAGTACCAGGCTTGGGCGCTCTTGGGCGCGTGGACGACGGCCACGGCTTGAGTCGAGAAGGCGCTGGAACCTGCGGATGGCGTCTCGCCTTGAGCTGACTGGGCGGACTCGGCTTCGGCTTCCGAGAGTGTGGATTGCGGCTCAGCATCGCGCGGCTCGGTATCGCGCGAAGGCCCAGCGTCGCTTGACTTGATTCCAAGTGGGACGTTGTCAGCACGCCGGCCAAGGTCGGCGAGTTCTTCGTCATAGAGCGCGAACTCGTCCTGCGTGCGGTTTTCGCGGGCATAGGCATCGGCCAGCAGCAAGCCCACCTGCTCGCGCTCGGGATCGTTGGGGAATGCGGTGAAGAATTGTCGGCCGTCGCGGATTACGGCCCCGCTTTCGCCATAAGCCGCGTAGGTCTGGATGAGGCGCGCGCGCAGGCCGGCACGCAGCGGCGAATCCGGAAAACGATCATCGAAAAGACGGATGAGCTGCGCGGCTTCTGCTCGATGGAAGTACGGAACCGCGCGCTGCTCTTCCTGTGAGTAGGCATAGGCGGGCGAGGTCGAGTTCATCACCAGCGAGAGAATCCCGTTGAGAAATCCCGGACCACGATCCATGGCGCCGATATCGCGGTATATGGAGAGATCGCCGCTGCCCACGCGAATGTCCTGCTCGGGCGCATCCAGCAGCACGTTGACTAAGCCGGCAAGCGCCAGTTGCTGCGCGTCCGCTTTGTCATTGGTGTTGTAGAGCGCGTAGTAGTAGCGGGCGGTCTCGGAGTAATTCCGGATGCCCTCGTTCAGCTTCGCCAGGGTGTACAGTTCCTGCGAACTCCACTTGGCGTTGCGCTGCTGCTTGCGGAGGCGGAACCGGGTGAGCGCCTGCTGCGCGGCGTCGGCTCTTCCCTGGCGCTGATAGTAATAGAAGATTCGGGCGGCGGCGTTCAGGTCATCGGGATTTCGCTCGACGGCAGCCTGCGCCTGATCGAGATATCTCCGCAGCGAGCGCGTCTCGGTCATTAACGCGAAGTAGCCATCCAACAATTCTTGCGGCCACAGCGGCTGGAAGTGGGTGTCGTAAACTGCCAGACCCTGCTCGATGGAACCCCGCTTGTATTCCAGCAGCGCCCGCATTTTTACGGGAAGCACGTCATCGGCGGGTGCAGCAGCATGATATTGCGCGATGAGCTTCTCGGCTTCGGCGAAGGACTTGTGGTCGAGAAGGAACTGGAAGTACCGGCCGTACACCACAGCCTGAGTGGGATAGCGGTCAAGCCATGCACGGTAGCCTTGTAGTGAAATATCGGTTGGCAGAGCGTTCTCGGCGATGACCTGGAAGGTGCGCTCGAAGGCCAGCCAGGAGCGCTGGTGCTCAACAGGGGTGAGTTTTTCCGAAAGCGGAGCAGGTGCGCGGCCAATAAGGGTAAGCGCCGCGATCTCATCCGCGGGACGGAGCCGGCGTTTGTAGAAATCTGCCACGGACCACTCGGCCTGGATACGGTCCGGCGCAGCGTCAGTGTATTTCTTCCAGTCCGCCTCGGCGGCGACAAAATCCAGCGCGGCTTCTTCATTGAGCGCGCGAAGCGAATACAGCTCGGCGCTGGGCTGCCGCTGGATGAGTTTGCTCAACAGGGGCGTAGCCTCGCACGGCGGGCGCAGACCGAAGACTTTGCTGACCGGCATGGGCATCCAGCGATAGAGCGCCGATTCGATCGCTGAGCCAGCCTCGGCATTTTTCCAGGGCGAGGTGGCGCGTGCGCCAATTACGATAGCCGGAACCAGCAGAAGTCCCACGCAGCAGGGCAAGAGGATGCGGCCTAATCTCGCGATCAATGCATTACGGAAGCACTTCAATTTGCACCTCCTGCGTGCCGATGTTGTGGGCGACATCTTCGGCAATGACGGTGAGCGCGTAGGTTCCCGCAGCCAGATCGGATGGAATCTGCAGATCGCCGGTGTTGGCGGCGGCCTTTGAATTCCATCGCAACGTGACCGGAGCAATTCCCTCCAGGCGCGCGGTGAGCGTTCGCGTGCTGGCCGTAGCATTTACCTTCAGCGGAATTGTGCCGCCACGATGATAGCGGCGACTATCGAGCCGGATACTTACCACGGGCGGCTTGCTGGCGATAACGAAGGTCTTCGCTTCGCGGTAAGTGTGGCCTGCGTTGTCGCGCAGCACGAGGCCCACGCTATAGGTTCCGTCCTGCATGTCCTGGGGCGCGAAGAAGCGGGTCTGCCACACATCCTCTCCTTCAAGACGACGCAGGCGTTTGGTGAGTCCGAAGGGGAAGATGGCCACCACGGAGCAGATTGACTCGTCGGTGTGCACGCGCAACACCGGATCGCCGGGGCGAATGACGCGCGGACGCAGCAACGCCCTTGGTACCGCAAGAAACGAGGTGTAGGGCGTAACAAATTTGTACTTGCGCGAGAGCCGGATGATCTCCTCGATGGTCTTTGGGTCTTCGCCATCACGCTCAATCTTTTCCAGCAGGGCATCCACGCGAGCGCGCGCCCAGAGCCGCGGCAACTGCTGGTGATCAAGAGATTGCGCCGGAAGTGCCGCGGCTGTGTTCATCTCAAAGGCAACACCGTCGCGCATACCCCGTACCGCCATCTGAACCTGCCCGGCGGGTTTGCCGTACTGGCCGACCCACGATGCGACGGAGCCGCCAAACGCGCTGTCCTGAAGCGGGTACACCATCTGCACGGAGTCTTCCGGCAAAACCCGAAAACCGAGTTGGGCGACCGGATTGCGTCCGACCTTTGAGACGAAAGCGTTCAATTTGAAATCGATTGGCTCAGTGGACAACACGTTTTCAATCGCACCCTCATTACGCGCCAACATGCGCAGCAGGGGAAGGTTGGCATCATCTCCGACGGCAAAGACATAGGTGCGCGGGCGACCGGATGCGGGCACCTGCTTCCAGCGCTCGGCGTACCAGGTGGCAAGGCTTCCAGTACGGATGATGCCGCGAGTCGCGCCACCATCGCTCAGCAGCAGGAGATAAGCATTGCCATGAACTTTGGTGAACTGCGCAAGGCCCGTGCCGAGCGCCTGCTGCAGATCCGTGCCGCCGCGCAGTCGGCTGGCGCGTACGAAATCCAAAGCTTTCTGGATATTATCGCGACCGGCGGGAACCAGCTCAGGCTGGAACGCGGCAACCTTGTTGTTGAAGAGCAGCAGATTGAAATGATCTTCCGGATGCAGCGAACGCAGGACCGTTTCCATCGCGGCGTAACTGCGCTCAAGCTTCTCCCACTGCATGGAGAGCGAGTTGTCAAAGAGAATGACGAGGTTTTTAGACGCGCCGCCATTGCTCGCGACCGCAGCGCTGGAGGCAATCAGGGCCTGTGCCTCGAAGAATCCGGGCTCGGCGTGGCTGCGCGTGGGAGACTTCTCGGCAGCGTCCGGCTGGCCTGACTCGGGATTGCGATAAGTGAGGAGGTCGAGGGTGTCGGCCCGCTTGGAATCGAGTTGATATTGCAAGGCGAAGTCTTCGGTGAGATTGACGTTGCGTCCCTCAAAGCTTGCCTTGACCGAGTGGCCATCTTTTGTCGTCACCTTCATGGGATAGGTGGAACCGACGAACTGGAAATCCGAGAGCTGGTGGGCTGAACGCAGTTCGAATTCAATGCTGAGGTGTCCCGCGGCCTGCGCCTGATACGCATCGGGATGAATCGGAATGGCAAAGAACGACTTCATGTTCTCCACCGGAATGTTCTCGTGGTACTCGAACTCGAGGCGTTTCGTGCCGTAGGGCGGAATGGGCACGATGCGCGCGCTGAACGCGGCACTGCGCCGCGCCTCCTCCACGCCGCGCTCGCCCATTTGCAACAGGCCGGGATCAATTGCCTGCTGCTTGGCCTGGTTGTAAATCTCGCTGGCGCGCTTGCGCTCCAGGATCACGGCAGGGATGCGCGTGGGACCGTCCCAGACTGCAAAATCGCTGACGGTGGCTCGGCTGGGCAGCGCGAAGATATAATTGCCCTCTTCGATCAGGCCGGTATGATTGCCGAAGATCTGCCGGACATAGACGCGCGCCACTCCGTTGTCGATGATGACATGAATCTCCATCTCATCGAGCGAGAGGATCGCAGGATTGGGCTGGCTCTTGTCGCGCGGAATCAGAACACCCGCGTCCGCCAAGGCCGCGCCCGTCACGCAGAGAACCACGAGCAGGAGTCGCAAGAACCGTTTCATCGTTCCAACCTTTGTTCAGAAATCCGCAACAGTCCGTTGTCAGTCCCCACGTAAACAAAACCGTTGGCCGCTGCCAGCGCCGTAACATTCAGCGAAGGCAAGCCTTCTGTCACTGCAAACCACCTGTCCGAGCCGCGATCCATTACGTAGAGTCCGCGGCCCATGGTCCCGGCCAGCAGCAGGCGGCTGGTGGCAAGCACGGCGTTGGGATTAATCACCAAATCGCCAGCGGCGCCATCGCTGGCCATGAACTTGCCGGACGCATCCACGCGCGCCATGCCAGCGCCATAGGTGCCGACCCACCATTCGCCGTCGAGCGGAATAGCTGCAGTGATCCAGTTGTGCTTGAGCCCAGAGGTGGCCGTGGTGTAACTGGCGCGAACTTGGTCGCCCTCCAGCAGGCTGACCCCGCCCAGGGTGCCGGCCAGCACTTGTGTTCCGCTGGTTGCCACGGTGTACACGTGGTTGTTCACCAGGCCGTGGAAGGCATACAGGCTGCGTATTCCCTCGGAGTCGATAAAGGTGAGCCCAGCCGGAGTTGCAACCACAATGCCGTCCCGGAATGCGGCAACGTCGGTCACATGATCGGCGATTAGCCCCTCGGCCTTGCCCAGCACCTGTTTGCGATTTCCTCGTCCGTCAAACAGGACCAGCCCATTGGCGGTGGCCACGGCGGTTGCTCCACGAAACAGGTTCGGACGGATTCGGTTGACGCAGAAAATATGGTCGTCCTCTATATGACGAGCGTGCTGGCCGGTGCCCTCCACAATGTCAAGCCCGCGGTCGAAGTAGCCCACCCAAAGCCGCCCCGTGGCGTCCACGCCAAGGGCGGAAACATTGCGATCCGTCAGCAATCCCCCGGATGGCTCAAGCACTCGATTCCAGCCGCCCGCAGGCTGGCGCGCATAAACTCCGGACTCAGTGACGGCGTAGAGCGCGTCGCCGCTGCGAAACAATTGCGCGACGCCGGAAAGTTCGCCCATAGGTGCGAGTTCGCGAGAATCGCGCGACTGGCGTTCGATGGGAAGTTCCAGGATGCCGTCGTCCATAGTTCCGGCAAGCAGGGTCTTGCCCTCAATCAGCATGGAGCGGACGAACGCGCCGGAGGCCAGCGTGCGCACAAAGCGGCCGGAGTCGAACTCGGCCACGCCAGCCGGACCTCCCACATACGCATGAGCGCCTGCGACCGCGATGGAGTAAACGCGCGCGTCGGACAATCCATTCGCCTCGCCGAACCATTCGGCGCTGCCGCCGTGCCAATGGGCGACGCCCCGGTCCAGTGTGCCAATCCACAAGTCGGATTCGCTGCCGGCCAGCTCCGTTATGTAGAGCTGATTAAAGGAGGGATGGAATGGAGCAAGCCGCTGGCCGTCGTAAAGAAGCAACCCGCGTTTCGCAGTGCCGATGAGCAGGTGACCGGAGGCGGTGGCAAGAATGGCGGTGACAGGCCTCAGTTCGCGGTCGTCAGGTAGTATCTGCCGGAAACCTGATCCATTGAATGCGAGGATGCCCGCCCCATCGGTGGCGATCACCAGCTCCGGCTGGCGGGAGCCGGTGAGGACGGCGGTCGTGAGTCGTGTCAGCGGCGCTGGCGGAAGCTCACGCCCAACACGAAAGTCGCGAACCGGCCTCCCTCCGCTGTCGTACTCGAACAACCCGGCGGGGCCAGCCACATACAGATGCCCCTCAAACTCAGCCGCCTGCGTAAACACTGTTGGGGCGCTGACCCACTCGAAGCCGCTGTCAGCGGCGGGTAACAGCGGACTCACCGTGAACTTCAGATTCGATTCAGCACTCTCGGCCGCCCTCGCCCACCGGAGGACAACCCCCGCCCGCCAGCAAACCGTTCCAATCATTGCGATGGCCGCACCCAAGAGAGCGACTGCCAACAGCAACCACTTCCGTGCGTGAATCGAGCCTGTCATCGAATTGTGCTCCCAACTATACTCGACGCAAGAGCGTTCCGCAGGAATCTTTCTGAGCTCGGCAGCGAGTATCCTCGGCCTGGAAGCTTTTGTCGCGATAGGGAGCTATTTAAAATAAGTCGCCGAGCTTGATGGCGGGGGAGAATGTAGACAATTGTGAATTTTGAAAATATTTTTCTGCTGCATGGAAAAGGCGGTAGCCAGGAAGGCAGCGTAAAGCGGTTGGAAGAGGCATTGCGGCCCCACCTTCACGGAAGGTCGTCCGCTCCCGTTCTGTTTCATCGCCCCAAGCTACTGCATTCGAGCCCCATGGTGCCCGCCGAGGAATCGCTCGCTGACCTTCACATGCGAGAGATCCCGAAGGATTCGGCGGTCATCGGCGTGAGCCTGGGCGGACTTGTCGCCGCAAAGCTACAGGAAGAGGGACATGAAGACTTGCATCTGATTTGCATTAGCTCGCCGACGTGGGCTGATGGCGTCCGCTTGGAGAAGCGCCTCCCAAATCGCGTCGCGGTTTACTCTTCCGCCGACGAAGTAATCGCGGGCAGGACAGCCGACTGGCCGGAGCTGGCGCAAGCGTTTGACCTGGGCTCGCTGACGCACGACACGGACGCCCATAAGCTGGCGCTGGCGAGGCTGGCATTGACGTACTTGAGCGGGGACAGTCTCCAACAAACCATCCAGGCCATAAAGCAGCAATAATCCGTAGCTGATGATGTGCTCGGGACCGCGGCAAAAATCTGTTGCGGCGACCTCTTCCCCGTACCGATTGGCTTGGCGCTCATTTTTTCTTCCTGGTTGCCGACTTCCCGGTACCGATCTGAACCTCGTGGTGCTGAAGGATCTAAGTGTCGTGTTTGACGTTCCCGCAATTCTGGACATCTGGGCTCGAAGACGCGCATTGAGTGATGCGACCCTTCCGATCGGTACCGACCAGCGCTATGTAAGTACAACGTGATAAGGGAATTGCAGAGGTCGTCGCAGCAATTCGGAATGCTAAGAGGACATCCTTTTCGTTAGCAATCGAGCTGTGTGGATCTTGCTCGGTGTAAGCAGATTCCTGGTTTCATCAAAGCAATATAGCTTTGTATCGAATGCCACTGCGTTGTTTACTTGCGGAAGAATCATCAAGCCCTACACCCGAACCGACATCATATATCCGCTCCCGCATGGGGCGGGAGCGGAATCAGTTCAGACCTACGGCTTGATTTGCAATTTACCGGTGCTGATGTCCTTGATCGTCTTATCTCCGGCTGCCTTCGCGGCTACCGGAAGCTTGTACTGGGTGTTGTAGACAATCTTCAGTCCGCCGTTGTTCAGCCGTGCCACGTAGCTTTGGCCTCCCAGCTTACCTGCCTTGCGATTGTTGATGATCTGCTTGATCACGCCGGTCCAGTCATACTGCTGGGAAGCGACTGTGATTTGCGGTGCCAGAGAGGCTTGATTCTGCTGCGTGCCGAACCACAGTACTTTTCCATTCGCCTTGGCCACGCCAATCGAGCCGATTGCTGCCTCTGAGGTTCCGGTCAGCACGTCCGCGCCGGCCGCAACGTGGGTCTTGGCCGCCTGGGTCATCTGGCCTACGTCGGAGAAGGACCCGGTCCAGCTCTTTGCAACGCGGATCTTCGGATCTACCGAAGCCACGCCTTTGACGAAGCCAGAAACGTAAGTCTTGGCGTCTCCTACCTCCAGCGGACCGGTTACGCCGATAATCTTGGATTTTGTCAGCTTGGCGGCGAGCACGCCGTTCACAAAGCCGCCCTCCTCGGCTGCTGCCGTATAGGCATACACGTTGGGCAGCCCAAATGTCTTGATGTCGGTGCCCCAGGCAAATGTAGTGCGAGGAAATTCTCTGGCGACGTCCTCTACCGCAGACTCGTAGAGCGAGCTATGGGCGATGATGATGTCGTATCCCTGGCTGGCGTAGTCGCGGATTGCGGCGGCAGCATCGGCCGAACGGAACAAATTATCCGAATGGGCGATCTTTACTGCCGATTCGCCTCCCATCTCTTTCTGGACTGACTTCAGAGCGTCAAACATAGACTGACTGAAAGCCATGTCAGTGGTGGAACTGGGCATGATAACTGCAATGCGCAGCGGTCCGGCCGCAAGAGCCGGGCTGGGGCTCAGCAGAGCGACGGCCATGGCAATAATCGCCAGAAACGATAGGTTGCGAATTTTCATTCTTCAAATCCTCACTAGGTGTATTGGTGAACTTTCATTTGTCCATCCCGTTTTCACTCGGTGTTCCAGAAAAACGGAAGATACATCTTGAGCACTGATCGAGAAATGTCGAACTACAACGGAGCTGTTGGAATCGTAAATTGTGGAGTGATTTGACCATCATACAAGAATGTTCGTGAGTATCCGCAAATCTTCACCGGGATGTAGCATTTCATGCTTAAGGGCCTCTGCGGGCACTTCTCAGTGCCCCGTGGGTAACTCGTTGCGACCAACATCCCTCGGGCCGCGTCGAACTTTACATACATGGAATTCCGATTTCGGAGGAGGAAACGATTTTTCCGTGCTTGGGGCGATACGGACGGGATCTCAGTCCGCTGCTGCCAGCTTACTGAACTTTGCCGATCCGGTGGCGTGCTGTAAGCGACAAATCTTGGTACATACAGCGGCAACCATCCAGGGTTCTTGGAGCATCTATTCACCCGAAGCAGAAAAGTCCGGGCGCTTCTTCTTCGCTGCAGTTGTCGTGGTTCACCGCTAAACTTCCTCCCTCGAGTTTTCCCTTTGTCCTTCCAAGAAATCCAGCGCCCGGGCTGATTTTTTGCCCCACAGGTTTTCACGCCGACTGGCGGATCTCGCCGCCGGAATCGCGGGACCGTTTCAGCAGGGCGCGCACCTCTTCGTCCGTGGTTTGGTTAAAAATGCGGTAAAAAGCACCCACCGAGCCGAATGGAGACGGCGTCGCTGCACATAGAACTTGATCAGCTTCTTGCCTAAGCTGTGCGCAGCTCTCCACCGGTCCAACTGGAACGGCCACAATAAGTCTTTTCGGAGAGCGCGCACGCATGGTTTGTGCTGCCGCTTGCATCGTCGATCCTGTCGCGAGGCCATCGTCCACAAGTATGACGATCCGATTGCGAACTTCAGCAGCGGGAAGCCCGCCCCGGAACTCCTGTTCCTGGCGAGCAACTTGAATTCTTTCGCGTGCGATTACTTCTTGAATCTCTTCATCTGCAATGTGCAGTTCGCGAATTACATCCCGATTCAGAACCACTACATCGCCGCTGGCGATTGCTCCCATTGCGAGTTCTTCCTGACCAGGCACGCCAAGCTTGCGAACGATCAGCAAATCTAAGGGAAGGCACAGTTGCAGGGAGATCTGAAAGCCTACAGGAACGCCTCCCCTGGGCAGAGCAAGAATGATAGCGTCAGGATTTCCGCGAAAGCCGCCCAGCCGGGAAGCAAGAACGCGTCCGGCTTCGGCTCGATCAGCGTAAAGTGGGCTGACTGGGGTGGTCATCGATGGTCCGGCTCAGTTCAGCGATAGCAGGTGTTTGCGATCAGGGATACTTGTCTCCCGCTCTTCTGTCAGCACAAGACTTCCGCGGGCAATCTCAAATAGCTCGCCACTCAGCGTCAGCTTGCTTCTTCCTCTCTCGTCTTGCTGCGATCAATTCTTCGGCCGAACTCATTCATCACTTCAGCAATCAGAGCCAGCCCTCTGCGGCCGTCCCGGCTAGTCATTCGCTGAAAAATGGTCCACCATCCTGGAGGTTCGGATTGTGCAATAGGACCGGTCGCGAGGAGCGTCTCGCCCTGATCGACGACGCCTTTCAGTGTTTCCGGATCGAACCACGACAGCAGCTTCACCAACTCAATCAGATTGCGCGAAGCCCGGATCGACTCTGGCTTGCTCATGCCTCTGGCCACTCGACCAATGAGGTCATCGCTCGCGCCCACCAACCCGCGCAGCAGGTCCAGCGTTCCGTGCTCGTGCAACACTTGTGCCAGTTCATACAAATCCAGCAATGCTGCTGCGTGCTCCACGGGCGCATCGCTCAGTTTTGCCAGCAGTTCTTCGCGCTCGTTTCTTACCTTCGGAAACATTGTTACAGGCTTTGCCATTATCCTCTCCGTGCGCCTCAAGCAACTCGCTGTTTTGGTTCTGTTTGCTCGTCCTGCTTCACTTCGATCTGTACCAGCTTCCGTCCATCGCGCGAACCCGGCAGGCGGTAATCTTCGCGATTCCACTTGCGCTGTACTTCCACGCCGCTCTGCGGTGTGGGATGTCCGTAGCGGTGGTTGGTGATCGGAAGCGGCGTGACGCCACTTTCGGGCAGTACCTCAAGGTTTACAGAAACCTCTTTGTAAGCCGGAGTGTGAGCATCTTTATCTGTCGCGCTGCTGGTCAGGCTGTTGATTCGTCGTGTAGCTGAGTTGATCGGCATGTATAGATCCCGGCCGCTCACGCGATCCGTCACCAACAACTGCGTCCTAACCTGCCCGTGTGGACTGCGAAGCCTGATCCATCGTCCGCTGGTGACTCCCAGTTCCTTTGCCAGCTCTGGAGACATTTCTACAAAGTGCGAAGGAATCTCCTCACGGATTCCATTCACCCGATAGGTCAGGTGTCCCTCGTGGAAATGTTCGAGCAGACGGCCATTGTTCAAGTGCAGATTGAATTCCTGGTCGTGCCTCTCTTGCGTTCCCAGCCACTGCAGTGGATGGAACTTGGCTTTTCCATCGTCGAATGGGAAGCCGTTTGTGTACAGCAGAGGCTGGTCCTGGCCATCCTGTGACACCGGCCATTGCAGCGAACTGTAACCTGCCAGACGGTCGTAGGTGACTCCCGCGAACAGGGGAGTGCAGCTTGCTATCTCTTCCATGATTTGTGACGGATGCGTGTACGTCCAATTCGCGCCCAGGCGGTTGGCGATATCGCGGATGATCTCCCAATCCGGCTTGCTCCCGCCCAGTGGCTCGAAAACCTGATACAGCCGTTGTATACGGCGCTCTGTGCTTACGACTGTTCCATCCTTCTCCAGCAACGGGCTTGCCGGCAAGATAACGTCGGCAAACTGGCAGGTCTGGCTGAAGAAGCAATCCTGCACTACGAGGAACGGAATCTTCGAGAAGCTCTCGGCATTGTGGTTCGCGTTTGAGTCGGCAATCACCATGTCTTCGCCGATGATGTACAGCGACTTTAAATCCCCACTGATTGCTGCCTCCACCATCTCATGATTGTCGAGACCCTTCTTCAGGGGAAGCTTGACTCCCCATGTTTCTTCGTAGCGCAGCCTGACTTTTTCATCCTCGATCTTCTGATATCCGGGATAGAAGTTGGGCATGGAACCGAAATCGCTCGTACCTTGCACGTTATTATGGCCACGCAAAGGATAAGCGCCTGTTCCTGGGCGCATGTAGTTTCCTGTAACCAGCAGCAGATTCGAGCAGGCGGTTGAGCAGTCCGAGCCCTGCGAGTGCTGGGTGACTCCCATGGCCCACAGAATGCACACGCTCTCCTCTTTCGCTATCAGCTCCGCAACCTGCTTCAGTGTTTCTGCGGGAATGCCGCTGACCTTTTCGGCGAATTCAATAGTGAATGGGGCGAGGCCCTCTCGATACTGGTCGAACTTATTCACCCACTGGTCGATAAAGGCCTGATCTTGCCAGCCGTTATCGATAATGTATTTCGAGAGAGCCGAGAGCCATACCATATCGGTGCCCGGATTGGGCTTCATGAAGATGTCAGCCCTGCGTGCCATCTCGTGCTTCCGCAGGTCGGCCACAATCAACTTCTGGCCATGTAACTTATGTGCCCGCTTGATGCGTGTCGCCAGTACAGGATGATTCTCTGCAGTGTTCGAGCCAACGATCAGAACGAGGCTCGCCTTTGCAATGTCGGAGATGGAGCCCGAGTCACCGCCGTATCCAACCGTGCGGAACAGTCCCTGCGTTGCGGGGGACTGACAATAGCGCGAGCAATTGTCCACGTTATGCGTCCCAATCACGGCTCGCGCGAGTTTCTGCATCAAGTAGCTCTCTTCGTTCGTACACTTCGATGAGCTCACAAATGCGAGCGCGTCCGGCCCGTACTTTTGCTTCGTCTCCGCAAAGCGGGTTGCGACCAACTCCAGCGCCTCGTACCAACTTGCTTCCCGGAAGCCTTCCCCGTCTCGAATCAAAGGTGTTCGCAAACGATCTTCGTGATTCGTGTAATCCCAGCCGAACTTGCCTTTGATGCAGGTTGAAATGCCATTGGCCGGTCCGGCAAATGGCTCCACTTTTAAGATCTCGCGATCTTTTGTCCAAATGTCGAATGAGCATCCGACGCCACAATAGGTGCAGACAGTCTTTGTCTTGCGAATGCGCTCATTGCGCATCGCGGCTTCCACCTGACTGACCTCAAGGATCGGTTGAAAGCCAGTAGACGGCTCAGCACCCTTCACGGCGTCAATCATATGATTCAGCGTTGGTTTCGGAAGCGAAGTGAAGAAACCCGCATGGCCGATCATCGACTTTTCCATCAATGCATTGCAGGGGCACACTGAAACGCAATGCCCGCAAGAGACGCAACTTGATTCTCCGATTGCCTTGCCTCCGTCCCATAGCACTCGGGGTTGCGCGTCCTCCCAACGAATTGAAAGCGTCTCGTTCACCTGCACGTTCTGGCAAGCTTCCACGCAACGCCCACACAAAATGCATTGATCCGGATCGTAGCGATAGAAGGGATTCGATTCATCGACCGAATATCCCTTCTGCTTAAACGGAATCTTCTGGTGCTCCACGTTCAGCAGGTGCGTGGTGTTGTGTACCGTGCAGTTCCCGTTATTGTTGTCGCAAACGGTGCAGTACAAAAGGTGGTTGCCGAGTATGACGTCGAATGCCTCACCTTGCGCGGCTTTTGCCGCTGGAGTTGCGGTCAGCACGCGCGCTCCCGGTTCGGCTTTCGTGCCACAGGCGCGCACCAGCGTCCCGTTCAGTTCGACCATGCAAGTGTCACAGGTCTGGATAGGGCCGAGCTGTGGATGGTAACAAACCTGGGCCAGTTCGCGTCCCGCTCGATTGATTGCCTCAATCAGGGGTTCGCCTTCGAAGGCCTCGCAGTTCAGCCCATCCACGGAAATCTCAAACCGCCGCGGCTTCTCGTTCATCGGAGTAAAGCCGCCCGCTTTATTATTCTTATGTACGTCGTACTCTGGGAAACTCTCTTGCGGTGCCATGATGAAGTGGTGAGATGCGATGTGCAGCCGTGAATGATGCCACCATTCACGGGCTAGAACATCCATATCTCCAGATCTTCTAGCATGTAAGTTGGGATTACCGGGCGAACAGCTTTCTTTGTGGTGCTCAGCTTTCCATCATCTCTGGGCGACGGTTAGTGTTGCTTCAGCGCAGGTGTATGCTCTTTGTAAGTCCGAACCCGGCCGTGTGCCGGGAGATACAACTTGGGGTGATTGTGATTCCGCGAATGTTGTCCGTAACTGGCGTCAAAGAATGGAGTGAAGGAGAGCTGCGCCCGCGTAACGATTACGTGGTCGCCGAAGAACCGCTCGAAATCCGAGTTGGCGACAGGGCTATAAGCGTCACGATGCGCACCCCCGGTCACGACCTGGAGCTAGCGACCGGATTTCTGTTCACCGAGGGGCTGATCTCCGGACGCAACCAGATCGCCTCAGTCCAGAACGAACCTGATGCCCGGCAGAATGGAACTAACCGCGTACGCGTGGATCTCGCCCCCGGTGTTGAGCTCGACCCTGAAATCACCCGGCGAAACTTCTACACAACCTCCAGTTGCGGTGTCTGCGGCAAGGCTTCCATCGACTCGGTTCGTGTGCGGTGCATTGAAGCGCCCGACTCGTCCTGCACAGTTGACCCGGAAGTACTCTGCCGTTTGCCTGGTGAACTTCGCGCGGCTCAACAAGTATTCGAGAGAACCGGCGGATTGCATGCTGCCGGACTGTTCAGTCTGAGCGGAGAGCTACTCGTGTTACGCGAGGATGTGGGCAGACACAACGCCGTGGACAAAGCCATTGGTTGGGCGCTTGCTAGCGACCGCGTGCCCCTGAAAAATTCAGTGCTGATGGTGAGCGGACGCGGCGGATTTGAAATTATCCAGAAAGCTTTGGTGGCAGGCATTCCGGTACTCGCCTCGGTGTCGGCGCCCTCGGATCTGGCTGTAAACTTGGCGCGCGAATTTGGAATGACGCTGATCGGCTTCTTACGCGGACGTCGCTTCATTATCTACTCAGGCGCAAACCGGCTAAAGGCCAGCCTCCCGGTTGCAGAGCAGTAGGGCCGCTCAAGTGAAGGAGAAGCCACCATGTTTGGAAAACCATTTCTGCTGCGCGCAGCAACCCTGCTTCTATGCTTGCCATATGTGATTGGCTCTGCAGTGGTGGCTCAAACAATTTCTGGTCGGCACACTCCGGCACACATATCCAAAAGGATGTTCGCTCCTTATGTGGACGTCGCCCAGCTACCAAACAATCTCCTCCAGATTCGGAGAGATTCCGGGACGCGCCTATTCACCTTGGCCTTCGTAAACGCAGACCATGGCTGCACTCCGTCCTGGCCCGGCGCGCAACTCGTCGCTAACGACACTCTGATTTCTGGATATGTAATGAAGCTCCGCGCCGCGGGGGGCGATGTGATTATTGGCTTTGGAGGATATGAGGGAACGGAACTCGCGCAAGTGTGCACGGATGTGGCCTCTCTGCAGGCGGCCTATCAAAAAGTGGTGGACAAGTACAAAGCCAAGATTCTCGATTTCGATGTAGAGCACCTAGCGCTTGATGACCAATCTTCGATTGATCGTCGAAATTTGGCGATCACGAATCTCGTAAAAGCGAATCCCGGATTACAGATCAACTTCACGTTGTCTGCGACTCCAGGTGGCCTGACCGCACAAGGCGTGGGTGTATTGAAATCTGCCGTGGCACAGGGCACAGCCGTGCACGTTGTAAATGTAATGACAATGAATTACGGACAGGCCGCTGCGTCAAAGAACATGGGAGTGAACGCGATCTCCGCAATCGAGGGCGCGCAAAGCCAGTTGAAGGATTTGGGAATGAAGGCAAATCTAGGCATTACTCCGATGATAGGCATGAACGACGCACCTGGAGAAACATTCACAGCCGCCGATGCCGCTGCTGTTCTCTCCTACGCGCAGCGCAACCAAAACATCGCATTGCTTGCGTTCTGGTCAGTGGCTCGCGACAACGGTTCCTGTTCAGGAAAAGTGGCGCCGACGTGCAGTGGAATTGCGCAGAAGAGCTGGCAGTTTTCCCACTTGTTCGCTTCCTTCCACTGAGCGGGGCAGGGGGATAGGTCGCAATTACAGAAGGTCGAGTAGGGTTGCTTATCGCGCTGCCCGCTTTCGAGCAGCGCGATAAGTGATTATTGCGGTTGCTTCTCGTTGCGGTATGACTCGGCAAGCACCGAGACGTAGTGCCTGACCTGCTGGCCTTTGCCAAAGCGATTTACGTTGTCGGACAACTGCATCATGCAAGCTGGACATCCGGTGGTTACGGTCTTTGCTCCGGTTTGGTTGGCGTCATCTACTTTTCTCTTTGCAATTCCGGTGGAGGTCTCAAAGTGTGTCAGCACGTAGGAGCCACCGCTTCCGCAACATGCATCCGGCTTTGACATCTCTTTGAAGGTCACTCCCGGAATGTGCTTCAGAATTTCACGTGGCTCATGTGAGACTTTCATTGTCTTCTTCAGGTGGCAGGAGTCGTGGTAAGTCACTACCGCATCCACCTTGCCTTGCGGAGGACGATACTTGATCACATCGACCAGGAACGTCGAAATGTCATAAGTACGCTTGCTCCAATACTTAGCCTTGGGGCCGTACACTGGATCGTCCTTGAATATTTCCTGATATTCGTGCTGCCACGCGCCGCCACATGATCCGCAACTTGTAATCAGGTGGTCGGCGCAAGTGCGATCCATTGCGTCCAGGTTTCTCCTGGCAAGTTCACGAATCGTCTCAACGTCGCCATGCACAAACACAGGAATTCCGCAGCATCCCTGGTCTTTAGGAATTGAGACCTCGACATTGTTCTCCTGCAATACGGAGATCAAATCCATGCCTGTCTCGGGATAAAAGTAATTCATCGAGCATCCGGTGAAGAACGCCGCCTTGGTCTTTGGCTTTGTGGTCGAAACTACGTCCGGCAGGCGATCTCGCAATGGCTCCTTGGCAAGTGCTGGAAGCAATCTGTTTTCGTCGAACCCTGCACGTTTTCCTATGATGGCGAACGGTGAGCGCGGAGCAATAGCCTGCTGCCCGGCATCGCGAAACGCCAGGCCACTCAGCAGTGCGCCCGCCTTCATGCCACGGTCAAAAAGTGCAGGATGTCTCAAGGTGCTGAAGATCGCTTTCTTCAGCCACGGCAAGCCATTCTTGCGAACGATTGCCGCTCGCAGCGACAACATGATGCGATCGAAGTTCACTTTGGTGGGACAGTTTTGCATGCACGACTTGCACACCAGGCAATTGAACAACATATCAATTACTTCCGGGTCGTCGAGCGCAAGCTTTCCCTCCATCACCGCTTCGGCCACGCCGACTTTGCCTCTTGCTACGCCGGCTTCCGTTTTCTCAGTGGCGTAAACGGGGCACACCGCCATGCAGAATCCGCAATGCATGCATTTGTCGAGTTCCTTCTGGATAGCCTTCAACTCGTCGTAAATGCCCTTGCCGGAGGCTGATTGCTCATCGGGTTGCATGGGCCACCTCTTCCACTGGAGGTGGAACCAGCTTTCCAGGATTGAGCATGTGAGTGGGGTCGAGGGCGTTCTTCATCGTGCGCATAAGGTTCAGGCCGGTGTCGCCGATCTCGTTGCCGAGATACTTCATCTTGGCCATTCCAATGCCATGCTCGCCAGACAATGTGCCACCAAACTTCAGCGCTGTTGCAAAGATTTCGTCGACGGCCTGGTGTACGCGAGACATTTCATCTGCGTCATTTTTGTCAGCGAGAATCGTGGGATGAAGATTTCCATCGCCCGCGTGTCCGAAGGTTCCCATCACGAGGTGATATTTTCGCCCAATCTCCGCCAACGCAAGCAGCATGTCGGTGATGTGGCTGCGCGGCACGGTCGCGTCTTCCAATACGACGGTGTTGTTCAGCGATGCCAGTGCCGGCAGCGCAGCGCGCCGTGCGGCCCACACCTTGTCGCGTTCCTCATCGGAATTCGCAACGCGCAACTTCCCATTGTTTTCACCGACGACCTTGACCACGGCTTCCGCTTCGCGGAGAACAACTTCTTCGGCCATTCCATCCACTTCGATTAGCAGCACTGCTTCGGCATCGGTTGGCAATCCGACGTGAGCAAATTCCTCCACCGTCCGGATCGTCATGTTGTCCATGATTTCCAGGGTTGCCGGAATGACCTGCGCCTTGATGATGCCTGCAACCGTATTGCCCGCATCTTTCACCGTACTGTAGGTCGCCAGCATAGCGCGCCGGAATTTAGGAGAGGGAAGAAGCTTGCAGGTGATTTCGACGATGATTCCCAGCGTTCCCTCCGAACCGACGAACAGGTTCGAGAAGTCGTACGCCGTAACGTTCTTCACCGTCTTGCCGCCGAAGCGCACTCTGTTGCCATTGGCCAGTACAACTTCCATGCCCATCACGTAGTGCTTGGTCACGCCATACTTCAGGCCACGGAGACCGCCGGAGTTTTCCGCAACCGAACCGCCCATGGTTGCTGTTGTCACCGTGCCAGGGTCGGGCGGATACATCAGCCCATGCGGAGCCGCAGCATTATTCAGGTCCTGAATCACGACTCCCGGCTGAACGGTTGCGGTCAGATTTTCTGCATCGACTTCCAGAATCTTGTCCATTTGTTGCAGTGACAACACGATCCCGCGTTCCACCGGAATACTTCCACCGCTCAGGTTTGTACCGGCTCCACGCGGATAAATCGCAATTCCGTTTTTACGAGCGAGGTTCACCACGCTCTGTACTTGTTCAGTGGTGGTGGGCATTACGATTACGTCAGGAGTTCCTCGGGGCACGTCGGCGGTGGCGTCATAGCTATATGTCGCCAGATTGACCTTGCTGGTAAGTACGTTATTTTTCCCTAGAAGAGATCGAAATTGTTCGATGATTGCTTGATCCAACATAGGCTGTGCCTTTCGATATGTATCTACTTCCAATCGATTATCCGAGCTATGAATTGAGGGCTCCGAATTTCCTCGGAGCCTTCGTAAATAATTAACTATTCCAGGCTCTCCGCCAACCGCTCCGCAGTGTGCTGCACCTTGGTGCTTGCACCGCACTTGTCCAGGCCGCCCTTTATCTGCATTACGCAGCCAGGGCAATCAATCAGAACCAGCGGTGCACCTGTCTGCTGAATATTTTCCAGCTTGCGTTCCAGGATCGGCGCGGAGAGTTCAGGCAGTTTCAGTGTGTAGGATCCGCCCATGCCGCAGCACATATCACTCTCCTGCATCTCGACCAGCTCGTTTCCGGCCTGCTGCATCAGCTTGCGCGGAGCCTGTTCGGCCCGCAACGTACGTTTCAAGTGGCAGGAGTCGTGATAGGTGAACTTCGAGCCGTCTATGTCCGCCTTGAACTTCAGACGGCCTTGCGCCACAAGTTGACTGGCGAGTGTCGAGAAGTCCATTGTCTTCTCGGCAAGCTTACGGGCGGCAGTCAAATCTTCCGTGCGTCCGACAGCCTCCAGGTTTGCAATGAAGTCCTGCTTAAGAGCAACGGTGCAAGTAGGGCAGGCGGAGACAACATATTTCACGTCTTCGTCCAGGAGGGCGCGAATATTGTCCGCGGCATTCTGGGCCGCCACTTCGTAAGCGCCGCTGTATCGTGCAGGAGCGCCGCAGCAGGTCTGACCCTCGGGGAAGATGACTTCGATGCCAGCTTTGTTCAGCACCTTCACAACCGATTCGCCCATCTCTGGATACGCAAAGTCCACCAGGCATCCTCCAAAGAAGGCAGCTTTCTCTGCGCACTTTGGCTGCTTGATTTTCTTGATGCGATCGCGGAATGGCTCATCGGCGATTGTGGGCAACGACCGGAATTCGGTCATATCGCTCAGGAACATTGGAAGATGCCGAATGAAACCATCTTTTGCAAATGGCTTCTGCGCAATGGATGCCGCACGCAACATCGTGTGGAACATGCGACGGTTATTCACCACTGAGAAGATTGCCTTCTGCACCATCGGTTGACCCTTCTCAAGCGCGAGGCGGCGCCGCAGCTCAAGTATCAGATCCGGAATGTCGATTTTCCCCGGGCAAACGTCTTTGCAATTGCCGCACTGAATGCAGAGGCTTTGGATCTCGTCAGATTCTTTGAGCGCGCCAAACCACGCGGTGAGAATGGTTCCAATGCCGCCTGTATAGACCTTGCCGAAGACGTGTCCACCAACCAGGCGGAACACTGGACAGACGTTCAGGCAGGATGCGCAACGGATACATTGCAGCGCCTGTTTGAAGCGCGGGTCGGCTGACATTTCGGTGCGCCGGTTGTCCATCAGGATGATGTGCAACTCTTTCGGCGAGCCGTCCGTGTTGGGCACCGGACCGCTGATGATGGAAACGTAGCTGGTAAGCAGTTGCGCCGTGGCACTCTTCGGCAGGGCAGTGAGGATCGGCGAGATGTCCTCAAAGCGCTCGATCAGTTTCTCCAACCCGATAACTGCTACATGAATGTTTGGAAGGGTGGTAGTGAGCCGGGCGTTGCCTTCGTTTGTGACGATGACGATGCTCCCGGTTTCAGCAACCGCAATGTTGGCGCCGCTGATGCCCATGTCCGCTGCCAGGAATTTCGAGCGCAATTTGCCTCTCGCGAACTTCACCAGCTTCGGGATGTCCGGCTTCTGTCCCTCTTCCACCTTGTCGCTAAAAACGTCGGCGACCTCTTCCTTGGTCATGTGGATGGCGGGCATGACCATGTGCGATGGCGTCTGGCCGGCGAGTTGAATAATCCACTCACCAAGGTCAGTCTCCTGCACATCGATCCCGGCCTTTTCCAGATGCTCGTTGAGATGAATCTCCTCGGTAGCCATGGACTTTGACTTAACGATGCTCTTAACGCCACGTTCCTGCGCGAGGCGGAGAATGTAGTCCCTCACGGCCTGGGGATCGTTGGTGCGGAACACCTTTGTGCCGCGAGCTTCAGCGGCACGCGAAAACTGTTCGGCCAGTTCATCCAGATGCGAAGCGGCGGAAGATTTCACTTCGGCGATCTGGGTGCGCAACGCCTCGAAGTCAATGCCTTCGTACGCCTTCGCGCGTCCGGCGCGATAAGCAACGGAGAAGTTTCCCAGTGCTCCGGTGAGGCTTGGATTCGCCAATGCATCGAGAATCGATTGCTTGAATTCCTGCTTCACGCCGCTACCTCCAGGTCGTCCACCATGATGATGATGAGCCGCTCGGGACCATGCACGCCGATGGTCAGCACGCGTTCAATGTCTGCAGTTCGACTGGGTCCGGTTATGAACGACAGATACGACGACTTGCGTGGATCAATGTGCTTGAGGACTGCTGGAATATCCGAGAGCAACGCCGACGTGGGAATGATAGCGATATGTAATAGCGGGAGCGTGGATACCAGTCGGGTATCGACCGCGTCCGCGGTCTGTACAAGAGTGCCGGTGTTGGCCAGCGCCCATTCCATCTGACTGATGCCAACCTTGGCGTCGGCTGCGATCTCGCGTGTCACCGCGAACTTAAGTCCCGGTACAGCGCGCTCCATCTTCTCTTGTGCGGTTTGGCTGAGCATGGGACCTGCAGCCCACACTGCATAACAGTGAGGCTGATCGTCCACGCCTTCCTGGTGCAAAAGGCGAACGATCAATTCCATTGCCAGCTCTTTGGTTGCGACTCTTTGTACCTGCGCGCTGACGGCTTCAGCACGCATTTTGAACAATTCAAATAATGCGGGAGACTGCGCAATTGCGCTCATGGAATCCTCGTATCGGCGGACAGCTTAGGCCATCCTCCGAACCACTTACCCCGTGCATCGCGATCTCCCCTGGGAGGGGAGATCGCGACTCCCAACTTAATGCACGACTAATTGAGTGAACGGATACACGTACGCCATCAGGAAAATGAGAATTCCAACCAACCCCGCCAGTGCCAGCGAGTGCAGGAACACGTAGCGCAGAATCGAACCCTCATGTCCGTACCACTGCGTGGCTGTCGAAGCCACTACGATGCTTTGGGCGTCGATCATCTTGCCCATCACTCCGCCTGTTGTATTGGCTGCAGCCATCAGCACCGGAGGAACACCGACCTGTTGCGCGGTGATCTTCTGTAAGCTGCCAAAAAGTACATTGGATGAAGTATCCGATCCCGTAACTGCCACACCCATCCAGCCCAGCAGGGTGCCAAAGAACGGATATAGATGTCCGGTACGCGCAAAGGCTAGTCCCAACGTGGCGTCCAAACCTGAGTAGCGTGTGAGCATCCCTATTCCCAGCATGGCCGCAATCGTCAGCAGCGAGAATCGCACCTTCACCAGCGTATGGAAGAAGATGGAGAAGATTTTCCCTATGCTCTGGCCCATGATCAGACCAGAGAGGATAGCGGCGAGCAGAATGCCGGTTCCGGTCGCGCTGACCCAGTTCAGGCCGAACACAGCGGCTTCCTTCGTGGGCTTTGCAACCACAGGTTGAACGCGCTCAACCATGTTGTGCAGAACCGCTACCTTAAATTGCGGATTGGTAATTTCGCTTGGCTTGGTAGCCCAGCTTGCGGTTGAGGTGAATACCTTTTCTGGTGTATTCATCCACAGCTTGCCGGTCTGTGTACCCCAAACAAAGACGATCACGCTGAGGATGACCCAAGGAATCCAAGCCTGGGTGATTTCCTTGCGCGTGTAAGTCTGCTGGACATCGCCACGAGCAATTCGCGCTTGTTCCTCTTCCTCTTGTCCCTCAAATTTCCAGATCTTCTTAGGATGCCAGACAAGCAAAAAGCCAGTCAGGCAGATCATTGAGACGACCGATGCCGCGACGTTCACAACCCAGGGGCCGTGCAGATTCGAGATCAGGAGTTGCGGAATCGCGAAGGTCACACCGGCAACAAGAATCGCCGGCCAGACTTCGATCATACCTTTGAAGCCAACAAATGCCCAAACGAGCCAGAACGGAACCAGAATGCAGAACGGGGTCAGAATGCGACCCGCCATGGCGGAAAGAATAACTTCGCTGAAGCCAGTGACCTTCGCCAAAGCGATGATTGGTGTACCCAACGCGCCGAAGGCAACCGGCGCGGTGTTAGCGATCAGCGAAAGCCCTGAGGCCTGAAGCGGCTTGAACCCAAGGCCGATCAACAACGCGGCGGTTACGGCTACCGGAGTTCCGAAGCCTGCGGCGCCTTCGAAGAACGCTCCGAAACAGAAAGCAATCAGCAACAACTGCAAGCGACGATCCTTGGTGATGCCCGTCAGGCTGTGCTGCAGCACGGTGAAGCGGCCTGACTCGACCGTCAACTGATACATGAAGATGACGTTGAGCACGATCCAGCCGATAGGGAACAGCCCGTAGCCCGCGCCATAAACGGCAGTGGCTCCTGCCAGGCGTGCCGGCATGTGAAATCCATAAATTGCCACCAGCAAGGCCGATGCGAGTCCAGCCAGGGCAGCGTAATGCGCTTTTATATGACCGAGAGCCAAAGTTCCAAGCAGCACTACAATCGGAATCGCTGCAACGAGCGTTGACAGGGCCCAATGTCCCAGCGGGTTGTAGTTCTGTTGCCAGGGAGAGGTGAGGGCAGGGAGCTTGAGAATGAGGATTGAGGCAATCGCACCGAGAACAACAACTAAACCGGCTGCGAGATAGTTTGGTTTAGGCTGAGATGGCGTGGGGGCTTTTCGAGCTGGAGTCGGGGGTAGAGTCGTGGAGCTCAAGTAGAACCTCCGTTGCAGGCCTGTGGGATCGGGTTTGTTCAGCTATACCCGTTTCCCAGTCACTCAGTGGCCTCACAATGTGCGGAGACATTACTACAGGTCAGCTTGTCAGACAAGATGAAAATATGATTGACCGCAGTATTTTTTGTCCCTATCCTGCATGTGTTGAGGCCTATGGTTTCCAAGTCGTTGAGTGGATTAGAACCGGTACCTCGTGCCACCCTAAGTGAGCAAGTGGCGAAGCGTCTTGCGGCCCGCATTACGTCCGGGGACTGGAAGCCAGGTGAGAAGCTTCCGTCCGAATCCGTGCTTTGTAAAGCCTTCAATGTGGGGCGCTCCAGTCTGCGCGAAGCGCTTACTTCTCTTGCCTTCATCGGCCTGATTCGTGTGCGCGCTGGAGGCGGGAGTTATGTGGCAGATCAGCCGTCGCCGTACGTCACCAGCTCGTGGCTGAGCGGCGGAGTTCTATCGAACGAAAAGGCGCTTGCCGAGTTTGTTGAGGCCCGTCTGATTCTTGAAACCGAAGTCGCTGGATTGTGTGCCGAGCGCATCACGTCCGAAGAGTTAGTCGAGATGGAACTCCTGTTGCGGCGAATGAAGACCGCCGTTACCAACTCAAATGAGTTCTCCAAATTCGACCTATCCTTCCATTTGGCTATTGGAAAGGCCGCAAAGAACGAAGTACTGAACCAGATCCTCTCTGGCGTGCGAGAGCAAACCATGGAGTTGATCACCAAGAGCCTTCTTCTTGAAGAGGGAATGGAAGATGCTCTGCGCGGCCACTCTAAAATCATCCGGGCGTTCCGGCAGCGCAATCCCGCGAAGGCACGAGAGGCCATGCGGCATCACTTGCAAACTTGCCAGCGTGGTTACCAGGTCCTGTTCGACGAACATCCACTGAAGAAAATTGCTTGAGTGCGTCTTGCACAGAGGCGACGTGTCCAGCGGGGACACCCTCTGCAATCAGCGCCGGGAGGCTTCTTATTAAATGACGGAAAAACCAGGTTCCGCGCTTTCGGAGATCGATGAATCCAAACTGTCTCAGTCGAGCGTAATGTTGACTGCGCAATCAAGGTTGGCATGGCGATTTCTGTCCTTCCCAACGGTCCTGGCCGGTTCACTAGTTTACTTGGTTCTTATGCTTTCAAGACGGAGCGTCGGCGATCCTGACTTGTGGTGGCATATGCGGAACGCGCAATATTTGCTAACCACAGGCCACCTTCCCGTCGTGGATACCTATTCTTATACTGTGCCCGGAGCGACCGTCGTCCCGTTCGAATGGCTCTCGGAAATACCTTATTATTTTGCGTACAAATGGGCTGGACTTTCTGCTGTCCTTGCGCTCGTTTTCCTGCTCTCCAGCGCAATAATCCTCGGCATTTTCCGCTTGGCTTATCTCGCCAGTAATGACGTCAAGAACTCTTTCATTGCTACCATTGGGGGAGCGCTTCTTGCCTCCATCTCTATCTCTGATCGAACCCTTTTATTTGGATGGTTATACCTGGTAATTCTCCTTTTGCTTTTGGAAGCAGTAAGGAGTGGTTCTTCGAAGTGGCTCTTGCTCGTCCCTCCGCTATTTTGCCTTTGGGTAAACACGCACGGTTCATGGCCGATGGGCATGGTGGTGTTTGGCATATTCATCGCCTCTGGTTTGATCGAAGGGAGTTGGGGGCACGCGTATGCCAAGCGCTGGTCGAGACCGCAGTTGCGAAAGCTGTTCATAGCTGCCGGAGCATCCGTCGCAGCACTGTTTATCAACCCGTTCGGATACCGTGTGGTCTTCTTTCCATTTCAGGCCATGTTCGGAGGCACAAACTGGGCCCGCTACATTCAGGAGTTTGCTTCCATTGACTTTCAGACGTCTTGGGGCAAGGTTGCAATTGTCCTCATCGTTGCGGTGCTACTGCTCGCGGTCTTTTCGCGCGAGCGTTGGCGTTTGGACGAAGTTGCGTTCGTGGTGTTGTCGCTGTACTTCGCCCTTACGTACATCAGGTTTATGTTTCTCGTCGGAATCCTTGTTACTCCCATTGTTGCCAAGCGGTTCAAATTGATGACTCCTTATAACAGAGACTCCGATAAGCCACGGCATAACGCTGTCGCTCTGGCGGTCTTGCTCTGTGTAGGTTTCCTCAGTCTGCCCCATAGCTCCACTTTTCAGGGACCAACGAAGTATCCCGAGGGAGCGGTCGCCTACATGAAGGCCAATAAGCTTCAAGGCCGTATCTTTCATGAATATGGCTGGGGTGGATACCTAATCTGGAATGCGCCAGAATTGAAAGTCTTTGTCGATGGCCGTTTCTATCATTACGCCGAAGCAGGTGTGTTTAAGGATTACCATGCGGCGGTTTTTAACATCAATCCACAAGCTGTTCTCGACAAGTACAAGGTTGAGTATGTATTGATGCCAGTTGATAGTTCGCTTACGAACTTCTTGAAGAGTAGCCCAGCATGGAGCGTTCGCTATAACGACCAGACAAGTATCCTGCTCCAACGGTCTCCAACAACCGTAAGCCATTGATTAACAGCGAGTATTGAACTTTACAACAATTGTCGGAGTTGTGTGTCTCTGGTTTGCATCAAAGGATATATCGATGTGCAAGAGAATGCAGTTACGGGTATAGTCACGCAGTCTTCGAGAGTCATAATGTAAGGTGGCCCTGATGCGCAATCTTGAAAAATCCGCCTGTCTTTCTATAGTTGTTCCATGCTTTAACGAAGAGGAAGTGATTCGGGCGACGAATAGTCGATTGATCGCAGCCGCCGAAGCGACGGGTCTCTCATTTGAGATTGTCTATGTAGACGACGGTAGTGTGGACGCAACCGCATCCATACTGCGGGAACTTCAAACTGCCGACGAGCGCATTCGGGTAGTTCAACTTTCTCGAAACTTTGGTCATCAGGTCGCAATCACCGCTGGCCTCGAACATGCGTCGGGAGATGCTGTTGTGCTCATCGATGCTGATCTTCAAGATCCTCCTGAATTAATACACGAAATGGTGGGGCGCTGGCTTGAGGGCTGGGATGTAGCGTACGGGGTCCGCACTGATCGGGATGGCGAAACCATATTCAAGACCCAGACCGCCAAACTCTTCTACCGGGTAATGAACGCGCTCTCCAGTACACCGATTCCTTTGGATACCGGCGACTTCCGCCTGATGGATCGCAAGGTGGTTGACGCATTGCTATCCATGCCCGAGCGCGACCGTTTTCTGCGCGGCATGATCACCTGGGTCGGTTTTCGGCAGACACCTGTGCTTTACCAACGCTCCGCCCGCTATGCCGGAACCACAAAGTATCCATTCAAGAAGATGCTCCGGTTTGCCATGGATGGGGTGTTTTCGTTCTCGGTCATTCCGCTCAAGTTGGCTACCTTTCTTGGCCTGGCGTCTTCATGTCTGGCGTTGATTGGTGGAGTGCTCGCTGTTATTAACCGTGTCTGGACCGATCATTGGACCGTCGGTTGGACGAGTCTCTTCCTGGCCATACTGTTCTTGGGCGGTGTTCAACTAACCTGTGTTGGAATCATCGGTGAATACGTCGGCCGCACCTACGGAGAAGCAAAACGCCGTCCTTTGTACTTCGTACAGGAACGTCTGGGATTCTCCAAGTCGGTGCAACCGCTTGCGCAGCGGTCCGCGGTCGCAGGGAAACAGAGACAGTAAGTGCGGGGCCATAAGCTATGAAAACGACCGATGACCAGGCTGCCGGTTTTGATAAGTTTGCGCCCTCCTACCAGACCTTATTAGACAGCAGCATTGCTATCACCGGCGAGAGCGGCGAATACTTTGCCGGGGTCAAGGCGCGCTATGCAGCCTCCGTTTTAGGGGCAGACTTCTCCGGAAGCTTGCTGGACTTTGGATGCGGAATCGGACTGCTTTCGCGTGCCTTGGCAAATCAATTTCCTGTCGCACACCGGGACGGCTTCGATCTTTCTTCTGAAAGCATAGCCGCCATTGATCCCGAACTGGCAAGGGGAGGGCGATTTACCTCTGACGAAAACGACCTGCGCGCAGAATACGACGCCATTGTCGTTGCCAACGTCATGCACCACGTTCCCAAAGCAGAGCGTCCGGCAGTAGTTGACTCGCTTGCGAAGCGTCTTTCCCCAAATGGACGCCTCTTCATCTTCGAACACAACCCTGCGAACCCTCTGACCCGACGTGCCGTTGACCGTTGCGAATTCGATGCCGACGCGGTGCTCCTGCCTCCTCGTGAAACGCTTGGTTATGTCTCCCACGCTGGCATGCAGGTTACCCAGCGGCACTACATCGTCTTCTTCCCCCGATTGCTCAACGCACTACGTCCACTGGAGTCGCACTTGACCTGGTGCCCACTTGGTGCTCAATACGTGGTAGTAGGGACGCGAGCCAGTTGAGATATGGGCATCTTTGACATGTAAGAAGCACTTTTCTAGTTCGCATCGATGTTACTTTTGGTTACCCCTAGATTACCCAAAATGCGCTAACGGTACAGGATAATTAAATAGCCGCGATAAACGGCATTGACATTCCAGAGCTTCTGCTTAATATTGCGCATGATATTGCGCATGCGCTGGGGCGTTGACTTCTTCGAACGAGGAAGCCATTTCTAACAGACGCAAAGCGCACTCACGATTGCATGGCTGTGCTTTATGATCGCGTTCACTGAAACTTGTTGTGCTCTGTAAGAATTTCACACGCGGATATAAAAATTCCTCCCCCACCGCGTAAATTTACAACCATCGGCCAGCAGCTCTCATCAGAGTTAAGGACTTCACTTTAATCATGGGAGTGAAGAAGGGGCATCAGTTGTGAGTCAAGATTGACCTGGCAGACTCGATTTCAACGTCGTGGCCCGTTTCGGGCTAGTGGAAGTTCAACTACAAACCTATAGGAGATCACCCGAATGAAATCTAAAATGTTGCAAGTACTTCGCGCTCTGCACAACGATGAGTCCGGTCAGGATCTGATCGAATATGCTCTGGTCGCGGCTCTGATCGCGCTTGCCGCTGTCACCACAATGAAGTCTCTGGGTACTGCGATCAACGGCGCATTCAACAACATCGCCGCAAATCTGGACAGCAACGTTAAACCGTAGGCTAGAGCGCTGAGAAGGCGGAGTTACTAGCTAGTAGCTGTTTGTAGCCGAATGGAGTTCAGGAAGCGCATTGGCGATATCACTCAATGTGCTTCCTAATTCCAATTTGTCGCTTGAAGCGTGAATACCCCGGTGACGGGCTGCGCGGATTGCGCACGTCGCACATATCGAACAATGATCCAGCGGGCCAGGTAATCTGATGACGACAGAATCTCTATTTATCGTGGGTGCGTTGACTGTCGCGGGGATCGGCGGCATCACGGATGTGGTGACCCGCCGCATCCCCAACAATCTCACCTATTCCGCCATGTTGGTCGCCATCGTTGGACGGTTCGCGTTTGAGGGTTGGCATGGTTTGGGGAACGCAGTTGCTGGTGGCTTGGTCGGCAGCGGCGCGTTTCTGCTCTTCTTTCTTCTTCGTGCCATGGGTGCCGGAGACGTCAAACTCATCACGGCCGTTGGCTGTTTTGTTGGGCCGGGCCTAGCCATTGAGATTGTCTTTGCCTCGGCCATTGCTGGTGGTATCTTCGCGATTGTTTTTGCGCTTTGGCAGGGCAGACTACGTACCGTGCTAGGGAATGTCGGTGAACTCATCAAGTTTCACACAGCGGTGGGACCTGAGATTCATCCGACGCTGAACCTTACCAATCCAGAATCGGTTCGCCTGCCTTACGGTGTTGCCATTGCGGCGGGCGTTCTATTTTCGGTTTCAGCTTTCTATTTGCGAGGTGGCAAATGAACTCGAAACGAATTGCACTGGCACTTGTCCTGGCTGTGGCCATCGCAGGAGTAGTTAGCTATGCGTTTTACTCCCGCCTTCGTTCGCAGCAGTCCGTTACCTGCACGACCGTAAAGGTGGTCGCCGCAACGAAACCGCTGTCCGCTGGTTCGCCGATCAGTGCAGACAGCGTTGCGCTTATCGATTGGCCGGCCAGCATGCCATTAACCGGAACGTACACTAAAGTCGAAGACGTGATTGGCCGGTCGGTCATTTATCCAATCGATCTGCATCAGCCAGTCCTGGAGCACGATGTTGCCTTGGCCGGGTCCGGAATTGGCTTGACCGTCAAGATCCCCGAGGGCATGCGCGCTGTATCGGTACGGTCAAATGATGTAGTCGGTGTGGCCGGCTTCCTCTATCCGGGATCGCACGTGGATGTGCTTGTAACATCTAAGGTCGATAACTCCCAAACCCCTTTGACCCAGACCATTTTGCCGAACGTCGAAGTCCTTGTCGCCGGACAGAAAATTGAGCCTGATCCTACGGGGAAGCCTGAGACGGTTAACGTGGTGACCTTGCTACTGAAGCCGGAGGATGGCGAGAAACTGGTACTGGCGGCCTCGCAAGGCGCAATTCAGTTTGTACTTCGTAACGGTGCGGATCAAAAGAGTCCTGATACTAAGCCGGTCAATATGGCGGATCTGATGACTGGAGCACCTAAGCCCAAACAGGAGAAAAAGTTGGTGGTCGTGAAAGCTCCTCCTCGAATCGTGCAGCCAGCCGTTTTTTACGAAGTCGAGACGATTGCAGGTAGCAAACGGTCAGTTGATAAGTTTGAGTAACTATTGATTCCACAAAGAGGAACCTCGAAATGCGAGCACTTCACCCTGTGGTTAATTCGGCAGTTGCTCTCCTACTGTTAGCTCTGGCAGTGCCGGCCGCAAAGGCGCAGACGCCATCAGGAGAGACAGCGGGTACTCCAGCGTCCTTCAAAGGTACCGGAGAGACGGCCGCACAAGAACAGCAGATTGCGCAGGCAACATCGGCTCCCGAAACGCAGTCAGTACACATTCAGGTCGGTAGGTCGATTGTTCTGAACACCCAGTCCCGCTTGCGGAGGCTTGTTGTAAGTAACCCGAACGTGCTCGATACGGTTACGGTAAGTATGACTCAGGTTGTGGTCACCGCGAAGATGCCGGGCAGCAGCAGCCTGGTGATGTGGGACGAGGGTTCAAACGCCCGCATCCTCGACGTGTATGCGGATGTTGATGTTTCGGGCCTGCGAGATGGAATCAAGTCCGCATATCCTGATCAACCCATCCATGTCGAGGCGGAGCAGGGAAGAATTCTCGCCACGGGGCAAGTTACAAGCAAAGCGATTGCTGACGATGTTCTGCGGATGGTTGGCGTGTATTCGAAAGAAGTTGTCGACTCGCTGACCATCGAACCAATCCGTGAAAAGCAGATCATGCTCAAGGTGCAGTTCGCCGAAGTTGACCGGATAAAGCTGGAAACTTTCGGCTTCAACATTTTAAGCACCGGTGCGGCAAACACACCGGGAACGATTTCGACTGGCCAGTTCGGGCAGCCGTCGCTTGGCACAAACGGGTTGATTACTGGCGTAATTGGCGGTTCATTGACGGGCTCTACTACAAGTCTCTCGGCTTCGAATCTGCTCAATATCTTTTTGTTCCGCCCCGACCTGAACCTCGGCGCAACGATCCAGGATCTTCAAACGAAAAATGTTCTGCAGATTCTGGCTGAACCGAATCTGATGGCACGCAATGGTGAACCTGCGAAGTTTCTGGCCGGTGGTGAATTTCCTTTCCCTGTTGTACAGGGGGGAGCCGCAGGCACTGCCGCTACTGTGACCATACAGTTCAAGCCCTTCGGTGTGAAGCTTGATTTCACGGGTTACATCAACGGCGACACGGTCCGGTTGAAGATTGCGCCGGAAGTAAGCACACTTGATTTTACAAATGCGGTAACAATCTCCGGCTTTCAGATTCCTGCTATCTCCACCAGGCGAGCGGAAACAGAGATTGATTTGCGCAATGGCCAAAGCTTTGGAATCGCGGGCCTACTGGACAGACGCACCACGGTACAAATGAGCAAAATTCCAGGTATTGGGGATGTCCCGATTCTGGGAAATCTTTTCCGGTCAAGATCATTCAACCGAACCAATACTGAGCTTCTGGTGCTCGTGACGCCGATCATTGTGGATCCCATTGCGGAAAATTTGGCTGTGCCTAAGGCGCCGGCAATGCCTGTACATAACTTGGATAAGGGCGACTTTGATCGGACAATGGAAAAGAAGTCGACTTCGACCCCAACGACAACTACTAACAATAAGTAATCACGAGGTAGCGTAACGTGAGCACCCTAGTTCCTCAAACATCTCGCCGCACGTTGGGCATCGTGACGGTTTCCGTTGATAAGCGGGCCGCCGCTGGTCTACGCGAAATTGTGGACTCGCTTCCCGGCTTTGAGATCACTGGTGAACTTGATCATTGGGCCGGGACCGATTCCGCTCTAGTACAGGATATTCAGCAGAAACAGCCTGATGTCTGTGTAATTGATTTCGATAGCAACCGTGAGAGCGCTGCGCTCCGTGCTGAACAGATCAGGAACGCGATGCCGACGACTGCCGTTTTCGCCTTCTCATCAGACTCCCATCCTGAGCGCATCATTGATGCGATGCGTTCCGGATGCTCGGAGTATCTGCTAAAGCCGCTTGCGCGTGATCGAGTGGTTGAGGCGCTCGTCAAACATGAGCAAAGGAAACGGGAGCGGGGGCCCCAGGGTAAGAGAGGCAAGGTATACGCATTTGTAGGAGTGAAGGGCGGAACAGGTGTAACGACCCTTGCCACTCATGTTGCTACCTTTGCTGCTCAAAGCGGAATCAAGACCTTGCTGATCGACCAGCATCCCGATCTGGGCGATGTGTCCGTGTATCTAAGCCTGGGCAAACATCAGTATCATTTCTTTGAGCTCGTACACAACATTCACCGCCTCGACTCCGAACTTCTGCAAGGATTCGTCACCAAGCACTCGTCCGGACTCCATGTTCTTGCTGCTCCCGATTCATTTGGGGCAGGGAACAAAGCTTCAGAGACGGCTTTAGAAAGCACGCTCGATTTCCTCCGGGATGAATATGACCTGGTTCTCATCGACTGTGCCCCTGGATTAAATGCGTACAACGTCGGTTCAATAGACCGTGCCGACGCAGTGTACCTGGTCGCATCTCCCGAGCTCCCTTCGATTCGAAACTTGGTCCGCTACCTGGAACATTTAAAACGTTTCAATTGTCCGCAGGAAAAGACGCGAGTCATCATCAATCGGTACGACAAACGCTCGGCGATCAGGGAAGAACAGATTGAAAAGACGATCCGCATGCCGATAGCGTTTCTCGTGCCGAATAGCTATGCAGAGGTGGTGAATGCCATCAACAGTGGAACGCCTATCTCGTATAACGCCAAAACGGATCTGGCCGTAACATTCCGGAAATGGATAGACACGCTGGTTGTTAAGTCGGTGCAAGTCAGCAAACAGGAACCCAAGCGTCTATTTGGAATACTGGGCTTGTAACACTGGCCCAAAAAGAGGGGCAATGGCTTCATTCGGCGATATGACGAAGAGCAGCACTCTAGAATTTGAACAGGGGACCCGGCGGGACCTGAAACCTAAGGCTTACCAGGAGATGAAGTCTGCCCTTCACCGGGACCTCCTGAGCCGTATCGATCTTGAGAAACTGAATTACCTTGACGATAACCATGCGCGAAGTCAGATACTAGCGGTTATCCAGGATCTGGTAGCTCACTCAAACACTCCTTTGAGTGCTTCTGAACGTGAACGGTTATCGCGCGAGGTGCTGGATGAGGTCTTTGGACTTGGCCCTCTCGAGCCTTTGCTACAGGACCCTACCATCAGCGATATTTTGGTCAACACTTACGCTAACGTATACGTTGAGCGTGGTGGTCTGCTAGAGGAGACTAATGTCGCGTTCAAAGATAACGTGCATCTCATGCACATTATCGACAAGATCGTTTCGGGTGTGGGCCGCCGCGTGGACGAATCTTCGCCGATGGTGGACGCTCGCCTCCCCGATGGCTCCCGTGTGAACGTGATTATCCCACCGCTCGCCGTCGACGGTCCGATTCTTTCCATTCGCCGCTTTGGCACCATTCCTCTAGAGATGGAGGATCTGCTTGCCAATCACACGATGACGCCCCAGATGCGCGACGTATTGCAGGGTGCGGTCAGCGCAAGACTCAACATCGTCATTTCCGGCGGAACCGGTTCGGGCAAAACGACACTGCTGAATGTACTCTCACGATTTATCTCCGAGAAGGAGCGAATCGTGACCGTGGAAGACTCCGCTGAATTGCAGGTAAAGCAGCAGCACGTTGTTCGCCTGGAGTGCCGCCCGCCCAACGTTGAAGGCCGAGGAGCCGTGCATCAGCGTGAACTGGTAATCAATTGCCTTCGTATGCGTCCGGACCGCATCATCATCGGCGAGGTGCGTGGCGAGGAAGCCCTCGACATGCTCCAGGCCATGAACACGGGCCACGATGGCTCCCTAACGACCATTCACGCCAACAGCCCGCGCGATGCAATTGCCCGCATGGAAACCATGGCGCTAATGGCAAACCTGAATTTACCTGAAAAAGCCGTTCGCCAACAGATTGCTTCGGCCATCAACATCATTGTTCAGGTCTCGCGCATGAGCGATGGCAGCAGGCGAGTGACTCACTTAAGTGAGATCACCGGCATGGATCAGGATGTCGTCAGCATGCAGGATATCTACCGCTTCGAAAAACGTGGAGTGGGCATCAACGGCCGCGTGTTAGGAAGATTCTATTCAACCGGCGTAACTCCGAGGTTTGCAGAAAAGATCGTCGCGTCTGGGATCGCAGTTCCGCCTAACCTTTTTGATATGACGGTTGAAGTGTAGTTCTGCCTGGAGAGGGTTCACCGATGCTGATCCTACTGTTTCTGGTGTTGTTGGTTGTGACGTTTGGTGTCGTTCTAATCATAACGACACCAACCAAGAAAGAGAATGAACTAGGGAAGCGCCTTGCCGGGTTAGATCGCAATTCAGTTACTGATGATCAGGGGGGCGGCCCTGACATTCTGAGGCGTGAAGCCTACAGTGACCTGCCGATCGTTAACGCGATTTTGCAGCGAATCAAGCTCGCTGCTGATATCGACGTACTGATCAAGCAGGCCAATTCGAGTTGGACGGTTGGCCGGGTGGTGTTCAGTGCACTCGCCATTTTGGTTGTGGTCGGAATGCTGAGTGCCACATATTTTCACAGCGTGGTGATCGGAATTGTGCTCGGGCTGGTCGCGGCAAACGGGCCATACATTTCTTTGCGCATCCAGCGTTCGGCAAGGCTCAACAAGTTCGCATCCATACTGCCCGATGCCATCGATCTCATGGGACGCGCACTCCGCGCCGGACATGCTGTCACTGCTGCCATCGAGATGGTTGCGCGTGAAATTCCAGACCCAGTCGGGATGGAGTTCCGTCGCGTATTTGAAGAGCAAAACTTCGGGCTGCCAATTCGCGAAGCCCTCATCCACCTTGCCCAGCGGGTTCCGGTTCCCGATCTGCAGTTCCTGGTCACGGCCATGCTGGTCCAAAAAGAGACGGGCGGTAACCTTGCCGAGGTTCTTGACAAAGCTGGTGCGGTCATTCGCGAGCGCTCCCGCCTGCTGGGACAACTGAGAATCTACACTGCCCAGGGACGGCTAACAGGCTGGATTTTGGGTTTGCTGCCCTTCATCGTCTTCACACTCATGAACTTCGTCAATCCTGGCTATGCCCGCGTCTTGCTCGATGACCCAATGGGACGCAAGGCGATCTGGCTCGGCCTTGGGCTTATGGTGATTGGCGTGTATTTGATTCGAAAAATCGTGGACATCAAGGTGTAACCATGTTCGGAATGATTATTGCAGTTGTGTTGACCTTCGTTCTCAGCCTGGCTCTGCTGTTACTGCTGTTGAGCGAGAGATCGCCACTTGCGGCCAGACTGACGGCGATTGCAGTCCAGCCCGTCGAAGCTTCGGCACCAGCAAAGTCCGGCATCGAAGCCGCATCTCGATTCACCGAGTTCCTTGCGCCAGTGCGTAAACTCCTCGGGCTAGCAGACGACGGCGAGATATCGCGCCGCCTTGCCGCGGCGGGATATCGCGAACGTGGCTACGTGGACCTTTACTATACGTTCAAACTGCTTGGCCCAGTATTGGCTGGATTGATCGCAGGCTTTGTTCTCCATGGCGAAAATGTTTTCATCTATTTTCTCGTTTTGGGTGCGATTGGATATCTTGGACCGGATTTTTGGTTAACCGGAGCTGTATCTCGGCGCCGCGAAAGAATTCGATTGGCCCTTCCGGATGCGCTCGACCTGCTCGTTATATGCATGGAGGCCGGCCTAGGTATGGATCAGGCTCTAATTCGCATTGGCGAGGAACTGCGTCTCAGCCACAAGGATTTGAGCGACGAATTGTTGCTGATCCGGTTGGAGCAGCGCGCCGGAAAACCACGCATCGAGGCATGGCGAAACATGGCAAATCGAACAGGCCTGGAAGTGTTTCGCTCATTCGTCAACATGCTGGTCCAGACGGAGCGATTCGGTACGCCGCTCTCAAAGTCATTAGGTTACTTCGCCGATTCGATACGAGTGCGCCGTCGGCAACAGGCAGAAGAAATGGCAGCCAAGACGACAGTAAAACTAGTATTTCCATTGGTCTTTTTCATTTTTCCGAGTATGTTTATCGTGTTGTTGTTTCCGGCGATTCTTTTGATCAGTAAGAACATGACAGCCACATTTGGGCATTAAATCCGAATCAAGGGAGGATAGGTGTTTATGGATAACACAACAATCATTCGAATCGTTTCTGGTGTTCTTTTCGTAGTGGTGCTCTTTATCTTGATTCAGCGGCGCAAAAATCGCGCATAGCAGGCATTTCGGGAGATCAGGGTTGAGCGATCCTGTCGATACAGTTGGTGTTTACAACACGACCAGGAACAGTTGCCTTGGCAAGCAGATCAGAATGGCCGATACCAGTGTACGGCGATTAGTGGGTCTGCTTGGCAAGCGCTCGCTTGCTGCTGGTTGCGGATTATTCATCGTGCCATCGCAGGCTATACACACCGTCGGAATGGCATTTCCGATCGATGTAATCTTCGTGGACAAGAAACACAGCGTCCTCGGCATACGCGAAGCTGTGCGCCCATTTCGCATTACGCGCGTTTTCTGGAAAGCATTTGGTGTGCTGGAACTTCCCGTGGGCACTATCTCAGGCTCTCACACGCAAGTTGGCGATCAACTCAGGATCGATGCCGAAAATCGACTCGGTGAATAGAGCAAACTTGCGGGGAGACGCGGCGCAGGGCCAGTGTTGGAAGTGTTATTCCTAGCGTTCAATTACGAGCGGCGCGTCGAGGTGGAAAGTAAGCGCACGATCCGCTGTTCGCTTTGCCTCTTCGCCTAGTGGAAGTTCCACTAACCGGGATTTCACCGCATAGGCACGGTGATCGATGTCGATTGATGTTAATCCGAGGCTGACATTGATGTCAGACGGGTTGGAAGTCATGACTGTTAGTTGACATAAAGCTCCGGCCGGAATCGCAACGATTCCGTTCGTCTTTACCGAACGTGCAACGTGACCCTGTACTACTGTTCCCGCCTTGAGTTGAGAGAGCTTTGCTGCCCGGACAATCACGTCTGCCTGATTCAGAACAAGCACTTCGTGCGCGCCAGACTTAGCGGTCGAGGTTTGCGTACCAGAGCCACCCACAACTTCCAAATTGTCTGTTTTTCTTGCGGAGGTATGCTTCGGCGTTTCCGAGGCAACCGTAGCGGGAGATTTTGCTAGAGCCTCGCGTGCCTTCTCGGCGAATCTACCATTTGAAGCCATAAGCTGTTCGTATTGCTGATTTGCTCGGCGGCGAAGGGCCACTGCTTCCCCTGATCCTCCATGTTGAGCTAAGGAACGTAGGCGTTCTGCCAGCACCCAGCGGAGTTCGTCGCCATGAACGTCGCCCGGAAAGGCTCGCGAGTAGTAATCGACTGCCTTCACGGCTTCGTCGATCACTTCTGTCTCCATTCCCAATAGGTAATATTTCAACACGTCAGCGCCATCCACCTCCAGAGGCTTGGGTGGGGCCAGTTCGTTCGCCTGCGCATATGCCGAGGCGTTCTTCCATTGAACAGTGATCCAGCGTTGGCCACGGTCGCCGTTCGGAAATCCAGTGATATCCACTGTTGAGCCGGCCGCGACACTATCGACGCTCGATGCACTCGGCGACGGAGCGTGTCGCAACACAAGCGGGCGCAATGCATAGGACTTGGCAACAACGTGCGCCGGGAAACTTGGCTGGTTCGTGCGCCGCAGAAAGGTGATTCCCAGGGTGAACACAATGATAAACGTAACAATGCTCACTGCGGCAGCTCGGAAGCGCCGTTGTCCCTGGTTCGGAGCACGAGGCATTTCGGGGATAATATCGCCGGATAACAGGCTCTTTGGTGCCTCATGGGTAAACGGGACGCGGCAGTAAACACATTTGGTATGTTGGAACGAAACAATGCGGCTGCAGCTTGGGCAGCGGCGAACCACCGACAGGCTGACATTGCAATCCGGGCATAACTCGGTATCGGCAGCGTATTCACCACCGCAGATCATGCACATCGCGATTGCGTCTGTGCCGCTTTTCCACTCGTTCGCGTTGATATCAGTATCCATAGGACTATGTCACGCTCCCTATCGTACTTCGACGGGGTGTGAAATGTCTTTCTCCTCGCCTACGTTTGGTTAACAAGACCCTTGATTCCGCGTACCAAACCCTCAAGGTCGCTCAACACCCAGTCTAAGCTGAAGCCATAGCTTGTGTGCCAATTTTCGGGCCTTATCCATTCCTCGCGAAGCTTGGCCCAGTATGAGGCGCGGATTGCCCTCTCTTCGACGCTGAATGTCGTGCTCCTATCGTCTGCCAATCTGAATTCCGCGGGCACCTGCGCGGGCAGTTCCGATGTGCGGCTATATTTCCATTGGATTACGCCCAGTGCCACCTTCCAATAAGCTTCGGCAGTACCGGTTTTCGGCATCGTGTCCGACACGCGTAGCGCAACAAAATCCCTGGGCGGTAAGGTATTGAGCTTCACTGTGGATTGGAGGGAGACGACTACGATCAAAAGTATGAATAAGGTTACTCCCACCGGCCAAAGGCTATACCTCCCATCACTTGGTCGCATCACCAACTCCCCTGATAACTTCCGGATTCACCTGTTCATCAGTTATTTTTTTCTCGATGCATCGGCTGCATTAGTTTGCGCATCCTAAGTAGCAGACCAGTTCTGGATTGGATGCAAACATTATCACATCCGTCTTGTCGTTGTGAAACGAATTCATCCCTGGTCTGCATGCTTTTGCGTTGACTCCGGCCAGCAGAGTACATAAAATCTTCCCTCACTTGGTGGCATGGCTTTGGAATCCTGAGGTGTTGAGCATGAGACACATTCGGCTTCGCAAACAGTGCGGCTCGCAATCGGGACAGAGCCTGCTCGAAACCGCATTGCTCATTCCGTTATTGCTTCTTCTCGTCTTCAACGCAATCAATTTCGGCTACTATTTCATCGTTTGCATACATCTGGCGTCCGCGCCCAGAGAAGGCGTCCAATACTCGATTCAAGGTTTCGAGACCCCCGCGCACATCGGGCTCGCTAATCCTGGTCCTTCGACGGACACTCACTCAGTAAGCTATCTGACATACCATGACATGAATACGCTGACTGGGAGTGGAACAACTGCGGTCCGCGTTTGCAGTATGGAAATTGGGTTGAACAACCCAGGTTTATCCACACAGACGGCGCAGTGTACAAGTTATGGTTCTGCGGCAAGTCCGGCATTTGCAGCGGTCGCGGCCGACCCGGAGTCGCCGAATTTTGTGCTTCATCGCGTGGATGTGCAGTACACCGTTACTCCACTGATTAAGTCGAGCCCTTTCGGGCTGATCACACCAACGCTCACCTTTCATCGCCAGGTGTCCATGCGGGCCATACCATAAATGCCGGGGGCGCATATGAAGATCCTAGCTTGCAGAGGTCGGAATTCGCAGCGGGGCGCTGCACAGATTGAATTTGCACTCTCCATACTGCTGACCATGTTTCTGATCTTTTGGATGTTCGAGATGATCATGGTCGTTTATACCTACTCCGTGCTCGCTGATGCGGCTAAGGAAGGGGTACGTTATGCCATCGTCCACGGCTCGAATAACGGTTCTCCCAGTGGTCCTAAGGACGATGACCCGGCCATCACGAGTGTCGTGAACGGTTACGCGAAACTGTCGCTTCACAATATTTCCTCCATCAATATTCACACAACGTACCCCGAGACCAGCAATGACCCACCCCATATGGTCAAGGTGGACGTCACGTACACATATGTCCCTTACATCGCGCTGCCCTTTACTTACCCATCTATTCACACGACGGCGCAGGGCAGAATCATTAATTGATTGCTGGAGACTTGACGATGAAGAAGCTGAACCATAGCCGTGAGTCATTTGTGTACGGTCGTCATTCTGAGCGCGGACAGATCGCGATTATCGTGGTGCTGGCCCTTGGCTTGTTTCTCCTTGCCTTTACAGGTTTGGCGGTGGATTACTCGAATCTATGGTTTCATCGTCAGGCGGCGCAGGGGGCCGCAGATGCGGCCTGTCAAGCGGGTGCCATGGACATGTACAACCTTGCGGGGGGAGCCGTCTCAGGCACCCCTGCTACCTTCAATCCAGGATTTACTCCGACTGCTGGAGCCAGTCTTGATTGTTCAGCGAATTCCACCGCTACTCCGTGCAAATACGCAGCCTTGAATGGATACAGTGGAACCGGCCTCGTGGGCGCAACTGCATCGAATGATGTTACTTTTAGCTTCCCCGCAACAACAAGCATTCCTGGCGTTACTGCTCCCCCTGCATCTTTGGCTGCAGTGCCGTTCATGCGTGTCGATGTAGTAGATCGTGTAAAGGTCTATCTTTCTGGGTTAATTACAAGGTCAAGAACACAGGATGTGCGGGCAACGGCAAAATGCGGACTGGTGCTTGCGACCTCGCCTATTCCTATCATCATTCTGAATCCAAGCCTCCCAGGATCGCTTTCAACAAACGGCACCAATGCAACCATCGCCATCCAGGGGGGACCTCAAAGGAGTATTCAGGTCAATTCACTTAGTGCCACGGCGGTTGGAGGCTCAGGCGGAAACGGCAATTTCACTGGAACAATTGACCTGCATCTGGGCGGGCCTGCGATCCCTCCCACTGGCAGTGATCTCGGAACCGCCGGTGGCCCTGCTACTCCTGTGGGCACCTTCAAGCCGGGCTCGACAGGACATTGGTACATTTCCAGTCCAATTATCGACCCTTTCGCTACGCTTGCCGCACCACCAAAGCCTGGGGCACCAGTTGTTCCAGCGAGTTGGCCGGCATGGTGCACGAGCAGTCCTTGCAATGTCGACCATGGGTTCAATAAGTGCCCGGCGGCTGGTCTGCATACTGATAGACCCGCTGGCGGGTGTTGGGAGTATGCACCTGGGTACTACCCGAGTGGCATCTGCATTGGAGGTGGAGGGTCATGTAGTACCGGCCCGAAGGTCGCCATCTTCGACGCAGGCATTTATTGGATCGAGAATGGATTAAAACTAAAATCTGGTTCCATTGTTCGCCCAAGCAACCTGGACAATACGGCAAACGGGATGGGGGGAACACTATTCTACTTCTCAGGGACTGAGTCGGTGAGCGTGACCTCAGATTCTGGAGCAACCACCGCCGGTATCGACGTGTTTGATACCTCACGAGTGCCGTGCTCCGCTCCAGGTTCTTCGCCGCTTCCGGCAGGGGTTCCCCCATCTTTGAACGGAAACGAACTACTTGCCCCGTGCGTTGGGCCTTACGGCGACCCGCCGCTGGGGCTGAACCGGGGAATATTGTTTTTCCAGGATCGTTCAACCCTCATGAGTTCCGGTGCGACTTGGCAAGGTGGAGGCGACTTTCTGCTGGCCGGAACGATGTACTTCCATCAGTGCCACACTAATGGCACTGATACGACGGGAACCAGCTGCTCAGGGAGCGCTTACAGCAGTGGTTTGAAGACGAACCAGGCAGCATTATCACTGGGCGGAAACTCGGGGTCGGGCACGTATCTGCTCGGAGAGATCATCGTCGACACGTTATCGCTCGGGGGAAATCCGACGATCAACATGGACCTGAATCCGAACGCCACCTTCAGCATTCTCAAGGTTGCATTGCTACAGTAAGCCGGACCATAGCCGGTGCCGCAAAGGGCCGCGATGATCGCTTGGAGGCAGGAAGCTTGCCTGTTCTCAGGATGTTTAGCACCGACCTCGGCAGAACGTCGTTGCCCACTCGTGGGATCTTCTATTCGATTCTGGTGCATGGACTATTCGCGGCGATAGTTCTCGAAGTTCCCTGGGACTACTGGATGCTTCCGGATGTCCATCTGGTCTCTGCGCAACACATGCAGGAGCACGAGGTATTGCTCCTGCCAAACCTGGACCCAATCGCCAGTAGCCCAGCAGCTCCATCGGGCAAGAGTGGAGACGCCGGATCAAAGCCGGAGATTCTAGCTGCAGCTCCCAGCACAAAAGCTGCTCAGGGCGTGGTGTACAAAGGGCCCCAGCTCATAATCTCGAATCCGCCGCATCCCGACAATTTCGTTCAAACGATCCAGCAGCCTGACCTCGTGCGGAAGCTCAAACTCCCGGCTCCTCTTGCCGTGCCGTCGCTGGTGTCCATCGCTCCGGCCAAGCCTTTGCTTGCCCCTCCCGTGCCGCAGCCGACGCCGGAACCTCCCCACCCGATCACGCCGCCTGAGAACCAGCCTGTCCAAGTGGCCGTTGCTCAACCCATCACACTTCCGCAGGAACAGCCCAAGGTCGAAGCGCCCAAACTGCCGTTGCCTTCCGCCGATGATCATCTCCGTACCGTTTCCAACTCCGCTGTTCCGGCGCAAATGCCGAAACTTGCGCATCCCAACCCGCCCGTAAAATCCGGCACTGACGCGCACAACATTCTCGTCGTCAATGCGATTCCCGTGCCCGAGCACGCCCCTGCGGCAATTCCTCCCGGAGAAGTCTCCGGAGCTTTCACGGTCTTACCCGTACCCCTCAGTGCTCGTCCCGGTGCGACGAAGTTGGCGGGTGGAGGATTAGAGATCAGCGGTGTGCCTGGCATCGGAAATGGAACCGGCACGGGTGCTGGTGTGGGTACCGCTTCCAGCGCGGGAGGCGGTGGAACAAACTCAACCGGAGGCGGTGGCGCAGGCAAAGCTGTTCGTGCCGGTGCTGGCTCAGGAACAGGCATAGGTCGCGGCGGCACAGGTCACGATCAGGCAGGCAATGGATCTGGTCGGGGCGGACTGCAGATATCGGTGAACCGTGGTGCCTCAGGATCGGGTTCCGGTAATAGTCCCTTTCCGGGCATCATGATCCAAGGCGGTTCCGGCGGAGGGCGCAGCGTCGCGAGAGCACCCCTTGCCGCTGATGCGAAGGCGCAAACCAGCTATGGAATTACCATCGTTGCAAACGGAGCCAGCGGTGGCGGATTCAAGGATTTCGGCGTCTTTCAGGACGAAGCATCCTACACCGTCTATCTCGACATGGCCGACACGGGATTACCTATCTCCAGTTGGACGTTGCAGTACGCGCTCTACTCCCATCGTCTGCCGGGACCATCCCATGTAGCTCAGGTCCCGCACGGCTTGTTGACGCCACCGTATGCAATCACAAAAACACTTCCTCGCTTTTCATCTGAAGTAGCGAAACGTGCGGCCGGGACTACGATTGTGGTTTTCGGTATCGTGAACTTGCAAGGCAAGTTCGAGGACCTGCGAGTTATGCAGAGTCCTGATCCTGTTCTCAATCAACCTCTATTGGACTCGCTTGCCAAGTGGACATTCCAGCCCGCCAAGATGGATGGCGCACATGTTCCCGTGAAGTTTCTACTAGGTGTCCCGGTGAACTCCGTTCCTCGAGCGTGACGTCTCACTCAGAGATTGCGATTGCGTTAACACTGTTCCAAATTGGGCAAAGCCTGTGAATTCGCCGCAAATCCGCACCCGTTCATTCTGAAACAGTGATACACCAATGGGGCTGACACGTGCTGTTTCGGCCAATACTTCATGTGCTCCCAATGAATCACATCTTTGGCGTGCTCATGGTGCAGCTTGCGAATCGCTGGGGCATGCCCTCCGTACTCATGCGTCAATTCGATCCTGTCGCGATCTTCAAAGCGATAGAACAGCATCAAGTCGGCTACGTGCTTATGGTCCCTACCATGCTGGTCTACATGCTCCATCACCCCGAGCGGCCGAAGTACGATTTCTCCAGCCTGTATCGCATCATCACCGGAGGCACAAGCCTCCCCGAGCCATTACGGCTCAGCATCCAGCAGGCCTTCCGATGCCGCGTCGATCAGGGCTACGGATTATCTGAGACCGGATTCGTTTCCTGCTATGGAGACCACGAAAGCTATCGCACAGGCTCATCGGGATGGCCCTGCCCCGGGTTTGAAATTCTCATCGTCGATGAAAAAGGCCGCCCTCTCCCCCCCCGCCTTCCGTGGGAGAAATTTGTGTAAAGGGTGCAAGCATTACGCCCGGCTATTGGCAGGATTCTGTTACCACGAGCGAATCTTTCCGCGACCAATGGTTCCATACCGGGGACGTAGGCTACATGGATCGTGACGGATACTTGTACATCACCGATCGTAAGAAGGATCTGATCATCAAGGGTGGAGAAAACATCTCTCCCCGAGAGATCGAGGAAGTCATCTACCTCCATCCTTCGATTGCTGAAGCCGCTGTTGTCGGCGTCCCGGATATCGAGTTCGGCGAGGAAATCTGCGCCGTTGTCCAACTGCGCCCCGGTGCCAAAGTCACAGGAGACGAGATCAAGGAACACGCAGCCAGGTATCTCGGTAAGTTCAAGATACCGCTTCACGTCGTCTTCCAGGATTCGCTGCCCCGAACTTCCACCGGAAAAGTAAACAAACGGATGATCCGTCAACTCTTAGCCGAGAGGGCACCTCAATCCATGAGTGCGTAATTACAATCAGGAATGCAAATGAGACCCAGGTTACAATTCAGCGGTCCTGCCCAGTCTCGGGCCATGAGTGGGGCGATGCTGTGCCGGGCGGCTGCCGATGTTGCTCTCCGCCGCCTGCTCCACGGACCGCTGTGTCCTGCGTGGAATCTGGCTGCCGAACTTGCAACGGAAATCTCAAAGAGACAGTTACTCACTGCCTTCGCAATGCCTGATATAAAGCAGGCCCGGATTTATCTCGATTCACTTGCCATCTACTCCAGCGCACTATCAAAAGTAAGTATCGAGGATATCGCTCTGGATAAGTTCAAAGGAACATGGATTACTCCACCTAACTCTGCTCCCGACCAGACAATCCTGTTCCTGCACGGCGGCGGATACGCATTCTACCCGAAGAACTACTACAACAATTTGTGTGCAATGATCGCTCTGTCCGCTGGACTCCGCATGTTTGCTCTCGATTACCGCTTGGCCCCCGAGCACCGGTTTCCAGCTCAACTTACCGACGCAACCAATGCCTACTTTTGGTTGTTAGAGAACGGGGTCAATCCTCGCCAGTTGATTGTTATTGGAGACTCCGCCGGGGGCAATCTGACGTTGTCCTTGCTCTTATACCTTCGCGACTCGAAGTTACCGCTCCCGGCTCTAGCCATCTGTCTATCGCCTGCAACTGACTTCGAAGGGAAGGGATTAGGCGCGCCCCCCAGTTCTGAACTTGACTGGATTACGCAACACATGGCCTCGAAGTGGGCGGATTGGTTCTGCTCTCAGGAGCAACGCTGCGACCCTCTTGTTTCCCCTCTGAACGCGGACCTGCGGGGCCTTTCGCCTATCTACATGCAAGCCGGAGGTGCGGAGATTCTGCTTCCCAGCATTCAACTTTTCGCCGAGCGAGCCCGGGAGCAGAAAGCCGATGTTGTTCTGGAAACTTGGCCCTCAATGAATCATGATTTCCAGGCGTTTGGCTACGATGTTCCCCAAAGTGCAGAGGCAATCAGGCGTATTGGTGCCGTGATTGCCTCCCATATTCCAAGAAGAACTGAAAACCAGCCAACTGCTATTTAGAGCCTACGACTGTACCTTGCCGTGCACCATTGATTGCGCCATCATGATTGCCTTCTCGTGCAGGTCCCAGGAGAGGATTGCTTTCTTTGTACCCTCTCGCGCCATGGCCGTGCTCAGCCTCTTCTCCGCTACGTCGAAGGTGTCTTCTGCGTCCATGTGAGCCTTATAGGCTTCCTCGTCCGCTTGCTTGATCCGAATTGCCGTCGCCCTGATTTCCGGGTCGACTTTCACTTTCTTTTCTTTATCCTTTGCTTGAGATTTGTCGCCCGACACCAATTCCTCGTAAGCGGCTTTCAGTTCGTCGCTCCAGCCCGTCTTTACTTCCTTCTCAAATGCATCGAGCGTATCGTTTGCCAGGTCGGCAGCTTTCCTCACTCTCTTCTTTTCGGCCAGCCATCTCATTACGGACCATCGCACGGCTTCGGTCATTAGTGCCTTAGCCTCCTCGACCTCTCGCAGATTCAGCATAATCGGAACGGCCTCCTTGAAAAGTGGACGATAACTCACAACGCACTGACCGTCTAGTTCTTTATGAATTTCCGGCAGCAAAAAACATACTCTATGCAAAGCTGAATGGGTGTAACATTCCATCGAATATTAGGCCTGTGCCGGTGCGTCGATTTGGCGGGAGCGGTGGATGAGGTCTTGCTATATATCATCGTTGGCAGGTTTGCCGGCTTTCCCTGCCGGCCTGCAAGGCGTTGCGCGTAAGGTACTCTCCTTCGCGTCCGCAATTCTTAATGTAAGCCTGATTGTCGAGTGTCTGTTCTATCTCTTAAGTTCATTCATACCATCGCGCCCACTGGCGTGTTTTGGATTATTAGATAACGCCATAAGTTAGCGTTGGGCAAAGGCGCATTTATGCCTACAAAGAAATCCAGCCCCGCGGGAGACCGTAGATGAAGAGTGCAGCGAAAAGTGAACGGATTCGTATTCCTCGTAACGCAGAGAACGATTACACCCACGAAAGCGCAGCCACGCGAAGGGAATTCATCGAAGAGCATACCGGTGCGAAGCTTTCGCATGTCTCCAAGTATTCATTTGATCCCGCAACTCTTCCCGGCAACATAGAAAATTTTACCGGCGTGGCCCAGGTTCCAGTCGGCATAGCGGGGCCCCTGCTTATCAATGGCGAGCACGCGCAGGGAGAGTTCTACATCCCTCTGGCAACCACCGAAGGCACTCTGATTTCCAGCTACAACCGTGGCATGCGCCTGTTGACCGAGTGTGGCGGAGTGAAGGCCACAGTGGTGGATGACGCCATGCAGCGAGCACCTGTCTTCATGTTTGCCGACGCACTTCGCGCACGCGAGTTTGGCCATTGGATCATTGAGAATTTCACGGCCATTCAACATGCGGCGGAATCAACCACGCACATTGGCAAGCTTCGCAACATTGACCAGTTCGCAGTTGGCCCCTTGCGTTACCTTCGTTTCAACTACACCTGTGGCGACGCCGCGGGGCAAAACATGACGAGCAAGGCGACCTATGCTGCCTGTGAATGGATCAAGAGTAATCATTCTCTTCATCCCAAGTATTTCCTCACCGGAAACATCGATACAGACAAGAAGCATTCCCACATGAACATGATTTTCGGCCGGGGCAAGCGTGTGGTCGCCGAGGCAGTTCTGCGCGGCGAATTCCTGCAGCAGACGATGCACGTCTCAGCCGCGGATTTGGCTGGTGCACGCGATATTCAGATGGCGGGCTCGGTTCTTGCGGGATCGTCCAACAACGGCGCGCACTCGGCAAATGCGATTGCGGCTTTGTTCATTGCTACCGGGCAGGATGCAGCGAACGTTGCGGAAGCACATGCTGCGATGACCTTTACTCGAGTGCTGGAAAACGGTGATTTCTACTGGTCCATCACGCTTCCATCTCTTATCGTCGCAACTTATGGTGGCGGCACCGGCCTGGCAACGCAGCGGGAATGCCTGGAAATGCTCGGCTGTTACGGCAAGGGAAAGGTAAACAAGTTTGCAGAGATTTGCGCGGCCGTAGTTCTTGCCGGTGAAACTTCTTTGGCCTCAGCCATGATTCATGGTGATTGGGTTACCGCTCATGAAAAGCTCGGGCGCAATCGTCCCTAATGGAGGAAGAACTAAGATGTCAGATACTCACGCCAACGAAAGCCTCTCCTTCATGGACGCATTCTTCCTGTATCTGGAGCAGCCCGGGGCGCCTCTCAACGTCGCATCGATCGCCGAGTTCGAAGGCGTCATTCCTCTCGACTTGTGCAGGAAGTACGTGGAGTCGAAGCTTCCGCTGATACCTCGTTTCCTGATGCGTGTCGCGATGCCGACCTTTTTCATCGGTTCCCCAACCTGGCAATACGATCAGAATTTCGACATAAGCAATCATGTTCGTGAGATCAGACTCCAACACGGAACCGAATCAGAGTGGAAGTCCGTCGTCTCGGAAATACTAAGTAAGCACCTCGACCGCAACCATCCGCTCTGGGAAATGACGTTGGTCCACGGATTGAAATCTCAGCACACCGGCGTTGTAGTCAAGATTCATCACTGTCTCGTCGACGGCGTAGCCGGTGTCGCTTTACTCAACGCTCTTCTGGATCCAAGTTCGGTCGCGCCGACAGTGCGTCGCAAGAAATTGAAGATTCCACCGCCGCCCGCTCACGAGCCCGCAGCGCTGCTGGACACTCTCATCAACTCCTGCTTCTCGACTGCACAGGCGTTCTTAACCGTGCATTCAGAGCTGTTGCGCATTGCCGAGCGGACTGCGATTCCTGCTGCCAATGAGAAACATGCGGAAGGGGTTCAGGCTTGTGTCAGCCCGCTCGCGCGCATCGCTCCATTGGGCGACTTGGCCCGTCTTCTCGCGGAACTTGCCGAGCCCACTGAGCGTCTGCCCTTCAACGTGCTCAGCCATGGGCCGCAAAACTTTGACTGGGCCAAGCTCCCGATGTCTGAGATTCTTGCCGTCAAGCAAGCCTGCGAAGCGACCGTCAACGATGTTGTTCTCACCGTGCTCAGCATGGCTCTTCAACGTTACGCAGAGTTGCACAATGTGAACGTAAAGGGTCGCAAATTGAGGATTGTAGTGCCGGTAAACGTTCGCGAGGACGGCGCTGCAAACGTCACCGGAAATCAAATTACCTTCCTCCCGGTGGACATACCATGGAGCGCTCGCAATCCACGGGAATTTCTCAGCGTTGTGCAGAAGAGGGTCAAGTTCTCAAAGACCGCTCATGGCGCCGAACTCATCGGATTGATAGGGACCCTGCTCGGCGCACTTCCTTCGTCGCTGCAAGCGCTTGCCGGAAACATCCTGAGCCAATTGCCGATCAGCGTCTGCAATTCTATCTGTACGAATGTACACGGACCGAAGGTCCCGCTTTACCTGCTCGGACACAAAATGGTATCGAGTTACCCATGTGTTCCAAGGGGCGGCGAGATGGGTGTGAATTGCGCCGTAATGAGCTACGATGGCTGGCTGTTTGTCGGCTTCACCGGTGACTCCAAAGCTATTCCCGATCTCGGAGTATTGGCAGAGTTATTCTCCTCCAGCTTTGCAGAGTTCCGAGATTCCCTCAGCGTCGCTATTCCCAAGCCGGTTTCAATGCCCAAGATCCGAAAGCCCCGCGCAAAGAGGAAGGTCGCCGTCGCAAGAACGAAGTCTGCGCTTGCGGCTGAGGTAACGCCCATCTTTGAGGCTGTTCCCGAAACCGTTGTCGAGAGCGGGAGTGTCGAGAGCTTCGGTTTTGAGAGCTCCAGTGCTGAGAACTCAGGTGTTGAGAATTCCGGTGCTGAGAATTCCTCTGAGGAGGCCATTGCTCCCGCCGAGCTCGCCTTGGCAGCAGGCGACTGATGTGGAACAAGCTGAGCTGGCAATCGTTTGCCGTCTGAAAACAAAGGTGTAGTGATGATCGCGACTAAGCCGCAAGAGGATTCGAGCGAAACCTGGATCACGAAGTGGCATGAGTCATTGTTCGGAGTCGATCTCCTCATGCTTCATGCCGCCCCTGTTTATTGGGGAGTCGGGGTGCCACACGGGGACGGCTCTGCTGTCATCATGATCCCGGGGTTCATGCATAGCGACGTGTACCTGATCGTCATGTACGCCTGGCTCAAGCGCATTGGATACACTCCCTACTACTCCGGCATCGACCTGAATGCCGAATGTCCCAACCTGCTCATCAAGAACCAGCTCAATCCTCTTATCGATGAAGCACGCCGCGAAACCGGAAAGAAGGTTCACCTCATCGGACACAGTTTGGGAGGAGTCATCGCCCGCTCATTAGCTACTCAAAGATCGGATGCGGTGACCTCGCTCATCACTTTGGGATCGCCTTTTTCAGGTGTTGTTGTGCACCGCAGCATTCTGCGTGAAACTGAGGTTGTGCGTCGCTTCATCCAGAGCCAGCATGGCGACCGCGTGCCGCCCGAGTGCTACACCGAGCGTTGTAAATGTGATTTCATGAGATCGCTTCGCCGTGGCATTCCAGCACGCGTTCCACACACAGCAATCTTTACCCGCAACGATGGAGTTCTCGATTGGCGGCGCTGTAGGACTGGAGACAGCGAAATCGATGTAGAGGTCGGGGGGACCCACGCCGGTCTAGCCTTCAACACCAGCGTCTATAGAACAATAGCTTGCCGACTGGCGGAGGCCGGCGCGAGCCACACGTCAAAGCGCTAATCAGGAGTTCGTCTTCATCCGCTTCGCCGCAGGTTCTTTCTGCTTCAAACTTTCTTCCACCTCTGCCAGCCGTTGTCTGAGCAATTCAATCTCACTCTTCTGCGTCGGCTGCGGTTCCTGTGCAGCTTTGCTCTGTACGAACTTTTTCATCATGGAGAGTGGAGACAGTGCCGCGGAGTTTACCTGTGAGAGCCCGCCCTGAATTGCCGTCTGAAGCTTCTGGTAAGTATCGAACGCCGATTTCAGATACCACATGATGAACTCTTGCCCCACGTGATCTGAAGCCATCACCAGTTGACGTAGTAGTTCCAGCGGTAGTCCTGCCGGTTGGTCTTTTGCGTTCTCCGTGATGATCTGTGTCAGAGTAACCCGGGTCAGATCTTCGCCGGACTTTACATCGACCACCTGAACGTCTGTTCCATTTCGGACCAGGGCCGCAATCTCTTCCAGGTTGATGTATCTGCTCGTCGAAGTGTCATACAATCTCCGGTTTCCATACTTCTTGATGATTACCTTAGCCGAATCCAAGAGCTCACCTCGTTGTTGCATTGCAATAAATATCATTCACGTATTGACACGCTGACCGGGAAATACTAACATGTCCCGCAATGCTGCAGTGCAGCAAAAGGAGGTCAGTATGCGTAAAGATTCAAAGGGCCCCTCCGCAACTCATGAGCGGCCCTCTTCCTTTGTGTCTCTGCTGTCTGGTTGGGTGCAGCAGGGAATTGAGAGCTTCTTCGCCACCCAGCGAATTCTTGTCGATCTTGGCATGCGTCAGAATACGAACGCACTGAAGTCCATCCGCCAGGGTATTTCGGCATCCGAGGCTGATGCCAAAGATACACCCATGAAGATCATCAAGGAATTGGCGGTTGAGGGCACTGCCAACTATATCGAAGCGCAGCGCATTCTTCTTGATCTAGCGCAGCAGGAAAATGAAATTGTTCTGAACGGCGTAACTGACCGTGTCGGTGACTATGGCACAGCCGTTAAGATGACGAACATCGTCCGTCGCAGCATCGGAACTTTCATCGAGATGCAGCAGAATTTCCTGGTCCTTGCCAGCAAGCGCACGCAAGGTCTGTTACAGGATTCCGAGGACGACAAACACAAGGACGGAAACGGCCTCATCGGACTTGCCAACGAAGCGATGGATCAGTTCATCGCCGCCCAAAAAGAGTTCCTTGATGTCATCTCCGAAGAGACGATCGAAGAAGACGGCAAGAAGGATCACGCAACCAAGAAGGCTAATCGTGCAGAGATGACGAAGCTCGCGCGCGAAGCTGCCGATTCCTTCATCGAAGCCCAGAAGAAGCTGTTGGATCTTGCTGGACAGCAGGTGAATGTGAACATGCAGGCTGCAACTCGCGCCCTCGACCTCAAGATGCCGATCCGGTTTATGCCGGTTGCCGACATCGCTGGTGAGAGCGTGAAGAGCTTTGTGGATGCAGAGAAGGCACTGGTCGATTCGATGATGAAGACGCGCGTGCATGTCACCGAAGAACCAGCCAAGCCGAAGAGCCACACGGCAAAGGGCCCCGTCCGCCGTGTCAAGGCAAAGGCGAAGGCTCGCGCCGCGAAAGCATAAGTCGACTCCTCCCGCTTTAGTCGGGTGAAGCGTACCTAAGCCGGTGTGCCGGGGATTTGGTCCCGACATGCCGGCTTTTTTCCTTTGCTACCGCCAAGCTGCTCTTTTCCACGAATTTTCCATTCACATTGTCATATGCACGCATCAAAGTCCTTGGCCTGCGAATCCCAGCGTGCGGCAGCACTGCGGATGCTAGGCAAGTCGGAGCGCAGCCGTGAAGACCATATGCAAGATTCGTTGATCCAGGTTTTTGAGCAAGAAGCAGAAGCTGACCTTGCTATTTGGAAGGAAGCGCTATTCGCAGTCGAACTCCTTCTACTCCATGCCTCACCCGTCTACTACGGGCTAGGCATTCCCCACGGAGACCATTCAGGAGTTGTCATCATTCCAGGTTTCCTCGGCAGTGATCATTACCTCGCCGAGCTTCGCTTCTGGATCGCCAACATCGGTTACGAACCATACTTTTCCGGAATCACCCTCAACGCCGAATGTCCCAATCTGCTAATCCAACACCGTCTTAATGAAAGCGTCGATAAGGCCGTCAAGGCGACCCGAGGAAAGATTCACTTGATCGGCCACAGCCTCGGCGGGATAATTGCCCGCTCGATTGCCGGTCAGCGACCGAACGACATTGCTTCGGTGATTACGCTGGGATCACCTTTCCGCGGAACCATTGCTCATCGCAGCATTCTGCGAGCGGCTGAAGTCGTTCGCAAGCACATCATCAAACAGCACGGATCAGATGTTCTGCCGCACTGTTACACCTCGCGCTGCACCTGTAACTTCCTCGACTCATTGCGACGCAAGGTTCCCGATTCCATTATGCAGACTGCGATTTATACACTCGACGACGGCGTGGTTGACTCGCGTTATTGCCGAACAGGAAACTGTGATTGTGATTTTCAGGTCCCCGGAACCCACATCGGTCTCGCCTTCAACGCATCCGTATATAAGATCATCGCAGAGCGGTTGGCCCTCGCTTCAGAGTAGAAACTTTCAAGCATTGCGCCCCGAAGCCATCCCTCCCCACTCTTCCCTCAATATGTGTTACTCTCCGGAGCGCTGTCGAAGCACTGCCCTTGTAAAGTTCCCACTAGTACCGTCTATTTAGGGTTAAGATGTTTTAGCGGTTGACTTGTAGTAGATGGCTGGCTACTCTCCTCTTAAAATTGAAGTATAACTATTTGGCCACTTTATGGACCGATTACTGAGATGCCCTTCCGGCCCACCGGCCCGAAGACAACTCAAGCATCCCCTGCCTCAGGGCCCCGCGCTCCTGATGTCGAGCACAATTGTTGTAATAAACACCCGTACGAAGAGATCAATCCGCCTACCTTTTCCCGATCCACCAGAAAAACCACAGGCACTTTCGAAGATTCCATTTCTAGTTCACGAGGCATCACATGCAAAAAGCCACCAACTGCACTAAAGCTGTCGAGATGATTCCCGACGGCGCTACGCTGATGATCGGCGGCTTCCTTGGGGTCGGCACGCCCCATCGCACAATCGAGGAGCTTATCCGTCAGGGCAAGAAGAACCTAACCATCATCGCGAACGACACCGGGCGTCCCGCGCTCGGCATTGGCAAACTGGTCGTCGCCAAGCTCGTCAAGAAAGCCATCGTCAGCCACATCGGAACCAATCCTGAGACGCAGAAGCAGATGATCGCCGGGGAACTGGAAGTTATTCTCACGCCCCAGGGCACACTGGCCGAGCAGATCCGGGCCGGCGGCTTCGGACTGGGCGGAGTCCTGACTGCGACTGGCCTTGGCACCACGGTTGCCGAAGGCAAGCAGACGATCGAAGTCAACGGAAAGCAGTATCTCGTCGAACTGCCTCTTCGTGCTGATTTCGCTCTTCTCGCCGCGCACCGTTCCGACTATCGTGGCAATCTTGAGTACGCTTTGACCGCACGCAATTTCAATTCAGTCATGGCAATGTCTGCCGACCATGTCATCGTAGAACCCGACCACATCGTTCCCGTCGGAGTCATTCCGCCGGACGCTGTTGCGACCCCGTTCTGCTGCGTGGACTACATCATCGAGAGGTGCAACTAACATGGACGAGAAAGTATTAATCGCAAAGCGCGTAGCTCTGGAAATGAAGAGCGGCACTCTGGTCAACCTCGGCATTGGATTGCCGACCACGGTTGCCAACTACCTCGCCCCGGGCCTTGAGGTGTATTTCCAGTCTGAGAATGGAATTGTCGGCATGGCTCCTGCTCCCGAACTCGGAATGGTAGATCCCGATCTCACCGACGCCGGTGGTGGATTCGTCGGCGCAATTCCCGGTGCCGCCAGCATTGACAGTGCTCTGTCCTTCGGTCTCATCCGCGGCGGTCACCTTGATTGCACCGTTCTCGGCGGCCTTGAAGTGGATGAACTCGGACACCTCGCCAACTGGACCGTTCCCGGCAAGATGGTGCCAGGAATGGGCGGCGCAATGGATCTGGTCAGCGGCGCAAAGCGAGTGATCGTCGCCATGACTCACGCCGCCAAGGGCAAGTCGAAGATACTCAAGCGCTGTACGCTTCCTCTTACTTCTGTCCGTCGTGTTGACCTGGTTGTAACTGAACTGGCAGTTCTCGAACCTACTGAGGCGGGCTTGGTATTGAAGGAAGTAGCGCCCGGTGTCACCGTTGAGCAGGTCATCGCCGCAACCGAAGCCACCCTCATCATTCCTGACAAGGTCGATGTCATGCCGGTCGCTGAGCCCGCTTCTACCGCGGCCAAAGCGTAAGGGTTGGAGTGAAGAGTTAACGCCGCATTGGTGCGGCAAACAAAGTTCCTTGCGAGGTTAATGAAAATGACGGATGTAGTTATCGTTTCCGCGGCGCGCACCGCCGTTGGAAAGTTTGGTGGTTCTCTGGCCAGCGTTCCCGCGCCGGAACTTGGTGCCGTGGCCATTTCCTGCGCACTCAAGCGTGCAGGGGTGGATCCGGAACTCGTCAGCGAAGTACTCATGGGCAACGTGTTGGCTGCAGGCCTGGGACAGAACCCTGCGCGCATTGCTGCGCTCAAGGCTGGTCTGCCGGTTTCAACTCCGGCTATGACGATCAATCGCGTCTGCGGCTCCGGCCTTCAGGCCGTCATGACCGCTGCCAACGGCATCATTGCCGGCGACTCTGACATCGTTGTAGCCGGTGGTCAGGAAAACATGAGCGCCACCCCTCACCTGCTCAACGGCTCGCGCGAGGGCTTCCGCATGGGAGACGCCAAGCTGGTCGACAGCATGATCGTGGATGGCCTCTGGGACGTCTACAACCAATACCACATGGGCGTTACCGCCGAGAATGTGGCCAAGCAGTACGACATCTCCCGCCAGCAGCAGGACGAATTTGCCGTCGCTTCGCAGAACAAAGCCGAAGCGGCTCAGAAAGCCGGCAAATTCAAGGATGAAATCGCCGCCGTCCCTGTGCCACAGCGCAAGAGCCCGCCCGTGATGTTTGATGCCGACGAATTCATCCGTTACGGTGCCACGCTTGAGGGCATGGCTGGACTCAGGCCGGCATTCGATAAAGCGGGTACGGTGACAGCAGGCAATGCCAGTGGACTGAATGATGGTGCCGCTGCCGTTGTCGTCATGTCTGCCGCTCGTGCCGCCGAACTCGGTCTCAAGCCCCTGGCGCGCATCGCTGCCTATGCCGCCTCTGCCATCGATCCCAAGATCATGGGCATGGGGCCCGTTCCGTCCTCCCGCCGGTGTCTGGAACGTGCAGGATGGAAGATCGGAGACCTCGATCTCATGGAGATCAACGAGGCCTTTGCTGCTCAGTCCTGTGCGGTCCACAAGGAAATGGGTTGGGATCTCTCGAAGGTCAATGTGAATGGCGGAGCCATCGCCATTGGTCATCCCATCGGCGCCTCAGGCGCTCGCATTCTTGTCACGCTTCTGTATGAAATGCAGCGCCGCGATGCCAAGAAGGGTCTGGCTTCGCTCTGCATCGGCGGAGGCATGGGAGTTGCCGTGGCCGTGGAACGTGCTTAGTTAAGTACTCTCCAGAATGGGCCGTCGGTCGCACACGACTGGGGCCCATTTTTTTAGAACGTTTCAGTTGTAGCAGGTGCATAATCGTCCATCGCAAACGTAGACAACACGAACTATTCGGAGCGCAAAGGTTATGGCAAACACCGGAGTTACCAACACTGCGAAAAAGCCAGTTCCCGCGAGTAGCGAGTCTGACGGGCCCCTTGTTCGTTTTGGTCTGGCACTTTCCACCTGGAGTGAGCGCTGGTTTCCCGACCCCTTGGTTTTCGCGTTAGCCGGGGTCGTGCTCGTCTTCATCTTCGGACTCTGCATCGGACAGAAGCCGGGCAATCTTGCGTTCCAGGGCGGCAAGGCCTTCTGGACTCTCGTGCCATTCACCATGCAAATGGTGATGATCATTATCGGCGGCTACGTGGTTGCAACTGCTCCCATCGTTAATCGCTTTATTTCTTGGATCGCAACCTTCCCCAAGAACCCTCGCACCGCCATTGCCGTCGTAGCGCTTCTTTCGATGCTGACCTCGCTCATCTCCTGGGGACTCAGCCTCATCTTCAGCGGCTTGCTTGTTCGTGAACTGGCCAAGCGCATCAAGGGCATGGATATCCGCGCCGCCGGTGCCGCCGCCTACCTCGGCTTGGGCGCAGTCTGGGCCCTCGGGCTCTCCTCCTCGGCAGCCATGATGATGGCCACCAAAACGGCCATTCCCGCCGGTCTGTTCCAAATCGCCGGTGTCATTCCGCTAAAGCAAACCCTCTTTCTCTGGCAGAGCCTTGCAACTGCAGCCGTTCTCATCGTGCTCTCCACCATCATCGCGTATGCTTCCGCGCCGTCAGCGGACAAAGCCAAAACCGCAGCCGATTACGGTATCGAATACGAATCCGCCGAGCGCAAGCTTGAGCCTCGCACCCGTCCCGGCGAGTGGCTGGAATACAGCCCGCTGCTCAGCGTCCTCGTCGCTGGCCTGCTTATCTGGTATCTTGCCACCTTCTTCAAACAAGCTCCGAACGGTGCTCTCGCAGCCCTCGACCTCAACAACTACAACCTCATCTTCATTACCGCCGGATTGCTTCTGCACTGGCGTCCTAAGAGCTTTGTAAAAGCCGTAGCGGAATGTATTCCTGCCACCGGTGGCGTGCTCATCCAGTTCCCGTTCTATGCCGTCATCTTCGGCATGATCGTCGGCAGCGGCATCTCTGACTGGATGGCCAACATGTTCGCCCGTGTCACAACCCAGGGCACCTATCCTCTGCTGGTTGCGCTCTACTCGGCGCTCATCGGAGTCTTCGTCCCTTCCGGCGGAAGTAAGTGGGTCATCGAAGCGCCCTATGTTCTGCAGGCGGCAAACACTCTGCACGTCCACCTCGGATGGGTTGTCCAGATCTACAACGCCTCCGAGGCTCTGCCCAATCTCATCAACCCGTTCTGGATGCTTCCGCTCCTCGGTCTCCTCCGCCTCAAAGCGCGCGACCTGGTCGGCTACGGTGTCCTGCAGATGATCGTTCACGTCCCAGTAGTCTTTTTCCTCTGCTGGTACTTCGCCCACGCGATCCCCTACATTGCCCCCGTGAAGTAGCTAGCTAGCAAAAAGAATCCCAAGCGTGATGAGAACCACTTCTCATCACGCTTTCGCTTTTCAGCACACCATCAGAAACCTCGGGTGTCCCACATCCGCCCTCTTTTGGCGAATGTGGGAACCGTGAAGCTTCCTCCACCTGTCTTTGCAGTCAGTATCTCTCCCCAATACACCCATCCCAACTCAATTCCCCTCAGCAATCTTCAGATCCTCCAGCATTTCCCGAGCATCTTTAGTCTAAGATTCACTACGAAAGGAAAGACCCAATGCGTGCATGGTTCATGGACTCTTACGATGGCGTTGATAAACTCCGGTTGGATGAGGTTCCCGACCCCCCGCCCGGTTCCGGACAGGTTGTCATAAAGCTGAAATACGCGGCCCTGAATCCTGCCGACGCATTCCTAGCCATCAATCAATATCCCGCAAAACCCAAGCTCCCCCACATCCTCGGCCGCGACGGCGTTGGCGAAGTCGTGGACATTGGCACAGAAGTGAAGAACGTGAAACCCGGCGACATTGTCAGCATTCTCCGCGGAGACACCGGTGTCGAAGCCTGGGGAACCCTCGCCGACAAAGTCGTAGTCGATTCAGCCCACGTAACGCCCATCCCGCGCGGATGGTCTTTGGAAGAGGCCGCCGGAGCGCCACTGGTTTACCTCACCGCATGGCAGGCACTGACGCAGTGGAGCGATCCTCCCGCACCGCCCCCCACCGGATCAGTTTTGCTGGTCACCGGAGCCTCCGGCGGCGTAGGTTCAGCAGCGGTCCTGCTCGGCAAGTCCATGGGCCTCACCGTAGTCGGACTCTCGCGCAGTGCCGGGAAGGGCGCGAAACTCAAGGAACTCGGCGCGGATTTCGTCTTCGATCCCTCCGAGAAGGGATTGCGCAAGGCTGTGCTCCAGGCCATTTCACCCAAGCGCATAGATATCGCCATTGACAACGTAGGTGGCGCTCTCTTCAACGAAGTCATCGCCATGCTCGGCTATGCAGGACGCATCAGCGTTGTCGGCAGAAGCGGCGGCCCTGTCCCGGAGTTCAACACCGCGACACTCTTCTTCCGCCGCAATCGCATCGGCGGAGTAACCGTCGCCGACTATTCCCCCGAAGAGGCCAAGGCCAGCTTTGAGCAGATCGTCGCCCGGCTCGACAAGATGGGGAAGCGCCCCGTGGTGGACTCCGCCTTTCCCTTCGCCGACGTCAAGAAAGCATTCGCCCGTCTCGCTGAAGGTCCCATGGGTAAGGTGCTCGTAAAAATCGCCGATTAGCAAAACGCAACCGCCATAACAAAAGGGAGAAGCCGTTGGGCCTCTCCCTTTTAGTTTCTGCGCGAACTTTGTTTCCTCTACTTGGCACCTGAGCTTTCATACGAATGGTTTTCTTCACCAGCCGTCTTGCGAGCCACGCCGGTCTCAATCGCAGCCTTCGTCACCGCCGCTGCCACGGCCTTCGCAACGCGCTTGTCGAAAACGCCAGGGATAATATAATCCTCCGTCAGTTCTTCCGGCGAAATCATCTCCGCGATCGCTTTCGCCGCGGCCTGTTTCATCGCTTCGTTGATGTCGGTCGCGCCACAATCCAGCGCCCCCCTGAAGATCCCGGGGAAGCACAGCACGTTATTGATCTGGTTAGGATAGTCCGAACGTCCCGTTGCCATGATGCGGACATACGGCGCCGCGTCCTCCGGCATCACTTCCGGCGTGGGGTTCGCCATCGCAAATACGATTGCGTCCTTGTTCATCTTCGCCAGGTCTGCTGCCTCTATCGCTCCCGGCCCCGACAGCCCCAGGAACAGATCCGCTCCCGCCATCGCTTCCTTCGCCGTACCGGCAAAGCCTGTAGGATTCGTGTGTTCGGCGAACCACTGTTTCATCGAATTCAGCCCCGTGCGCCCCTTGTGAATCGCTCCCGTACGGTCAAACCCGATAATGTTTGTCGCCCCTGCCGCCATGATCATCTTCGAGCAGGCCACTCCCGCCGCGCCCACTCCCGTAACAATAATCTTCAAATCCTTGATGTCTTTCCTCACCAGTTTCAGCGCATTTGTCAGCGCCGCCAACACCACCACCGCCGTCCCATGTTGATCGTCATGGAAGACCGGGATATTCATTTCTTTCTTTAGACGCTCTTCGATCTCAAAGCACCGCGGAGCCGAAATATCTTCCAGGTTAATCCCGCCAAATCCCGGCGCAATGGCCTTCACCGTGCGGATAATCTCTTCCGTGTCCTTCGTGTCCAGGCAGATAGGGAATGCATCGACTTCGCCGAATTCTTTGAACAGAAGCGCCTTGCCTTCCATTACCGGCATAGCCGCTTCCGGCCCAATATCGCCGAGTCCCAACACCGCCGTGCCATCGCTGACAATGGCAATCGTGTTCGCCTTGATCGTCAGTTGGTAGGCCTTTTCCGGATGGTCGTGGATTGCCATACAGACCCGCGCAACGCCCGGCGTATAGGCCATCGAGAGATCTTCGCGTGTAACCAGCGGCACCTTGCTGACGATGCGAATCTTGCCCCCCATGTGCATCATCAATGTGCGGTCTGAAACGCTGAGCACCTCAACGATGTCCAGCGACTTCAGATTCTCGATAATCGTCTCGCCATGCTTCTCATCACGCGCCTGCAGCGTGATTTCCCGAATCTTGTGTGTCTTGGTAACTCCCTTGATATCGATTGCCCCGATGTCAGCACCAAGGTCGCTGATCATCGAAGTCACCCGGCCAAGACTCCCCGGGGTAGCACGAATTCTGAGACGGATAGTAAGGCTATAACTTGCGCTGGGCTTCACGAGTGTGTTCAAGGAAAACTCCTTATGAATGCAAAGAATTTATCAATCTAGATAGGAAAGTATTAATAGTGCCCAAAAACTACACCAGGTGCTTACCACATCTTATTCCTCTGCTCGACATAAGTCCGTGAATCTCGCTGAATTTCGAGTCTCGCCGATCCGATTTATTCCCATCTGAAATGCGGAATTCAGCGGCCCAAAACCAGCGGAGCAGTCCCATCCGGAGGTGATTCCCCAACAACTCAGAGGAAAGCCCCTGAATCAAAAACGCTGCTTCTGACGGCAACTTTCTAAGGCCGTCACAAGCAGCGTTTATATTTTTTTGAAGTTGTTTTCAGGTTCGGCGTAAGTCGTTCAAAATCAATGGTGAGCGCGCTGGGACTCGAACCCAGGACCCACGCCTTAAAAGTTTGGCTAACCCTAAGCAGAATAACAACTTACACGATCCGCTACCTCCATTGGCGTCTCAATAGATTCAATCAGATACAGGTAAGGCAATGCTTATGGCGTCTGAACGGCGTCTGGAGCGGGAGAGGGCGGCCGGTTCGGCACTGTTCGAGGTTCATTCGATATCGGTTCGAACGCAGTTCGAAGAGATGAAATCAGATATGTTTTCAGCGGAAAGTGCGCCGACTGCCAAGTCCTGTGAATTGATGCAACATTCTCAACAGCAGGAGTCGTCCCTACTCCCAAACGACGAAGCATATACGCTGGCACAATCCGTCGATCGCGTTTAGTGGCAAAAGCAGGAAGTTGCAAATTATCATTTTCTTCTTGACCTCACTTCGATAACAGCTTAGATTTTGGTTCATGAACTCTCTTCCCATCGCTGCCTGTTGTTGTTCCACATCCCAGTGCGGGCGGGGAATAGGTGTGATATCTACAGAGTAGAAATATTGTAGATCTGATATTCAAAAGGCCCGCCATCGGTACGAATGGAGCGGGCCTTTTCTCTTGAACCATTCTTCCGGCTTCGCACATTCAGTGTAGGTCCTCCATACTCGACAACACTCGAACACGTAGGAAACGTTTCACAACGAGAAATCGGAGCTGGCTCAAATTTCGTTTCCGTAAGCGATTCAAACTAAGACAGAGGAAAAACTATATGTCATTGTACCGTTTGCACTTGTTTCGTTTCGTACAGATACTCTCGCTATCGATCTTCGGACTTATCTACTCAGCGCAAGGTCAAACGTTTCGCGGGGGAATCAGCGGTATTGTATTGGACCCAACCGGCGCAACGGTACAATCCGTCGAGGTAAAAGCCACGAACGACGAGACCGGACTGAGCTACACAACTAGCTCCTCAAGCGCCGGAGAATTCATATTCCAAGATCTGCCTCTCGGCGTTTATGCGGTGAGCGCCAAAGCCTCAGGCTTCCGGCCTCTACAAGTCCGTCAAGTGCCCGTCACAGCTGGCACCATTTATAACCTGTCCCTCAATCTATCGATTGCAAATGCGGATACAGCCTTGGAAGTCTCCGCTGCGAATCTCTCATTGGATACTGCTACGGCAGTCGAAACGACAGTGCTTGAAAGCAAGACCGTGCAAAGCCTTCCATTGAACGGGCGCGACTTTCAACAGCTACTTGTTTTTTCACCGGGGTTTGCTGGATACCCTGGCTGCGGCCTGGATTCCGTAAATGGAAGCCGTGGCAACCAGAAGAATTGGCAGATTGATGGATCGGACAACAACGACTTGTGGCACAACCACGCAGCGGTGAACCAGTCCGGGATTGCTGCAATCGCCGGTACCGTACTACCCCTTGACTCAATTGAACAATTCTCCCTTCAGACCCAGTCCGGAGCGGAAACCGGGCGCAATTCTGGCGGAACCATCAACCTCGTGGTAAAGTCCGGCACAAACCAGATTCACGGCTCGGCGTATTACTACAATCGCAATGAGGCTTTTGCTGCTAAATCACCTTTCGTAACCGGTGAAAAGCCTGAGATGCGGAACGATCAATTCGGATTGTCGCTGGGCGGCCCGATTCTCAAGAATAAGACTTTTTACTTCTTGAGCTTCGAGCGGCAAAAATTTGTCATTGGCCAGCAGGGAACAGCGACCGAGCCTTCGCAAGCGTTTCAAAATCAGGCCCTCGCTCTCTTGCAGCATTATGGTGTCACCGAAAACCCTGTCTCGCAGAAGCTGCTGCAGACACTGTGGCCTACGTCGGCGCTTACAGGGCCCGCAACTGGCTCGAACTATTATGATCCTGAACCGCAAAGCGGCTACAGTAACAACGGCATCATAAAACTCGACCATAGCTTCAATAGCAACAACAATATTGCTGCCCGCTGGTTTGTAGGACAAGGAAATCAGATTGCTCCGGAAGGCTCTGCCTTGCGGTGGTATTACATGGTCGCTCCCATCCATGTGCAGAACTACTCGGTCGTTTACAATCACAACATCTCCAACCGCCTGACCAACCAGGTACTGTTTGGCGTCAATTACTTCAATCAGGTTTTTGACGATTCCAATACGAACTTCGACCCCGCCTCCCTGGGTTTCAATACTGGATCGCAGTTTCAGGGCGCGCCAAACATCAATATCTCAGGCTTTGATTCCATCGGCGTGACTGCTCCCTCGGGGCGCAATGACGTGACGGGACATCTCACTGATACTGTTTCCTTCGCTGTAGGAAGGCACCAGTTCCGCTTTGGTGGGGAAGTCAGGCAAGCTCGGGTAGATGAATTTTACTTTCGGCATTCTCGCGGCAGCTTCAACTTCAGCGGCCAGCAGGGCCCATGGGCAGAAGACGCGTCTAGCACAAACGTGAAGAGCCTCGCAGACTTTCTTGCTGGAAATATCCAGTCTTCCTCCATCGCCTATGGCAACCAGGAGCGAAAGGTAACAACGAACACCTTCGACCTCTTTTTCCACGATACCTTCCAGCTCACGCGCAGATTGAGCGTCAATTACGGCGTCCGCTACGACTACGTTGGACCGTTCCATGACGATAGCAAAGATCTTTCAACCTTCATTCCGGGAGCAAGCAAAACAGGGTTGGTCCTGCAGGGTGCGGGTATCAACAGCATCTATCCGCAAAGATGGACCAACTTCAGTCCCCGTCTGGGTTTTGCCTATCAGCCAAAAGAGAACAGCACCTTTGTAGTTCGCGGAGGGTTCGGTATCTTCTTCGACACCCCGAACCTGAACCCATTTCTGGATAACCGGCCGGGCAACAATGCCGCCAACGGTGTGGAAGGTAACCCGATTGGAGCAAACCCGGTGCAGTCAGTCTCTAAATCAACTTACTCGATCGTTTCTGGTGCAGGTCTGTTCGATGCGGGCACGACTCCCCCGATTATCGGCATTTTCTCTGTGGACCAACGTTTCCGTACGCCGTATAGCGCAAACTATAATCTGAATGTCGAAAAGAGTTTAGGATCTTCGGCTATCGCTCAGATCGGTTATGTCGGAGGCCAGGGGCGCAGGTTGATCAGCTTGCTCGATATTAACCAGGCTTCCCTCTCGACCTCTGGTGCCGATGTCACGTCGGTCGCTCAACAGGCAAGCCGTCCCTATTACAGCCAGTTTGCCAATTATGGCAACATCAACCAAGTCGAAAGCATCGGAACATCAAATTACAACTCATTACAGGCAACTCTGAAAACGCGAAATTGGCATCACCTGTATTCGCAATTCTCTTACACGTGGAGTCATTCTCTGGATGAAGTGTCCCAATACCGCGGCGTGTTGCCCCAGAACAGCTTCAACTTCAAAGGTGAGTACGGGAACAGCGATTTCGACACCCGGCACAACTTCACTACTTACCTGACCTATGATGTTCCGAGCCTCTCGCACGCACCGCGGTGGTTGTCGAGCGGCTGGCAGCTGAGCAGCCTACTCGCCTTCCACACAGGACAACCGTTCTCGGTAGTCACCGGAAGCGCTGATTCCACTGGAACCGGCGAGGGGACTCAGCGCGCAGATATTATCGGCGATCCACTCAAGGACGTGCCTTCCGGATATATCTTCAACCCAGCCGCATTCGCCACTCCTGCAAATGGCACCTTTGGCAATCAGCAGCGCAATCAGATATTTGCACCAGGTTACGGAACGGTTGATCTCTCAGTCTTAAAGAACACCGCGATCACAGAGCGCTTTAAGACTCAAATCCGCGCGGAATTGTTCAACCTCTTCAATCGCACGAATCTAGCAACGCCGAACAACACCATTGGAACGTCTTCGTTCGGGAAGAGCACAGATACGATAGGTGATTCCATGGGGGCACCGGGTATCGGTCCTGGTGAGCCTTTCAACGTTCAATTGGCGTTGAAGATCATCTTCTAACAACGCACAATCACCGCTCGGAACACGGGTACGATGAGAAGGAATCTTGTCGTACCCGCCTGAATATCCATATAAGCCAATAACCAGCGGAGTGGTGAAATGCCTGATGACCTCGGTAGCGCGAGCAGTCCGGAACAGTCTCAGCTACGGCGAGAACTCAACGTCTGGCACGCCACGGCAATCGTGGTGGGAACTATCATCGGGAGCGGGATCTTCCTGGTGCCTGCGGAAATGATGCAGGCTGCCGGCTCGGCATCACTGGTGTACTTAGCGTGGATCGTTGGCGCGGGTCTCTCCTTATTTGGCGCTCTGACATATGCCGAACTTGGCAGCCGTCGTCCATACACGGGGGGATCTTACGTTTACGTTCGCGACGCTTACGGTCCCCTTGCCGGATTTCTATGCGCATGGTCCACCTTCCTGATTACACAACCGGCCTCCATCGCGACCATAGCTGTCGGCTTGATTCGTATACTGGGAAGTTTCGAACGCCTCCACTGCCTCTCCACTGCGATTTTCGTAATACGCGGCACGGGGAACCGAGTCCTAATGGTCACCAATGGGCAATTGCTGGCGATCAGTACAGTCATATTGATTACAGCTCTCAATTACTTCGGAGTACGAAGATCCGGAGACTTCCAATTGCTGTTTACAAGTCTCAAGGTCATGGTAATCGTCGGGATCGCTGTTATTGTACTTTTTGCAACCTCTGGTTCCATTAATAATTTTGCCAGTCACGTGGAACATGCAAGGGGTGGTGTCGGCGGGTTTATGGCGGCTCTGGTTGCAACCTTATGGGCATACGAGGGCTGGCAAGGGGTGACGCAGGTCGCGGGCGAGATCCGCCAGCCTAGCAAAGCGATTCCCATTGCTCTTCTCGCGGGAACAGCACTGGCGGCGCTGCTTTACATGGGTATCAACGCATCGATTCAATATGCACTGCCCGCGAGTTCTATCGCACACTCCTCTCTTCCGGTCGCTACAGCAACTCAGGTTGTACTGGGGCGCTCCGGTGCGGTATTGGTCTCTGCGGTGATGGCTGTTTCATTGCTCACAACCCTAAATGGAGCCATCATAGGCGGCCCACGAATCGCTTTTGCCGCGGCGCATAACGGCTATTTCTTGAGATCTCTTGGTAAAGCTAATCCGCGTTTTCACACGCCATCTCTCGCCCTTCTGATTCAAGCAGCGGTTTCCGCGCTGCTGGTGCTGGTCGGAGGTGCGTTCCATGATCTCTTTTCACTGTTTATATCGATCGCTTGGCTTTGGTACATGATTGCGGCGAGCTCAGTCTTTGTGCTTCGGCGGCGTGACCTCATCTTCGGTGGGGCGTATCGCATGTGGGGATATCCAATTGTTCCTGGGCTGTTTATTGCTTCCTCCGCCGTACTGCTGTTTTACACCTTCGCAGATAACGTGAGGGGATCTGCCATTGCTGTACTTGGCATACTGGTTGGCATCCCTGTGTTCTACTTGTCGCGCAGTCGAAGAAAGAACACAGGCAACGCCGCGCCTCGGCAAACGAGTGATACGTTCGCAAAGCAGATGGGATGAGAAGACGGTCTCTTAAACAGGAGCGTTAAACCCTATGGTAATTACACTGGAGGCGTGAACAGGAAAGGCGAAGAAGTCAAGATGTATACAACGGAGGGATGGAGACCGTGATGCCCTCGCTCGGCGTGATTTGAGGCTATGACCGCGAGAAGCCTGCTGACAGTGCTGGCCTTGACATTTGTTCTCCACGATGACCGGGCCGCTGTTACAGAGGAGTAGAGATGTGGGTTGTCGTGGTGCGTTGAAGAGTAGAGGCGAAAGGGGCACAGGTGGGATACCCGTCGGTGCTGCAAAGGTTAGCGAGCTAGTCGAGGCGGAGCCTATTCTATCAAAATGTTGCGTTACGGTACTTGACGGGAGGGTTAAAGATCATCTACATTCAACCCATGATCTATTTCCCGATAATGCGTTGTTGTTTCGCCGTGTGGAGCTGGCGAACCGGGAAACGTCTATCGACGTAATTACGTAGAAGATTTAGATATCGGAATCTTTCGTAAGGCCCGCTAACCATACAACTGGAGCGGGCTTTTTTATTGGGCTGGCGTTGCCGGACGTCAAAAGCCGATGAAAGTGGCTACTCCGCGGTTGCTCTAGAGACGATCTAGTTATACGGATCGTCTTAGGCTGACGGTGAAAAGTGCCAGTGGCATTGAGGAAGCAGGATATGGGAACCGGCAGATTATCGGAATCATCGGCCAGACGATCGAGTCTGGCATCCTCTGCATTTCGTTTTGATTACTCAAACCCTTCACCAATAGTTGGTCCCAGAATCTGCTATTTAGAGCTGGGCTGCAGCGATATTTGGCCCATCGTTTTTGCTAGGGCCTTTGTCTCCAGCGACTTCAGTGACACTCACCCTACGCCTTGTATCTTGCGATGCAGCAACTAGCTGCGTCGCAACTGGCCCGCGATCAATACAACATTTGATAAGTGAAAGCACGGGTCGCTTGTACGAGCAAGCGCATGCGATACCTGCAAGGAGGAAGTCGTGTACCTGAATAGGAAATCACGGTTCTACGTAGGCGTAGTCACTTTGGGGCTCATTCTAGGCCTGTCGTCCAATGTATTCGGGCAGTACACCACCGGCCGAGTTCAGGGAACTGTCTTTGATGTAAGCGGAAGTGTGGTGGAGGGCGCGACGGTAACACTGCGCAATCCAAATACTGGTGCGGCGCGGGAGTTTACCACCCATTCCGACGGTATCTATTTGTTTTCGGCAGTTCCACCGGGGAACTATGAAGTTAGTGTAGAAGCCAAGGGATTCCGGAAGAACGTCATCGCCCTGTCGGCAACCTCCGGCGGGACAAGCTCTCAGAACGTCACTCTTGCTGTCGGCGGTGGCGGGACCACGGTGGAAGTAAAGACCACACCGGTGGAAGAACTAAAGACCTCCGATGCGCAACTTGACACCACCCGTAATTCACTCGAAGTCAACGATCTTCCGACTCAGGGCCGTACGGTCAGCTCCCTGGTTGCATTGGAACCTGGTGTTCAGCCAATGTACACGGCTGGACGGGGCTCGCTGGTGAAAGTTGCCGGCGCGCAGACCGGACTGATTACCGCCAATGGCGGACGGCCAGAATCTAGCAGTGTGGAGATTGACTTCACGGATGCCAATGACTGGGAGTTTGGCGGGATTGCGGTTGGAGATGAACCGGCACCGGACTTGGTGCAGGAGTATAAGGTCATTACGTCGAATGCATCTGCCGAATATGGAGTAAAGTCCAGCGGAGAAATCCAGTACGTTACCAAGAGCGGCACGAACTCTTTGCATGGCGATGCCTATGAGTTTTTACAAAATGACTACCTGAACGCACGCGATTATTTCGACAAGACTGGGAAAGCGACTCGCATCGACGAGAACAACTACGGCTTCTCGGGCGGTGGAGCGCTGGTTAAAGACAAGACGTTCCTGTTCGGCGGCTTCGAACAAAACAGGACGATTGGTGGTGGATTCTCCACTCTCGCGTCTGTCCCGAGTGATGCCGCGCGAGCCACGGCGACGGACCCAGTGATCATTAGCCTAATTAATAAGTACCTGCCGAAGGCGACCAGCAGCACTTCAGATCCCAACGTTGGTACTGTGGTGCAGCAGTTCGCAGCACCAACCAAGAGCTATCAGTTCCTGGTGCGGGGAGACCAGCGCTTTTCCGTTGCGCATAACCTCTCTGCCCGTTACTTTCACACCACCGGAAATTCGGTGCTGACCTTCCCTGCCTTCAACACGCTTGCTGGGTATGATTCGGAGCTGCATTGGGAGTCACGCAACGCAAACATTACCGATACCTATTCGCTTTCACAGGCAACCGTAAACGAACTGCGAATTGGCTATTCGCGTTCCATCGCGATGTTGCCTCCGCAGAACGGGTTGATTTCTCCTCGTTTTACGATCGGAGGATTGGTCGGATTTGGCGCTCTGCCGTACTTTCCCCAGGGTCGTACATTCAACCTTTACCAGGTCAATGATGTTTTCAGTCACGTCGTCGGACGTCATCTGTTAAAGGCTGGCTTCGACGTACGGCAGGTTCAGGACAACTCGGCCAATGCGACGAATAGTCAGGGTTCATATGGCTTTAGTTCGCTCTCCAGTTTCCTGTCAGGACAGCTCTCCAGTTGGTCGCAGGCGTTTGGACCGACTGCCCTCGGTTTTCGTAGCGGGCTGTTTAGCGCCTTCGTTCAGGACGACTACAAGGTGACTCCGACGCTGACGCTGAACCTGGGTTTGCGTTGGGAGTATCAGGGAGCGCTTACAGAATCGCGCGGTAGAGTCTCTGTGCTGGACCCAACTCTCACGAGCGCAATTGGCGTAGCTGGAACTGGGGCGCTCGGCGCATTCCGTGTAGGAAATCCAGTGGTCAACAGCAATCCGGCGAACATTGCGCCGCGGATCGGTTTTGCGTGGAATCCCAATAAGGGTAAGTTGGCTGTGCGTGGTGGATACGGAGTCCACTGGGATTCCTTTACCTTCTCCCCGCTCGCTCAGGCACGTAATAACCCGCCTGTGCATTACGCTTTTGGTCTGAGCGGAGCAGCGATCTCCGGAGGTAATAACTTCGATGCGCTGATGGGCGGCACGGCTCCCATTATCACACAGGCTAATCAGCAGCTGGGGTCCTTTGGAAGCTTGACTAATTTGGGTTCAGTGACAACGCTGAATCGAAATTTGTCGAATCCGTATGTACAGCAATACAACCTGAGTCTTGAATATAAGTTGGCTCCTTCGACGGTTGGAACGATTGCCTATGTCGGATCCAAGAGTTCGCACCTAGGGGTGTTGGTTCCGGTCAACTCGGTAGTTAGTAAGCCAGCAGCTGCTACCAGCGTTGCTGACGAGGTGGCCCGCCTGCCTCAGTTCCAGGCGGCTTACGCGGCAGAGAATGGAGTCGGGAATAATCGTCTAGATCCAAGATTCAACCAAGTTAACTTAGTGACGGATCTGGCGTCTGCAAGCTATAACGCACTACAGATCGGAGTGCGCCACTCGCTACGGTATGGGCTCACCCTCCAAGGGGCGTACACGTGGTCGAAGTCGATTGACAACGCTTCGTCGGAGAACCCCACGCAGGAGGCGAACGACAACAGCTTCCCTCAAAATGCGGCCGCACTCTCGAAAGAACGCGCGGTATCGAATTTCGACACTCCACATCGCCTGGCAATCACTGGAGTGTGGAAGCTTCCGTTCTTCCGTGAACGATCCGATCCGTTCTCAAACATTCTGCTGAAGGAGTGGACCTTCCAATCAATTAATACCTGGCAATCCGGTGTTCCGGGCACAATCCTTTCGGGGGCAGTGCAAGGCATTGGCGACGTCAACCTGGATGGCAACTTCATTCCCAATGGCGATGACAACACCCGCGCCAATTGCGGCTCGGGCGCGGGATTCACACTCAACGATCCTAGGTCGATTGCCGGTCAGTCCAAGTATTCGCAGCCGCTGTTAGGAAACGACGGAACTTGCGGACGCAATACGGTTCGACTGAAGAGCTATCTGGACTTCGACTGGGCACTTCAGAAGGATTTCAGGCTGGGAGAGTCCGGTCCGCTGGGCTCCGGTCCATGGTCGTTACAGTTCCGGACTGAGGTCTATAACGTGTTGAACCATCCTTATCTACGCCCCTCCGGAGATAACTGGCGCACGGTGTCGAGTTCGGGATTCGGCCTTCTCAATAGCGCCGGTCCTTCACGTCAACTCCAGCTCGCATTGCGATTGGTCTGGTAGGCGAGCTACAAGATTCGGTCGCCAGTTGCGCTTCCCGTGTTTAAAGGAAGGTCGCAACTGGCACCGGGAAATTCAATTTGCAAACTTTAACTGGTGTTTGCAAACGCAGGCTGTCCCATAACGGGGGACTCCGCAACCGAAGAACATAGAGAGCTATCATGCCGGAGAATTTGTCTACCGAATGCACGCCCAAACTTTCAGCCGAGCTAGGCTATGGCCTGCGGCAGGGAATCTTGTCGCAGTGGGGGACATTAGCACAGTCGCTTTCTAGCATTGCGCCTACGGCGACTCCAGCCATGGTCATACCCTTGGTTATTGCCGTCTCGGGCCGTTCGTCATGGATTGCGTACCTACTGGCTACAGTGGGTGCGGCGCTGGTGGCGTTACACATCAATGTCTTCGCGCGGGATTCCTCCTCACCAGGTTCGCTCTATGCTTTTGTGCAAGAGGAACTGGGGCCATGGTCGGGTACGGTTGCAGGATGGGCCGTGCTGATCGCCTACATCGGTACTGCTGCCGCCGTCACCGGTGGGGTTGTGCAATATGCACAAGGCCTTTTCGGAGGATTCTTTCTTCGGCCCACTTGGGCCACCATATTAATTCTTGCCAGCGTATCAATCGCCACTCTGCTGGCTTATGAGAACGTCGAGTTGTCTGCCCGATTCATGCTCTGGGCAGAAGCGGTGTCCATCTCTCTCATCTTGCTGTTGTTCTTCTTCCCGGGACATGCCTACCACTTTGCCTGGGACCCAAGCCAGTTCTCGCGGGAGGCGTTTCAGATGCCGCCCATTCGCGCGGGTCTGATTCTTGCGATCTTCAGCTTCGTGGGATTCGAGAGTGCTGCGGCACTTGGGGCGGAAGCCGCGCATCCGCTACGCACCATCCCGCGTGCAGTGCTGGGTACGGCCGTGCTATCCGGTGTGTTCTTTGTATTTTCCGCTTATACCGAAGTGGCTGCCTTCGGAGGAAGATTGGATCTACTTACAAATAGTGCTGCGCCTTTGCAATTGCTCGCGCAATTGAAGGGAGCTGCGTGGCTAGCTCCTCTGCTCACGGTCGGTGCAGTGGTCAGTTTTTTCGCCTGCACCCTGGCGTGCATCACGGCATCGGCGCGAACTGCATTGCTTATCAGTGCTCACGGATCGCTCCCTTCACCGCTAAGCTGGGCGCACGATAAGAACCGGACGCCTCACGTTGCGGTGCTTATTTCTGGTCTTGCCACCGCCGTACCTGCTGTATGGCTTACGTTCCGCCATGTCTCGGGATTTGACATCTACGGCTGGGTAGGGACTATCGCGACCTTTGGTTTTGTCACCGCTTATTTTCTGGTAGTAGCTGCCGCTCTGGTAAGGTTGCAACGCCGCAAACAAAGCAACAGTTGGAACCGTGCGCTGGGAGTAGTGACCCTTCTTTTTCTCGGTTGGGCCTTTGCCGGAAGCCTGAACCTGGGCGTCACCGGGCCGGAGCGACTGCTCGCTCCTATCTTCTTTGCACTTCTTCTCGTGGGCGTGGTGTCCGGGGTTATCTTCCGGCGGACGCAAGCAAAGACGGTGACAACCGCTGCGGGAACCGCTGGTTTGGCCACTCCGAAAACTTCTGAAAATTATGAATGTGAGGAGAACGGATGAAGCACGAAGTCATGTCAGAAACAATGATGAAAATACTGGCAATGTCCGCGGTAGCAGGATTGCTCTTGTTTGCCACGGTTCTCCCGGCTCTTGGCCAATCAATTACTGGGGCCGACGCAAGCCGCCAGCACTTGCTGTTGATTAAACTTCCCTCGGGCATCACCCTGAATTATGTCGCTCAAGGAGATACGAAGGGCAAGCCTATCGTCCTTCTTCACGGGGCCGGAGATTCCTGGCACTCCTACGAACTGGTTCTGCCGCTTCTGCCCGCAAGTTATAGGGTCTATGCCATAACCTTGCGCGGCCATGGCTGGTCAGACCATCCGGCAGAAGGATTCGCGCGGAAGGACTTTGCTGCCGACATTACTGCGTTTTTGCAGCAACTGGATTTGAAAGATGTCGTGCTAGTGGGCCATTCTCTTGGCAGCTTTGTCGCTCAGCAGGTTGCTGCCGACGATAAGGGACGCCTGGCAAAACTCGTCCTGATTGGCTCTGGCCCAGGTACGGTGCATGATCCGCAGGTGCGCCAATCCATCGTTTCAACCTTCGAGCAACTTCGCGATCCGATCGATTACACGTTTGCTCGCGACTTCCAGGCCAGCACCATCTATGCACCGGTGCCACCCGCATTCTTCGAGACGATGGTGGCGGAGGCGTTGAAGGCTCCCGCCAACACCTGGCACGGAATCGGCGGGGGCTTTCAACTACCAGAAGATCCGACCCTGCTAACAAGAATTCGGGTGCCTGCTCTGGTTTTCTGGGGTGATCACGACGAAATCTTCTCGCGTGCCGATCAAGACAATCTTGTTGCCAGAATTCCACACGCAAAGCTGACGGTGTACGCCGACACCGGGCACGCACTTCACTGGGAGCGCCCCGAGCGGTTCTCTGCCGATCTGCTGAAGTTCATTGCTGAATAGGTAATCGTTCGAATCCGAACTCGCCGACTATGGTGGCTTTGAAACGTTAAGGAGAAAAGATGAATCGTCGCGAATTTCATTCCACATTGATCGGCGTCGCAGGTGCGACCATGTTGCCCAGCTTCGCTTTTGCTGCGGCTGAAAAGCCCGTCCCTGAAGTCGATGCCGGTAGTATTACCGACGTTGACGGAGTAACGGTGGGCCACTTTACCGACAAACGCAGGCCGACAGGAGTTACCGCGCTTCTATTTGAAAACGGTGCATTCGCGGGGGTCGATGTTCGAGGCTCGGCGCCGGGCACGCGCGAAACTGATCTGTTAAATCCTGTTCACGGAAACCACAAGATTCATGCGATTACCCTGGCTGGCGGCAGCGGGTTTGGACTCGACGCCGCATCCGGTGTCGTCCGCTATTTGGAAGAGAAAGGAATAGGTACTCATTTCGGAGGATACGTAATTCCAATTGTTCCGGCGGCGATTCTCTTCGATCTTCCGGTAGGGGATGGGAGGATTCGCCCCACGGCGGAATCCGGTTACGAGGCTGCGCGAGTAGCTTCATCCAGCAAGGTTGTCGAAGGCAATGTGGGAGCAGGCGCTGGAGCGACGGTGGGAAAGGCCTTTGGTTTTGACCGCGCCACTAAGACCGGCCTGGGAACGGCAAGTATTAAGGTTGGGAACACGGGTGTAGTGGTTGGGGCGTTGGTTGCTTTGAATGCGTTGGGCGACGTGCTCGATCCAAGTACCGGACGGATCATTGCCGGAGCCCGTGGGGAGGATGGCATATCGTTTATTGGGACCCAGGCCAGGATCCGCCAAGGCTATGGCGTACTATCGCAATCGTTGCCTCTGACGAATACCACCATTGCCGTCATTGCAACGAATGCCACGCTCGACAAAACCCAGCTCACAAAAGTAGCGCAGATGGCCCACGATGGCTTGGCGCGCACGATCAATCCCATCCACACCCTATACGACGGGGACACGATCTTCGCGGTCTCCACGGGCCGGCTCACCGCAAACGTGAATCACGGCGCCATCGGTTCCATCGCTGCAGATGTGCTGGCCGCGGCGGTCATTCGTGCGGTCACCCAAGCCACGGCAGCCGCCGGTCTCCCCAGCCATCGTGAGTTAAACGGCCGTGCCGCAGTTAGTGAAAAGAGTACTCCCCATGGGGTGAGTTAGAGATCAGTTAAACAAAGAGATATTGGCTAAGTGAAGTGGCGATAGTTTAGTCGAGGCAAGGAAGTATGACTTTAGAAAAGATATTTTCGGCAGCGTTGGTCGGGTTGCTGCTCGGGTCTCTGGGCGCAACTGGTCAGACCGCAAAGAGCGATTCGAAGACTTCCATGATTGCAGGAGTGTGGGACGCCGCGATTAACGTGAACTCCGCCCGAATCCCCTTTCGTTTCGAGGTGAGGCAGGCTGGCGACCTCGTCAGCGGTTCGTTCTTCGACGGGGAAAGGCGTATTACATCGAGTAGTGGCCAATTTAAGAACGGCAAACTACATCTGCATTTCGACGAGTATGCGACCGACCTAGACGCCACAGTTATTGCTGGGCGCCTGTCTGGAACTTACAGTTACCCCCATAGCAAAAAGCATCATGCACTGTCGATTTCCGCGGAGCCATTGAAGAACGATGCTGCGCCCGCGGATACAGAGTCTCTACTTTCCGGAGTGTGGGAATTGCGTTCCTCTACTGACGGAAAAGAGGGTTATGTTGGGAAGCTAATTCTAAAGCAGACGGGTGCAGAACTGAGCGGTGCACTGTTGCGTCCGGATGGCGATAGCCGGGCGCTTAGCGGAAAGATTCGCGGCTCTAATATCACGCTCAGTCATTTTGCCGGGGACGCGCCTACGTTACTGGTAGGAGTGGTAACCCCCGGTGGTTCTCTTATGCTGTCGAGCATAACAGGCCATGGAGTAACAAGTCTAAGCGGCCTTCGCCCAGATCAGGCACGGACTCTCAGCTTACCAGTTCCGCCCAACCCCTATCACGTGGTTCGTTCGAAGAATACCGACGAGCGGTTCCATTTTCGTTTTCGGGAACTGAACGGGCGGGAAGTCTCAGATGCTGATGTGGTATTCCAAGGTAAGCCACTTATTGTGAGCATCAGTGGCAGTTGGTGCCCCAACTGCAATGACGAGACGCCTTTCCTGATTGATCTGTATCGGCACCACCATGACGAAGGATTGGAGATCGTCGTACTAAGTTTTGAGATTGGCGAAGATGCCGATTTTGATCGAACGCGCCTTGCTTCGTTCATCGAGCGTCATGGCATTCCCTATCCGGTCTTGCTGGCAGGCTCTACTAACGAGCTTCAACAGAAACTTCCTCAACTAGAAAATCTGAAAGATGTCCCAACAACCCTCTTTCTGGGGAGAGATGGCAAGATCAAAGCTATCTATGAGGGTTTTGCTAGTGTTCCGACTGGCGTTGAACACGAAGCACTGAAGCAGGAGACCGAGGACTTGGTGAAGCGGCTATTGAACAGCCAGCCATTGCCACCGGAGATAGCAGTCTCCGGGCAGTAGTAAACTCGGCATCGCCGAGAGGCACGCCGCAAGCGGACAACTGCTTGTGATCTCAATGAACATGCCGTCTGTAAACAACACTGGATCTGCGAGGAAGTATGACCATATTTTCGAAGGGGCAAGAGCCCCAAACAATCGATTCAACGGGCAATCAAGCGGCAGCCTCTTTGCCCAACAACCATGGTAGTGTGCAGCCGCTCAACAAGTTGGAGCGGGTGGCCATTGACCGAAGCCTGCTGATTCATCCTCAGCATCATCCGGATGAACATCGGGATCCCTTCATCTGGGTATCTGGACAAGGGGCGTCGCTTACCGACATAGATGGGAAAACCTACCTCGATGGTCTCAGCGGCATGTGGAATGTTCACCTCGGCCACGGACGCCGGGAGTTGGTAGAAGCTGCTACCGGCCAACTCTCACGTCTTGCATTTTCGACGGCGTATGCAGGGGCCACGCATCTGCCCGCAATCCAGTTGGCGGAACTATTGCGCGAGGTTGTCTATCCGTCGATCCACGCTTTCTATTTCACGAGCAGTGGCAGTGATGCGACGGACAGTTCAATTCGAACAGCCCGTTTCTTTTGGAGAGCCCAGGGACACCCGGAGAAATTCAAGATTGCTGCCCTGGAACTCTCCTACCACGGCTCGACCATCGGAGCCTCCAGTGCAACCGGTGTGTCGGAATTCTCCGAGGTGTTCGGTCCGCGGCAGCCGGGATTCTTTCACGTCCGCTCTCATTATCCCTACAGATTCGAAACTGACCGCACGGATGTGACTCCTGGCGTAGCCGCCGCCGACCTTCTCGAAGAGGCGATCTTGCGCGAGGGACCCGAGACCGTTGCAGCATTCATCGTCGAACCCGTACAAGGTGGAGGCGGTGGCATCCTCATCCCGCAAGCCGATTACTTCCGTCGCATCCGCGAGATCTGCGACCGCTACGACGTGCTGCTGATTGCCGACGATGTCATCACAGGATTCGGACGCACCGGACGCTGGTTTGGGCTGGAACATTGGGGCGTGCAGCCCGATATCGTTCAGTTTGCCAAAGGCATTACCAGCGCCTATGTCCCACTTGGTGGTATCGGTGTCTCGGACCGCATTAAAACAGTCCTTGACTCCGCCCCTCAAGACCGCCGGTGGTGGCACGGCTACACGAACTCGGCTCATCCCGTGGCCTGCGCGGTAGCCATCGAGAACATTCGCATCTTGCGCGACGAACATTTGATTGAGCGATCCGCACAACAGGGCGCGCGCTTACTTGGACGGTTGCGGTCGGCATTGGTTGACCATCCGAACGTTGGCGAGATACGCGGCTTGGGGTTGCTCGCTGGTATCGAATTGGTCGCCGACCGTCCGACCAAGGCACGGATTCCTGGTGATCTTGGCCTTGATCGTCGGCTGCGTGCGGAGTTATTAAAGCGCGGTTTGTATACCCGCGTTTTAACCGATGTGATCTGCCTGGCGCCGCCACTGACCACCAGTGACACCGACCTCGATCATATTGCTGATGCCGTCATCGGAGCGGTCGCCGTTACTTTTGAACGCCCTTTTGATCCGACAACGAAATTCTAAAGCTGAAACTCAAGGAGATTACACAATGGCTCGTATCGATCTCGTCGTTCCCGAAGAAGCTTCGCCGGAAATCAAGGCGGAGTATGAAAAAGTCGCGCGCGAGCACGGTATCACCAATATGAAAGCGACGCTGTTGCATTCACCGGTCGCACTGAATGCCGTTTTGGAGTGGTACAAGCTTTTTGATCAGGTCAAGCCGTTTCTGGGCGAGCGCCTCGCCATTCTTTTTAGCGATGCCATATCACGCCAGAACTCCTGCGAACTCTGTGCCACGTTCATGCATCGCGAGATTGTCCAATGGGGCGAAGATCCCTTCAACCTGAAACTCACAGAACGCGAACAAGCGGTGGTGGAGTTTGGCCGCCAACTTGCCGCGAATGCCAATAAAGTTTCAGACAGTCTTTATGCGCGACTAGCGTCGCACTTCACACCGGCGCAGATCGTCGATCTGACTGTGTTTGGCGCCCTGATGATTGTCAATAATGTCTTTAATAGCGCTCTGCAGGTCGATCTCGATGCGTCGCTTGACGACTACCGGATCCAGCCCGAGAAATATTTTTCATAGCCAAGAAATTCAATAGGAGTCATTGGATATCCATCATGAGCGAAAGAACGCTTGGCTTTGACACACAACAACTGCACGCGGGGCAAGTGCCTGATCCAACCACGGGCGCTTGTGCCGTACCCATTTACCAGACAACCTCTTTCGTCTTCAAGGACTTTGCGCACGCCAAGGCGATTAGCTCGGCAAGCGAAGCAGGCTACGACTATACGCGAATCATCAACCCCACCAATGAGGTGCTGGAGAATCGTGTGGCCGCGTTGGAAGGCGGAAGCGGAGCGCTGGCCGTTGCGTCAGGCTCCGCAGCCACGGCGTATTCTATCCTCAACATTACCCACGCTGGGGACGAGATCGTGGCCGCCAAGACGCTTTACGGCGGCACCTTCAATCTCTTCGTCAACACGCTGCCCAAGCATGGCGTCAACACGAAGTTGGTTGACTCATCTGACCCTGAAAATTTCCGCCGCGCAATCACGGAAAGAACGCGCGCAGTCTTCGTAGAGACCATCGGCAACCCCGACATCAACGTCATCGATTTCGAGGCGGTAGCGAGAATCTCCCAAGACAATGAAATTCCGTTGATCGTGGACAACACCTTCGCAACGCCCTACCTGTTTCGGCCTTTCGACTATGGCGCCAATATTTCCATTCACTCTGCCACCAAGTACATCGGTGGCCATGGGACCAGCATCGGGGGCCTCTTGGTCGATGGAGGAAACTTTAACTGGGCAAATGGAAAGTTTCCTGACTTCACCACGCCCGATCCTGCTTACAGCGGATTCGTGCATTGGGAAAAATGGGGCAATGCCGCTTTTATCATGAAGGCCCGCCTTCACTACCTGCGCGACTTCGGCGCCTGCATGAGCCCGTTCAACGCGTTCCTATTTTTGCAGGGTCTGGAGACGCTTTCGTTCCGGGTGCAGCGGCAGGTTGCATCGGCTCAAATTATTGCCGAGCATCTGGCGGCACACTCTCAAGTGGAGTGGGTCAACTATCCAGGGTTGAAGAGCAGCCCGTATCACACGCTAGCACAAAAGTATCTCCCGAAAGGTCCGGGCGCCATCCTCACATTCGGGATCAAGGGTGGTCTTGCACGCGCGAAGAGCTTCATCGAGTCGCTTAAGATTTTCTCGTTTCTTGCCAACGTCGGAGACTCCAAGTCGTTGGTTGTGCATCCAGCCACCGTGACCCATGGTCAACTGACTGAGGCAGAGCAGCGGTTGGCAGGCGTCAAACCGGAACAGATCCGGCTCTCGATCGGAACGGAGAATATTGAGGATTTGCTGTGGGACATTGATCAGGCGTTTCAGAAGACTGTATGAAAGCTCGGACGAATTCGCGTGCGTATCGCGAAATCTTTTGGCATTGAGTGGGCGTCCCTCAGAAGGCGCTTTAACGTTTTGTCAGTTCTTCAGCGCACCTTAACAGCAGCTTAGATCGTCACTTATGAACATACTCACTATCACCGCTTGTTGTTGTCCCACATTTCGCTTGCTGGCGGAGGAATGCTTGTTTTCTACAGAGTAGAGATCTCATCAATCTGGAGTTCACAAGGTCCGCCTCCCCTGCATAGGAGCGGACCTTTTCTTTAAGCGCTCTTCGCAACAGAGAACAGCCTGCAAGTCGTTGAAATATACCCGCTGCTGCGAACAGTTGTGAACAGAATGCGGCCAATGTTCATCTGCTAGGCGATCGAATTGCCAGACGTCCAACAGAGGCTTGGACGGCAACAGGACGGACCGGAAAGTAAAACAGCTTTCCGGCCTGTACGGTCGGGGGGCGGGCCGGCACCCGCCTCCCGGCTCGGATGACATCGTATCCGGCAGCGGCAGCGATATGTAACTTCCAAGCCCAGCAGTGATCTGTTGTGGAATGAGCGTGATTGCACAGTGACAGGAGACAACTACCACATGAAGCGCGGAAGCGACGTATATAGAAAGATTGAAAGCTTGTTGCGACAGAATGGAGCGGTGCTCAAGAAGTCAAAGAAACACCGCCACTGGAGATTTCCCAGCGGTGCCGCCTGGATTGTACCCTGCTCGCCCAAGAGCGACAGCGGATTCTATAACAACTTGGCCGATCTGAAGAATTATCTGCGGACCGGCCATACGGCGCGTGCTCCACACCGGGATGTTGTTTTCATGCGAGCATCTGTTGCTCGGTTGAGAGAATTGTAATCGAGTGTCGTGAGTATGTCGGCAATAGTCTGAGTGTTGTAGTCACTTCTGGTCTTTTTGTGCTTGACGCAGGAGTTAACAATCATCTACATTCCATTCATGAATAATTTCCCGGTAACGTGTTGTTGTTCGCACCGATTGGTGCTGGCAGACCGGGAAACGTCTACCGACGTGACTACGTAAAAGATTTGGAAAACTGAATCTTGCGTAGGGTCCGCTAGCCAGATAACTGGAGCGGGCTTTTTCATTTGGAGTGGCGTTGCCGGACGTCCAAGACCGATGAAGAGCTACCGCATTGCTTCTCATGGAGACGCAGTTCCTAACTTACGTTAGGTCTCCAGGGGCAGAGTGCTGAGGGTAGCAACGGGTTTGGAGTGCAGGACTTGGCAACGTGCAAAATATCGGAATCACCGGCCAGGCCTCTCGGGTCTGATCCCCTCCCATCTTGCGCTGACCACCATCACTTCTTACTACTCGCACGGTCTCTCTGGCGCAGTTGCCTCCGTCGCTGGCAGCGCGGGATATTGCGCGCGCTCTATTTCGTTCCTGCGAGCGCGTCCATCTGGCGCCATCAAAAGGCGCAAGCTGCGAATGGAGACTTTGTTGATTGTAAGTTCCGGGTTGCGGTGCGAAAGACACTGCGGAATCGAGCGTGAAGATGAGCATTAAGGTCGCTTTTGCAATCAGCCAGGACGGTAGTGCTTTGGAACATTTTGGGTTTGCCGAGCAGTTCGCTATTTATGAATTTGGCGAGAACCATCCAGCGGCACGCGAGGTGCGGCATGCCTCCGCCTTCTGTCGTCGGCCAGACAAGGAGCTCAATCTTCAAACAGTAGCTGACTTGCTGGCTGATTGCCAAGCGGTGATCTGCGCCGTAATTGGACCATGTGCTCGGCAGGAACTCGCTGCTGCCGATGTGGAGGCATTCGAATTCGACGGCACTGTTGAGAGCGCAATTCAGACCATTGCTCGCCAGCCTTCTTTAGTTCGGCGAGCGAAATAACCAAGCGTGTCAAGGGAGTTTTCGACAATGAGTGCACCACTGAAACAGATCGCAATTTATGGCAAGGGCGGCATCGGCAAGTCCACCACTACAAGTAACATCTCCGCAGCTCTCGCTGCCGCCGGCCACAAAGTAATTCAGGTCGGCTGCGACCCGAAGAGTGATTCGACAAATACGCTTCGCGGTGGCCAGTACATTCCCACAGTGCTCGAGATACTTCGCGAGAAGTCCAAAGTGACGCTCGAAGAAGTCGTTCATGAGGGTTTTGCTGGAGTGTTTTGCGTCGAGGCGGGTGGACCGGCCCCCGGAGTGGGTTGCGCGGGGCGCGGCATCATTACTGCGGTCGAGTTGCTTAAGCAACTAAGGGTATTTGAGTACCTGGGCGTGGACGTCGTCATTTTCGACGTGCTTGGCGACGTGGTCTGTGGAGGGTTTGCGATGCCGATCCGCGAAGGTATTGCCGATCACGTATTCACGGTGTCTTCTGCAGATTTTATGGCGATCTATGCAGCTAACAATTTGTTCAAGGGCATTAAGAAGTACTCGAATTCCGGCGGCGCACTTTTGGGCGGAGTGATTGCAAACTCGATCAATGCATCGTATCAACGGGATCTTGTGGATGATTTCGTCTCCCGGACCGAAACCCAGGTGATGGAATACGTGCCCCGCTCGATCACCGTTACCCAAAGCGAACTGCAAGGCAAGACCACGATCGAAGCCTCTCCTAACAGCGAGCAGGCTGTAATCTATCGGCGCTTGGCAACCAAAGTCTACGAGCATGAGAAGTCCATCACACCAAAACCTCTAGATGAGAAAGAACTGCGCGCCTGGGCTTCCAGTTGGGCCAACGACATGCTCAGCATGGAGGCGGAAAGTGGTTCGTTAGCCGGTGCCGGAGTCTAAGGGAACATTTTGGAACGCAGGATCTGGGTAATGGAACTGCTGGGACGTGCGGAAAACTAGATGCTTAGAATTTTTCAACCCGACGAGAAATCAGAGATAGCAGGGGCGTGCCCTGCGCATCAGATGCGGATGGCACCGTCAACGTCGTTGGCGCACCTGGAAGGCCTGCATCCCTGCTATAGCTTGACTGCGGAAGGTCACAAGAAGAGTGGAAGACTGCATCTGCCAGTTAGTCCGGCATGCAATATCCGGTGCCGTTTCTGCAGGCGCGATTTCAATTCATCGGAGGAACGGCCAGGAGTGGCGCAAAGGCTCGTTAGGCCAGAGGAGGCGGTGGACGTTGTGGAGCGCGCTTTGCTCTTGTGCCCTGCGATTAACGTAGTGGGCATTGCCGGACCGGGGGACACACTTGCCACCAACCATGCTACTCGCACGTTTGCGCTCCTGCACAAAAGATTTCCGCAGTTGATCAATTGCCTCTCCACAAACGGCCTGTTGTTGGAGGAGAAAGCAGAACAGGTCTTTCTTGCCGGCGTACGGACGGTGACCGTAACGGTCAATGCTGTAGAACCAGAAATTCTTGCGCGGATATGCTCCGGTATTGTCTATCACGGCAAGAAAATGCATGGATCAGAAGCTGCGGAACTGCTCATTACAAAACAGCTATCAGGTATCCAGCGCATAACTCAGCTGGGTGCAGCCGTGAAAGTGAACACCGTACTTCTGCCAGGGATTAATGAAACGCATATCAAAACAGTATCTGAAACCGTTGCTTCCGCCGGTGCGTCTCTGATCAACATTATTCCGCTGATTCCCGAGTACGAATTGGCCCATATTCCTCCGCCCAACTTCATCCAGTTGCATAACGCGCGGCAGGCGGCGGGCGAGCATTTGACCGTCTTTTCCCACTGTAAGCGATGCCGAGCCGACGCGTGTGGCATTCCGGGCGGAATCGACTATTCCTCACAGCTCTACGGGCGGCCGGTGGCCGACGCAACCTTTTCGCATGGTTGAAGCCCCGCAGGAGCGGGCACTCCGGAGTCGGAGACAGATACATAGTAAGGAATTGCATTCTTTTGAACGTTTAAAGAGGCACTTATGGTGAGCAGTTACAGAGGGCCAGCGGTGTTGTTAACAGCAGAAGGCGTCACAATAGAATCGGTTGTCGCAACACAGCCCGGGTTGCGTGCCAAAAGTCTTGGACCTTGGGCGGTTCTGGGACAGTCGATTGCAAATATAGGCGCGTCAGGTGCGCCTCTGATATCCGTTCCAGTCGTCGCCGCCATCGCTGGCTCCGGAACCTGGTTAGCCTTCCTGCTGGCCACTGTTGGTGTGATTCTTATCACCTTCAACATTAACTCGTTTGCTTGTGAATCCTCGGGCACAGCATCCCTTTACGGGTACATTGCGCGCAGCCTGGGGGCTACCGTTGGCGTACTGGGCGCGTGGTCGCTCGCAATTGCTTACATCGGGTGTGGCGCGGCATGTGTTCCCTTGTTCTCCTACTATTTCAATGCTCTGCTGGAGCCGCTGCACCTCTGTGTTTCACCACTGCTTCTATCTACTCTGCTCTTGTTGGGAGTATGGTTCTGCGCGTGGAAGGATATGCGTCTGTCTGCCCACCTGATGTTGGGCATTGAGTTCGCAGCCATGGTTGTTGGAATTATGTTGGCGGCGGCGATCTTGTCACGGCAGGGCCATTTTGATCTGCCGCAGTTCCAAGCGCGAAACTTATCATTTACTGGAGTCGGCCGGGGATCGGTACTCGCATTTATGGCCATGGTTGGCTTCGAGAGTGCAGCCTCGCTCGGCGACGAGGCACATAATCCACTACGAACCATTCCACGTGCGATCATTGTGAGCAGCGTCATCGCCGGGTCATACTATGTACTTCACGCTTATACGATGGTGGCGGGTTTTCACGCCTTGCCAACGCAGCTGACAGACAGCCAGGTTCCGTTATTTGATTTGGCTAAGGCATACGGTGTGTCCTCACTGGCTCTGTTGTTGGTGTTCGCCGGTCTGGTCAGCGGCTTCACGATCGTGCTGGCCAGCGTCAACGCAGGCGCCCGCACACTGTTCTTACTGGCGAAACACGGCGTTCTTCCGCCGGCTTTTGGCCGGATTCATCCGACCAATCAGACGCCGAGCTTTTCTGTAGCGGTGGTCTCACTGCTCAGCTTGGCAATCGTTGTACTTCTTATTCTGGCCGGTGTGCCTGCCCGCGAAATCTGGGGATATGTGGGAAGCGTTTGCACTTTCGGGTTTCTGCTGGCCTATCTTCTGATCACGATTGGGACGCCAGTGTATTTGTATCGGCGAGGCCGCCTGAGAATCTGGAACGTGGCGGTGGCGGTGCTGGCAACGCTGGTTGTACTTATTCCCTTTATCGCGAGTCTCTATCCTGTGCCTCCATATCCTCAGAACATTTTGATTTACGTGTTTGCGGGTTTACTCGCAATTGGCTTTGGATGGTTCCGCGTGCTCAAGGCTCGCCGCCCTTGCATTGTCCAAGATATCGAGGGACATCTAGCCGAAACGTACGAACGTTTTGCTGTTGAACGTGCTGCCGGAATTGGCGCAGTGAAGTAGGAGAAGAGAACCATGACTCTCATCAATCTGAAGAACTCCAACATGGAGGCTCGTGAACACCGGCTTGGGTCCATCGTTTCGTATGAAGGAACTGCGTCGGACTTAGCCCACAAATCGCGCACCGCCCTGTTACAGGATCGCCCACGCTCCTTCACGCAGGTAAGTTCGTGCTCCTCGTCGTGCGCGATCTGTCTGCTTTCATTGATTCAGGATGCCGCGGTAGTGAATCACGCGCCTTTGGGATGTGCCGCGGATTTTTCTATGTTCAATCTCACGAATCGTTTCGGACAATTCAAGCGCGGATTAACCCCGGCCAATGCTCATCTGGTTAGCTCTAATCTAACCGAATCAGATGCGGTATTTGGTGGGAGCGCCAAGTTGGAGCAGGCGTTGCGCGATGCTCATGCAAGATTCAATCCCAAGGCGATCTTTGTCACTGCTTCATGTGCGTCGGCAATTACAGGAGAAGATATCGACGCCGTAGCGGACCGTCTCGAAAAAGAGCTAGGAGTACCGATTGCCACGGTGCATTGCGAGGGATTTCGATCCAAAGTGTGGACCACCGGCTTCGATGTTGCATATCACGCGATCTTGCGGAAGATTGTAAAACCTCCGCAGACGAAACGCTCGGAACTCGTGAATGTCATTACTTTCTGGGGAGAGGACGTATTTACCGAACTGTTCGGAAGACTGGGACTGGTACCCAACCTCATCGTTCCCTTCGCAAACATTGACCAGCTGAGTCATCTCTCGGAATCCGCAGCCACCGTGCAGATGTGCTCAACGCTTGGCACCTATCTTGCAGCCGGATTAGAGTCACTCTATGGGGTGCCAGAGGTCAAGGCTCCACCGCCGTACGGGATGGCAGGAGCGGACGCGTGGCTGCGTGCTCTTGGCCGCACCGTTCATAAGGAAGCTGAGGTCGAAGTGCTGATCGCTTCAGAGCGGGAAGCGATAGCACCTGCTCTGGCGGAATTGCGCAGCGAACTGAAGGGCCTTACCGGATACGTGGCTGCAGGTTCGGTGCATGGGCATAGCACTGCAGCTGTGTTGGCAGAACTAGGGATGAAAGTCGTCGGTAGCTGCTTCTGGCATCACGATCCCAAGTTCGACAATCAGGACGCTGCCGCAGACAGTCTCCAGCACCTAGTCGACAACTATGGCGATATGCCTGTGTCGATCTGCAACAAACAAACCTACGAGGTGGTCAATCAGTTGCGTCGGTTAAAGCCCGACGTGTTCATTGTGCGTCATCCCGGCATGGCGGTATGGGGAGGGAAACTCGGGATTCCCACATTCCTGGTAGAGGATGAACACTTTGGCTTAGGCTACCGTGGATTGCTGCGCTACGGGCGCAAGATTGCAGATGCAGTCAACAACCCAGCATTCTACCTGCATCTTGCGCAGCACACACGTTTGCCTTACACCGACTGGTGGCTGCGGCAAGGCTCCTCCACCTTTCTAGGAGCCGGAGAATGAGCACAACAATCGAGCAGCCAAGACAATTCTGCACGTTGGGCGGCCAACAGAGCGTGCTGGCCATTGAGCGCGCCATCCCAATCGTTCACGGCGGACCCGGTTGCTCGGCAAAACTGTTTGGGGGAATGGCCTTCTTTAACGGTTTTCAAGGATCAGGATATGCTGGCGGCAACGCCGTTGTCGGCACTAATAGCTGCGAGCAGGATATCGTCTTCGGCGGCGAGGATCGATTGCGGCAAGTAATTGATGGTGCCCTGAAGGTGATGGATGGCGACTTATTCGTTGTGCTTACCGGCTGCACGGCAGACTTGGTTGGTGATGACACAGCGACCGTGGTCAATGAGTATCGTGAGCGCGGTATCCCGATCGTTCACGCCTCAACCGGCGGATTTAAGGGCTATAACTATCGCGGCCACGAGCTGGTTGTGCAAGCTATCATCGATCAATTCCTTGAGCCAGCGCCAGAGAAGATTCCAAACCTGGTGAATGTCTGGTCGGTGTTGCCTTATCAGGACACGTTCTGGGCAGGCAATCTGCGAGCGATCCGCCAAATGATCGAGGGGCTGGGGCTAGAGGCTAACATCCTCTTTGGTCATGATTCCGGTGGAATTGCGGCATGGAAGAAGATTCCAGCTGCGGCGTTCAATCTCGTTCTCTCACCCTGGACTGGCGTAACGATTGCGCAGCGATTAGAAGAGCGCTTTGGTACTCCCTACCTCCATCATCCCATCCTTCCAATCGGTGCGGTTGAAACGACTCGGTTCTTGCGGGCCGTGGGAGAGTTTGCCCTGATCCCGCAGGTAACAGTTGACCGGTATGTAGAAAAGCAGGAAGCACATTTCTATCACTTCCTGGACCGTGCCGCGGACTTCTTCATGGAGATGAGGTGGGATCTACCGGCGCGGTTCATCAATATTTCCGACTCTTTTTATAGCTTAGGAATCAGCCGTTTCTTGGTGAATGAACTTGGACTCTTGCCCGGCCACCAGTTCGTGACCGATGCGCCGCCGGAGGAATGCCGTCCAATTCTGACGCAACAATTTGCATCCCTCGCGTCCAAGGTATCCGCCGAGGTCACGTTCAGCCACGATGGCGGGGAGATCGCTAGGATTATTAAGAGCGGAACGTATAGTGATCCTCCTTTAATCATCGGCACTAGTTGGGATCGCGATCTGGCAAAACAGGTCGGTGGATACCATTTAAGCATCGCGTTGCCGATTACAGACCGCTTGGTTCTGGACCGGGCCTATGTGGGGTACGAAGGCGGCTTGCGTTTGATTGAGGACATCTACGGGGCCGTGCTCGCAACGTATTCGTAATGATCGGGCTAGCCGAACCATTCCGGGGCGGAGTTGCCGGACTTCCGCCATCTGATCTGGAGCGGGCGTTATCTCAGAGGCTTTGATTGTTTTCGAGAGTGAGGTTGCCCGAGAGAACGAGTAACTGGAGAAACAGAAAATGAAAACCGGCAAAACATATCGATCCTTCACCACGCGACCGGCACTTGCGAGTTACTTGCACAATGAACTGAGCGGTGCAGGTACCCTTACTTTAATTGGCGATCATAGCGAACTCCGTACTCTCTGTTGTTGTTGAGGTGAATCCGCACCTTTATATCCCGTTTACAACCTGCGAAGTCAACGAGCAATGGAGAGAGCTATGCCTACCCAAAAATGGAGTAGATTCTTAGCCGCGGCCTTCCTGGCCGCGGCGTTAGTCACGCTGGGAGGACGGGGTGCGGTTGCGCAGTCCACGTTCGCCAGTATTGTGGGGACCGTTCAGGACCAAACGGCCTCGGTCATTGGCCACGCCACTGTAACAGTTAAGAACCTGGATGAGAACCTCGCCCAGACGAAAGTTACAAGTGATTCCGGAGAGTTTGTATTTCTCAACCTCAAACCCGGGCGATACGAAGTAAGTGTCGTAAAGGATGGATTTAATAAGGTTCTCGTATCCGATATCAGAATTGAAGCGCGCCAAGAACGGCGCGTCACTCTTAAGCTCGGCGTTCAATCCGTAGGCGAGGTCGTGGAAGTGAATTCCAGCGCGACTACCTTGGACACTGAGAACGCAACTATTTCCGACAGTAAGGGCGGGCAGCAGGTGATCGAACTGCCCATCAACTATCGCGGTGCGACCACTAGCCCTCTGGCGGCTATAGCCACTGCTCCTGGTGTACAGGAGGACAACGGAGGAAAGATTTCCGTTGGTGGCGGACTGCCGACGAGCGTCCAATTCTCCGTCGATGGCGTTACGGCGGACAACGTCAGGCACACAGGCGCACTTACAAACGTCTACCCGTCTTCCGAGTCAATCAGCGAATTTCGCGTCTCGGCCGTCAATAACAACGCGGAGTTCGCGCAGGTTGGCGATGTCACAGTGACCACCAAGAACGGCACCAACCAGCTTCATGGAAGCGTTTTTGAGTACTTGCAAAACGCCGCCTTGGATGCCACGACCTATGGGGCTGGAAGCAAGCCGAAAAAAGTGGGGAACACTTTCGGCGCCAGCCTAGGTGGCCCGTTGGTTATTCCGCATTTTTACGACGCGAGCAACAAAACATTCTTCTTCATCGACTATGAGGGTAATCGTCTCCATAAAGAAACGGCGGAGCAGTACTGGGTTCCGACAGAGGCTGAGCGAGCAGGGAACCTGGCCGCGCTTATCGGAACGACGCCTTTGGTTGATCCAAGCAAATCCACGGTAGGAAATCTGGCATACTTTTCTAACGGGCAAATTCCGACAGGTCAAGTTAGCGCAGTTGCCAAGAAAATCTTGCAGTACTATCCACTGCCTAATGCCAGCCTCGCCAACGGAAATTACGCCGTCAATATTCCCACGCCGATTGACACAAACGGATATGATGTTCGCATTGACCGCACGATCACATCAAAGCAGCAAGTCTTTGCCCGGTGGAGTGGGAAGTCGATCAACAGCACGACCGTGAACTCACTTCTTCCGTCAAGCCACACTGCGGAGAGCGATCACAGCTTAATCATCTCCCACAGTTACGTGATTAAGCCATCGCTGGTAAATGAGTTTCGCTTTGGGTTGAGCTTTTGGCGCAGCGCGGAGAAGTTTCCGATCAATGGTGTTGCTGCCGACCAGGGACTTGGTCTTACCGGCCTCGATCTCTCGTCCCATCCCGAGTCGGGAGCATTCCCGTATTTCGATTTCAGCAGTGGTGATAGTTTTACTCCGATTGGAAGAGCAAAGGATGGTCCAACCCAATCGACAACCTACCAATACGCGGACAATATCTCCTGGATTAAGGGCCGCCACTCTCTGAAATTTGGGTTTGACGTTCATCGGCTCGGATATAAGGACGTAGAACATTTCGCGCCGGCGGATGACTTCGGCACTTTTACCTTTGCCCAGGCAGGCTTTACGGGGAGTGCTTTTGGAGATTTCCTGTTAGGTCTCCCAACCAGTACATACTCGGCATTTACCGGTCCCGATCTAAATAGCCAATCGACGCATTGGGGCTTCTTCGGACAGGACGAATTTCAACTGACTAGTAGGGTTACCGTCAGCTTCGGTTTGCGGTGGGAACTGCATCCGGCCTTTACGGAAAAGTACGGTAATATCACCAACTTTGATTTTGCTCACGACGCAGTCATTGTCCCGGATCATACGTTGCAACCGGCGCAAGGTTTCCTGGATTCAATCAACCTGTGCCCTGGAGGTAGCTACCAATCGAGTTACTATGACTCAGCGTATCCGTGCACATCCTTCGAAACTGCAAGTCAAGCGCACCTGGGGCAGGGGCTTGGAACGAACTACTATGGCAATTGGGATCCGCGCCTTGGAATCGCATATCGTCCTTCAGGAGATTCCAAGACGGTCATTCGCGCTGGGATAGGCATCTTTACCGCAGGGGCCTTTGGAACCCGGTCTGCGTTGCTCTCCGGGGTGCATACCGCGAACACCCAGTACTACCAGAACTTTCAACAGCAGGGTGTCGCGCCTGTATACCAATTCCCGCAGGCTCTCGCTGGAAACGGAAACACAGCAATTGGGAATGCCATGTTTATGTGCGGCGTGAATCCCCATCTCCGCGATCCGGAATCGGCGCAATGGAACTTTACCGTTGAGCGGGAATTGCCGGGGAACTTCACGGCCCGGGCAAGTTACATCGGAATGAATACCTATCGTCTGGAAAACATGGAAGACATCAACCAAGTGACTCCAAGTACCCAAAAGTATGATGCCTCCCGGCGTCCTTTACGCAACTGGGACATGATTCACATGCTCAACAATAATGCCGGCCAGAACTACCAATCCTTCCAGGCTCAAGTGGATCACCGATATGGCCACGGCCTCTATTTTCAAGGAAGCTATACGTTGGCCAAAAACCTGACAAACGCAGAAGGAACGGCGCAACTCATACCGGGCTTTCCTTATGAAGCTGGTGCTACGTTTACCAACCGTTTCGACCATCGCGGCGATCGCGGAAACGATTTTGCAACGCGGCGGCATCGCGTCCTTCTTGCGGCGGTCTACCAGCTTCCGGTGGGCCATGGCCACAGTTTTCTGGCTGATGCGCATGGCGTAACGGAGGCGGTTTTGGGAGGCTGGAAACTCAGCACCGTTACACTGTTCCAGACCGGCCCCTATCAGACTCCTATCTCCGCGATCACCGACGATCCAGCCAATATCGGGGTTGAAGCGGCAGTGGCAGGATGCCATGAAACTGCAGTTCGTCCCGATCGAATCGGAAACGGAAACCTCTCCCACCCCACACCGGGGAATTGGTACGACATCAATGCTTTCACGCCTGCCATAAAGTATTTGCCGGATGGCACACACATAGGGGTAGGACGTGACGGAAATGCAGGGGTAGGAATCCTCGAGGGGCCAGGGACGGTGACGATGAGCGCTGGGCTAGCGAAGGAATTTGTATTCAGCGAGAAAGGAAAGCTGCGCTTCGAGGCGACATTCACCAACTTGCTCAATCACTCTAACTTCGCACCACCGGCGATAGACATTTCCAATCCTCAAACCTTTGGGAAGACTTCGACCGTCCAGACGGCCGATAACGCAGGTAATAGGGTCGGTCAGCTTGCCATACGACTGGAGTTCTAAAGAGCATCCGCAATACTGCCGGGCGTTGCACTTTGTAAACCGCCCGGCAGTATCGAAGTCGCCGAGTCTTGTTGGCACGAAGAAAACTGAGGTTTCTGCCATGAGAATGTTTGACGAAACCAGAGACGGAAGGAAGTTGACATGACCGCGAATCAACATGAAGTGGCAAGTTCTGTGGTTCGTCGCGAGCCTGGAGTGGCGATCCGTGAACGCAGGCTTGGCTCCATTACCGGCTATCAGGGGACTCCCGCAGAATTAGTTCAGCTCTCCCAATCCGGTGCCCTTCGCGAGCGCGAACGGTCGTTCACACAAGTCGGCACTTGCAGCTCATTTTGCGCGACGCTGCAACTATCGCTTATCCAGGATGCAGTAGTCATTAATCATGCTCCAGCCGGTTGTGCCGGAGATTTCCCTCTATTCAATCTGTATAACCGATTCGGCCAGGTTAAGCGGCGTCTGGATGTTGCCAACGCCAGGCTTATCACGACAAATCTGAACGAGCAGGATACGATTTTCGGCGCCACTCAGAAAATGTTAGACGCCATTCGCGAAGCAGTTCGCCGCCATCATCCGCGGGCGATCTTCGTAACGGCCTCATGTGCTTCGGGCATCATTGGCGAGGATCTGGAGAGCACCATTGAACAGGCGGAGGAAGAACTTGGTATTCCTATTGCCTCGGTGAACTGCGAAGGCTTCCGCTCACAGGTATGGGCGACGGGATGGGATGCGGCATATAACGCCATTCTGCGAAAGATCGTCAAACCAGGGCAGGTTAAACGGCCCGAAGTGATCAATATCATTACCTTCATTGGGGACGACTTCTTCTCGGAGTTGCTGCGGCCGCTCGGCCTTGTGCCCAATCTGATCGTTCCATTCACCAAAATTGAGCAGTTGGAGAAGCTCTCCGAAGCCGGAGCTACGACTCAAATGTGCTCCACGCTTGGAACATTTCTGGCTGCAGGGCTGGAAAGAGATTTTGGAGTTCCGGAAATCAAGTCACCGCCGCCTTATGGGTTGGCCGCTACCGACCAATGGCTTCGCGACTTGGCCCACGTTACGGGCCGGGACGAGTTGGTCGAGGAATTCATCGCCGCCGAGCGTCGAGCTATACAACCGGACTTGGAAGAGCTACGCAAGCAATTTGCGGGCCTCAAGGCCTTCGTCGCAGCCGGGCCAGCGCATGGGCACAGCTTTATGAGTGTTCTGCAGGATCTTGGTATTGGACTCGTTGGAAGCTGCATGTTTCATCACGATCCGAAGCTCGATCACGGAGATCCTGCTGGCGACACACTGCAGCCCATAGCCAAACTCCACGCCAGGCTACCTTATAGCGTATGCAACAAGCAGTTCTACGAACTATTCAATCTGCTGCGCAAACTGAAGCCCGACTTGGTGTTGATTCGTCATCCAAGTCTGACCCTGAGCAGCGCCAAACTTGGCATTCCAACCATCTTTGTGGATGACGAACACATTGGTCTTGGGTATCGCGGTCTCATCCGCTACGGGCGAATGATAGGCGACTGGTTGAGCAATCCTGCAATCGAGCGGAATCTGTTGCGCCATTCTCCGTCACCTTACACTTCATGGTGGTTGAACCAGGCGCCTTTCAGCCTCCTCGGGGGAGGGGAAGCATGAGCAGGATGATTGAACATCCACGGCATTTGTGCGCTTTGGGGGGCCAGCAGACGGTAGTAGCCATCGAGCGGGCCATTCCGATCCTGCATGCCGGTCCGGGGTGCGGCTACAAGCTTCATACCGGCTTGGGAGCCTGCAATGGATTTCAAGGCGGAGGTTACAGCGGCGGGGCCGCGATGGTGGGCACGAATACCGGCGAGAGGGAGGTTATCTTCGGCGGTGAAGATCGGCTGCGTGCGGTCATCGACGGTGCGCTGAAAGTGATGGACGGTGATCTCTACGTCGTACTGAGCGGCTGCACCAGCGAACTAGTCGGGGATGATACGGAGCACGTTGTCGCGGAATTCCGAAGCCGGGGAGTCCCTATTGTTTACGCGGCGACTGGCGGCTTTCGTGGCAATAGCCTCGTAGGGCATGAAATCGTTGTCAATGCGATCATCAACCAAATCTTGGAATCAGTTGAGAAAATTCCTGGATTAGTGAACGTGTGGTCGAGTGTGCCTTATCAAGACACGTTCTGGGCCGGAAATCTCGCTACTATTCGCGAACTTCTATGGGGTCTCGGCTTGAAGCCCAATATTCTCTTTGGCCCGAACTCGGGGGGACTGGATGCTTGGCGCAAGATTCCTGCCGCGCAATTCAACCTGGTGCTCTCGTCGTGGACAGGGGTCTCGGTTGCGCGCAATTTGAGCGAGCGCTTTGGAACGCCCTGGCTCCATTATCCAACCCTGCCAATTGGTGGGCTGGAGACCAGCCGCTTTCTGCAAACTGTGGCAGAATTCGCCGGGGTCGATGGTTCGCACGCCAACAACTACATTAAGAGGCAGGAGAGGTCCTTTCATTATTTTTACGAACGCGTATCCGAATTCTTCTTGGAGTTTCGCTGGGGGCTTCCGGGACGTTTCATTACCATCGCAGACGCCTACTATGGAATCGGGCTTAGCCGGTTACTGACGAACGAATTCGGTCTCCTGCCATCGCATCAGTTCGTGACCGACGATCCACCAGAAGAATTCCGGCCAGGAATCCTGACAAGCTATTCTCAGATTATCCCTGGTGTATCCCCGGATGTCACATTCACCTCCGACAGCGGTGAGGTGCGCGAGATTCTGCGATTGGCTGCACCCACAGCACCCATCATCTTGGGCAGCGGGTGGGATCGCGACATAGCTCATGAACTAGGAGGATCTCATCTGAGCATCGCCGCGCCCATGACAGACCGCCTCGTGACAAGTTGCAGCTATCTCGGCTACAACGGCGGACTACGGTTGATCGAGGACTTGTATTCATCGATTCTGGCCGTAGTGCAGTAGATCTTTACGGTTCATTGAGTACGCAGCGAATGGCGGCAAAGCTGGGATTGGCCAAGACTCTTGCTCGATCCCATCGCGGCAATATAAGTACTTAATGACCATGCCGGTACGGCGACAAGCAGAATCAGAGCCAAGCGTGATTATGACCCGTCGGGGGTATCGGCCACACTATTGCCTCAAGCGCGTGTTGCTGGGAAAACGTCTGCTGCAAGACGCCTGCCGTTGCGAACTTACTCCCAGAGTGCCTGTTCCAGATCGCGGCAAAGGTCGTCGGGATCATCCAATCCAATCGAGGTGCGGAACACGCCGTCTCCGGCGTAGCTGCGATAGCTCTCTTCTGCCGAACGTGTAAGGCTGAATGAGCTTCGCAGAATGTCCTCGGTTGGGATGTAGTAGGTGAGGCTACGTTGCTTTCCGAGCGAAACAGCGTAATTAAACAGCTTGGCGCGTTGAGCAATCCGGTGGGCGGCAGCCATCGCATCGCATTCTACTTGGAACGTCAGCATCCCCGAAAAGTTTGCCATCTGCCTTTTTGCCAGCTCATGCTGAGGATGCGATGGCAGACCAGGGTAGATCACCCGCTGGATGCCTGAATGCGATTCGAGAAACCCAGCCACCTTCAATGCGCTTTCCGCATGAGCGCGCATGCGTAGCGCAAACGTGTGCAGACCCCGACGAATCAGCCACGCGTTGAACGGGCTCAGTGCTCCGCCGAAGTGAATCAGCGCATGGCGGCGCAACTCGGCCAGCGCTTCGCGTCTGCCGACGACAACTCCGCCGAGTGCGTCGCCGTGGCCATTCAAATACTTTGTCAGCGAGTGCAGAACCCAGTCGGCGCCCAATGTAAGCGGACGCGTAGCAACCGGCGTCGCGAGCGTGGAATCCACCACCAGTTCGGCTCCGGCCTGATGCGCAATCTTCGCCATGGCTGCCAAATCCGTCAGGCGCAAGATGGGATTGCAAGGCGATTCCGCCCATAAAATACGCGTGTTCGGGCGGATTGCCGCCGCGACGGCTTCCAAGTCCGCGAAGTTCGCATTCGTTACCTGAATGCCAAATCCTGGTAGCGTGTCACGTGCCAGTTCGGCAACGCCGGCATAGCAGACATCGCTGAGAACAAGGTGGTCGCCGCTCTTCAGCCTTCCTAGCAGAAGACCGGACGCGGCACCCATCCCGCTTGCAAAGCAAAGCGCATCCTCGCCATCCTCCAGGCTAGCAAGCTTCTCCTCCAGACCACGAACCGTCGGAGTCGACCACCGGGCATACAAGTACGGATCGTTCTCCTTCATGTCCACGGCCGAAAAACCCGAGCAGTCCGGATCGGTTACAAAGTTGGTGGACAAGATCAACGGAGATTCAACCGCCTTCGTGGCTGGGTCCGGCGCCTCGCCCACGTGAAGGGCTCGCGTTCTCAGTGCAAGCTTTCTCTCTTCTGACATCCAAACTGCCTCCAAAGTTCTTGGGTATGTAATTATTACTTTTCGATGTTCGTGATCCACGTGATCCATAAGATGTCGTCGTCATTGCGTTGTTCTATGGAATCCAAAACAACATTTTATGGCTCCGCCTTATTTTTCTGTCCGGATTGTGAGTTATGATTAGCTCCCTTCAGTCAGGAGTTCCTTGAAGTGATTCTGCTTCATGGAGACTCACAACAACAGCTCGGAGTTCCCAAAGCCAGGAGAAGAAAAATGGAAATGGAAATGTCTATGGAAATGCGTCGATGTATGGAGGATTGTCGCAACTGCATGGCTATGTGCATGGAAACCATGATGCAGTGCATGAACAGCGGCAAGATGGACATGAAGATGATGTGCGCCTTCATGGACTGCATGGAAATGTGCCAGATGTGCGGCAATTGCATCGTGCGCATGTCTCCGATGAGTGGAGAAATGTGCGCAATGTGTGCCGAGATGTGCACTGCGTGCGCGACCATGTGCGAAGGTATGGGCGACAATCCAATGATGAAGCGCTGTGCCGAGATGTGCCGCCGGTGCGCCGGGTCTTGCTCGATGATGGCGAAATCGATGAAAGCCGCCTAGGCCGGAATCGCACCAGCACGCAGCAAGGCTCGGGGGCAGGGTACGCTGCCCCCGGCCCCGTTCGGAGAAGTCCGGCACGGTTATGCGCGGGCCTTTCGCGAATCGAGAAAGTCAAGCAGCGTCCCAGAACTTACCTGTCCCGCATTCTCACGCACCACGCGGATCGTACAGTCTCCGCGTTTGCGTGCAGGTTTAGGTGCGCCTCCAGGTGCGACTTCCATAATGCGCTCGACTGTACTGGAGCAGATCGGGCATACGGCTCCAATCACCGGCTGAATCGCACCTCTCATGCACATTCCGCAATAAAGCTCCGTACCCGAGGCCCAGCAGGGCCGGACGAAGCCCTTTTGGGCATCGCGTACGTAAATATGCGTCAGTGTCTTTTCCGTCTGAGAAGTAAAAGTGTTTGCCATTTCTGCGCTCCTATTCGACCAACAAAAGAAGAAGGCCCACGATCTGTTCGTGGGCCTCTGAGAATGTCTGGATCGCCGATACTGTAACTTACGTTTCGGCCTTCTCGCCCACAACTCGCATCTTGGTACACATGCCCATAGCCATGCGGTATGCGGCGAAAGTGGTCGAAAGGACTGTGCTCGTGTTTGCAGTAAACGTCATATATTGCTCAAAGCTCCGAACCACATCCGGAAAGGTTGGAGCACGGAACGGGATTTGAACCCATGAATAACGGCTTTGCAGGCCGCCGCGTTAGCCACTTCGCCACCCGTGCTCATTTACAGCTTCTCGTTCCGCCGCTCCCACCTAAAACACAAAACCCACTGCGCTCTGGCAGTGGGTTCGACGAGACCTGAAAACTTGTAGCTAGCCGATTAACTCCCAATGCCAGAAATAGCGCGCATACAGCAGCAACACATGCTGGCGCGACCGTCGTTCATGGGCATCAGGAAATTCATGCTCTTTACATTAGCTGAATTGCCTCCTGCGCGCAAGGGATTCTTTGAACAGGTGTCAGTAGCACATGATATGTCCGGTTGAGATAGCACGTGATGTGTCCGCTTTTCGGGCGGCGCGAGTAGGAGAACATGCAAGGCATGGATTCCTATTCGAAGGCTGTGGTGGAGCGGGCGATGAAGGTACAGGAAGTGATTTTGCGGGCATTGGCGAAGAAGATTACTTGGTGGCAAGCGGCCGAGATCATCGGCATCAGCGACCGCCAGATGCGGCGCTGGCACCAGCGCTACGAAAAGTTCGGCTATGACGGGCTGTTCGACCGCAGGCGGGGACAGCCCTCGCCCAAGCGCGTGCCGCTGGCGCAGGTCGAGCAGGTGCTGGGGCTGTACCGCGACCGGTACTTCGATCTGAATGTGCAGCATTTTCACGAGAAGCTGCACGAAGAACATGCGATTCCGCTGAGCTACACCTGGGTCAAGCTGGCCCTGCAAGGAGCGGGACTGGTGAAGCGGGGCCGCAAACGCGGGGTGCATCGCAAGCGGCGTGAGCGGCGGCCCTTGCCGGGGATGCTGCTGCATATCGATGGCAGCCGCCATCGCTGGTTCCAGGACGAGCGCTGGTACGACCTGATTGTGATCCTGGACGACGCCACCAGCGAGATCTACTACGCCCAGTTGGTCGAAGAAGAATCCAGCATGACGGTCATGGCCGGCCTGCGCGAGGTGATCGAGCGCAAGGGCTTGTTCTGCGCCTTGTATAGCGACCGGGGCAGCCACTTCTGGCTCACGCCCAAGGCGGGAGGCAAGGTCTCCTCACCAGTTGACGCAGGTCGGGCGCGCGCTGCGCGAGCTGGGAGTGAGGATGATTCCGGCCTACTCGCCGCAGGCACGTGGACGCAGCGAGCGCAGCTTCGGAACCTGGCAGGGCCGCTTGCCGCAGGAGTTGCGGCTGCACGGCATCACCACCGTCGAGGCCGCCAACCGGTTTCTAAGCGAGCGCTATATCGATGACTTCAACCGCCGCTTTCAGGTTGCGGCGGCCCGGCGCGGCACGGCCTTTGTGGCTTGCCCGCGCCGCGATCTGAACCTGATCTTCTCCCTGCAGTTCGAGCGCTCGGTAAATCGGGATAACACGGTCAGCTTTCAGAACCTCGTCCTGCAAATCGAAGCGGTGCGGTGGCGGGCGACCCTGGCCGGGTGCAAGGTCACGGTGCATCAGCATCTGGATCAAACTCTGAGTATGACCTACGGGCCGCACCGGTTGGGACGGTTTACCGCCCAAGGCGAGGCCATAACCGAAACCAAACCCGCAGCCAGAAAAGCTATGGAAAAGACGCTCCGTGGAAAAGCCCAAAGAACGGCTTTTCCCCCGAGCTTTGAAATCCCGCAAACCGCGCGGGATTCCAACTTTCCCACAGCTTCGGCGGTGGCTGGATCAATCTAACAACCGGACATTTCACTTGCTACAAAAACCGGACATTTTAACTTGCTAAGAACAGGGATTCTTTGAACAGGGATTCTTTTGAGCCGGCGGCTGGCGTCGCCGGAATTGGGGGACGAAAGCAGTCCAGAAGCGCTCTTATGCGCAGTACAAAGAACTTCTAGCGAGACTATTCCATTGACGGAAGGGATCAATTCAGATATAAACATCCCACTATGACGTTGTGTTGCCAGACTGATCGAGTGACGTGCTGCTTCTGTTGTTGCGGCACAAATCCATCTGGCGCACGGGCGATCATGGTCTAGCACTCATTTAACCAAGATCCAGTTACACCGACCCATCCGCCGGAATTCCAAGGCAGATGGGATTTTTTTGTTTGATCTTTTCCGGCGTCGTAGATCTACACGAAGCGCCACGGATTCAACGAGTATTTCGAATATGAATGCACAATTGGAAATCCAGCAGGAACTCAACACGGCCAACAGACACAACACGGTTTCCAATGACATATTGGAAGCAATTGGCCGAACCCCTCTCGTTCGCCTCCATCGTTCGGTCGAGCACTTGACTCCGTCGATCTGCGCGAAGGTCGAGTCTCTGAACCCAGGCGGAAGCACGAAAGACCGCGTTGCGCTAAACATGATTTTGGATGCTGAGCGCCGCGGCGTTCTACGACCTGGCGGCACCGTCATTGAAGCGACTGCCGGAAACACCGGGGTAGGCTTGGCGATGGTCAGCGCGGTGCGTGGCTATCGCTGCATTTTTGTCCTGCCAGACAAGATGAGTGAGGATAAAGTGCGGTTGCTGCGAGCCTACGGAGCGGAGGTGATCATCACTCCGACGAATGTGCCGCCGGACTCTCCGGAGAGCTACAACGGGGTAGCGGATCGGCTGACGCGAGAGATCGAAGGTGCCTGGAGAGCAAGCCAGTTCTCGAATCTCTCCAATCCGCAAGCGCACTATCAGCAAACCGGTCCCGAAATCTGGGAGCAGACCGAAGGCAGGGTTACAGTGTTTGTCGCTTCAGCCGGTACCGGAGGAACCATCAGCGGCATCGGGCGTTATCTCAAGGACAAGAACCCCAACATCCGAGTCATCGGCGCCGATATTGAAGGTTCGATTCTGAGTGGTGGCGTTCCCGGGCCGTGGAAGGTGGAGGGCATTGGGGAAGACTTCGTCCCAAGCACGTTGAATGCTCAGGTGATTGACGAATGGATTCGGGTGAGCGATGCAGATTCCTTCTTCACTGCGCGACGCGTCGCCCGCCAGGAGGGCATTCTGCTTGGGGGATCGAGCGGAACGTGTATGGCTGCGGCATTTCGATATGCGCTGCGCTGCACAAGTGATGATGTAGTCGTCGCACTCTGCCCGGATACCGGACGAAATTATCTCAGCAAGATGTATGACGATGCATGGATGGCGCACAACGGATTCGTAGAAGTCCCACCTGAACAACGAACCGCTAGCGACTTGTTATCCGCTCTGGGGCGCGAAGGAAAGCTGATGTGGTTGCTGCCCGATGAGACACTACAGCATGCCGCCGAAACCTTTCGGGCGCGGAGCATTTCTCAGATGCCCGTGGTTGAGAACGGGAAAATGATTGGCGCGGTTCAGGAAATTACGATTGTCCACTCTCTGCACAAGGGCATAGATTCGCGCAATGTTCGAGTGCGCGAAGTGATGGCTCGTCCAATGCCCGAAGTGGAGGCGAATGTGTCATTGGAGGAAGCGTACCGTTTGTTACTTGCCGGCAATCCGGCGGTAGCGGTTTCAAGGAGCGGACGGCTCGCAGGGTTGATTACTAGGTCGGATCTGATGGAGTACTACGAGCAAGCCGAAAGAGTCGTTCAGAGAAGTTCAGACAAGGCTCTTTAACTTCTTGCCCACATCATTTTCCCCGCACGAATAGTTTCCAGTTCTCGAGTGCAGGCGAGGAAATTGACATTCATATCCTTCACAATACTTTGGAGCCCCTGCCCTGCAAGTGGATGCCGGTGTGCGTATTTGATGGTGACATGGCAAACTCGCGGAACACTCGCGGAACTATGAAACTTTGGCCCGATGTTCGTTGCGTGACACTGGGAGGTTCGTGAGGGAACTTGTCCTTCGTAAAGCAACTTGAGTCATAGGCTGATGATTCGTTCATGTTGAAACTTGGACGCAGTTTCGGCTAAAGGATGGAGGTGATTGAATGACTTCTCCCGGCGTGGCCGCTCCGGCCCGCGGCGGCAAACAGGTCAGCGTCGTGTACGCCCTGTACGGGAAACCGGGGTTGGAAAAAGTGCTTCTGGATGAGTTGCGCCCTTTGGTTCAGAGAAGTCGTAAGGAAGCGGGGTGCCTCCTTTTCGATCTCTACCGGCTTACGAGCGACCGTTCCCGGTTCTTTCTACACGAGGTCTGGAAAAACCACGACGCACTGGAAGTGCATTCGAGCAACTTCCACACCACGCGGTTCCGCGCCGAAGTAGCGCATTATCTGAGGAGGCCCGTCGAGATTTTCGAGGTGGAAGAGATTCGGTGACAGGAAAGGGCAAGCCGGTGGAGTCCGGCGATGCCCGAACCTTCCCTGCGCATGGCGAAATGCATCGCTGGAGGGAGGCAAATACGCTCCCTCCGTGCGGTACGGCAAGGTCATGAGTTATCGGCTGAGCGTTTTTCACGCCTGACGATACTTGTTACGAGCCTTCAACTATGCGCTTTTGCGCATCGGCAGAGGCTCACGTCGCACATTCGTCTTTTGCACGATCCGATCCTTCATTTTCACGACTGCGGCGACAAACGAGTGGAGAGCGGACGATGCCGGGCCGCTGCGCATGACCAGTTGAATTTCCATGGCCAGTTCCTCGTTGGCAAAGGGACGGAATACCGTGGCGTTGTCGCGGGTGCGCTTGGCGGTGGCGCGGGTGGCGAGCGCCACCCCGACGTGCTGTCCGGCGAACACAACCGCCTCGTGCGGATGGCTGATCTCCTGAACCACCTTGGGATCGAGCCCGGCTGCTCCGCAGTGTTCCAAGAACCAGGCACGGAAAGCGGGATTGCGGTCACGCATGGGCAGAATCAGGCGCTCATTCGCCATATCCCGGAGACAGACGGATCGTTGCCGCGCGAGCGGATGGTCATTCGATATTACCAGCCCCAACTGGTCGCGCATGACGGGAATGACCTCAAGACCGTAGCTCTCCACCGGTTTGAGCACGAATCCACAGTCCCATCTGCCTGCAAGGATGTTGGCGACGATCTCGGTAGAGAACGAACTGTGGTAGATAGCCGAGAAACCCGCGTCCGGGAGCTTGTTTACGTGCGCCAGATAGGTCAACAGGTCGGCATCGAAATAGGCGCTGTATCCAACTTCGAGCGCCGAATTGGCCGCCCGCGCATTTGTTCTGAGTGTGGCAAAGGCTCTCTCCAGGAAGTGGAAGGCCTTGCGCAGTTCATAGAGGAAGTCTTCGCTGCCCGGCGTATGCAGGACTGGGCGGCTGTCCCGGTTGAAGAGTCTGGTCTGTACCGAGAACTCGACATCCTGCACGGCGCGGCTCACGGCTGGCTGAGGCCGGCGTAGCATTTCTCCGGCGCGGTTGAATTGTCCACATTCGGATACGGCAAGGACGGCTTCGAGATCTCCAAGCGAAACGTCCCGGTCAGCGAAGCTAAGCATGTTTCTTTCTCTCCGGGGGATTCTGACAAATATTCGGTTCGACCCCGGTACAGATCATTCGCGTGGACCCGCACAGATGGGGTACTCAGAAAGACGCAACTGGCTGTGGAAAAGTTGGCTGCATGGTGCAGAACTCTTCTGAAACGAGAGCTAACTATTCATTTTTGCGGTTTCACTATGCACGATAGGCATACTGTTTTGTTGGGAGCTGAGAATAGTATTTAAGAACTATTTATGATAGTCGCCAGCGATGTCACACGGCGACCTGGCTCATTACAACGACAGGAAATCTACGTTTGTTCGTGACGACCGTGCCGATACACAAATCAAAGGAGCAAGCCTCTACATGGAAACTGCACAAATTCTGACCGACCTCCGCGTCGAACGCGACCGCATCAATCAAGCTATCGCCGCACTGGAGGCCCTGAACGGCACCGTCTCCGGCACCACACCCAGAGGGTCTGGATTGAAGTCTGCCAAAGCTACGGTGCCGGAGTCCAAGCCAAGTTCCGCTAAGCGTGTCGTCAGTCCCGAAAGCCGCAAGCTCATGGCAGAGGCTCAGCGCAAGCGGTGGGCAAAGAAGAAACGTGCCGCGAAGACCGCTGCCAAGAAGGCTAGCTCCATCGCCGTATCAGCCAAGTAAGCGCCAAAGCAGGCGGAACCCAAGGCGGCCAAGAAGAACGCGGCGGCGCGAGAGAACTCAATGAGCGCTAAGGCCTGATAGAGTCATTTGACTCACCTCGACGTTCTCATGAAAGGGCGGGCTTGTTGCCCGTTCATCGCAGAGTGTGCGGAGACCCCTGACAGGTTCCCGACCGCCTCTGCCATAAAGCTGCCTGAAGCGGGGGCACTGAACGAAGATAGAAATTGGTTCTACTTCCCTCAACAGCCGGAAAGAGCGTTCACAGGATGAATGAACAGGACAGAGAGGGGATAGAGCGAGAGAGGAGTAAACTTCCTGAGTTCTTGCCGCATCTAAGTAGAAAAGGCAGTACACCGCTACAGAATCGTGACGCATACTGAATCGATACCGCCCGGCGAGTCCGCCGCCGCACTTCTTCCCGCAGATTGGAGAGTGTCTGCGGTTGCCCCCGAGAGCCCGGCCCAGGCGGAGATCATCGCTCAAACCATCGCCGGAATCATGCACGTTCTGGCCGAATCGGGCAGCGATCTTCGTTCCCTCGATGGAATTACGCTGGCCACGGACTGCAAGCAGACCGCCGCAGAGATCCAGCAATTGCGGGCGGGAGAAATACCCCTGGAGCGGGCCGAGCTTCCCGAGTCGCTCGATCTGGGCCGCACCGTCCCCGTGTGGCGCGACGACGAACTGCGGTTTCACATTGTGCTTCGCGCCAGCCTGGGAGTCATGGCCATCTCCGGCAAAAAGAAGGATTACGAGCTGGCGGTGGCCTCCCTGGCCCACGAAGCAGCGCATGTCGAACACGAGGGTCATCTGTACCGCCAGTTGCCGCAACTCCGGGCACGGTCCCGCGAATGCAGCAATTGTTCGCGCGCCGCATTTATCAAGGCACTCGATACCTGGAGCGAATACTCCGCCAGCCGCTCCGCCGCAATCTTTCGGCCAAGCACTCTGGATGACCTCGATTCCGTGTTCGCGAAGCTGCTCCGGCGGAGCGCTCCAGCCTGCCGGGCGATCATGGCTAATTGCCGCAAACACGGGATCACCCCGCAAGCGTTTCTCGACTTGCAGCAACTCTTCGGGGATCTGTTTATCGGCGCCGGGTACTTGCTCGGTCATCTGCATGGACTGGAATGGAATCTCGACGAGCACGCCCCGCGGGCTGCGGCGCTTCTTCGCAAACTGCCCGAGATGCAGGATGTGATGGCTCGGTTAGGAAAGGCCCTGCACCTGCTTTGGCTGACAGAGTATGCCTGGGATTCGATCGAGGTTTTTGCGCCCGTCTACGATCTTCTGCTGGAGACCATGGAACTCTATGGTCTGTCGTTCCACAAGAACAACAACGAGGAATACATTGTGAAGCTCCGTTTCCGACCCCGCGTCGGCGGCGCTTCATAGACGGAGGAAGCGCAAACGAAAACCTGCCGCAGCGCTGCACGTCGGGTGGGCCAAACAAAGCGCGCCTGCCGAATGGTAGGCGCATCGCACAAGGGAGGGAAGGACGGGCAGGGGATCAGAAAAATGCGGAACCTGAGTTGCAGGCTCCGCAAAGCGTTCCGGTTGGGTTGACGGTTATGCCGCCGCATTCTTCTTGGCGGGTTTGGGAGGAGCGGCCTTTTTTGCTGCCGTTTTCGTTGTTTTGGCCTTCTCTTTGGCGGCGAATTCCTGCCGGACCTTGGCAGCGATGGCCTCGGTGTCCACCTTGTATGCGGCGGCGGCATCGCGGAGAACTTGCGCAGCATTGCTGCGGCTCGCGGCTAGCAGGATGGCAAGCTCGACCACCATCGTGCCTAGTACGGCTTCCTCGGAGCGGCTCAGAAAGTCCGTAAACAACTTTGCTATGGAGTCGCTGTCCTTGGCCTTCTTGATGCCCTGCGGACGGGCGGCAACTGCGAGACGGTTTTCGTCCAGCAGAGCTGCCAGCCGCTCGGTTACAAACAGCAGGTCGCGTTTCGTCAGCCGCACGGGAACTGCCGCGCGGATGGCCGCAAGTACGCGGATGCCGGTTGCGTCGGCGATGGCTTCTTCTTTACGGCGCTTCTCCTGCTCAGCCTTCCATTGCGCATCGCTTCCACCCGCGCTGGTTGGCTTCTTCGGGTGATGTACGGGGCAAGCCGGATTCGCGCACACCTTGTGCATCGTACCGATGCCGCTACCTTCGGTGACGAGGGCGTCAGTGGTGAACTTGCACGTCTTGAACTCCGGACGCTTGGCCTCGTCCTTCGACTTCGGCTGGTCGTCGCGGATGGCGGTGTACTGGTTGCGCGGCAACACCGGACTGCCTTCCTTCTGCCCGCCGTAAGCCGTGCTGATCTGGACAAGCTGTGGTTGCGCGGCAATGGTTTTTGCCACATGCGCCGCCAACTTCGAGTGGTAGCAAACCGGATCGGTGCAACGGTCGCCCTGCCTGCCGAGATCGTCCGAGAAAAGCAGTTTGTTGTGTCCGGTGCGCTTGGGGCAGTCGGCGCAACTGCCCATCGTGGGAACAAGCTGCGCGTCGCGCTTGTCGAAAGGCGCATCTTTGAGGATGAGCAAAATGTTCGACTCAATCCAGAATTGCAGGTTGCGTACCGGCAGCAGAATGCGCGTGGGGTTTGTCCCGCCGTTATAGGCTTCTTTGAAGCAAGCCAAGAGTGCCTGTTGCTGCTGATCGGCGGGCAGTTTCGCCAAGAGCAGCGCATGGCCGAGTCCGATTTCGTTGGCGTAAAAGGCTTCGACCGCAGCGGGTACAAGGTCAACCAATTTCAACCTGCCTTGGACGAACGCGGGCGATTTTCCGACCCTCGCACCGATCTGCTCGATGCTGTACTTAGGTTCTTCCAGCGCAAGCAAACGTGCGAAGCCTTCGGCCTCTTCCATCGGGTGAATCTCGGCGCGAATCAAGTTCTCGACAAGCTGCGCTTCGAGAACCTCCGCATCGGACAGGTGAACGATGCGAACCGGGAGGGTCGCAACTTCGGCCATCTGCGCAGCACGGTAGCGCCGGGCTCCGGCCACGATTTCAAAACCGTTCTCGGTGAGTGGCCGCACAAGCAAGGGCGACAGCACGCCCTGGCTGCGGATTGAAGCGGCGAGTTCTTGCAAGGCCGCATCGTCAAAGACGCGGCGGGGGTTGGTCTTCGATTCATTCAGTTGCGACAGCGGCAGGTCGCGGTACTCGGTGGCATTGATCACGGTCGTTTCCATTTCGGTTGCTCCTTTCGAGCGGTTAAGGGTGAAGACACACGGAGCGGCGACACTTCGGGCAGGTCGTCCGCTCCGCAAGGGAGCGGACTAGCCACGAATCGACTGGTCCGCGAAGGCTTCGAGAAACCCTTGTTCGCGGAGATTGCGGTCCCACTGCTCTGCGAACGTCTCGTGTTGCTCGTGAAGGTCGGGAAGAAAAACGTAGTTTCCTCCGCCCCGATAGCGTGAATACTGCTCTACGCCCACGTAGTCGTTACGGTAGTAGTAAGCGGAGAGCCACAAGCCGCACCGTGGTAGTTTCGCTAGCTCGAAACACATCTCCGGGTCGCGCATCAGGTCGCCGTTCTGTTCTCCGTAGTGCGCGACGGAAATGGACGCGGCTCCAAGCGGCCCCGGCTCCGGTGTGGCTTCGATCACCAAAGCCATGTAGGGCAGGTTTTCAATCTTGAGGTAGAGCGTGGGCCGGTAGCCTCCGGCCCGCTCCAAGATGCGGAGAATGGTCTGCATTACGCCACCTCCGCAATGGTTTCCGGCTGCTGGCGGGAGCGCCGCGTCCGCTTCTGTTCGGGCGCTGGCTCCGCTGCGGGTTCCGTTGTTTCTTGCGGGGAAGGCTCTACCGGCTGGATGGCGGCGAGAATGAGCGTGGATACCCGCTGCACGGTTTCCAGACTTTCAGTCAGCAGCGCGGCGTCGCCATGATAGAGACCGATGTAATCCGCACTGGCGGTGGAAGTGGTCAACCCTACGGACTTGCCCACCACGAAAGCCACGGCTTCGGCCTCCGTCTCGCGCACAACCTTGGTGATGGCACTGCGGCGCTCGGTGTGCTTGAGAACGATGTGAGCCAATTCGTGAACCAGCGTAGTGAAGGTTTCCGCGTCGGTCTGCCCCGGCAAGAGGCGAATGGTGGTTCCAAACGCCATGCCCAAAGCGGGCGCAATGCTCTCGGTGTATTCGAGGGTAATGCCCTGCGCGTTGACGTACTCGCGCAAGCGGTCGAGGTAGACGCCTGCTTCGCCCGTTACCTTGTCCAGTTCCGGCAACGGTGTGCCTTCGGTCGATGAAATGTCCCACACATACACGCGGCGGAATCCAAGCAAAGCGGATTTGTTCGCATCGCTATCTTCGGCTTCGGACGGCTCGCGCTTCTTGCGGTTCTTGCCGATCATGGGCGCAAGGATGGCGATGCCTTTCTCGCCTCGCTTCACCCGGCGTCCAAGCTGGTTCCATGTCCACATCCCCGCTACATTCGTGGCCTGTGGCTTTTGTCTGGCGATCAGCAAAACATTGCCAAAACTGTAGCTGGAAAAATGCGCCATCGCGTCGAGATAGGCGGTGAGCGTTTCGCTGTGGCCCGCCTCCAACTGCTCGATGAGATATTGCACGTTCTCGCGTACAAGCTGCTGTGCGGATGCAGGCTTCCGATTTTTACTGTCGGAAGCCGGGTTGCTGGCGATACTGCTGGCTGCACCATTGCTGGCGGTGAATGCGTTGTTGCTGCTGTCGTTGCTCTGATATTCCATTGTTTTTCTCCATGTCGGCCCTGGCGGGCGAATTTGTTGTTCACCAAGGCGCAGCCGACAAATTCGACTGGCAGGACGACTGGAGGAAACGAGAGCAGCGATGGTGGGAGTCCGGAGGAAGGGCGCGCCAGGTGACAAACAGTTTCATCGTTTGGCGCGCGGGCGGCGCTTGCCCGAACGGACGGAAAAGGCCCGTTCTGTGGGCCGTCCACCGGAGCGGCGCGAAGTGATGAAAAGACGCGCGTCAGCGCCACATAGAATTTGCTTTTGCTGGTGCTTTCAGGAAATCGAGGCTAGGGAACCCGTGGAAACGATTGCCATTCTGAAATGCGCAATATTTGACAAGTGTAAGGCTACAGGCTACAGTAGGACAGATGCGGATACGGAGCTTTCTCCACAAGGGGTTGAAAAGACTCTATGCCGACGACGTGACACGGGGTGTCCCGCCGGAGACGGTGGACAAGCTGCGGAAGATGCTGGCGTTTTTGGGCGAGATGGAAGACTCCGAGGAGTTGCAGATGCTTCCTTCCTGGAAAGCGCATCTGCTCACCGGCGACCGCAAGGGGACGTGGAGTCTGAGCGTTACCGCCAACCGGAGGCTGACGTTCCGGATCGACGCCTCCGAGCGTGAGATTTACGACCTGAACATAGAGGACTACCACTAACCGGAAAGGAGAAACGACATGGCGATGAAGAACCCACCCCATCCGGGAGATTTCATCCGCACGGAGATTATCGAGGCTGCGGGGTTGACGGTCACGGCTGCGGCGGTGGCATTGGGAGTCTCGCGTCCCGCATTGTCCAGCCTACTGAACGGCAAGGCCGACTTGTCCGGGGAAATGGCGCTGCGGGTGGAAAAAGCCTTCGGAGTCAAGATGGACACGCTGATGCGGATGCAGTCGTCGTATGACATCGCCCGGACCCGGAAGCGGGAAAAAGAGATCCGGGTGCGTCGCTTTACCGTGCCCGGCCCCTCCCTACGGCCTGCTCATGCGGTGCAAGAATAGCTCTGGCTGGGCGGATGAGGATACGTCGAGGCATAAAGAGATTCCGTCTCAGGGCATTCTCGATGGGAGCTTTATTGTCTTTCCATCGACAATAAATTCTCCGTAGCCGTGGTGGTGAATCGTCTTGGGATTCTTCTGCGCCGGATCGATCCAGGCTTTGACCACTTCAAGGATGAACAGGTTGTACTCCCCTACGAGTCGTGTATTGACGACTTTGCATTCGAGATTGGCGAAGCACTCGGCAACCAGAGGCGCGGCAACTTGTTTGGCCGAAACCGCCGTCAGACCGAACTTCTTGAATTTGTCCACATTCCGGCCCGAACAGTTGCCGATACCCACAACCTTGCGCGCCAGTTCGTGCGACGGAATAGCGATGAGGCACTGCTTCATCGAGCGCAGCGCCGCAAAGCTGTAGTCGGCGTTGCTGACGATGCAGGCGACCAGCGGCGGCGTGAATTCGACCATCATGTGCCAGGACATCGCCATGATGTTGGCGCGGCCCTTGGATGCGGTGGTCAACAGAACCACCGGTCCCGGCTCTAACAGTTGATAGACCTTCGACAACGGCAAGTTTCTCATGCGATCCAGCCTTCGACGTGGACACGTCCGTTGGAGTCCATTGTAGTCGGCGGCGAAACCAGAGTCGCATTGCAACGTTACTATTACGCTCCTGGTCTTCATGCGCTTATCGAACTGGCACGGATACAATGAAGGCCACAGGAGGGGAGATGCCGATTTATGTTGTACGTTTGAATGATGGAAGCTGCCTGATTGGGGAGGCCAGCTCGGAGCGCGAAGCTCGCGAGGAATTCTTGGATCGTTGGGACACTTCCGGTTCCGAACCGGAAGAATTGATACTGAGCATACGACAGATGCCCCAAGGCGCGTTCCTCTCTCGTTGGTGGCTCTTGGAGCACGCTCCCGATGAGGGCCTGCTGCCCGGACGACTCGATGGCGGGATCGGCGACGACAGCGACGTGTACGAGAACGAATACCCTCTGATTACCGCAGCCCACAAGAAGGCGTCCGACGAAGTAGCCTGCTTTTCGGAAGATGCTCCGCTTGGTCCAACGCTCTCTGATTGGGACACTAGGCTTCGGGACCATTTGACGGAAGCCGTACGCGCGGAGATGCGCCGCGGAAATACACAGGACAAGTCCATTCAGTAATGCCGTGGTTGAAGAGAGCAGCGGGGCTATTCTGCGAAGAGCGGAACCGACTCCATATGTGTCATGATCTGTCGGCGTATTTTGTGGTCCAGGGGGAGTTCTTTCTGAAGCGCGGGCCAGAGTGACCGCATCTTTTCGGTGGTCTCCTGGGCAGTGTCCAGTACCAATTTGGTGGGAACCCTTGCAGCGTGTCGGCGGAGATGCCTGCATCGCGGAGCTGGCGCGGGAGGTTGGGGCAAAGCCCTCGACCGCATAGCCGCGCTGTTCGGCAGCTTCACGCACGGTCTTGAGGGTGGAAGTTTTGCCGACACCGGCGCTGCCTCGCAATCCCTGCATAACAGCGATTTCCGAGGATTTCAAACAGAAAAAAGAACCGCTGTGATTAGAAGTAAGAAATAGGGGACCAACGGGACTGGCCCCGTTTCACCTAGCGAAGTGCCCGTGTGAATTTCGATCTAAGGTAGGTCCTGCAGCATGGCGGCAAGCAATGGGTGGCGCAAGGGAGCAAATGGATTGGCTACGGTTACCCCAGTCCAGGTAAACCCGTCTTGCATGTCCTCTGAGAGGAGCAGGCGGCAGCCCGCGTCCGCCGCTGTCGCTAAGATGACTGCGTCCCAAATGCTAAGCTGATGTTGAGAGGCTAGATCGACGGCAGCGACCATGACCGTAGCGGTTGTCTCCGCCACGGCAAAAGAATCTCGCCAACTCAGAATTGCCGTGCGAGCGTCCGTCGGCAATCGCCCAGCCTTTCTCACGAGGACGTGGAACAGTTCACCCAGCGTTTGAACCGGCAGCACTAGCAAGTCCTGAGGCAGTTTCTGCACCACTTCGAGCGCAGCCTGTTTCTTTGCGTCCCCATTAAGCCCTTCGGCGTATACGAGGATGTTAGTGTCGAGTGCCACTCTCATAGTGTTCATCGAGCGTACAACTCGTCGCGCGTCCAGCGGCCAATGTCCATCACAGGCTCGGTTTTCAGCCTGGCAAGAAGCACGTCTCGCGCCTTCTCTGCCAAACGGTTGTGCTCCCCAACGGGTGCAATCTTTGCTACCGGCTTGCCGTGGCTAGTCACAATGTAACTATGGCCCTTTTTGACGTCTTGTAAAAGCCGGGAGAACTCACGGTTGGCATCCGCAGCAGAAACGGGTTTTTCCATATTTTCCCTCCCAATGATGTAGTGATTATAACTACTATCGAAGACAAATGCCAACAGCCCGAAACAAAGTGCTACGGCGACAGTTCGCGCCTGGCGGGATGTCGGAGAGCCTATTGGCTCGGGCATCGGCAGAGTGGACGAAGGGAAAATGAGCAAAATTCCTGCGTTCTTCCAATCTGGCACGCTGCTTAGAGAGTTAATTTAAGTCCGGCGGAAGGTGCCTTTTTCATAGATGCAGACTGCTCCAGTCCCACACTAGCAACGGAAGCGCGATTCATGCCGAAGTCAATCGCGGACGCCTTGCTGACATCACGGCCGAGATTCTCGGCAAGCGTGGTCGCATCGTCGGTGAAAATCTGCGCGTCGTGTGAGGCGCGCGATACCGAGACATAAGCAAAACGGGTGTTGATGAGTTCGGGGTGGACATTGGTGTCCATGTTCACGAGAACACGCTCGGAAGTGAGGCCTTGGGAACTGTGCGAGGTCACGGCGTAGCCATGATCGAAGTGCCGCATCTCTGCCGGGTCAAGGGTAACAGTTTTCTCTTTATCCCCGTCCATGCGGACAGTGATTTTGCCTGTCTCACCAATCTGTTGAATGGTTCCAAGGTCACGGTTGGCAACGCCCAATTTTTTGTTCGGAGCGGTAAATTGCAGCCTGTCCCCGACAGCAAATTCCCGCTCGATCTCACGGTAGGCGGAGATGCCGCGCAACCGTGATGGGTCATAGGTCACCTGCTCGCCGTTTGGCTTACGCACGGTGACAAGATTCTGGTCTGGGTTCGTGGCGACGACCCGCACGTAGCTGCCGCGTTCGATGCCGTGCTCCTTGCTACCACGGATGTAATGCAACACGTCGCCAGTCTGGTAGCGAGCGGCCCACTCCCGGTCGGCGCCGGTCATGTCGGAGCGCGGCGTGAGCACGCGCATGGCATGGTCGTTTTTGTCGAGAAGCCCAAGCGCCTGCAACTCCTGGCGTGCGGCCTGATTGATGGCGCGGCGTGAAGCATTATCAGGCGAGACGATGATGGTGTTGCCGGGATTCTCGGCATAGTTCCGGGCAATTGAGGCGATGCGCTTCTGTGGATCGGCAATCTCTGTGATTCGGCCCTGCTGTTCGAGCAGCGCAATGCCTTCGACCACTTCGCCGTGCGACAGGTGCTCGACGACGCGCAGCAATTCGGGGTCTTTCTGGCGCACAATCTGGTCAAGCCGCGCTGTCTGCATCCCGGCCTGCTGCAACTGCTCGAAGGGTTTTCCGGCTTCGATGCCCTGGTGCTGCCGGATGTCGCCAATGAGAAGAGCTTTGTCCTGGGGACCGATTTTTCCGAGAAAATCCCGCATCTGTTTGGTCGATGCCAGCGAAGATTCATCGACCATATAAAGATGTTTTTGCGTCGGGTCGTCGGCGTTCCGGCTGCGGGCCAGGAAACCTTGCAGCGTGTCGGCGGAAATGCCCGCGTCGCGGAGCTGGCGCGCGGCGCGGGAGGTTGGGGCGAAGCCCTCGACCGCATAGCCGCGCTGTTCGGCAGCTTCACGCACGGTCTTGAGGGTCGAAGTTTTGCCGACACCGGCGCTGCCTTGCAAGCCCTGTACCCGGTCGCGTGACGTGAGTATCTGTTCAATGGCGCTGCGCTGCAATGGATTGAGTTGTGGGCGAGCGTCCGTAAGCGGAACGGCTTGCTGGACCGGCATCAGTTGCGGCGCGCGGCCCCGTCCATCCAGTACCGTCCGCACGATCTCTTTTTCGGCATGGATCATTTCGGCGGTCGTAAACTTGCGGGCCGAATCGTGCTTCTCGCCGGAAACAAGTCGGAACTCGCCGGAAGCAACGCGAGCCTCGAAGCTGGCGCGGATCTCGGGGTAAGTCGCTTCGCCCATGCCGCGCCGCATCGCATCGACAAGCAGCGCCCGTTCATCCTGAACTGACTCGCGTTCGAAGCCGCGGTCACGGGCAAAGGTCAGAGCGGAATGCGCCTGCTTCTGGTGCTCCTCGGCCACTGGTCTCTGAACCTGATCGATGCTACGTTTCCGGGCCTCGGCAACCACACGGTCGGCCTGGTTGCCAAATTCGGTGGCGATCTGGCGGTGTGCCGCCAGCACTCGGTCAGGCGATAGAATCACTTTCTTGTCGCGGGTGTTGTGGGCTGCGATCTGTGCCGCCTCCGGGCCGCTGAATCCGCTACGTGCCAGGGCTTCTTCGATCTGCTGACGGCGAGGACTGGAGGCGTCAAGGTACTCCTGCGAATAGCCTTTGATCTCCGGCGCACCGCTCTTGCCCGCCTCGATCTCGTAGCCGAGATTGCGAAGCCGGTACATCAACTCCGATTGATAGACGGCGGTCGCGTAGCTCTGCGAAGCGAAAAAGCCGCGCTCCTGAAGCGCGCGCATCTGGCCGCTCTCACGCTCAGTCATATTGAAGATGACGGCGTGGGTGTGGAGTTGCGGCGCGGCGTAGCCATCCACCGGACGGGCGGTGTCATGCTCGAACTTGGCGGCGACAAACTGGCCGGTCATTTCTGCCGGACGGTTGCCGCCGATCCGCGCCTGGGTGTACCGCTCCAATTCGTTCAGCGCGACATTCACGGCTTCACGGTGGGCGTCGCGCACCTGGTCATCGCCGCCGACAAGGGCGGTCAGCGATACCGACTTGGGCGCGCTGAAAGTCGCGTCCCACCCGGCACGGTGCTCGACCGGCGCAACGGTCTTGCCGTCCTCGGTTTTATATTCCTGCACCTTGCGATGGCGGACCAACTGCTCGCCGGTCGCGGGGTGCTGGCCTTCGGAGAGCCGGGCGAACTCCTCGGCTCCCACAGCGCCAGCAAGGCCGAACTTCTGGGCCAGTTTGCCGTGCCACTCCCCCTGAATAGTATTGGCCTGCTTCCAATAGTTCTGTTCGGCGGCGGTAAACTCCTTTTCGTGGTAGGTCTGCGCCTGGCTCGCAGAAAGCGGTTTGGAGATGGTCAGCATGGTCCTATTTCAACCTCGCAAAATGAGATTTTGTTGGCCGTCCTCATCGGGAGCAACAACCGGTTCCGGCTCGACTTGCTGCACGACCGGCAGTGAGTTGGGCTGCGATGAGGAAGATTCTTCCGGCACCTGTTTCAATTCCGTATTCGGTTCATCACCACGGACGCGCGTTGGATCATATGGCAACTTCTCATCGGGCCGTTCCCGCCGCTCGAAACCTTCGGCAACTTCCGGCATGTTGAAGTACGGGAAGGAAAACCGGGTGACATAGTTCTGGTACTTCATATAAGCGTGGAGGTCGGCGAGACCGGCAATTTCCGATTCCAGAACTAACGGCTCCACCTGCCGGTCGAGAGCGAAGTTGCGGCCCGAGCGCGTCCCGTCGAAGTGGGTTTCGCGCAACCGTTCGATCTCGACTTTACCAATGAACTTCGAGACCCACTCGCCGGCATTTGGCTCCTTGGTGGTGAGCCAAACACTGGTCGCCGGCTGCGACAACATCACCTCGGCCAGATGCCCGTACAGATATTCAAGCTGGGCCTTGCCCTGGAAGCCAAGGACAACAGGGTTGTTGCTCTTGCGCGCTTCGGTGATGGCGGTGTGGAGTTGAGGCAATTTCTGTAAGCTCGCCAGTTCGTCGATGACGAACCAGACACGCCTCTGTGCTGCGGTTGGCTCATTTAGAAGACGCAGAACGAGCCAGTCAATCCACAAACTCTGTAAGGGCCGCAATGCCTCGCGCTCTGCCGGAAGCGAGGTCAGAAATATCCAACCTTGGCGCTTTTCCGCCCACTCGGTCGCTGTCCATTGACCATTGGCCTCGCCCTTTTTCGGGAGCAAACGGAGGCTGTCGGCAACCAATCCTAATGAGCCCAGGACACCGGCCCGCTGGTCGTGGGCGTGGGGATCGATCAGGTGCGCGTGCTCGGTGCCTTTCAGACGACGATCAATCTCTGCCGGGTTCGACATCCACTGCACGAGTTGATCTGGCGTCGGCCCGTAAGCCATGAGAAAAGCGAAAATCTTCTGGGGCGACTCGATGAAAAATTCACCCTTCTTATCCTGCGGCGGCTGGAACAACGAGGCAGCCAGTGCCTTGGCTTCCGACCGGCTGCGTAGTTCCTCGGCGGGACCCCAATAGGGGCAGCGCCGGTCAAGCGGATTCAGAATAATGTCGCCGCGGGTGGGGTCATAAAACCGCTTCACATACTCGCGCGCGGGATCATAAACGATGGCCGAATCGCCCCGGCTGCGGACCTGCCGAAGCGCCTGCGCCAGCAGAGAACTTTTTCCCGCGCCGGTGTCGCCGATGATCTGCATATGCTGGGCTTCGGCGCGGGCCGGGATGCGCAGCATCTTGTGCATCCCGTCGATCTTGAACCCGATACCGCCGCCCTTGACGGCACGGTTGAACTGGCGTGGCGTCAGCATCTCCGGGCCTTTGAGCCGCCGCCCATAGCGGAGCTGTTTCTGCCGCCCCACATCTTTCCACACGGCGAACGGAAGCAGGACGAGAAAGACCGCTGCGCCGCCAATAAGCGGAGGCCGGAAGAAGGCAGGCAGACTGGTGCCTCCATAGACGACATCTTTCATGTAATCGCGCAGCCGGGCATCATCAAAGGTGCGCAGCGGGCCACGGAAAAGCAGTGCGTAGCCGTGCAACCGCGCGTCCTCAGAGATTGCAAGCGGTATGGTTTCGCCACCTGGCTCCGGAGTCCTTCCGGGCATTACATCGCCGTTCTGCGCGGGGCGCGGCGAGAGTCCATGGCCCGCAACGAAGAGCACCCGATAGTTGCTTCGGTGGGTTGTGCTGAACGCGCCAATCACCGAGGTGCGTTCATAGAGCGGCAGGTAATACCGTTGCAATGGCGTAGCCAAATGAATCCAGCCGCAGACAAAGAAAAAAGTCAGCACGACAGAAAGGAATGCCGTGCTGTAGGCATGGATCGGAATGTTATAGGGCCAGACAATGGTCTCCTTACGGCCCCATGTGGTCTTTGCCATACAGTTACCTCCTGCGCTCGGATGCGAGTTTTCCGGCCAGTTCGTACTTGGCTTTGCCAATCTCGCCGAGCAGCTTGTCGAATGTTTCAGGCGTCACCTTATGGCCAGCGGCCAGTGGGCGAAGCACGTTGACCAGAAGCAAGCGAACGCCGAGAATTTCTGTGAGTGCGGGTTCACTCGCATCGTTTTCTGTTTTTCCGCGCTCCAACTCTGCAAAGATCAAACGTCTTATCAACTCGCCCGGAGTGATATTGCGTTCCCGGCAGTGTTTTTCGAGAGCTACAAGTTCGTCAGTGCTGAGCTTGGTTCCAGCCGTCTTAACCCGTACCGTTGCGCGCGTCCTTGCACTGGCAAGAAGTTGTTGGTCGCCGAGTAATGGCATCGAATTTTCCTCAAATGGCAGAGCGCCTTGAAGCGCCCTGGCGTTTGTAAGTCATTTGGTTTCCGCATCTGTTTCGGAGCGCCCTAGAGCGCTCCTGCATGACCCTGCGAGGGATGGAGTGTCCAAATTCTTCCGGCGCAGAGCGCCGTAGTGGTTCTGATATCCATGTAGGCGCGGGATCATACCTTCGATCCCGCCACAATTGCTGGCGTATTGGCTGCCGATGATGCTACGGAAACCGGCTTCCTGGCAGGTGGTTCAACGGCATCATTGGCTACTGCTTTACGCACGCGAAGCGTGGGCGTAATCCGTCGCGCTTCGTGCGACTTCAGGAACTCCTGAAAGTCGCGGTCTTTGGCGAAAACGTAAGCCAACGCCTGTTCCAGAACTTCATCGGCGGTTGCGTGGATGAAAGCGGCATACTGATCGACCTGGAAAGCGGTCGTATCGGTCAGCCGAATCGAGGCGCTGACATAGCGGGTTTGGACAACTTCAAGCAGTGGCATATTGACTCTCCTTGGAACTTGGAATCAGGCCGTCTTGCGGCGGGCAATCATGTGCTGGGCGGTGGCCGCAATCTCCCGCGCACGAGCGGAGCAAAGTGCGGCGGGAATCTCGAAGCGGCGGCGGACTTCGAGCATGGTGATGACGTCGTCGATAGGAACGCCATCGGCCAGCCAAAGGCGAGCCGATGCGACATCGACGGTGCGCTCGGCGTAGTAGAGAGGATCGGGCTTATCGGCACGGCGCGAAGCAAGCTCGCGCGTCAACTTCGCGGCGTTCTGCCCGCGGGCAAGCTGCGAGCAGACCCAGGCCCAATCGTCCTCGGAATGGGAATGTTTTGCGGACGCCGATTTCCGTGCGTTCTCGCGCAGCGGCAGCACGGAAGAGCCAACAGCATCAGTGAGCCGGAAGTCGGCGGGACCATAGGTCCCATTGGACGGGTATTCGACCGCGACAAGATGAGCGGGAGAATACTTTCGATTGAAAAAGCCGGGGATGCGAAGCACCCGGTTCCGGTCGGTGCAAGCGGGATCGCCGCCGAAGGCGAGGGCGAGCAACTTCAGCATCTGTTCCTGGCGCTCGAAGTCGAAGCCAGCCACGCGCCAAAGCGCCTGATACTTGCCCGGAGATGTCAAGAGAATAGCCGTAGGAATCGGCACGCTATCTGATGCCCGCAGCGCAGCGATGCGGGCGTCGCCGTCCTCATCGATATCTATATAAAGATGACGAACGGAAACGATGCTTTCCTTGGTACGCTTGCGGCTGCCAGAGCGAAGCGGATTCGCAGAGACGTAGATGTTTGCGCTGTGCTCGTTCTCGTAGGTGAGCCAGGACATATACCGGGGAGCGACTACCTGCTCGACCGTGACCACGCGCTGCTGCGGCCGGGGCGCATCTTCCCGGCGCAGCAGAAGCGCAATCGTCTCGCACGGAGCGAAGCAGCGGGTGAGAAAGTTGGCGACAACTTGGTTCATGTTTGACCTCGTTCGGGAACGCAATTCCATGGGCCGGTTAGCAGAGGGGAAGCCCGGCAAGGCCGGGCTTCCGTGAAAAGCATGGATGAAGCCTCAAGCGGCCTCGTCCTCGGCAGGAATCTCCTCCTCGAAGACTTCCTCGCTGGCCTTTTCGGCGCGGTCGAGTTTGAGGATGGAGGTGACGCGAATGCTGTCGGTGCGCACCGGCTTCCCGACCTTCTTGGGCATGTACTCGCTGTGGCGAATCTCACCCTCGACCTGGACGTGTGCGCCCTTCTTGAGCGTGGCCGCGAACTCGCCGAACTTGCCGAAGACGATGCAGCGATGCCATTCGGTGTGCGAAACGTACTCGGCGGACTCTTTGTCCTTGTACGAGGTCTTGGTGGCGAGCGAGAAGGTGGTGAATTTCTGGTTGTTCTTGCCGGTACGAACTTCGGCGTCGCCGCCAAGGTAGCCAATGAGGGTTGCACGGTTCAAATACATTTTCGAGTCTCCGTTTTTGAATTCCCGATCTGCTCGGGTCACACCTGGCGAAGCTATGCGAGTGGGCGCGACTCTCAAGGCCGAAGCTCTGCATTTACGGAGGGTCCATCGCAGATGGAAACCGTAACCCGCAGGGTGCGATAGCAAAGCAGAAGAGCGAGCCTGCCGCCGGGCGTCGCATTGGCTCCGAAGCAGTGACCGAGCAAGAGACGGAATGGAACCGGGGAGACTCGCATCTGAACGACGCAAACTCTCTGCTTCCTGGCGATGCCATCGATCGGCAAACCAGATACCCACTCCTCGCCAGACCTTGGGACAAAGAATCGCTTCTCGCAGCACCCAATGCTGCTGTCTTCAAGTTCGGTGCGGTGATGCTCAAGAGCGCAGGACAAGGGCAAGATTCGTTTGCCATACCGTGCCCAAGAAGGTTGTGCATAGCCGTGCCTCCAATTCGCGTTTCGCCCCTCAACTCACGCCGCAACCGCTGAGGAAGCCCGGTAGATTTCCTCGGTTTCGAAGGACTGGCCCGCATGGCTGTAGCCCTTCACGGTGATAAGTTCGCGCACCCGGCGCCTGCCCTTGGAATTGCGTTCGCAGTAGAGAACGAAATCGACTGCCCTTCCGGTCTGTGACCGGACGAATTGCTGGTTCAAATTCGTTCGCGCACTCAGCGCCATATCCGCCAACCTATCGAGGGCATCCAGTGCGGAATCCGCATGGAGAGTCGAGAGGGTTCCGCCGTGTCCGGTGTTCATGGCTTGCAGCAGGTCGTAGCCGCACTCATCGCGGATTTCGCCCATGATGATGCGGTCTGGACGATGACGCAGAGCGGCAGCGACAAGCTGGCTCGGCGTGACGGCAACCTGGCCGGGAATCTCCGCTACCGCCTCCCATCGAACGGCATTGGGATGGGCGATTTTCAACTCGGCTGGCTGCTCAATCACAATCAACCGCTCGTGCAACGGAATGTGGTCGAGTAACGCTTTCATCAATGTCGTCTTGCCTGAGCCGGTTCCACCGGCAATAATGCCGTTCTTCCGTTGGCCGATAAGCTCCACGACCGCATCCCGAATCTGGCGTGGCAAGCTGCCTGCTGCAACCAACTCATCCGAAGTAAACCAGCGGTTGAATTTGCGAACGGTTAGCGTCGGGCCATGGACCGATGATGGCTGGCCGACGACGGCCACGCGCGAGCCGTCCGGCAAGCGCGTATTCAGGATCGGATTCTGACTGGTTAGGTCCTGTCCGAGAATGCGCGCTACGCGTTCAATCGCAGCCTGCAAGCGATCGTTGGTGTACGGCGCACGCAGTTCAATGCGTTCAACGGCACCATTGCGGTCGGCAAAGATTCCCGTCGTGCCGTTAATCATCAGATCGGAGATGGACGGGTCGAGCAACAGCTCGCGCAACTCCTCCGGAAAGAACGGCAGAATCAAGTCGTAACTCATCTTGCCGCCCCCGTGGTTTTTGCTGCGCTTGTTCCGTGCGTAACCACATCCACAGAGACGCGGTTTTCGTGGAACTCCGTGATGGTCAACCCGAGCGGATTGATGAACTCGTACTGCGGGAAGACACGGGATTGGTCACTGACCTGTTTGGGGTTCAGGTAGTAAGTGATGCTCAAGAGCCAATGCTCAGTCCGCGGCTCATGGGAGTTTTGCGCAGAATAGAACCGATCCACGGTCATCAGGGCCGTCCCGCGAGCAATGCGAGCGCCTTGAATAGTCTCCTCGGACATGGAGGTGATGGTCACGTTCTGGACCTGCACATCGCTCGATTCAATCTGTCCTGCAGTGACCTGGGAGACGAGGTGATTTGCGTTGTCGTCGGTCATCAACTTGGAGGCGAGGGCCTGCGAGAGAAAGTAATAATTGAGCGGATACTTCTTCGCGATTACATCCCGATTGACGGTGTAACGATAGTTGGCCCAATCGGTCAGATAGGTACGGACTTCGCCCTCGCGCGGACTGTAATTGAGGTCCGAATACTGGATTGCCTGGGCGCGCCCCATTTCGTCGATGCGAATGTAGCGATTGGCAAGCGGGCGGTGGGCAAGGACAAGGTTCATGCCGAGGGAACCGAGCAGCATGACCGTTCCACAGGCAAGGATGAAGCGGTACGTTTTTCGCTCGGCATAGTGCGAGGCGTACACCTCGTTGCCGATGCGGTCAACGAGCAGTGATTGCTCGGGCGAACGGGAGACTTCAATGGGCACTGTGCGTGTGGACATGGGAAGGGTAACTCCTCTCTTCAAGTGCTTTGAATACGGCAGTGGCGTAGATAAATCCGGCTACGATTACCCCAACGACAATCACCAGCACGAGGGGAACGAACCATCGAGGACGGCGTATTCTTACCCGGCTGAGAAGCAGAAGCCAGATGTTGCTCATTACGCGCCTCCTCCTTTTGCAAGGAATAACGCCGTACCGCCTGCCGTGTTAGGAGCCGCCGAAGTCAGCCCTGCCGCTCCGCCGAAGATTGCCTGCGTCATGCTCGGAATGAAGAGCATGTTCAGGATGAAAGCGATGAAGACCATCGTGCAGGGAATGAGATTGGCAAGCCACATCTCCATCGAATAATTCCCATTGAAGGTCTGCTGAACGAAGGCGTTCATGAAGCCTCCCCAAACGAAGATGAACGCGGCGGCCACGGCGCGAATCATGGCGAAACTAATCAGCACGTCTAGGAAGTGAAAGAATTTGGCGCGGAAGGTCTGCGTCATCAGCAGCGGGATGAAGACCGGACCGAACAGAGCCGTCACGCCGTACAGGATGAACGAAGAGCAGTTGATCAGGAACAGGATCGCCGAGGCCAAGCCGAGTAATGCTTGCACGAAGAAGTAGCAGAGGATCTGCATGGGAGCCATGAGAGATGGCATAGCGGTGTTGTCGCCGGCGGTTTTCAAAAGCTGAAGCAGGTTGTCCAGCGAACTCTGGTCGAACGCCGCTACCATTGCCTGCGCGATATACGAAAAGAAGTGATTGATCCCGAAGCTGGCTCCGGGGAACGGATTGACCCAATAGTTGATGAGCAAGCAGCAGATGATAAGCCTCAGCAGGAAGTGCGTAAGATCGCCTGCGCGCACCGGATGCGTGTGGAAGCGCAATGTCATCCCCGATGTATTCCAGTTGACAACCATGCTGACGAGCGTGAACAGGGCGATGCAACTGAGTTCGGTCAATCCGAGTTGAGTCAGAGCGCCGCCGTTCTGCGTGGTCAAATTGGTCAGATTGTTGGTGAACTGATAGAGCCAGTCCACGCCGGAACCTGCGCTCGGTAATGCCTGTGCCAACAAGGCCGGGGAGATCATCGTTTCACCTCGCAATTGAAAAGCGTGCGGCATCAGCAAGAGCAGCGAATGCCGCACAGGTTGAACTCACGGCAGGTAGGTCTGCCAGGTGTTGCTTTCTCCTGCCGCGCTGACATCGTTCGTTGCACGCTGCTGCTGGACAAAGACCGCGGTGTTGAGGTCTTCGACGGCGGCATTGCGCCGTTCCATGTTGGCAACCGTCATCTGCCCGGCAAGGCAGGCATGAAGCGCGCCTTGCGCCTGCATCTCGCTCAGCTTCTGCGCCTCGGCGGCGTTCAAAAGATTGAGCTGCTGGACTTCGCTGTTGGTGCTGTCTGTGCTGTCGAACTGGTTCGAAAGCAGCGAAGAATTGGCCGTGGTATTCTCTGTTCGGTTGCTCCGGTACTGGCCTACGGCAGTAAGACAATCGGGAGATACCGAGTCCGCGGTTTCGATCATGGCAAGCTGCGAGATGCGGGAACTGCCAAGGGACTGCCCTTGCAGGTAGCCGCTTGCGCCGCTGTTCATCGAAAGCGTGGCCGTCTTCCATGCCGTGGTCGAGGTGGATGGGGAGTTGCTGTTGAGCGCAATGCGGATGCCCGCCGTTTCGCCGAACATATTGGCGACATTCACGTTCTCAAGCGTGTGCAGCGTCGTCTGCCACTGCTGTTTGGCCGAGAAGTGGGTGAGGTTGTTCTTGACCATGTTGTATTGCATCTGGAGCGTGGTGAGTTGCTGCACCAAGCTCGCGTAGCTGGTGGGATCAAAAACGACATCCCCGAGCCCAAACAGAGCGAAGCTCGGCGTTGCGGTCGCCACTAGCGCCACTGCGGCGATCAGCCATTTGCGATGTTTCTTGAGTTGAAGCGGCATGGTGCCTCCTCGGTTATGGTTGAAGGGTTACAGGCATTGCGGGCAGGCCGGGTCGAGCCTGTCCAGGGTGAAACACTTGCCGTGGTCCAATAGCGTGCATGGAAAGTGCAACGCTCGTTCGGTGATCTCAACGAATTCATCCAATGCGCAGACAACGGCGTTCTGCGTGGCGGGCATGGCGCAAAGCAGAAGCGCCGCGCGACCAACATGGCTTTTGTAACGAGCTGGTGATGACCTATGAGAAAGTGGGTCACGCGGCCTCCTCGGCAAGCTGGCGCGCGACCAGAGGAATCATGGCAACCCATTCCTGACCGGCGCGCTCGATGGCCTCGGCGATGGTGTAGTTAAACTCGGCAAGCCAGTCGGCGTGGTTAAGTACGAGCGCGACGGCGACTTTCTCGCCGGTGGACTGCACGGCCCAGGCGGCGTGTCCGCCGTGGTTTGCGCTTCGGGCTTTACTGAGCAAATGGTTGTATTGGTCGCTGGATGCGTTAATCACCGCATTCCTCCTTCAGAGCGTGGGGTCCATGCGATGTTCCGCATAGGACGGAATGAGGATGTCGCGGCCCACGTAGACGCGGGCACGCGAGCCTTCCTTGAGCGTGATAACCGGCAGGCGGTTGAGAAAGTGATTCAACACTTGCTCGCCTTCGGCGGCTGACTGTTCGGAGATTCCGTTGCGAATCTCGGTCGATGGCGAAAGGATGCTGCTGTTGTTGCCGATCTGGGCCAGGCCGCCAAGCCCGCCGATGGCCGCCGCCGCGCCAAAGGCCATCAGATACCCGTGATTGACCTTGGTCGCAAGGCCGGTTGTGCCCAACGGATCGAGGCCAATGTACTTGTCAAAGTCGAGCGAGAAGCCGTCCGGGCAGACGGCCCGGTGAAAGGTGACGAACATCTTGCGCTGCTCACTGTTGCCCACGCTTTGTACTGTGCCGATCAGGCGCGTGCCTTGCGGCATGAGCAACTGCTGATGGTCGTGGGAGTAATAGTCGGTGGTCAGCATAACCAGGATTGGTCCGCTGAAACCGCCGTCGATGTGGTTGGTCACGACGCCTTCCAGAACGGTTCCCTCGAAAATCCGGTAGAGCCTCCCCTGGTACTGATCAAAGGAATAGGAACTCATCGGATCGGCACTGGCGTTGGCTTTGACTGGCTGGTCCGGCGAGACCGGGGCACTTACGGTTTTTTGCGGTGGCGTTCCGTCAGCGGCGACTTCTTCGGTCTTTGCCGACAAGTGTGGTTCTTCGCGTTCCGCAAGTACCGCGGTTGTCGGCGGAGTCGTAGCCGTCTCTGTCCTGTGCGCAAAATCAATCGCGACAGTCCCGCTGTTGATAGCGTCCTGTTTCTGCTTTTCTCGTGCTAGCACCTTCTGTTTGGCTTCGGCCTGGGCTTCAGAAACAGAGGAGGTGCGCTGCGGCGCATTCGGGCTTGCGCCGTAGATCGCGTTCCGCTGCGCCGCCGTCATTGGCGCTGCATTTCCGTATTCGGGACCGGGCGCGCCTTCGGCGGCCTGAAGCTGCCCGATGGCCGCCGCCAACTGCCTCTGGCGTTCGCTCTCCTCCGCATCGTGCTGCGCCTGCAAACGCTGCTGGGTTTCGAAGCTCGATACCTGCTGCGCATTGGGCGACACCGGGCGCATTTGTAAGCTGCTCGGTGAAGCGGCTTTCTTGTTGCCCTTCAGCAAACTCGCTACGTTGGCGATGCCGAGCAAAGCGAGGATCGCCACAAGAACGAGGACCACAGGCAGACCCTTGCGCAGTGGAAGCTTCGCTTCCGGTTGCTCGGGGACAGTTGCGGGCGTATTGGGAATCGGCTCAGTCATGGCTACTTCTCGCCTCCCGTGCGGTGAAACTCAACTTTCTGCTTGCCGATGGCGAGATACCCGTTCTCCAACTGTTTGGGTGCGGTATAAAGGCCGCCGTTGAAATCGAAGTTGATGAGCGAGCCTTTGCCGTCCTTCAACTCATAAAGCGCTGGCGTTTCCTGAAACTGACCGCGCAGATAGGTGAACTTGTCATCGCGCCAGATTTGTTGGAGACCCAGTGCCTTACCTTTCTTCTCATCCCACGTGTAGTCGAAGTGCAACGAGCCCGGATACTCTGAGCGGAATTGCTCCGCTTTAGTTTGTTCGGCCTTGAGTACCGCTGCCTGAGCGGCTTTCGCGGCAGCAGTTTCCTGTTTTGCCCTATCCAATTCGGTGGCGGGCACAAACACGGGAAGCTGCGCCAAACGGTCCTTTGCAGCCTGATCGCCGGGATTGATGAAAATCTTGGAATCGAAATGCGAATTGGGGTCATTCGATACTTCGTGGAACTGAAGCGTGTATTCGTTGCCGTGGTCCGAAACAATGTGGATGTCCGTGGCTGCGTTCGCCGTCTTCGGCTTCACGCTGATGAAACGCGAGGCGAAATGCCCGCCATCGAAGATCCAGTTCACCGTGTCGCCGGCAAAGACATTGGCGACTTTTTCTTCGGCGGGAAGGACGATCAGTGTGGACTGGAGCAGGCCCGCGTGAATCTCGGGCGGCGTAGCCGATTCCGAAACGTTCACCGTGCGCGGCGCGTTGGGTTGGAGCGGGTGCGAGTTCGTGGCGGCGTGAACCGAGGACGCGGCCAGTGCGAGACTCAAAAAGACAGCGATGGGTAGCGGTGGGTGCATGAGATGGCTCCTTTGGTGCATTGAGTAGCGTTATTCGGTATCGCCTTTGGCGAAGCGAGTGATGCCTTCGGTGAGTCCATAGCGGGCGATCAGCTTCGCACGCCGGACACGGTCTTTCGGTTTGGTGGAAAATACGGCGTAACTGCGGCTGTCGAGATTGAGCTTGATGACCTTGGCCAATCCGTCGCGCCGGAGGTAGAGACCTTCGCGGTCTTGCAAGCTCTCAAACAAAGCGATCTGCTGGTCGTTCATCTTGAAGAGTTCCGCATACCGTTTCCGGTTGAACGTGGCGTCCTTCAAAAACAGGAACGATGTGCAGGAGTTCACAATCGAATCGGCGTTCGCGCCCAGGTCCTCGGCGGACTGGCCGATCATGGTCACGCCACCCAGATTCTTGCGCACGGTTTTGATTGAAGCGAGCGCGCCTTCGAGCAGTTGCCGATTCTTCATCGAAGAGAAAATCTCCTCAATCAAAATGTGCTTGGGCACGCCAAGATTGGCGGGGTTGTAAAGAACGTCGTTGATCCGGCGCAATAACCAGACCATCAACGGCTCGATCAGGTCGGCGTACTGCTCGTTATTCACGCCCTGGAAATCGAAGCACTGAAGGCGCGAGAGCGAAAGACTGTCCTCGACGTTATCGAAGATGGCGGCGTAAACACCTTTGCCCACCCATTTCGAGAGATAGCGGTCGAGCTTCTTCGGCAGGAAGAGATTGGACAGACGGCGGTTTTCCGGGTCGAGCAGGTACATATCCCGCACCGCCTTATGGATCACGTCGTCGTCTTCCGGCTCCAGCTCCGCGCCGCCGTTCGTCAGCAGTAGTTTCACGAACGAGTAGAGAAAGGTGATATTGCTTTCGGTCGGCTCCAGCGCGAAAGGGTTCACGCGCGGGCCGTCTTTGCCGATGCGATCCACTCGCCCGCCATAGAGTTCGACGAGGCTTTCGTAGCTGCCGCCGATGTCGAAGATGTAGGTGAAGCCACCGTATTTCTGCTCGTGGGCGACGGCCATGTTGCCATGAACCGACTTGCCCGCGCCCGGTGGACCAATAATGAGCATGACCCGCACGCCATCCACATACACATCTTGAAAAAACGGCGTCCGCGTGCGCGTCTCGAAGACGTTCAGATACTCGTTGTCGAGGTCTTCCGAGCAGAGATGGCCCAGGTTCGGCGCGAAGATGGAGGACAGGCGGGCATGATGATCCTCCGCCAGCCACATCGGGAAGACGTTGAACTTCTGGTTGCCGGGAAACAGCGCATAGAAGGCCGACAGGTTGCCCAGCGTCTCTTCCATCACTTGCGCCCGCGCATCGACGAAGACGCGATGGACGGCGGGCGCGATGCCGCGCAGTTCCTCCGCGCTGCGCGCGGCCACAAGGAAACGGAGGGAAAACTCGCCCTGCGCTTTCTTGTCGAGCGAGCGGATGACCTCGCCGAGGTCGTCAACCTGGGTGTTGGCGGCGCGGGCTCCTGCGCCTGTTTCAAGCGAAGCGGTATCGTGTCCGCTCATGACGCGCGTCAGAACGCCCACCTTGAAAAACGAGATGAACTTCTCCTGCGCGTCGATCTCGCTGCGCGCCGCCGCCGTGGATTTTGGACGCCACGTTGAACAAAGCACGTTGTCGCAATCGAGCGTCATAAGGCCGGAGAACAGGCAGGGCCGCGACGCCTCCGGCGTGGTCTTCAGCGAGAACATCTGGACGTAGCGGCGTCCGATGGTGAGGTGGTCGCTGTGCCATGCGACCGGACTCTGCACGATCTGGCGGTCCACGCCATCATCGGCGTGCAATGTATCTGCGGCGGCCCACTCTTCGAGGTTGAACAGGTAGCTGAAGAACTGGTAAGCGGCGTTCTTTTCGAGCAGCCGTAGTCCGATGGAGGTGCCGAGATGACCTTCGAGCAGCGTGGCGGTCTTCTCAAGGTCGGCCAGCATCCGCGACGTGTCGGCGGCGTGCTCGTTGGGCTTGCTGGCGAATGCCGCCGTCCTCGGCGGCTCCAGCATCAAGCACCAATGCAGGTCGATGCGGCGGAATCCAGCGGTCTTTTCAAGAAACGTAAGCCTGTCATCGACGAATACCTGCGTGACCGAATTCGCGTAACGCTCTTTGCGCGGCAGGTCGCAGCCGGAACGGACGCGCGTGTACTGATAGAGGCACGATCCCTCGGGCAGTCCACGCAGAGCGCCTTCAATCGAACGCATCTCGGCTTCAAGTTGCTGGTCGGTTAATCCCTCTTCGTCTATGCCTGCGAGCGAAAATAGGCACCCGTAGCCGCCGCCCTTCAGTGCGAAGATGCGCTCGTTGACGAAGCGTGCGATTGGCACAATCGAGCACGCGGCTCCGGCCTTGGCGAACCACGGCGTGTACTTCGATTGCTCAGCGTTTGCGCGGGTCATAGTAGGACCTCTGGTTCAAACTCAAACCCCATAGCTCGAACATTTTTGGGTGTTTGCGGACGATCAGCCATGCCGCACCGATCATCATGGGAAAGCCGACGAGAGCAACCATGCGGAACCCGACGAGGAAAACCGTTACGCAGACGAATAGGATCGCCATCCATGCTGTGAGGTCGAGACCCAGTTTGGCTCTCGCTCGGTTCAGCGCCTGATTGATCGGTAACGGTTCTCCCCGCTTGGTCATGGCCGCCTCCTACTGCATCGTCTGTCCTGTGAGCGAGCCAATCCAGCCGGCGCCCCAGCCGAGAACAGCGGCGCCGAATAGCGCGCCGAACAGGCCCGGAATTGCCTCCGCGAAGCGTCCGCTCATCATCCGGATTCCGGCGAAGATCAGGCCGCCGAAACAGATGACTGCGCCCGCATAGATGGCGAAGGTTTTGAAGGTGGTCATCAGCGTGGTCGCGCCGGAGAAGTCCATCGTCCCCTGGGCATGGGCAACGCTCGTGAGCGAGAGTGCAAGAAGGGTGGGGGCCATCGTGCGGATGGCACATAGAAGATGCTGTTTGACGGACAGAACGGACAGCCGAGTGGATGTGTTATCCAATCGGAGAAGACGGCCGAATCGATTCACTTTGTACCACCGCCGACCTGGCGTGTCAGTGATGGCGGTAGCGTTGCTGGGCAAATGGGTCATGGGCACCTCGTTGAACGGCTGGATCAGCCGCGATTCTGCTGCGAAGGTAGCGTCGTAATTTGCTTGTGTCCAATAACGGTTTGGCGTCCGACTATGCAGCCTGCGCATAGTGTGATCACGCGATACCCGATAAGTGCTTTGCAACCGTTGGCGGGAGAGAGAAGAAAAGGTAATTGATGCTCCACTATGCAGAACGCAGATAGTGCTTGCCGGAATTTGTATTCGACGACGGTCTGCGATTCAGTGCATGTTTGAGGGGAAGTCAGTTTGGCAACACTGCGCAGATGTCTGAACTCGACCAGATCTGACATTCGCGAAGAGGTGAAGCATGTCCAATGCCCCGATCAGAAAGGCGACCATCCCTATTTGCGTGGCGATCTCCGCCATATCGCCGATGTGCGCCCGAGCGGTACGAAGGGAGTAGCGGCGATGGTCTGATCCATTTCTGCAAGCAGTATCGGGAGAAGCGCGTCGCGTTCACAGCCCGGTACAAGAAGGAGGAGCTTTGATGAGCCGGTTTGAAAATTCCAATCGCAAACGAACTTTCGGGGTGCCGTCGGAGCTCGAAGATGGCGTCCGTCACGAGCCCAGCAGCCAGAGTGACGCCGACGGTGCCCGCTGGAAATCCGGGCGTGCTGAACCAATCCAGATGCCGGGTGGCCGGGATCGTGACGGCCATGTCGGCAATGGTCCAACGCCGGCTTTTCAGCCCGCTCGTGACGAAGGCCCGGAGCGCTTCGTTGAAGCGGAAGAAGCAGCTCTGTTTCTTCACTACTCGCCGCGCAGCGTGAAGCAAATGGCCCGTGATGGCAAGATCCCGGCCCATCCCTTCGGGGACGGTGCCCGGAAGCACTGGTTTTTCTTAATCAGTGAGCTTGCGGAATTTCTTCGAAGAAGGGTAAATTCGCTTCATGGAGAAGCGGATCGTGACAAGACGACAAGGAGGGTCAATTGAGTCACGATCATACCCGCACCCGCTACAACTCTGGCATGGTGCGCAAGGAAAAACGGAGGGAGGGCACTGTCTGGGTCTTTCGCTGGAGCGAGCGGATCAACGGACAACGCCATCATCACAAGGAAGTCATCGGAACGCTCAAAGATCATCCGACGGTTTCAGCGGCCAGCCGTGCCGCCGAAAACCTTCGCTTCAAGCTGAACGAGGACAAACGGCAGCTCAGCCCCATCCTGTTTGGCTTTCTGATCAATCACTATCTGGATCACGAGTTGCCAAGAGCTTCAAAATCTACCCGGAAAACCAACTGGGGCTACATCAAGAACTGGATCGAGCCCACTTGGCACGACCGGCTGGCCTGCGAGATGAAGACAATGGAGATCGAGTCCTGGCTCCATTTCATAGAACGGCCGGATGGAACCAAATTGAAGATCAAGGGCATCCTGTCCACAATCTTCTCCCACGGAGTCCGTTGGGAACTGGTGGTACACAATCCCATCTGCGGACAGGGTGGCACGGCTGGCCATCGGGGGGCATCAACCGGAGTGCGTCAGAGCGGCAAGGTCTCGATTCAGCGGGTCATTCTGCCGCCGGAAGTAGTCCGGAAGGTCTTGGAGAATCTGCCATTGCGCGAGGCTACCATGGCATTGCTCGATGCGGTGACAGGCTTGCGGGCCTCGGAATTGATCGCCCTGAAATGGAAGGATGTGCGATGGAAGATTGGTACGCTCCGGTCGGAGCGTGCCTTATCGCAGGGGGAACTGAAGGAAACCAAATCCTGCGACAACGATCTGCCATTGGCCAAGCCGATTATGACCGCATTGCGTCTCTGGCGCGAGCACACGCCTTATCGTGGAGAGGAGGATTGGATCTTCGCCAGTCCGTTCTTCCACGGCAAGACGCCGTACACGTATCAGATCCTCTTCCGCAAACACATCCGGCCGGTGATCGAGAAGGTCTCCGGCCTCAAGAGCAGCAAGCAGGCGCCGATCGGCTGGCATACCCTGCGACGGTCGCTGGCAACCCTATTGATCTCGAACGGCGAGAACGTCAAAGTCACGCAGTCCCAGCTCCGCCATACCACCCCGACTTTGACACTTGCTCTGTATTCCCAAGCCGTCAGTTTGGATCAGCAGAAGGCGCACGCCAAGGTGGTTCAGATGGTATTGCCAAAGGCGATGTCGAAGAAGCTGCAAGCCAAGCGTCAAACTTCCGGGCAATAGAAAAGGCCGGAATCTTCATCCCAGCCTCTTATGGCGTCTTATGGCGTCTGAAACGTGCTTCTAAGATTCGGCGTAAGTCTTTCAGAATCATGGTGAGCGCGCTGGGACTCGAACCCAGGACCCACGCCTTAAAAGGGCGTTGCTCTACCAACTGAGCTACGCGCCCACACAAATCTAGCGTAACACAAACCACCGCAACTCCCACAATCAGACACCCTGCTTTTGACTCTTCAATCGTATAGAGCAGCCAATTTTTAGAATGTTTTGGAACAGAAGTTGCAATCTTCACGGCGACGACATCAACGAGACGTTTTGAATACAAGCCGGCTAAGAATCTTGTGACTGGCCAGCCGGTTTGGCTGGGTTCATGGAGGATCGCTATGTCTGTTCCGTGTTGGTATTCCGACTCCAAAACATTGATTTTAAAGGAAGCAAATTCAGAAGCAATCAAGTTGTTTGGCTACTCCGAGGAAGAACTAAGCCGAATAGATTTCATGCGGCTATTCACCAAGCTTGATGCGCAAAGGGTTCTCGCTATCCGAAGAGAGGAAAAGTGGGGCATCATGGGAACTTTTACATTCCTTCGCAAGGACGGCAGTACTTTCAGCGCAGGGTTACGTTGGCATCAAGGTGAATATCGCGGCACTCTCTGCGATTGCTTCATCGTCACCGAAGTGGACCTCAATGAAAATTCTCCGACAGAAGAAGAGTGCGAATGCAACGGGCCTACATCTTGAGGTTGTCGTGCATCGAGAGCATGACAAAGGCGCCCTTCGTGGGCGCCTCATCAAGTGTCTGTTTTCGTAAACTGTCTAGCTTTTGGACTTAAACAGCATCGCCCCAAGCAGCGCCACCACCGTCGCCAGTAACCACTCAATTCGCCAAATCTGCACGGCCTGCCAATCCGCGATAGTCGTTGTGTTGTAGACCAACCCGGTCATCATCGTCGCCAGCATAAAAATCGCGGCGGCCAACACCAGTACCAGCGAAACTGGCGACAGCCCAGACTCTTTCTGTATACGTCCAAAGTCCAGCCAGTCCGTCAGCGGACTACGTTTTTCCGCGTGTAAATCGTCTTCACGGCCCAATCCGCAAACATGGCAGTAGCGCGCGCCAGCCGCGTATTTCGTACCGCAGGTTGCGCAGAACGCCTCGCTTCCTTGCGACTGAAATCCGTGTGACTGAAACTGTTTGCCCGGAGTAGGCGCAGGACGCCAGTACTCCTGTGACATCTCTTTCGATAAATCCGCCATGCCCATCTCCCTTTTCCAATCATCCTTGCAAGTAGTGGGCCAAACCGATTCACCGCGATTTAGTAGCATGGCACAGCTACGCTGCCACGCTGGATGTGAATTAATTACCTTACCCATGAACAACTGGTGCCCGGAATCAATTTCTAGCAGGCATCGCAACTACATTCGCGCCCCTCACCGGTTCTGCCCAAACAGAGATCAACAGCAGCTCAGCATGGGTGAATTCCAAAACGTCCGGACGTGGATGCTCATGGTTAAAGACGTGTTTGTCTAGAATTTCGTGGAGGGCCTCTGGAGAAATGCACAACGTGTGTGCGGCCTCAGCTTCGCTGTAGTACTGCTTGATCGGTTTTTTCAGTGTCAACATTGAGTGGCGTCCTTGCAATTCCGTGGGACATTCCTTTGTACCGCGATGCGGCGCCACTGGATATGAGGTGAATTCCTCATACTTACCTTATCCAGCTACTTACGTCGAACTACTTTCCTCCTCATTTCCACGTGGGCCTCTAAGCTATTCGCTATGCGAGAGCAATGTTGGCAGGTCCGCCACCGAGGACAGCAGTGCATCCTGCGGCTCGCACACCAGGCGTTCGCGGCTGTACTGACCGCTCAAAACGCCCACGTTCAGGGCCACTCCCGCATTCATCGCCGATTGCAGATCGAGCGGCGTATCCCCTACATTCAGCACTTCGTGCACAGAGCGGCAACGGCAGCGTTCCATTGCCCGGAAGATCAGATAAGGCGCGGGCCTGCCAACCTCCACCTCATCGCTCGAAACCATCGCCCCGAACCACTCCTGCCAGCCTAGCCGCCGCACCACCATCTCCAGCGTCGCCCTGCCAAATCCGGTGGTCAGCGCCAGTTGCATCCCGCGCTTCCGCAGCGACTCAAACACATCCTCGGCTCCCGCGATTGGTGCCAGCTGTTCTTCATAGCATCCATTCACCAACCTTACGAAGTCTGTGTAGACCGCGTCCACCGCCTCCTCGCTCAAAGGTTGGTTGCGCTTGCGCCAGCCAAAAAAGCGAATCACTTCGCGCTTCGATGCCCCTTTGAACTCGATTAATTCTTCGCTGCCTACACCAATCCCATGTGCCGCCAGCGCATCCACAAGCGAAGACACCACCTCGCCGTGATCCTCGATCACGGTTCCCGCCACATCAAAAATTGCCAGTTTGAGTTCGTGCATGGGTAGAAAAAGGAGTGCGCTCATGGGGTAACACGCACTTCCCTCAGCTTACAGCAAACCGCTAAACCACGTCGCGATCTTCGTGCCGCGAAGGGGAAGAGAAGTGCGATTCCGTCCGTAGAGTACTTGCCCTGAGTGGCCTACATTTGCCTTCTGTTGGTAAATGTAGGGAGAGCCGCTCAAGGCCGCACCAAAGGCCTCTAGCGCTTGCTCCAACCGAACCCATGCCGTTCGATGTAACATCTATTTTTAAGGGAGTGACGAATGGAGCAATTCGACGTACTCATAATTGGCGCTGGTCCAACGGGGCTTGCCTGCGCGATTGAGGCGCGGCGGGCCGGTTATACGGCTGTAGCCGTCGATAAGGGCTGTCTATGCAACTCGCTGTACAACTATCCGACGAACATGACTTTCTTCACCACGCCGGAGCTGCTGGAAATCGGAGACATTCCCTTCGTCAGCGCGCAGCAGAAGCCTTCCCGCCTTGAGGCCCTGGAATACTACCGCAAGGTTGCCGAGTTCTATCGTCTGCAGATTCGCCAGTTCCACACCGTAGTGCGAATCGAAGGGTCTGACGGCGTCTTCCTCGTGCACTGCACCGACATGCTCTCCCGCCCCACCGAATTCCTTGCCCGCAAACTGGTAGTCGCCACCGGCTACTATGATCTGCCGAACCGTATGGGAGTGTCAGGAGAGGATCTACCCAAGGTCACACATTATTACCGCGAGCCGCATCCGTTCTACGATTCCGATGTCGTCGTGGTTGGCGCGAAGAATTCCGCTGCCATTGCAGCCCTTGAGTTATGGCGTCACGGAGCCCGTGTCACCATGGTTCATCGCGGAGCGGCCATTTCGCCCAACGTGAAGTACTGGATCAAACCCGACATAGAAAATCGAATCAAGAACCACGAAATCGCCGCCTACTTCAATACCTCGATCCGCGAGATTACCCCTGACACCATCCTGCTCGAAACACCGCAAGGCGAAGTGCGCATGAAGAACGACTTTGTCCTCGCCATGACCGGCTATCATCCTGATTTTAGTTTCCTGTGCGCATTGGGAGTGCAGTTGTCCGATCAACCTTCCTCCAAGCCTGTTGTGGACACCCACACGCTGGAGAGTAACGTGAAGGGAATCTATCTTGCGGGCGTAATTATCGCTGGAATGAATACAAATGAGATTTTCATCGAGAACGGGCGCTTTCATGGCCGCCAGATTGCCGAGGACCTTCGCCGCAAACTAGGCGAACCCACCGCGGAGCCCCTCGTTCCCGAAAACTCCCGAGGGCCGACCGAGGTAACCCCTCCCACGCACCTTCGCAATGCCGAATAGTACAGTCGCCTCTGCTTTTGCTCCTGAGTTGTCATCCTGAGCTCAGCGAAGGACCTCGGAGCTACAGTTCAGTTTCAAACGCTGTCCCCGATTGCCTTCTTTCGGCAAATGGGGGACAGCAAGTAGATGTGAGGGCGATCTAGCCCAGCATCACCGCATCTCCCGTCTGTTGTGTCAGCAGACGCGAGACTAGCGGCAGTAGCGGCTCTCCGCTCTGGCTCAGGACAAAGTCGACATAGGATTCGCTCCAATCCAGTTTGAAGCTGGTTGACAGTGCCGATATCCAGATCTGCCGTGCAGCCGAATTCGGCGAAATCACAAATGTTCCCGGCGGCTCCTCGAAGGTCAGATGCAGCGCGCCACCGCGTTCTTCCACATCGAAGCCGGCTGCCTCCTCAACGCCATACAGGGCGCGTGTCAGCCGTTCCATTGCCTCTTCCGCGTGCGTTTGGAATGTCTTATCGTCCATAAGGCTGATGATACGTCAGCTCCTGCACCCGTGCGAGCCACCTTCGACGTTGGTTCCTTCTTCGTAATCGTTCCAAGTCTCAATCATCATGAAGGGAAGTGGCCGACTCGAATCATAGTAGCGCCGGAACATCTGTAGCGATTCTTCGAGCGTCCGCCCGCAGCGCGGATCCATATGCCGATTGCGGCTCCACGAGGCGCGCGAGTCATTGAATCCCGGCCACGCTCCGCCTACCGCAAGCTTCTGCGGATAGTTACGCGTCATCGTCGTGTAAAAGTAGTGCAAATACTCCTGCCCCCAATTGCTGCCATCGCGCTGCCACCCGGATTTCCCGGGCTGCACCCACGCATAGAAGCCATCAAAGGCTCCCGCCCACTTCTCCACGGGATCTTTATAAATCAGCAAGGGTCGCTCTTCCCAGGTATTCACTACCTGCCGCACCCGGTTCCAGTCCGCATTGCCCCCCTTGGGGAAAATAAAGATGACCGGCTGTCCGTTGTAGCGCAAGTAAGACGAGCTGGGTACCTGCGACGATCGCGAGATATATCGCTCGTATGCGTAGTTCAAATCGTTCAGAATGGCGTCCGTCGCATTGGCCGGATCGCTGTCATTCTCGTCATACATCAGAGCGACCTTAAAGCCCTCGGGATCGGCATTTGCAAGCTGCTGCAGCAAGGCATAGGACGTATCCTCGAACCTATGCTGCTTGCCATACCAGTTCACCACGAAACCCGAGATCCCAAGCTGCTTGGCGTCGCTGATCTGCCTTTGCAGTACAGTACGATCCTGCGACGAGTAGCCGACGTTGATATGGCCAGTCCCTCCGAACCACGGCTGATACGCGGCCAGCATCACCGGTTGCCGCGACGATGATCCAGGGCTCTGCGCCCGCAGGGAGTGCTTATAATCGGCATGGCTGCACCCCAGGCAAATTCCGAGGAGCACCGCCAATCCGGCTGTCAGTAGGCATTTCTTCGAGCTTTGAAGTAGCATGATCACCGTTCACCGAACATTTATGGTTCGGTGTAGTTAAATTAGATGTGTCAAAGGGCAGCAGTGTTGGATTCCGCCCTGCCCTCGGTGGAACTAATGTGTCCGCACCAGGCTTTTAGTTTTATAAAGTCGCGATTAAGCACTTTCAGAAAGCATCTCTCCTTCTATAATCGAGATGCTTGCAGCTCAACTCTAAGTTCCTGCATCCAAGAGGGTACATGACGGAAACCAAGGCAAAACCTCGCGTGCTTGTGGTGGACGATGAGCACGTCATCGCCGACACACTTGCCATTATCCTGAATCAAGCTGGATTCAATGCTTCTGCGGTCTATACCGGAAACGATGCTGTAGATTTTGCCCGGACTGCCAAGCCTGATCTCATCATCAGCGACGTCATCATGCCGGATATGAACGGCATCGAAGCAGCAATTCACATCCGGGGATTCCTGCCCTCCTGCAAAATACTTCTCTTTTCTGGACAAGCCGCCACGGCAGATCTGCTTGAGAACGCCCGTGCGCGTGGCCATGAGTTTGAAATTCTCGCCAAGCCCGTTCACCCGCAGGACCTTCTGGCCAAGCTTAGAGGGTAGTACCAACCCGGCTTCTCCTAAAGTAAAAGCCCCGCAGAGTTTGCGGGGCTTAACTCGTTGCGAAGCAAAAATCCTACATCTCGCGACGTCCCTCAAGAGCTCTCTGCAGGGTCACTTCGTCGGCATATTCAATATCGCTGCCTGCGGGAATGCCGGTGGCGATCCGTGTAACGCGCACCCCGGTCGGCTTTAATTGCCGCGCCAGGTACACCGCTGTAGCCTCGCCCTCCACCGTAGGATTCGTCGCCAGAATAACTTCGTCCACCTCGCCGCTCTGGGCGCGAACCATCAAGTTCGTAATCCGTAGATGCTCTGGCCCTATGCCGTGAATCGGCGACAGTGTTCCGTGCAGCACATGGTAGGCGCCGTTGTAAGTGTGGCCTTTCTCGACTGCCGCAATGTTTGTTGGCTCTTCTACCACGCACACCACGCGCAGATTGCGTGTCGGACTTGCGCAGTAAACGCACGGGTCCACGTCCGTAATGTTGTTGCAAATGGAGCAGAGCCGCAACGCCGCCTTAATTTCGCGGATCGCACTCGCCAACTGTTCGGCGTCTTCGTCAGAGCCGCGCAGAATGTGAAATGCGTAGCGCTGTGCGCTCTTACTGCCAACTCCCGGCAGCTTTTTCAACTCATCGATCAGTCGAGCCATTGGCTCGGCAAACTTTGACATGACTTACTTCAATCTCCACGATGAACCTTCGGGTGTCCTATATCTGCGGCCTTTGGGCAGATATGTGAAACGGTGAAGCCGCACTACCGGCCTCCCGTCCTAGAACAGCCCCGGCGGCAGACCCATTCCACCCAGCAATCCTCCGAGTTGTGACTGCACGGCCGTGTCCACCTTGCGAGCTGCTTCATTCACCGCCGCCATCACCAGATCCTGCAGCATATCCACGTCGCCCGCTGCTTCTTTCTCGATCTTCACCGAGAGCACCTGCTTCTCGCCGTTCATGCGCACAACCACAGCACCGCCGCCCGCTGAGGCTTCCACCTGCGTCTCGCGCATCTTCTGCTGCATCTGCTGCTGCATTTCCTGCGCCTTCGACATCATTTCGTGCATCTGCTTCGGATCCATCGTGGTCACCTTTCTGAACGGTCCATTACAATGCGAATTTCTGCCCCGAACTTTTCCATCATGCGCTTCACCACCGGCTCATCGGCGGCCTTCGTCTTGATATTTGCAGAGCCACCCGTGCGCGAAGCGCTGGACTGACGCGGCGTAACCTCCGCAGCCGTAGTAGCGCCCGCCAACAGTCGCACCTTCACCATGCGCCCAGCAACTTGGGTCGCTGCCTGGTTTGCAACCTTCTCCTGATCCTTGGTGTAGCTCAACTCGATCATCCCTGACGACATTTGCACCTGGATGGAAACCTGGTTGCCTTCGCCCGTCCAGTGCCCCTCTTCCAGCGCGTGAGTCAGCATCTGCGAGCCGCCCGTCTCCATCGCCTGCAACACCGCCTCGCGGATCGCATTCACGTCCAAAGCAGCGCTGCTGGAACTCTCCATTCTCGGCGCAACCGCCAGCGCGCCGCCATTGTCGAATGGCACATTCGACTGGGCTGAGGACCCAGCAGAGAACACAGGCTGCGGCCCCATCGCCGGCGCAAAGACCGGCGCTCCACCAAACGCTCCCGGCATCGGCTGCCTATTAAAGCTCACAGGTGAGTTGGATGTTGTTGCAATACCCGAGGGCGCACTCGATGTTGTTGCTGGTTCCGGTCCAGCCGACAAATCCTCTCGTCCCTTGCGCGCCTTGTCGGCCTCAAACGGAGATGGCTTCGACGAAGGTTGCCCGAACGGCGAACCGGCTCCACCACCCATCGGCGGAACCCCGGGAGGACGTGGCGTGAAACTCGGCGGCGGTACCGGTGGCCGCCCTCGAGGAGCCGCAGTCGAAGGACGAGCCGCAGGATTAGCCGGACGTGCAGCCGACGCCGGACTGGCCGTGCTCTGTTCCGTCAGGCTCACCGTGCTCAACAATTGCTCCAGCGGCAGCAGTCGTTGCGCATGAACCATCTTAAGCAGCCCAAGCTCCAGGTGAAAGCGTTGCTCCTGCTTATAACTCACGTCGCCGTGGGTCCTTAGCATGATCTGCAGAAACCGCGTCAACTCTTCTTCGCCAAACTGCGCTGCCACATTCGCCACGCGCTTCTTTTCATCCGTGCTGATCTGCAGAATCGGGCTCTCCGTCCCGGCAACCTTTGCCACCAGCGCGTTGCGCAGAAAGCGAACTGTTTGCCGTGCAAAGTGGGTCGCGCTCTGCCCCTCGACCATCAGCTTGTCTACAATCTTCAGTACCTCGTCGCTGGAATTCTCATGCACCGCATTCATCACGCGCTCCAGCACTTCGGTCGAAACATTTCCCACCAGCCCGCGCACCACCTCTGCCGTCAGCACATCGCCGCAGCACGAGATTGCCTGGTCCATGATGCTGAGTGCATCGCGCATCGAGCCATCGCCAGCTTCTGCCAGCAAGGCTAATGCGTCTTCGTCCACCGTCAGGTTTTCCGTCTTGCTGATCTCGCGCAAGTGATTGACGATCTCGTCAAACTTCACCGCATGAAAGCTGAAGTGTTGGCAACGCGAGCGGATCGTCTGCGGAATGTCCTCCGGTTGCGTCGTCGCCATCATGAAGACCACCCACGATGGTGGCTCTTCCAGGGTCTTCAGCAATGCATTGAAAGCTGCATCCGTCACCTGGTGAGCTTCGTCGAGAATGAATATCCTGTAACGATCCCGCGCCGGTTCAGCCGTAGCCGTAGCAATCAGCCCGCGAACTTCTTCAATGCCGCGATTGGTCGCCGCATCGATCTCGATCACATCCATCGCGCCCACCGAACCGTCGCGAATCTCGCGGCAGGAGTCGCACACACCGCAGGGCTCTGCCACGGGCCTATCGCTCGACTGGCAATTTAGGGCCATAGCCAGAATGCGGGCGATCGTCGTCTTTCCAATACCACGATGTCCGCTGAAAATGTAGCCGTGGGCAATGCGCTTCTGCTCCAGCGCATTCTTCAGAGTACGAACAACGTGATCCTGTCCGATCACGTCGGCGAACTTTTGGGGTCGGTATTTACGCGCCAGGACGGTATAGCTCATTGGAGAATCTCATTATAACCTTGCCCCCGCAAAGCCTTTTGACTTTGAACAGGGGTGGCCCGTAGAGCGAGCACGGGTGCCCATATTTGCCATCCTTTGGCAAATTTGGGGAACCACCGCGAAACTCGAAATTCTCGCCCGCATCTATATCGCTTACGGTTTCCTTACTCAACCCGTGCACGTCTTTGTTGCCACTCATCTAACTCAGCTTGATGCACAACCTGAGCACGAGGAGCAGGACATCATCCGCCGGGCTTTCTCCTGGAGCGAGTTTGACCAAATGGTCAGCCAGGGACAAATTATTGATGCCCAGACCCTCGCAGCACTCTCGTTACTCCGGCTTAAGCGTCCCGACCTCGCAGCATACTCCTGCACTCTCCCTGACTTATAAACTTTCTTGTTTCCGCTATTACCAGAGTGCTCATTTTGGTCCGCTGACTTTTCGTAACGCGATAACAAATCGCGACTAACTTATTTCTTGTTACACTAACTCCATGGCAAATCAAGCAATCAGTGCAGCGGTAAGTCAGTTGAAGCAGGAACATATCCGGCTTTGTAAGGAATTGGCGAGAGTAGACGAAGCGCTGTCCGTTCTGGGTGGTGTGGATCGTTCGGGAAGTGCGCCTGCAAAGAGAGGCAGAAAAGCAAAATCCGTCACCGCCTCCACAGCAGCACCGAAGCGCAAGATTTCCGCCGTTGCGCGCAAGAAGATGTCAGAAGCCGCACGCGCACGTTGGGCCGCTCGTAAAAAGGAAAAGGCCCCCGCCAAAGCATAGGAGCCGACTCCGCATCTTTCGCACATTTCTCCCGCATATATTAGCGTGCTCGAGGAATGTGCTTTTTCTTTGCTCGTCTCACGGTGCGTGCAACCGACTTTGCCTTTGAACTTAAGCGACCGGTGGCCCAGTCAGCTCCCAGGTGGCCCATTTAAGCCATCTTTTGGCTTAAGTGGGGAGAAGGCAACACCACCCAACCGGGCAACCGGCTTCGCTTTGAACTTAAGCGCCCGGGTGGCCGAGCCATCTTAAGTGGGAAGCAGGCAACACTTCTACCTTCATGTTTTCGGAGGAAGCTATGCCTTCGCCGCGCGCTTTCCAGTTAGGGTTTTCTTCCCCACACTCTTCCGCGCCGCCCTCTTGCGCTTCTTCAGTTCCTTCGGCGAATACATAGTCCCGCGACACTTAATCGCGCCGCACGTGCAGGGTGCATCTCCCTCACCGTCATAGAGGAAGTAGTCGTACACCAATTCCTCGCCCGCCTCTATGTCTCGAGTGGCGCGAATCCAGACGCGCTCGTCCTCATCCTCTTCCGTCTCGCAGTTCGGCGCGCAGGAGTGGTTCAGGTACATGGCCATTCCATATCCATCGACCACATAGGTTCCAACTCCCACTCCGAACAGGTAGGTATACGGACGCTCGTTATAAAGGCTGTCTGCATCGTCATGCTTCATGCGAGTACCCGTGTACTCCACAACAAGCGTCCCTTTCGGGACGCGTTCCAGGGTAAAGACACCGGCTGCGTGTATGGCGGAAGAGCGAACAATCAAGCGCATGACTAAGGATTGTAAATGGACATCGCGCCATGAAGAAACTCAGACCGGCCCTCGCCGTCCCCCGAAAGATCACAGAACGAAAACGATTGGCAGATTGGTTACCCCTGACCCGCATTTGTATTAACAAATGGATGAATCTGCGTGCTCGCTGCACAACGATTAACCATTGAGCCACACCCCCTCCTGAAACGATTCACCAAGTAGTGAATCCCCAAAGCCCTCCTTTCCCTGGCCCAGATTGGTTATCTTCGGTGAATGCCAAGCTCGCGGGCGTTGACGAAACCGCTGTTGGATGTCCCGGAGAGGTGAAGGGTTCGCTGGGTTTACAGATGTGTGACATGCGTCACATTGAGAGGTGATAGAAATCAGTGCTCACACCCTCCTGAGGCGCGTATCACAATTTGCAGTGAGCAGAATCACTGCCTGGTGAGGCGCAATGAAAGATAAACAGAGCGCTGTATACACGGCATACGTGTATCCCGCCGGGCCTTCCCGACGACTTGAACCAGACTGTACCGGCTCAAAATCGTTCGGCCGGAAGTACTGATGCAGGCAAATGTCACCGCACAGGATATGACATGGCAAAAGACGCTATCGAAAAGGAAACAATAGCCCAGAGTTTGAAAAATGCGGGCTACTCACGTCGAGATTTCTTACAGCTTTGTACGACCATCGTGGCAACTGCTCCCATGGGTTTGGCCCTCACTGAGAAGGCTACCCCGGCGGAAGTTGCCAAGGCAGTCGCCAAGGCGAAGAAACCCTCGGTCGTATGGCTTCACTTCCAAGACTGCACTGGGTGCTCTGAGACGCTCCTCCGGACTTCCAAGCCCGATGTTGCAGACCTCATTCTTAACGTAATTTCTCTCGACTATCACGAGACCCTCATGGTCGCCTGCGGTAAGCAGGCCGAAGACGCCCTGAATTCGGCCGTCTCCGAGAACGCCGGAAAATTCGTGCTCGTGGTTGAAGGCGCGATCCCGACCAAAGACCAGGGCAATTACATGAAGCTCGGCGGTCGTCCGGCGATCGACGTCCTGAAGGAAGTGGGCTCCAAGGCTGCGGCGATCATTGCCATGGGCTCTTGCTCCTCCTGGGGCGGCGTGCCTTCGGCTGATCCCAATCCGACTGGTGCCACCGGTGTTGATTCCATCATCACGGGCAAGCCGATCGTCAATATCCCCGGATGCCCCCCCAATCCGTATTCGCTTCTCGGCGTAGTGCTCGAGTATGCCGTAATGGGCAAGTTGCCAGCACTCGACGATCTGAAGCGTCCCAAGTTTGCCTTTGACCGCCTGATCCACGACCATTGCCCGCGTCGCGCGCATTTCGATGCAGGACGTTTCGCGAACCAGTTCGGCGACGCAGGCCATCGCGAAGGTTATTGCCTCTTCAAGCTCGGCTGCAAAGGCCCGGTTACTCACGCTGGATGCTCGACCCGCCACTTCAACGAAATGGTTGATGCATGGCCGATCGGTATTGGCGCTCCCTGCTTCGGCTGCACTGAGAAATCAGTGGGCTTCCGCATTCCTGCATTCGACAAAGTCGATGTACACCTTGCGACTCCGCCTGATACGTATGCTCCCATCTCCGGCTCCATCGGCACCTTCGGTGCTGCCGCTGCTGGATTGGTAGGCATCGCGGCGGGTGCTCTGGGTGGCGCGACGTGGGCTGCTTCGCAAAAGTTGAGCAGCAGCGAAGAGACGATTGCCGAAGAGACCCGGAAGACGACAAACGTCGGAGGTAAATAGCCATGGCGATGACACGCCGCGAGGCATTTAAAAAACTCGCCAAGGGCAGTCTGCCGATTCTCGCAGCAGGTTGCGTGTCGACTGCGCTTCCAGAGGTCGCCCATGCCGAGGAGGAGAAACATGCACCCAAGGGCGCACTGGGGTTGCTGTACGACGCAACCAAGTGCGTAGGATGTAAGTCGTGTATGGTGGCGTGTTCGCAGGCCAATGACCTGAAGCCCGACACCCGCATCGATGGCATCCATCAAGCTCCTCCGGCACTGAACAATTTCACCAAGAACATCATCAAGCTGTATCGCACGGCCGACGGTTCGGATCATTCTTACTTCAAGCAGCAGTGCATGCACTGCATCGATCCGGGCTGCATGAATGCTTGCATGTTCGGCGGCCTGCGCAAAGACGAAGAGACAGGTGTGGTGTGGTGGCTGGGTTCGAAGTGCGTTGGCTGCCGCTACTGCGAGATCGCTTGTCCATTCCATATTCCTGCGTTCCAGTGGGATGGTTTCAATCCGAAAATCGTCAAGTGCGAGCTTTGCCGTGAACACATTGCCAAGGGCGCCAAGCAGCCTGGCTGCACCGAAGTCTGCCCAACCCAGGCCGTGATTTACGGAAAGCGCGAAGACTTACTGAATGAAGCAAAGCGACGCATTGCCGCCAACCCCGGAAAGTATTACCAGCAGAGGGTGTTTGGCGAGCACGACGCGGGCGGAACCCAGGTTCTGTACCTGTCGCGTGTGGGCTTTGATAAGATCGGCCTCCCCGATGTCGGAGAAGAGTCGATTCCTTCAGGCTTGAAGTACTCGCACGCAGTTTACAAATGGCTTGCTCTGCCGGTCGCACTGTATGCCGGCATGGTGGCCTTTGCGAGTAAGAATTTCAAGCAGCACTCACATCACTTGGTCGAGGATCAGAAGAAGACCGGATTGAGGCCACAACTATGACACGGTGGGAAAGAAGCGTTCCAGTTTATGGCGTCCCCGTGCTCACTCGCGGATTCTGGGCGTTGTTGGCTCTGATTGTGGTCGGCCTCATACTGACTGCAATCCGCGAAGTCGTTGGCATCGGCGGAGTAATGTCCGGCATGTCCGACCCCTTCGCCTGGGGACTTTGGAAAACCTTTAACGTGATGGTCCTGACGGGACTTGGCTCTGGCGGATTCGCCATAGGCATTGCCGCCTGGGTCTTCAACAACAAGAAGCTGCACTCGGTGATGCGTGTAGCTCTGATTACCAGCTGTCTCGCGTATTGGACCGGCCTGTGCATGCTTGGTGTCGATGTGGGGCGCCCGTGGAACTTCTACTGGGTTGTCATGCCCTGGACATGGAATTTGCACTCCCCGCTGCTGGAGATTGCGGTCTGCATGTCGCTGTATGCGTCTGTGCCGCTATTTCTCGAAAATCTGCCGCCACTGTTTGAGTACATCATTTATGAATGGCCTCAATGGCGCGGTGTTGCGGAATTTTGCGAGAGCGCCATGGCGAAGGTTTATCCCTTCATCATCGGTCTTGCTTATATTCTGCCAATCATGCACCAGTCTTCACTGGGAGCACTGATGATTTTGGGCGGCAACCGTGTCAATACTCTCTGGCAAACGCCGTTCCTTCCGTTGATCTACGTGTGGGCGGCGGGGTTCCTGGGATACAACTGCGTTGTGCTCTGCCTGCTGCTGGCCAAACTCGCGTGGAAACGCGATGTGGATCCAGAGGTCATGCTGGAGTTGAACAAGCTTACTGTCTGGATCGTGTACTCATGGACGGCCTTCCGCTTCCTGGACATTCTGGTTCGCGGAAAGTTTTTCCACCTGTTCACCGACGGCTACTACTCCATCCTGTTCTGGACTGAGACGGCGCTGATTCTCGGCTCCGCCTACGTTCTCTCCACGGAGAAGGGCAAGAAGCTCGGGACCATGTTCCTGGCGCACGCAGTGTGCGCGCTGGGCGGCATGATCTACCGCTTCAGCCCAACCACCCTGGCGTTCCACGCCAAGGACGGCGCAACGTACTTCCCATCTGCGGTTGAGTTGATCATCTCGCTTTCGTTCGTCTCGATTGCCGTGCTGGCCTACATGGTAGCCGTCAAGAAGCTGGCGATTCTGCCAGGGAGCAACGAAGACTGGCTCAAGATGGCGAAATACGAAGAGCAGGTAAAACCCGGCATCCAGTTGGCTGGCTACGTACCAGCGGAACACTAATCCACGACACCGACTAGAAGGTTTCAAAAATGGCGAAACGTATAACGATTGACCCCATCAGCAGGATTGAAGGCCACCTCCGCGTTGACGTGGAAGTGGAAAACGGCTCGGTATCCAATTCCTGGGCCTCCTGCACTATGTGGCGCGGCATTGAGAACATTCTCAAGGGTCGCGATCCTCGGGAAGCATGGCTGTTTACCCAGCGCTTCTGCGGCGTGTGCACCACGGTGCACGCAATGGCTAGTGTCCGTTCGGTGGAAGACGCGTTAAAGCTCGAAATCCCACTGAACGCTCAGTACATCCGCAACCTGATCCTCATCAACCACGGACTGCACGATCATATCGTGCACTTCTATCACCTGTCGGCCCTGGACTTCGTGGACATCATGAAGATTCCTGCCGCCGATCCGGCAAAGACCAGCGCTTTGGCTGAGAGCCTTACCAACTGGTCCGGCAACTCCAAAAAATCGTTCCAGGCTGCGCAGGACAAGGTCAAGGCAGTTGCTGCTAGCGGACAACTCGGCATCTTCACCAATGGCTACTGGGGACACCCGGCCATGAAGCTGAGCCCCGAGGTCAACCTGCTCGCGTTCTCGCACTATATTCAGGCCCTCGAGTACCAGCGTAAGTCGGTTCAGGCCGTTGCGATCCTCGGATCCAAGAGCCCGCACATCCAGAACCTGACCGTAGGCGGCGTATCTAACGCCATCAATCTTGACAGCCTCGCGACCCTCAACATGGATCGCCTGGTGATGATCAAGAAGTTGATGGACGAAGTGAAGCCCTTCATCGATCAGGTCTATTTGCCCGATGTTTGCGCCATCGCCGGAATGTACTCGGATTGGTTCAATTACGGCGCCGGTGTCACGAACTATCTGGCTTCCCCTGATCTGCCTACCGACAGCAAGAACACCAAGTTCGACCTCGTCGGCGGCTACATCATGGACGGCAACCTGTCCAGCGTTCACCGCTTTGACGGCTTCCGTGACAAGGTCTTCGTTGACGGAGTCACTGAAGGTGTGGATCACGCTTGGTACAAGGGCAGCGAACCTCTCCATCCGTGGAAGGGCGAGACTGAGCCGGAATACACCGATTGGCAGGCTGAAGGCAAGTACTCCTGGGTGAAGGCTCCCCGTTTCAACGGCAAGCCGATGCAGGTAGGACCACTGGCTCAGATCCTGGTAGGTTACGCCGCTGGCGACCCGCTGACCCGCAAACACACCGACAAGGCACTGGATCTGATCTCGACCGTTGCTGGCCATCGCATTGGCGTTGAAAAGCTTCAGTCCACGATGGGCCGTCACGTTGCTCGCGCCATTCGCGCCTCAATGCTGGCCGAACTCGGCGAGAAGCACTGGACTCTGCTGGTCAACAATATCGCCTCTGGCGATGTTGCCATCCACAACAATCCAGAGTTCCCCTCGGGCGAGATCGAAGGCGTAGGCGTGCATGAAGCTCCGCGCGGCTTGCTCTCGCACTGGTCGGTGATCAAGGGCGGCAAGCTGGTGAACTATCAGGCCGTCGTGCCTTCCACCTGGAACGGCTCCCCGCGTGATGCGAAGGGACAGCATGGTCCTTACGAAGCCTCGCTTCTGAAGAATCCCATTGCTGATCCGGTCCGTCCGCTGGAAGCCATTCGCACCATTCACTCGTTCGATCCTTGCATGGCCTGCGCTTGCCACACCTTCGATCCCGAAGGCAAGGCAATCGCTACGGTAAAGGTGCTGTAAACATATGAAGAAGATCAAGATCTGCGGCGTCGGCAGTGTCCTGCTTGGCGATGATGCGGTGGGACCCTATACGGCTCGTTGGATCGCGGCCAATTATGAGTTCGGTGAAGGTGTCGAGGTCGAAGACCTTGGCACCCCCGGGCTCGACTTGATCGCCTACATGACCGGAATCGACGTGCTGATCCTGATCGACTCGGTCGAAAACCGCGAGCCCGCTGGTACGGTGACTGTCTACGACAAGGCAGCAATCACCCGCCAGCGGCCCGCTGTTCGACTCGATCCCCATTCACCCTGTATTACCGAATCTATTTTTGTCGCCGAACTCGCTGGCGATGGTCCGGAAGATGTTTATCTTATCGGGGTGACCGGTGAACAACTGGAAGTTGGAGCTCCCCTCAGCGATTCCGTGCGCGAGGCGATCCCTTTGACGGTTGAGAAGGTGCTTGAGCGCGTCGTTCTACACGGCGGTTCCTGGAGGAAGAGGGAAACTGCGATCGAATCAGATATCTGGTGGGAAGCAGCACAGATGAGCGTGAGCGCCTAGCTTTCAGTTGAGCAGCAGTTCTTGGGTGGCCGATACCGAAAGGTACGGTCACCTTTTTTGTTCACTGCGGCTCTGTCAGATTCTGCTCCGCAGCGATTGCAAGAGAGTTCGGGGTTAGGTGATCGACCTTTCGCAGTGCAGGGAACAGCCAGCTCCAAACTACAACTACGACGATGGTTCCTATGCCTCCGGCAACTACCGCGGGCACTGCTCCCATCCATTGTGCTGTGATTCCACTCTCAAATTGCCCGAACTCGTTTGAGGCACCGATGAATAACATGTTCACGGCGCTCACCCGCCCGCGCATCTCGTCAGGAGTGGCTAACTGAACTACGGTGGACCGTACAATCACCGAAACCATGTCGGACGATCCTACGATGAGCAAAGCAAACATCGACAAATATAGATTTCTCGAAACTCCAAACAGAATGGTCGCAGCGCCGAAGGCAGCAACGCAGCAAAGCATCTTCGCACCCGCCCGGCGCTTTAGCGGATGGTAGGCGATCATGATAGCCATCAGCCCGGCACCAATCCCTGGAGAGGCCCGCAGGAGGCCCAGGCCGCGTGGTCCTGAGTTCAGAACCTCCCGCGCAAATACCGGCAGCAGGGCAACGGCTCCGCCGAGCAGAACGGCGAACAGGTCCAGCGTGGTCGTACCGAGGATCAACTTATTTTGCAGGACGTATTGGAAGCCCGCCAATACAGCTTTCCAGTCGCGGCCTTGGCTTATCTGCTGTACGCCCCGGATCCGGATCGCGAGCATTAAAACGACGCTTGCCCCTAACGCCGCGGCAGCGGTGGAGTAGACCGCAATTGGGTTCCCCCGCAACGCGTATAGCACCCCACCGACCACAGGCCCCAAGATTGTAGCCGCATTGAAGATCGACGAGCCCCAGGCTGCCGCATTTGGAAACACATCGGCAGGAACCAGCAGTGGAGCGAATGCCTGTCCCGCTGGGCCGTTAAATACGCGCACGAAGCCCATCGCCACCAGAACCATATACACCGGCGCGACGCCATGAAGTCCGCGCAAAGTGATTACGAGAAGCGCGAGGGCGCAAACCGCAAAACTTGAATAGCACGCAAGCAGGACGTAACGCCGATCGAAACGATCCGCCACATGGCCGCCCAACAGGAACAGCAATAAGCCCGGAAGGAACTGAGCCAATCCAGCCAATCCAAGATCCAGCGGACGGCGCGTGATCTCATAGATCTGCCAGCCGACGGCGACCGACTGCATTTCCAGTCCCGCCACTACCAAAAAGCGAGCAGCTTGGAACAGTCTGAAATTCGGGTATTGGAAGGCGGCGCCTGCCGTAGAATATTGCACGCTCACTGCTGTCATCACTGTTTCTACTTTGCCACATCGGACTCGCCGTGTGCGAGATTGTCTGTCGAGAGTCGAGGTTGAGCGATACAGTTTCGAGAAGTTCCGGCGGGATGCCATAATGTTTTTATGTCTCAATCAAACCGGACACCATCGCTTGCCTCCGCGGTCCTACGCTGGCAGCGTGATTCCATCCGTGCGCGTGGCCTCATCGCCTCTGCAAAGTATCTTGCTGAACAGTTCGTCGAATGCGTGAAGGACTCGCTGCCGGAACGCCGCCGCAGCCGTTTTGGAGACATCGACTACGATTGCGACCACGCGGTGGACACTACGTGGGCGCGACTGCCAATCTCGGTTCGCTTGCGCGAAATCTTCAGCGAGCGTCTCTACCAACCTACCGTGGAGGAAGAGTTTGCCGCCATCATGCAGCACTTGGCGACCGTCGATTTTCAGACGTATACCTTCATCGATTTAGGTTCCGGCAAGGGGCGCGCCTTGTTGCTGGCTGCCATGTATCCTTTCGCCCAAATCGTAGGCGTGGAAGTGCAGCCTGAGCTGGATGCGATTGCCCGTCAAAACATTGAGCGCTTCCACGAAGCAGGCCAACAGTGCCACAGCATCGGACTGCTCTGTGCGGACGCCCGGGAATACGAATTTCCCTTGACCGACATCGTGCTCTATCTTTTCAACCCGTTTCCCGACTACGTCCTGCGCGAGGTTCTGGCCAACCTGGTCGCCTCGGCGCGAAGCTGTCCGCGTTCGATTGTCGTGCTCTACAATGCTCCCTTCGAGAAGCAGGAGTTTGCGCAAATTCCCGAGTTGCAGCAGTTTTACGAGACCTCTCAATTTCAGCTTTACCGCGTAAGCGTGAGTTAGTTTCCGATTGGCTTCGGAGCAGAAGTTCGGAGGACCAAGCTGCGGTTCGAGTCTCAGGGTGAAGGCGATCCCGCGGATTGACTTCGATGTCTTTTTCTGTTGAGCAAGACTTGGGGGCGCCAGATAAATCGTGGTGTGTCAATAAATTAGCTTCCTTGCCGACGCGATCGGGGACTCATTTTCCGTAAACTTCCAGATGTGCTGCAGGTCACATAAATGTGTTAGCGTCACAAATGAGTGTGACGAATGTACTTCCGTTTAGTACATCGCAAACCTTACAAGCTAAGGCGGGGCATGTGTGTCCGGGTTGCTTGTTGCAAAGCGTTCTTGCAGCGGGATGCGGGTTCATCGTGCAGAGAAAAGTGCGGCCATTAACATAAGCCGCCCTGCCATTCGGGCCTTTGTAAAGCCCGAAGAGTGACACGGGGAGATAAAAGTGCTTACACCGTACGGTCTGGACATCATCGAGAGCTGCCTCACCTGCAAGATGCGGGCCGATCAAATCTTCTGTGATTTGCCCGAGGCTGCCCTCCAATCTTTCGAACAGATTAAGTATGCAACCGCTTATCCTAAAGGCGCGATTCTGTTTGTGGAAGGTCAGGCGCCGCGCGGGATTTTTGTCCTGTGCAAAGGGCGAGTGAAGCTATCTATCTGCTCCACCGATGGCAAAACTTTGATTCTCAAAATAGCCGAAGCCGGCGAAGTACTCGGACTCAGCGCATCGGTCAGCGGCAAACCGTACGAACTCACAGCCGAAACCATTGATCCCTGCCAGGTCAACTTTGTTAAGCGCGATGATTTCCTGCGTTTGTTGAAAGAGCACGCGGATGCGTGCTTGCGTGTGGCTGAACAACTCAGCGAAAAATATAACACCGCGTGTCGCGAGATCCGCTCTCTTGGCTTATCGCACTCGGCAGCGGAAAAGCTCGCCAAACTCCTGCTTGAGTGGACGGCCAAGAACGGCGAAGGCGCCAAACAGGAACCGCGCATCAAACTCGCTCTGACGCACGAAGAAATTGCCCAGATGATCGGAACATCGCGTGAAACCGTCACCCGATTGTTTGCAGAAATGAAGAAGCGACAGATTGTTCAGGCGAAAGGTTCCACTTTGGTAATTAGGAACAAGGCGGCGCTCAAGGCTCTATCCACCGCATAAAACTCGAATTCAATTCGCATTGAACGTGGTTCGGCCCATGCCGGACCATTCTTTTCGCATTCGCGCGATTGCAAACTCGCATTCGTGAACATCGAATTCCGTTGAACTACATGGGTATCCTGTGGCGGGACTCACGTTGGCGGGTGACTGTAATCACAGCGTGTGCCGCGGACAAAAGATAAAAACCTGTCATGGAGAGTGATATGCAGCCCAGTTGCAACCACTGCGCATTCCGCTCTGATCGTCCATTCTGCGATATGCCGACGGATGCTATCAGCAGATTTGACGTGATCAAAGAGCAGGCCAATCTTGGCAAGGGTGCGCTTCTGTTCGCCGAAGGCCGCCCATCGCGTGGTGTCTATATTCTTTGTGATGGTCGCGCCAAGCTCTCCATTTGCTCGGAGAGCGGCAAGCGCCTCATGCTGCGCGTCGCCGGCCCCGGAGAGGTCCTCGGGCTAGGAGCGACCCTTAGCGGCGATTCCTACGAAGTCACCGCCGAACTGCTCGATTCGGCGCAAGTCTCTTTCGTAAAGCGAAAGGACCTGCTCAAGTTTCTTCGCGAGAACCCTTCGGTTTGTATGGAGGTGGTGCGACGCCTCAGTGACGATCTGCATGGCGCTTACGAGCGTGTGCGTTCTATAGGGCTAACCCGTGCACGCAGAGCCCGCATTCAGCGCCCGCGGCCGATGGCATCATAAGTTTCTGGAAATTGGAACGATCGAAGGGGCCGCCCAGTGCGGCCCCTTTGTACGCCATCGGGAGCCTGTGCCGCGAGCTCTTCGGGTCGAGCCAAAAACGTACCTGGTTGGCAATAACTTCCAAAATGAGGCTACTTGCAATTCTGCCGTGCTGGATAGATCATTCTAGGCAAAGTTGCGGGGTTCCATTTCTTCAAACACATTTTGTGAAGGGATCTATCTTCATGTCCTTGCGGCGCTTGCAGTCGGAGCGGCATGCCCGTCCACCCCCATCCTGTACTGGGAAGTCAGCTGTAAATCCTCGCAGTGCAAAGCAGAAATGACAACGGGATGTGATGCATGTCACGGAAACTCGTGAGAGTACTCACTGCCGCCAGTGCGCTGCGGATGCGAAAACCAATAAGGTCCTGTAAAAGCGAAAGCAGAGTGGATGGCGCTTGACGCTTTCAGGATGCGTACACAGTACAGGAGAATCAATGAAGAGATTCTTTGCAGTAGCGATGGTTGCCACTATGGCAATGCCCCTCTTTGCCGCCGATGGCGCCGCAATCTACAAAGCGAAGTGTGCTGGTTGTCACGGAGCCGATGGTTCGAAGGCTATTCCTGCAATGGGCGTGAAGCCGCTGAATACGCCTGACGTGAAGGGCAAGTCGGAAGCTCAACTGGCCGCGGTGGTCACCAAGGGGCAGGGAAAAATGAAGCCCCAGGCCGTGAGTGAAGAAGAAGCCAAGGCTGTTGCAGGATTTGTGAAATCTTTGAAGTAAGAACACAGCTGAAAAATTGTTGCATTGGGCCGCCCGGGCCATTGTGTCCGGGCAGCTACTTAAGTTGCTCATGCCGAACTCGAAGGTGAAGGGCTTGTGAAGAGATTAAGACTTATCTGGATTATGTGCCTGGTGCTTGCCTGCGCCGGGTTTGCATACGCGGGAACCAAAGCTGCAGCTCAACCTAAGCCAACCAATGACGATTGTCTCGCGTGTCACAGCGATGCATCGATGGTAAATGGCAAGGCTGTGCACGGGGATGCTTTCAAAGCATCAATCCACGGCTCCATGTTCTCCTGCGTAGACTGTCATACCGATATCAAGGCCCTTCCGCACGACGCGGGTCTTGCGAAACCAACTTGCACGACCTGCCACGCCGAACAACAGAAGATGTTCGACAATGGTGTCCACGGGAAAGCGCTGGCTGCTGGCAATGCTAAAGCTGCAAAATGCGAAAGCTGCCACGGCAATATTCATGAGATCCTACCCGCCAGCGATCCAAAGTCCCGTTCCGCCAAAGTCAACATTCCGAAGATGTGCGGTCAGTGCCACGGTCAGGCGATGCCTGGCATGGCCGGCAAACCTGCGCTTGCCTATCAGGAGTCGGTGCACGGAAAACTGGTAGCTGCCGGAAACGACAAAGCGGCAGTTTGCTCGGATTGTCACGAGGCCCACGATATTCGCCGCGCTGGTGACTTCACCTCGCCGATCTATCGCGCCAACGTTCCAAAGACCTGCGCAAAGTGCCACACCGGCGAACAGGCCCAGTTTGCAAAGAGCATTCACGGCAAGTCTCTGGCTTCCGGCAATACTCATGCTCCGGTCTGCATTGACTGCCATGGCGTACACACCATCAAGGCTGCTAACGACAAACTGTCGGCGGTCTCCGGCAAGAATCAGGGTGACGTTGCCTGTGCGCAGTGCCACAACAACGTGAAGATGACCCAGGAGTTTGGCATTCCTGGTGGCCGTACGGACAGCTACAACGCCAGCTATCACGGAATGGCGAACGCGGTGGGCTCCAAGAACACTGCAAGCTGCTCTTCCTGCCACGGAACGCACAACATCCTTCCATCGACTGATCCGGAATCCACAATCAACTCGGCAAACCTGGTCAAGACCTGCGGACAGTGCCATCCCGGCGCGAACGCAAACTTCGCCAAGGGCCAGATCCACCTTGATCCCGAAGCTGCCGCCAAGGCTGATTTCGGAAACAAGGTGAACAATTGGGTCCGCAACGTCTACATCCTCATGATCATTGGCGTGATCGGCTTCATGCTGCTGCACAACGTCATGATCTTTGTGCGCAAACTCGTTGATCGCCGGGGCCATGCCGCACACCATGCAAACGGTCCTCGCGTTGTTGTGCGCATGACCAAGAACCAGCGGATTCAGCACTTCCTGCTGTTCATATCGTTCTTCACCCTGGTCATCACCGGATTTGCTCTCAAATACCCCGGTGCCGCCACCCGCTTCATCTTCGTCAACGAAATCGGCCGCAGCTATATTCACCGCTTCGCCGGCGTATTGATGATCCTGGTCAGCCTCTATCACGTGGTTTATCTCGCGTTCTATCGTGAGGGCCGCCGTATGTTCATTGACATGCTGCCCGAACTGAAGGACGCAACGGACATGCTGGATGTGTTCTCCTACTATCTCGGATTCTCCGACAAGAAGCCGCAATTCAAGCGCTTCAATTACGCGGAGAAGATGGAATACTGGGCGCTGGTTTGGGGCACGTTTGTCATGGCCCTTACCGGTCTGATGGCTTGGTTCAAGGTTATCTTCGCGAGCGCTGTTCCGCGCTGGTGGATTGACGTGGCCATCACGGTTCACTTCTATGAAGCAATTCTGGCCACTCTCGCAATTATTGTCTGGCACTTCTACCAGGTCATTCTTGACCCTGACACCTACCCGGTGAACTTCGCGTTCCTCGATGGAAAGATGTCGGTCGAGCATTATCAGGAAGAGCACGGGCTCGATTCCGCGACGCTGTCTCAATATGCCGGCGAAGCTGGAGACGAAGCCAAAACCAATCACGTAGTCACAAAGTAGTGAGGCATTGAGCGGCAGCAGGGAGACCTGCTGCCGCGCTCCTAGCGCCAAGTCTGCAAGATAGGACAGCGTTGTTTGCCGCACTACCATTGCAGGAGATTCGAATGACCGACCCCGGGCCGAACACGCCCAAAAATCCTCAGAGAGAGGGTTTCTCCTACAGGTCCTTGGCGCGCAATTACATCAGCCTTTCCGGACTTGCGTTGGCCGGCATCGCACTGGCCAACATCATTGTTCTATTCATCATTGACGTCACCTCTTCACAGCCCAGCCCATACACCGGGATTCTCGCCTACATGGTGCTTCCGGGCTTTCTAGTCGCTGGCTTGCTTATTGCGGCCTTTGGCATTTGGCGCGAACGCAATCGCCGTTTGCAGGCGGTTCACGGCGCTGCGTCTCTGCCCACGATCGACTTGAACCAACCTGGACAGCGAGGCCGTCTCGTGTTCTTTCTGAGCTTTGTTGTCGTGTTCATGATGCTCAGTGCAGTCGGCAGCTATCGTGCCTATGAGTTCACGGACTCCACTACTTTCTGCGGCGAACTCTGTCACACGGTGATGCATCCCGAGCACACCGCCCATTCTCATTCCGCCCATGCTCGTGTCAGTTGCGTGGAGTGCCACGTGGGTTCAGGCGCCAGTTGGTACGTGAAGTCGAAGATGTCTGGATTGCGCCAAGTGTACAAAACCGCCCTCGGCACGTATCCGCATCCAATCGAGACTCCGGTTGCCAATCTGCGCCCGGCTTCGCAAACCTGCGAGCAGTGCCATTGGCCCCGCCGGTTCTGGGGAGCTCAACTCAAGGTCTTCAACCATTTCAGTTCTGACGAAGCCAACAGTCCGCGCCAGGTCCGCCTGCTCATCAAAACCGGCGGAGGCGATCCCGCTGCCGGCGAAACGGCCGGAATTCACTGGCACATGAACATCAAGAACAAGATCGAGTACAAGAGCGATCCGAAGCGCCAGAACATCTCCTGGGTTAAATTGACGGATCCCAACGGCAACGTCACCGAGTACACTGCGGCCGGAGCCGACGCGGGCACGATCAGCAAGCTTGAGCAGCGGCGCATGGATTGCATCGACTGCCACAATCGTCCGACGCACGTATACACTCCTCCGGACAGAGCTGTAGATCAGGCGATGGCTTCACAGCGCATCAGTACCAGTTTGCCGTTTGCCAAGCAGCAGGGTGTGCAGGTGCTGACCGCCCAGTACAAGACCAACGATCAGGCTATGGCTGCAATTGCCCAGCAGATCCCGGCCTACTACAAGGAAAAGTATCCCCAGGTGGCTACCGCACATTCAGGAGACATCCAGAACATGGTGCTGGAACTCCAGCGCATCTTCCGCGAAAACATCTTTCCGGAGATGAAGGTGGATTGGCGTACCCATCCCGACAACGTTGGCCATTATTACTTCAATGGCTGCTTCCGCTGTCACGATGGCAACCATACCAGCAAGGATGGCAAGGTCATCACCAAGGACTGTAACTCCTGCCACACCGTGCTCACCCAGGAAGAGGGCGTGTTGCCCTCGGCTGTTGTGAACACCGCGATGTCGTTCAAGCACCCGATCGACCTGGGTGATTTGACTGCGGTGAATTGCTCCGATTGCCACAATGGCGGCGTTGCACCGTAATAAGAATGAGGAACTCTTGCCCCGGTGGATCATCTCTGCCGGGGCTTTTTTTTGGATTGTCCCCCAGAGACGAATTGGCAGTGTGACGCAGATCACAACAGTGCTGTGACAAGAGTCATGGCCCTTCGGTTATCCATCCTCGTATCTTTAAGTTGCGATCCGAGTATGGATTGTTAGCCAGGAGATTTCATGAACGCGAGCCCTCGTACCGGCGCTGGTCAACATCTACCGCGCCTCATTTTTTGGGAAGTCACTAAAGGCTGTAACCTCCGTTGCGTGCATTGTCGCGCCACCGCCACCGAGCTTGCGTCTCCTTCCGACCTGCCCACCGAAAAAGCCCTGAACATCATCGATCAGATCGCCGAGTTTGCAAATCCTATCCTGGTGCTCTCTGGCGGCGAGCCGCTCTATCGCCCCGACATTTTCCAACTCGCAAAGTATGCGACAGATAAGGGCCTGCGCGTGGCACTTGCCACGAATGGCACTCTGGTCACCAAGGAAATTGCCCAGAAGATTGTGGACGCCGGTGTGAAGCGCGTTTCGATCTCGCTAGACGGCTCCAATGCCGAGACTCACGACAGCTTCCGTGGCATTCCGGGAGCCTTCGACGCCGCCATCTACGGATTCAAGAATCTCAAAGAGCTTGGCATGCCGGTGCAGATCAATATGACGATCGCCCGCCACAATGCCAGCGAATTGCCCGCCGTGCTCAACATGGTGCGAGGCCTTGGCGCCGACGCCCTTCATACGTTCCTGCTGGTTCCGGTTGGCTGCGGTGTTGATATTGCCGAGTCGCAGATGGTTTCGCCAGAGGAATACGAACGGATACTGAATTGGTTCTACGATCAGGCTGCGATTGGCGATATCGAACTCAAGGCCACCTGCGCCCCGCATTATTTCCGCGTGGTGCGTCAACGTCGTGCCGCAGAGCACAAGCAGGAGGCTCCAGCGGGAGCACCTCTGGCCGTAGCGGCAACCACCGGCATCGGCGCAACAGAGATAACAATGCCCGGTTCGACTGGCATCGCTTTCAAGACTGATTTCGAGAAGTTCGGCAAGAGCGGAATTCGTCACGATGGAATGCCGCATCCCCATGGTCATCCCGGCGGAGATCCGAACGCAATGAACGCCATGACAAAGGGCTGCCTTGCCGGAACCGGCGTCTGCTTCGTTTCGTTTGAGGGTGAGGTTTATCCCTGCGGTTACCTGCCTGCAGTTGCGGGTGATCTGCGCAGTCAGCCATTCTCCGAGATCTGGAATGACTCGAAGGTCTTCGCCGACCTGCGCGATACGAGTAAGCTGGAAGGCAAGTGCGGCTGCTGCGAATTCCGCAACGTTTGCATGGGTTGCAGAGCAAGAGCCTACGCGGCAACCAACAATTACATGGCCTCCGAACCGTTCTGTGTTTATCAGCCGAAGACGATGGCCAGCAAGGAATAGTTCCACTCCATCTTTGCCAACAGAAACGGCGCGGGTGATCTCCGCGCCGTTTCCTTGTGGCAAATGTGGCAAATCACTGCTGTCCGGTTAAAAGTCGAACAGAATCAATTGGTTGCTGGGATCGTGTAAGTCAGTGCAGGCGTCTGATGCTTGAAGTGCCTGTAAAATGGGCGTTTTCTCGAAAAGGGTAAGACTGAGAATCTGTAGAAT